>JAABUQ010000468.1_pt1 | contig 93048 bp, 86 predicted proteins | sample 5560001 | NCBI WGS metagenome assembly JAABUQ01 (sample SAMN10711888, study PRJNA513371) | rock metagenome | isolation source: Antarctica rocks | place: Antarctica: Victoria Land, Finger Mt nord | collected 2015-12-18
TGTAGCCGAAGATGTCCGACACGATCCGCATCGAGGGCGCGGGCGGATAGATGTAGGTGTTGCGCACCATGAATTCTTTGAGGATGTCGTTCTGGATCGTGCCGCTGAGCCGCTCGGGAGCGACGCCCTGCTCCTCGGCCGCCACGATGTAGAGCGCCAGGACAGGCAGCACGGCGCCGTTCATGGTCATCGACACGCTCATTTCCCCGAGCGGGATGCCGTCGAAGAGCTGGCGCATGTCGAGGATGGAGTCGATCGCCACCCCGGCCATGCCGACGTCGCCCGCGACGCGCGGGTGGTCGGAATCGTAGCCGCGGTGCGTCGGCAGGTCGAACGCGACCGACAAGCCCTTCTGCCCGGCCGCGAGGTTGCGGCGGTAGAAGGCGTTAGAGGCTTCCGCCGTGGAGAAGCCTGCGTACTGCCGGAGCGTCCAGGGCTGGGTGGCGTACATGGTGGGGTAGGGCCCGCGCAGGAACGGCGCCTGCCCGGGAAAGCCGCCTACGCCCTCGAGCCCGGCGCGGTCGGGCGGGCCGTAGGCGGGCTTCATCGCGATGCCCTCGGGCGAGGTCCACGCCGCGCCGGCGAGGTCGCCCGCCGCTGGTGGGGCCTCGGTCGGGCGCCAATCGACGGTGTCGAAGTCGGGAAAGGCGCTCATGATGCGACCCTCGGGGCTGCGTCGTCGGGTTCGAAGAGCTGGTCGTCGCGCAGGCCCGGCATGGCGCCCGGGGCGAGCCGGACCGCCGCAGCCGGCATCGGCCGTAGCACCGTGACGGGCACCTCGACCGCGAGCCGGAACGCCGTAGTGCCGACCACGGCGCGAACGCCCGACCGGAGGTCGGCGGCGCGGTGCTCCCGCGCGCCGGCGACCCGCGCCTGCCACGATCCGCTGGCGAGGGCCGCCGCCAGCCCGCCCTCGCGCTCGATCTCCCGGAACAGCGCCCAGGCCTCGACGCAGAGCGCCTCGGTCAGGGCCTCGACCGCGCCGGAGCCGGCCGCCGGGTCCGCTACCCGATCGAGCCCTGCCTCGCCCAGCAGCACCAGCGCGGTGTTGCGCGCGAGCCGGCGGGCCGAGGGGTCGGCGAGGCCGAGCGGCGCCGTGAAGGGCAGCACGGTCACGCCGTCGGCGCCGCCCAGCACGGCGCCGACACAGGCGAGCGTGGCGCGCAGGAGATTGGTGTGGGGGTCGCGCCGGGCCGCCATGCGCCAGGACGTCTCGCCGTGGAGCCGGATCGGCTCCGGCACGAGGCCGCAACTCTCCTCGACATGGGCCCAGAGCCGGCGCAGGGCGCGAAACTTGGCGATCGTCAGGATCTGCTCGGCGTCGGCCGCGAGCAGGAACGACAGGGCGCGGCGGCCCTCGCCGGGCGGCACGCCCGCGGCGTCGAGGGCGCGGAGGTAGGCGACGCCCGTTGCAAGTCCGGCCGCCAGTTCCTGCGCCTCCGAGGCGCCGGCCTCGTGGTGGGGCCGGCCGTCGGCGCGAAGCACCGGTCCCGCGAGGCCGCGGTCGCGCAGGGCGCCCATGGCGTCGGCGGTCAGCCGCGCCAGCGCCGGCCAGGGTTCGGGAGCTTCGCCGGTGCGCGCCAGTTGGCCCAAGGGATCGAGCCCAGGGTCGAGGTCGAGCGCGGCCGGGTCGATCCGCCGCGTTTCGGCGACATCGAGGAGGGCGCGCGCCGCATCGAGCCCGGCAAAAGGGGCGGGATCCAAGCGCAGCGGCAGGAGGTCGAGCTCGACACTGCGAAGCGTCGTGGCGAGCCCGGCGAGGTCGAGGCCGAAGCCCCGGGCCGTGGCGGCACCGGCGACGACCAGGACCAAGCCGTCGGCCCCGTTCTCCAGCTCGCTGAGGGCGCCAGCCTCCTCGGCGTCGGGATGATCGAGGCGCGCCACCACGGCGCAAGGACGGCGCGCGCCCGCAGGCGCCGGCGCCTCGGCGGCCAGATAAAGAGGCTGCAGCGGGATGCCGTCGTAGCTGCGGGTGACGAGGCGGCGCTCGAAATCATCGCCCTTCAGCACCCTGCCGACCGCGGCCCGCCATGCCGCCTCGCCGACGGGATCGGGAAAGGCCGGGCGAGTCATGGCGGCGCTCCTTCTCCCGCGGGCGGGAGAAGGGCGAAACCTCCCGACGTCGAATCCATCGTACCCTCACGCATATTCGAGGATCACGGCCTCGAAGCCGAGGCTGTCGCCGGGCTTGACCAGGATTTTGGCCACCGTGCCGTCGCGCTCGGCCTTGAGCACGTTTTCCATCTTCATGGCCTCGACTACTGCGAGCGGCTCGCCCGTCTTCACGGCCTGCCCTTCGGCCACCAGCAACTCGCGCAGCAACCCCGGCATGGGGCACAGCAACTGCTTGCCGCTGCCGTGGTCCCGCTTCTCGGGCATCAGCCGAGCGAGTTCGGCTTCGCGTATCGTGTAGACCCGCGCCTCCGCGAAGGCGCCCCCGTGCGACAGCACGACTCCGTTGGGCACGGTCAAGACCTGCACGGCGATCCTCTCGCTCCCGACCGTGCCGAGCCACACAGGCTCGCCCGGCCGCCAACCGCTCGTGACCGCCACCGTGCCGCCGTCCTCGAAGGCGACCGACCAGCCGCCGGCGGTTTCGTCGACCGCGAAGACCCAGTCGCGCCCGCCGATCGTGACGATGCGCCGCCGCTCGAAGACCACGGGCCGCGCCACCGCCATCTGTCCCGAGATCAATCGCTTGCGGGCGTTGCGCTTGGCGTCGATCACGGCCGCCACCGCGGCCAGCTGCAGCGCCATGTCCCCGTGCGGCTCCGGGTTGTTGAAGCCAGAACCGTATTCCTCGGCGATGAAGCCGGTCGACAGCCGACCCTCGCGCCAGCGCGGATGGGCCATCAGGGCCGACAGGAACGGGATGTTGTGCCGGATGCCGCCGATCGCGAAAGCGTCGAGCGCGGCCGATTGCGCCGCAATGGCGGCCTCGCGCGTCGCTCCGTGGGTCACGAGCTTGGCGATCATCGGGTCGTAGAAGATCGAGATGGCGCCGCCTTCGCCGACGCCCGTATCGACCCGCACCGTGATGCCGTCGACCGTGCCGGTCTCGGGCGGCCGATAGGTGACGAGGCGCCCGGTCGAGGGCAGGAAGCCGCGGGTCGGGTCCTCGGCGTAGACCCGGGCCTCGACGGCCCAGCCCTGCATCCGCACATCGTCCTGCGCGATGCGCAGCGGCTCGCCGGCCGCGACCCGGATCATCTCCTCGACAAGGTCGAGCCCGGTCACGAGTTCAGTGACGGGGTGCTCGACCTGCAGCCGGGTGTTCATCTCGAGGAAGAAGAACGAGCGGTCCTGTCCGGCCACGAATTCCACGGTTCCGGCGGAATCGTAGTCGACCGCCTTGGCCAGTGCCACCGCCTGCGCCCCCATCAGGGCGCGGGTCTCGGGGTCGAGCAGCGGCGAGGGCGCCTCCTCCAGCACCTTCTGGTTGCGGCGCTGGATCGAGCATTCGCGCTCGCCGAGATGGATGACGTGGCCGTGCCGGTCGCCCAGCACCTGGATCTCGACGTGGCGCGGGTTCTCGATGAACTTCTCGATGAAGATGCGATCGTCGCCGAAGGAGGCGGCGGCCTCGGAGCTGGCCCGGGCGAAGCCGTCCGCCACCTCCGCCGAGGAATAGGCGATCCGCATGCCCTTGCCGCCGCCGCCCGCCGAAGCCTTGATCATGACGGGGTAGCCGATGTCCTCGGCGATGGCGGCCGCCTGGGCGGGGTCGCGGATGACCTCGAGACTGCCCGGCACGGTGGACACACCGGCCGCGCGGGCGAACCTCTTCGACTCGATCTTGTCCCCCATGGCCGCGATGGCGTGGGGATTGGGCCCGATGAAGGTGATGCCGGCCGTCCGCAGCGCCTCGGCAAAGGCCGTGCGCTCGGACAGGAAGCCGTAGCCCGGGTGGACCGCCTCGGCACCGGTCGCCCGGCAGGCCTCCACGATGCTGTCGATCACGAGATAGGATTGCGCCGCGGGACCCGGCCCGATCGCGACCGCTTCGTCGGCCATCTCGACGTGGAGCGCGTCGCGGTCGGCCTCCGAATAGACCGCCACCGTGGCGATGCCCATGCGCCGTGCCGTGCGGACGATCCGGCAGGCGATCTCGCCGCGGTTGGCGATCAGGATCTTCTTGAACAAGGCGCGCCCCACATCGATGCCGCCCATGCTGCCACGCCGTGCAGCCCGCGTCACCCGCGGGATGCGCGAGCGCGCCGCTCTCCTGGCCCGACCGAACGTGCACGGGCCTGACGGGAACGTGGGTGGCGTGCTATGGAGGGCGAGCCGCCCAGCGGGGCCGCCGGCCCGCGAACCCGATCCCAGACGCTTGCACTGTCTCCGCCCTCTCCTGCTCTCGCTCCTGCTCGCCGCCGCCGCGGCGCACGCAGCGGAGCCCGTCGCCGCCGTCGCGCCTGCAGCACCATTGACTCCCGGCGCCGAGGTCTTCGTCCCGAGCCTGTGGGACCCTGCCTCGCCCCCGGCGAAGCCCGATCCCGCGGCCCTGAAGCCGCTGCTCGTCATCACGGGGGAGAACGATCCCCCGTTCGACTCCACCCTGCCCGACGGCACCCCGGCGGGCTTCAACGCCGATCTGGCCCGCGCCATCTGCGAGGAACTCAAGATCGCCTGTACGGTCCAGGCCCGGCGCTGGGACACGATCCGGCCCGCCCTCGCGGCCGGGGCCGGCGATGCTGCGGTCGCGTCGCTGTCGATCACGGAGGCGGCGCTGCGCGACCTCGATTTCACCTCGCCCTATTACAGAACGCCGGCCCGCTTCGTGGCCCAGGCCTCGGCCAAGGTCGGGGACGTGCTGCCCGACACGGTCGCGGGCAAGCGGGTCGGGGTCGTGGCCGGGACGGCTCACGAGGCCTATCTTCGGGCGTTCTTCCCCGCTGCCGTCCTGGTGACCTATCCGGGTGCCGCCGACCTTCGGGCAGCCCTGGCGTCGGGCGCGGTCGACCTCGCTTTCGGGGATGGCATCGCCTTCGCGGGCTGGCTTAACGGCTCCGTCGGGGGCGCCTGCTGCGCCTTCGCGGGCGGCCCCTTCACGGAGACGCGCTTCTTCGGCGAAGGCGCGGGGATCGCGGTCAAAAAGGGCCGTGACGCCCTGCGCGGCGCCATCGACTATGCGCTGTGGCGCCTCGCGGTCGACGGCACCTATGCGGACCTCTGGCTCAAGTATTTCCCGACCAGCCCTTATTGATGCCGAGCACGCGGCGGTTCAGGCCGGCGGCGGAGCACGGGAGCCTGCCCTGCCCGCCTCGACGCCGCCCCCATGCGGGGCCCCACTTGCGGCCGGGCGCCGCCGACAATACCTCTCCTGGCGCATTGACGTATACGGCAACCATCGTTCTTATGGGTCAACACACGAGAAGGATCCCGGTTCATGCAAGGTGCCGTCGTCGCGGGCTACGCCCGCTCGCCCTTTCAGCCCGCCACCCGGGGCAGCCTCGCCCGTGTCAGGCCCGACGACCTCGCGGCCCAGGTGGTGCGGGCGCTCGTCGCCCGCAGCGGCGTCGACCCGGACGACATCGAGGACCTGCTGCTCGGCTGTGCCTTCCCGGAAGGCGAGCAGGGCATGAACGTGGCCCGGCTGGTCGGTCTCCTGGCCGATCTGCCGCTCACGGTGGGCGGCGCCACGGTGAACCGCTTCTGCGGCTCGTCCATGCAGGCCGTCCACATGGCGGTGGGCGCGATCGCGATCGGGGCCGGCGACGTCTTCATCTGCGCCGGTGTCGAGAGCATGAGCCGCGTGCCGATGGGCGGCTACAACCCCATGCCCAATCCCGAGCTCGCGCAGCACCGTCCCGGCGCCTACATGGGCATGGGTGAGACGGCCGAGAACGTGGCCCGCCAATACCAGATCACTCGCGCCGACCAGGAAGCCTTCGCGGTGGAAAGCCAGCGCAAGGCCGCGTCGGCCCGTGCCGAAGGGCGCTTTCGGGCCGAGATCGTGCCGATCGGGACCAAGGCCGGCACGGTGGACCAGGACGGCTGCCTCCGGCCCGACACCAGCGCCGAGGGCCTGGCCGCCCTCAAGCCCGCCTTCGACATGGACGGGACGGTGACGGCCGGCACGTCGTCGCCGCTGACCGACGGCGCCAGCGCCGTGCTGGTCTGCTCGGAGGATTACGCCGAGCGGCACGGATTGCAGCCGATGGCCCGCATCGCCGCGGTCGGCATCTCGGGTTGTCGGCCCGAGACCATGGGGCTCGGCCCCATCGCGGCCAGCCGCAAGGCCATGGCGCGCGCCGGGGACGTGGCCGCGTCCGAGATCGATGTCGTGGAGCTCAACGAGGCCTTCGCCAGCCAGGCCATGGCCTGCGCGCGCGACCTCGGCCTCAAGGACGACAGCATCAACCGTGACGGCGGCGCCATTGCGATCGGCCACCCGCTCGGCGCCACCGGGGCCCGCATCGTCGGCAAGGCCGCCCAGGTCCTGCAGCGCGACGGCGGCCGCTACGCGCTCGCCACCCAGTGCATCGGCGGCGGCCAGGGCATCGCCACCCTGCTGGAGCGGCTGTGATGGGCGGCGAGAGCGGCCGCACGGGCGAAGGGCGCCGCAGGAGCGGGATCGAACGCGTCTGCGTCATCGGCACCGGCGTCATGGGGGCCGGCATCGCGGCCCAGGTGGCCAATGCCGGCGTACCGGTCCTGCTGCTCGATATCGTGCCGGAGGGTGCCGCAACGCCGAACGGCGCCCAGGACCGCAGTGGGCTCGCCCGCGCCGCGGTGGCCCGCATGCTCAAGACCGACCCGGCGCCCTTCATGTCGCCCGAAGCCGCAAAACTCGTCGAGGTCGGCAACGTCGAGGACGACCTCGGCCGCGCCGCGGAGTGCGACTGGATCATCGAGGCCGTGATCGAGCGGCTCGACCTGAAGCAGGCGCTCTACCGCCGCCTCGCCGCCCTGCACCGCCCCGGCATCGCGGTCAGTTCCAACACCTCGACGATCCCCCTGGCGCAACTGCTGAACGGGTTGCCCGAGGATTTCGCGCGCGATTTCCTCATCACGCATTTCTTCAATCCGCCGCGCTACATGCGGCTGCTCGAAGTGGTGCCGGGGCCTGCCACGGATCCCGCGCTGGTCGAGCGTGTGGCCGGTTTCGCCGACCACAGGCTCGGCAAGAGCATCGTGCTGTGCAAGGACACGCCCGGCTTCATCGCCAACCGGATCGGCACCTACTGGCTGCAGCGCGGGGTCAATGGCGCGCTCGACGGCGGCCTCACGGTGGAGGAGGCCGATGCCGTCATGGGCCGGCCCTTCGGCATCCCCAAGACCGGCGTCTTCGGCCTGCTCGACCTCGTCGGGCTCGACCTCATGCCGCATATCGATGCCAGCATGATGGCGCTGCTGCAGGCCGAGGACGCCTTCGTGGTGGGCCAGCGCCCCAACCCCCTCCTCGATCGCATGATCCGCGAGGGCTATACGGGCCGCAAGGGCAAGGGCGGCTTCTACCGGATCAACCGCGAGCGCGGCAAGGTGCGCGAATCGATCGGGCTCGTCAGCGGCGTCTACGAACCGTCCAGCGACACGAAGCTCCCCGAAGCCGCATCGCGCGACATGCGCGCCCTGGTGGCTTCCGACGACAAGTATGGCCGCTATGCCTGGGACGTCATGGGCGATGTCTTGAGCTACGCCGCGAGCCTCGTGCCGGCCATCTCGGACGACATCGCCGGAATCGATGCCGCCATGCGACTCGGCTTCAACTGGAAGCAGGGCCCGTTCGAGCTCCTGGACCGGCTCGGTCCCGCGGCCGTGGCGGCGCGGCTCCGACGTGACGGCAAGACCGTGCCGCCGCTGCTCGATGCCGTCGGGGACAGGACCTTCTACCGGGTCGAGGGCGGCGAGGCGCAGTTTTTCGGCACCGATGGCCACTACCACACGCTCGAGCGGCCCGCGGGCGTGCTGCGGCTCGAGGACGTGAAGCGGGGCGCGACGCCGCTGCTCAAGAACGGCTCGGCGGCGCTGTGGGACGTGGGCGATGGCGTGGCCTGCTTCGAGATCACGACCAAGATGAACAGCTTCGACGAGGGCGTGCTCGGCCTTCTGCAGAAGAGCGTCGCCGTCGTGACCGAGCGCTTCAAGGCCCTGGTGATCTACTCCGACGGCACCAACTTCTCGGCCGGCGCCAACCTGGGCCAGGCGCTGTTCGCCTGCAACATTGCGGCCTGGGGCGAGATCGAGAGACTCGTCTCGGCCGGGCAGCGCGCCTTCAAGGCGCTGAAATATGCGCCATTCCCGGTGGTGGGAGCCCCGGCCGGGCTGGCGCTCGGCGGCGGCTGCGAGATCCTGCTCCACTGCGACGCCATCCAGGCCCATGCCGAGACCTATGCAGGCCTCGTCGAATGCGGGGTCGGCCTCGTGCCGGGCTGGGGCGGCTGCGGCGAGATGCTGGAGCGCTGGATCTCGACGCCCGGAATGCCGCGCGGCCCCATGCCGGCGGTCGCCAAGGTGTTCGAGGCGGTCTCGACCGCCAAGGTGTCGAAGTCGGCCGCCGAGGCCCGGGCCATGCGGGTGCTGCGCGACGCGGACGGCATCACGTTCAACCGCGACCGCCTGCTGTTCGACGCGCGGGCGCGCGCACTGGCGATGGTCGAGGGATACGGGCCCCCCGCCAAGCCAGAGTTCCGGTTGCCGGGCGCCTCGGGGCGGGCCGGCATGGCCATCGCGGCGCAGGGCTTCCGCGCCCAGGGCCTCGCCACCGACCACGACATCACCGTGGCGGACGGGCTCGCGGCCGTGCTCAGCGGCGGCGACGCCGACCCGATCGACGTTCTCGGCGAGGACGCGCTGCTGGCGCTGGAGCGCCGCGAGTTCCTGCGCCTGATCCGCACGCTGCCCACGCTGGAGCGCATCGAGCACACCCTGACGACCGGCAAGCCGCTCCGGAACTGACGACGAGGCGCGTCCCTTCTCCCGCGGCGGGAGAAGGGCGAAACCGAACCGAGGAGCACCATCATGCAGGTCTACGAGGCCCCGCTGCGCGACATGCGCTTCGTGCTCCACGAACTGCATGGGCTCGACAGCCTCACCAGGCTGCCGGTTTTCGCCGACGTCACCGAGGACGTCGTCGACGGCGTGCTGGCGGAGGCGGCCCGCGTCACGAACGAGGTGATCCTGCCGCTGAACGCACCGGGCGACCTCGAAGGCTGCCGGCTCGAGAACGGGGTGGTGCGCACCCCGGCAGGCTTCCGCGACGCCTACGACCTGTTCCGCGAGAGCGGCTGGCCGTCGCTGGCCGGCGATCCGGACTATGGCGGCCAGGGCTTGCCCGAATGCGTCAACAAGCTCGTCGAGGAGATGATCTGCGGGGCCAACCTGTCGTTCAGCCTCTATCCGGGCCTGACGCACGGCGCCGTCCAGGCCCTGGCGCAGCACGGCTCGCAGGACCTCAAGGACCGGTATCTGCGCAAGCTCGTCGAGGGTACCTGGGCGGGCGCCATGGCGCTGACCGAAGCCCAGTGCGGCACCGACCTCGGGCTGATGCGCACCAGGGCCGTGCCGGATGACGAGGGTAGCTACCGCATCTTCGGCAGCAAGATCTTCATCTCGGCCGGCGAGCACGACCTCACCGAGAACATCGTCCACCTGGTCCTGGCCCGCCTGCCCGATGCCCCTCCGGGCATCAAGGGCGTCAGCATGTTCCTGGTGCCGAAGCTGCTGCCCACGGCGGACGGCCGCCCGGGTGCCCGCAACGGCGTGATCTGCACCGGCATCGAACACAAGATGGGCCTCAAGGCCTCGGCCACCTGCCAGATCACCTACGAAGACGCCAGGGGCTGGCTCGTCGGCCAGCCCAACAAGGGCATGCAGGCCATGTTCACCATGATGAACGAGGAGAGGCTCGCGGTCGGCATCCAGGGCCTCGGCATCGCCTCGGCCAGCTATCAGTCGGCCGCCGCCTATGCCAAGGAGCGGCTGCAGGGCCGCGCGCTCGGCGGCACCCGGCGGCCGGACCTGCCGGCCGACCCCATCATCGTACACCCCGACGTGCGCCGCATGCTGATGACCATGCGGGTCAATGCCGAGGCCTGCCGGGCCGTGGGCATCTGGGTTGCCCAGGCGGTCGACCGGGCGAAGCACGCCGGCACATCGGACGAGAGGCGCCGGGCCGAGGATTTCACGGCCCTCATGACGCCGGTCGTGAAGGCCCTGTTCACCGACCTTGGCTACGAGATGGCGAGCCTCGGCGTGCAGGTCTACGGCGGCCACGGCTACATCCGCGACCACGGTGTCGAGCAGTTCGTGCGCGATGCGCGCATCGCCATGCTGTACGAGGGCACCAACGGCATCCAGGCGCTCGACCTCGTCGGCCGCAAGATGCCGGCCCATATGGGCCGGCTGCTGCGCCCCTTCTTCCACCCGATCGCCGACTACATCGCGGCGCACCGCGCCGACGCCCCGATCGCGCCGCTGGTGGCGGGGCTCGAGCGCGCCTTCGGCATGCTGCAGATGGCCACGGGCCAGATCGCGCGGGACGGCTTGAAGGATCCCGAGGAGGCCGGCGCCGCCGCCACTGACTACCTGCGGCTCATGGGCCTCGTGGCGATGAGCTACATGCTGACCCGCTCGGCCGAGATCGCGGCCGCCAAGGTCGAGGCCGCGGAAGATCCGGACGGCTTCTATGCGGCCAAGCTCGCCAGCGCGCGCTTCTTCACCGACCGCGTGCTGCCCCAGACGGCGTCGCTCTACCTCGCCATCAAATCCGGCAAAGCCTCCACCATGGCGCTGCCCGAGGCGGCCTTTTGACCGCGCGGGGAGACGACCCGCCGCCGGGGTTCCGGCGGCTCGAGGTCGCGCACGAGAGGGCGATCGGCTTCACCCCGATTGCCTTTCACGCACGGCGGGAGGGCTTGGTGCTGGCGCTCGGCTTCCGGGTCGGCCCGTCGCATTGCAACCCCGGCGGCCGCTGCCACGGCGGGGTGCTGGCGACGTTCTGCGACATGCATCTTGCCTTCTCGATCATGTTCGACACGCCCGAGATCGCCACCACCATCCTGCCGACCGTCAGCCTCAACCTCGACTATCTGGCGGCCGTCAACCCCGGAGCCTGGGTCGAGGCCGTGGGCGGCACGGTCGCGGTGACGCGCAACCTCGCCTTCGCGCAGGCCGTGGCGACGGCCGACGGGGTGCCGGCCGTGCGGGCCAGCGGCACGTTCAAGGCCGGCGGCGCCAGGGTCACGACGATCGACACCGGAGCCTGGCTGCGGGCGCAACTGGACCTAAGCTGACCGTGGATGGAGGGTCCGGCGTCATGGCGGTCGGGGGCGGCACCACCGGGGCGAGGGAGCGCCTGCTCACGGTGACCGAACTCGCGGCCGAACTGGGCGTCACGCCCCGGGCGATCCGCTTCTACGAGGACAAGGGGTTGATCGATCCGGCGCGGGTCGGGGCCACGCGGGTCTATACGCCGCGCGAGCGCGCCCGCATGCTGCTGATCCTGCGCGGCAAGCGGCTCGGCTTCACTCTCGCCGAGATCCGCGATTTCCTCGACCTCTACGCGGTCGACCCGCGGCATCTCGAACAGAAGCGTGCCCTGCTGGCGGGCGTGCGCAAGCGGATCGGCGAACTCGAAGAGATGCGCGTGTCGCTCGACAGCACGCTCGTGGAACTGAGGGCAATCGAGGACCAGGTCGCGGCGGAGATCAACGGCTGAGCCCAGAGGACCTCACCCTCGGCAGTCCTTGGACCGGCTCGGGGGACTGGTCTGTCGGAGGTGAGGAAACGCCATAGCACGTTCATGTTGCCGCGAAGTCGGGTTATATGAGTGATGCAAGTCGCTCCTGTCAGGAAGGTCCGCGGTGAGAGTCACACGGCAGATTTCATCAAGCACTACGGCCGCCTGGCCGATCGGGCGCTGTCTGAGCCGCTGACGATCACGAAGAACGGGCACGATCGCCTGGTCGTGCTGTCGGCCGAGAAATACGAGCGGCTCAAGCGCCGGGATCGGCGTGTCATCGAGGCAGGCGAACTGACAGACGCAGAAATCGCGCTGATGGCCAAGGCCGAGGTTCCAGCGGAACACGCGCATCTCAATGAGGAACTCAAAGACTGGCGTCCGTGAGTTGGCCGCGTCCAAAGCCCGGCCTCGTTATCCGCTATTCCTATCTCTGGCACCGCGAAGCAAAGTCGGGGCAGGAAGAAGGTTCGAAGGATCGGCAAGCCTTACGCCGCCCTTGCCCGCCGGTCCGAACTCGGCCGGTAAGACAACGCCTCGGCCAGCTGCGCGCGGCCGACGCCTTTGAGCCCATCGAGATCGGCCAGGGTGCGGGCGAGCTTCAGCACGCGGTGGAAGCCGCGGGCCGAGATGCGCATCTGCTCGGCCATGGCGCGCACGAACTCGGCCCCGCCGCCGTCGACCGCCGCCACGGTCTCGATCACGTTGGCCGGGGCCGCCGCATTGGTGGTGACGGTGGGCAGGCCGAGGTCGGCGTAGCGCTTGACCTGGATGGCACGGGCCCGGGCGACCCGCACCGCGACCTCGGCCGAACCTTCGCTCGGCGGTGGCAGGATGAGGTCCGAGGCCGACACGGCCGGGACCTCGATGTAGAGGTCGATGCGGTCGAGCAGCGGGCCCGACAGCCGCGCCTGGTACTGCGCCACGCAGCGCTCGTTCGGCTGGCGCTTGCAGGCATAGCCGGGCTCGGTGGCGTGCCCGCAACGGCAGGGGTTCATGGCGGCCACGAGCTGGAACCGCGCCGGATAGGTGACGCGGTGGTTGGCCCGGGCGATCGACACCTCGCCGGTCTCGAGCGGCTGGCGCAGCGAATCCAGGACCGGCGTCGCGAATTCCGGGAATTCGTCGAGGAACAGCACCCCGTTATGGGCCAGCGAGATCTCGCCCGGCCGTGCCCCGGTGCCGCCGCCGACCAGCGCCGGCATCGAGGCCGAATGATGCGGCGCGCGGTACGGCCGGCGGTCCGTCAAGGCGCCGCCCGCCAGCGCCCCCGCCACGGAGTGGATCATCGACACGTCGAGCAACTCGCGCGGCGTCATCGGCGGCAGGATCGAGGGCAGCCGCGCCGCCAGCATGGACTTGCCCGACCCAGGCGGCCCGTTGAACAGGAGGTTGTGCCCGCCCGCGGCCGCGACCTCGAGGGCCCGCTTGGCGCTCTCCTGGCCCTTGACGTCGCGCAGGTCCGGCAGGTCGGTGGCGGCGGCCCGCATGGCGGGCTCGGGTCGCGCCAAGACCTGGGTGCCCTTGAAATGGTTGGCCAGCTGGATCAGCGAGAGCGGCGCCAGCACGTCGAGGTCGTGCGACGCCCATGCGGCTTCCGGCCCGCAGGCGGCCGGGCAGATCAGGCCGTGCCCCGCCGCATTGGCCGCGACGGCCGCCGGGAGGACGCCCGACACCGGCGATATGGAACCGTCGAGCGCCAGTTCGCCCAGCACCGTGTAGCCCGCGAGCGCATCGGGCGGGATGGCCCCGATGGCCGCCATGACGCCGAGCGCGATCGGCAGGTCGTAATGGCTGCCTTCCTTGGGCAGGTCGGCCGGCGCCAGATTGACCGTGATGCGCTTGGCCGGCAGTGCGAGGCCCGAGGCCGTCAGCGCCGAGCGCACCCGCTCGCGCGACTCGGCCACCGCCTTGTCGCCGAGCCCGACCACGTTGAACACCACGGAGCCGTTGGCGATCTGCACCTGAACATCGACCGGCCGCGCCTCGATGCCCTCGAACGCGACCGTCGCAACCCGCACGACCATCGCGTTTCCCTCGGAATGCTCTGCCTCGTTGCGGAGGCTAACGCGGGCGGGACGGGCGTGCAAGCGCGGGGGAAGCGGCTCGCGCGTCGCCGATCGGACAGCGGCATGGCTGCCCCTCGAGGCCGCCGAGCGGGGAAGTTGTCAGACTGCCTCTCGCGTCAGGTGTGCGATATAGCCGGACCGGCTCTCGCCGGCGGCGCGCGCCAGCGCGTCGAGACGCTTCAGAACGCGGCCCGGCAGCGTGATGTTCACGCGCTCGATCGTGTCATCAAGCAGGCCCGGGTCCACTGTGACGACGGCGAAGGTCCAGCCGGCATAGTCCGCGGTCGTGCGGATCGCATCGAGGCTGGATGGCGGTGGTATTGCCTCCCCGGCGTCGAGGGCCGCGTCGATCCAGGCCGCGATGGCCTCCTCGGCACCCGCCATGGCGTCCTCAAGCGTATCACCAGCCGAAAAGCATCCCGGCAGATCGGGAACCACGACGCCGAAGGCCGTGCTTTCGGTTCCCGGTTCGATCACGATAGGATAACGCATGGTCACCTTTCCTGCAGGCCCGCTTGCTTGCGGATCGCTGCGACCAAGCCGATCCCGAGATCCTTTTTTGGGTGCGGAATGACGACGTGGCCGGGTCGAACCGGATGCTTGAAGACGTGGTGGGAACCGCGGACTCGATCCAAAACCCACCCGGCCGCGGTCACGTCCCGAATGAGGTCCAGACTCTTCACGATACGCATTGTACACACGATCAGGACGGTGACAACAACCGCCCCATACCCCGTGGCGAGCGCGGGAAAGGTCACGGCCAAGGGCATTCGTTGCCAAGGCGGCTGAGTAAGGCTTCGCGTCGGGGCGATCCTGCCGGGGAGATGCATGCCGATCGGCCATCTCGAAAAGGCCCGATGCTCCCACATCTCCCCTTGGGGCCGCCAGTGCCTGACGCCCGGAGGGTCTCTTGCGAGGCGTTGTGGCCGATGGCGGCCCCGCATAGATGTCCTCCTTGGTGACCGGTGACGTGCGGGGGAGGATGATGGCGGCCCCTAAGCTCCTCTACGTCGTGACCGAGGACTGGTTCTTCGCGTCCCACTTCCTGTCGGTGGCCGTGGCGGCGCGCGGGGCCGGCTACGATGTCGCCGTGACGGTGCGAGTGCGGGATCCGGCGTTGCGGCTGCGCATCGAACAGGCCGGCATCCGGGTGATCCCGTCCCGGCACGAACGCGGGCACTTCGGCCCGTTGGCGATGCTGGGCCACGTGCGCGGCTTCGCGGCGCTCATGCGCGCCGAGCGCCCCGACATCGTTCACCTGATCTCGATCCGGCTCATCGTGCTGGCGGGGCTCGGGGCGCGTCTCGCCGGCGTGCGGGGCCGGGTGCAGGCCGTGACCGGGCTCGGGCTGATCGGCGCCAGTCCCACCCTCACGGCGCGTCTGGTGCGCGGTGCGCTGGCCGCGTTGCTGCGCGGTCCGCTCGGCGGCAAAGCCGTGCGCTACGTGTTCGAGAACCGCGAGGATCCGGCCCTGCTCGGGATGGACCCGGACGGGCCGCGGGTGCGCATCGTCGGCGGGGCCGGCATCGATCCGGAGCGTGAGCGCCGGCAACCGCTGCCGCCGCTGCCACCGCTCCGGGTCGCGGTGGTGGCCCGCATGGTGCACTCCAAGGGCGTCGACGTAGCGGTCGAGGCGCTGCGGCGTGCCCGCGCGGCCGGCGCCCCGGTCGTCCTGTCGCTATTCGGCGCGCCCGACCCCGACAATCCGCGCGCCGTGCCGACCGACACACTGCGGGCCTGGTCGGCCGAGCCCGGCATCGCGTGGCACGGCCATGCGGCCGATATCGCGGCCGTATGGCGGGACCATCACGTCGTCTGCGTGCCGTCGCGCGGCGGCGAGGGGTTGCCGCGGTCGCTGCTCGAAGGTGCCGCGGCGGGCCGCGCCGTGGTCACGACCCTGACGCCGGGCTGCACCACCTTCACGCGCGACGGGGTGGAGGGGTTCGTGGTGCCGCCCGGCGACCCGGAAGCGCTCGCCGACGCCTTCGTGACGCTGGCGCACGATCCGGACCTCGTGGCCCGCTTCGCCGCGGCCGCCCGCCTGAGGGTGCTCGACGGTTTCACGACCGCGCAGGTGGCGTGGGACTTCCTCGCGGTCTACCGCGATCTCGCGGGTCCGCAGGGCGGCCCCCGATGAGCCTGATCCTCGACCGGCCGGCCTTCATCCGCCGCAATACGCGCCTCCTTCCGGTGCCCCGGGCGCCCGAGATCAGGCTCTACATGGCCGACGACGCGACGGAACTGTGGCAGAAGACCGAGGCCGATCTCGAGACGACGGGCCTGCCCCCGCCCTTCTGGGCCTTCGCCTGGGCGGGTGGGCAGGCGCTGGCCCGCTACATCCTCGACCATCCCGAGACGGTCCGGGGCGCCCGCGTCCTCGATTTCGCGTCCGGTTCGGGATTGGTCGCCATCGCGGCAGCGCGCGGCGGGGCCGCAGCCGTCACGGCCAGCGACATCGATCCTTTCGCGCTCGAGGCCATCGCGCTCAACGCCTCAGTCAATCGTGTCGAGATCAATGCGCTGGGCGAGAACCTCGTCGGGCGAGACGACGCATGGGACATCATCCTGGCGGCCGACATCTTCTACGAGCGCGAGACGGCCGGCGCCGTGACGGCCTGGCTGGCGCGGCGGACGGCAGACGGCGCCCGGGTACTGGTCGGCGATCCCGGCCGCAGCTACTTCGACAAGGCGAAGTTCGACCGGGTCGCGAGCTACGACGTCCCCGTCATGCGCTCGCTGGAGGATGCCGACCGTATGCGAAGCAGCGTCTGGCGGCTCAAGGCCGACGTCGGCGGCCTCTCCGACATCGAAAGCCCGCCCCGGTTCTCCGGCGCGCCACCGCGGAACTAACACACTCCCGACAGCGCAACGCCTCGCCAGCCTACTAAAGCTTGCGGAACGCGCGTCGGCGTGCCATAGAGGCTTCGCAACGTTTTCGTTGCATGCCCTTCTTGGGCGTTTCCTCCCTAGACTTGGGCCGCTCTTTGGAGCGGCCTTTTTTTGTGCGCTCGGGGACGTATCCGTAACCAGAACCGCCCGCCGGGCGCCCGAGGTCTGGTCGCGCTGGCTTCATAGTTTCATCATAATGATCGCGGCTTTGCAAGCAGCGCGATGCGGATTCCACGATTCTCTAGGCAGATCCCGAATCTACGATGGCTCCGTGACGCCAAACTATGCAGATGAGCATTTGCTCTCTAGTCGAACATTTGCTCCTGTTGCCACGAGCGCCAAGCACAGGTGCCCGGGGCGACGCGGTTCCTGACCCGGCCGGCCAGGATCGCGTGCCGTCACCTCAGCACGAAGTCCACCGGTCGAGCAGCGTCGGGCAGGTCGACCTCGCCCAGCATCTCCCGAATGTCGATCTCGACGCCGAGCGTCATGGCGCTCAACGGCAGGGCGTTCTGCCCCGTGCCGAAGGGCATCTCGAGTTCGTCCCCGAGCGCATCCAGGCCGAAGAACGTGTAGGACACGATGGCCACGACGACCGGCGTCCAAACGCCGAGGGTCGATCCCAGCCCGAACGGCAACAGCAGGCAGAACATGTATGCGGTCCGGTGCAGCATGAGGGAGTAGGTGTAGGGGACAAGCACGCCCTTGATCCGCTCGGCTCCCGCCAGCACGCCCGAAAGGGAGACGATGCGCTCCTCCAGCGTCTGCATGGCCTGGGCCGATACGAGGCCGGCGGCCCCCCAGGACACGATGTCCTGGGTCATGCGGCCTAGCAGGATGTTGGGCGGGTTGCGGGCCCGCGACACCGCCAGCGCGTCCTCGGCATCGAGAACCGCCAGGGCCTCGGGACCGGGGTGATCTTCCCGCACGTGGTCACGCAGGAGGTGAGCGAAGGCGACGCATCGGAGAGCGGATCGGCGGGCGCGGCCGCCCGGGCCCACATAGGCGAGTTGCTGCCGGGCCAGGCTGCGGGTCTCCACGAGCAACTGGCCGAAGATCTTGCGGCCTTCCCACCAACGGTCGTAGCAGGCCGAGTTCCTGAAGCCCGCGAAGATCGACAGGGCGATGCCGATCAGCGAGAACGGCACGGTCGCGATCTCGTGAAGATGCAGCAAACCGACGTCCTGGAGAACGACGATCAGGATCGACAGAACCGTGACGAAGGCCAGTCGGGGCGCGATAGCGGGGACGATCGAGCCCCGCATGATGAACAGCAGTTGCCAGGCGCTTGGTTTGTCGCGAACGATCAAGGGTGGCTCCGGTGACGGCCGTGCTGCGGAACTGCCTTTCAGCAGGTGAGCCCGTGGGCGGTCAACCGCGGCGCAAGCATCGGTTGGCCGTGCCTCGACGGCTTGGAAGTGCTGCGACCGCCGCTCCGGGCTGTCGCGTGCAGCCCGGCAGCCGTGGCGGTTTTCTCATCGGTTGCACGACACCAGCCGGTACCCTACCAAGCCGGCCACGGCCGCCCGTTGCCGAGCCTGTCCGACGACCCCGCGATGTCCCTGTCACAGCCGTCCTTCACCCAGCTCGACGACGTCGCCCACATCATCCAGGTGGCGTTGACGCCGGTGTTCCTGCTGGGCGGCATCGGCACGCTGATCAACGTTTTCTCGACCCGGCTGGCACGGGTCGCCGACCAGGTCGACCGGATCACCGAGACGATGGACGGCCTGAGCGATGGCGAGAAGCAGCGCGCGGCGCGCCGGCTCGGTGCACTGCGGGTGAGGTCGCAGGCGCTGGATGTCGCCGTGATCCTGGGCGCGCTTGGCGGGGCCGCGACCTGCGGTGCCGTGCTGGCGCTGTTCTACGGCGCCCTGCGCAACGCCGGCGTGGCGTCGGCCCTCTACGGACTGTTCGGCTTGGCCATCGTGTGCACGATCGCGGCGCTCGGTGCCTACGTGTTCGAGATGCTGCTGGCCAGCCGGATCATCCGGGCCCGCGCCGTCCAGGGCGAGCGGGACGCCCGGACCTGAGAGGCGGGCTCGGGCCCGCGCCGTCCAGGGCGAGCGGGACGCCCGGACCTGAGAGGCGGGCTCGGGCCCGCGCCGTCCAGGGCGAGCGGGATGCCCGGACCTGAGAGGCGGGCTCGGGCCCGCGCCGTCCAGGGCGAGCGGGATGCCCGGACCTGAGAGGGGGCTTGGGTCCGGTCACTGCGCGTTGCGGTAGGCCTTCCGCGACACCAACGTGCGGACCAGGATGTTGAAGTCGAAGAGCAGCGACCAGTTGTCGATGTAGTAGAGGTCGTGCTCGACCCGGCCCAGCACCTTCTCGGGCGTATCGGTCTCGCCGCGCCAGCCGTTGACCTGGGCCCAGCCCGTGATGCCGGGGCGGACGTTGTGGCGGCGGGCGTAGAGCGCCACGTCGCGCTCGAAAGCCTGGTCGTGCGCCAGGGCATGCGGGCGCGGGCCGACCAGCGACATGTCGCCTTTCAGCACATTGAGAAGTTGCGGCAGTTCGTCGATGTTGGTGCGGCGCATGAAGCGGCCGACACTCGTTACGCGCCTGTCGCCGCGTCGCACCTGATGGACCGCCCGGCCGTCCTCGAGCGTCGTCATCGAGCGGAACTTGATGATACGAAAGGTCTCCTGGTTGAAGCCGTAGCGGCGCTGCACGAAGAACACCGGACCGCGGCTGTCGAGCTTGATGGCGAGCGCCACGACGGCGAAAAGCGGGAGCAGCGCCACGAGCGCCGCCGAGGCCAGCACCAGATCGACCGCCCGCTTGGCCAGGACCTCGCTCGACGACAGCGGGCGCTGGATGAGGTGGATCGACGCGATAGTGCCGTTGCGCACCATGTGGAGGTCGTCGAACCGGTCGAAGAACTTCTCGGGTGCCAGGTGGATCGCGGCCGGCACGCCCATGAAGGTGTCGATGCAGGCCTCCAGCCGGTCGCGGTCGCCCCACGGCACCAGGATATAGATGTCGTCGGGCCGCAGCACGCGGGCCGATGCGGCCGCCAGCGCCAGATCGTCGGCGCGGGTCTCGTCCCCTGGCCGCAGCACCGCGGCGCCGACGATGCGCAACCCGACCTGATGGGGCACGTGGCGCTCGCTGAAGGCGCGGATCATGTCCTCGTCGCCGACGAGGAAAATGTGCCGGGACGCGATCTGGCCGGCCGAGGCGCGATACGACATCACCTGGACCAGCAGCGCCCGGACGGCGAGGAGGCCCGCGTAGCCCACCACGAAGAGGCCCAGCGATGCGCCGCGCGAGAACGCCTCGGTGGTCTTGGTCAGAAACGCCAGCGCCAGCGCCCCGACGACCGCGATGGCCCACAAGGCGAGCGACCGCTTGGCATGGCCCTTGTGGGTCAGGTAGCGCGTGATGGCATAATCGTGCCGGACAACGTTCGGCACGATGAACAGCACCGCCACCATGGCGCCGAGCACGAGGTCGCTGAAACGCTCGGACCCGTGGCCGAACGGGATGCCGGTCAGGGTCGCGCTGCCGAGGATCGCCACTCCGTCGAGGCCGGCCGCCACTGCCAGGAAGCCGACACGGGTCATGGCCGTGTTGGTCTTGGCGCGGCCACGCCGGACCGCCGCGCCGCGACGGCTTCGGCCAGGGCGCGGATCCGCGGCGGGAACTGGAAGGGGAACGCTAAACGGCACGACGCCACCCCTGAGCGAGACGGTCCGGTCCCGTTTCGGCCTATCGGGCCTTCCGGCACCGGATGTGCCCCCGGGCTCGCAATCGACGTGCCCGCGCCGAGGTCCCGATTCCGTGCCGTTACGGGTCGAAACCGGCGCGCGCGGTTGCGCCGGCCCCGTGCTTCGTGTCTGAATGGGACGTCGGGCACGCCACCGGGGGATGCATGAAGGTCTCGCTCATCCAGATGAATTCGGTGGACGACAAGCCGGCCAACCTCCGCCAGGCCGCGGCGCTCATCGAGGACGCCGTGGAACGCGACCGTCCAGACTGGGTGCTTCTGCCGGAATGCTTCGATTTCCTCGGCGGGACGCGCGACGCCAAGCTGGCGGCCGCCGAGATCCTGCCCGATGCGGGCGACCCGGCCTCCGAAGCTTCGGCCGCGCCGGAAGCATCGGCAGGGCCGGAAGGGTCGGCCTATCGCACGATCCAGACCCTCGCGCGCCGGCACCGGGTGTTCATCCACGCGGGTTCGATGCTGGAGCGCATCCCGGGCGAGGCGCGCATCGGCAACACTACGGTGGCGTTCGACCGGAAAGGCCGCGAGGTGGCGCGCTACCGCAAGATCCACCTCTTCGACATCACGGCGCCGGATGGCACGGAATACCGCGAGAGCGCCTCGTTCAAGCCGGGCGATGCCGTCGTGACCTACGATTGCGAGGGCGTCAGGATCGGCTGCTCGATCTGCTACGACCTGCGCTTCCCGTTCCTGTTCCAGGCCCTCATGGACCGCGGCGCCGAGATGATCGCCCTGCCGGCCGCCTTCACGATGCAGACCGGCAAGGACCACTGGGAAGTGCTGTGCCGCGCCCGCGCCATCGAGACCGAGGCCTATCTCTGCGCGGCCGCCCAGACCGGCAACTTCAACCAGGGCAACCAGGTCCGCACCACCTACGGCCATTCGCTGGTGGTCGACCCCTGGGGCCACGTGACGGCCCGGGCCAGCGATGGTGTCGGCAGCGTGTCGGCCCGGCTCGATCCCGTTCGGGTCGGCAAGGTCAGGGCCATGATCCCGGTCGCCCAGCACCGGGTGGAGATTCCGGCGGCGCCGGCCGGCTGAGGCGCGTGCCGAACCCTTCCTTCTCCCGTTGGCGGGAGAAGGAACCCGCGAAGCGGGCCGATGAGGGGACCTGGAGCGCCGCGGAGCCCTCCGACCCGGCTTCGCCGGAACACCGTCTCCCGCCGGGCGGAAGAAGGACGAAGCGCGGTCTTCCCCCATCGACGTTCTTCACCCGCCCCGTCGTCGACCTCGCCCGCCTCCTTCTCGGTGCGACCCTCCTGGTCGACGGCATCGGCGGCATCATCGTCGAGACGGAGGCCTATGGCCGCGACGATCCCGCCTCCCACAGCTTCCGCGGCGCGACGGCCCGCAACGCCGCCATGTTCGGTGCGGCGGGGCACGCCTACATCTATCGATCCTACGGCATCCACTGGTGCTTCAACATCGTGGGCGGGGCGGAGCCGGGCAGCGCCGTCCTGGTACGGGCGCTCGAGCCCACGACGGGGCTTGACGCCATGAGGGCGCGGCGCGGGATCGCCGATCCGCGGCTCCTCTGCGCCGGGCCGGGCCGGCTCTGCCAGGCCCTGGGGCTTTCGGCGGCGCACGACGGCATGGCGCTCGACCGGCCACCCTTCGCGCTCCTGCCTCGCGCCGCGGAACCGTCCATCGTCACCGGCCCCCGGATCGGGATCACGCGCGGTTCGGACTCGCCCTGGCGGTTCGGGCTGGCTGGCTCGCGCTTCTTCAGCCGACCGTTCCCGCGACCCTCCGGCGCCCCGTCGGGCACGTGAAGGCTCGCCCCGGCAGACGCGGGGCGCAAGTGGGGCGGCGGCGCTTTCCGACGCTGCAGGACGTGCACGTCCTCGCAAAGTCGTCCAGGCCGGGATAGACAGGCCCGAACCAGGGAGGATCGGATGGCGCGCGCGGAGCTTCACATCGCGGACGGATCCGCCGACGCTGCGGTACGGGCATCGGGGAAGGCCGCGGCGGCGGCCGCGATCGCGGCGAGGCTCGATCGCCTGCCCTCGACGCGGTCGCTGTGGACCACCGTGGTGCTGCTCTCCCTGGGCGCGATGTTTGAGTATTACGATCTCTTCTTCACCGCCTATGTCGCGCCCGGCATGGTCAAGACCGGGCTTTTCAAGCCCGATTCGCTCGGCATGTTCAACGGATTGTCGGGCATCGGCGTCACCGGGGTCGGCACCTTCGTGTTCGCCACCTTCGCGGGGCTCTGGCTCGGGGCGACGCTGTTCGGTGGCGTGGCGGACCGCCACGGCCGCCGCGTCGTGTTCACCTGGTCGTTGATCTGGTACTCGCTCAGCACGCTCGCGCTGGCGTTTCAGACGAGCGGCTTCGGGGTCGACCTGTGGCGCTTCATCGCCGGCATCGGCCTCGGCGTGGAACTCGTCACCGTCGACACCTACCTGGCCGAGATCGTGCCGCGCGCCATCCGGGGCCGCGCCTTCGCGCTGAACCAGGTGGTGACGTTTCTGGCCGTGCCAGTGGTGGCGCTCGCGGCCTGGCGGCTGGTGCCGCAGACGCCTTTCGGCATCGACGGCTGGCGCTGGGTAGTGCTGATCGGGACGCTCGGCGCGGTCTTCGTCTGGATCATCCGGCGCAACGTGCCGGAATCCGCACGCTGGCTCGCCCGCCGCGGCCGCATCGACGAAGCCGAGCGCGTGGTGAAGCGGCTGGAACGGGCCGCCGAGCATGACCTCGGGCATGCCTTGCCCCCGGCGGAGCCGTCTTCGGCGCCGCCCGAACCGGAGGGCCGCGCCGGCTTCGCCGAGATCTGGCGCAAGCCCTACGGGTCGCGCACGCTGATGATGTCGGTGTTCCAGTTCTGCCAGGCGATCGGCTTCTACGGTTTCGCGGCCTGGGTGCCGACCCTGCTGATCGCGAAAGGCGTCGATGTCACCAAAAGCCTGGAATACTCGTTCACGATCGCGATCGCCAACCCGTTCGGGCCGCTGGCCGGCATGTTGATCGCCGACCGGATGGAACGGAAATCGCAGATCTGCTGCGCCGCGGTCGCGGCCGCCTGTTTCGGGCTCCTGTTCTCGCAGGCGGTCGGCACCCTGCCCGTGATCGCGCTCGGCGTGATGGTGACGCTGTCGAACAACTGGATGTCCTTCGCGTTCCATGGCTACCAGGCCGAGCTGTTCCCGACCCGGATCCGGGCCCGGGCGGTGGGCTTCGTCTATTCATGGAGTCGCTTGTCGGCCGCCTTCGCGGGCCTCCTCATCAGCGCGCTGCTTGAGCGCGAAGGCGTCGGCGCGGTCTTCGTGTTCATCGCGGGCGCCATGGCGATCGTGGTGCTGGCGATCGGTATCTTCGGGCCCCGCACGCTCGACCGGCCGCTGGAAGAGATCTCAGGCTGAGGAGACGGCAATGGCGTTCACCTGCACGGTCCCGGCCGTCCCGACACAGTTGGCGGACGACGAACGGGTGCGCATCACGCGCTGGGACTTCGCGCCCGGCGCCACCACCGGCTGGCACGAGCACGCCATGCCCTACGCGGTCGTGATGATGACGGACGGCACCATGGCGATCGACGTCGACGGCGTGGTCACGCGGGTCACCATGGCGGCCGGGCACAGCTATTCGCGGCCGGCCGGCATCCGGCACGACGTCATGAACGGCGGCGACCTGCCCATGAGCTTCGTCGAGGTCGAGATGAAAGGCTGAGGCCTGGGCTACGGGCGGAGCATCGCCCTTCGAGACGGCCGCTCCGAGCGGGACATTCGAGGTGAGCGCGGTACCGCGTCGGAGAGGGTTGAAACTGCGCGCCGGATGGGGCATAGATCCAGCAGACGCGGCGGGCCATCCCGCCGCATTTCTTTTGCTCGGGTGCTGCGATGAAGGTCCGCAATTCGTTGAAGTCGCTCCGCGGGCGTCACCGCGACAACCAGCTCGTGCGCCGCAAAGGGCGCGTCTACATCATCAACAAGACCCAGAAGCGCTACAAGGCCCGCCAGGGATGACCGTAGCGGCAGCGTCGCGCCTGCTGCCGGGAACGCGCCCGGGCGCCGGCGTCGCTCGTCCGGACCTTTGACGGAGGCGGACGGCTTGCCTATCTTGCGGGGATGCGGAACCGTCTGAAACTCGCTGCCGTCCTTGCAGCACTGATCCAGGTCTCGGGGCCTGGGGTTGCCGCACCCGAAGCCGGGCTTTCACCGGTCCCGCCCGACTCCGTGATCCAGCCCCGGCCATCCCCGCGAGTCTCGCAGGGCGGGCCGACGGGGGCCTCCGAGGACAGTCAGACGCTCCCGCCGGGACATCCTGTCTTCGGTCCGGACGGCGTCGTCGTGCCACCGCGCGCGGTGGGACGCGGCATGGAGGCCGAGCCGGTGCCCGAGGCCGCCCCGAAGCCGCCGACCCGTGCCGAGATGCTGGACAAGCTCCTCGGCCGCCTTGCCAAGGCCGGCGATGCCGAGGAGGCGCAAAGCATCGCCTCGCTGGTCGAACAAATCTGGATGCATTCGGGCTCCGACACGGCCGATCTCCTAATGGCGCGCGCCATGACGGCCATGAACGGCAACCGCCACGACGTCGCCGAGGCCCTTCTGGATCAGATCCTGGCCCTGCAGCCCGATTGGGCCGAGGCCTGGAACAAGCGTGCGACCCTGCGGTTCCTCGACAATGACGACGCGGGTTCGATGGAGGACATCGGCCATGTGCTGACGCTGGAGCCGCGCCATTTCGGCGCCCTCAGCGGCATGGGTTTCATTCTCGAGCGACATGGGGAGAATAAGGCAGCCCTGACGGCATTGCGCAGGGTGCTCGAGCTCTACCCGGAAGACGCGGACATCCGCAAAGCCGTCGACAAGCTGACCCCCGCAGTGGAAGGCCAGGGCCTTTGACGGCTGCGAGGGGGCCTACGCGCCAGCTCGGCTCGCCGGCATGGGATGGCGCGGTCCGAAGTCCTTCGTGAAGACCATGCTGGGCTTCGTCGCGATGGTCGTGCTGCTGGCGATCTCCGGTTGGATCTACACGGTCTGGCAGACCGGGGTCATCGAGCGGCGCTTTCCGCCGGTCGGTGCCTTCGTGGACATCGGTGGCGGAGCAAGGCTGCATTACACCGAACGGGATCCGTCGGGGCCGGCGCGCGCCACGGTAGTGCTGCTGCATGGGGCCAGCGGTAATCAGGCGGACCTCATGGTGCCGCTCGGCGACCGACTGGCGGCGCGGGGCTTCCGCGTGCTGGCTTTCGACCGCCCGGGACATGGCTGGAGCGACCGTCCCGACGGCGAGGAGGCCGACAGCTCGCCGACCCGCCAGGCCGACCTCATCCTGCACGGGCTCGAAGGGATCGGCGTCCATCACGCCATCGTGCTCGGCCATAGTTGGAGCGGCGCGCTCGCGGCAAATTTCGCGCTGGACCACCCGGATTTCACACAAGGGATCGTGCTGCTGTCGCCCGTTCTCTACCCCTGGCCGACCGGCATAGCCTGGTACTACGGGCCGGCAGCATCGCGGTGGCTCGGACCGGCCTTCACCCGGATCGCTACGCTGCCGGTCGGCCAACTCCTGCTACCGGCCGGGGTCGCCGAAGTCTTCTCTCCCCAGGCCCCGCCGCCCGGTTTTGCCGAGCGGACCGGGGTTGAACTGGTGCTGAGGCCCGACGAATTCGAGAACAATGCCGCCGACGTGTTCCATCTTCACGCCTTCGTCAGCCACCAGGGACCGCGTATGCCCGAGATCGGCGTGCCGACCGCATTGGTTGCAGGTGACAGCGACCTCGTCGCACCGGCAGACTTCCACGCCGGGCGTGCGGTCCGGGAGATCCCGGGCGCCACCTTGACGATGCTCCAGGGACGCGGCCATTCACCGCAATGGTCCGACCCCGACATCGTGGTGGCGGCCGTCGATGCGGTTGCCAAGCGGATCGAGCATCATGCCGAGGCGCCCGTCGCGGCGAAATGATGCTGCGCCCGGATTGCAGCCAAGGACCTCACCGGCGCCCCTCGGCCATGAAGCGCGCGAAGGCATCCTTGTAATCGGGATGCCAGCGCGACAGCGCCGGGCGGTTCTCGACGATATCGCCGGCGGCCCAGAGCATGCGCTTCTCGTCGGTCGCGCGATCGACGTCGTTGTCGGGGCAGAGGATGTAGAAGTCGCCGCGGCCCATGCCGTCCAGCATGAAGGCCGCCACCTGATCGGCCGTCCAGGCCGCCCGCGGCTTCTCGGCCGACTGGGTCAGGCCCGTGTGGGTGAAACCCGGGATCAGGAGATGCGTCGTGACGAGGCCGCCCGCCACTTGCCGCAACTCGTAAGCGGTCGCCTCGGTGAAGGCTTTCACGCCCGCCTTGCTGACGTTGTAGGCGGCGTTGCCGGGGGGCGTCGTGATCCCCTGCTTAGAGCCGGTGTTGACGATGGCGGCGGGCTTCCCGGCCGCGATCATGGCGGGTGCGAAAGCCTGGACGCCATTGATCACCCCCCACAGGTTCACGCCGAGCAGCCGCTGCCAATCGTCGTAAGCCTCCCAAGGCTTTCCCACCGGGCTGATCGCAGCGTTGTTCATCAGCAACGCCACGTCACCGAAATCGCCATAGACGGCGTCCTTCAGGGCGCGGAGGTCGGCTATGCGGGACACGTCGGTCGGCACGGCCCGCACCGACGCCCGGCCGGACGAGGCCGCCTCCTTCACCGCGGCCTCGGCCTCATCCAGCCTGGTGCCGCCGAGGTCGGCCAGGATGACGTTGAGCCCGAGAGCCGCAAGGCGCTTGGCCGCAGCAAGGCCGATGCCGCTGGCCGCGCCCGTGATGACGGCGGTGCGGCCGGGGGCGAGCGCGGGATGGTGCTGCATGATCGAAGCTCCGCTTGACGGGGATGACGAAGGGGGACCACCCTACTGGGCTGGTCACCGCGGTCCAACGCGCGCCGGGGCGAAACGGCTCAGTCGGCAGGTGGGCGACGGGGCCGGAACGGGGGCATCTCCCCAAGCTCGCGCCGATGCTGGCCAAAATTCCGGCTGGGCGCATCGCGAGCACCGTGGAACTCCGTCACCTCATTGCGTTTCCGGCGTCCGACGCCTCCGATCATTGATGGCCGTTATACCGTCCTTTGAGGCGAGCGTCGTCGCGGCGGCTCCGAGCCCCTGCTGGTACCCCGACGCGCCGGGCCAGCAACCATAACCTGCATTGTGCGTTGCGATAAAGCCGGTGCAGGGTTATTGTGCAGCGCACCATAAGGGTGGCGGCCTCTTGCTCCAGCGTCTCTCAGGCCACCCGCAGGCTGCACGAAGGGCCGCTCGCAAGGCTTGTGCCATCGATGGGGCGGGCGCGCAGACTGGCCGACAGGTCTGCCCCACGGCTTTCCGCAACAAGGACCCGATGCCATGGCGCAGTCTTTCAGAGACCGGTCGATCGGGCCGACGCTGCTCGTCCGGGCGGTCCAACCCATGCCGGCCGCCACATTGGTCGAGCAAGCCGCGCGCGATCGGCACGAGGGCGGCATCGTCGAACCGGTCAGTCTCGAGGGGGTGCCGCGCCCCGCCGATCCGCATACCCTCCGGAAGGGTCTTCAGCCGCACACGCCGGCCCGCATTGCGGGCCCCACGGTGCACGGGTTCTTCGACGGCATGATGTCCGACATGCAGGACGCCTTCGATGGGTTGCAGACCTTCAACCCGTTCTATCAAACGCCCCCGACGGTCCGCGGGGTGCAAGAGCCTGCCCGGTCATCGCCCATCGGCACCTTCCTTGAGATGCACTTCGTTGCGACGGCCGGCAGCCGGCCCTACAAGCTCTACGTTCCGGCATGCTACAGGGCCACGGCACCTATGCCGCTCGTCGTCATGCTGCACGGCTGCACGCAGTCGCCCGACGATTTCGCCGCTGGGACCCGCATGAACCTCCTGGCCGAGCGGGACGGCTTTTTGGTCTGCTACCCGGGCCAGACATCGTCGGCCAATCGTTCGAGGTGCTGGAACTGGTTCAACGACGGCGACCAGCGCCGCGACCGCGGCGAGCCCTCGTTGATCGCCGGGATCACCGCGGATGTGATCGCGAAGCACGCCGTGGACCCGCGACGCGTCTATGTCGCCGGATTGTCGGCCGGCGGCGCGCTGGCCGCCACGATGGGGCAGACCTATCCCGATCTCTACGCCGCCATCGGGGTCCATTCTGGCCTGGCCTGCGGAGCAGCCCGCGACGTGTCTTCGGCCGTGATAGCGATGCGCCAGGGGGGCGGCGCCCGCGCCGCGGCGGCCCCCGGGATCCCTCCGATGCCAGGCATCGCCGGCGTGCCCACCATCGTGTTTCACGGAGACCGTGATACGACCGTGAACCCCGTCAATGGTGACGAGGTCACGGCGCAGACGACCCACGCGGCCGTGAGGGCGACTGAAACCGAAGAGGGCCGCGTGCCCGGAGGCCACGGTTATACGCGCACGCGGTTCCTCGACCGTGACGGCGCCACCCTGGCCGAACAATGGAATGTCCATGGAGCCGGTCACGCCTGGGCGGGCGGGAGTTCCCTCGGATCCTACACGGACCCCCAAGGACCGGATGCCTCGCGCGAGATGCTCCGGTTCTTCGCCGAGCATCCCAGGCCGGCCTGACGCCCGCCGGACAGGGTCGAGATCCTCACCTCACCCGATCGGGCGTCGCGCCGTCGACAGGTCCCGTCTGCGGCGAACTGACCACATCGCGCCCTTCGCGACCTGCCACGCTTGGACTCTATCCTATGTGAGTGCAGCGCAACTGGTCCCCTGCCCATATTGCACAGCGACGAGACTGTAAGGGCGGTGTCGCTGCCCGCTGGCGTGCTGTAGAAGGTGAGGAAAGAAGCGATGCTGTCGTGCAACAAGACACGCCGTCACTTCACGGAGGCGGCACGCGAGGCGGCCGCCTTGGCCCGGCAACGCAAACGTGATCATAGGTCCCGCTTTCCTGACGATCACAAGCTCGTCATGGTGGTCGTGCGGGCGGCCGGGCCAGCGATGGGGTTTCACTGGCAGATCCGGCGTTTCGGCCAGATGTCGCCTGTGGTGGAGAGCCGCGACCGTTTCGTCTGCCCAGTCGAAGCGGGACGCTGGGGCCAGGCGGCACTGACCGACATGAAGATCGAGACGACCGCCAACTAGGCTGCCGCGCTGGCGACCGTCGATCCTGGCCGATAGCCGCCATCGGCGATGGGAGGATCTCTGTCGTCGGCTGATATACCCGGCCGCCGTCTCACTTCGGCTTCTTCGGCCGCGACGAGCGACAGAACCAGGATAATGGCGAAGCCCGCCGCCATCATGGATGGAGAAGCGTGCTGGGTGAACAGGACGGCCAAGCTCATGGTCGACACCTCCTGCACTGAAACTACGATTCAAAACTGAATCAATCCTTGACGGAATCGGATGACCGTCCAGCACCCGTCAGCGCGGGGACAAGAAGCGTCGATCCACGTCCCGCCTCTGCCGCGCGGGGCCGATCCGGGCTATGGTGCCGCGGATGAGAATCGAAATCGACATGGGGTCCACGGCCGCCCCCGGCACCGCCCCCGGTCCCGCCCTGCTGGACCTCGAAGAACTGCTGGCCACCCGCCTCCTGGTCCAAGGCAACTCCGGCTCCGGCAAGTCGCACCTGTTGCGGAGGCTGCTCGAACAGAGCGCCCCGCATGTGCAGCAGGTGGTCATCGACCCCGAAGGGGACTTCGCGAGCCTCGCCGACCGGTTCGGCCATGTGGTGATCGACGGCAACCGCAGCGTCGCCGAACTCGAGACCATCGCGGCCCGGGTCCGCCAGCATCGCATCTCGGCCGTTCTGATCTTGGAGTCGCTCGATGCCGAGATGCAGATGCGGGTCGCCGCGACCTTCCTCAACGGGCTGTTCGATGCCGGCCGCGACCACTGGTTCCCGGCCCTGGTGGCGGTCGACGAAGCGCAGCTGTTCGCGCCGGCGGTTTCGGGGGACGTGTCCGAGGAGGCCCGCAAGCTCTCGCTCGGCGCCATGACGAACCTCATGTGCCGCGGGCGCAAGCGCGGGCTGGCCGGCATCATCGCGACCCAACGCCTCGCCAAACTCGCCAAGAACGTCGCGGCCGAAGCCACGAACTTCCTCATGGGGCGCACCTTCCTCGACATCGACATGGCGCGGGCCGCCGACCTCCTCGGCCTCGAACGCCGGCAGGCCGAGATGTTTCGCGAGCTGCAGCGCGGCCAGTTCGTCGCGCTGGGTCCGGCCCTGTCGCGGCGGCCGCTATCGATCCGGGTCGGAGGCGTCGAGACGGCGCCGCGCATCGGCATCCCGACGCTGCTGCCGCTCCCCGGCCAAGCCGGTGGCGAGGCCCGCGAGCTGATTCTGGCTCCGGTGCCGCTCGGCCCGGCCCGCACGCCCGCCGAGCGCCGGCCCGCTGCGGTGCCGTGCCCCTCCATGAACCAGATCCTGGAAGAGATCGTCCGCAACCGCTCCGAGGCCGCGGCGGCGGAAGACGTGCCCGCGCTCGCGCCGGCCGAGCGAGAGCGGGCGTTGCGCGCCATCGCGGGCGAGATCATGGCCGATCCGGAAGCGGCGTTCCGTCCGGAATCCATACTCTACGGCGACTTCCAGGTGCGCTGCCGCATCGGCAAGCTCGGGGGCGGCACCGTGCCCCTGGCGGAGTTCAAGCTTCACTTGGCTGCGGCTCGGGCCGGGCTCGACCCCGAAACCACGGAAGGGCCCGAATGGGACCGCGCGCTCGGCATGGCCCGCACCATTCCGGAGGACTTGCAGGCCGTCTATCTCATCCTGGCGGGTGCGGCCTTGAGAGGAGTCCCCTGCCCCTCCGACAGCGAGGTGGCGCGGCGCTGCGGCATGCATTCGGCCGGGCGGGCTCGCAGCCGCATCGGACATCTCGACAAGGGCGACCTCATCGTGACCCGTTCCGACATGGCGGGAAACCGGGTGGTGGTGGTGCCGGACCTCGGCTGGGAGACCGCGCCGGGCGATCCCAACGCCCCCGAGACGCTCACGAAGGCTTTACCCCGGGCCTTCGCATCGGCCGCGAAAGGTTTGTTCGCAGCCGAGTAGCGGACCTTAGCGAGGACCTCCAATGCCTGCTTCCGCCCACGAACGCCCTCTCGGCCCCGTCGTCGAGCCCTGCGACGCTCGCCGTCCCGCGCGGGTGATCCTCGAGGGGCGGTTCGTCCGTCTGGAGCCGCTCGATGCGGCGCGGCACGGACCGGCCCTGTGGAACAACCTCGCGGGGGCCGACCAGGTCTGGGACTACCTCTTCGACGCGCCCTTCGGGGACGAGGCCAGCTTCGTCGCCGACCTGGCCCGCAAGGCCGCGTCCGAGGACCCGCGGTTCTGGGCAGTGGTCGACAAGACTTTGGACGAGGCGCAGGGCTATGCCACGCTGATGCGGGTCGATCCCGTTCACCGAACCATCGAGGTGGGCAACATCCTGTTCGCACCGGCGCTGCAGAGAACGCCCGGTGCGACGGAGAGCATGGCGCTTCTGGCCACCTACGCGTTCGAGGCACTCGGGCACCGCCGCTACGAATGGAAGTGCAATGCGTTGAACGCGCCGTCCCGCGCTGCGGCCGAGCGGCTCGGCTTCACCTTCGAGGGCGTGTTCCGCCAGCATATGATCGTGAAGGGCCGCAACCGCGACACGGCTTGGTATGCCATGCTGGATACGGAATGGCCCACCGCGAAACGGGGCTTCGCGCGATGGTTGGCCCGGGAGAATTTCGACGAGGCAGGGCGGCAGCGGCGTTCGCTGGCCGCCATGCGAGCGTCCGGCGACGCCTGAGCGCCGGCCGTGGACGACCTGGACACCTGCTTGGCCCGACATCGCCGGGGCACAGGGCACCTCGTTTAGGTCGAGCCCGCCGCTCCGGCCTTGGCGGCGGCCGAAAGGATCGCACATTCATCGAGCCCGAAGTCCCGGCAGCCCTGCAGCATAGTCGCCAGATAGGCCGGGTCCGGCGGTTCGCGGGTCGTGGCCGTCATACGGTAGACGAGTGCCTCCGCGGGCTCGGCCGCGCCCTCCCGCCACACCCTGGCCAGGACGCGGCGATAAAGGCCTCCCGCCAGATCCTCGTAGAGGTCGAGCGCCGCCTCACAGGAGGGCGTGATGCGCCACAATCCGCCCGCGACCTCCGTGCCGACGCAGGGTTCGATATCGGCCCAGGTGCGGAACACCAAGCGATGATCGGGCAAGGCGGCGCGTCCGAGTGCCTCGGCGGCCGGGCAGCGCGCCCCCATGCCGGCCCTGCACAGGTTCGAGCCATAGGCGAAGTACAGCATGGCAGTCCAAGGCGGACGCGTGCAGCGCGGCGGCGCCTGACGGTACCACGTTCCGCGCCTCTGCGTGGTGAGGTCTGTCCGACGTGGCGCTATCTCATTGCACCCTCACGCCTCCGTCTTCCGCATCCAGCGTCAAGTTCGGCGAGTAATAAGGGTCGTCGAGCAACCGCTCTCCCCAGCGGAGCTTCAACTGCTCGGTTTCGCGATTGAAGCGTTCCGCCGTGCGCGGACTCAGGTCACGGCCACGGCTGACGCTTTCGTGGTGGACCAGCTCGGCGAAAGGGGTCCAAAGATTGCGATAGCCGGCCGCGGCGACCTTGAGACAGAGATCGACGTCGTTATAGGCCACGGCGAAACGCGCCTCGTCCATCCCGCCGACCTCATCGTAGATGCTCTTCTTCACGATCAGGCAGGCAGCCGTCACGGCCGAAACCTCGTTGACGGTGGCGAGGGCATCGAGCTGGCCGCGCGCACCGCGTGGCGCGCGCTTGTGGCGGTGACCGGCGGCTCCTGCCACGCCCACCACCACGCCGCCGTGCTGCAGCCGGCCGTCGGGGTACCAGAGCTTGGCGCCGACGCAGCCGACTCCGGGCTGCAGTGCCAACCCCACCATCTCGTCGAGCCAGGACCCATCCCCGACCTCCACATCGTTGTTGACGAGGCCGAGCAGGGTACCCCGCGCCTCGGCCGCGGCGCGGTTGTTGAGCCTGGGATAGTTGAAGGTGCCGTCCTCACGGATCACCCGCACGCGGCCGTCGCCCACCCAGCTTTCGAAGAGCTTGAATGTGTCATCCTCGACCGAGCCGTTGTCCACGACCAGGATCTCGTAGGACCCATAGGCGGTCTTGGCCCGGATCGAGTTCACGGCCGTGCGCAGCATAGCGGCACGGTCTCGCGTCGGCACGATCAGCGACACCAGCGGCTGGTCCGCCGCCACGTAGCCGATGCGCGGATGCGGCGAGCGTGGATCCGACATGACGCGGGCCTCGACTCCGCGGCGCGCCAGCGCGTCGCGGATCGCCGCCTTGCGCTCCTCGGCGGCCGACTCCGGCACCGCGCCCGACCCATGGCTCAACACCTGGGCGACGTGCACGACGGCGCGCGGGGCCAGCCCCTCGGTAACCCGCAGCATGAGGCCGTGACGCCCCGCGGGCGCGAAGGCCGCATCGAGCCCCGCCTCGCGCAGCAGCGGCATGGCAATGGCGCAAGGATCGCCGAGGTAATTGGTGGCCAACAGGCGTTCGGGCGACCAGGCCGGCTTGAACGCGGGGTCGCGGCGTCCCGCGCCGCCCTCCAGCCCCGCATCGAGGCGATCTTCGTCGGCGTAGACCACTTCCGTGCCGGGGAAACGGTGGAGCGCCGCCGCCAGCACTGTGAAGGCGTGAGGCCGCAGGACGGTGCCGGGCCGCGGCAGCAGGGCGAAATCTCCCCGGGCGAGGTCCAAGGCTGCACCAGGCCCGGCATAGGTCCGGACACGATCGTCGCTGCCCGGCGGCTCGCCTCCCGCAGGGACATGGCTCGGCACCAGCAGTTCCCATGCGGGATGATGCTGGGCCAGCAGGCTGTCACGCAGCGCCGCTGCCTCGTCGACCCCGACGTCAGGCCCCACCACCACCGTGAACAGCGGGCGGCGGACCAGCCGCCCCGCCCGCGCCGTGTGGAAATCCGCCTCGTGTTCGGGCTGTTCGTCGAAGCGCTCGCGCCACAGCCCATAGGCGGCCTCTGGGCTGCGGGCCTCGGTGGTGAGCGGGATCGTGGTGCGGCCCTGGCGCCGCAATTGCACGAGGAAGCGCGCCGCGCGCCAGGGGAAGGAGCGCGGATCGCCTCTCAGCACAGCAAGGCTGCGCCGCAACAACGCGCGCCGCTGTTCCCAGCGCGGGACGGCACGGAGCTCGAGCACTGCCGGCGCCCCGAGCGCGGCCGAGCCCGACACGGCCAAGCAGATGCTGGCCAGAGGCCTCGTCGGGCGGAACAGGCCCGAGAACGCGTTGCGGCCTGTCTTGGCGAAGTGTTGGGGCAGCCGCGTCCCGTCCGCGAAGCCGAGCACCATGCGGGCGTCGACCATGCCGGGCCCGTCGTAGCGCATCGTCAGGGCGTACCAGCCCACCGGCCATGCGGGCGCGAAGTCCCGCACGAGGTGAAGCGGCGGATCGGGATGACGTAGGGTGATCGGCTCGGGACCGAGACGGCCCCCGCCGGCGTCGGGCGCCGGCACCGCGCGCCATTCGGGCGGCAGCGTCACGCGAGCGCTCAGGCCGGAGCCTGCCCGACCGAGCGATGCTCGGCCAGCACCTTGAAGAGGTATTGGCCGTAGGTGCTCTTACGCAGCCGCTCGGCCTGGCGGACGAACAGCGCCATGTCGATCCAGCCCTGGCCGAGGGCGATCTCCTCGGGGCAGGCGATGCGGAAGCCCTGCCGCTTCTCGTAGACCCGCACGAACTCGCCAGCCTCGAGGAGACTGTCGGGCGTCCCGGTATCCAGCCAGGCGAAGCCGCGGCCCATGCGCTCGACCCGGAGCGCACCCCGGTCGAGGTAGATGCGGTTGAGATCCGTGATCTCCAGTTCGCCGCGGGGCGACGGTCTGAGCTTGCGGGCCAGATCCACGACCTCGGCATCATAGAAATAGAGGCCCGTCACGGCCCAACTGGTCTTGGGATTGGCCGGCTTCTCCTCGATCGAGCGCGCAACGCCCTGGGCGTCGAAGTCGACCACGCCGTAGCGCTCGGGATCGACGACGTGGTAGGCGAACACCGTCGCCCCCTCTTTGCGCAATGTGGCGGGGCGCATCAATTCGGGCAAGCCGTGGCCGTAGAAGACGTTGTCGCCGAGGATCAGACAGGACGGCTGGCCGCCGAGGAAGTCCGCCCCGATCACGAAGGCCTGGGCCAAGCCATCCGGCGAGGGCTGCTCGGCGTAGGACAGGCTGATACCCCATTGCGTGCCGTCCCCGAGAAGCTCGCGGAACAGCGGCAGGTCGCGCGGCGTGGAGATCACCAGGATCTCCCGGATGCCCGCCAGCATCAGGGTCGATAGCGGGTAGAAGATCATCGGCTTGTCGTAGATGGGCAGCAGTTGCTTCGACAGCACGTGTGTCATGGGGTGCAGACGCGTGCCGCTGCCACCCGCCAGAATGATACCGCGCATGATCCCTCGTCTCGTTCGGGGCGGGTGCACCGGGCGTCGATCGTCGCCCGAGTCGCAGGGCCTGCCCGGGCCGGCAGCGGCCATATCCGGGCATCGCTAGACCGGCGGCGGCCATTGGGCAACCGATCTTCAGTCGAACGCCGGGCTAAATTGGGGCTCTCCAGGGATGGACGGTGGCCCACCCTCGCCGGGGGGTTGGCTGGCAGACGACCAGGCTTTCACCCCATGGCGGCGCGGAATGGCTCGCCTCGGCGCGCCGCCAATGTCGCGAACCGGTGGCTCAGACCGTGCGCCCGCCATCGACCTCCAGCACCAGCCGATGTTGATCATCACGCCCCCGCCCTACTGCCGGAAGCGCGGCACCGCGCCCCGACCATGTGAAAGATGGATTTCATGTACCCCAGTCGCTGTATCGAGCGGCGTTCTACCCCAGCCGACGCAGCAGCACGCGGAGTGGTTTCAGCGGCCGCAACCGGTTCCGGAGTCTCGTGCGCCAGCGCCTGTGGAGCAGCATCTGCAGGTGGCCGAGCCGATCCGACAAGGCCATGATCTCGTCCTGCTTTTCGGCGATGGAGCCTTTCAGGCGCGCGTTCTCGAACCGCAGATCCTCGATGTCGAGCTCCAAACGGCGCAGGCTTTGTGTCAATGCTTCGCGGCCTGCATCGGGCAGCCCCGCATCGTGATCTCGGGTCATGGCGCAACCCGCCACAAGCTGTCGTCCACCCCGGCGCCGGCCGCAGCATCGGCGAAAACGCGCGTGTAGGCCGTCACCTCGGCAGGGTCGTCGAGGTGGAAGCGATGACGCAACGCGGGCTCGCTCGCGTGATAGTGCTGCATGAGGTTGGTCACGGTCTCCCCGTTGCTGCCGGTGCCGGCCGCGAGGTGCGGTAGCCGGCAGTAGCGGTCGTAATTCGCGAAAGGATCACCCGACCAGGTGAGGTGTTTCGCGTGGAACATCCGCCGCACCATGTCGGGCACCGGTACGCCCGACCGGAAACTGCCGTAGGCGTAAGGGTGGGCCGCGGCGCCGCCCTGCGCCGACATTCTGCGGGCCGCGTAAGCTTGCAGGAGGGTCGCCAAAGCCCCGGTGGCGCGGGGCTCGGGCGTGTATTTCGACAGTTCTTCGGGTCGCTCCGGCGCGAAGCCGCTGAAGTGGAAGAAGCCGAGCGGGCGGCCGTCTATCTGCCAGGCCCCGCCGGGCATTGCCGAGAGGACGCGCTGCGGCAGGTTCCAATAGGCTACGTTGTAGCCGGTATCGCGCAGGACATGGGCCTGCGCGGCCAAGCCGGGCAGCAGGTCCAGATATTTCTGGTCGACGAACAGCCCCTGGTGCTGGGCGTTGATACAATCGTAGCGTAGTTGGCGAGCCCACCAGCGCAGGATCGGCTCGGTTTCCGCCGATTGCGAGGCCGCCAGGAAGCCCAGGTTGTAGACTCCGGTCTGCATGATGTGCTGCTCGGTGCGGGGCGCACCAAGGCCGGGCGGAGCGGTGAAATGCGGCGTCAGTACGAAGGATGCGCCGCCGTCCAGCAAGGCGAGGAGCTCGTCGAGCCGCCGATAGAGCTCGATGTCGGGATCGAAATAGATGAGATTGCGGTAGCCGCGCTCGAGCAGCCGAAGCATCAGGAACGGCTTGATGGCCGTGTTGAACTCCATGACGTCATAGGCGAAGGCGAAACTCGGAAAGTCCGGGATGCCGAGGCTGTCGGCCGTCAGCACCTCGACACCCGCGGGGTAGCGCTCGTCGGGCTGTGCGACGTCGGCGAGACCCAGCACCAGATCGGCATCGGGGTGGAAGGCACGGGCCGAAGCGAAGAACACCTCCGCCTGGGACAGGTAGTTGTTGGAGCAGATCGTCAGGATGGCGGTATGGGACGGCATGAAACGACGGTAGCATCCTCAGATCCGGGCCAACCCCTCCGACGAAGGACGTCGTTCCCGCTTTCGTGAGGATCCTTGCCAGTCCGGGACGCCTCTGTCCATCATGCGGGCCGCCGCGCCACGATCCTGGCCAGCGGGCCCGGAGATCATGCCGGCTGACGCCCAGCGATCAACGCCTCGCGGCGACGGGATGCGTGGTGCCGATCTGGCTCGAGCCGACCGGCACCACGCAGGCAGGCCCCGGCGCCAGGGGCGCCGTTCCGCTCGACGCCAGGGTCCCGTGCGACCACGCGGCCAGGAAGGCGCCGTTCCAGCGCGCCACGGCAGCATCGTGCTGGAACCAGTCCCGCCGATGGCCGTGCAGGGGCTTGGCATTCTTCGCGGCGGCGCGTGCCGCGCCATGCACGATCCACCGGCTCATCATGGCGTAGGTGACTTCGGGATGGAACTGGAGTCCGAAGGCGTTATGGCCATAACGGAAGGCCTGGCACTCGAAATCGGTGCCGCTCGCCAGGGAAACCGCGCCCGCCGGCAGGCAGAAGCCCTCGCGATGCCAGTGATAGACCCAGGACGGAAAGGGTTCGGCCAGCAGCCGATGACCGGCCTCCGTCGGCGAGATCGGATAATAGCCGACCTCGACGTGCCCGTCGGGATGCGGACCGACGGTCTGGCCGAGATGGCGTGCGATCATCTGGGCCCCAAGGCAGATGCCGAGCAATGGCGCGCTCTCGCGCAACGCGACCTCTACCCAATCGATCTCGGCCCTCACCCATTCATCGGAATCGTTGGCGCTCATGGGACCGCCGAAGATCACTGCCCCGGCATGCTCCGACATGGTGTCGGGAAGCGCGTCGCCGAAGCGCGGGCGCCGGATGTCCAGCGTATGCCCCATCTGGCGCAGCGATCTCCCGACGCGACCCGGAGTCGAATGTTCCTGATGCAGGACGATCAGGATGCGGCCGGCGCCTGGCCGATCGACCACGGCCGGGATTGGCTCGCCCCCCGACGCGCGGGCCGGTGCTGCCTCCCGCTGCGGACAGCCTTCCTGCAACTCCGCCCCCATGATGCCCCTGCCCTCCCGGCCTGTCGCCGACTATCGTTCGTATCATAAGCAATCGGAGTGCCAGATGAACGGGAGACCACTGCCCTTGGATGGCCGGTTGGCCCGCCGTTGCGTTGCCGGAGATCCGGGGACGCACTATGATCTCCACTCGACGAGGCACTCGCCTTTGGAGCCTCCTGCTTCGCTGACCTCCGGGCACCCGGCTCGCGACTGCCGACGGTGTTCGGCACGGCGGGAACAGGGTCTACGGACCGATCTAGAGGGAATGGAATGACACCTGTGCAGGTCAGAATGGCGCGCGCCGCCCTCGATCTCACGACCGACGAACTGAGTCGCGCTGCAGGACTTACGCTCCAGGATCTCGAGCAGCTGGAGAAAGGCGGCCAGGACGGGGCGGCTTCGGCCAAGTTGCGGACAACCTTCGAGGGCGCGGGTGTCACGTTCCTCGATCCTGACGGGGTCCGCTTCGACGAGCGGCAGCCCGGCGTCCGCACCGTCCCGCTCGAAGAGATGAACTCCTACAATGACGAATGACGCACCTGGCGCTTCCCATTCGGCCCGGCCGCGCGCGCTGGCGGCCCTGGGCATGTCGGCGCTGGCCTTCGGCGTGACAGCGGCTTCTTCGGTGTTGGCGGCCGAACCCAATTATCCCTTCGAAGGCACATGGGTCAGGGCCACGCGGGTCTGCACGGCCGCGGCACCGATCGTACGGACTTACACGGCCCACGACGTCATCTTTCGGACGGGACGTTGCGGCGTCCGCAAGGTGGCTGTGGGTTCGGGGCAGTTCGAGATTTTCGAAGAATGCCATCGGGCCGAGCGCCCCGGCAATTTCACCGAAATCATCCGCATGCTGGGCCCCGACGTCATGCAGGTCCGGCGGCAGGCAGCCCGGCTCAAGATCGCGGGATCGCAGCGTTTCATTCGCTGCAGCGCGGCGGCCCCAGGCGCGTCCAGGTCGGGCGCCCAGCAACCTCGCAAGGCCGGCGCCGGGGTGGAGGAGCCTCGTTCGAGCGAGGAGCGCGCCGGCCAGCCGGCCGAGGTCAAGCCATAGTGTCGGGATCGGCGCCGCGGGGCCATGTCGCCCCGACGCGGCCTGTCATCGGCTGAGCTGACGGCACAGGCTTTCGAGTTCGTCGTGGGTGTCGTAGCGGATGCGGATCTCGCCACCTGCCCCGCGGGAGTCGATCTCGACCGCCAGACCCAGCACCGCACCGAGCCGCTTGGCCAAGGCCTTCGTATCCTGGTCCAGCGGCGGGCGTTTTGGCGCCGTCACGCCTGTCTCTTCGGCCGGCGTGCGGCGATGGCGGGCCTGGGCCAGTTTCTCGACATCGCGGACATTGAGCCCGCGCGCTACGATCTTCCGCGCCACGGCCTCGGGATCGTCGAAGCCGAGCAGAGCCCGCGCGTGGCCAGCCGAAATTGCTCCCTCCACCATCATGGTCTCGATGCTCTCGGGCAGCTTCAGCAGTCGCAGCATATTGGCGACATGGCTGCGGCTCTTGCCGATGATCCGGGCCAGATCGCCCTGCGAATACTGGAACTCGCGGGCCAGACGCTCGTAGCCGCGTGCTTCCTCGATCGCGTTGAGGTCTGCGCGCTGGATGTTCTCGATGATGGCGAGTTCGAGCGCCTCCCGGTCGCTCACTTCCACCACGATCACCGGCACCTCGTCGAGGCGCGCGGCCCTGGCGGCCCGCCAGCGTCGTTCCCCCGCGATGATCTCGAAGCCGCCATGGCCCCCCTCGGGCGGGGTACCCCGGACGGGGCGCACCACGATGGGCTGGATTACCCCTTTCTCGCGGATGGAGTTGGACAGGTCCTCAAGGTCTTCCTCGCCGAAGTGCCGCCGCGGGTTGCGAGGATTGGGCCTGAGGTCGTCGACTCTCACCCACCGTCTGTCGCGGGCCTCGGCCGGCGATGGCATCTGCGCGGACGAGTCGGCGATCAGCGCCGCAAGACCCCGGCCCAGGCGCGGACGGCTTCCCTCATCGGCCGTCATCGGCGGTGCTCCTTTCACGCCGCCAGTTTCCTTTCACGCTGGATGACCTCCGAGGCAAGCCTGAGGTAGGCTTGGCTGCCGGCGCATTTGAGGTCGTAGAGCAGCACCGGCTTGCCATGGGACGGTGCTTCCGAAACCCGTACGTTGCGCGGGATCACGGTGTCGTAAACCTTGTCGCCCATGATCTGCCGCGCGTCTGCGACGACCTGGGTCGCGAGATTGTTGCGGGGGTCGAACATGGTTAACAGAATGCCGTGGATCGACAGGGTCTGGTTGAGGTTCTGTCGCACCTGCTCCACCGTGGCCAGAAGCTGGGACAATCCTTCGAGCGCGAAGAACTCGCACTGCAGCGGCACGAGCACGCTGTGGGCCGCGGCAAGCGCATTGACGGTCAGCAGGTTCAGCGAAGGCGGGCAGTCGACCAGGACGTAACTGAAGCGCCGACCGTCCGCGGTATCGCGCAAGCGCGACAGGGCACCGCGGAACTTGAAAGCGCGGTCAGCATGGCTTGCGATTTCGAGGTCGAGGCCGAGGAGATCCATGGTGGACGGCGCGACCCATAGGTTGGGGACCGAGGTCGGCTGGCAGGCCGCTGCCAGGGAATGGTCGCCCACCAGTACGCCATAGGTCGAGACGGAGCGGTCCTTGCGAGCCACGCCGAGCCCTGTCGAGGCATTGCCCTGCGGGTCGAGGTCGACCAGCAGCACGCGCTCGCCGACGGCCGCTAGCGCGGTGCCGAGATTGATGGCCGTCGTGGTCTTGCCGACGCCGCCCTTCTGGTTGGCGAGAACGAGGACGCGTGCGGACCGATCACCCATGCTGCGAGCCTTCACATGTCTTCCCCGGTCGATTGTACCGGCTTCGGTGCCGCTCGGCGTACCACCAGAATACGACCTTCGGCAGACGTCACGCTCCGCAGCACGGCTTGGTCGAGCGCCGGAGCGGCGTCGAGAACGCCGGCGAGTTCGGCCTGGGTTTTCAGGAAGATGCCCGTCGTGCCACTGTCGATGAGAACTCTGCCCATTTCGATGAGCCGAGGCAAGGGTGCCAAGGCACGTGCGGTGACGACATCGACGCATTTCAGCGACGGCAGGATATCCTCGACGCGGCCGTTGTGCACCGTTGCAGGTGCGCCGCAGGCGCGCGCGGCTTCGCGCAGGAAAGCACATTTGCGCGCATTAGCCTCGATCAGGTGCACGTCCGCACCGGCTCGGCCCACCAGCAGGATCGCCACGACGAGTCCGGGGAAGCCGGCACCCGAGCCCATGTCGGCCCAGCGCAGCGCTTCGGGTGCAATGGCCGCGATCTGAGCGGAGTCGGCGAGGTGACGTGTCCAGACCTCGCCGAGGGTGGAGGGTGCCACGAGGTTCTTGATCCGCTGCCATCGTCCCAGCAGTTCGGCGTAGATCGCGAAGCGCTCCTCCGTTTCACGTGAAACCGGGACCAGGGCCAGGGCGCGGTGGCGATCGGAACGGGGCCTCGTCAAGGCCTTCGACTCACTTGGTGCTCGTGCCTCCCGCAATAGCCGAACGGTTCGCGTTGCGCGCCGTCCATCGCGCGCCGGGCGCTTTCACCTTCGTCCCGGCGGGAAGAAGGTGGCGGGTTGCGGGAAGGGCACGAACGTCGCCCGGTGAGGGCCGAAGCTCCGGCGCAGGAGCACCCCTCAGCGGCCGCCATCCGCCCTCGCTGTGCGCAGGCGTTTTCCCCTGCCCGCGGAGGAAGGGCGAACCGTCGGGCGCAGCGCGGTTCCCCGAATACAGCAGCCCGCGAACCGAGCCGGACGGCACGGTCCGTGGTGGCTGCTGCCCGGAACTTCACACCGATGCTCTGACGGGGGCCTTGCCCCTGCCCCGCCCCTTGGCCATCAGGATCGTGAGCGCGGCCGGGGTCATGCCTTCGATCCTCTGAGCGTGGCCGAGCGTCAGGGGCCGCACGGCTTCGAGCTTGTCGCGAAGCTCGCGCGACAAGCCCGGCAGGGCGGCGTAATCGAGGTCGGCCGCGATACGCACCCCGTCTTCGGCGCGCGCGCGGGCGATATCGGCGCTCTGCCGATCAAGGTAGACGGCGTATTTCGCATCCGCTTCGACTTGAGCCATGACGTCCGGCGCCACCGCCCCGATCTCCGGCCAGAGCGTCCGCAAGGCTTCCGCATCGATGTGCGGATAGGACAGAAGCGCAAAGGCGCTGCGCCGGACGCCGTCCTGGCTGACCGGCAAGCCAGCCAACGCCAGACGTTGCGGCGTGGCAGCGAGGCCGTCGAGAAGATGCCGCGCAGCCGCGATCGCATCTCGCTTGGCCGCGAAGGCTTCGGCCCGCTCAGCCCCCACGCAGCCCCAGGCCATGCCCTGTTCGGTCAGACGCTGGTCGGCATTGTCGGCCCGCAGCGTCAGGCGATACTCGGCCCGCGACGTGAACATGCGATAAGGCTCTGTGACGCCGCGAGTGACGAGATCGTCGACCATTACCCCGATGTAGGAGTCGGATCGCGAGAACGTGATCGCCTCCCCGTCCCCGGCCCGGCGGGCCGCATTGAGGCCGGCCACCAGCCCTTGCGCGGCAGCCTCCTCGTAGCCGGTCGTGCCGTTGATCTGTCCGGCCAGGAACAAGCCGCGGATCCGCTTGGCTTCCAGGGATGGCGTCAGTTCGCGCGGATCGACGAAGTCGTATTCGATGGCATAGCCGTGCTGCATGATTACGGCGTCCTCGAGCCCCGGTATCGAGTGCACGAGGCGCTCCTGGGTGTCCCGCGGAAGCGAGGTAGATATGCCGTTAGGATAGAAAGTGGGATCGTCGAGCCCCTCGGGTTCGAGAAAGATCTGATGGCTGTCGCGGTCGATGAAGCGCGTGACCTTGTCCTCGATCGACGGACAATAACGCGGTCCGCGTCCCGTGATGGCGCCCGAGAACAGAGGCGCCCGGTGCAGGTCGGCTCGGATAATGGCGTGTGTCTCGACCGTGGTCCGGGTGATGAAGCAGTCGCGCTGCTCCGTCTCGATCTGCCGCGTCAGGCTCGAGAAAGGCTGAGGGATGGCGTCGCCGGGCTGTCGCTCCAGCCGGTCGAGATGGATCGTGCGGCCGTCGAGGCGCGGTGGCGTGCCTGTCTTCAGCCGACCCAGGGCGAAACCGCGTGCTTCCAGCGCGACCGCGAGACCCTGGCTCGGCGCTTCGCTGATGCGGCCCGCCGGTGTGCGGGTCTCGCCGATATGGATCAGGCCGCGCAAGAACGTGCCGGTGGTCAGCACGGCGGCGGCGCAGCCGAGGTGGCGACCGTCCGCGAGGTGGATGCCCGCGACGCGATCGACGGCGATATCGAGGCCGAAGGCTTCCCCCTCGACCAGGGTGAGATGCGGGATCGCCGAAAGCGCCTCCTGCATGGCGCCGCGGTAGAGCGCACGGTCGGCTTGGCAACGGGGTCCGCGCACGGCCGGACCCTTGCGCCGGTTGAGCACGCGGAACTGGATGCCGCTCCGGTCGGCGACGCGCCCCATCACCCCATCGAGTGCATCGATCTCGCGCACAAGATGGCCCTTGCCGAGCCCCCCGATGGCGGGGTTGCACGACAGCGTGCCGATCGTGGCGATGCTCTGCGTCAGAAGCGCGGTTCGGGCACCCATGCGGGCCGCGGCCGCTGCCGCTTCGCAACCCGCGTGGCCGCCGCCGATCACAACGACATCGAAGAGCTGGGTCATGGACGAACCGAAGATGCCGCCGCTAGGTCGGCCCGCAAGCGTGAGCGGCGTTTATAGGGCGGGCAGGGGCCGAGCGGAAGGGGCTGAGCCGGTGGGAAGACCTGCGGAGCAAAGTCCCGCGATTCGTTTCACGTGAAACCCGTGCCACCTTACTTGCCGATGCAGAAGCGGGCGAAGATCGTACCCAGGACCTCCTCCGTGCCAATCTGCCCGACGAGCCCGGCAAGGGCGTCGGTGGCGCCGCGGAGGTCCTCCGCGACGAGTTCGAGGTCTCGCCTCCGCGCCGCCATGGCGATGCGGTTAAGGTGATCCTGCGCCGAGGCCAGCGCCGCACGGTGGCGGAGCCGTGTCACGACGGCTTCCTCGCCGCCCACGAGAGCCTCGCCGGCGAAACGCCCGAGCGCCGCCACCAGGACGTCGAGCCCTGCCCCCGTATGGGCCGAGACCGCGAAGTCGCTGCCTTCCGGACCGGGACCAAGGTCGGCCTTGGTGGCCACGGTCCAGACGGTGCCGCCGGCCGCAATGGCGGGAGCGCCCGTGTCAGGCGCTTGGCAGAGCCACAGCACGAGGTCGGCCGAGGCTGCGCGGGCGCGGGCGCGGGCGACGCCTTCGCGCTCGACCGGGTCATCGGTCTCGCGCAGGCCCGCCGTGTCGATGAGCTGCACCGGATAGCCGCCGAGCTCGAGTTCGACCACGATCGCGTCGCGCGTCGTGCCGGCATGGGCCGATACGATCGCGATATCCCGGCCGGCAAGCGCGTTGAGCAGCGTCGATTTTCCTGCATTCGGAGGGCCGGCGATGGCTACGACCACCCCGTCGCGCAGCTTGGCGCCGCGGACATCGCGGGCCATTTGCTCCGCCACGCGTCGCGCAACGCCGGCTGCAAGCCGTTCGATGTCCGCCTCGAAGGTGGCCACCAGGTCGTCCTCCTCGGCAAAGTCGATGGCGGCCTCGGTCAGGGCCAAGGCCGACAGCAGGTCCTCGCGTAGCCGCTCCACCCACCGGCCGAGGACGCCGTCGAGCTGGCGCAGGGCCTGGCGGCGTTGTGCCTGAGTTTGCGCGTCGATGAGGTCGGCCAGACCTTCGACGGCACCAAGATCCATCCTGCCGTGTAGAAAGGCGCGACGGGTGAACTCCCCGGGCTCGGCCGGCCTGCAGCCCGGGACGGCCGCCAAGGCCTCGAGCACGGCCGCCACTACGGCCCGACCTCCATGCAACTGGAACTCGGCCGCGTCTTCGCCCGTGAAGGAACCCGGTCCGGGGAACCACAGCAGCAAGCCATGGTCCAGGATGTCTCCCGTGGCATCACGAACGGCGCGGAGCGTGGCGATACGGGGCGCCGGCAGCAGCCCGGCCAGCCGGGCGAGGGCGTCGCGGGTGGCCGGGCCGGATACGCGAACCACGGCAATGGCGGCCCGCCCCGCCCCGCTGGCCAGCGCGAAGATCGTATCGGTTGCCATGAGCCCTTCATGCCGCGTGCGGGAGCTACGGTTCACACATCGACACGGCGGGCGGTATCGCCCAGCGCCGCCGAGAGGAGGAACGATCTATCGAGACGGTGGCTCCCGGGCCGGAATGGGAGAGCCGGGGCGAGAGCCGCTCAGGTGTTCATGGACTCGAAGAACGAAGCATTGCCTTTCGGCGTTTCGCGCAGCTTGCCCATCAGGAATTCGATGCCGTCCACCGTCCCCATCGGGTTCAGGATGCGGCGCAGCACGTACATCTTCTTCAGCGTGTCGGATGGGACCAGCAGTTCCTCCTTGCGGGTGCCCGAACGCGTGATGTCGAGCGCAGGATAGACCCGCTTGTCCGCCACCTTGCGGTCGAGGATGATCTCGGAATTGCCGGTTCCCTTGAACTCCTCGAAGATCACTTCGTCCATGCGCGAACCCGTGTCGATCAGCGCGGTTGCGATGATGGTGAGCGAGCCGCCTTCCTCGATGTTGCGGGCCGCGCCGAAGAAGCGCTTCGGCCGCTGCAGCGCATTGGCGTCGACGCCGCCGGTCAGCACCTTGCCGGACGATGGCACCGTGGTGTTGTAGGCGCGGCCGAGGCGCGTGATCGAGTCGAGCAGGATCACGACATCGCGGCGGTGCTCGACGAGGCGCTTGGCCTTTTCGATCACCATTTCGGCCACCTGGACGTGGCGTGTGGCCGGTTCGTCGAAAGTCGACGACACGACCTCGCCTTTGACCGAGCGCTTCATGTCGGTGACCTCCTCGGGCCGCTCGTCGATCAGGAGCACGATGAGGTAGCAGTCCGGATGGTTGGCCGTGACCGACTGCGCGATATTCTGCAACAGGACGGTCTTGCCGGTGCGCGGCGGCGCCACGATGAGGGCGCGCTGGCCCTTGCCGATCGGCGCCACCACATCGATGACCCGGGACGAGATGTCCTTGCGCGTCGTGTCCTCGATCTCGAGCTTCAGGCGCTCGTCGGGGTAGAGGGGCGTCAGATTATCGAAGTGAACCTTGTGGCGAACCTGCTCGGGGTCCTCGAAATTGATCTTGTTGACCTTGACCAGGGCAAAGTAACGCTCGCCCTCCTTGGGGCCGCGGATCAGGCCTTCGACCGTGTCGCCGGTTCGGAGGCCCAGCCTGCGGATCTGCGTCGGCGAGACATAGATGTCGTCTGGCCCCGCCAGGTAGTTGGCATCCGGCGATCTCAGGTAGCCGAAGCCGTCCTGCAGGACTTCCACCACACCCTGCCCGATGATCTCGATCTCGCGGCCCGCGACCTCCTTCAGGATGGCGAAGAGCAGCTCCTGCTTGCGCATGAGCGAGGCATTCTCGACTTCGTGCTCCTCGGCAAATGCGAGAAGATCGGTCGGCGACTTCGATTTGAGGTCCTGGAGCTTGATTTCCTGCATGGGCAGAATGTCCTCGGCGTGCCGTCCGGTCGTCGCTCAGGGCGCCGCGGATGTGCTGAAATGAAGGGAGGGTAGGGTGGGGTCTCGACGAACCCGGCACCGAGGCGCCCGGGCAGTCCGTTCGCGATGCCGGAGGTGAGCGACCTCCGCGGGTCCGGCCAGGGTGGCCGGCCGAAGAGCGGTTTCGCTCCTCGCACGCGCATAGGCGGTGTCTCCGGCGGACGACCCGCCGGACACTTTCAAGGCAGGCCTATTCCTTCGAAGCGGGTCCGTCCGCCGTGGTGTCGCTGCCTTCGGTCGCTGCGGCGGGGCGCGTCGGGCGGCGCCGTCGGCGCGCGAATTTGGTCGCCTCCGCCGCATCGTCTCCCGGAAAGGCCGACGCTGTGGCCTCGCTGGGCTCGTCGGACGCGGGTCCGCCCGACACAACCCGGGTCGGCGCCGTGATGAAGGAGGGAAGGCCCGGCGCATCGTCCGGCGCGGACAGCGCGCTCCGCAGCAAGGGCTCGGGCCGCACAACCGGCGACGGCCCTAAAGGTGTCGGAGCCGAAACAGGCGTGATCGCCTCGGCTCGCCGATCATCGGACTCCGATCGAGGCTGCCGCTCGGCCGGCTCGGTGCGGGGTTGCTCGCCCGTGAAAGGATCGCGCGGCTGTTCGATCGGGGGCTGGACGTAGGAACGCTCCTGGGGCGGCCGCTCCGAAGCAGCACGCTCCTGGCCGGTCCTGTCGTGACCACGCTCTTGGCCATTACGGTCTTGGCCGTTACGCTCCTGGCCGTTACGGCTCTGGCCGCGATTGCGGTCGAAGCGTTCCCCTCCGCGCTCATCGCCGCTGCGGACCTCAGGGCCACGATCTCCGTTGTCGCGGTAGGGCCGGCGTACCGCACCGTTGCGGTCCTGCACGCCCCGATCCTGGCGGTCGTTCCGCTGCCCATAGCCGTTGCGGTCGGGATGCTGGAAGCGTTCGCCGTTGAAGCTCTGCCGTTCGGCGTAGGGCGGGCGCTCGCTCGCCGCATTCGGCTGCCGGTCGCCGTTGAAGCTCTGCCGTTCACCGGAATTGTAGGGTTGACGCTCCCCCGCATAGGGCTGGGGCTGGGGCTGGGGGGGCACGAAGGGGGTCGGAGCCGGAGGGGACGCGAACCGATCCGGGATCCCGTTATCATCGTCCTCATCACCGTCGAGATCGGCGCCATCGGGCTGGCGGTTCGGGCTCGACTGCGCCTGCTGCGCGCTGGCAATCAGCCGGAAGTAATGTTCCGCATGTTGCAGGTAGCTTTCCGCAGCGACCGGATCCCCGGAAGTTTGCGCATCCCGCGCCAGCTGCAAATATTTCTCCGCAACATGGTGGGCATTGCCCCGAATTTTGACATCCGGACCATTGGATTCGTAAGATCGCGTCAGGGGGTTAGGTCCCTTGCGACTGCCGTTGCTGTTGTTGTTGCTACGGCCGCGCATGCGCTTATTCTGACCTGGTCTCATCGATCGTCCTTGGTGACATCAGCGTCGCAACCGCGCGCAGTCCTCAGTCCTGCGGGGCATCTACCAGCGATGCCGCTCCATCGGGCTTTGCAGCCGGATCCGTCCGGTCTCCGGCTAAGCGCCCGTAAGGGTCGGCTTCAGCCGAGGTGGAAACATGAAAAATACCGCTGCGAACTCTGCCGGAAGGGATCCTGCGCGTTTCAAGGCCCCATGTGACGCCAGCCGATCACTATGGGATCAAAGCCGGTCGCAGGAAAGCAAGACGCAGGAAGGTGGGCTATGAAACGTCCACGCAGGACGTTACTCCCAACCTCTGAATCCTATCTTAGCGCGTTACGACGTGATCGCCAAGCCTTTTTGGCGCCAACACATGGGAATCTCACGAGACCGGCAAGACGGCCAGCGCCCCAGGCCTTGGGGGAACTCTCACGCCTGCGCGGTGGTGGAACCGGTTTCGACCACCAAGCGGGCGCGAACTCGCAGCTTCTCGGTCTCACTCTTCAACTGGCCGCAGGCCGCCAGGATGTCGCGCCCGCGGGGCGCCCTGACCGGGCTCGCATAGCCGGCCTTGAAGACGATGTCCGAGAAGGTCTCGATCGTGTCCCAATCCGAGCACACATAGCGGGTTCCGGGCCACGGATTGAACGGAATGAGGTTGATCTTGGCCGGAATGCCCTTCAGCAACCGCACCAGAGCGCGTGCGTCGCGCGGTGCATCGTTGATCCCCTTCAACATCACGTATTCGAAGGTGATCCGACGGGCATTGGATGCGCCTGGGTATGTCCGGCAAGCCTCGAGCAGCGCCGCGATCGGATATTTCTTGTTCAAGGGCACGAGTTCGTCGCGCAAGTCGTCCCGCACCGCATGCAACGAGATGGCCAGCATGGTGCCGACATCGCGGCCGAGCGCCTCGATCTGCGGCACCACGCCCGAGGTCGAAACCGTGATCCGACGCCGCGAGACCGACAATCCGTCCCCGTCCGATAACACGCCGATGGCGTCGCGCACCTGATCGAAGTTGTAGAGGGGCTCGCCCATGCCCATGAACACGATATTGGACACGGCGCGCACGCCTTCGCCCGAGGGGATCAGCCCGTCGCTCGGCGGCACGCGGCCAGGGAAGTCGCCGAGTCGGTCGCGCGCGACGAGGAGCTGCAACACGATCTCACGGCACGTCAGGTTGCGCACGAGCCTCTGCGTGCCCGTGTGGCAGAACGTGCACGTCAAAGTGCAGCCGACCTGGCTCGACACGCATAATGTGCCCCGATCCGACTCGGGAATGTAGACGCATTCGATTTCGGCACCGCGGTCGTGCGGGCCGGTCGGCTTCATACGGATCAGCCACTTGCGGGTGCCGTCGGCCGAGACCTGCTCGGCCACGACCTCGGGGCGATCCAGCGTATAGTGCTCGGCCAGCCTGGCCCGCAGCACCTTGGAGACGTTCAGCATGGCGTCGAACCGTGTGACCCCGTGGACGTAGATCCAGTGCCAGAGTTGCGCGACCCGCATCCTGGTGTCCCGCTCCGCAACGTCGATGCCTGCCAGCGCATCGGCCAGCTCGGCGCGTGTCATGCCAGCAAGCGATGGCTTCTCGGTGAGCGACGACGACCCGGCGGGCTTTGCGGTCTGCGACGCCACGTCGTCGGCCGCCGAGGCTGCGACGGGCGGGGAGACATTGAAGAGGTCCACGGGCGAAACTCGGCTTGCGATGGGTCAGGAAAATGCCTGGTCGAGGCTCGCCAGCAGCGCCTCGGCTCCCGACAGATCGGCGCGACCAGGCGCTTCTTCAACCGCCAGTGCCGTAACGACGCCGTCGTCCACGATCATGGAATAGCGCTGTGAGCGAAGGCCGAATCCCTTGGCCGAACCATCCATGGCGAGCCCGATGGCCCGCACGAAGTCGCCGTTGCCGTCGCCCAGGAACTCGATGATGCCCTCGGCAGCCGTGGATGCGGCCCAGGCCTTCAGGACGAAAGCGTCATTGACGGCCGTGACCGCGATGGCGTCGATCCCCTTGGCCTTGATGGCGGCCGCACGGGCGACGAAGCCGGGAAGGTGATTGCGGTCGCATGTCGGCGTGAACGCCCCCGGAACACCCACCAGGACCACGCGACGGCCTTTGAAGACATCGTCTGTCGAGCGTGTGTCGAGGCCCTCGGAAGTGCTGACGAAGAACGTGGCCTGGGGCAGGCGGTCGCCGGGTTGGATCGTCATCGGGACTCCGCGCGAGGGTGGGAACATGCCTCTTAGCGCTTCAGCGCCCCTCCGTCGAGTTGCACGGGCACTTCGATGGCACCCGCGGGCGCGACCAGCGTCAGAACCACGGGCCCGTGGGGGACGCCCGTCCCTTCCGGCCGGTCGAGGAGTTTCACGGGAAACATCACGGCCCCGGCACCCGTGGGTGCCGTGCCGGTCGGAGGGGCCGGCACGGCGGCGCCGGCCTCGTAGACCCAGCCTTCGGGCGCTTCGACGAACAGGGTACCCTGACCGTCGCCGACCTCGGCCTCCACCGAGAAGCCGTCGCGGTCCGGCCGAACCGCCAGGATGCGGACCGACCCGCCAGTGCCGCCCACGGTGTCCGGACGAGGCACTGCGGCGAGCGCGTCGCGCACACGGCCCGTTTCGACCGAGGTCTGGGCATCGAGCACGCCCGTCAGTACCGCCCTGGCGGGCAGGCAGACATCGTGGCAGGCCGCATAGTCCACGTGGAGGCTCAAGCGCACGGGCTTCGCGGGATCGGCCGGGGTTACGATCACCGGGAAGACCACGTCGCCCTCGTAGCCGAAGGCCTTGGCCCCAGCCTCGTCGAGCATCTCGGGCGCGGGATACCGGACTTCGGCGGCCGCGAGATTGGTCGAGCCACCGAAGTCGAATGTCGGCGGCACGCCCGCGTCGCCGGGATCGCGCCAATATGTGATGAAGTGCGGCGCCAGCCTGATCTCGATGCCGGCCAGCAGGAGCGTGGCGCCGAACGGGGCGGTGCCGGTCGGCCGGGCGCCGCTGGCAGCCAGACCGGCGTCGATAAGGCGCGCCCGGGAATGGGCGCCCTCCACCCAGGCCGATGCCTCGGCGGCGTGGGCCGGCCCTGCGCGGGCCGAGAGACCGAGAAAACCCAAGGCCGCCATGACGGTCCGGGCGGAATGCGTCGAACGAATGCCGCGATGCTGTATCATGATACCCCGCATAGGACGGCGGCCGCGCTTTGGCTATCGGACGGATCGGAACCCTGCGCCGATCGGTCGATGGCATACGCCCGGCTTGCAGGCCCAGTGAAACCGGGCATAGGATCGCTCATGAGACCAGCCAGCGACACGCCTGGATCCGATCAGCCGTCCTATCTCGACGGGCGGATCCTCGTCGCCATGCCGAGCATGGCCGACAGCCGGTTCAGGAGTGCGGTCATCTATCTGTGTGCCCACTCCAAGGATGGCGCCATGGGGATCGTCATCAATCAGCCGGCCAGAAAGGTCAGCTTCACCAGCCTCCTGGTGCAGCTCGATGTGATCGGCGCCGAGGACGCCATCCGTCTGCCGGCACGGGCCGGCAGCGTTCCCGTGGTCAAGGGCGGGCCGGTCGAGACCGGCCGCGGCTTCGTGCTGCATTCGGCCGACTACTTCGTGGACAATTCCACCATGCCGATCGACGGCGAGATCTCGCTCACTGCCACGGTCGATGTGCTCCGGGCCATCGCCCGGGGAGACGGGCCACAACGCGCCATGCTGGCTCTGGGCTATGCGGGATGGGGGGCGGGTCAGCTCGAAAAGGAGATCCGGCACATGGGTTGGCTGAACTGCCCGGCCGACGAGGGGCTGATCTTCGACGGCATGCTCGACACCAAATACGAGCGCGCCCTGGGCAAGCTCGGCATCAACCCCGGCATGCTGTCGAGCGAGGCCGGTCACGCCTGATCCCGGGGCTCACGGCGCGCCCGCAGCGTCGCCCAGCACGGCCTGAACGAGCGTCAGCGCCGCCACCGCGGCCGTATCGGCCCGCAGGATACGCGGGCCGAGCGACAGGCGGACGCGGCGGGGCAGGGCCAGCAGCACCTGCCGCTCGCCCTCGTCGAACCCGCCTTCGGGCCCGACCATGACGGACACGGCCGGCGTACCGCCCCTGGGCTCGTGCGACGTCTCGCGCGCCGCGCCGCGTAGGGCCGCGATCGGATCCGCGACCTCGGCATCCTCGTCGCAGAACACCATCAGTCGGCCCGGGTCCCAGGCGGCCAGGAGGGCATCGAAGCGCTGCGGCCCTCGCACGTCCGGCACCGCCAGAATGCCGCATTGCTCGGCTGCCTCGATCGCGTTGGCGCGCATGCGGTCCTCGTTGACCCGCGCCGCCTGCGTTCGCCGGGTCAGCACGGGCTGCAGAAGGCCGGCCCCCATTTCGACCGCTTTCTGCACCATGTAGTCGAGCCGCGCATGTTTCAGCGGCGCGAAGCAGAGCTGCGGTCCGCCTGCTGGCGGCTGGTCGCGCGTCCGTCTCTCGGGCCGGAGAATCATCGCGGCCTTGCGGCCGTCCAGCCGACAGCGCCATTCGCCGTCCCGTCCGTTGAAGGCCAGCACTGAACCCTCGTTGCCGAGCCGCAACACATGGGTCAGATAATGGGCCTGGTCCCTCTCCAACGGAATCGCTCCGTCGACCTGCAGGGTATGTTCGACGAAAAGGCGAGGGGATGAAAAATCGAGGCGGGCCAGGTTTTTGCTCCATGCGGGCCGATTTCGGCAGCGTCGGCCTTCGCCGCCCGAATGCCGCTTGTCAAGCAGCGGACGCCTTGAAGCCGCCTTTTTTGGAGGGCCTCCCTCGCGGCGGCTTGGGCAGTCTTGCGGCAGCCGGACGGATCGGCCGCAACCTTGAGGGTCTTTCCGCATGATCTTTCGTCAGATCCCGCATCGCAAGAAGGTCGTGGCGACTGCGAGCCTCGTGGCGGCGCTGCTCGGCCCCGCGGCGGCGCGGGCGGATTGCAACGCGGACCTCGGCGCTCTGGCGGTCAAACGGGCCAGCGTGAATGCCGCGCTGGAAGCCAACAAGAAGGCCCATGGCGGCAAGATCGATCCCATCGCGGCCTGCCCCCAGTTGAAGGCCCTGGCGGCCGCCCAGGGTGCGGTCGTGGCCTATATGACCAAGAACAAGGACTGGTGCAGCCTGCCCGACGAGCTGATCGCCAAGACGGCCGGGGCGCAAAGCCAGATCAACGGCTTCGCGGCCAAGGCTTGCGGCATGATCGCGAAGATCAAGGAGATGCAGGCCAAGGCCGCCCAGCAACAGGCCGCGCAGGCGGCGCAGGCCGCGCAGGTGCCGGCCCTGAAGCTGCCGACCGGGCCGTTGTGAGCGAGGACGCCCGCACCCTCGACCTGCCGGACCCTGCCCACCAAGACCTGCCCGATGCCGCGGCCGGCCTGCTGGCGCGCTGGCCCATATCGGCCCGGCCTTACGTCCAGTTGGCCCGCATCGACCGACCGATTGGCTGGCAGTTGCTGCTGGCGCCCTGCTGGTGGGGCTCGGCGCTGGCCGCGGTGGCGCTGCGCGAGCCGCCTCATCTCGCCCATCTGGCGCTGTTCATGGTCGGCGCCATCGCGATGCGCGGGGCCGGGTCGACCTTCAACGACATGGTCGACCGCGACATCGACCGGCTGGTGGAGCGCACGCGGGGACGCCCCCTCGCGAGCCGCCGCATCGGCACGCGCCATGCCGCGGTCTTCCTCGCCGTCCAATGCCTCGTCGGTCTCGCGGTGCTGGTCTGCTTCAACGGTTTCACGATCGGGCTCGGCATCGCTTCGTTGGCGCTGGTCGCGGTCTATCCCTTCATGAAACGCGTCACGAACTGGCCTCAGGTCGTGCTCGGCCTCGCCTTCGCCTGGGGTGCCCTGGTGGGCTGGTCCGGCACGACGGGCGGGCTCGCCTGGCCGGCACTCGCCCTCTATGGGGGCGCGATCCTGTGGACCATGGGCTACGACACCATCTACGCCCTCCAGGACATCGCCGACGATGCCGTCGTTGGGATCGGCTCGACCGCGATCCGGTTCGGCGCCCGCGTGCGGGGCGGTGTAGCCTGCCTCTACGGGCTGGCGCTCGTCTGCTGCGGTGCCGCCATAGTCGGCATCGGGGCAGGGCCCTGGGCCTGGGCTGGCATTGCTGCATTCGCGATCCATCTCGGCATCCAGGTCTGGCACATTCGGCCCGACGACCCGCGCCGTGCCCACGCGCTGTTCCGCTCCAACCGCGAGGCGGGATTGCTGCTGTTCGCGGGCCTTGCCGTGCAGGCCTGGATGACGGCCGGGCAGGGGTGAAGCGAGCCCGTCGGGAAGGACGTTCGGATTTCACATGAAGCATTCCGCGAGCGTGCTCGATGGGATCCAGCCGACGAGGGCGCCCACCGGTGCCATTGGCATGAACCTGGCGGTCTCGGACTTCGCCATGCTGGGCGAGGCGCTGGTCGACTTCTTCGAGGAAGGATCGACCGACGGGATCCGAGCAGGGCGCCATCTCCGGTGGCCGACCTCCCGTCCCTTCTGAGTCCGAGGTCCCATGTCGTCCCCCGTCATCATCGCGGTCGCCATCACGGGCTCCGTCCCGCGCACCACCGACAACCCATCCCTGCCAGTGACACCGGCGCAGCAGATCGAATCGACCCACGCGGCCTTCGAGGCGGGTGCGGCGCTGGTCCACATCCATGTCCGCGAGCCGGACCAGTCGCCGTCCTCCGACCCCGACCTGTTCCGTCAGGTGCAGGAGGGAGTGCAGAAGCATTGCCCCGGCATGATCGTTCAGTTCTCGACGGGCGGCCGCGGCCGCACGCCGGCCCAGCGCTCGGCCGCCCTGGAGTTCAGGCCCGATATGGCGTCGCTGTCGACCGGCTCCGTAAATTTCCCGTCGATCGTCTACGAGAACCAGCCGCCGCTGGTGAACGAGCTGGCCGACAAGATGAAGCTTTACGGCGTGAAGCCCGAGATCGAGGTCTTCGACCTATCCCATATCCACGGCGCGAAACGCCTCGTCGACGAGGGCCGGATGGACAAGCACGCTCATCTTCAGTTCGTACTCGGCGTCAGGAACGCCATGCCGGCGGTGGAGCGGCTGCTCAAGACCCTGGTCGACGAAGCCTTGACGGTGCTGCCCGACGCCACCTGGACGGCGGCCGGCATCGGCCGGCACCAGAGCGAGGTGGCAGCCTGGGCGCTCTTGCTCGGCGGCCACATCCGGACCGGTCTCGAAGACAACATCCGCATCACCAAGGACAGGCTCGCGGCCGGCAACGTCGAACTCGTGCGCCTGGCCGCCGACCTCGTCTCCCAGCATGGCCGCCGGCTTGCCACGTCGGCCGAAGCCCGTGCCATGTTGCGTCTGCCGTCCGTCGCGCGCGCAAACGCAACCGGCGCCTCCTGAAGGATCGACACTCTCCACAGCTTTATGGGGCAAAGGGGAACGCCGGACCTCCTCGCGGCATTCGCAGTGAGGCATGGTGGGCAAACGGCCATTGCGGCGCTTAGCCCAGCAAGGTTACGCTGAAGGATTGGGCCTGTTCCGCAGATTCGGTGCGGGTTCGAGTTCGACCGGGACAGCAGGAGACAGTCAGATGGCGACGAAGACGGCCAAGACCACCAAGGACGATGCCGGGAAACCGACGAAGGACACCAAGGCCAAGGCTCCTGCGAAAGGGGCCACCAAGGCGCCGGCCAAGGCCAAGGCCTCCAAATCCGCCGCGGCGGATGCCAAGACCTCGACCAAGGGCCCGAACTCGGCCTTGAAGAAACCTCTCACGCCCTCGAAGGATCTCGCGGTGATCGTCGGCGCAGCGCCTCTGGCCCGTACCGAGGTGGTCAGCAAGGTCTGGGAGTACATCCGCAAGCACGACCTGCAGAATCCCGCCAACAAGCGCGAGATCCTGGCGGACGCCAGCCTCAAGGCCGTGTTCGGGAAGGACAGCGCCACCATGTTCGAGATGAACAAGCTATTGTCGGCTCACCTCGTCTGAGCGCATTCGGGTCCCGAAGGTCCACCGAAGTCAGCTTACGCGAGGTGGCTGGTCGTCGCAGGTCGGGCCTTGTCGACGGCGCCGGCCCTCGTCTGCACGATCAGCATCGCCCTACGACCAACGAGAAACCCGAAACGAGCATCCTCGCTTCGGGTTTTTGTTTCGTCTTGGCCGGCCGATCAAGCCTGTGGGTCGGAGACCGACATCCAAGTCACATCGAGGATTGAGAAACCCGATAGATGACATCGGCCACGAGAACGGCCTGTACCAGGATCCACGTCACTGCGATCAATCCGAGCCTGAACTGCGTAATCATTCCGACTTTCCTGATCGACCCATGTGGCCGCGGCCGGGAGAAAGAACCGTTGCTCTGAAACACGGACCCTTAGTAGTTGGTTCCGCTTTTCCCAACGCCAGACTGACCGTGGAATGAGGTGCCAGTCGGGCAATCTCATTAAACCTCGGCCATCTTGCCCGACAGAGGGATGATAAGATCCACCCTGAATACGGCGCACTGCCCCACGAAGCCCGCGGGGCCGGAGACGATCCCAAACGGAGTCGTCTCCGTTTTCAAGCTCACCCGCGGCCGTGGATCAACAGCGCGAGACCGTAACCGACGGCGCCAGCGATCAGCAGGGCCACGAGTGGGTTCTCCTCCACCTGATGCGTGACGGCATCGATGCCCTGTCGGGAATATTGCCCCGAGTTGTTGTAGACGTCCTGGGCATAATCGGTGGCGACGCTCGCCGCGCCCTGCACCGCTTCCTTGGCTTGGCCAACATAGCGGTCCGGGTTGTTGTAGGCGTCCTTCGCCGTCTCTGCAGCAGAACTGGCCGCGGTGCGGACCGTCTCTTTCGCTTGGCCGGCGTAGCTGCCCGCGTTGTTGTAGGCGTCCTTGGCCGCATCGGCCGCGGTGCCGGCGGCGCTACGGACCGCATCCTTGGCCTGACCCGCAGAAGCTGCGGGGTTGCCGACCGCGTCCTTGGCGGTCTTGGAAGCATTGCCGGCGACATCGCGCAGGGCGTCCTTTGCCTGTCCGACCGTATTCTGCCCCTTACCGGAGGCCTCGTGGAACCGGCCCTCGAGTTCGGTCTTGTGGTCGCCCGTCAGATTGCCGGCGGCGCCTTGAACCTTGCCGCCGACTTCCTTGGCGGCGCCCGTGATACGATCCGTGTCCATGTCGTTTCTCCCTCCATCGGTCCTGCAGCCAAACCCGCAGGCTAGGCGGAGGTTCCGTTTCCGGCGAAGGGAGGGGCGGAGCCCGCGCTCAGCCCTGGGGCGGTTTGCCCGCCTCCGGGGCGACCGCATCCTTGCCGCGGCGTCCCCGGCGTTCCTTTCCGGCCGTCGCGGCGGATGGTTTGGGGGCAGCATCGAAGCCCACCAGGATCGTGTAATCGTCGCCGGCGCTGTTGGAGATGAAGGGAACCGCGATCGGGTCGGACACCACTTGGAACGCCGTTGCGTCCGAGCCCGCGGCGATCGACGCCGGCACTTGGTAGAGTTTCGTCGCCGCGGCTTTCCCGTCACTGTCGTGCCGCACCGCAATGCGGACCGGCACGGTGAAGCTGCCCGCATTGCCGGCTGGCCCGAGCAAGACGCGGCCTTCGACCCCGACCTTCAACAGGATCTGGCTGCCCGACTTCGTGCAATCGCGCGCGACATCGCCCATGGAGAACTGGTAGCGGACATTGCTGTTCGTCTGGTCTGTACCCGCATAGGTCCGGTAGGAGGCCGTGCCGTCGAGCACGTCGATCTTCGGGCACTCCAGCGGGACCTCCGCCCGGGCCGCGGCCGGCACGGGGCCCGGCTTCGTCGTATTGAAGGCGAGAAGGTTGCCGAACACGGAGCCACCCCCGTCGGAGGACGGGATCAGCTTCTCCGTCGCGGCGCATCCCCCCAGGGTGAGCCCGGCCCAGAGCAGGCAGGCGGCACGCGTACCGACTCGTTTCATCCCAGGTTTCCCTCCATGCCCGGACCGCAAGCCAGACGGCCGGGACCATAGCACGCCCCGTTCGACTTCTACCCGCCGAGCGACCGTGGCCGAGCCGTCACGGCAGCTTGTCGAAGCCATCCTTGAAGCCCGTGAGCGTCAGCGGGATACCGATGCCTTCCTCGGGCGTCTGAAAGATGATGAAGGTCGCCGTGCTGCCGCCCTTCAGCTGCTCGATGAGCTTGTCTTCCATCATGACCTCGGCGACGCAGCCGGTGGGCAGGCACCGTACGAAGCCGGCGCGGCCGACGTCGGCCTGGTCGATCTTGAGGCCCAGGCCGGAAGGCAGCAGCACGCCGAGCGGCGCCACCACGCGCAGCAGCCTGCTCTTGCCGTCGGCCGTCTTCAGCACGATCACCACGAGATTGACGTTGGGACGATCCTTGTCCTCGATGCGCTGGATGAGGGCGCATTGCTCGCGGGGGGCGCCGGGTGGCGTCTCGCACCGCATTTCCCAATCGCCGTATTTCCCCTTGGGAACGCCCTGCGCCCGGGCCGGGCCGGCTGCGCCCCCGAGCGCCGCGGCCAGGACGGCCATCCCCACAACGCCCGAGATCACGACGGTGCCCGCGCGACGCATGATGGCCGCATGGCGTCGCGTCGGGAACGGAGCCGGCGCGGTCCGCAACAATCTCAGCATCTCGCCTCCAACGCTCCGCGGGCCGGACTGGCCGCGGAGGACCGGGTCCGCCGCTCGGCTTCGGAGAGACCCGGCGCTGGGTCGGCGAACTGGCCCGCCCTCCCGGGGTGCCTAGCAAAACCGGCACCGGAGTCAAGCTTCGGCACCGGGTGCGTCAAGCCACGCGCGAATCGGACCGCATGACGAGCTTGGCCTGCCCCACCACGACGACCAGGAGGAACAGGCCGCGGATCACGGATTGCCAATAAGCCGACAGGCTGATCCAGCCGAGCCCGTTCTCGAAGTTCAGGATGTTGAAGATCAGGCCCAGCAGGATCACGCCGGCCAGCGTGGTCACGACCGAGCCGTTGCCGCCGCTGAGCGGGGTGCCGCCCACCACCACGGCCGAGATCGCGAACAGCTCCCAGCCTGCGCCCTCGATGGGCTGGCCGGCCCCGAACTGCGCCGCCAGGATCACGCCCGCCATGCCGGCCAGGCCGCCGCTCGACGCATAGACGATCCACTTCGTCCTGTCGGCCGGCAACCCCATCAGCCGCGTCGCCTCCTCGTTGCCGCCGACCGCCAGCACGGTACGGCCGAAGGCCGTGCGCTCCAGCACCACCCAGCCCACCAGGCAGGCCGCGAGCGCCATCAGGGCCGGGGTCGGGGCGCCGAACACGAAGCCCTGGCCGAGGTCCGTGAAGCCGCTGTCGTAGGAGACCGACACCGAGACGTTGCCGGCGAGCAGCAGCGCCGCGCCTCGCGCCGCCAGCATGGTGGCCAGCGTGGCGATGAAAGGCGCGATGCCCAGGCCCACCACGGCGAAACCGTTGAACAGTCCCACCGCGAGCCCCGCCCCGAGCCCGGCACCGAAGCCCGCCCAGGATCCATAGGGCGACGCCAGCGCGGCCGCCACGCTGCCCAGCGCCACCACGGCGCCGACCGACAGGTCGATGCCGCCCGTCATGATGACGAAGGCCATGCCGAGGCTCACCAGGGCGAACATCGAGTTGTAGGCCAGGAACGACAAAATGTTGAAGGGGCTCAGGAAATGGTCGTAGCGCAGCGCCCCGAAGCCGATCAGGGCCACGAGGCCCAGCACCACCCCGTAGCGGCTGAGCACGGCCAACCGGTGCTCGCGGCGGGCCGTGATCACGACGACCTCCCCTGCCGCTGCACCCAGACCGCCACGACGATGAGCCCGGCCTTGACCACCAGCGCCGCAGCGTCCGGGATGCCGTTGGCGATGAGCGTGGTACGGACGAGTTGGATGATGAGGGCGCCGATGAGGGTGCCCAGCACCGTGGCGCGGCCGCCGCTGAGCAGCGTGCCGCCGACCGCCACGGCCGCGATGGCGTCGAGCTCCATGCCGGAGCCCACGAGGTTGGCGTCGGACGACGAATTGATCGCCACGGTGACGAGTCCCGCGAGGCCGGCACAGATGCCGCTGACGAGGTAGACGGTGCGCTTGACCCGCGCCACCGGCACGCCGCTGAGTCGCGCCGCCCGCTCGTTGCCACCAACGCTGAGGATCTGCCGGCCGATCAAGGAGCGGTGCAGCGCGAAGGCCGCCAGGGCGACGACCGCCAGCATCAGGATCGCCTGGACCGGGATGCCCAGCACCCGGCCGAGGCCGAGGAACTGGAAGCCGGGCGCAGCGAAGACCTGCAGGTTGCCGTTGGTCATGACCTGCGCGATACCCCGCCCGGCGATGTAGAGCACCAGCGTGGCCACGATCGGCTGGATGCGGTAGCGCGTGATCACGACGCCATTGAGCCAGCCCAGGGCCGCCACGGCCACCACCGGAAGCAGGATGCCGAGCCCGATCGCGAGCGGTTCCCAGGGGATCGGAAACAGCTTGCCGGTGAAGACCAGCGGAGCCAGCGCCCCGGCGATGGCCATCAGCGACCCCACCGAGAGGTCGATGCCGCCGGTCGCGATCACCAGCGTCATGCCGACCGCCACGATGACGATGGGCGCCACCTGGGTCAGGTTGACGTTCAGGGTCTGCAGCGACAGGAAGTTCGGCGTGACCGTGGCGTTGAACACCAGGAGCAGGACCAGCGCCGCAAGGGCGCCGTTGCGCCGCAGCGTCAGGCCGAGGCCGCCGGCGCGGTGGCCGAGGGGCAGGGCGGTCTCACTCACGCGGGGGCCGCTCCATCTTGATGGCTTACGCCATCCGCCCCATGCCCGCCATGCGCCATGGCGGCCAAGATGCCGTCTTCGGTCAAGGCTTCACCCTCGAGCATGCTGACGGTGCGGCCGTCGCGCAGCACGTAGGCCCGGTCCGAGCCTTCCGTGATCTCCTCGATCTCCGACGACACCATCAGCACGGCGAGCCCGCCTCGGGCGAGTTCGCGGATCAGCGATTGGATCTCGGCCTTGGCGCCGACGTCGATGCCGCGTGTGGGTTCGTCGAGGATCAGGAGCTTCGGGTCCATGCACAGCCAGCGCGCCAGCAGCACCTTCTGCTGGTTGCCGCCCGAGAGTTCCCGGATAGGCTGCTCGGAGCTCGAACATTTGATGCCGAGGCGCTTGACGAAGCGCTCCACCACCGCGCGCTGCCGCGTTTCGTCGACGATGCCGGCCGCCGCGAGGCGAGGCATCAGGGCCAGGGTGAGGTTCTCGCGCACCGACAGGTCCGGGATGATGCCCTCGTGCTTGCGGTCTTCCGTGCAGAAGCCGAGGCCCGCCGCGATGGCGTCGCGCGGCGCCGCGGGCGCGAAAGGCTTACCATCGAGGGCGATCGTGCCGCTTTGCAGCGGGTCGGCACCGAACAACAGGCGCACGCTCTCGGTGCGGCCGGCGCCGAGCAGGCCCGACAGGCCGACGATCTCGCCGGCCCCGACCGCAAAGCCCACGTCGTGGACCAGCGGCGCCGTAGCAAGGCCGCGGGCCTCGAGCACGGGCCGATGCCGGCCCTCGTCGCCCTTCGCGCCGAAGCCCGTGGCCCCTTGCCGGGCCACGATGTTCAGGTCGCGGCCCAGCATGGTGGCGACGAGGTCGAGCTTCGAGACCTCGTCCATGCTGCCGGTGCGGACCGTGGCGCCGTCCCGCATGATGGTGACGCGGTCGCAGACGGCGTAGAGCTCGTCGAGCTTGTGGCTGACGAAGACGATGGACACGCCCTCGCGGCGCAGCTGGCGCACCACGGCGAACAGGCTCTCGACCTCGCGGTCGTCGAGCGAGGACGTCGGCTCGTCCATGATGACCAGCCTGGCCGAGAAGCCGATGGCGCGGGCGATCGCCACCATCTGCTGGGTGGCGATCGGGAAGCCGTCGAGCGGGCGGCGCACGTCGATATCGAGGTTGAAGCGACCCAGCAGAGCGCGGGCCTCGGCCTGCATGCGCGCGGTATCGAGCAGGCCGAGGCGGCTGAAGCGTCGCCCAAGGCCGATGTTCTCGGCCACGGAGCGGAAGCCGACGAGGTTGACCTCCTGGTAGATCGTGGCGATGCCTTTCGCCTGCGCGTCCTGCGGGGAAGCGGCCTCGAAAGGCCGGCCGCCGAAGTCGATGCGGCCCGCGTCGCGCCGGTAGAAGCCGGTCAACACCTTGATAAGCGTCGACTTGCCGGCGCCGTTCTGGCCCACCAGGGCATGGACCTCGCCCACGCCGACCGCGAGGGCGGCGTTCTCCAGCGCCCGGACAACACCGAACCGCTTGGTCACGCCCTCCATGACGAGGAGAGGGGAGGCACTCGCAGCACTGTCCATAGGCTCGATATGTCCCAGTGCCTGCGTCCAGGGGCGCCGAAGAGGGCCTGCGCTTCTCCCGCTTGCGGGAGAAGGTGCCTCAGCGCGGCAAAGGCGGAGGAGGGTGGATCCGACGCTGGAGGTTCGCCCCTCATCCGGCGACTTTCGCCGCTTTACCGCGACGCGCCACCTTCTCCCCACCGGGGAGAAGGTGGCGGCTGGTTCAGAACGCCGTCGCGATCAACTGCTTCGCGTCCTGGGCGTCGTAGAACTGGTCGGCGTTGATGATCATGGGCGGGATGGTCTCGCCCGCCGCATAGCTCTGCATGGTGGCGAAGGCCTTGGGCCCGAAGCGCGGGTTGCACTCGCAGGTGGCGCCGATCTCGCCGTCGATGATGGCCTGCACGGCCTCCTTCTCGCCGTCGCACGACACGATCAGCACGTCCTTGCCGGGCGCCTTGCCGGCCGCCTTGAGGGCCGCCACGGCACCGAGCGCCATTTCGTCGTTGTGGGCGAAGATGGCGGTAGCGTCGGGATGGGCCTGAAGCAGGGTCTCGGCGACCTGCCGGCCCTTGTCGCGGGTGAACTCGCCGTTCTGGCTCGCCACGATCGACATGCCGGATTGCGCCTTGACGGCGTCGTCGAAGCCCTTCTTGCGGTCGGTCGCGGCCGAGGCGCCCGTGGTGCCCTCGAGTTCGATGATCTTGGCCTTGCCGCCCGTGGCCTTGATGAGCCATTCGGCCGAACGCCGCCCCTCGGCGATGAAATCCGAGCCGATGAAGGCGAGGTAGTCGCGCCCGCCCTTGGCGAGGCTCTGGTCGACGTTACGGTCGAGCAGGATCACGGTGATGCCGGCCCGCTTGGCGTTCATGATGGCGGGAACCAGCGGCTTCTCCTCGCGCGGCGCCAGGAAGATCACGTCGACGCCCTGCGCGATCATGCTGTTGACGTCCGACACCTGCTTGGCGGCCGAACTCGCGGCGTCCGTATAAACGAGCTGGTAGCCGAGCTTCTTGGCCTCGTCCTGCATCGAGTTGGTTTCGGCGATGCGCCACGGATTGTTGCTCTCGGTCTGCGAGAAGCCGACCTTGTAGGTGGCCTTCTTGGCGAGCTTCGGCAGGCCGTCGGCCGCGAAGGCCCGGGGGACCGAGAGGGCCGTGGCCCCGAAGGCCGCGGAAACGAGGAGACTGCGCCGTGTGATGATCATGTGGTGGTCCTCCCTTTGATGGGCCTCGGGCGCTGCCGGGCCGATCGCTTGCCTTCACTGTCCCGCCGCTGATAATCTTTGTCAATCAGGCAAATATTAGCAGGGCGAACGCAGCATTATTGGCTCGCCGTGCTGCGGCAGGGAGGCGGCCGGATGGAGGAGGGGCGCGGCGACGACCGGCGATCCGCGGGGCCGGGCAGAGGCCGCCCCACCATGACGGACGTCGCGGCCGCGGCCGGGGTCAGCCAGACCACGGTGTCGCTGGTGCTCAGCGGGGCCGCCGGGGCCCGGCTGGCGGCCGGCACGCGCGACCGGGTGGTGGTGGCGGCCGCGGCGCTCGGCTACGAACGCCAGCCCCGGCCGACCGCCGCGGCCCTGCAGGCCGAGGCCGGCACCATCGGGGTTCTGTTCGACGAAATGTCGCCCGACCCGTGGTGCGCGCTGGCGCTCGACGGGGTGCGGGCCAGGGCCTGGGAGCACGGCGTGACCGTGCTGACGGCCGTGACGGGCGGCGACCGCGACCTCGAAGCGGCGGCGCTGGCGCGCCTCGGCGCCCTGCCGCTGCTGGGGCTGATCTACGGCCGCATCCACACGACCGAGGTGGAGCCGCCCGAGGCCTTGCGGCGTCACCGCGCCGTGCTGCTCAACTGTTACGCGGCCGACCGCTCGCTGCCGTCGATCGTGCCGGGCGAGGTGGCGGCCGGCCACGCCGCCACCGACCGGCTGCTGCGGGCCGGCCACCGGCGCATCGGCTTCATCAACGGCGAGGCCTGGATGGACGCGGCGCGCGACCGGCTGAAGGGCTACCGCCAGTCGCTCGCGACCGCCGACCTGCCGTTCGACCCCGACCTCGTCCGGGTCGGCAACTGGCAACCCTCCTCGGGCTATGGCTGCACACTCGACCTGATGCGGGCCGAGGCCCCGACCGCCATCTTCTGCGCCAACGACCTGATGGCGCTCGGCTGCATCGCGGCGCTGCGTGAACTCGGCCTGCGGGTGCCCGAGGACGTGTCCGTGATGGGCTTCGACGACCGCGAGATTGCCCAGCACACGCTGCCGCCGCTGACCACCATGCTGCTGCCCCACGCCGATATGGGAGCGCGCGCCGCGGACCTGCTGATCGAGCCGGCCGGGCAGGGGGGAGGCCGGGGCGGCCGGATCCCGCACATCAAGGTCGAATGCCCGCCCGTGGAGCGGCAATCGGTGGGGGCTATGTGGGGCAGGGGGGACGAAGCCGAGACGGAGCGCGCGCCTGTTTCCCGCCTCCGCAAGATCGCGGAGTGATGCCAGCCGCCGACAGTCCTCACCCGACCTCCTGCTGATGCGGGCCTGAAAGCCCGTGCCGAAGCACGCGGGAGCCGCCATTAAGCGGCGCCCCGCGCGGCCCGGACTCAGTGCTGGCCCTGAAGAGGTTGCGGCCGCCACTTGGCGAGACGATTCTCGACCGGCGCCATCGCGTATTCCGCCCAGCACCGCGACTACGATGATCACGATGGCGGCATACATCTCGGCCGTGTCGTGCACGCCGCGGGCCGTCCGGATGATGAACCCGCTGCCGTTACGCGCGCCTATGAACTCGGCGACGATGGCGCCCACGATGGCGAAGCTGAGCGAGATCTGCAGGCTGGCGAAGATCCAACTCATGGCCGAGGGGATGATGACCTGCCGGGTCATGGCCCAGGGCTTGGCGCCGAGGATCTGGGGCGTTGGCCATCATCGCACGGTCAGCCTCCCTGACTCCCCGGCACCGAGCAGGATGACAGCGTGGCAAAGCGCTAGACGATGACGCTGCGCCGATAGGTTTTGGCGGCTAGTCTGCCAATCTCCCGTCAGCTACGGCTCCAGCTGACACTGCTGTTGGCGCTTGAAGTCAACATGCACATGGCATAGTATCTCAAGGTGAAGGCGACGCGGATATTCGACGAACGATTGGTCTTCGGACATCGTGATTTTGCCGAACTCGTAGCTTGGCGTCTCCCGGCGTCCGTGCCGCCCTCCACTCATCGGTTCAAGTACCGGCTAGCCTACATCGTGGATGGAGTGCGCGTGATAGGCTTCGACAACGAGCGCGGCAAGGGCGACCATCGGCATGATGGTGACGTCCAGACGCCTTATCGCTTCCAGGGTGTCGAGCAACTCGTCGTCGACTTCAAAGCCGCAGTCGCAGCGTGGAGGAAGGCTCATGACGAAGATTGAGATCGATATCGGCCAGAGTCTCGATGAGGTCGGGGCAGGGTTCGTCGCAGCATGGAAGGCGGCCGAGGCCGGTCCCGTCGCGGAGGCAGAGAGCCGCCTTCACTTCCTGGACTGGGCCGCGCTCTGCGCCGTGCTGACGCCGAAGCGTTACGCGCTGCTCCGCCATCTTCGGCAAACCCCCGCCTCCGGCGTGCGGGCCTTGGCACGCTCGCTCGGCCGCGATGTGAGGCGCGTCCACGCCGACGTCGTGGCGCTCGCCGAATTGGGGCTCCTCGCGCGAGCCGCGGACGGCGGCCTATCCACCCCGGTAGACGAGATCGGGTCCACGATCCGGTTCGCAGCTTGAGGCACGGCCTGCTGAGTCGCCCTACACAACCGGGAGTAAGTGCGTCGGTCCTATGCTCCTGCCTGAGCTGTCAAACATTCAGGTTGAGCTTAAAATTCGTGAGATCGAAACTCGACGACTTCTTTGGAAGCGGGATTGCAAACTGCCCGACCGTTTTCTCAGAAATGTGAATGTGCCAATAATGGGAACCTCCCTCGCGACCGGTTGTATTAAGTCCGGGGATCAGGTCTTGCATCACGCTTCTTGGGATACTGAAAGCTATAGACAGATCGACGCACCCCAACACAAACACGGAATCTGGATCGTCCTTTAGGAACTCATCCCACTGCGGATGATAGGCATACCAGTATGGGGGTGCTCCGCGGCGGACATAACGTTTTGAAATAGCACATATCATTCTTTTCTGATGGTCAGAACTCCGATACATCGCTCTGCTCCTTCTGATAAAATGAGTTCCTCTTGCACTGCCGAGCGTGAGCGCTATCTGCTCTCGCTTTGTTTGGAGGGTACCGCTATCCGTGAACTGCCAGCGATCCTTTGAAACTGTTTCCTCGGGAGGGTCCCCATCGTCTCCGTCTGAAGTGGAAACGGTGCCGACCTCAACATCTGAAGCGGCCGAGAACATGATCTCGATTAGATTGTCGAGCCTGGTATATTCCATCGGAGCAAGAATACTTCTAATCTTTTTGCTTGTCTCAGACCCGTCGGTATTTTCTTTCAGTCTCACCAACGTCAGCAATGCTTCGACGCTGATTAGCCGGATATCCCAAGCGTGCCGAGAGCCTCTGATCTGTGCTTCAAGCTCACCAGTGTCCTGGCGGCCAACCACAATCAGGACTGACGACGGCATCGAGATCTGGTCCGAAGCTATCAATTTGCTTCGGTACTCTGCCAAAGTGTCCAGAGATATGCGATAGCTGTCCGTCGTCTTAACTTCGGCAACGATCGCATGACCTTCAGGCGAAAGCCAAAGGCCATCGAAACCTATCGTGCCCGCGGTTCCCTGGTAGCGTCCATTCTTTACATCGAAATCAAGTCGTTTACCCAATTCGTTGATGAGGTCCTGCAAAACCATCCCACTTTTATTAAAGCTGTTGCTGAGACAATGTTGAGCGTAAGATGCTATCTTTGCAGTGGGAATTTGTGATAGGTAGTCGCGTAACTCAAGTGAACACGGGGATTGGTCCCTCAGGGAACCATCTCCCGCCGTCGCTACGACTTGTTCGATACTGAACTGGTCGACTGCTTCCTTGTTTGTCGTCCAGAGGGAAAGAAGGGGCATTGGGGCGGCGATCCAGATCTGGCCTGTCATCGAACATTGCCCTAACGGGCATTTTTACGCAAACGATCCCGACCGAACTTAGACTTGACCCCCGCCTCCCCATCCTCTACCCCCATCGGCGGGCCACCTCCCCCCAACGGGAGGCATCCATCTGAGAGGATGGCCAGCATGACCCCCACTACCCCGGCCCGCAGGCCGGCGAACCCGTGCTTTTCCTCCGGGCCCTGCGCCAAGCGCCCCGGATGGAGCCTCGAAGCGCTCCGCGACGCCGCCCTGGGCCGCTCGCACCGCGCCAAGATCGGCAAGAGCAAGCTCGAAACCGCCATCGCACTGACCCGCGAGGTCCTCGAGATCCCGGCCGATCACCGCATCGGCATCGTGCCGGGGTCGGATACGGGTGCCTTCGAGATGGCCATGTGGACGCTGCTCGGTGCCCGCCCCGTCGACGTGCTGGCCTGGGAAAGCTTCGGCGAAGGCTGGGTAACGGACGCCGTCAAGCAGCTGAAGCTCGCCGACGCCCGCGTTCTCGACGCGCCCTACGGCGGCATCGTCGATTTCGGGCAGGTCGATTTCGACCATGACGTCGTCTTCACCTGGAACGGCACCACGTCGGGCGTCCGCGTCGCCGACGGCGCCCCGATCCCGCGGACTCGCGCCGGACTCACGCTCTGCGACGCCACCTCGGCGGCCTTCGCGCAGGCGCTCCCCTGGGAGGCGCTCGATGTCGTGACCTTCTCCTGGCAGAAGGCGCTCGGCGGCGAGGCGGCCCATGGCATGATCGTGCTCGGCCCCCGGGCGGTCGAGCGGCTTCTCAGCTTCACGCCGCCGCGGCCGCTGCCGAAACTTTTCCGACTCGTCTCCGGAGGCAAGCTCAGCGAGGGGATCTTCAAGGGCGAGACCATCAACACGCCCTCCATGCTCTGCGTCGAGGACTATCTCGATGCGCTGCGTTGGGGCCGCTCGGTCGGCGGCCTCGCGGGCCTGATCGGCCGGGCCGACCGCAATGCCGCGGCGCTCGACGCCTGGGTGCGCCGCACCCCCTGGGTGGCGAACCTCGCCGAGCGCCCCGAGATCCAGTCCAACACCTCGGTCTGCCTCAAGGTGGTGGACCCCGCGGTCACGGGGCGGGGCGCCGAGGCACAGGCGAAATTCGCCAAGGATCTGGCGGCGATGCTCGAACAGGAAGGCGTAGCGCTCGACATCGCGTCCTACCGCGACGCGCCGCCCGGCCTGCGGATCTGGTGCGGCGCCACGGTCGAGACGGCCGACGTCGAGGTCCTGACCGAATGGCTCGATTGGGCCTACGACCGGGCCAGCGGCGCGCTGCGGCAGGCGGCCTGAGGTTGGTTCGCCCTTCTCCCGCAGGCGGGAGAAGGTGTCGGCGCGAAGCGACGACGGATGAGGGGGAATGCCCGACGGGCATCCAGCTCCCCGCGCGCTAGCCACCTGCGTCACCGACGCGTCTTTACGCCCCCCTCATCCGGCGCTGCGCGCCACCTTCTCCCGCAGGCGGGAGAAGGCCCTCCCCTTCTCAGGAACACGCCTATGACGCCCCGCGTCCTCATCTCAGACGAACTCTCGCCCGCCGCGATCGCGATTTTCGAGGAGCGCGGCGTCGCGGTCGACGTGAAGCCCGGCCTCGACAAGGAGGCGCTCGCCGCCATCATCGGCCAGTATGACGGCCTCGCGATCCGCTCGGCCACCAAGGTCACGGCGAAGCTGCTCGACGCGGCCACGCGACTGAAGGTCGTGGGACGGGCCGGCATCGGGGTCGACAACGTCGACATCGCGGCCGCCACCGCCAAGGGCGTGATCGTGATGAACACGCCCTTCGGCAATTCCATCACCACGGCCGAACACGCGGTGGCGCTGATGTTCGCGCTGGCCCGGCAGATCCCCGCCGCCGACACCTCGACCCAGGCCGGCCGCTGGGAGAAGAACCGCTTCATGGGGGTCGAGATCACCGGCAAGGTGCTCGGCATCGTGGGCTGCGGCAACATCGGCTCGATCGTGGCGAGCCGCGCCATCGGGCTCAAGATGCGGGTGATCGCCTTCGATCCGTTCCTGTCGCCCGAGCGTGCGATCGACCTCGGGGTCGAGAAGGTCGAACTCGACGACCTGCTCCACCGCGCCGACGTCATCACGCTGCACGTCCCGATGACGCCGCAGACCCGGAACATCCTGTCGGCCGAGAACCTCGGCAAGACCAAGCCCGGCGTCCGCATCGTCAATTGCGCCCGCGGCGGACTGATCGACGAAGCGGCGCTGCGCGCGTTGCTGGACAGCGGCCATGTCGCGGGTGCGGCCATCGACGTCTTCGCGGTCGAGCCCGCGAAGGAGAACCCGCTCTTCGGCCACCCCAATGTGGTGTGCACGCCGCATCTCGGCGCCGCCACCAGCGAGGCGCAGGAGAACGTCGCCCTCCAGGTGGCCGAGCAGATGTCGGACTACCTCGTGCGCGGCGCCATCACCAATGCGCTCAACTTCCCCTCGATCTCGGCCGAGGAGGCGCCGAAACTCCGCCCCATGATCGCGCTGGCCGAGAAGCTCGGCTCCTTCGCGGGCCAGCTCACCGACGCCGCGATCCGCTCGGTCAAGATCACCTACGAGGGCGAGGTGGCGGGCTTCAACACGCGGGCGCTCACGGCCTCGGCGCTGGCCGGCCTACTGCGCCCGGCGCTCGCCCAGGTCAACGTCGTGTCGGCCTCGGCGGTGGCGAAGGATCGCGGCATCGCGGTCGAGGAGACACGCCGGGCCGCCGAGAGCGACTACGAATCCCTCGTCACCCTGACGGTCACGACCGACGGCCAGACCCGCGAAGTGGCCGGCACGGTGTTCACGGACGGCAAGCCGCGCGTCGTGCAGATCAAGGACATCAAGGTGGAGGCCGAATTCGCGCCCTCGATGCTCTACGTCACCAACGAGGACAAGCCGGGCTTCATCGGCCGCTTCGCCACGACGCTCGGCGACGCCGGCGTCAACATCGCCACCTTCGCGCTCGGCCGCGACCGGCCCGGCGGCTCGGCCATCGCGCTGGTCGAGGTCGACGGCGAGGTCCCGGCCGCCGTGCTGGGCCGGATCGAGGGCCTGCCGGGCGTCAAGGCCGCGAAGGCGCTGCGGTTTTGAGGAGCCTACGACTCGTCCTCCGGCGGCCCGAGCAGGTCGTCCACCGCGAGGTCGAGGCCGGGCGGGTCGAGTCTCAGGCTGCCGGATCCAAGGATGCGGGACCGGATCTCATCGCCATCGCGCCGATGGTGGATGACCACGCGTTTGTCCGGATCGACCTGCAGGTAGTGCTGGACGCTCGGCAGGCTGAAATAGCCGCTGAACTTGACGCCGCCGTCGTTGTGGCTCGTGCTCGGCGACGCGACCTCGACCACGATGACGGGATCGGGGATCTCGACCGCGTCGCCATGGAGCGGCTTCCCACAGCGCACCATGACGTCGGGTCTGAATGCCATGGAGCGGTCGATCCGCACCATGGCGCCATCGATGAAGGCTCGGCACGGGACACCTGCCGTACCGATCGCGGCCCGCAGGGCGATGTAGGCCTCCCCCTTCAATTCGACATGCCGCAACCGCTCGGGCGACATCGCGTAGACGTGCCCGTAAATGAGCTCGTAATCTCCCGGTTGGTCCTCGACCCAGTCGAGGAACTCGTCGACGTTCATCTTGGGTTGGAACTGATTCAGCATGGCATCAGTCCTGCCCCAGTTGATCCTCGACGGCGAGGTTGAAGCCCGGCGTGAGCCACGGCCTCACGAAATGCGAGAAAGGCCGCGCTCTTCGTCCTCGTATGGCCGATGCGTTCCGGCAATATCGCGTAGAGCCGGCCGTCAACCGGTTCGTGGCACCCCGCACGGTCCCCGGCCCAGACTAGGAACGCGTCGACCATCATCCCAGGTTGCGATGCTTCGAACATGGCCGGAGCATACCAACGGCCCACCGCGCCGCAACCCCCTGGGGGAACGCTCGCCAGACGCGGCGCCCATGCTGTCGTCAGGTCAAGCCCCTCGTCGCGTCACGCTGCCGCGAGCAAGTTGCGCAGCACGTAGTTCAGGATCCCGCCGTTCCGGAAGTATTCGAGCTCGTCCATCGTATCGATGCGGCAGATCACCGGCACGTGGCTCACCACGCCCTTGTCGGAGGTGATCACCAGTTCCATAGTCTGGCGCGGTTTCAGCGTGTGGCCGAGCCCGACGATCGACACCGTCTCGTCGCCCTTGAGGTTCAGCGTCTGCCAGGACGTGCCCTCCTCGAAGGTCAGCGGCAGAACGCCCATGCCGACGAGGTTCGAGCGATGGATGCGCTCGAAGCTCTGGGCGATCACGGCGCGAATGCCCAGGAGCTTGGTGCCTTTGGCGGCCCAATCGCGCGACGAGCCGGTGCCGTATTCGCGGCCCGCGAACACCACCAGCGGGACGCCTTCCTGCTTGTACAGCATCGCGGCCGCGAAGATCGACATGTCCTCGCCACCGGGCTGGTGGCGCGTCACGCCGCCTTCCACACCCGGAACCATCTGGTTCTTGAGCCGGATGTTGGCGAAGGTGCCGCGCATCATCACCTGATGGTTGCCGCGGCGCGTGCCGTACTGGTTGAAGTCCTGCGGCCGCACCTGGTGCTCGAGGAGGTAGCGTCCGGCCGGCGACGCCGCCTTGATCGAGCCTGCCGGCGAGATGTGGTCGGTGGTGATCGAGTCGAGGAACAGGCCGAGGACGCGGGCCTCCTCGATGTCCGCGACCGGGACGGGCGCCTTGGTCATGCCCTCGAAGTAGGGCGGGTTTTGCACATAGGTCGAACCCATGGACCAGTGGTACGTCTGGCCGACCGCGACGTCGATGCCCTGCCAGTGCACGTCGCCCTCGAAGACGTTGCCGTACCGGTCGGCGAAGATCTGCTTGGTGATGGCCTTCTTGTGCAGGCTCGCCACCTCCTCCTGGCTGGGCCAGATATCGCGCAGGTAGACGGGGCCATCCGTACCCTGGCCGAGCGGTTCGGTCGCGAGGTCGACGTCGAGCGATCCCGCGAGCGCATAGGCCACCACCAGCGGCGGCGAGGCCAGGTAGTTGGCCTTGACGTCCGGGTTGACGCGGCCCTCGAAGTTGCGGTTGCCCGAGATCACGGCCGCCGCCACGATGTCGTTGTCGTTGATGGCCTTGGAGATCGCGAGCGGCAGGGGCCCGGAATTGCCGATGCAGGTCATGCAGCCGTAGCCGGTCAGATTGAAGCCGAGCTTGTCGAGATCGTCCTGCAGGCCTGTGGCCTGGAGGTATTCGCCCACGACCTGGCTGCCGGGCGACAGCGAGGTCTTGACCCAGGGCTTGGTCTTCAGGCCGGCCTTGACGGCGTTGCGGGCCAGCAGGCCCGCGCCCATCATCACGGCCGGGTTCGAGGTATTGGTGCAGGACGTGATGGCGGCGATCACGACATCGCCGTGGCCGACATCGAAATTCTTGTCCTCGACGACGAAGCGCTCCATCGGGCTCTCGACCTTGTAGTCCTTGACCAGCGCGGCCAGGAAGCTCGCCTTGGCGTTTTCCAGCGTCACGCGGTCCTGGGGGCGCTTCGGCCCGGCCAGCGACGGCACCACATCGGCGAGATCGAGCTCGATCGCCTCGCTGAACACCGGCTCGGTGACGCTCGACCGGAACATGCCTTGCGCATTGGCATAGGCCTTCACGAGGGCGATGCGCTCGTCGCCGCGGTTCGACGCGTCGAGGTAATTGATGGTCTCGGCGTCGATCGGGAAGAACCCGCAGGTGGCTCCATATTCGGGCGCCATGTTGGCGATGGTGGCGCGGTCGGCCAGCGACAGGCTGTCGAGGCCGGGGCCGTGGAACTCGACGAACTTGTTCACGACCCCGAGCTTGCGCAGCATCTGGGTGACGGTCAGCACGAGGTCGGTCGCGGTGCGGCCTTCCCTGAGCTTGTTGGTCAGCTTGAACCCCACCACCGGGGGCAGCAGCATCGACAGGGGCTGGCCCAGCATCACGGCCTCGGCCTCGATACCGCCGACGCCCCAGCCCAGCACCGCCAGGGCGTTCACCATCGTGGTATGCGAATCCGTACCGACCAGCGTGTCCGGATAGGCCATCTTGACGGTCTCGCCCCCGTGCTCCTCCTCCCTGGTCCACACGGTCTGGCTCAGGTATTCGAGGTTCACCTGGTGGCAGATGCCCGTGCCGGGCGGCACCACGCGGAAGTTCGAGAAAGCCCCCTGGCCCCAGCGCAGGAAGCGGTAGCGCTCGCCATTGCGCTCGTATTCGAGGTCGACGTTCTCGCCGAAAGCCTTGGGGGTGCCGAATTCATCCACGATCACCGAATGGTCGATCACGAGGTCGACCGGCACCAGCGGGTTGATCTTGCCGACCTCGCCGCCGAGTTTTTGCATGGCGTCGCGCATGGCCGCGAGGTCGACCACGGCCGGCACGCCGGTGAAGTCCTGCATCAGCACGCGAGCCGGGCGGAATGCGATCTCCTTGCCGTCGGCGCCTTTTGCGTTGAGCCAGTCCGCGACCGCCAGGATGTCGTCCTTGGTGACACTGCGGCCGTCCTCGTGGCGCAGAAGGTTCTCGAGCAGCACCTTCATCGAGTACGGCAACCGCGACACGCCCGCCAACCCGTTCTTCTCGGCCTCGGGGATCGAGAAATAATGGTATGTGGAGGAACCGGCTTCGAGCGTGCGGCGGCACCGGAAACTGTCGAGCGAGGCCATGGGGCATCCTTCGCGGGCGGGACGTGACACTGGAAGAGGTCGAATATAGAGATGTCGGGGCAGCACGGCTACGGGACCGACGCACCACCGCCGGAGGACGCCCACCGGAACAACGGCCCGGAAGGTCCGGCAGTCGACACGGCAGTGGCGCAACCCTGCGAAGCGGCCGTTTTCCCGCGGACCCGTCGAGGGTCGGTGCCAGGCTCCACCCTGGCCCTCTCGGTCCGCGACCTCGCGGCCGAGCGGGGTGGGCGGCCCGTCTTCGCCGACCTCGGCTTCGTGCTCGAAGGCGGCGAGGCGCTGAACGTGGTGGGCCGCAACGGGGCCGGCAAGTCGACGCTGCTGCGCGTACTGGCCGGTCTGCTGGCGCCGACCGCCGGTCGCGTGACCCTCGATCCGCCCGACCCCGACGACCCCGACACCCCGGTCTCGGAGCGCGCCCATTATCTCGGCCACGCCGACGCCCTGAAGCCCGCGCTGACGCCGCTCGACCATCTCGGTTTCGCGGCCGACCTCTTGGGCCGCGGCGAGCGCGGCTCCGGGCGCCGGGAACCCGCTGCGACGACGCCCGCCGAGGCGCTCGACCGGGTCGCCCTCGCCCATGCGGCGGACCTGCCCTGCGGTTACCTGTCGGCCGGCCAGCGGCGCCGCGTGGCTCTGGCGCGGCTGCTGGTGGCGGCACGCCCGCTGTGGCTGCTCGACGAGCCCGCAACGGCGCTCGACCTCGGCTCGCAGGCGGTGCTGGGCGACATGATGCGCCGGCATCTCGACGGCGGCGGGTTGATCGTGGCCGCCACCCACGGGCCGCTCGGTCTCGACCGGGTTCGCGAACTCCGGCTGGAGCGTTCTTGACGGCGCCGTTGCTGGCGCTGTTCCGGCGCGACCTCGCGCTGGCCCGCCGCATCGGCGGGGGCGGTGCCACGGGCGTGATGTTCTTCCTGTGCCTCGTCACCGTGGTGCCCTTCGCGATCGGCCCCGACCTCAACCTCTTGAGCCGCGTCGGTCCAGCCATCCTGTGGATCGCGGCCCTGCTGTCGACGCTGCTCGGCCTCGACCGGCTGTTCGGCGGCGACCATGAAGACGGCTCGCTCGACCTGCTGCGCATGGCGGGCGCGCCGCTGGAACTCGTCGTGGCTGTGAAATGCCTGGCCCATTGGTGCGCGACCGGCTTGCCCCTGGTGCTGGTATCGCCGCTGTTCGGGCTGATGCTGGCGCTCGACGCGCGAGCGCTCGGCGGTGTCGCTGTGAGCCTCCTGGTCGGCACCCCGGCGCTCACCTGCCTCGGGGCCGTCGGCGCCGCCCTGACGGTGTCGCTGCGCCGCGGTGGGCTGCTGCTGGCGGTGCTGGTCGTCCCGCTGGCCATTCCGGTGCTGATCTTCGGAGTCTCGGCAGCTTCGGCCGCGAGCGGCGGGGCCGTGCCGTTCCTGACACCCTTCCTGGTGCTCTGCGGCCTCACCCTGCTGACCGTTGCCGGAACACCGTTCGCGGCTGCCGCGGCTCTGCGGCTCACCGCCGAGTGAGGCTGGTGACGTCAGTGTCGGAATATATCAGCCTTCCAAGCCGGTAAGAGTGCTATGTGGCCGATGAGAGCCTACCGAAGTAGGTCATGACGAAGGTCACGGTTTTGGACGGGGATGGCTCGACGATCCTCGTTGGATTTGAGACCACTGCCGGATGGGTCCAGATCATAGGCGAATGCGGTATATTCGATCGTCACCTCGTGGTCGAACGAGCTCATATTCAAGGTCTCGGTCCGGGTGCCTTGGGCCGGAAAGGGCTTAACGAAATAGCGCAAGGGATCATGGAGGCAGCCGATGTCGACACCTTTGAAATTCATGGTGGCGTCCGAACGACAGGCCGGAACCAAGGCCGCTCTCCGAAGCCATTCTTCGCTGGACGTCGAACTGATCCTTAGACGGAGGGAGGCCATCGGTCGTCCGGTCGACTTGGCCCTCGCATTGAAGGGCTTCGGTCTCCGGCTTCGTGACGCTCACCGGGCGCTGGACCGCATCGTCGCCGACGAGGAGGTCTCTCTCACGTTCGGCGCCGCCGATCCTGCCGCCATCATCGCGCGACTGCACGAGCTCGGCGTCTCCGCTCGGGAACGCTGACGAGCCGTCCGGCTCCCGAGCGACCGTGCGATCGGGTCCTCTACGCCGCAACCTCGCTGTTCGCGTGTGCGAGGAAAAACCGCAGCATCTCCCGGCTGGCGTCCGGTCCGCGCGGCTCGGTGTAGGAACCGGCCTGGCTGCCGCCCGACCAGGCGTGTCCGGCGCCGTGCAGCACCCAGCGTTCCAGCGTCGGCGACCCGGCGCCGTCGGATTGGACCGTGCGGGTGTAGGAGAGGCCGCCCGCTGCCTCGCCCCGCGTCACCGTGGTGGTCAGGGCGGCGCCGGCCTTGGCCTGCGTGAGCACGTGCTCGCCATTCGACGGGTGGACCGTCCGGTCGCGGTCGCCGTGGAACACGATGGTGGGCACGGGCCGGCCGGTTCGGCCGCCGGATCGCGGGATACCTCCTTGCCGCATGGCCGCGAAGGCCGACGGCATGTCGGTGGCGGCGCCGCTGGCCAGTCCCGAATGCACGCCGGCCGCGGCGTAGATGTCGGGATAGGCCTGGGCCACGATGGCGGCCGCCGCCCCCCCGGCCGACAGGCCCGCCACGTAGACGCGCGCCGGATCCACGGCGAAATCCCGCATGACCTCGCGCGTCAGGCCGGCGATCAGGGCGGGCTCACCATGGTCGCGATGCTGGTCCTTGGCATCGAACCAGTTCCAGCACTTCTGGGCATTGGCCGAGGCGGCCTGGCCCGGATAGGCCACCAGCACACCCTGCTCCTCGGCGATCTCGTTCATCCGGGTCCCGGCGGCGAAATCGTCCGGCGACTGGGTGCAGCCGTGCAGCATCACGACGAGCGGCAGCGCCTGGCTCCCGTAGGTGCTGGGCACGTAAAGCTTGTAGGCCATCTCCCGGCCGCCACCGCGGAACGTGAACGCCTCGAAACGCGCGCCCTCCGGCAGCGCCGGGGCTGCACGGCTCCCGGCCGGCACCGTCATGCCGCAAAGCCCGGCGCCCGGCTTGAAGGTCGCGAAGCGGTCCAGCAGCTCGCGCATGGCCGGGGTGGCGGTCAGATGATCCGCGACGGTCCCAAGGCCCGGCACGTCGCCCCGGGCGACAGGCCGGCTCGGTCGATCGCCGCCGCCGTGTAACGTGCGCAGGGATCGCAGGAGCGTACCGCCCGGCAAAGCCGCCTTCGCGAGATCGGTTAGGTTGGGGAGGCGGAGTATCCCGCGCATGTCGAACTGCGGCTTGGCAGGCATGGTCGAGGTCCTTGTGAGGAAGCGTGGTGATTTCGTGCGGCCAGCACGGCCGGAAACGGTCGGTTCGGTGTGAGTCGCGGCCCCAGACCAGCGGGTGTCAGCTCGTGCGGTCGCTCAGCGCGGCCTTGACGGCCGGGCTCGCGTGCAGCGCCCCGAGCACTTGGACCGACGCGATGGTCTGCCGGGCCAGTTCGGGCGTGACGTCATCCGCGATGGTGGCAAGGCCGAGCACCTGGATGTCGAGCCGCTCGCCCGAGGCCTTGACGGCTTCGAGGTCCCGGCGGCTGTAATGTGACAGGCCCAGGCTCAGTCTCTTGCGCGCCACCGATTGCTTGACGGCATCGACGTGCCGGTCGAGTTGGTTGCGGATGGCGGTGCGGATGAAGTCGGTGCGGTTCGCGTAGAAGCCGTCCCGGACCATGAGGTCGACGTGGCCGAGGTCGACATAGCCGAGGTTGATGGTGATCTTCTCGCTATCGGCGACTTTCGCCTTCAACTCCTGAAGTCTGCCCGTCATGGTTCGCCATCCGCTTACCATCCCCGTGGATGGTAAAGCATAGATCGGAGTGGGATTTCAGACCGCAAGGGGCGTCGGAGAGGATTGCTGCTCGGGTCTGAGCCGGAGCACGCTCGAGGAGCGCCGGGCCGGCTTACTCGCGTTCGACGATCGCGATGGCGGCCTCGAAGGCGTCCGCCATGGTGTCGGCGTGCTGCCGCTCCAGGATCAGCGGCGGCGACATGATGGACGTGTCGGCGAGGTTGCGGATCAGCACGCCGCGCTCGCGGCAGAGGTCGGCGATGCGGGCGCCGAAGCGGCGCTCGAGGCTGAAGCTCTCCTTGGTCGCGGGATCCTTGACGAGTTCGATGCCGATCATCAGACCAAGCCCGCGTACATCGCCGATGTGCGGGTGGCGGGTCTGCACGTCCTTGAGCCGCGCCAGCAGATAGGCCCCGACCTCGGCGGCGTTGCGGTCGAGCCCCTCGTGCTCGACGATCCGCAAGTTGGCGAGCGCCGCCGCGCAGGCCAGCGGATGGCCCGCATAGGTGTTGCCGTGCCAGAAGGCCGCCATGGTGAACTCGGCCTCGTCGGGCGTCAGGAAGGCGTCGGCGACGCGCGCGTTCATCAGCGTGGCGCCGAGCGGCACGTAGCCGCTGTTGATGCCTTTGGCGAACACCATGATGTCGGGCTTCACGCCCCAGTGCCGGGAGCCGAACATGGAGCCGAGCCGGCCGAAGCCCGTCACGACCTCGTCCGCTATCAGCAGCACGCCGTGGCGGTCGCAGATCTCGCGCACCAGCGGCCAGTAGTTGGCGGGCGGCACGATCACGCCGCCGGCGCCCTGCACGGGCTCGGCGATGAAGGCCGCAACCGATTTCGGCCCTTGATAAAGGATCTCGCGCTCAAGGAGTTCGGCGCAGAGCCGGCCGAGCGCCTCGGGGTCGGTGGTGAAGGGGTTGCGGTAGGCGTGCGGCGTCTCGACCTGGATGAAGCCCGCGAGCAGCGGCTCGAAATGCTCGCGGTAGGCCTGGGTGCCGTTGGCCGACAGGGCGCCGAGCGTGACGCCGTGGTAGGCGCGCTTCAGCGAAATGATCTTGTGGCGCTGCGGCTCGTCGACGTGGCGCCAATATTGCCGCGCGAGCTTGAACGCCGCCTCGTTGGCCTCCGACCCGCCCGACGAGAAGAAGGCCCGCACCATGCCTTCCGGCCCGGCCATGCGGCACAGCATGGCCGCGAGCTCCACGGGCGGCGCCGTGGTGGTGCCGCCGAACAGGGAATAGTAGCTGAGCCGGTCGAGCTGGTCGCGGATCGCCTGCTTGATCTCCTCGCGCCCGTGCCCGACGTTGACGTTCCACAACGCCGCCTGCCCGTCGATGTAGCGCCGGCCGCTCGCGTCCGTGACGTAGACGCCCTCGCCGCCCTCGATCAGCATCGGCGGCGTCTTGGCCTGGAAGCTCGCATTGCCGAACGGGTAGAGCATGTGCCGGGTCAGCGTGTCGTTGGGGCGAAGCTGCATCTCGGACATGGGCAGGGTTCCAGACAGGCCGCGCCTTGGGCGGCACCGATGGCCGAGACACTATGGCGGGTGCGGGCGAGGGTCAAAGCGGGCGCGATGGCGACATCGGGCCTTCCGGAGCCGCCCGGTGTCCGCGACGGCACGTCCATCGTCGCGGATCCTCAGAAGCCGCGTCGCCGTCGTGCTGGATGAAACCGCGGTGGTGCCGCCCGGTCGTCCCGTGGTACGTGCAGGCGTCGCTGCCACGGGACATCTCACATGCCGCCTCGAGGCCTCGCGGGACTTCCGGAGCAGGCCGACGCGGCCGTTCCGCAACCGCCGTGCCGGCCGGCCGTCTTCCTCGACCGGGATGGGGTGCTCAACCAGGATCTCGGCTATGTGGGCTCCCCGGACCGGTTCCGGTGGTGCGACGAGGCGGTCGCAGGCATCAAGCGTTTCAACGATGCCGGATATTACGTCTTCGTGGTCACCAACCAGTCCGGCGTCGCCCGGGGGCACTATACCGAAGCGGACGTGGACGCGCTGCATCGGCACATGCAGGCGCATCTGGGGCAGCACGGCGCCCACATCGACGATTTCCGCTACTGCCCCTATCACGTCGAAGGCACCGTGGCCCGCTACGCCCGGGCGTCGCCCTGGCGCAAGCCCGCGCCCGGCATGATCCTCGACCTTATCGACGCCTGGCCGGTCGACCGCGCCCGCAGCGTCGTGATCGGCGACCAGCCGAGCGACATGGAAGCCGCCGCCGCGGCGGGGCTTCCAGGCCACCTCGTGACGGCCCAGGGATTGACGCTGGAGGTGGTGGACCGGGTGCTCGCGGGGTCCGCCGACAGGACAGCCGCGGCGCCATGCCGGCCCCCCGACCCTAAACCTTGATGAACCTTGGGCCCGTATCGGCGCAGCCAGGAGCACTCCGGCGTGACCCGGAAGATGGACGGCCATGTCGAGCCGTGCTCCGGGCGAGGCAGCCGGCCAAGACCGCTGGCGCCCACCCGGCCGCGAACCTCAAAGCACGGCCTTGAAATCGATGTCGACGTGGGACAGCAGGTCCTCGAAGAAGGCGATCGTCTTGCGCAGGCCCTCCTGGAGCGTGACCTTCGGCGCCCACCCGAGATCGTCCCGCGCCTTGCCGATGTCCGGTCGGCGCTGCTTCGGATCATCCTGTGGCAGCGGGTGATGCACGATCCGGGAACGCGAACCGATGAACTCGATGACCAACCGGGCCAGTTCGAGAATGGTGAATTCGCCGGGATTGCCGAGGTTGATGGGTCCGGTGACCGCGTCGCCACTGGCCATCAGTCGCACGAACCCATCGATGAGGTCGTCGACGTAGCAGAACGAGCGGGTCTGTTGACCCTCGCCGAACACCGTGATGTCGCGGTTGAGCAGGGCCTGGGTGATGAAGCTGGAGACGACGCGCCCGTCGTTCGGGTGTGTGCGCGGACCGTAGGTGTTGAAGATGCGCGCCACCTTGATCCGCAATGCGTGTTGCCGATGGTAGTCGAAGAACAGGGTCTCGGCGCAGCGCTTGCCTTCGTCGTAACAGGATCGCGGGCCGATGGGATTGACGTTGCCCCAATAGGCCTCGGGCTGGGGATGCACGGTCGGATCACCGTAGACTTCGCTGGTGGAGGCCTGAAACACCTTGACGTGCAGGCGCTTGGCCAGTCCCAGCATGTTGATGGCGCCGAGCACGCTGGTCTTCGTCGTCTGCACGGGGTCGCGCTGGTAATGGATGGGCGACGCCGGACAAGCAAGGTTGTAGATTTCGTCGACCTCGACGTAGAGCGGAAGTGTAACGTCGTGCCGCAGCAACTCGAAATGCTTATGGTCGAGAAGATGCTCGATGTTGCGTCGTGTGCCGGTGAAGAAATTGTCGACACAGAGCACCTGGCACCCCTCGGCCAGCAGGCGCTCGGACAAGTGCGAGCCCAGGAACCCTGCTCCCCCGGTGATCAGGACCCGTCGTTCGAGATGCATGATTGAATGAGCCTTCCACGCCGCAATGCAGGACCCGTCGGACGGCACCGATCGCAGGGCCTCACGAACGGGCGAAGTCTCCCGATCCGCCGGTCATTCGCGCATGGGTCGGCTTCGCGTTCGTACCTCGATCCGCCATCACTATCAGACCTCCGGCCCGAAGCGAAAACCCCGGGTGCCGGGGCGGCCTGCGCGACACCAGCTTGAGACCAGCACGGGCGCCCGCCAGTGCCGCGTGGCGCATTCATGGCCGTAGGGTCCCGAGCAGGTCGGCCTCGCTCCACGGCCGTCCGATGACGAAGGCTGAACGGGGCCCCGAACCATAGAACTGCAGGTCGTAGGGCACCGATTCCATGCCGCGCGCGTCCAAGGCGGCCGGCGCCGCCGTTGACTTGCGCAACGCCGCGACAGTGGAGCCCCGGGCAGAGGCCGGGTCCCGTCGCCCATCATGGTCTGCGGATACTTGGATGTTCGAGTTCCACAGTTTTCACCAGCGTCGGAGCCCGATTGCCCGTTCGGAGCGCGCCTTGCCGCTTTTTGCCGCGTCGGCAGCGCTATCGGCGGCACCGGGGGCTCCGCCCGGATGGCGGAAAGCGACGTCGCCCGGCTCGGGGCTTCCCCTTGGGGCATGCCGCTTGCATCGGCGCCGCGGGAGAGGTAGCCCGGCAGGGTGGCGGCCGAGCGAGGTGGTCCGTGCGGACGTCGGTTTGGGTCGGCATCGTTATGGCGGCGGGAGCCGGGCGGCATCGCGGCGTCAGCGGGGTGGACCGATGCTCACCTACGTGATCCGTCGGGTCGTCGGGACGGTCCCGGTGATGGCGGTGGTGGCGCTGTTCGTGTTCAGCCTGCTGTACCTCACACCGGGAGATCCGGCGGCCCTCATCGCGGGCGATCAGGCGAGCCCGGCCGACATCGCCCGCATCCGCGACACGCTCGGGCTCGACCGGCCCTATCTGGTTCAGTTCGGCGGCTGGAGCTGGCGCATCCTGCACGGCGATCTCGGCACCTCGATCTTCACCAATCTGCCCGTCACCCACCTCATCGCGCAGCGCATCGAGCCGACCCTGTCCCTCCTGGTGCTGACCCTGGTGGTGGCGGTCGGAGTGGCGGTGCCGCTCGGCGTGTTGGCGGCGTGGAAGCACGGATCGTGGATCGACCGGGCCGCCATGGTGCTGTCGGTGCTGGGCTTCTCGCTCCCGGTCTTCGTGGTGGGCTACCTGCTGGCCTTCCTGTTCGCGTTGCAGCTGAGGTGGCTTCCGGTCCAGGGCTTCGCGCCGATCGGCGCCGGGCTCGGTCCGTTCCTGGCCCACCTGATCCTGCCCTCGCTGGCGCTGGCGCTGCTCTATATCGCGCTGATCGCCCGCATCACCCGCGCCACCATGCTGGATGTGCTGTCGCAGGACTACGTGCGCACTGCGCGGGCCAAGGGGCTGGGCCAGACCGCTATCCTGTTCGTGCACGCGCTGAAGAACGCCGCCGTGCCCATCGTGACCGTGATCGGCATCGGTTTCGCGGCCCTGATCAGCGGCGCCGTGGTGACCGAGAGCGTCTTCGCCATTCCCGGGATCGGGCGCCTCGTCACCGACGCCATCCTGCGCCGTGACTACCCCATCATCCAGGGCGTGGTGCTGCTGTTTTCGGCCCTCTACGTGCTGATCAACCTCGCCGTGGACCTGCTCTATACAATGTTCGACCCGAGGATCGGCCTTTGAGCGCCGCCGCCCTACAGGAGCTGCCGCCCGGCATCGTCGAGGCCGCGCCCCTACCGGACGTGCTGCCGCCGATGCGGCGTCGCGGCCCCGTCGCGGGCTTCTTCCGCCGCCATCCGCTGGTCGTCGCCGGCGGTGCGCTGCTGCTGGCGATGCTGCTCGTCGCCCTCATGGCGCCGGTCCTGGGGACCGTCGACCCGCTCGCGCTGGCGCCGGCACGTCGGCTCCGCCCGCCCTCGGCCGACGCCTGGTTCGGGACCGACATGCTGGGTCGCGACGTCTATTCGCGCACGCTCTACGGCGCGCGCGTGTCGCTCGCCGTCGGCTTCGCGGTGGCGGCCCTGTCGTCGGTGGGCGGCGTGCTGATCGGCGTGGTGTCGGGCTTCGTGCGCTGGCTCGATCCCGTGATCATGCGGGTCATGGACGGGCTGATGTCGATTCCCTCGATCCTGCTGGCGGTCGCACTGACGGCGCTGACCCGGGGATCGGTTCAGAACGTTGTGATCGCCATCACGGTCGCCGAGACGCCCCGCGTGGCGCGGCTGGTGCGCGGACTGGTGTTGAGCCTGCGCGATCAGCCCTATGTCGAGGCTGCGGTCGCCTGCGGGTCCCGCGGCCCCATGATCGTCGTCCGGCACATCCTGCCCAACATCCTGGCGCCCCTGTCCGTGCAGGCCACCTACGTCTGCGCCTCGGCCATGATCACCGAAGCCATCCTGTCGTTTATCGGCGCCGGCACGCCGCCCATCGTCCCGTCCTGGGGCAACATCATGGCCGAGGGTCGGTCGCTCTGGCAGGTCAAGCCGTACCTGGTGTTCTTCCCGGCTGCGTTCCTGTCCGCTACGGTGCTGGCCGTGCAGCTGCTCGGCGACGGGCTGCGCGACGCGCTCGACCCCCGCCTGGCACGGAGCCTGTAGAATGGCGCTTCTGGAGGTCGAGCGTCTGCAGACGCATTTCGCGACGCCGGACGGCGTGGTGCGGGCCGTGGACGGCCTGTCGTTCTCGGTCGAGGCCGGCGAGACCGTCGCCATCGTCGGGGAAAGCGGCTGCGGCAAGTCGGTGACCGCCATGTCGATCCTGCGCCTCGTCCCCGAGCCGCCCGGCCGCATCGCGGGCAGCATCCGGTTCGCGGGTCGCGACCTGTCGAGGCTCGCCCACCGCGACATGCGTCGTCTGCGCGGCAACGACATCGGCATGATCTTCCAGGAGCCGATGACGTCGCTCAATCCGGTGCTGACCGTCGGACGGCAGATCGGCGAGACGTTGCGGCTGCACCAGGGCATGAACCGCCGACAGGCCGAGGCGCGATCGGTCGAGATGCTGGAACTGGTCGGCATTCCGGCGCCCGGCCGCCGCGTCCGCGAATACCCGCACCAGCTGTCGGGCGGGATGCGGCAGCGCGTGGTGATCGCCATGGCGCTTGCCTGCGGCCCGAAGCTGCTGATTGCCGACGAACCCACCACGGCGCTCGACGTCACCATCCAGGCCCAGATCCTCGACCTGATGCGCGACCTCAAGGCGCGCCTCGGCTCGGCCATCATCCTGATCACGCACGATCTCGGCGTGGTGGCCGAGACCGCCGAGCGCGTGGTGGTCATGTATGCGGGCCGCCAGGTCGAGGAGGCCGGCGTGCGGGACATCTTCGCCCGGCCGCTGCACCCCTATACGCGCGGGCTCCTCGGCGCGGTGCCGCGGCTCGGCTCGTCGCTGCACGACGGGGCTACGGGCCGACTGGCTGAGATCCAGGGCCAGGTGCCCTCGCTGCGCGAGCCGATCAGCGGCTGCGCCTTCGCCGGCCGCTGCCCGATCGCGACCGATCTCTGCCGCAGGGTCGCGCCGGCCTGCGTCGAGAAGCAGGCCGGCCATTCCGTCGCCTGCCACTATGCCGGCTGTGCGGCGGCCGCCTCGCCGGGCCTCGCCGCATGACCGCCGCGCCGCCGCTGCTCGAAGCCAACGTGCTGACCAAGCATTTCCCCGTGACGCGCGGGTTGCTGGGCCGGCCCGCCGGCGTCGTCCACGCGGTCGACGGCGTCAGCTTTTCGGTCGCGCGCGGCGAGACCCTGTCGGTGGTGGGCGAGAGCGGTTGCGGCAAGTCCACGCTGGGCCGCATGATCCTGCGCCTGACCGACCCGACCGCGGGTGAGATCTATCTCGCGGGCGAGCGCATCGACCGGCTCTCCGGGCGGCGCCTGCGGCCCCTGCGCCGCCGCGTCCAGGTGGTGTTCCAGGACCCGTTCTCAAGCCTCAACCCGCGCATGCGGGTGCGCGACATCATCGCGGAGCCGATCCGCAACTTCGGCCTTGCCCGCAATCGCTCCGAACTCGACGATCGCGTGGCCGAGATGATGGACCGGGTGCGCCTGCCGCGCGACGCGATGAGGCGGCGGCCGCACGAGTTCAGCGGCGGCCAGCGCCAGCGCATCGGCATCGCCAGGGCGCTGGCGCCCGGGGCCGACCTGCTCGTCTGCGACGAGGCCGTGTCGGCGCTCGACGTCTCGGTCAAGGCCCAGATCGTCAATCTCCTGGCGCACCTGCAGGCCGAGCTCGGGCTCGCGATGCTGTTCATCAGCCACGACCTCGCGATCGTCGAGCACATGACCCATCGCGTGGCCGTGATGTATCTGGGCCGGATCGTGGAAATCGCCGACCGTCGCAGCCTGTTCGGCCATCCGCGCCACCCCTATACGCGGGCGCTGCTCTCCGCCGTGCCGGTGCCGGACCCGCTCGCCGAGCGGCGGCGCATCGTGCTCGGCGGCGACGTCCCGAGCCCCATCGACCCGCCCCCGGGCTGCCGGTTCCACACGCGATGCCCCTATGTCTTCGACCGATGCCGGAGCGAGGAGCCGCTGTTGCGCGCGGTCGGCCCCGGCCAGCAGGCCGCGTGCCACCTCGACGACCTGCCGGAGCTGCACTGATGCGGACGGACCGAGACGGCGCCGTCACGATGTCGGAGATCGACTTCGACGCGGTGTCGCCCGGGGCCGCGGGCTTCGATGCCGGCCGGCTCGGCGAGGCCATCGCGTTCCACCGGGCGCACGAGACCACCTGGCCGACCTCCCTGTATCTCGCCGACGGGCGATATGTCGGAACGGCGTCGATCGGTGACCGGCCGGAACACGCGGCCGTGATCGGCCCGGTTAGCCCCCGCGGCGGCCCGAACGGCCTCGTGCTGCGCCACGGCCGCGTCGCCGCGGCGTGGGGCGATACGCGCCGGCCCGACATGACCTTCTCGATCTCCAAGAGCTATCTGGCGCTGTTGGCCGGCCTGGCGCTGGCCGACGGGCTCATCCCCGGGCTCGACGACCCCGTGGCCGAGACGGTGCCGGGCCCCTGGTTCGCGTCGCCCCACAATGCCGCCGTCACCTGGCGGCACCTCTTGACGCTCTCGAGCGAGTGGAGCGGCATCTTGTGGGGCAAGCCCGACGTCGCCGACCACAACCGCGTCGTCGGGGGCGCCGACCTGCCCACGGCCGGCAAGGGCGAGCCGCGCGTGCTGCAGCGCCCGGGCGAGCGCTTCGAGTACAACGATGTGCGGGTGAACCTGCTCGCCGCCTGCTTGACGCGGCGCTTCGGGCGGCCCCTGCCGGATGTACTGCGGGAGCGTGTCATGGGGCCGATCGGCGCATCGCCGGACTGGACCTGGCACGGCTACGAGGCTGCCGACGTAGACACGGAGAACGGACCGGTGCGCGCCGTCTCGGGCGGCGGCCACTGGGGCGGTGGCCTGTTCATCGGCAGCCGCGACCACGCCCGGATGGGACTCCTGGTGCTCCGCGACGGCATATGGGACGGCCGCCGGATCCTGCCGGCCGGCTGGGTCGGCCAGATGATGACGCCGTCGCGACTCAACCCCGAATACGGGCTGCTCTGGTGGCTCAACGGCGACCCGAGCGCGCCCCACTACTCCGGCGTCCCGATGGACAGCGTCTTCGCTCTCGGAGCCGGCAGCAACCTCGTCTGGATCTCGCGGAGCCTCGATCTCGTGGTCGTGCTGCGCTGGATCGACGGAGCCCATGTCGGCGGCATGCTGGGCCGGATCGCCGCGGCTGTGCTCGCGTGACGGCCTTCGTCCGGCGGCAGCGCCGGGACCATCTGGGAGAGTGACATGGATCGACGTCAATTCCTCGCCGGCGCGGCCAGCGCGGGCATGGCCGCCACGATGTCGGCCCCCAACATCGCCCGCGCGGCGGACAGCAAGGTGCTGCGCTTCATCCCGCAGGCCGACCTCGCGGTGCTCGATCCCGTCTGGACCACCGCCTATGTCACCCGCAACCACGGCATGATGGTGTTCGACACCCTGTTCGGCCAGGACGGCGCCTACCGGCCGCAGCCCCAGATGGTGCAGGGCTCCGTCGCCAGCCCCGACGGCAAGGACTGGACGCTGACCCTGCGCGACGGCTTGCGCTTCCACGACGGCACGCCCGTGCTGGCGCGCGACTGCGTGGCCAGCGTGTCGCGCTGGGGCAAGCGCGACGCCTTCGGCCAGGCCCTCATGGCGGCCACCGACGAACTTTCGGCGCCCGACGACAAGACGATCCGGTTCCGCCTCAAGCGGCCCTTCCCGCTGCTGCCGGACGCGCTCGCCAAGGTCGGGGTCAGCATGTGCCCGATCATGCCGGAACGCTTGGCCAAGACCGACCCGTTCACGCAGGTGACCGAGATGGTGGGCAGCGGGCCCTACCGGTTCCTGGCCGGCGAGCGCGTGCCGGGCGCCAAGGTGGCCTACGAGCGCTTCGCCGGATACGTGCCGCGCCCCGATGGCACGACGGCGCTGACCGCCGGTCCGAAGATCGCGAAATTCGACCGCGTCGAATGGAGCATCATCCCGGATGCCGCGACGGCGCTCGGCGCCCTGCAGAACGGCGAGGCGGATTGGTGGGAGCAGCCGACCTTCGACCTCCTGCCCGTGATGCAGGGCGATGGGAAGCTCCGCGTCGAGCTGCTCGATCCGACCGGCTATCCCTCGCTGCTGCGCATGAACCAGCTGTTCCCGCCGTTCGACAATCCCGCCATCCGCCGCGCGCTGCTCGGCGCCGTGGACCAGAGCGAATACATGACGGCGGTGGCCGGCACCGATCCGACCTGGTGGAAGGGCGGCATCGGTTATTTCCCGCCGGGATCGCCGCTCGCCAGCGACGCCGGCATGGCGGCCCTCTCGGGTCCGCGCGACGTCGCCAAGGCGAAAGCGGAGATCGCGGCCGCCGGCTACAAGGGCGAGCCGATCGTCGTCATGGTGGCGACCGACTATCCGACCCTCAATGCCATGGCGCTGGTTGGCGTCGACATGCTGAAGCGCTGCGGCTTCAACGTCGACGTCGTGGCGACCGACTGGGGCTCGGTGGTGCAGCGCCGCTCGAGCCGCAACGCGCCCGACAAGGGCGGCTGGAACGTGTTCTTCACGAGCTTCACGGGTCTCGACCAATACACGCCGGCCGGCTACCTGGGCCTGCGCGGCAACGGCACCGCCGGCTGGTTCGGCTGGCCCACGGCGCCGAAGCTCGAGGAGCTTCGCGCCGCCTGGTTCGCGGCGCCCGACGCCGCGGCCCAGAAAGCCATCGGGGCGGAGATGCAGGCCCAGGCCTTCGTCGACGTGCCGTTCCTGCCGCTGGGCGAATACCTGCAGCCCACCGCCTACAGCACCGGCCTGAAGGGCATGCTGAAGGGGATGCCGCTCTTCTGGAACGTCGAGCGGGCCGCGTGAGGACGGCGAGCGCCATGCCCGGACCATCATCCCTCGACCCCGGCGCGCGGCGCGCCATCCTGGAGGCGGCGGCGTCGCTCGAAGGCGATACGGTCGCGCTGCTGTCGCGGCTCGTCCGCCACCCGAGCCTGCTCGGACAGGAGCGATCCTGCCTCGACGACATGGAGGCCGTTTACGCGGAAGCCGGCCTCGCGCCGCGCCGCATCCCGGTCGACCCCGAGGTCTTGCGCGACCATCCGGGCTTCTCGCCGCCGCTGATCCCCTATGCGGGCCGCGACAACGTGGCGGCCCTCCATGCGCCGCGGGAGGCCCGCGGCCGCAGCCTGATGCTGCAGGGCCACGTCGACGTCGTGCCGGCCGGTGCGGCCGACCTCTGGACCACGCCGCCCTTCGAGCCGAGCCTCCGCGGTGGCCGCATGTACGGGCGGGGCGCCGCCGACATGAAGGCCGGGCTGGCCTCGATCGTCACGGCCTGGCGGGCCTTGCGCCTTGCCGGGCTGCAGCCGGCCGCCCCGGTGCAGTTCGCCGCCGTGATCGAGGAGGAATGCACCGGCAACGGCGCGCTGGCCGTGATGCAGGCGCTGCCGCCCGTCGAGGCCTGCCTGATTCCCGAGCCCGGGCCGGGCTATCCGGCGCTCTACACGGCCGAGGTCGGGGTGGTATGGGCTTGGGTGACGGTCACGGGCCGGCCCACCCATGTCCGCGACATGAAGGCCGGGGTCAACGCCATCGATGCCGCCTACGCCGTGGTGGAGCACTTCCGCGTCTATGAGGAGCGGGCCAACCGGGCCGAGCACCGCCATCCCGCCTTCGCGGCCGACAACCACCCGATCAACGTCAACCTCGGCACCATCGAGGGCGGCGAGTGGAACTCTTCCGTCCCGACCCGCGCCCGCATCGGCCTCAGGGTCGGCGTGATGCCGGGCGTCGCGGCCCGCGACGTCGCGGCCGAGATCGCGCGGCTCGTCGCCGAGGCCGAGGCCGACCCGAAGCTGCGCGGCGCCAGGCTCGCGGTGGAGTTCAAGGGCTTCATGGCGGACGGCTGCCTGTTCCCGGCCGACCAGCCGCTCTCGCGGCTCGTCTGCGACGCCCATCGCGAGATCGTGGGCGGCGACCTCCGCCACTGGGCGGTCCCGGCCCTCACCGACGCGCGCTTCTACGCGCTCTACGGCGGCGCCCAGGCCACCTGCTACGGCGCCGAGGCCGACATGATCCACGGCATCGACGAGAGCGTGGGTTTGGCCTCGGTGCACGACACGACCCGCGTGCTGGCGCTGGTCATGGCCGAATGGTGCGGGGTGGAGCGGGCCGGGTAGGGTGGCTGGACGACCAAGTAACCGGCGCCCCAGTCCGACCCACCGCCCAGGACGGCTGGCGCTGCCCGATGCCCGATGCGGATTGCGACCTCGGGTTCCCCGCCCGCGCTGCCCAGGGAGGCCGAGACCCCTCCGATCGCCTGGCCCAGGAGGTGGTCGCCGCGCTCCGCGAGGATCCCAGGGCGAGGTTCCTCTCGACGTCAGCGCTCATGGAGAGCTTCGGACGTCGTCTGGGACAGGGGAGAAATCAGATAGTCGACAATCCTCTGGCTGTCCGTGTTGATGTCGGCCGTGACGCTCATGCCCGGGCTCAGCGGGACCACCGCACCACCGATCTGAAAGCTGCTGCGATCCAGGGAGATGGTAATCGGGAAAACGAACTTTTGCGATTGCGAGTTCGCGGCCCCCATGGACGAGCTGTTGACCAGGCTCGTGGCGTTGGCCTGCATGCGGCGCGCCTCGTCCTCGTCGATGGCATCGGTTGCCACGCTCACCACTTTGCCCTTGAGGGTCCCGTAACGGGTGAAAGGGAAGGCGTCGAGCTTGATGGCCACATCCTGGCCCGCCTTCACGAAGCCGATGTCGATATTGTCGATGAAGGCCGTGATGTTCAACGCGCCGCCGCTCGGTACGATGATCATCATCTCCTGCCCTGTGGTGACCACCTGACCGATCGACGTCACTGCCATCTTCTGCACGATGCCGTCGACCGGGGATAGCAACGTCGTCCTCTGCAGGCGCGCATGCGCCTTGTCGACGGTCTCTCCATCGACCACGACCTTGTTCGACGCGTCTGCAAACTTGTTGGCGCTGTCGGAACGGAATTGACCGAGCGCCTTTGCCTTCTCGCTGACAAGCGTTCCTATGGCGGCCTGAGCCTCGCCGCGTTGGCCCTGGTCGGCCACCAGGGTGGCCTGCGCCCGCTGGAAGTCCTGCAGCGCGGCGAGGAAGTCGGCCTTCGTACCGCTACCGTGGGACTGCAATGTCTCCCGCATGTCGACATGCTGCTGGAGGGTCGACGCGAGCTTCCCGTCTGCCTCCAGGCTATGATCGAGGCGGGAGATCGTTGCACGTCGCTCGGCGATCTGCATGTCCAGGTTTTGCAGGGTGCTCGACAGGTTGACCAGATCCGCCACGAGGGCCTGCTGTTCCCGCACCCGAAGCTCCTGCGGGACCGATGAAGCCCACGTTATCGTCGGGTCGGTGCCGACCCGGGAATGGCCCAGGTCGACGGCGTCGATGGCGGCGCGATAGCGGGCCGTGTCGGCGAGGTCGGCGGCGAGGTCCTGGGTCGCGACGTTCTCGTCAGCCCGCACCTCGATCGGGTCGAGCGCGATAAGGCGATCGCCTTTTTTCACCACGGCCCCGTCGTCGACCAGGATGGCGGACACGCGGCCGGGCTCGAAGGGCTCGATCACCTTGACGCGCCCCGAAGGCTGGATCTTGCCCTTGGCCACGGCCTCGATGTCGATACGGCCTACGAAGGACCATGCCGTAGCCAGCGCCACGAAGGCGCACAGCGTCAGGAGCAGTGCCCTGCGAGTGGGGGACGAGGGCGTCTCCAGCACCTCGAGGGCGGCAGGCAGGAACTGGCGGTCGCGCCGGAACTCGATCCTGCGCACGCTAGGCGCTCACGTTGTCGGACTGCAGGGCCCAGAGCCGCGCATAGATCCCACCCTCTCTTCGCAGAAGTTCGGCATGGGTTCCCTCCTCGACGATCTTGCCCCGGTCGAGCGCGATGATGCGGTGGCAGCCGCGCACGGCGGCGAGGCGGTGAGCGATGATCACCACGGTCCGGCCCTGCACGATCTGCCGCATGTTGTCCTGGATGATGCGCTCGCTCTCGTAATCGAGGGCGCTCGTAGCCTCGTCGAAGATGAGGATGCGCGGGTCGGTGGCCAGCGCCCGGGCGATGGCGATGCGCTGGCGCTGACCGCCCGACAGGTTGGCGCCGCGTTCCTCGATCTCCGTGTCATAGCCCTGCGGCAGCGTGGCGATGAAGCCGTGGGCGCCGGCGAGTTCGGCGACCTGCATGACGCGGGTCCGCGGCATGGCCGGGCTGGCGAGCGCGATGTTCTCGTGGATGGTGCGATTGAACAGCACGTTCTCCTGCAGCACCACCCCGATCTGCCGCCGCAGCCAGCCGGGGTCGAGTTGGGCGATGTCGACACCGTCGAGCAGGATCTGGCCGTCTTCGGGGGTGAACAGGCGCTGGACCAGCTTGGTCAGGGTCGACTTGCCCGAGCCGGAGGAGCCGACGATGCCGATGACTTCGCCGGCCTTGATGTCGA
>JAABUQ010000470.1_pt1 | contig 92841 bp, 78 predicted proteins | sample 5560001 | NCBI WGS metagenome assembly JAABUQ01 (sample SAMN10711888, study PRJNA513371) | rock metagenome | isolation source: Antarctica rocks | place: Antarctica: Victoria Land, Finger Mt nord | collected 2015-12-18
CAGGATCAAACTCTCCATCTGGTTCTCTTTGCTCGTGAGCCTACCCGCGGACTCCCGCCCGCGCCTAGACCCTTGCTCTACACGGGGTCTCGCTTCCTTCCTTCCCACTCTGCTCTTGTTCAGGTGCTCGCCGCCACGCTCTTCTGGAACACGCGCAGGGCACAAAAAATCCCGATACGCCTTACGGCAGCTCGGGATGCGCCAAGTGACCGACTCTGACTCCACCAGCCAAACCGTCTGGCAACGCCTGTGCTACGTCCCTCGGTGCTTGCCCTTCCTCGTCTTTCAACGATGGCGGTTGTTAATTCTAAACTGTCGACGGTTCACTGCGGACGAGCTCTGTCGTCGCAACGTCTCCGGTACTATACCGCACCCCCCGGCCCTCGGCAAGTGAATAAGTCATCAAGTCATCGAGGTGTGGCACGTGGCCGCGGCGACGACGCCAGCGCTTGCAGCAGGCGTGACCCGTCTGGGCGGCCCAGGCCGGTGCAGGCGTCCCACGCGGGAGTGGCGTGGTAGGCGCCGTTGTCGCCGCGGGTGATGTCCTGGAAGGCGCGGTCGGCCCCCAACTGGTACAGGGTCGGGTTGAGGTAGCCAACCGGCCGTCCGCCGGCCTGGTTGATCAGCGCGATCAGCGCGGCCCACAGCGGCGCCACGGCGCTCGTCCCGCCGACGACCCGGTCGTGGCCGTCGACCCGCACCCGGTAGCCGGTGAGCGGGTCGGCGTTGCCGGAGACGTCGGGCACGCCGCGACCGATCCGCCCGCTGGGGTTGGCCGAGCGAGGCACCCGCGCGGCCTGCTGCCAGTCGGGCAGCGGGAACACATCGCTCACGCCCCCGCCGGTCGCGCCGTGGCCTGGCTCGTTCCAGACGATCTCGTCGGCGATCGCCCCGTCCGCGGCTGCCAGCGTGGTGCCGCCACAGCCGAGCGCGTGCGGACTCGACGACGGGAAGTCGACGTGCGCCAGGCCATCGGCCACGCCGTCCGACGAGCCGTTGTCGCCAGACGCCGCGCAGACAGTGACCCCCAAAGCGGCGGCGTCCTGGAAGGCTCCGTCGAAAGCGGCCAATGCCTGCGCCGTCCAGTTCACCTCGGGACTGCCCCACGAGATGGAGATCACCGACGGGCTGTTGGCCGTGTCGTGGACAGCGGTCGTGATGGCGTCCAGAAAGCCGCGGTCGGTGTTCGGCGCGAAGTAGACGGCGATCCGGGCGCGGGGAGCGATGGCGCCAACGATCTCGATGTCCAGGTCGACTTCGCCGTCAGCGGCGGCGCCGGGTCGGTTGGCCCCCCCGTCGACCGAGACCGACACGACCGACGGGCTCGGCTGAATGCCCAGGCTGGCGAAGTAGCTGTCGAGATCGGCCGTCGTGTAGCCACCACCAAGCTCGATCAGCGCCACGCATTGGCCCTGGCCCGCCCAGGCGGTCGGGTAGTTGTACAGGCGGGCGACCTCGGTTGGCGTGTAGCTGGCGCTGGGCACGCGCGCCTCGATCACCTCGGCGTCGCGGTAGCGGAAGTGTGGCTGCGCCACGGGTCGGTCGTCCAGGCCAAGGACTGCCTGCACGATCGGCGCGAGCGTGGCCGGCACGTGGATAGGGCCGGTGCGCCCGCGGTAGGTGCCGTGGGGCGAGTCGAAGAGTCGCAGTGTGACGCCGAACGCGGCGCTCATCGCTTGGACCGTGCCGCCCAGGACCACTGTGCGCCGCGGGCCGCTGCTCTCGACAACCGTGAGCCCGTGCTGGCGGGCGAAGGCGTCGATCTGGGCGAGGTCGGCCGCGGACGACCCGAAGCGCTCGGCGAACTCAGCGCGGGTCAGACTGCCCTGCGCGCGTGGCTCGGCCAGGCCAGCGCGCGCCGAGCGCGGACGCAGCAGTACCGTGACCTCGATAGGCTGCGACCGGTCGGGGTCGCCGGCCGGCCGCGCGCCGGGAAGCGGCTCCCGCTCGCTGCCTGACACGGGCACATGCCCCACTGGCGGCGGATCGGACATGCTGGTCTCCCTATTTTAGCCGTCAGCCGTCAGCCGTCAGCCGTCAGCCGTCAGCTCCTTGGCCGCCGTGGCCTGGTGCCGGGCGGCTACGCCAGGCTGGCGTAGTCCTCCTCGTCCCACGCCAGCAGCCCGTACAGCTGGACCATCGCCCCCTGGTCTTGCAGTCGGGCGGCCTGGCCGGACGAGCGGACCGGCCGGCCGGCGTCGCTGAAGTAGAACAGGTCGGTGGCCGGGTCGCGTGCCTCGGCGTCGCCCCAGGCCCAGTCGCCATAAGCCTGCATCGCGGCCAGGATGCGCACCTTCAGAGCGCCGTCGCCGGAGACGGCGTGGAGGCGCAGCAGATCCTGGAAGCACATGGCGTTGAAGGACGGCGGCTGGCCGGCGAAGTCGCCGAACGTGGCCAACGCCCGCGCGGCAACCGCTTCCGCCTGCTGGAGGTAGCCGCTGTCGCGGGTCAGCGCGTACTGGAGCAGTCGCGCCCCGACCATGACGCCCTGGTTGTAGCTCCAGATGTTCGTGTCGATGCTGCCATCGCGGCGCACCGCGTTCCAGTACAGGCCCGTGCCGGCGCCGCCACTGTCCAGATGCGCCTGGACCCAGTTCACCATGTTGGCCGCGCCCAGGGCGCCCGGGCGGGCGGTGACCTCGCCGTCGCCGGCGTAGTCCGCCGACCCGGTCAGCTGGACGAGATGGAAGCCCAGCGCGGCGCTACCGGGGTTGGCGCCGGCGCCGCGGTCGTGGTTCGTCAGCCCCTGCCCCCGGCCCTGGCCGACCCAGAACATGCCGCCCGGGTACGGCTCGTCGGGGTCGGCATCCCAGCCCGAGCGGGCGAAGGCGTACAGCTGCGCTGCCCGGTCCAGCGTGGCGGCGATCCCCATGCGGTGCAGCTGAACGAGGGCCAGCGCTAGCCAGGCATTGTCGTCGTGGTACTTGTCGCCACCGCCGGCCGACACCACGTACGAGTCGTAGCCCGGCGGGTCGGCCCTGGCGTCCCAGTAGGCCTCCAGCCCGCGCAGGCGGTCCCGCACCGCGGGCTCGTAGCTCACGCCGCCCACCAGCTGGCGCGGGACACCAGCCAGCGTGGCCGTGCCCAGGAGCGCCCGCGAGAAAGGCCAGACGTAGGCGTACTCGTTGGGCCCGGTCCGCGGCGCTGTCTCGCGGTAGAGCGACGGGCCGCTCCGGAAACGCCGGAGCGACCCGCCGCCGACGTACAGGTGTCGCTGCATGGCGTCGTACGCGGCCACGGCCCGCCCGGCATTCAGAGCCCGCACGGCCGGTGCGCTCATGCTTGCCTCGGGCACTATGTCGCCTCCACCGTCCGTCGCTATCTGTATAACGATAGGGCGTATGGAATCGTCTCAACCGGACATTCGAGCGTCCGATCCGATGATGGACAGGATCGTCGACGCGCTCGAGCAGATCCGCGCCGACGAGTTCGACTACGAGATTCTGCACGCGGCGAGCGAGGTCATGGGCGAGGAGGTCGCGGCGACCTGGCGCCCGTCGCTCTCGTACCTGGCGCCCGAGCGGCAGGGTGACGGGTATCACGTGACGGTGTTCGCGCGCGGCGCCTGCGAGTCGTGCCCGGTCAAGCGCCTGCACGTGGACAGCATCGAGCCGAAGCTGCGCGCCATCGTCGGGTCGGACGACGTGTACGTGCACGACTACTTCGATATGTGGGACTTCGGCTCGGGCTTCCAGGCGGTCGAGTAGCCGGGCCACCGCGGCTGCCCACGGGAACGCCGAGAGCCCGCCGACGCCCTCGGTGGGCAGCGGCGGGCTCTCGCTTACGGACTTAAACGGAGGTGCGGGCGGTTTCGGTTCCGGCTAGACCTCGCGGTACTCGCCTTCGACAGTCCCCTCGGGCGTGCCGCCGGCGGCGCCACCCTGGCCGTTGGAGCCAGGCGACTCCGGCGACTCCGCCTGGGCGCCGTAGGCGGCCTGGCCGACCGCCATCATGGCCTGCTGGAGCTCGCCGAGCGTGGTGCGCATGCCGTCCACGTCGCCGGCGTCGTGCGCCCGCTTGACGGCAGACGACTTCTCGGCCAGGGTCGTTCGGACGGCCTCTGGCAGCTTGTCGCCCTGCTCGCGCAGGATCTTCTCCGCCTGGTAGTGCGCGTTGTCGCACTGGTTCTTCAGCTCGATCTCCTCGCGGCGGCGCGTGTCCTCCGCCGCGTGCTCCTCGGCGTCGCGGACCATCTTCTGGATCTCGGCTTCGGAGAGGCCCGAGCTGGCCTGGATGACGATCTTCTGCTCCTTGCTCGTGGCCTTGTCCTTGGCCGAGACGTTGAGGATGCCGTTGGCGTCGATGTCGAAAGTGACCTCGATCTGCGGCACGCCGCGCGGCGCTGGCAGGACACCGTCCAGGATGAAGCGGCCCAGCGACTTGTTCTCAACCGCCATCGGCCGCTCGCCCTGCAGCACGTGCACCTCGACGCTGGTCTGGCCGTCCGCCGCCGTGGTGAACGACTCCGCCTTGGACGTGGGGATGGTCGTGTTGCGCGGGATCAGCGGCGTCATCACCCCGCCGTAGGTCTCGACGCCGAGCGTCAGCGGGGTGACGTCGAGCAGCAGGATGTCCTTCACCTCACCCTTGAGCACCCCGGCCTGGATGGCGGCGCCGATGCCGACGACCTCGTCCGGGTTGACGCCCTTGTGCGGCTCCTTGCCGAAGACCTGCTTGACCATCTCCTGGACGGCAGGCATGCGGGTCTGGCCGCCGACGAGCACCACCTCGTCGATGTCCTTGGCCGAGGCGCCGGCGTCCTTCAGCGCCTGGAGCACAGGCCCCTTGGTGCGCTCGACGAGGTCGGCCGTCAGCTGCTCGAGCTTGGACCGCGTCAGCTGCAGCGTCAGGTGCTTCGGGCCGCTGGCGTCGGCGGTGATGAACGGCAGGTTGACGTCGGTCGACTGGGTGGAGCTGAGCTCGATCTTGGCCTTCTCGGCGGCCTCCTTCAAGCGCTGGAGCGCCATCCGGTCCTGGCGCAGGTCGATGCCCTGGTCCTTGCGGAACTCGTCGACGATCCAGTCCATCACCCGCTGGTCGAAGTCGTCGCCGCCCAGGAAGGTGTCGCCATTGGTCGCCTTGACCTCGAAGACGCCTTCGCCGACGCTCAGGATGCTGATGTCGAAGGTGCCGCCGCCCAGGTCGTAGACGGCGATCGTCTCGTCCTTGCCCTTCTTGTCCAGGCCGTAAGCCAGCGACGCCGCCGTCGGCTCGTTGATGATGCGCAGCACCTCGAGGCCGGCGATGCGGCCGGCGTCCTTGGTGGCCTGGCGCTGGCTGTCGTTGAAGTACGCCGGCACGGTGATCACCGCCTGGGTGATCTTCTCGCCCAGCTTGGCCTCGGCGTCGGCCTTCAGCTTCTGCAGGATCATGGCCGAGATCTCGGCCGGGCTGTAGTCCTTGCCGCTCATGGCGACGCGGACGTCGCCGTTGGCAGCGCGGCTGACCTTGTAGGGGACCACCTTGATCGCCTTCTGGACCTGCGCGTCGTCGAACTTGCGGCCCATGAAGCGCTTGACGCTGGCGATGGTGTTCTCGGGGTTCGTGATCGCCTGACGACGGGCCACCTGCCCGACGAGGCGCTCGCCCGTCTTCGGATTGACGGCGACGACAGACGGGGTGAGCCGACTGCCCTCGGCGTTCTCGAGGACGGATGGCTCGCCGGCCTCCATGATGGCCACCACGGAATTGGTCGTACCCAGGTCAATGCCCAGTACTTTCGCCATGCTTCACCTTATCCTTTCCAACTCTCTCATTTGTCCGTTTTTATCCGTTCGTTCGTTCATGACACTGACACACTGGTCGCCGTCGCGGTCGGCCAGGTGCGAAGGTGCTAGTCACTCCAACGCCCCGACGGCCACGAAAGCTTCCCGCAATGGCTGCTGGATGCGGCGCCGCAGCGACTCGACGTCGCGCGCCTCGTCGACGGCGACGGCGATCTGGCGGAGCTGCGTGGTTAACCTTAGCGCCATCTGGACACCGGCGAGGTTCATCTCGCGCTCGTCGACCAGGCGTTTGATCTGGCGCAGGCGCTGGATGTCCTCGGAGGAGTAGAGGCGGGTTCGCCCGGGTGTGCGGGACGGTTCGAGAAAGCCGACGCGCTCGTACTTGCGGAGCGTGGTGGGGTGGAGCTCGACGAGCCGCGCCGCCACGCTGATGACGTACAGTGCCTCGGTTAGGTCCATGTCTGCTCGCTCCTGGCGGGGCGGGCAGCCGCCTGGCGCCCATCCGCTCATGCCAGCTCTAGTGTAGACGAAACTTGTGGCGATCCGCCACACATTTTGTACACAATAGCCATATACTTTGGCCAGGCGCGGCGCCGCTCGCGGTGCGCGCTCGCCACTGCCACCCACCCAGCCACCCAAGGAGACCGACACAGTCATGACCGCCCAACACGACCTCGGCCAGCAGGAGGACCGGCCACCACGGGCCGACCCGGGTGACCCCGCCGGCCCGGACCAGCCCACCAGCTTTGACGCCGCCGCCGACGCCGACACCCTGGGCGCCGAGCTCGACGATGCCCTGCGGCGCGCCGAGGAGTACTTCAAGCTCGCCCAGCGCACCCAGGCCGACTTCATCAACTACCGCCGCCGGGTCGAGGAGGAGCGCGCCCAGCAGGCCCGCGATGCCACCCTCGGCCTCATCATGAGGCTCCTGCCCGTCCTCGACGACTTCGAGCGTGCCTTCGCCAACGCCACGCCCCAGGAGCGCGAGTCGACCTGGGCCAAGGGGGTCGAGCTCATCGAGCGGCATCTGCGCTCCCTGCTCGCGGCCGAAGGGCTCGAGCGCATCGACGCGCAGGGGGCCGCGTTCAACCCCTGGGAGCACGAGGCGATCAGCTACCTGCCGACGGCGGATGCCGAGGAGGGCCGGGTGCTGCAGGTCGTCCGACCTGGGTACCGCAAGGGCGACCGCGTGGTCCGCCCGGCGCAGGTCGTCGTCGCCGGCCGGCAGACCTGAGCGCGTCGCGCGAACAAAGGCCAAAGCCTGAGCAGGTGGAGCTCAGACGCTCAGTGATCAGAATGGAGCCAGCCGTCAGTTCACCGGCTCAGGCCACTCGGCCCACCGACGTCAGGGGCCCCGCGGCGCTGCCGCGCGGTAGCATAGAGCTTTTGATTGAGCGTCGCATCGCCCTGACGACCGACGACCGAGCCTCGGGACGTCCACTGGAGGAACAGCGTGACCTACGTGATCGCCCAGCCCTGTATCGACTTCAAAGACAAGTCCTGCGTCGACGTCTGCCCGGTCTCGTGCATCTACCTGGAGTCTGACGAGGCGGACCGCAAGCTGTACATCAACCCGGACGAGTGCATCGACTGCGGCGCCTGCGAGCCGGAGTGTCCGGTGAGCGCCATCTTCCACGACAGCGCGGTACCCGAGGAGTGGGCCGAGTTCACCCAGCTCGACGCCCGCTGGACCACTGGCGACGACGCGGAGAAGAACGCCGTTCGGGCCCGCATCAACGAGATGCAGCCGGCCGCCGCCGGCTGAGGCCGCGCGCCCGCGCCGCCACTGGGCGCCACACGGTTACGCCACACGATTAGATTGAAGCTAAAGGCTAGCCGCCTGTGCTCGGTGGCCGGTCGGCGCGCACCGCGGCGCGCCAGTGCGCCCAGGCGTTGTCGAAGAAGATGGCCTGCCGCAGGGCGGCGCGCTGGGCGCTGCCTGGGGGCGCCAGGTGCTGGCTCGACGCGGCGACCTCGAACAGGCCCAGCTGCGGCCGCAGGTACTGCTCGCGGTAGCGGTCGGGCGTGCACGGCCAGAAGACGTCGGAGGCATAGACCAGCATGCTGGACGGCAGGTTGCCGAGCGCCCGCTGCCAGGCCTCCAGCTGCCAGTCCTCGGGCATGCCGAAGGACACGTCGGCCTTCAGCTGCCAGCGGCCCGGGTCGCCGCCCTGGAAGATGCTCTCCATGCGCAGCACGGCGATGCACTCGTCCACCCACGGCCAGCTCAGGTGGGCGAGCTGCGCCCTCAGCTCGGGCACCAGGTGGACGGCCTCGTAGAACGTCGGCCGGCAGTACGAGCCCTGGCGCCCGTCGACGAAGATCCCGGAGTGGAAGACGACGTACATGCCCAGATCGGCCAGGGCCTGGTACAGCGGCAGGAGCGCGGGGTCGTTCGGGTACCAGCCCTGGGGGACCATCTTGACGCCGCGCACCCCGAGCTGCCGGTAGCAGCGCTCGGCTTCGGCAATCATGGAGCCCACGGCCTCAGCCAGTGACCCGCCCGCCAGGCCGGGCACAGGATTCAGCACGCAGAAGGCGAGCAGGCGGTCCGGGCTGGCGCTGCACAGCTCGGCGCAGTAATCGTTGTGGGCGCTGATCGTCGCCAGGTCAGCGCCGCTGGCCTGCCAGCTGCGCACGTCGAGCATGGGCGCGAACACGAAAGCCTTGGCGACGTCGCAGCCGTCCAGGCAGTCGAGGATGTTCCGCGCGTCTTCGCCAGACTCCCGGCCGGACAGGTGCGTGTGAGCGTCGAGGATGTTCAAAGGCGGAGCATAGCCGGGCCGGCGCGCCAGGACAAAGGCGAACCTCCATCCTTCAGCCTCCAGCCTCCAGCGCGCGATGCGGCATCGCGGGCCGGGCCATGGTGCGAGCGCCAATTGTCAGCGCGACGCCCGCGGCGCATACTCGCTGCTGGAGCGCTCGGCTCCGCGCCGCGCGCAGATGGAGCACATGCCGGTGGACTACTGCCACAATCCTTACGCTTCCCGCCGCTCACCCGTGATGGCGCCCAGCGGCGTGGTCGCCACCAGCCAGCCGCTGGCCGCGCAGGCTGGCGTCGCCATGCTGCAGCGGGGCGGCACCGCCGTGGACGCGATCCTAGCCACGGCGATTGCGCTGACGGTGGTCGAGGCGCCATCCAACGGCATCGGCGGCGACGCTTTCGCGCTCGTGTGGGACGGGTCTCGACTCCAGGGCGCGAACGGGTCCGGTCGGTCACCGGCGGCTACGCACGCCGAGGCGCTGCGGGCAGACCACCTGAACGCGATGCCCCAGCGCGGCTGGTGGCCGGTCACGGTTCCGGGAGCCCCGCGCGCCTGGGCAGACCTGCACGCGCGCTATGGGCGGCTGCCGTTTGCCGACCTGTTCGGACCCGCTATCCAGTACGCGGAGCGTGGCTTCCCGGTGTCGCCGCTCATCGCGGCCGGGTGGGACGCCGCCGCTCGCTCGATATTCGCCCCGTTGGTCGGGCCCGAGTTCCGCTCCTGGTGTGACACGTTCGCTCCGGGCGGCCGCGCGCCGGCGGCGGGCGAGACCTGGTCCAGTCCGGACCACGCGGCCACCCTGCGGGCCATCGCCGCCAGCCACAGCGCCGACTTCTACGAGGGCTCGCTGGCGAGGCGGATCGACCGCTTCGCCCGCGACACCGGCGGCACGCTGCGCGCCGAGGACCTGGCCGCCCACCACACGGATTGGGTGGATCCGATTGGGGCGGCGTACCGCGGGTACGACGTCTGGGAGATCCCGCCAAACGGCCAGGGTATCGCGGCGCTGATGGGCCTCCAGATACTGTCCGGCTTCGATCTGGCGGCTGAGCCGCGCGACGGCGTCGTGTCGTACCACCGCCAGATCGAGGCGACGAAGCTGGCCTTGACCGACGCCCGCGGCTTCGTCGCCGACCCCGAGCACTCGGCTGTCCCGGTCGAGGGCCTGCTCGATCCGGCGTACGCGGCCAGCCGGCGCACGCTGATCGGCGAGCGCGCGCTGAGTCCGGAGGTGGGGCGGCCAGTGGAGAGTGGCACGGTCTACCTGTGCGCGGCGGACGCCGACGGCATGATGGTCAGCTACATCCAGTCCAATTTCAACGGCTTTGGGTCGGGCATCGTCGTCCCGGGCACGGGCATCGCGCTGCACAACCGGGGCTACGGGTTCACGCTGGCGCCCGACCACCCGAACCTGCTGGCCCCGGGCAAGCGGCCCTACCACACGATCATCCCGGGCTTCCTGACGCGCGACGGCCAGGCGGTGGGGCCGTTCGGGGTGATGGGTGGCTACATGCAGGCGCAAGGCCACCTCCAGGTGATGGTCAACGTCCTGGACCACGGCTTGCAGCCGCAAGCGGCGCTCGACGCGCCTCGCTTCCGCTACGAGACTGGCCGCACGGTGATCGTCGAGCCGGAGACGCCGCCGGCGGTGGTCGACGGGCTGCGGGACCGGGGCCACGACGTGCAGGTCCAGCCGAACGGCTCGCTGTTCGGCCGCGGCCAGATCATCTGGCGGCTGCCTGGCGGTGGCTACGTGGCGGGCAGCGACCGGCGCGCCGACGGCTGCGCCATCGGCTACTGAATATTGATAATTGAATATTGAGCGGCCGGCGCCTGCTGTGCGCACCACCGACAGTAGCGCCCTATGATCACTTAGCAGAGCCCTATAAGGTCGTTAGGAGCTCTTTAATACATTGGCTACCACACTGAGAGGCCAGTTCGTCGCGGTACGCGGCGTGGAGCGTCCTGCATGGGTCTGACTGCACTCGCCATCCGTCGCCCCCTCGCCGTGCTGATGGGGATTATGGCTCTCGTGCTGATGGGTGGCGTCGCCTACACCTATCTTCACGTGGACCGGCTCCCGCCGGTCAGTATCGGCGTCGTGTCGGTGTCTGTCAGCTGGCCGAACGCTTCCGCGGCGAACGTCGAGCGCCTCATCGCGGAGCCTCTGGAAAACGCCGTGTCCGGCATCTCTGGGGTGGACACCATCACCTCCAACTCGAGCCAGGGCACGTGCAGCGTCATCGTGGGCCTGGTCGACGGCTACGACCCGAACCAGGCGAACATCGACATCCAGCAGGCCATGGGGCCTGTCTTGCGGCAGCTCCCCACGAACGCGACGCCGCCCGTCGTGCGCAAGTTCGACCCCAACGCCTCACCTATCATGAGCGTCGGCTTCACGGGGGCGCCCCTCGACCAGCTGTACGACCTGGCCACCAACCAGATCCAGCCCGATCTGGAGTCCATTCCCGGCGTCGGGCAGGTCAGCATCTCCGGCGGTCTCCAGCGTGAGATCCAGGTCCAGCTCGACTACACCAAGCTCGCTGGCTACAACGTGAGCGTCCAGCAGGTCGCCACGGCTCTGACCGCCGCCAACGTCAGCGTGCCGTCCGGCTCGGTGTCTGAGCTCAGCCGGATCATCAACGTCGTACCCCTGGGTCTGTTCCAGACCGTCGACGACATCCAGAACGTGGTGATCACGAACACGCCCAGCGGCGGCTCGGTCAGGGTGGGCGACGTGGCCACGGTCCAGGCCGCGAACAAGGCGCAGTACACGCTTCAGCGGCTGAACGGGCAGGATGCCGTCGGGTTGAACATCACGGCCAACGCCGACGCCAACACCGTCCAGGTGGCGGATTCCGTGCAGGCTGGGCTGCGGCGCCTGCAGCCGCTCCTGCCGCAGGGCACGACGGTGACCGTTGTCGAGGACCAGTCACTGTTCACGCGGGCGTCGCTAGCCTCGATCCAGCACGACCTGGGCATCGCCATCTTCCTGGTGGCCACCGTGATCCTGATCTTCCTGCACCAGTGGCGGCACACCATCATCGTGCTGTGCGCCATCCCGACCAGCCTGATCAGCACCTTCCTCGTCATGTACCTGCTGGGCTTCACTCTCAACACGATGAGCATGATGGCCTTAGCGCTGATGATCGGCATCCTGGTCGACGACTCGATCGTCGTCCTGGAGAACATCCACCGCCACCTGAAGCTGGGCGAGCACCCGTGGCGGGCAGCGCTGGTAGGGCGGAGCGAGATCGGTATGGCGGCCGTCGCCATCACTATGGCCGACGTCGTCGTCTATACGCCGATCGCCTTCATGACGGGCTCGATCGGCCAGCTGTTCCGCCAGTACGGGCTGACGGTGGTCGCCGCGACGCTGCTGTCGATGCTGATGTCGTTCACGTTGACGCCGATGCTGGCGTCCCGCTGGCTGAGCCACAGCGAGGGCCCCGGCCGCTTCTCGATTCTGCACCCGTTCGCGGTGTGGTGGGACAGCGGATTCGAGAAAGTCGGCCACTTCTTTGCGGCGACAGTTCCGTACGCTCTGCGGGGGCGCTGGTTGGTGCTCCTTCTCGCGACCGGGATGGTGGCGGGTGCTGGCGCGATGATCCCGCTGCACATTCTGGGCACGGAGTACGCGCCGGCGGAGGACGACAACAACTTCGAGACGAGCCTGACTCTGCCGCCAGGGACCTCGCTGGCGGCGACGAACCAGGCAGCGCAGCAGCTCGAAGGCTACGTCAAGGCCATGCCGGAGGTGACCTACTACTTCACCTCGGTGTCGGTGCCGGGGGGTGGCGGCTTCGGCCGCGGCGGGGCGAGCAGCGTGAACGTGCGGGTCCAGACCGTCGACAAGAATGAGCGCAAGCGCAGCGTCTTCGACCTGATCAACGTGCTGCGCGGCCAGGCGCGCCAGATCCCGGCGGCGAATTTCAGCGGTGGTGTCTCCAGCCCCTTGCCCGGTGGCGGTGGCGGTGGCGGCATCTTCATGCAGATCACCGGCCCTGACTTGAACGGGGTGAATCAGCTGGCTAGCGATGCTCAGGACACCCTGCAAGCGGTGCCGGGTATCTCCGACGTCCGGAGCAGCAACCTGACAACGGTCCCCGAGGTGGATATCCATCTGAACAGCCAGGTGATGGCGCAGCTCGGCCTGACGAATCAGCAGGTGGACCAGGCTCTGGCCACCGCCGTCGGCGGGACGGCCGTCACCCAGTTCCAACCAGCCGGCCAGCAAGCAGAGGACATCACGCTGGCGGCCGCGAACACGAGCCGCTACGACCTGTCGACGCTGTCTCAGATTCCGGTGGGTGTGGTGGCGGCCAGCTCGTCCAGCGGCAGCGGCGTCGGGACGAGCAGCGCCAATGGCAGCGTGGTCACCTTGGGACAGATCGCGACGCTGACTAATGGCACCGGCCCGGTGACCATCCAGCGCATCAACCGCCAGGTTGCCGTGTCGGTGACCGCCTCGGCGATCGGCCGTCCCCTCGGCGACGTCGCCAACGACGTTCAGGCAGCCCTGAAGGGGATGAGCCTTCAGCCTGGCTATTCGATCACGCTCCGCGGCTCCGTGCAGATCTTCAACCAGGCGATCACCGCTCTGGGCTCGGTGCTTGTTCTCTCCTTCATCCTGGAGTACATGCTCCTGGTAGCGTTGTACGAGTCGTTCCTGTTCCCGATCGTGCGCATGCTGACGGTGCCCCTCGGCATGGTGGGCGCGTTCCTGCTGCTGTGGGCCACCGGCAACACCATCAACATCTTCTCGATCATCGGCATGATCATGGGTGAGGGGCTGGTGGCGAAGAGCGGCATCCTGCTCGTGGACTACACCAACACGCTGCGCGAGCAGGGCTGGGGTCGAACCGAAGCCTTGCAAGAGGCCGCGCGCGTGCGGCTGCGCCCGATCATGATGACCTCGGCCACGATGATCTTCGGCATGCTGCCGCTGGCGCTGAAGCTGGAGGCTGGCGCCGAGACGCGGGCGCCCATGGCGGTGGTCGTGATCGGCGCGCTGATCTCGTCAACGTTCCTGACGCTGCTGGTAGTACCCGCGCTGTACACGATGATGGACGACCTGCAGACGCGGCTGTTCGGTGCGCCACGCACGCCGCAAGAGGTGGCGGAGCTCGACTCTCTTCTCGCCGACACAACGCCGCTGGTCGTGGCCGGAGCGCAGCACGCTGGCGTCCCGGCCGGCGTGGGCACGGATGGCGACGGCATGGGAGGTGGCCACGCCGATGGCGATGGCAATGGCAATGGCCGCGGGCGTGGCCGTGGCCGTGGCCGTCGCGCACCCACACGTGTGAGGGGTCAGAAGGACGGGTCCACGGCGGCCGACCAGGGCGGGTAGCGCCCCGGTCGGCGGAGCTCAGTCGAAGAACTCGCGGTCGTCTGCGCCCAGGTAGGCGCGCGCGGCGTCCGGGACCAGCGTGACACCCATGCCAGGGCGGTCCCAGCCGTCGAGCTCGATGAAGCCGTTGCGCACGATCGGGTTCGGCAGCCCCTCGACGATGTCGTACCACCACTCCGGCTTGCCGACCGGGTACTCGAAGGCGATGAAGTTCTCGGGGAGCGCGGCCGACACCTGGACCAGGGCGGCCAGCCCGAGCAGGCCGTCGCCCGTGCCGTGGGGCGCCATCAGGATGCCGTGCAGGTCGGCGTACTCGGCTATCCACTTCAGCTCCGCTACACCGCCAACGTCGCACGGGTCTGGACCAACGACGTTGACCGCGTGCCGCTCGATCAGGTCCTTGAAGTTCTGGCGCAGATAGATCTGTTCGCCGGTGTGGATGGGCGTCGCCGTGCTCGTGGTGAGGTCACGGTAGACGTCGGCGTTCACGTACGGCGTGTAGTCGCCGGTCAGCAGATCCTCCAGCCAGAGCACGTTCAGCGGCTCGACGGCCCGCGCCAGCCGGATGGCGTCAGGCACTGTCCAGCCGGGTCCGCAGTCGAGCGCCAGGCCCACCTCGTCGCCCAGCACGCCTTTCATGGCCTCGACGCAGGCGACCACGTGCTTCAGGCCGCGCTCGGTCAGCAGTCCGCGGTCGCGCTGGCCGTGGGAGCGCTCGGTCTGAGCGGCGCCGTAGAAGAAGTCAGGCACTTCTCGGGCCATCGGGCTGTGGAAGCCGATGCCCTGCTTGATGATGGTGAAGCCCTCGGGCGACGCCTTCATGCGGGCCATGTTCGCGGCGTAGTCGTCCGGCGAGTACCCCGCCATGGGAAAGCGGACCGCCCCGTTGTAGACGCGGACGCGGTCGCGGATCTTGCCGCCAAGCAGCTTGTACACAGGGACACCGGCGGCCTTCCCGGCGATGTCCCAGAGCGCCATCTCGATGGCGCTGACGGCGCTGCCCCAGGGCTTGAAGGCGCCCCGGTAACGAATCTTGAGCATGACGCGCTCGACGTCCGTTGGATCGTCGCCCAGCACCAGGTCGCGGTAGTGGAGAACGTGGGGCTTCAGGTAGGGCTTGAACGACTCGACCTCGCCGTAACCGTCGATGCCGTCGTCGGTGACGACCCGGACGATGGGGTTCTGCCCGAGGATGGCGCACTTGACGTCGGTGATTCGCATACGCCTGCCAGTCTAGGGCGCCAGGGTCACCGCTAGCACCCAGCCTTCGCGGCCGTCGTCGCCGCGGATGTGCGCCCAGTCGCCGTCCTGTCCGAGCAGCGTCACGACGGCCCCCTCGTCGTACCCTTTCTCGGGCAGGCGATCGCCGCCGGGTGTCGCCCGGAGCGCCACGCCGCGGCCGTCGGTGTTCACGACCCGTCGCCGCGCGCCGGCGAGCGCCGTCGGCGAGGACGCCGCCCTGACGGCCGGGCGGGTCGCCGTGGCAGGGGCCGCGGCGACGGCAGTCGGCGACGGGTCGGTGCGGGGCGATGGCTTACCGTTGCTGTTGCTGTTGCTGTTGCCGAGCGGGGCGTCCGCGACGGACTGACTGGGGGCCGACCCGGGCGTGTCGCGACCGATCAGGCGGGACCCGAAGACGACGCCCCCGACCACCAGGCCGCCGGCGAGCAGGAGCACGGCGAAGAGCAGTAGCAGGCCAGCGAGACTGCGTCCGCCCGCGGCTGGCTCTGGCGCCCGCGTCCGGGCGGCCCGTACCCGTGGCGCCGGCGGCATCACTGGCAGAGGCCGCGTTGCCGCGAGCCCGGCTGGTGGTGGGCGATCGTCAGTCGGCTCGGTCACCAAGAAGGGGGCACCGCTGGCGGCGTCGTCGCCGGCGTCCAGGACACGAGGCTGGCCCGGCGTGGTGGACTGCGCCGCCGCCCGGGCCGCCCGGCGAAACCGCTCGGCCGCCGCCGGATCACCCGCCAGGCGTCGCTCGAGCAGGGTCACCTCCACGCGCCGGTCCAGCGCGACGTCGGCCGCTTCCCAGACCGTGGCATCAGCCGTCTCGCCGACCTGGCGCACCAGCCGGTACCGGCCCTGGACGAGCCTGTCCGAAGCGCTCACACCTCTCCTGGCCATTCAGGATACCCGTCCTTCAGGCCATGGCACCTGCACGTCACCCGCCCGAGGCTGGAGACGTCTATTCTTAACGAGCAACGAGCAACGAGCAACGAGCAACGGCCGGCCAGGTCTTGGACGATGGCAAGCGGGGCCCGCTACGCTCTGGACACGACGGCCGCGCCGCCTTCCGCACACCTGGACGAGGGCACATGATTGGCGTAGTACCGACCCGCAACTATTGGCGATCCGCCGTCACCGGACTGTGGGACTCCACGATCGGCAAGAAAGCCGTCATGGCCGTCACCGGGATGATCTGGTTCGGGTACCTGATCCTCCACCTGTGGGGCAATCTCAAGGTCTACGAGGGGCCAGCGCAGCTGAACACCTACGCCGGCTTCCTGCGCACGGTCGGGACGCCCCTGTTCGGCAGCCAGCAGCTCCTCTGGCTGGTACGCGTCGTCCTCATCGTGGCCCTCGGCCTCCACATCGTCGCGGCCTACCAGCTCACCCGTCTCGACCTGGCCAGTCGGCCGGTCCCCTACGCCTTCCGCCGCTACCAGAAGGCGAGTCTGGCGTCCCGCACCATGCGCTGGGGCGGCGTCACCATCGCCCTGTTTCTCGTGTACCACATCCTCCATTTCACGACAGGAGCGGTCCATCCGGACTTCGTCGAGGGGGACGTCTACCATAACCTCATCGCCGGATTCCGGCCGTGGCCGGCGTCCCTGGTGTACATCCTGGCCATGGTCGCCGTCGGCATGCATCTGTACCACGGCGTCTGGAGCATGCTGCAGACCCTCGGCGTCGTCAGCCTCAGGTCCGACGGCTTGTGGCGCAACTTTGCCCGAGTGGCGGCGGCGCTCATCACTCTCGGCAATATCTCGATCCCGGTCGCGGTCCTGGCCGGAGTTGTCAGGTGAAAACTGGCAGAGGCACTGGATGACGCGTCAAGAGGCCCGGCTGTGACGACCACCCGCGGCGACGCGACGACTATCATCGCGCCGTCGCGACCCACCGTCCTGCCCCCGCCCGCGGGTGACCCGGACTCCCTGTACACCATCGCGGATGCGCCGCTGGATGGCGCCGTCCCCGCCGGCCCCATCGAGAACACGTGGCAGCGCCACTGCTTCGAGATGAAGCTGGTCAATCCCGCCAATCGGCGAAAGTACACCATCATCGTGGTTGGCTCGGGTCTGGCCGGCGGTGCGGCGGCGGCGACACTGGCGGAGCTCGGCTACAACGTCGAGTGCTTCTGTTTCCAGGACAGCCCGCGCCGCGCCCACAGTATCGCTGCCCAGGGCGGCATCAACGCCGCGAAGAATTACCACAATGACGGTGACTCGGTCTTCCGTCTGTTCTACGATACCGTCAAAGGTGGCGACTTCCGGTCCCGCGAAGCGAACGTCTACCGCCTGGCAGCGCTCAGCCTGAACATCATCGATCAGGCAGTAGCCCAGGGGGTCCCATTCGCCCGCGAGTACGGCGGCATGCTTGACAACCGCTCGTTCGGTGGGGCGCAGGTGTCGCGAACGTTTTACGCGCGGGGCCAGACGGGACAGCAGCTCCTGCTCGGCGTGTACCAGGCGCTCGAGCAGCAGGTGGCGCTGGGGCGCGTCCGGATGTACCCGCGCCACGACATGCTGGACCTGGTGGTGGCGGACGGGCGCGCGCGCGGCATCGTCGTCCGCAACATGGTGACCGGCGAGATCAGCACGCGGCTGGGCGACGCCGTGGTGCTGGCAACAGGCGGCTACGGCAACGTCTTCTACCTGTCGACAAACGCCAAGGGCTCGAACGCCAGCGCGATCTGGCGGGCGCACCGCAAGGGGGCTCTGTTCGCCAACCCGTGCTACACGCAGATCCACCCGACGTGCATCCCGGTCTCGGGCGACTACCAGTCGAAGCTGACCCTGATGAGCGAGTCGCTGCGCAACGACGGGCGGGTGTGGGTCCCCAAAGTTGGCGGGGACACGCGCCGACCAAGCGAGATCCCGGAAGGAGAGCGCGACTACTACCTGGAGCGGAAGTATCCGAGCTTTGGCAACCTGGCTCCCCGCGATATTGCCTCCCGCGCCGCCAAGGAGGTGTGCGACGAGGGGCGCGGCGTCGGCCCGACCCGCCTGGGCGTGTACCTGGACTTCGCCGAGGCGATCCAGCGGCTCGGGATCACGGTGGTGCGCGAGCGCTACGGCAACCTGTTCGACATGTACCAGCGCATCACCGGCGAGGACCCCTACGTCGACCCGATGCGGATCTACCCGGCCGTCCACTACACCATGGGCGGCCTGTGGGTCGACTACAACCTCCAGAGCACTATCCCGGGCCTGTTCGTTGGCGGTGAGGCGAACTTCTCGGACCATGGCGCCAATCGCCTCGGCGCCAGCGCGCTGATGCAGGGCCTGGCCGACGGCTACTTCGTCCTGCCAGCCACTATCGCCGACTACCTCGGCTCGAACAGGTTCGACCGGATGTCGCCGACCGACCCGGCCTGTCGGGAGGCGGAGAACGAGGTGCAGGCACGCCTCAAGCGCCTCATGTCCATCGACGGCCGCCGGTCGGTCGACTCGTTCCACCGCGAGCTGGGCCACCTGATGTGGGAGAAGTGTGGCATGGCTCGCAACGCGCGCGGGCTGAAGGAAGCCTTGCGCCAGATCCCGGCGATCCGCGCCGAGTTCTGGCAGAACGTGCGTGTTCCCGGCACGTGCGAGGAGCTGAACCAGTCACTCGAGCGGGCCAATCGCGTGGCCGACTTCCTGGAGCTGGCCGAGCTGGTCGTGCTGGATGCGCTGCACCGCGAGGAGTCGTGCGGCGGCCACTTCCGTGAGGAGTACCAGACGGCGGAAGGCGAGGCCAAGCGGAACGACGACGAGTTCGCCTACGTGGGCGCCTGGGAGTACACCGGCAGCGGCCAGGCGCCGAGGCTGCACCGGGAGCCGCTGACGTTCGAGAACGTCCACCTGGCCGAACGGAACTACAAGTGACCCGAGAGACACCGCGCGCATGAGGATCACCCTGAACGTGTGGCGCCAGAAGGGTCCGCGGGATCGCGGGCACATGGCCACCTACCAGGTACCGGACGTCAACCCTGACATGTCGTTCCTCGAGATGCTGGACACGGTGAATGAGGCGCTCTTCCGAGACGGTGACGAGCCCATTGCTTTCGACCACGACTGTCGCGAGGGCATTTGCGGGTCGTGCGCCCTCATGATCAATGGCTACGCGCACGGCCCGGAGCCGGGAACGGCCGCCTGCCAGCTGCACATGCGCCACTTCCACGATGGCGAGACCATCACCGTCGAGCCATGGCGGGCGCGCGCTTTCCCCATCGTCAAGGACCTGTCAGTGGACCGGAGCGCGCTGGACCGCATCATCGCGGCCGGTGGCTACGTCTCCGTGTCGACCGGCAGCCCTCCGGACGGCAACGCCATCCCCGTCCCCAAGCCGAACGCCGATCGCGCCATGGACGCCGCCGCCTGCATTGGCTGCGGCGCCTGTGTGGCCGCGTGCCCCAACGCCTCGGCCATGCTCTTCACCGCTGCCAAAGTGGCCCACCTGGCGCTGCTGCCGCAGGGCCAACCGGAGCGCTACCGTCGGGCGGTGCGGATGGTGGAGCAGCATGACCGCGAAGGGTTCGGCGGCTGCACCAACATGGGCGAGTGCGAGGCGGCCTGCCCGAAGCTGATCTCCATGAACCACATCGCCCAGTTGAACAAGGATCTGCTCGCGGCCCGCCTGCGCGGCTAGCGCCGCGCGCACAGTGCAAACAGTGCAAACGAGGGGGTCGGTAGCCCGGGCTACCGACCCCCTCTCCTTGACGATGTGTCGCGCTACTTCTTGTCGTCGGTTGCGCTCTTGACCTCGTCGCCCACCTGGGCGGCCTTGTCCTTGAGGTCGCCGCGCGCCCCCTGCGCCTTGCCTTCGGCTTCGCGCGCCTTGTCGTCGGTGACTTTGCCTTCGACCTCTTTGGCCTTACCAGCCAGTTGATCTCCAAGGCCTGCCATGGAATGCTCCTTTCAGACTCGCCTCGTCGGCGGATCTCCAGCCGCTCGCTGCCAGCGGTCGATGCGACAGGTGGCGTTGGCGGCGGCAACTAGCATAAAGCAAGCCGTGTGCCATCCGAGTCAGCGCAGCCCCCAGTCGGAGTTCTGGTGTCTGGAACGGGAGGTCGTTAGAGTTGAGAGGACCATGGGAAGTGGCAAGGCGCTGGGACTCGCGCGCCCCGTGGCGGCTCTGGTCGCGTGCCTGGTGTGTCCTGTGCTCCTGCTGTCCCAGGTTCCCCGTGTGGACGCCTTGACCGCGCCGGCAGCCCCGGGCTCGGACCCGAGCGGCACTGCCGCTGCCGCTGACGACTCGTGCGACCTGCCGCGGCCCGACCCGCTGCCCACACCGGGAGACCCGGCGGCTCGGGACTTCTGGCAGGCTTTCCGCCTGCCCTTGCCACCGACGCCCCTGTGGGACCCGCCGGGGGTCAAGCACGTCGGCCTCCAGGCGGGGCACTGGCTAACGGAGCAGGTGCCGCCGGAGCTCGGCCGTCTGCAACAGGGCTCATCGGGTGGCGGTAAGCAGGAGTGGGAGGTGAACCTGGACCTGGCGACCCGCGCGGCGGTGATGCTCACCGCCCGGGGGATCGACGTGGATGTCCTGCCGGCCACCGTGCCCCAGAACTACCACGCCCACCTGTTCCTGGCCATCCACGCCGACGGGGACTCCTCCGGCAACCTGCACGGGTTCAAGGTTGCCCGTCCGGCATTCAGCTCGGTCCCAGACGCGGACGACCACCTGGTCGACACGCTGAATCGCGACTACGCTCTGGCGACTGGCCTGCCCCGTGACGACGAGCACATCAGCCGACGCATGCTCTACTACTACGCTTTCAACTCGCGCCGCTACTGCCATGCAGTGGCGCCCGGTGTTCCCCAGGCCGTGATCGAGACCGGTTTCCTGACCAGCGCGATCGACCGCCAATTGCTGATCGGCGACCCGGACTCCGCCGCGCGCGGTATCGCGTCGGCAGTTGTCGATTTCCTGGCGTCTGAGCCGTCGTAGCGGTCCCGTCTCGCGGCGAGCTCAGAGATGACGAAGGTGACGATAGGATGGACGTAGGGATTGGCCTGGACGCTCGCCTCGGTTTGTCGCTGCCCGAGCTGCGCACGCTGGCGGCCGAGGCCGCCGGCCTCGGCTACACCAGCGCCTGGACGCCCGCCGGGGCCACGGCGCGCGACGCCTTCCACATCTGCGCGCAGTTCTGGGAGGGCAGCCACTCGCTGACCACTGGCACGTCAGTCGTCCCGGTGCCCGCCTGGACCGTGCCGTCGCTCGCGTCCCAGGCGGCTACCCTGTCCGAGCTCACTGGCGGGCAGTTCATCCTGGGCATCGGGCCCGGGGCTATCATGGACGCCGAGGCTCGGCAGACGTTCGGCACACCCGCGTACCCCGCGGTCGGGATGATGCGCGACTACGTCGTGACGCTACGCGGGCTCCTGGGCGGGCGGCGCCTGGACTACGACGGACCGTCGGTCTCCCTGCGCGGGGCACGGATGGCGTTCGAGGCGCCGCCGGTGCCGGTCTACCTGGCAGCCATGGGACCGAGGATGCTGCGCCTGGCCGGCGAGTCCGCCGACGGCGCCATGCCCAACTGGAGCACGCCGGAGCAGCTGGCCTGGTGCCGAGAGCGTATCGCGGAGGGCGCTCGGAGCGCCGGTCGCGATCCCGCCGACGTGACGCTGGCGCAGTACGTTCGGGTGTGCATCGACGCGGACGAGGCCGCGGCGCGGCGTGCGCTCGCCGGGCAGGTGTTGGGCTACGCGCTGGCTCGTCGCGGCACCCCCAAGACGCTCGGCTACCGGGCGCACTTCGCGCGCATGGGCTTCGACGCTGTGCTGAATGAACTCGAGGCGCGGCGTGACGCCGGCGCTGCCACGGCGCAGCTGATCGACGCCGTGCCCGAGGAGCTGTTGCGCCGCGTGGGCTACTTCGGGGGGCCGGCGCGGGCTCCGGCCGCGTTCGCGGCGCTGGCCCGGGGGCTCGACACGGCCATCGTGCGGGTGATCACGGCGCGCCCTGGCCGCGACGCTGTCCGGCTGGCGATGCGCACGCTGGCCCCCGCTGCTACTACCCCTTGACGCCGCCGACGGTGAGGCCCTTGATGACGAGCCGCTGAGCCAGGGTGTACATGATGACGGGCGGCAGCGCGGTGATCAGCGCGCCGGCCATCATCTGGCCCCAGTAGAACACGTCCTCGCCGAGCATCTGGGTCAGGCCCACGGTCACCGTGCGCGTGGACAGCGAGTTGGTGAAGACGAGCGCGTACAGGAACTCGTTCCACGCCTGGGTGAACGAGAAAAGGCAGACGACCACGATGGCAGGCGTCGACAGCGGCAGCACGATGCGGAACAGCACGCCAAGGCGGGTGCAACCGTCGATCAGCGCGGCCTCTTCGAGCTCGACGGGAATGCCACGGAAGTAGCTCATCAGCAGCCAGGTGCAGAAGGGCAGAGTGATCGTCGGGTAGACGAGGATCAAGCCACCGACGGTGTCCGCGAGGCCGACCCCAGAGACGATCTGGAAGAGCGGGATGAACAGCAGAGTCTGCGGGATGAGGTAGGTGAAGATGAGCCCGACCGCGACGACGCGACGGCCGGCGAAGCGCAGCCTGGTGATGCTGTAGGCGCCCATGGCCGCCAGAACGATGGAGAGCGCGGTGGCTGAGACTGATACCACGGCGCTGTTCCGCATCCAGACGCTGAATTTGCCGCCCAGCAGGCTGACGTAGTGGCCGAAGTACAGCGACTGGGGCAGGACCGTGAAGTCGTTGTAGATCTCCTTGTTCGTCTTGAGCGACGTCAGGATCATCCACAGGAAGGGTATGGCGGTCCACAGGACGAAGAAGACCAGTGCGACGTAGGTTGCGATGACCCAGCCGCGCCCTATCGCCCGTCGCCCGACCCTGGTGGAGCCCTGAGCCCGGCGTCCGAATCGCCGCGATGTCTGCGCTGGAGCGATGGCTGCCATGGCTTACTCCTGCCGCAAGAGTCGGCGGGTGAGGAAGAAGACGAGAACCGCGTAGAAGGGCACCATCGTCATGGCGATCGCGGCGCCGGCGCCGAGCTGGTGGCCCGGGATGGCCACGAGGTACGAGAGCAGCGGGATCGTCGTTGTGGCGTAGTTCGGGCCGCCGCCAGTCAGGACGAAGATCTGGGTCAGATTTGCCGACGTCCAGATGGTCGACAGCAGGGCTGTCACGAAGAGCACCGGCTGCAGGCCGGGCAGCGTGACGTAGACGAAGCGGTGGAACGTGCCGGCGCCGTCGATCTCGGCCGCCTCGTACAGCTCCTGGGAGATCGCCTGCATGCCGGCCAGGAGGTTCATCGTCCAGAACGGCGTGCCGGACCACACGATCACCAGGATCAACGCTGGTACGGCCAGCCTGGCATCGCTGAAGAAGTAGATGTAGTCGTCGGCCAGCCCGAAGTTGGCGATGGCGCCGTTGATGAGCCCAGTGGTATCGAACATGAAGCGCCAGACGTAGGCGGACACGACGGCCGGAACCGCCCACGGCAGGAACATCAAGCCACGGAAGACGTTTCTGGCCGGGATGTCCTGGTTCAGCACGCAGGCCATCGCCAGGCCAATCAGCAGCTTCGTCACGATGGCGCCAGCGGTCACGACGAGCGTTGTGCCCGCCGCCTTGAGCCACGGCGAGCTGGCGTCGGTGAAAAAAGCCGTGTAGTTGGCGACGCCGATCCACGCGCCCGTCTTGCCAATGAAGCGGTCCTGAAAGCTGAGCAGGATGGCGTCGATGAAGGGGTAGACGAGGAGGGCCGTCACGATGACGACGACAGGAGCCACCAGCAGCCAGCCCAGCTGCCAGTCGCGGCCGAGGGCGCGCCGAAACGTCACCGCGCGGGAGCGGGGGACTGCTTTTAGAGAAGTAGCGATCTGGGCCACCGGAGCGCCTCCACGGGGACGTCTGCCCGCGAGCTTGATGCTTGCTCTTATTTAGGGCGTAATCAAGGCTCAGGGCGAAGCTCAGGGCTTCTTCGCCGCTCTGTTGTACGAGTCCATCATCTCCTTCTGCGCCCACTGCTGCGCGTCCTCGATGGCCATCTTGTCGTTGATGATCTTCTGCATCATGTCGGACAGCGTGTACTTCGCGTCCTGGACATCTGCCATCCAGGCCTGAGAGTGCGCCGGCCACTCGCGGATGCGGCCAAACTCGGCGATCTTCTTCAGCTCGGCAAACTTGCTCTTCTCCCAGAACTCGCCAGTGGCGTGGTCCCGGTAGACAGGCACGAACCGGCCCTCGACGGACTTCGAGATTTTCAACAGGTTCTCTGGCTGCATGAAGTAGTCGAGCGCTGCCACGGCCTTGTCGGCCATCGGCGCCTTCTTGTAGTAGTTGAAGGCGATCGCGGCGCCCTCGGCAAACGAGCCGGCCGGTCCCTTGGGTGGCAGAGAGAGACCTGTCTTGTCGGCAAGATCCTTGTCGTTCACCAGCAGCCAGCCCATGATCGTGGCCGGGTTGATGGCGATCATGCCGCGGCCCTTCTGGTAGGCCTCGTTGTTCCAGGACGTGACGGTGGATGCGAACGTGTCAGGGGGGATCAGCTTCGCCTGCCACAGCCGGACGATGGTCTCGATGCCGGCTTTGTTGGCCGGATTGGCGATGTCGGGCACGCCCTTGTCGTCGGCGACCCGTCCGCCGTAGCCCCAGAGGACTGTGTCGATGTTGTTGAAGTGGTCGCCCTCGTGGCCCAAGGCCATGGCGTAGGTGTACGTCTTGGGCGGCTGCTGGGCTTTGGGGCCGAGCTCGATCAGCTCGTCCCAGGTGTCGAAGAACCTGCCGCCGGTGACCGCGCCAATGGTGTCCATGCGCCAGTGCGCCGGCCAGACGTCGACGGCATACGGCGCGCCGATCACGGCGCCATCGGCCAGGGTGCTGGAGCTGATGGCGATGTCGTACATACCGCCGGCCTTGTCTTTGAACCTGCCGACGAGATCTTTGAGGTCGGCCATCTCGCCCTGGCTGTACCAGTAGGTGCGGTCGTTGTTGTTGAGCTCGGGTGGCTGGCCGGCGGCGACGGCGGCCGACTCCTTGGCGAGCTGCTGTGGCGAGCCCGGGATGGACTGCCACTCCACCTTGACGCCGTTCTGCTTGCCCCACTCGACGAAGGTGTTGCCAACTGCTTCGTCGGTCGTGGTGTTCCAGTTGGCCGAGAACCAGACGTTGAACACGCCCGGCGACGGCGGGGCGATCTCGGCGGCCGGTTTTGCCGCCGCCGTGGCCGCGGTGGTCGGCGCAGCCTGGCCGCCGGCCGGCGGCGTCGTGGGCTGGGCGCCGCCGCCGGCTGGCGCCGCCGTCGGCGGCGCCGACGACGGGCTGCCGCACGCCCCGGCGAGCGCCAGGCCGGCCAGCCAGGCGCTTCTTGCGAGGAAGCCTCTGCGCGAAAATCCTGACCCACCACGATCTGCGTTCATCTCATCCCCCTGTCCGCCCCGACCGACGCGCCAGCGGCAGCCGAGACCGACCAAAGCACCGACCTTCGACGCTCACGCGCCAGCGTCGCGAGCGTAGTGAGCACAGATTGTATGGCGCGTGGCCGGTGGTAGACCAGAGGCAGCGCCCGGGCCGCGGCCGTCCGGGGTACTAATTGGGAAGCGTCGCGGAACCTGGAGCGTTGCTGCCTGTATGCAGACCCACGAACCCGGGCCGGACCGCGCCCGGCGCGGCACGCTGATCGCCGTCCACGCCCACCCAGACGACGAGTGCATCCCGACCGGCGGCATCCTCGCCCGCTACGCCGCCGAGGGCGCCCGCACGGTTCTGGTCACGTGCACCGGTGGCGAGGTGGGCGAGATCAGCGACCCGGCTCTGGCCTCACCAGCCAACCTGGCCGAGGTGCGGGCCCGCGAGCTTGCCGAGTCGGTGCGCATCCTCCGCATCGCCCGGGCCGTGCAGCTCGGCTACCGCGATTCCGGCATGGCAGGCACAGCCGACAACGACAACGACGCGTCTTTCCACCGCGCCGACCTGGAGGAGGCGACCGGGCGCGTCGTGCGGGTCATGCGCGAGGAGCGACCAGTAGTGGTCGTGACCTACGATGAGAACGGCGGCTACGGCCATCCCGACCACATCAAGGCGCACCAGGTGGCCGTGGCCGCGTTCCACGCCGCCGGCGACCCGGCCCGCTTTCCCGACGCCGGCCCGGCCTGGGCGCCGACCAAGCTGTACTACGCCGTGTTCCCACGGGCGGCCATGACCCGCTTCGTCGAGCGGCTCAAGCAGGCCGGCATCGACGCGCCCTTCGGCCCGCCCGAAGGCGAGGAGGAGCGGCCGCGCATGGGCGTCGACGACGACCGGGTGACAACCGTGATCGACGTGTCAGCCTACCTGGCGCAGAAGCGGGCCGCTCTCGCCGCGCACCGTACCCAGATGGGGCCCGAGAGCTTCTTCATGCGCCCGCCGTTGGAGCTCTACGGGGAACTCGCCTCGCGTGAGTATTTCCAACTCGTCGCGGGCCAAGCCGGCGCCGAGGAGGACGACCTGTTCGCGGGCCTCCAACGCGCCGCGGGTTAGGTCAGGTTATGCCATTGTTAGGCGATCGTAAGGAGTCGTCGCCGAGGCCGGCTGCCACTTGTGCCGGATACTTCCCCCGGCTCCAATACACGCTGTCGTGAGGCCCAAGCCGAACGGCCGAAGGAGATCCCCGTGTCCCAGACCACTGTCGACGTTGTCCCGCCCACGCTGTACGCGCCCGGCACCCCGCTGTGGGTCGATCTTGCCAGCCCCGACCTGCCAGCCTCCAAACAGTTCTATGGGCAGCTGTTCGGCTGGGAAGCGCACGCCGCGCCGGACCCCCAGGCGGGCGGGTACACCCTGTTCACGCTGCGGGGAAAGATGGTGGCCGCTGTTGGCCCCATCTTCGACCCGCAGCAGCCTCCAGCATGGGCCACCTACGTGGCGAGCGCCGACGCCGACGCCACCGCCCGGGCGGTGCGCGAGGCGGGCGGGCAGGTCGTGGTGGAGCCCATGGACGTCATGGATCAGGGGCGCATGGCCGTCTGTGTCGATTCAGGCGGCGCCTTCTTCTCGGTGTGGCAGCCGCGCAAACACCAGGGCGCCGAGATTGTCAACGAGCCCAACAGCTTCTCCTGGAATGAGTTGGCGACGCGCGACCTCGCGGGCGCCAAGACGTTCTACAAGGCGGTCTTCGGCTGGGAGTCCGAGACGCACCCCATGGGGCAGATGGGCTCGTACACCGAATGGAAGCTGAACGGCCGCAGCATCGGCGGCGCCATGGAGATGGGCGACCGCTTCCCGGCCACCGTGCCGCCGCACTGGCTGACGTACTTCACGGTGAGCGACTGCGACGCGACCGCGGCGAAGGCGCAGCAGCTTGGCGGAGCCACAATCGTCCCGCCGATGGACATTCCCCAGGGCCGGTTCGCCGTGCTCAGCGACCCCCAGGGCGCGGCCTTTGCCGTGATGGGTCCGAGCCAGGGCTAGCCACCGGCAGCCACAAGGGTCGGGAGGGCCGCCCCGAACTCCCAGGGGCGGCCCTCCCGGCGGTGTCAGTGCCGAAGGTGGGACTCGAACCCACAATCCCTCGCGGGCATTCGTGTTTAAGACGAACGTGTATGCCTTTCCACCACTTCGGCGGCCTGTCCGGGCGCCCGCAGCATAGCGCTCGCCGTCCAGCCCGACAACGTCGGGACGACGAGCGGTCAGAGGATTCGAACACGGGTACTTATCTTGAGCCAGGCTGCGTCGCCTGTGAGCACGGTGGTAGCGTCCAGCTCGTCGGCGGTGGCGAGGACCAGCGCATCTGGCAGCCTTAGAGCAGCGTGTTGGGACCGCAGCAAGCCAGCACGGCGCGCCGCGTTCCGATTCAGCGGCTCGACCCGGATGCCGATGGCAGCTAGAGCCTCGTCGAATGTGGCAAGCGCCGCCCCGCCGGCGCGGTGCGGTCCGACCAGCGCCTCCGCGTAGGCGCTCGCTGGAAGGATCAGCTGCTCCACCTGATGAGCCGACAACGCGGCAACGGCACGGCGATGCAGCGCATCGGCCGGGTTCAGGTAAGCGATAACAGCGCTCGTGTCGAGAACTACGAGCGCCACTCGTCGCGCAGCGCATCGAGATAGTCAGCCGCGTACACATCCGGGAGGGATCCGGCATAGCGCACGACGGCGTTCTCCATCCGCGTGAGGACGATGCGCCCGGAGCCGGCCGCCTCGACGCACAGCTCGTCGCCCGCCTTGAGACCCGCCTTTCGCAGAGCGTCGACCGGGATCGTCGCCTGATGCTTGCGGCTGATGCGCGTCCGTCCGCGCCGTCGCTTTTGCCTTACCTCACCCATGACGAGTAAAGATACCGTACTCTGCCGAGGGACGCCCGTGCTTGACGCCATGAGCGCTTGTCCGCTTATGCAGAGGAGGCGACGGCCGGATTCGAACCGGCGGTGGCGCTTTTGCAGAGCGCTGCCTTGCCGCTTGGCTACGTCGCCCAGATGCTCGGGCGTGGCATTTTAGCAATCGGGCGGCTATGATTGCCCTCCGTGTCCGATCGTGCTACCCGCTACGGGATGATCCTGCTCGACGACGAGCCCACCATCCTTCGGGCTCGCGGAGAGCCTATCGTCTTCCGCTCCGCCGAAGAGACCCTCGAGTTTGCCCGCATGCACGGCATTCAGCGCTGGATGGTCTATGGCGACCGGGAGGGGTGGTGGCCGGTGTACACCCCGGACGGCCCTGTCAACCCGCCGCCACCGCCAAAGGAGCGCGTCGACATCTCCCTCCACTGAACGGGCTCAGGGCTTCTTCCTCTTGCTCGCGGCGGCCACCTCGCTCAGGCCGTAGTGCCTGTCGTTCTGCACGAGGCGGTGCACCGTTTCCACGGGCAGCAGCAGCCACTGGCATCCCCCGCCCGGGCACCACTCGGCCAGCTGTTCGCGCACCTGCTCGAGCGTCATGGGCTCGTTGCCGTTCGCCAGGAAAATGCGGAAGATCGCCTCGAGAGTTGGCAGGTCACGGTGGATGTAGCTCTTCGCCCGACCGCAGTGGTCCCCGATGACCTTGAGCGGGTCGCTGCCGTAGTTCACCCGCCGAACCTCGAACTGCATGCGGCCCGTCGCCTTGTCGAAGACTGGCACCCGCTCCTCGACCTCGGTGCCGAACTTCGCCTGGCAGGTCTCGCACATGCGCGCGCGCACGACAGCGTCGAATGACAGGCCATGCTCGGCAAACCACGACGGATCGATGTGGTAGTGCGGTGACGCAGGGTCGGGATCGTCGGCCGACCCGTGGGGGGCAAAGGTACGCGTTGTGTCTAGCACGAATCCATCCTCAGGGCAGATGAGCCCACACCGATACCCGTCGGGCCACGACGACCTGAGCAGGTGATCATACGTCTTGCTCCATTCTGATCATCTGAGCTCCACCTGCTTAGGCCCTTGCCTTTGTTCGCGCTACGCGCTTAGTGGGACCCTCGTCACGGTCCGGACCGGCTCACCCGACTTGAGCGAGCACCTCGTCCGAGATGTGCACGTTGGTGTACACCCGGGCGACGTCGTCCAGGTCTTCGACCCGCTCCACCAGGCGCAGCACCTGGGTCGTCTGGTCAGGCGGGAGCTCCAGCTGGGCTTTCGCCACCATGGAGACCTCCGCGCTGACGATCTGGGCCCCGGCGGCCTGGAGCGCCTGGCGCACCGCCTCGACGGCTGGAGGATCGGTCAGCACCTCGAGCTCGCCCTGTTCGACGCTGAAGTCGTCGGCGCCAGCGTCGATAGCCATGAGGGCCAGCTCCTCGGGGTCCTGGCGCTCCCGAGGCTGCGCCACGACGACGCCGCGCGACTCGAAGTTCCATGCCACTGACCCCGCCTCACCGAGCGAGCCGCCGCCGCGCGCCAGGGCGGCGCGTACCTCCGCCACTGTGCGATTGCGATTGTCGGTGGTGGCCTCGATCAGCAGCGCCGCGCCGCCAGGCCCGTACCCCTCGTACGTCACCTCTTCGAGCTGCGCGCCGTCCCCAGCACCGGCCCCGCGCTGGATGGCCCGCTGGATGGTGTCCATCGGCATGTTCGCTTCGCGAGCCCGGTCTATGGCCAGCCTGAGCCGAGCATTGCTGTCCGGGTTGGCGCCGCTCGCGCGGGCCGCCACGGAGATCTCGCGGCCGAGCTTGGTAAACAGCTGGCCGCGCTTCACGTCGTTGGCGCCCTTGGCGCGCTTGATCTGAGCCCACTTGGAGTGACCCGACACGGAGCTATCCGCCTCCTAGCCACGCGGGGCATGCGTCAGCCCGCCGTAATTTTGCCCAAGTCTAGCACGCCCAGCCCCTGCCTCAGCACCCTTGCGGGCCCGCCCCGTGCCGATGGTAGGGAGTCACAAAAGCGGCCTCCGTATACTAGACGGCTAGCCCTCGAGCCTCGTCGCCCACGACCTCTGGCAGAGGCTGCCGGTGGTCGCCGCGGAGCGGGCGACAGTTGCACCCGCGGCAACGCCGCCTTCGGGAAGGAGCACTGCTGGCTTATGAAAGAGTATGGGTCCGCACAACTGCGGAATGTGGGTCTCTTCTCTCACGGAGGCGCGGGTAAGACCACGTTGACCGAGGCCCTGCTGGCGCGAGCCGGCGCGATCACGCGCACGGGCACGATCGAGGACGGCAACACGACCACCGACTTCGACCCAGACGAGGTGCGGCGAAAGATGTCGGTCAGCCTGGCCGTAGCCCCGCTGGAGTGGCACGGCCACAAGATCAACCTCGCGGACGCGCCCGGCTACGCCGACTTCTACGGGGAGGTCGCCCAGGCGATGCGCGTGGCCGACAGCGCGATGATCCTGGTGGACGGCGTTGCCGGCCCCCAGGTCGGTACCGACGCCATCTGGAAGCGGGCGCAGGACGCGGGTCTGCCACGCATGGTGGTCGTCAACAAGCTGGACCGAGAGAACTCGGACTACCGGGCGGCGCTCGACGCCCTGCGCGAGCGGTACGGCAGGAGCCTCGTGCCGCTGTCTTCCCCTATTGGCAAGTCTGACGGCCTGCGCGGTGTCGTCGACCTTCTGGCGGACCGAGCGTACCTGGCCAGCAGCGACGGCCCGCAGCCTGTGCCGGAGGAGGAGCGGGGCACGGCCGACAGCCTGCGCGAGCTGCTGGTAGAGTCAGCCTGCGAGCAGGACGACGCGCTGATCAACAAGTACCTGGAGGGCGAAGAGATCACCGCCGACGAGCTCCGGCGGGTCATCCACGGCGGGGTGCGCGACGGCAGCCTGGTCCCCGTCCTGGCGGCGTCGGCGACCAGGTTGGTTGGGCTGGACCCTATCCTGGACGCCATTGTCGACCTCACGCCGGCGCCGCTGGAGGCCCCGATCGCTCTCGCGGATGGAGGCACCACCGCGCCCAACGACAAGCTGCTGGCCCTGGTGTTCAAGACCGTCTCGGATCCCAACATCGGCCGCTTGAGCTACGTGCGGGTGTACTCCGGCACGCTGGCCGTGGACAGCCACGTGTGGAACGCCCAGAAGTCCAAGGACGAGCGCATCGGGCAGCTGTTCACCGTCAGGGGCAAGGCTCAGGAGCCCACGCAGAAGCTCACGGCTGGGGACATCGGCGTCATCCCCAAGCTAGCAGACACCGTCACCGGCGAGACGCTGACCACCAAGGACGTGGCGCGCCAGCTCGCGGGCATTCGCTACCCGGACGCCGCGTTCGCCGTGTCGGTTCATCCGAAGACGCGGAACGACGTCGACAAGCTGAGTATGGCGATGGCGCGGCTGCTCGAGGAGGATCCGAGCCTGCGCATGCACCGCGAGGTGTCCACCGGCGAGGTTATCCTGGCCGGGCTCGGGGACTCCCACGTGGACGTCGCCACGCAGCGCCTGGCGCGCAAGTTCGGCGTCAACGTCGCGCTCGACGTGCCCAAGGTCGCCTATCGCGAGACGGTCACGGGCAAGGGCACCGCCGAGGGTCGCCACGTCCGCCAGAGTGGCGGCCATGGCCAGTACGGCGTCGTCAACCTGGAGGTCGAGCCGGCGCCGCGGGGCGAGGGTTTCGCGTTCCTCGACAAGGTCGTGGGTGGCGTCGTCCCCAAGCAGTTCATCCCGGCTGTCGAGAAGGGCGTGCGCGAGACGATGGAGCAGGGCGTTGTCGCCGGCTACCCGGTCGTTGACGTGCGCTGCGCCATCGTCTTTGGCAAGTACCACCCGGTGGATTCGAGCGAGGCCGCCTTCAAGATGGCGGGGGCTCTCGGCTTCCGGGCGGCGTTCCACCAGGCGCACCCTGTGCTGCTCGAGCCGGTCATGCACGTCGACATCACGGTCCCGAGCGAGTACGCGGGCGACATCATGGGCGATCTCAACACGCGGCGGGCGCACATCCAGGGCATGAACCCGGATGGCCCAAACACAGTTGTCGTCGCGTCGGTGCCGCAGAGCGAGATGCTGCGGTACGCGACGGAGCTGCGGTCGATGACGCAGGGGCGCGGCAGCTACACCATGCAGTTCGATCGCTACGACCCGGTCCCGGCCCACGTCCAGGCCCGGATCGTGGAGGAGCGCAAGAAAGAGGCGGAGTAGCGTTCAGGCGGAGAGGCGACGGACGAAGGTCAGGGTGGCCGGGCCGGAGCCGGGGCGTTCGGCTGTGGCGAGCTGGACGCGTATCGGCAGCGGGCTCGCCTCGGTCGGTGGGATGATCGCTTGGCCGTCGTAGACCCGCTCGCCGAGGCTTATCTGTGCCGCGTACGTCAGCGCCTTCGGCAGCGTCCGCAGCGGGCGGGGGTGGAAGAGCATCTCCGGCCCGTCGCACGACAGCTGCCCTGGCACCGTGTACGGGCGACCGAGCAGCTCCGCGGCTCCCTGGACAGCGCCGGCGGCGAGCAGGGTCCGAATGGCGGAGCTGGCGACGACCTGGCCCTCCAGACGGTATGGCGGGACCATGTGCAGGCCCCAGCCCGCCGCACCACCGAGCTCCGCCAAAGCAGCGAACGTGCCGGCGCGACCGCGGCCCAGCGCGAAGTCGGCGCCCACCCACAGCTCCTCAATCGGCTGGCGCTCCTGAACGAGGTGTATGAACTCCTCCGGGCTCAAACGAGACAGCTCCATCGTGAAGGGGCACACCCAGACCTCGTCGATGCCGCACTGCCGAATGAGGTCGACCTTCTCCGGCACGTCGGTGAGCACCACCACCGGCTGGGATGGGTACAGCACCGAGCGCGGGTGCGGGTCGAACGTCACGGCGTAGCTCTTCAGCCCGAGGTACCGGGCGCGCTGGACCACCTGGGTCAGCAGGCACTGGTGGCCGCGGTGGACGCCGTCAAACGTGCCAATCGTGATGATGGCAGACACCGCGGCGTCGCCCATCAGGCTGGCACCGCTAGCCCACCAGCGTCGGGGTCCCGCAGCAACAGGATGCGCGGACGCAGCGTGCACCCGTCCGTCGCCCCAATGAGACGCAGTCGGCCCTGGTCGTCGTATACGAGCACCCGCTCCGCGGCCGTGGCCGCGTGGGGCACCGGCTGACCTCTGATGAGTCGCGAGACAGTCTCATCATTCGCGTGGACGACTGGCGCCGCGCTCAGGACGGCGTCGGCCGGCAGGAGTACGTTGGCGATGCCGCGGCGCTCGATCTCGTCCAATGGCAGCGCGTCCTCGAGGCGGAATGGTCCAACCCGCGTCCTGACGAGGCGACGCACGTGACCCACCGTCCCTAACGCCTGGGCGACGTCGCGAGCCAGCGCGCGGACGTAGGTGCCCTTCGAGCATTCAACATCGACCGCCAGCGCATCGGCGTGGAGCCAGACGAGGTCAAGGGCATACATGGTAACGGGGCGACTGGCCAGGCGGACCGCGTCGCCGCGGCGGGCCAGCGCGTACGCGCGTTGCCCGCCCACGTTGACCGCAGAGTAGCGCGGCGGGGTCTGGTCGATGGTGCCGCGGAACCGCGACAGGACGGCTTCGACAGCGCCGGCCGAGAGCGCTGGCACGGGTGCCGAGGCGACCACCTCGCCCTGGGCGTCGTCGGTGGCGGTCGCGGTCCCGAGCTGAATCTGCGCGTGGTACTGCTTGTGGCCCGACTGCACCACGTCGGCGAGACGGGTGGCCGGACCAAGCAGGACGGGCAGGACGCCCTCCGCCATCGGGTCCAGTGTTCCGGCGTGCCCAACGCGGCGCTGGCCGCTGAGTCGCCGCACCCGCGCCACCACGTCGTGCGAGGTCCAGTCGGGCTGCTTGCAGACGTTCAGGATACCGACAAGCTCGGTCTGGCCCGGCTCAGGTGCCCTCTTCAGGGTCCGCCTCCGGCGCCAACGCCCGCTCCTCCTCGATTGTCCGCATGAGCCGCATGATACGGGCGCCCTGTTCGAGCGATGGATCGAACAGGAAATCGAGGTCGGGGACGACGCGCAGGTCCAGCCTCTCCTTCAGGTTGTGGCGCAAAAAGCGTGCGGCTCGCTTCAGGTGCGCGGCCGCCAGGCGGATCTCCTCGTCGTCGCCGTAGACGCTGAAGTAGACCTTCGCCGTCCGCAGATCCGGTGCCGTATCGACCTCGGTGATGGAGATGAGCGACTCGGTCAGCGCGGCGTCTTTGACCTCGCGGCGGAGCAGCTCAGCGATCTCCTCGCGGAGGAGCTGATTGATGCGCAGCAGTCGTCGGGACGTCATGGAGGCTGTTTAGGGACCAGTGGTCGGCGCGTCGGCCCGGTCAGCCGACGGCACCGGACTCGGCGGCACCACTACACGGCGACGCGCTCGCTGGCGTAGAACTCCAGCGTATCGGCCACCTCGAGGTCATCCCAGCCGTCGAGAGCGATGCCGCACTCGAAGCCCTCGCGCACCTCGTTGACGTCGTCCTTGAAGCGCTTGAGGGAGCCGATGCCGCCATCCCAGAGCTCGGCGCCGGCGCGCCGTAGGCGAACGCGGTCCTGGCGGTGCACCACGCCATCGCTGACGATGCAGCCGGCGATGGTGCGCTTGCCCGCTTTGAAGGTGGCGCGCACCTCGGCGTGGCCGTGGACGACCTCCTGGAAGCGCGGCTCGAGCATGCCGGTGAGCATCCCCTCGATGTCCTCGAGCAGCGTGTAGATGACTGTGTACCCGTGCACCGACACACCGTTCAGCTCGGCCGCCCGCCTGGCGTCGGCTTCGACGCGGACGTTGAAGGCGATGATGAGGGCCTTCGAGGCGGCCGCGAGGTTGACGTCGGTGACGTTCACGTTGCCGAGGCCGGCGTGGATCACTTTTGCCCGCGTCTCGGCCTGGTCGCCCAGCTTCTCGAGCGAGGAGACGATCGGCTCGATGCTGCCCTGGACGTCGGCCTTGACGACCAGGTTGAGCTCTTTGACGGCGCCGGAGCGGATGCGGGCGAAGACTGCCTCGAGGGACATCTCCGTCTCGCCGTCCCGTTGGCCGGCCCGAGCGGCGGTCTCGCCGAGCAGCCGGGCCGCGCGCTCGTCGACGACCGCCTGGAAGCGGTCGCCGGCCGCCGGCACGCCCGTCAGGCCAAGCACCTCGACCGGGAAGGAGGGCCCTGCCGCCTTGACGCGTCGGCCGCGGTCGTCGAAGAGCGCCTTGATCCGACCCCAGGCGGCGCCGGCGACGACGAGGTCGCCCACGTGCAAGGTGCCCGACTGGACCAGGAGGGTGGCCACGGCGCCACGTGACTTGTCCATGCGCGCTTCGACGACGGCGCCCCTGGCGGCACAGTCCGGGTCGGCGCGCGGCTCGACCTCGGCGTCAGCGACCAGCAGGATCGTCTGGAGCAGCGTGTCGATGCCTTCGCCCGTCCTGGCCGAGACCGGGATGGCTTCGATCGGCCCGCCGTACTCGGTGACGACGACGCCGAGGTCCGCCAGCTCCTGCTTCGCGCGGTCGGTCTGGGCATCGGGCCGGTCGACCTTGTTGATAGCGATGATGATCGGCACGGCGGCCGCGCGAGCGTGGTCGATGGCTTCGCGGGTCTGCGGCATGACGCCATCGTCGGCGGCGACGACGATGACGGCGATGTCGGTGATCTGGGCGCCGCGGGCGCGCATCGCGGTGAAGGCCTGGTGGCCGGGGGTGTCCAGGAACGTGACCGGGCGACCATCCACGTCCACCTGGTAGGCGCCGATGTGCTGCGTTATGCCCCCCGCCTCGCCCGTGGCGACGCGCGTCTTGCGTATGGCGTCGAGAAGGCTCGTCTTGCCGTGGTCGACGTGGCCCATGATGGTGACCACCGGTGGCCGAGGAACGCGATGCTCGTCCAGGACGACATCGTCGCCTGGCGGCAGGAGCTCGACCTGGGCGGCGCCGTTGGCCGGGGACTCCAGCGGCGGCGGGGCGGCGGCGCTGCCCGCGGCGGCGCTGGAGGCGCCCTGCTCGCGGACGTCGAAGCCGAGGTCGCCGGCGACGATGGCGGCCGTGTCGTAGTCGAGCGCCTGATTGATGGTCGCCATGATGCCGTTGGTCAGGAGCGCCTTCATGATGTCGGTGACCCGGGTGCCCAGGAGGCTGGCCAGCTCGCCGACAGTGACCACCGCGGGCAGCTCGACCGGGCCGGCTTCGGCCGCGCGCGTGGCGATGGCCGCCGCGTTCTCGGTCGCTCTGCGCTCGAATGCTTCCAACTGCCCGCGCCGACCACCACGGGTTTGTCCTGGGCGATTGGCGGGGCGGCGGGGGCGTTGCATGGCTCGTGGCATAGGGGGCTCCTCTTCTGGCTATCAGCGATCGGCTATCGGCTATCGGCTATCGGCTATCGGGTTGCGGCGATCAGTGAGCGGCTGTGCCCGCTCGGTCATGGTGTTCGGTGAGCTGGGGGAAGTGGGCCAGCGGTCGCGGAGCGCGGCCATGTCGTCGTCCGCGATGGCCGGGATCCGGAGCGCCCGCGGCAGAATGGCGCGCTTGAACGCCAGCGTCCAGCAGTCCGGGTCGTCGTGGAGGTAGGCGCCGCGGCCAGACAGCTTGCCGCCAGGATCGACCCGCACGGCGCCTGAGGCCAGGCGGACGATCCGCACCAGCGCCCGCTTCGCGTCGCCCTGGCGGCAAGCCACGCAGGTGCGCTGCGGGACGTGCCGCGGGCGGGGCGTAGGCCCGCCGCGCGCCACGCGTCGCTACTCGTTTCGCGCCCCGACCGGCTCGGGCGCTACGTCGGAGCGCGCGTCGGCCGGCGGTGCTTCCTGGGCGCGGCCGCGAGCGGCGTCGGCCAGCTCAGCCGCCTGGACCGCAACGTCGCTCTTGATGTCGATACGCCAGCCGGTGAGCTTCGCGGCAAGTCGAGCGTTCTGGCCCTCTTTGCCGATAGCCAGCGAGAGCTGGCGCTCGGGCACGACCACCTTCGCGGTACGCGACCCCTCGTCGATCGTGACGTGGCTGACCTGCGCCGGGCTGAGCGCGTTCGCCACGTAGCGCGCCGGATCGTCGCTCCACTCGACGACGTCAATCTTTTCGCCGTTGAGCTCGTTGACGATGTTCTGGATGCGCACCCCGCGCACACCGACGCACGAGCCGACCGGGTCGATACCCTCCTGCCGCGCGGACACGGCGACTTTCGAGCGGAAGCCGGCTTCACGGGCGATCGCCTTGATCTCCACGGCGCCGCTGAAGATCTCCGGCACCTCCTGCTCGAACAGGCGGCGCAGCATGAGCCGATGGGCGCGGGAGACGATGATCTGGGGGCCGCGCGGCGTGTCGCGTACTTCGGCCAGGTACACCCGGAGGCGTTGTCCCTGGTAGTAGCGCTCGGTGGGCACCTGCTCGGTGCGGGGCATCACGGCCTCGGCGCGGTCGATCTCGATGATCGCCGTTCCCGCCTCGATCCGCTGGACAACCCCGTGCACGATCTCGCCCTCGCGCTCGGCGAACTGGTTGAAGACGAGTCGCCGCTCCGCGTCGCGCAGCTTCTGCATAACGACCTGCTTGGCCGTCTGGGCGGCGATGCGGCCAAACTGCGGCGGGGTCACGTCCTCGTTGATCTGGTCGCCCGGCTGTGCGTCCGGGAAGAGCGGCTTGTTGTCAGGCCCCTTGAGCGTGCGCGCCTGCTCGACGATGATGAGGTTCTCGTCGTCCGCGTCGTCGGGGATGTCGTCCACAACGGTGAGCCAGTGGTACACCCTCGGCTGGCCCGACTCGGCGTCGATCTCGGCAGTGATCGCCCGCGTGTCCTCCTGGTCGTGCTTGTACGCCGACACCAGGGCGGTCTCGATGGCCTCGACAACCATCTCGCGGGGGACACCTTTCTCGGCAGCTAGCTGAGTGATGGCTGTCATGAATTCGCTTTTCATGCCGGCATGCCTCCCGTGTGATGGATTGTTGGTCCTGTGAATGCTCCGAACAACAAAAGAAGTGGGGTGAACCCACTTCCGCGTCCCATGAGGACGGGCCGCCTACCCTGGTGGCCCGGTTTCGCCAGCGACGAGTATAACACGCGTCCCGGACCCGCGTTGCGCTTACGCGGGCTCCACCCACCTGCCGCGACTCTTGATCAGCTGGACGAGGCGGTCGTCGGCTTCGGCTTCAGGGACGCTCTTTTCGACCACGTCCTTACCCACGTACAGGTTCACGTGTCCAGGCGAGCCGCCCACATAGCCGAAGTCCGCATCCGCCATCTCCCCGGGCCCGTTCACCACGCAGCCCATGATGGCGATCTTGACGCCCTTCAGGTGGTCAGTCCGCGACCGGATGCGCTCGGTGGTGTCCTGGAGGTCGAACAGGGTGCGGCCGCACGACGGGCACGACACGAACTCCGTCTTCGTGATGCGGACGCTCGCTGCCTGGAGGATCCCGAACAGGAGCCGCTCGCGCTCCTCCGCACTCTGGGGGGCCACCAGACCGACGCTGTCGCCGATGCCGTCACACAGCAGAGAGCCGAGAACCGTCGCGCTCCGCAGCAGCACCTCCAGCGAGTCCGGCTCGTCCGCCTCGTCCATGGCCAGGGACAGGTGCACCGGGCGCGGGTCGCCATCGTGGTCCAGGCGCGCGACCAGCGCCCGGTAGGCCCGGACGCCGTCGTACCAGGCGACAGGCTGCTCCAGACGCGCCAGGGCTTCCAGGCGGGGCGTGCCGCCGGCAAACGCCTCCTCGGCCGGCTCGACGACCGCGACCGGGGCGCCGTCGCCAACGGCGATACCAACGTCCGCCGCGGACGTTCGCCGACGGGCGTAGCTGTACGGGTCGACTCGCTCCGGCAAGGCCTGGCGCGCGAACGAGCGAGCCCCGGGCAGGCCGGCGTTGTACGGCGCAACCAGCCGGGCGGCGACCGGAATCTCCGCCTCGGGCTCCTCGGTCAGCGACACGCGAACTGTGTCGCCCAGGCCGTCGTCGAGTAGCGCACCAATACCGACAGCCGACTTTATGCGGCCATCTTCGCCCAGGCCGGCCTCAGTCACGCCGAGATGCAGCGGGTACGCCATGCCCTCCTGGTCCATGCGGGCGACCAGCAAGCGGTACGCCTGGATCATGATCTTCGGGTTGGACGCCTTCATGGACAGCACGATGTCGTAGTAGCGCAGCTTCTCGGCGATGCGCACGAACTCCAGAGCCGACTCGACCATGCCGGCGGGCGTATCGCCGTAGCGATTCATGATGCGGTCGGACAGGGACCCGTGGTTCGAGCCGATGCGCATGGCGACCCCGCGGTCGCGGCATTTCACCACCAGAGGCGCAAAGCGCTCCTGGATGCGTTCGAGCTCGGCGGCGTAGTCGGCGTCGGTGTACTCGCGGACGCGGAAGAACTTCTGGTCGGCGAAGTTGCCAGGGTTGACGCGGACCTTGTCGACGTGCTCGGCCGCCTCGAGAGCTGCCGCCGGGCTGAAGTGGATGTCGGCGACGAGGGGCACGCTGAGGCCGCGGGCCAGCAGGCGGCGCCGAATCTCACCGATCGCCTTGGCGTCGGAGACGGTGGGCGCGGTGATGCGGACGATCTCGCAGCCAGCCTCGATCAGGCGCACCGTCTGGGCGAGCGTGCCCTCGACGTCCTGGGTGCGCGTGGTGGTCATGGATTGAACGCGGATAGGCTGCTCGCCGCCGACGCCGACCGAGCCGATTGCCACCTCGCGGGTGCGTCGGCGCCGGTACGCGTAGCGGCTAGCACAGTACGAATTCGTAGCAGTCAGCATTAGCTCGTTTCATCTTCCCCAGTTGAAGGAGGGCACCGGGGACAGGATGTCGTTCACGGAGATGATGACCATCAGCGTCAGCAGCACGACGATGCCCACGAAATGGAAGGCCGCTTCACGCTCTGGGGGCACGCGGCGGCCGCGCAGCCACTCCAGCAGGACGAAGAACAGGCGGCCACCATCCAGCGCCGGGATCGGCAGCATGTTGGCGACCGACAGCCCCGCGCTGAACATGCCGGTCAGCACGAAGATCGGGTACCAGAAGCCCGTGTCGGCGACGTAGTCGACCGCCTGAGCCGTCAGCTGCGCCATGCCCGGCAGCCCGATCGGACGCGCGTCGCTCGGCGTGATGACGCCCTCTGCCAGGAGCTTGGGGACCATGAACGTCACCCCCACGGCCCTCAGGGTCTGCTCGGTGCCTTGCGCCACGGCGCCGAGCACCCCGTAGCGCACCACGTCGTTGGCGTCCAGCACGACCCCCAGAGCGCCCTGCCCGGACGGGGGGTTACCCCGCGGCGTCAGCGACACCGTGACGTCACCGTCCGGCCGATGAACCGCCAGCGTCACCGCCTGGTCGTAGTGCTGGACGGTGTCGTCGCGGAACTGCTGGACGTTGACCGGCTGGCCGTTGAAAGCTGTCACGACGTCGCCGGGGCGCAGACCGGCGAGGGCCGCGGGGCTGTCCGAGGCAATCGCTGCTAGATGCACCTGGCCATCCGGGGTCAACCGCGGAATGCCCACGATGTACACGAGTGAGAAGGCGACGATAGCCAGCAGGAAATTCATGGCCGACCCCGCGGCCAGGACCAGAGCGCGGACCCGGCGCGGCTTACTGGCGAAGCTCCCCGGGGCGGTCGGGTCCTCCTCGCCAAGCATCTTGACGAAGGCGCCGAAGGGGATCCAGTTGATCGAGTACAGGACGCCGTTGCGGCGGAAGCCGAACAGGCGCGGCGGCAGGCCGATGCCGAACTCCTGGACCGTGATTCCCGTGAGCCGTGCCGTGATGAAGTGGCCCGCCTCGTGGACGATCATCATGAGGCTGAGGATCGGCAGGAAGGCCAGGAGGTTCATCGTCGCGGGAGCGGTCGCCCACTGGCATCATAGCAATGGACCGGCGCCGCCCCCGGCCATTCCCGCCTGAAGCTGCCACGCGCGGCCGAAGTCACGCGCCCACGCGTCAGCGCGAAGAACCTGGGCCAACGATGGCGCCGGCTGGCCCGCGTGAGCCGCGAGCGCGGCCGCTATGAGATCACCAATGTCCGTGAAGCGTAGCGAGCCTGCCAGAAATCGGTCGACCGCGACCTCGTTCGCGGCGTTCAGGACAGTGGGGTAGGTTCCCCCCTTGCGCCCGGCCGCGTACGCCAGGCCGAGACACGGGTACTTCGCCTCATCGACGGGCCCGAAGCTCAGCTGGCCGATCGCGGCCAGGTCAAAGGGCGCCAGCGGCGCCGGCAATCGGTCCGGGTGGGACAGGGCGTACTGGATCGGCAGGCGCATGTCCGGCCGGCCGAGCTGCGCCTTGACCGAGCCGTCGATGAACTCGACAAGCGAGTGCACCACGCTCTGGCGGTGAATGACCACGTCGATAGCGTCGAACGGCAGCCCGAAGAGCCATTGCGCCTCGATGACCTCGAGCCCTTTGTTCATGAGAGTGGCCGAATCGACGGTGATCTTGGGGCCCATCGACCACGTGGGGTGCTGCAGCGCCTGAGCCGGGGTGGCCTCGGCGAGCTCCGCCACGGGCAGGTCGCGAAACGCGCCGCCCGAGGCGGTCAGGATGAGACGGCGGGCGCGCGTCGCGAACGGCTCCTCGCCCTGCAAGCACTGCCAGATGGCGCTGTGCTCGCTGTCGATCGGCAGCAGCGAGGCGCCCGACCGCGCCGCCGCCCCTGTCACCAGGTGGCCCGCCATGATGAGCGTCTCCTTGTTCGCCAGCGCGACCGACTTGCCGGCCTCGAGCGCCGCGAGCGTGGGCGCGAACCCGACCGTGCCACTGGTCGCCACGACCAGGAGGTCGACGCCAGGGTCGGTGGCGAGGGCGGACAGGCGGTCCTCGCCCACGAACAGCGTCGCGCCAGGCGCCGCGACCACATCCGAGGGGCCGCTGCCCGTCAGGCAGGCTACCCTGGGGGCGAACTCCCGCACCTGGGCCATGAAGGTGTCAGATGGCCGATGGGCGACGAGCGCGACGACTTCGAAGGATTCAGGGTGCCACCTGACGACGTCGAGGGTCTGTTGGCCGATGGAGCCGGTACTGCCGAGGAGCGCGAGCCTCTTGCGCGGGCTCACGCGAACTGGAGCGCGTACGCGAAGGCGACCGGCCCGCAGAACAGGAGGCTGTCCATCCGGTCGAGCAGCCCGCCATGCCCGGGGATGAGCACGCCTGAGTCTTTGACGCCGGTCTGGCGCTTGACCAGCGACTCCGCCAGATCGCCCAGGATCGTCGCCACGCCGATGGCCAGCCCGAACCCCACCATGAGCAGCGGGCCGTGCGGGCCGCTCGAGCCGAGCACGGGGGCCAGCCAGCTGTCCCAGATGAGGCCGAGCAGCACCGAGGCCAGAGCCGAGCCGGCCAGCCCGGCGACAGCGCCCTCGACCGACTTGGACGGGCTGATGCGCGGGGCCAGGCGCGCGCGGCCGTACGCGCGGCCCACGAAGTAGGCGCAGCTGTCGCAGAACCAGCTCCCCAGAAGCAGGGCGACCACCCAGAATGGTCCGCTGGCGTGCTCGGGGCCGACGTGCTCGCGCAGTGGCTCATAAAACATCATGAGCCCACCGAGGTACAGGCCGAGCGCCAACGACGTCGCCCAGTCGACCATCCCGTGGTCCGCGTCACCGCGAAGCACCACCATCACCAGGCCACCAAGGACAGCCAGCGTGACCAGCATGACGCCATCCGGCGCGACCACCACCTCCGGTGCCTGGCCACGACGGAGGAACGCGTCCAGCGGCAGCAGCAACGCGATGCCGAGCAGCACGGGGTCAAGGGGGGCGTAGCCGCCCGAGCGCAGCATTCCGCGGACTTCCCAGGCGGCCACGCCGGAGGCGCCAACGATGACCGTGGCGTAGGGGACACCGCCCAGGCAGGCGATGCCAAGCAGCACTGGAACGAGGACGAAGCCGCTGGCTATGCGGAGGGTGAGCGAGGAGGCGCTTCTCCGGGCGGCCGGGGCTACCTCGGCCATGGCCATGCTGGCGCGGCCAACGCCCCGGGCTTCAGGCAGCACACAGGCCCTAGTGCGGAGTGGCTGGCTGCACGAGCAGACCGCCGAAGCGGCGGACGCGCCGACCGTACTCCTTGAACGCCTCGTAGAGCGCATCGCGGCCAAACTCGGGCCAGCATAGTGGTGTCGAATAGTACTCGGCGTACGCCGACTGCCACAGCAGGAAGTTGCTGAGCCGCATCTCGCCTCCCGTCCTGACGATGAGGTCGGGGTCGGGAAGCCCGGCCGTGTCGAGGTACTGGTCGATCAGGTCCTCGGTGACGTCGTCGGGGGCAATACCATTCAGCAGCATGCGGCGCACCGCCCGGGCGATCTCGCCGCGCGCGCCATAGTTGAAAGCGACGTTCAGGATCAGCCGGTCGTTGTTGCGCGTGAGCTCGATGGCGCGCCGCACCCGCTCGGCGAGCGTCTGCGCGATGCCGTCCAGGCTGCCCACGTGGCGTATCTGGACGTTGTTCCGGTGTAGCTCGGCGGCCTCGCGGTCGATCCGCTGGGCCAGAAGCGTCATCAGCCCGCGCACCTCCTCGGCGGGGCGGCGCCAGTTCTCGGTGGAGAACGCGTAGATCGTCAGCACCTGCACGCCGACGTCCGAGCACGCCATGGTGATGCGGCGCACGTTCTCGGTCCCCGCGTGGTGGCCCGCCAGGCGGGGCAAGCCGCGCCGGGCCGCCCAGCGGCCGTTGCCGTCCATGATCACGCCGACGTGGGTCGGGATCGCCGTCAGTCCGAGCTCCGCGGCGGCGGGGTTCAGACCCGTGGATTGGCCCGGACCGGTGGCGAGCGCCACGCGCTAGACCTCCTTGACCTCGGCCTCTTTTTTCTTCGAGACCTCGTCAATCTGGCGCACGGACTGGTCGGTGAGCTTCTGGAGTCGGTCCTGCGCGCGGTGCTGGTCCTCGGCCGAGATGCCGCCTTCCTTCTCGGCCCGCTTCACCTGGTCAAGGGCATCGCGACGACAGTTCCGTACCGCGACACGCGCCTCCTCGGCGCGCTGATGCACCTGCTTGACCAGGCCCTTGCGTCGGTCCTCGGTGAGCTGGGGCAGCGCCAGGCGCAGCACGTTGCCGTCATTTGTGGGGTTGATCCCCAGGTCTGACTTCTGGATGGCCCTCTCCAGCACGCTGAGCATGCTCTTGTCCCACGGCTGGATCACTATCAGGCGAGGGTCGGGCGTCGACACGTTGGCCACGGCGTTGACCGGCTGGACCGAGCCGTAATAGTCCACCTGGACCCTGTCCAGGAGAGCCGGGGTAGCGCGTCCCGTTCGCACGCTCTGGAGGTCCTGCTGGAACACTTCCACGGCTCGACCCATCTTGTGCTCCGCCGTCTTCAGTATGTCGTCAAGCATCGTCGCCTATTGCCCTCCGAGTCGGTCCGGTGCGGCTTCCGTCGATAGTGGCCATGCGACCCCTGGTCGGGCAATGCCGGTAAGGCATCGTCCGGTCGGTCCTCTCTCTGCTGTCTCGTCTGTCGCTTCTCGCTAAGAGATCAGGGTGCCCACCTTGCGGTCGCCCTCCACTAGTCGTACCAGATTGTCGTCGCCGTCGAGCTCGAACACGATGATGGGCAGCTTATTGTCCATGCACAGCGACAGCGCCGTGGCGTCCATCACCCTGAGGCGCCGCTCGAGCGCGTCCATGTAGGTGAGCGTGTCGAACTTGCGGGCCTCCGGCACCTTGTTCGGGTCGGCGTCGTAGACGCCGTCGACCCTGTTCTTGGCCATGAGCAGCACCTCGGCACCGATCTCGAGAGCGCGGAGGGACGCCGCCGTGTCAGTCGTGAAGTACGGGTTGCCGGTGCCACCGGCGAAGATGACGACGCGCCCCTTCTCGAGGTGGCGCACCGCGCGGCGCCGGATGTACGGCTCGGCGACAGCAGTCATGGTGACCGCCGTCTGGACGCGGGTGACCAGGCCGCTGCGCTCCATCGCCGACTGCAGAGCCAGGGCGTTGATCACCGTGGCGAGCATGCCCATGTAGTCGGCGGTGGAGCGCTCCATGCCGCGGGTGGCGGCGGGCTCGCCGCGCCAGATGTTGCCACCACCGATGACGAGCCCCACCTGGACGCCGCGCGTGGCGACGGCGAGCACCTGGCGCGCGATCCTCTCGACAACCCCGGGGTCGACGCCGAAGCCGGCGCTGCCCTGGAGGGCCTCGCCGCTCAGCTTCAGGACGACGCGGTGGTAGCGCAGCGCCCCGTTGCTGCTCGGCCTGCCATTGTCGGCGCCAGTCACGTGTCGGCCGCTCGTCTTCCTGCGTCCTGTTTTCTGCTTACTGCTTACTGCTTACTGCGCGCCGAGCTCGAAGCGGGCGGCCCGTCGGATGACGACGTTCTCCCGCAGCTTGGCGATCGTCTCGTTGACCAGGTCCTGGATCGTCCGGGACGGGTCGCGAATGAACGCCTGCTCCAGAAGCGGGACGTCCTCGGTACCGTCCGGCGAGGGCTCGTCGCGGCTGATGCGCGACGGGTTCATCGCGGCGACCTGCATGGCGACGTCGTGGACGAGCGCCTTGAAGTCCTCGGTGCGCGCCACGAAGTCCGTCTCGCAATTCACTTCGACCATGGCGCCGATGCGGCCCCCGGCGTGGACGTAGCAGTCGACGATGCCCTGGCTGGCGGCGCGGCCGGCCTTCTTGGCCACGCTGGCCAGACCCCACTCCTTCAACAGCTTCTCTGCCTTGACGGTGTCCTGGTCGGTCTCTTCGAGGGCGCGCTTACAGTCCATGATGCCCGCGCCGGTACGGGCTCTCAGCTCTTTGATCAAGTCGGTGGATGCCACCGGAGTCTCCCTTTGTTTCTGTTTAAAGACTTAAAGACCTGAAGGCGGGCTGGCGCGAAGACACCCCGTCAGATGGACGGCTAGGCGTCCTCGTCCTCTTCGAGCTCGAACTCCATCATGAAGTCCTCCTCGGTCATCATCGGCACGTCGGCCGGCATCGCCTCGATCTCGTCCGGGCTGAGCCCAGTGCCGCTGCCTGGCTCGCCGAGCGCGGCAGCCCGCTGCTCCCGACCCTCGATGATGGCATCGGCGATCTTGGCGGCGATGAGGCGGACAGCTCTGATGGCGTCGTCGTTGGACGGGACCGGCCAGTCGATGAGCTGCGGGTTGCAGTTGGTATCCGCCATGGCGATGATCGGCAGCTTCAGCCGGTTCGCCTCGGCCACCGCGATGGCCTCCCGGTGGGGGTCCACGATGAACACCATGTCCGGCACACGGTAGTTCTTGCGCAAGCCGCCGAGCATACGCTGGAGCTTCTCCAGCTCGTCCTGGAGCCTGATCGCCTCCTTCTTCGGCAGCTGATCGAACTCGCCAGCGTCCTTGCGCCGTTCGAGCTCCTCCATGCGGCGGATGCGGGTCAGGATGGTGCTGAAGTTGGTCAGCGTCCCGCCCATCCACCGCTGGTTCACGTACGGCATGCCCGCCCGTGTGGCCTCCTCGGCGATGGTGTCCTGGGCCTGTTTCTTCGTCCCGATGAACAGCATCGTCTTGCCGTCGGCGGCCTGCTGGCGGACGAAGCTCATGGCTTCGTCGAGGCGGCGGACAGTCTGCTGAAGATCGATGATATGGATGCCGTTACGCTCGGTGAAGATGAATGGCCGCATGCGGGGGTCCCACCGGCGCGTCTGATGGCCGAAGTGGACGCCGGCTTCGAGCAGCGTCTTCATCTGAACTGGGGCTGGCATGACGTTCCTTTCCGTTGATGTCCGCCGCGACCATCATGCTGCTCGGGACCCTTGGCGGAGCGACGCGGAGCTGGAAGACGGGGCCGGCGCTGCGCCAGCTCTCCCAGTTGGTCGCTCGCTCCTCGTACCAGGGCACGGCCTGAGCAGTCCGGCCGCGTGTGTACTACAAGCTCTACGCAGTGGATACGAGGTGCTCATCCCGGGACGAAGGGGCGTCGTTGGACCGGGGCAGCAGCAAAGTATACGTCAACCCGTGCGCCGCCTAGCGGCCAACCGCTCGCACGTTGGCGTTGTGCTCCTCCAGGGTGCGGGCGAACAGGTGGCTGCCGCTGCCGTCGGTCTTCGCCACGAAGTAGAGGTAGTCGGTGCTGGCCGGGTCCAGGACGGCGCGGATCGACGCCTCCCCCGGGCTGCAGATCGGGCCCGGCGGCAGCCCGGCGCGCAGGTACGTGTTGAATGGCGAGTCGACGTGAAGATCAGCGTCCGAGAGGCTGACCTTCCAGTAGTCGTAGCTCCTGGCGTCACGGCCGTCCCGCGTCGCGACGGCGTACTGGACGGACGGATCCGCCTGGAGCCGCATGCCCCGGCGGAGCCGGTTCACGTACACGCTGGCGATGGTTGGCCGCTCTGACGGCACCTGAGCCTCCCGCTCGACGATCGAGGCCAGCGTCAGGAGATCACGCGCCGGCAAGCCGGACGCCGCCGCCCCTTGCCGGAGCGCGTCGCCCACCCGCTGGTCGAACAAGCGCACCATAAGCTCCGCCGCCTGGGCACCCGACACGGGCTCCTTGACCTCGTAGGTGGCGGGGAAAAGCTCGCCTTCGAGCGTCTGCGGGGGTGGCGCACCGAGGCCACCCGATCCTGCCACCCCCGACGGGTCCGCGACCGCGCGGAGAAAGTCGTCGCGCCCTGTTACGCCGGTCGCCTCGAGCCGATCGGCGATCTGCTCGGCGCGCCAGCCCTCCGGAATGGTCACGACCAGGCCACGCTTCACCTGGCCGCGCACCAGCACCTCCATGATCTCGCGGGCCGACATCGAGGGCGACAGCTCGTAGTCGCCCGCCGTGAGCTTGTCGCCGACGCCGGTCTGCTGGACCAGCAGCCGGAACGCCAGGCCGGAGCGCACCAGCCCGTGCCGCTGGAGCTCGTCGCCAATGGTCGAGGCTGCCGCCCCCGGGGCAACGGTGAAGGTCTGCTTGGCCGTGTCGTTCGGGCTGACGGGCGCCAGGGGATCCGCCAGGCCGCCTAGAGACGTCGACACCAGGGGCGCCGAGTCGTTCAGGAGGGCGTTGCCGACGACCCCGGCGACGCCGACGATGATCGCCACGAACACGACGACGAGCAGGCGCGCCCTCACCGCCTCGCGCTCCGCCGCTGGGCATCCAGGTAGTCCTGCAGGATGACGGCCGCCGCGATGGCGTCGATGGCCCCTTTCGACCGACGCCCGCTCCGCCCTTGCGCCCGCACAATGTCAGCCGCCGCCATACTCGACAACCGCTCGTCCCACAGCTCGACCGGGACCGCCACCACCTTGCGCAGCAGCCCGGCGAACGTCTCGGCGCGTCTCGCCTGGCGTCCCACAGAGCCGTCCTCGTTCAGCGGCCAACCCACCACCAGGAGGTCGACAGCTTCGCGTCGGGCAAGCCCCTGGATCGCGTCGAGCACGGGCGCCAGGCCGTCGCGGCGGTCCAGCACCGCCAGCGGGGTAGCGAGAAGCCGGAGCTCGTCGCTCAGCGCCAGACCCACGCGCCGCTCGCCCGTGTCGATGCCGAGAACGCGTCCCCGCGGCTGATCGGCGAGCCCAGTTATTGGGTGCCTCGGACGTTCACGTCCACGCGGAAAGCGCGCGGCGCCCAGGACGGCGACAGCTCAACGATCGGCGGCTCCGCCAGGCCGGTGAGCCGGCCCAGGTACGCGCGGGCGTCCTGCGCGGTGCTGCCGCGCAGCGCTTCGCCAATGGCACGAGCGTCCAGCCGCCGCTCCAGCGTGCCGGAAACCCCCGTTTGCAGGACGATCTTCTGGCCGTCCACCTTCAGGACAGCGGGTACCCCCACCTTGGGGGCGCCCGTCAAGTACATGTCAGTTCCGGAGCCATCCTCGAGCATGTGGCCGACCAGGTCGTTGAACGCCAGGTTCTGGAAGGCCGTGCCGGTGACCGTGACGCTGACGTGGCCGGTGAGCTGCGCGGTCTCGGCGCCCAGCGGCTGGTCGAAGTGCTCGGTGCTCGCGTTCGGCGTCACCTTGACGGCGGACTCGGGCAGGGTGCGCTCCGGACCCGCCTTCAGCTTCAACTGGACAAACCCTCTGTTCATACCGTCCTTGGCCCACAGCTCGCGTAGCCTGGCCTGGTCGTCAGCGGTCACGACTGTCGCCTGCCGGTCGGTACCACCGGTCGTGGGCCGCTGATTGGTGACGTCGAGCGCGTCGAGGCTCGGGCCGACGAACTGGGTAATCTGCGCCGCCGGGACATTGCCGGCTGTGCCAGGCTGCTCCGCGGTAATGGTGACCCGCGCTGGCACCGCGGGGAGCAGCGGGTGCTCCTGGTCGGTCACGAAACGGACGCCATTGGCCACGCGCACCAGCGTGCCCTTCGGCAAGGAGAACGTCGCTGGCCGGTGGCTGGTGACGAGCACCTCGCCCCGGGCGCGCTCCTGGCCGACTGTCTGCTCCGCCACCTCCACGGAGTCTGGCACATCCAGCGTGGCGCTGAGCAGCTCCCCGGGCAGCGTGCCGGTCGCAGCGTCCGGCGCCCGCGCGTCTGGGCTCACCGTGACTTGCAGGTCGCGGGCGATAGCGGCGGCCTGGGGTACGAGCGTCACCCGCATGACCGGTATCACGACCACCGCCGCCAGAGCCAGCGCCCCGAGCGCCACCAGCGTCGTCAGCAGCCCGGCGAGGCCGGGCACGGGCACCCAGTCTGGCAGGACCAGGCGCGGTGGCCGCTGCCCGGGGCCCACCATGAGGTGCTTCAGCGTGCGCAGCGACCGGCGCGTCTGCAAGCCCTCGTGGCGGGCCAGCCGCCGGCGCGTCCCGTCCTCGGTGATCACGATCGTCTCCGAGGACATCTCGTTGGCGACCCGCGCCAGCATGCGGAATTCGAGGGGCGTGCGGAGGACGGGCGAGCGCCGCGGGATGTACAGGTACATCTCCTCGGCGCTCGTCGACTCGAGCTTCGAGCGGATCGTGCTCAGGTCGTCGTCCGCGTCCAGGAAGACGAGCTCCTGCGAGCGTGGGACGACCCTTGCCCTGCGGAACATGCCGTTCTACACGTCTAAGCGCGTAGCGCGAACAAAGGCGGTCCTAAGCAGGTGGAGCTCAGATGATCAGAATGGAGCAAGACTTATGACCACCTGCTTAGGGCCTGCTCGATGGCCTCGTAGGCTTCAGCCAGCGCCGCCGGCACACGCGCCGGATCCCCGCCGCCGCCGCTGGCGAAGTCCGGTCGGCCGCCGCCGCCGCCACCGGCGGCGCTGGCCATCTGGGACACGAGCTTTCCCGCGTGCAGCCCGCGCGCCGTCAGGTCGCGGGTGATGCCGACGACGAAACTGGGGCGGCCAGCCTGTGAGGTCGCCAGCGCTACCACGGCTGATCCCAGCCCCTCGCGCGCCGCATCGACCATGCTCTTCAGCGTCTCGTCGTCGGCTTCGTCCACCGTCTGGGCCAGGACGTTGACCCCCTGTACGACGCGCGCTGCCGTGGTGAGCCGCGACGCCGACTCGTGCGCCTGCTGGTGGCGCAGTCGCTCCAGCTCTCGCCGCATGGCCTCCAGGTCCGCGTACAGCGCGTCGACCCGCTGCGCCGCGTCGTCGCCAGTCGAACCGACGCGCTCGGCGATGGCCTCCAACGTCCGCAGCCGTCCCGCGACGTACCCCAGCGCCGCCTGGCCGGCGTAGGCCACCAGGCGCCGCTTGCCACTGCCGATGCCGGTCTCGCTGGCAATGATCACCAGCCCCAGCTCACCGGCGTGGTGCGTGTGCGTGCCCCCGCACAGCTCCTTCGAGTAGTCGCCGATGGACACGACGCGCACCTGGTCGCCGTATTTCTCGCCGAACATCATGACGGCGCCCGTCTTCCGCGCCTGCTCCATAGGCATGATCTGCCAGTGGACCGCGAGATCCTCCATGCTGCGCTCGTTGATGATGCGGCCGACGTCGGCAAGCTGCGCGGGTGTCAGCGGCCGCGGATGGTTCACGTCGAAGCGCAGCACGCTCGGCCCGACGTAGGAGCCCTGCTGGCTGGCCGCTGGGCCGAGCACGTCCTTGAGGGCCCGGTGCAGCAGGTGGGTCGCCGTGTGGTGGCGCATCGTCTGTTGCCGGCGCGGAGCATCAACCTCAGCGCTGCCAAGATTGCCGAGCTCCAGGAGGCCCTGTTCGACCCGGCCGACGTGGACGATGTGCCCGGCGCCGTCGAAGCGGGTGTCCTCGACCAGAAACAGGCCCGCCGGTGTGCGGATCAGGCCCGCGTCGCCCACCTGGCCGCCGCCCTCGGGGTAGAACGGGGACGCCTCGAGCACGAGCTGCCCGGCCGCCCCGGCGGCAAGCTCGGCCACGGGGCCGGCCTCGGTCCGTAACCCCAGAATGCGCGCCTGGCTGCGGGTGTCGGTCCAGGCCAGGAACTCCGTCTCCGGGAGATCGCCGAACTGGTTGTCGCCCGCGTGCTCAGCGTGGCGGAAGCTCGTCCGGCCGCGGGCGCGCATCTGCTCGTCCTGGAGCGCCGCCTCGAAATCGCCGCGCTGGAACGTCAGCCCCTCCTCGCCCAGCAGCTCTTCGGTGAGCTCCACGGGGAAGCCGTACGTCTGGTAGAGGTCGAACACCCGGGCGCCAGGGACCTCGCTGGCACCCGCGGCGCGCGCCTCGGCGATGATGCGCTCCAGTTGGGCGGACCCGGCGCGCAGCGTGCGGCTGAACAGCTCCTCCTCGTTCTCGAGGACCTGAACGATCCGCTGCTGGTCCGACCGCAGTACCGGGTAGGCGTCGCCCATGCGCTGGACCACGGCGTCGACCATGCGGCCCAGGAACGGGCCCTCGATGCCGAGTCGGCGGGCGTAGCGGACGGCGCGGCGGGCGACCCTGCGGAGGACGTACTCGCGGCCGCCCGGCCCGGGCACCACGCCGTCGGCAACCAGGAACGTCATCCCGCGCGCGTGGTCGGCCAGGACTCTGATGGCGTAGTCGACAGCGGGGTCGGCGCCGTAGGTTGCCCGGGTGAGCGCCTCGGCGGCGGCCAGGATCGGGCGAAACAGGTCCGTCTCGTAGAAGGTCCGGACGCCGGCGGCGATAGCGGCCGTCCGCTCGAGTCCCATGCCGGTGTCGACGTTCTTCCTCGGGAGCAGGGTGCGAACCCCGGCCTCGTCCTGGAAGTACTGCATGAACACGAGGTTCCAGAACTCCAGCCGGCCGCAATCACAGCCTGGCGGGTCTTCGGGAAAGCCGCAGCCGAACCCCGGCCCCAGCTCGTAGTACAGCTCCGAGTTCGGCCCGCACGGACCACTTCGGCCAGGCGGGCCCCACCAGTTGTCGGCGTCGCCGAAGCGCTTCACGCGCTCGGGGGGGATCCCCTGGGCCAGCCAGACGGCTTCCGCCTCGTCGTCGCTGTGGTGCACGGTGATCCAGAGGCGGTCGCGAGAGAACCCGAGCGGCCCGGTGGCGAACTCGAGCGCCCAGGGTATGACCTCGGCCTTGAAGTAGTCGCCGGCCGAGAAGTTGCCCAGCATCTCGAAGAACGTCAGGTGGCTCCAGTCGCCAACCTCGTCGATGTCCGAGGTGCGGAAGCACTTCTGCACTGACACGTAGCGCGGGTACGGCGACGGCTGTAGCCCAAGAAAGTACGGCACGAACTGCTGCATGCCAGCGGTCGTCAGGAGCACCGTCGGGTCGTTGTGTGGGATGAGACTGGAGGACGGGACGTGCCGGCCGCCTCGGTCGCGCCAGAAAGCGATGAACTCTGAGCGAATGTCGTCGCTCGAAAGGGCAGGCATACGAGTCGCCTGAGGATAACAGTCGGCTCGCGGCCCCCGGCGTGCTGCTAGAACAGAGGCAGCTGCTTGACCATCTCCGTCGCGCTGTTCCAGTACAGACTGGGCTGGCGGTGGCGGGCGACCCGCACCGGGATGTGGCCAAGCCCGTGGCGGCGGAGGTGCTTCCCGACCGTCCGCAGAGCATGGTCGGCGGTGTTGCTGTTCTCGCTGAGATGGGCCAGCCACACGGCGCCCGGAGCGCGGTCGCGGCACGCCGATATGGCCTGGGCGGCGGCCGTGTTCGACAGGTGGCCGCGGCGTCCGGCGACCCGCCGCTTCAGGAACGGCGGGTAGGGTGCCAGGCTCAGCAGCTCGGGATCGTAGTTCGCTTCGATCACCAGGAGGTCGAGATCGGCGAGCTGCGTCTGCGCCGACTCCGGCACCCAGCCGAGGTCAGTGGTGATGGCGGCGCGGCCGGAGTCCGCCTCGAAGCGGAACCCCAGGGGCTCGAAGCAGTCGTGCGGCACCGCGAAAGGCAGCACCTCGATCGCGCCAATGGTGGCCGGGCGGTCGGCCTCGATGGGGCGAGCCAGCGCCGAGTCGCGCAGCGTCTGGCAGCCCAGGGTCCCGCGCGAGGCGTAGACGGGCACCTGGTACAGGTCGGACAGGTCGCGGGCGGACCGGCTGTGGTCGCCGTGGGCGTGCGTCAGGACGATGCCGTCGAGCTCCTCCGGCGACACGCCGCAGTGAGCCAGGTAGCGCTCGACCTGAGCCAGTGGTCGGCCACACTCCACGAGCAGCCGGGTGCGCTCGCTCTCGAGCAGAAAGCAGTTGCCGCTGCTGCCGCTTGCCAGGGCCCAGAGCTGCATGTCCTGTGTATTTTCGGTCAGTGGTCGAAGTAGTCGCGGAGTTTGCGCGAGCGCGTGGGGTGGCGGAGCTTACGGAGGGCCTTGGCTTCGATCTGGCGGATGCGCTCGCGGGTCACGCCGAACTCGCGGCCCACCTCTTCGAGGGTCCGCTGGCGCCCGTCCTCGATGCCGAAACGCAGCTGGAGGACCCGCCGCTCGCGCCCGGTCAGCGAGCCGAGAACGTCCTCCATCTGCTCCTTGAGCATCTGGCGCGTGGCGACGTCGGCCGGGCTGAGCGACGACTCGTCGGGCACGAAGTCGCCCAGGTGGCTCTCCTCGTCGCTGCCCACCGGGACTTCGAGCGACACCGGCTCCTGCGCCGCTTTCTTGATCTCTCGCACGCGCTCCGGCCCGAGGTCCAGCTCGGCCGCCAACTCCTCGTCCTGGGGGTCCCGGCCAAGGTCCTGCTCGAGCCGGCGCCCGAGGCGGGCCAGCTTGTTGATCGTCTCCACCATGTGGACCGGGATGCGGATGGTGCGCGCCTGGTCAGCGATAGCCCGGGTAATCGCCTGCCGGATCCACCAGGTCGCGTAGGTGCTGAACTTGTACCCCTTGCGAAACTCGAACTTCTCGACCGCCCGCATCAGCCCGATGTTGCCCTCCTGGATCAGGTCCAGCAGCGACATGCCACGCCCGACGTACTTCTTGGCCACCGACACCACCAGGCGCAGGTTCGCTTCGATCAGGTCCCGGCGAGCGCGCAGAGCCTCGAACTCCACCCGCTCCAGGCGCTGCTCCAGGACGTGGGCGTCGGTCGGCGTGGCGTACTCCGCGCGGAAGGCCGCCGGGTCCGGCAGGGCGCCGCGCCGGGCCAGGCCCTCGGCGCACCACTCGAGCGCGCCGTCTGGCAGCAGGTAGCTGATGATCGAGGCCAGCACGATCCCACCCTCGGCGCTCTCGGCGCTCCCGGCGCCGGTGTCGACCACCTGGGGCGCCACGCGGGCGTGCTCCGGCTCAGGGTCCGCGAAGCTCGCCATGCTGCGCAGCGAGACGGCGAATCCCCTGGCGTCCGGCGACACCGGCGGGAAAGTCTGCTGCACGATGGGGTAGAGCCGGTGCAGCTGCGCGTACCACGTTTCGAACAGCGCCCAGGCGCTGGCCACCTCACCGTGCCGGGCCGCGTGCCGGCGCAGCTCCTGCTGCACGTGGGAGCCGGCTTCCATAGCGCGAGCCAGCCGCTTCTCGCCGTCCCACGTGAGGAGCGGCACCGTGCCGATCTCGCGCAGGTACATGCGGACGTGGTCCTCGTACCCCTCGCCGTCCATCCGCGGCGCGATGGAGCTGTGCGAGTCGAGAACCTCCTCGGCGGCGGCCAGTTCGGCAGGCGTCGGTTCCGCTACCGCGGGGCCGGTCCAGACAGCGGCAATGTGCTGCAGTGGCGGCGCGTCTTCCTCCGGCCCGGGATCGTCCAGCGCAGGCGTCGGAACTGCCGCGGGCGCCTCGCGCTCCGACGCTGGCGCTGGCGACGATTCGAATGTCACGACGCCGGGCTCCGGACCAGCCACTGCTCCTCGCGGTGGAGGTCGTCCTCGACCGTCTGAAGCTCGCGCGGTACCGCGGCGGCGTTCAGCTCCTGCGCCAGCGCCCGCCGCTGCTCGTCGCTGTCGGCGTCGCGCAGCAGCGTCGTGATCTGCGCCTTGCGCGCCAGCAGCGCCCGGTGGCGCAGCTGGAGACGGACGTTGTCGAGCTCCCTGGCGATCACGTCCGGCGACAAGCGCTCGATGCTTCCCAGTTGCCGCTCCACCAGGGCCAGGTAGGGCGCCAGCGACGGCGCCACCTGCCGTCTGACGGCGTCGAGGCGTGCCCCATCGGCTGTCAACTGGCGCAGGAGAGCGCGATGCTGAGGAAGCGCGAGCTGGTCCTCGTCGGGCGTCCAGGTGGGCGCCGGCGACCCGCCCGCGGCTCCGACGCCGAGGCGGCCGTGGGCGACGAGCGCCAGGGCGTACTCGTCGAGTGGCCGGCTCTCCACCGGCTCCTCCACGACGGCGCCGCCGGCAGGGGTGATGTCTTTCGCGTCAATCGCGTCGCGGCGGGAGCGCGACCCGCGCTGCTTCCGCTTCAGGGCCCGCCAGACCGCCTCGTCCGTGACCTTCAACAGGCGGGCCACCTCTTGCACGTAGTGCGTCTGCTCGATGGGGTCGGCGATACCGGAGAGCACCTCGCCGATCTCCTCGCCCGCGGCCGCCTTGCCCTCCGCCGTCGTGAGGTCGTGCCGCTCGGGCAGCCGCGCGAGCACGAAATCGATGACCGCCGTCGCCTCCTGGACCAGACGCGGCCACTGGGCGGGGTCGGCACGAATCAACTCGTCCGGGTCCTTGGCGCCGGGCAACGTCAGGATGCGCAGGCGCACCGCGCGGTCGGCAACGTACCGCTGGTGTCGGCGGTTGGGTCCGACGACCGGCGTCACTCCGGTGCGCAGGCTCTCGTCGGCAACCTGTAGAGTGCGCCAGGTGGCCGCCTGGCCGGCAGCGTCGCTGTCGAGCGCCATGACGATATCGTCGACCAGGCGGCTCAGCAGGCGCAGGTGGCGCTCGGTGACGGCCGTGCCAAGGGTGGCGACCACGTTCCGGAATCCGTGCTGGTGGGCGATCACGGCGTCCATGTACCCCTCGACGACGACCGCGCGGTGCTCCTGCGCCATGGGCTTGCGCGCCAGGTCGATGGCGAACAGCGTCTCCTGTTTGTGAAACAGGAGCGTGTCGCGGGAGTTCAGGTACTTCGGCTGATGCTCGTTGTCGAGCGCGCGGCCGCCGAAGGCGATCGTCCGTCCGCGACTGTCGCGGATGGGGAAGAGCACGCGGTCGCGCAGGAAGTCGAAGTGGCGGCCGTCATCCGAGACAGACGCCAGACCGGCCGCGACCAGCTCGTCGTCCGTGAAGCCCGCCTCCCCCAGGTAGCGCAGGAGGCCGTTGCCGGTGGGCGCGTAGCCGAGGCCGAAAGCCGATATGGTCTCGTCCGTGACGCCGCGGCCGACCAGGTAGGCGCGGCCGCGCGCGCCAGCAGCTCCGGTGAGCAGCCCGTGGTAGTAGACCTGGGCCCGCGCCAGAGCGTCGTAGAGACGGCTCGACGTCTCCTCCTGCTGGGGGTCGCGCTGGCTGGGCAGCTCGACGCCGGCCACCTGGGCCAGTGTGCGCAGCGCCTCGCCAAACTCCAGGTGCTCGCGCTCCATGAGCCAGTCGAAGGCCGTGCCTTTCTTGCCACACCCGAAGCAGACCCACGTGTGGCTGCCGGGAAAGACGTAGAAGGAGGGCGTCTTCTCCTGGTGGAAAGGGCACAGGCCGCGGTAGCTGGCACCCGACTTGCGCAGCGCCACGGACCGGCCGACAAGCTCGACCAGGTCGATGCGCGCCTTGATCTCGTCGGTCGTGGTGCTCACTGGATCCGCCTTCGCCCCAACACCTCTAAGCCCTGATGGGAACCTTAGAGCGGCAACGGGCCGCCCGCAAGGAGGAGTCCGTACGTCAGCTGAAGACCGTCCAGCCTTGCGGGATGTACAGCCGCTCGAACGTCTGGATCGCGTACCGGTCGGTCATGCCCGCGATGTAGTCCGCCACCCGCCGCTCGATGGCGTCGTCCCGCTCGCTTGTTCTCAGCTCCGCTGGCAGCTGGTCGGGGTGAGCGCAGAAGTGCTGGAAGAGCTGGTGCACGATGAAGTGGGTCTTCGTCTCGTCCACCTTGGCAACGGAGTCGGTGTAGACGTTGGCGAACATGAACTCCCTCAGCTCGTCCACGACGGCGAGCACTGGCGGGCTCAGACCGATGGCCAGGCCATTGCCAACAGCCTCCCGCCAGGTGGCGCCCTCATTCGTCGCCACCCGCCAATTGAAGTCGACCACGTCGGTGACGAAGGCCGCGATGCGCGAGCCCGAGGTCGTCCCGAAGGCTTCTACTGCCGTTCGCGGCAGGTCGTCCAGGCTCAGGACGCCGGCGCGGATGGCGTCGTCGATGTCGTGGTTCAGGTACGCCAAACTGTCGGCGACCTTCACGATCTGGCCTTCGAGCGTGGAGGCGATGCCCCACCCCTCGGCGGCGATGCTCTCGCGCAGCTTCGAGTGCCGCAGGATGGCATCGCGCACTTCGGGCGTCAGGTTTATCCCGCGGCCCTCCTTCTCCAGGATCTCCACGACGCGGACGCTCTGCTCGTTGTGGCGGAAACCGCCCGCCAAGACGGCGGCCAGCGCCGCCTCGCCGGAATGGCCGAACGGCGTGTGGCCGAGGTCGTGCCCCAGCGCGGCAGCCTCAGTTAAATCTTCGTTCAGATTCAGGCAGCGGGCGATGGACCGCGCCACCTGCATGACCTCCATCGTGTGGGTGAGCCGGGTTCGGTAGTGGTCGCCCAGCGGCGCGATGAAAACCTGCGTCTTGTGCTTCAGGCGGCGGAACGCCTTCGAGTGGACGATGCGGTCGCGGTCCACCTGGTACGCCGTCCGGTGCGGCTCGGATGGCTCGGGCCGGTCGCGGTCGCGGCTGTCGCGCGAGCGCGCCGCGAATCGGGACAACCCCTCCTCGCGCTCCTCAAGCCGCTGGCGGATGGATGGGTGGGCGCGCTCAGCCCAGGCGAACGGGGATGACGGGACCGGGCGACGCAGGGACGCGCTACTCACCCGACCGCGCCCCATCTCCCTCGCACCCTACCGTTCCCCGGGGCAGCGACCGCTGCCCCGGGGCTAGCGGTCCGACGGCGTGTGGCCCAGCGCCGCGTGGGCCGCCGCCAGGCGGGCGATCGGCACCCGCACCGGCGCGCAGCTGACGTAGCTCATGCCAGCTTCGTGGCAGAACTGGATCGAGGCAGGGTCACCACCCTGCTCGCCGCAGATGCCAACCTCGAGGCCCGGCCGCTGCGCCCGGCCGCGGGTGATGCCCATCCGCACCAGCTCGCCCACGCCATCGCGGTCGATCGACTCGAAGGGGTTCTGCGGGAGCACCTTCTGCGCCAGGTATTCGCCTAGGAACTTTCCTTCAGCGTCGTCGCGGGAGTAGCCGAAGGTTGTTTGTGTGAGGTCGTTCGTGCCGTAGCTGAAGAACTCGGCGGTCTCGGCAACCTGGCCGGCCACCAGGCACGCCCGCGGCACCTCCATGCACGCGCCAAACTTGTAGGCGACCTCGACGCCGGCCTCACGCAGCGCCGAGGTGAAGACCGGCTCCAGCCGGTCGCGTTCGAGCGCCATCTCGTTCCGGGTGCCGACGAGCGGGATCATGATCTCCGGCATCGGATTGCCGCCCTCGGCTCGGAGCCGCGCCGCCGCGCGGGCGATGGCCCGAACCTGCATCTCCACGATCTCCGGGAACAGGATGCCGAGGCGGCAGCCGCGCAGGCCGAGCATCGGGTTCTGCTCGTGGAGCCGCTCGACGGCCTCCAGGAGCCGCTCCTTCTCCACCAGCTCCGGCCCGGTGCCTCCCTTGGCCCGCGCCTCGGTCACCTCGGCGATCAGGCGCTCGTACCTCGGGAGGAACTCGTGGAGAGGCGGGTCGATGAGGCGGATGATGACCGGCAGCCCGTCCATTGCCTTGAGGATGCCGTAGAAATCGCCCACCTGGAACGCGCCCAGCGTTTCCAGGGAGGAGAGGTACGTCTGGCGCGCCTGGGCGTCACCGCGCCGCGCGTCGGCGGCGGCCAGGATCATCGCCTCGACGTACGGCGGGCGCCCTTCGTCGCGGAACATGTGCTCGGTGCGCACCAGGCCGACGCCGCCGGCGCCGAACGCGCGCGCCCGAGCCACCTCGTCGGGCGTGTCGGCGTTGGCCCAGACGCCCAGGCGGCGGACCTCGTCGGCCCACTGGAGCAGCGTCGCCAGCTCACGGTTGCGGGTGATGTCCGGCTCGACAGTCGCGATACGGTCGGCGAACACCTCGCCGACGGTGCCGTCGAGCGACACCCAGTCGCCCTCACGCAGGGTCGTCCCGCTGGCGGTGAGTGTCTTGCCCTTGACGTCGATGTCGATCCGCTCGGCGCCTGCCACGCACGGCTTGCCCATCTGGCGGGCGACGACGGCGGCGTGGCTCGTCCGGCCGCCCCGCGACGTCAGGATGCCGGCGGCGCGCGCCATCCCGTGGAAGTCCTCGGGCGACGTCTCCTGGCGCGCCAGGATGACCGGCTCGCCCGCGTTGGCCCAAGCCACGGCGGTATCAGGGTCGAAGACGAGCTTGCCGACAGCCGCGCCCGGCGACGCCGCCAGGCCCCGGCCGATACCAGTCCGGGCTGACGCTCGGGCGGCGGGCTCGAACTGCGGCACCAGCAGCTGCTGCACCATGGTCGGATCCACCCGCTTCAGCGCCTCGTCGCGGTCGATGAGGCCCTCCTCGACCATGCGCACGGCTGTCACGATGGACGCCTGGGCGGTGCGTTTCGCGTTGCGCGTCTGGAGCATGTACAGCTTGCCGCGCTCGACAGTGAACTCGATGTCCTGGACGTCCTTGTAGGTCACCTCGAGGCGCTGGGCGATGTCGTGGAACTGCTGGTAGACCGCCGGCCACACCTGCTGCATCTGCGAGATCGGCAGCGGCGTGCGGGTGCCAGCGACCACGTCCTCGCCCTGCGCGTTCGGCAAGAAGTCGCCGTACAGGGCGTTCTCGCCGGTCGACGGGTCGCGGGTGAAGGCGACACCAGTGCCGGAGTCGTCGCCCATGTTGCCGAAGACCATGGCGACCACGTTGACCGCCGTGCCCAGGTCGTGGGCGATCTTGAACTGGTTGCGATAGTCGACGGCCCGCTTGCCCATCCACGAGTTGAAGACGGCCATGATCGCCAATCGCAGCTGCTCGTTGACGTCGCTCGGGAACGGCTTGCCGGTCCGTCGCTGCACCAGCTCCTTCAGCTGGCCGGTGACGGCGCGCAGCTGCTCAGCCGTGAGGTCGGTATCGCTCGTGGCGCCGGCGGCCGCCTTGGCACCGTCGAAGGCGTGGTCGAGCTCCTCGCCACTGACGTCCAGCACGATGCGCCCGAACATCTGCACGAAGCGGCGGTCCGCATCCCAAGCGAACCGCTCGTTGCTCGTCTGGCGCGCCAGACCGGCGACGGTCTCGTCGTTGAGCCCCAGGTTCAGCACCGTGTCCATCATGCCGGGCATGGAGAACTTGGCGCCGGAGCGCACCGAGACCAGCAGCGGATTGGCCGGATCGCCGAGGGTCTTGCCGGTCTGCCGCTCGAGCTCGTGCAGCGCCGCGACGACCTGCTCCCAGAGGCCGGGCGGGAAGACGCCGCCAGCGTCCTGGTAGGCGTTGCACGCGGCCGTCGTGATGGTGAACGCGGGCGGGACAGGCAGCCCCGCCTGGGTCATGGCCGCGAGGCCGGCGCCCTTGCCGCCGAGCAGATCCTTGTCGCTCGCCGGCGCGTCGGCGGCCAGGTACACCCATTGCCGCGGGGCTGTCCTGGCGGCGTCGCCGCGCGGGGCCGACTGGGACGAGTGCGGAGTGACGTCAACCGCCATAGTGTCCTCTCCCTAGAAGTCCAAGCGGTCGGCGAACCATGCCTCGAGCTCGCCGATCGGGATGCGCACCTGCTCCATGGAGTCGCGGTCCCGGATGGTGACCGCCTGGTCTTCGAGAGTATCGAAGTCCACGGTGATGCAGAACGGTGTACCAATTTCGTCCTGGCGGCGGTAGGCTTTGCCGATGCCGCTGGCCACGTCGTGGGTGACCATCCAGCGGCGCCGCAAGCCCTCGTAGATCTGGCGCGAGACGGCCAGAAGCTCGGGCTTCTTCGACAGCGGGAAGATGGCCGCCTTGTACGGCGCCAGCGCCGGGTGCAGGTGCAGCACCGTGCGGACGTCCCGCTTCACCGGGTCGAGAAGCTGCTCCTCGTAGGCGTCGATCAGGAACACCAGCGCCGCCCGGGTCAGGCCGGCCGCCGGCTCGACGACGAACGGGCGGACGTGCTGCCGCGTCGCCTCGTCGAACAGGCTCAGCGACTCGCCGCTGGCCGCCTCGTGCTGCGCCAGGTCGTAGTCGCCGCGGTTGGCGATGCCTTCGAGCTCCTCCCACTCCTTGCCGAACGGGTAGCGGTACTGGAGGTCGACCGTCCGCTTCGAGTAGTGCGCCCGCTCGTCGTCAGGCACCTCGTAGCGGCGCAGGTGCTCGCGGCGCAGCCCGAGGTCCAAAAACCAGCGCTCGCGCGCCTCCAGCCAGCGCTCGAACCACTCGTCGTCTGTGCCGGGCGTGACGAAGAACTCGATCTCCATCTGCTCGAACTCGCGCGTCCGAAAGATGAAGTTGCCGGGTGTGATCTCGTTGCGGAACGACTTGCCTACCTGGGCGATGCCAAAGGGCAGCTTCCGGCGCAGCGCGGCCGCCACGTTCTTGAAGTTGACGAACTGGCCCTGCGCCGTCTCGGGGCGCAAGTAGGCCAGGCTGGACTCCTCTTCGGTCGGGCCGACGTGCGTCCTGAACATGCCGTTGAAAGGCCGCGGCTCGGACAGCTCGCCGCCACACTCGGGGCATCGCGGGGTGCTCAGCTCGTCGCCGCGGTAGCGCCGCTTGCACTCGCCCAAACACTGGACCAGCGAATCGACGAAGTGGTCGACGTGGCCCGAGGCGCGCCACACCTGGGGGGCGGTGATGATGGCGGCGTCGATCAGGTCGACGTCGTCGCGGCGCTGCACGTTGGCGCGCACCCAGGCGTCGCGCACGTTGTTCTTCAGCAGCACGCCCAGCGGCCCGTAGTCGAAGGTGTTGGAGAAGCCGCCGTAGATCTCCGCGCTCGGGAAGACGAAGCCGCGCCGCTTGCACAGCGCAACCAGCTTCTGTAAGTCGTCGAGTCGGCGCGGCTCGGACGTCACGGCGGCCTCCTGGACGACGGGTAGCGTCATGCTGCTACCGCTCAGGGTAACAAATAGCCATCACGCGGCAGCCGTGATCCGCTCGGCGCCGCCCAGGTACGGGCGCAGCGCTGGCGGGATGACGACCGAGCCATCGGCCTGCTGGTTGTTCTCCAGCACGGCGATGATCGTGCGCGGCAGACCAACGCCGGACCCGTTCAGCGTGTGCGGGAAATCGGTACGGCCGCCCTCGTCGCGGCGGAAGCGGATGCCCGCGCGCCTGGCCTGGTAGTCGTTGGCGTTGGAGCACGACGAGCACTCCAGCCACTCCCGGCAGCCAGCCGCCCAGACGTTGATGTCGTAGGTCTTGGCCATGGCAAAGCCCAGGTCGCCGGTGCACTGGAGGGTCACCTGATACGGCAGCTCCAGCCGTTGGAAGACCAGCTCGGCGTCCGCCACCAGCTCGTCGAGATGGTGCATGGAGTCCTCGGGCTCGACGACGCGGACCATCTCGACTTTGTTGAACTGCTTGACCCGTTTGATGCCGCGGACATCGCGGCCGGCCGCGGCCTTCTCGCGGCGGAAGCAGGCGCTGGCCGCCGTCAGCTTCAGCGGCAGCAGGGTCGCCGGCATGATCTCGCCGTGGTAATAGTTGACCAGGGGCACCTCGGACGTTGGGATGAGCCACAGGTCGTCCTCGGCGTCGTGGAACAGGTTGTCGTAAAATTTCGGCAGCTGGCCCGAGCCGTACATGATCTCTTCCCGCACCAGGTACGGCAGCTCTATCTCGGTGTACCCCTGGTCGCGGACGTGCATGTCGAGCATGAAGTTGATGAGCGCCCGCTCGAGCGCCGCGCCCATGCCGCGGAGGACGTAGAAGCGGGAGCCGGCCAGGCGCGCCGCCGCCGGCAGGTCGAGGATGCCGAGGCGGGTCGCCAGGTCCCAGTGGGGCAGCGGCTCGAAGTCGGTGACGGTGCGCGGCTCGCCCCAGCTGCGGACAACGACGTTGTCCGAGTCGTCGGCGCCGTCGGGGACGGAGGGGTCGGGCAAGTTGGGCAGCGCCCGCAGCGCAGCGTCGCGCGCGGCCTCGGCGGCCGCGTGGCGCTGCTCAGCAGCGCCCAGCCGGTCGCCGAGCTCGCGCAGCTCGGCGAGCTGGTCCGGGGTCGGCTTGCCGTGCATCGTCGAGCTGCGCCGCTTCCGCTCGGCGCGCAGCTCCTCCATCGCCGCGGTGGCGTGGCGCCACTCCGTGTCGAGGGCGACGGCGGCGTCGAACGCCGCGGCCACGTCCTGGCCGCGCCGGGCCAGGGCAGCGCGCGTCTGGGCGGGGTCCCGCCGCAACAGTTCTGGGTTGAGCACGCCTCAAGCTTAAGGTTTAACGCTCAAAGCTTAGCGAACCACTGGCGCTAATTGACAAAAGGGCCACGGGTGGTCCTCAGACTGTGAGTGTCACGATCGCAGTCGGGAGGAACCAAGGCCGTGGCCACATCGTCGGTCGTCTGCAAGGCACAGAAGACGTTGCCATGCCACAGGAGCGATTTCAGCCGTTCCAGCTCCCCGATCACCTCGGCCGCCAGCTTGGGGTTGTCGCGTGTTCGGAGGCCCGCGCACTTTCGGAGCGATCGTCTCGGGCTGCGCGCAGCCCGGCTGGCGCGCCCCGGGCGGCGAAAGGCGTGCCAGCACGGCGCCGGCCCAGGGACGTGCTACGATGCCAGAGGCTCGATCGCGTTGCGCTCGATCGCGTCGACGGACGAGGGGGGGGACGGTGCGATGAACTGGCTCGATGGACGCGTTATCCTCATCACGGGCGGCGGAAGCGGTCTCGGCCGGGAGATCGCCCTTCAGTCGGGCGAGCTCGGCGCGAGGGTCGCGATCATCGACACGCATGCCGAGCGACTGGAGACGACCCGCGCCGATGTGGCCAGGACGGTCGGCGACTGTCTCGCGATGCGCAGCGACATCACCCGGGAGGAGCAGGTCGTCGGGGCGATCCAGGAGACGGTCTCGAAATACGGCCAGCTGGACACGGTTGTCAATAGCGCCGGCGTGTACTGGAAAGGCCCGATCACGGAAACGCCGATAGAAGAGTTCGACCGCGTCTTCAATGTCAACGTGCGTGGGCTTTACTTGGTTTGCCGGGAGGCCGCCAAGGTCATGCTGCCGCGCAAGAGTGGCCATATCATCAACATCGCCTCGATCGCTGCCGAGCGCGGCATCCTCCACGAATCCGTCTACTCGCCCAGTAAATGGGCCGTGCGCGGGATCGGGAGCTGCCTGGCCCTCGAGCTCGGGTCCCAAGGCATCCGTGTGTCGACGATCTTCCCCGGTGGGATGGACACCACCTTCTGGGAGAATGATCCCCGCAGGCTAAGCGGGCAATGGAACCCGTCAGGGATGCTTCAAGGAAAGGACGTGGCCTCGGCTGTTGTGCAGATCGCCTCACTGCCGCCCGACGTGGCGATCAAGGAGGCACTGGTCTACCGCCCCGGCACGTAAGCGGTATCGCTGACGGGCCGGGCGTCCGACGATGCGAATCGGGGTACCGGGTGTTGCCCAACAGTGTCCGGTAGTCGCCCGTTGCCGCTCAGTACCGGGCTAGTCCTCCGATAAGCAGCTCGATGAAAGCGTCGCGGTTGACACCAAGCGCTACGTCGGCGTTAGGTGGACGGCCGGTGCTGCCCGAGATATCGCAGACGGTCCTGCCGGCGGTGTAGGCGCCGACCGTCTCGATGACGACGTTGACGTGCTTGGTCTCGAGGAGGTCCGGACGGATCAACGCCGCGACGGCTAGAGCGTCGTGGATCGGCGGGCCTTCGGCGGGGGCCCGCCGCGTCGAGGTCGCGCTGTACCAGTCCAGGAGCGCCGCTATCGCCTCCCCAACAGGTGTCCCGAGCGCTCGGATTCGCTCGCGCTCCTGCGGGCGGATGCGTGCCCGGTGTGTCGCATCCAGACCGACCATCGTGATCGGCACACCGGCCTCGAACACGATCTGGGCGGCCTCGGGATCGACGTAGATGTTGAACTCGGCGGCTGGCGTGACGTTGCCGAGATGGGCCGCGCCGCCCATCAGTACGATGCGGGTGATGTTCTCGGTGATAGCTGGCGCGCGCAGGAACGCCATGGCAATGTTCGTGAGCGGCCCGATCGGTACCACCGTGACCGGCTCGGGCGACTCGGTCACGGTGCGGATGATGAGGTCGACCGCGTGGTCCGGGATCACGTCGATCTGGGGTGGTCCGAAGTCGTACCCGTCGAGCCCGCTCTCGCCGTGCGCGTAGGGCGCGGTGCGCAGCGGGCGCACGAGCGGGCGGCTCATGCCGGCCGCGAGCGGAACGTCGCGGATGTCGCCGATGGTCAGGATCCGGCGCGCGTTGAGGGTCGTCTTGTCGAGGGTCTGGTTGCCCGCCACTGAGGTCACGGCCAACAGCCGCAGCTCCGGCGCTCGCGCGGCGAGTAGCAGCGCCAGGGCATCGTCGTGGCCGGGGTCAGTATCGATGATGATCGGCGTAGGAGACTTCTGCATGCTCGTGAGACACCTCCCCAAGCGGTTTAGACCAGCCGTTGGCGCTGCTCAGGTGGCAGCGAGCGCGCCCGCTCGACCTGCTCGCGCCGCCAGAGGATCACACTCAGGCCCATCGCGAGCGGCACCAGGACGGGCAAGGCGAGCTGCCAGCCGGGGACGCCCGAAATGACGGCCAGCTCGCGCTCGCTACCCGCCAGCTCGCGACCGTCGCCGTCGATGAGCCGGAGGCTCAGCGTGCGGCGTCCGGCTGGGGCCTCCACTCGGAACGCGTTGATATCTGGTGCCCGCGCCGGGCCCGAGTCGTCGCCCCGTGCTCCAAACGGCACGACCCGGTAGCCAAGCTCCGCGCCGGGCACCTGCTCGACGGAGAAGTGCTCGGTCTGAAGTCGCTGCTCGTGCTCGCCATCGGCGACGACAAGCGTGGCCGCGCCCAACGGCCCGACCGGCACCCACTGCCAGCGATTCGCGGTCCCCGCGAGGCTCTGCGGGTCCTTCAAGCGGGCGTACGCCAACGCGTTCAGCTCCTGTTCGGCGGATGGCTCCAGGTAGGCCACGCCCCCCGGCACCATATAGACGGTGTCCGCCGGATCGCTGGCCCGCTGTGGATAGGTCCATCGCTCCTGAGGTACGACGTCATAGCCAACGCCCTGGCGACGTGGCGCTACCACCACCAGCCGCTTCGCGCTGTCCGGAACGACCTGACTGGTGGCATCGCGCACCTCGATCCGATATTCACCGGCCGGCAGGCGGAGGGCGAAGCCGTGCCCAATCTCTGAGCTGTACAGGGTCATCGGAGCCGGGTCGGTGGGCGGCTGAGGTGCCGCGGCTTCTGCGCCCGAGCCGGCCTGGCTGCGCGCATCGTCAAGCTGTTGGCTGTATGCAGCCACCGCGTCGCTGTGCGCGCGCAGGCGCTCGAGGTAGGCGGCCCGCTCAGCCTGGAAGTGCTCCCAGCCCTGCTGCGCCTCGTGGCCGAGGAACACGCGACCGGCGCCCATGCCGGTCGCGGGGTCGAACTGGAGCACGTAATCGGTCAGCCCGAGCGACTCGACGACCTGCCCACCCCGCGACACCTGAAGCTGGCCCGGAACGAGTTCGTTCAACGCGGTAAAGTCGGCGCGGAATTCGTTCGTGATCGGCCAAAAATACACCTCGGTCATCTTCGGGTCGAGGACGGTATCCTCGTCGGCGAGGGCGTAGACGGTGTCCACTGCGGGCGGCACGAAGCCGGTGGTGTACTCGGTCCCGTCGAAGACGTTGAGGCCGTACACAAAGCGCTGCTGCTTCTCCGGAACCTGGGCGATGGTCGGCGCGGTCAGGAGCACCGCGAGTAGTAGCGAAGCCGTCAGGGCTGCTACGAGTCCATCGCGCCTGCTATGCGTGGACGGGTGGAAGTCAGCGTCGACACGTTCAGCCGGGCTCATCGTCGCACGCCCCGCCATCTGAGCAGTCGCACCGACGCGGCTAGCAGAGCCGCAGACTGGAGGCATGACAAGAGGATCGCCAACAGGTACGAGCCGCCGTCCGCCCGGACGGCGGCTTCAACACCGCTCTGGAAGACGCTGAACGGAGAGACGTAGTCCGCCACCACCTCGAGGCTCACCGCCAAGTCGCGCAGGAAGAGAAACGGGGTGAAGTTGTTCGCGACCTGCACCTCGCTGAGCAGCGCGCTACCGAACCGAATCGCGAGGAACAGGCCCACCACCGCCGCAAGCAGGGCGATGCCGGCCCGGACGCTCCGTACGACCGTCGAGATGCATATGCCGAGTGCCGTGACCGCCGTTGCCGTAAAAACCGACAGTAGGAGCTCCCAGGGGAACGCGCTCGGCAGGCGCAGGCCGGTCATCTCGGCGTAGGCCAGGAAGAGCCCTGTCAGGACCAGGCTCATGGACAGGTAGGCGAGGACCAGCGCCAGGTGCTTGGAGACGATGTACGAGACAGCATCGACCGGACCGTAGAACAGGACCTCGAGCGTACCCTGGTCCCGCTCGCGGGAGGTGGTAGCGATGGCAGCGAGCGCGAGGAATAGTGCGGCGAGCGTCGCGGCAACGAAGAACGGCAGCGTGAAGGCATCTGCCAGCACGAGAATCCCGCTGCGCTCCACGGCGTCGATGTAGCCGGCGGCGACGGGCAGCGCCGCCAACGCTCCGAGCGCCAGCACGACGTACGGGCCCAGGCCGTACAACACGCCGAGGAGCTCGCGCCGACTGAGCACGGCAATTGTCCGCCAACGGTCCGACCAGGAAGACGTCAGCGTGGCCCAGAGGCTCTGACGCGCGCTGGGGAGGCTCCGGTCCTCCGTCTCGACTCCGGTGCTCGGCAGCGGACGACGGAGACGGAATGCCTCCGCGTTCTGGTCTGGGGCCTGGAACGACTCACTCGTCAGGCGGACGAACGCATCCTCGAGACTCAGCCGCCGCTGCCGCATGTCGGTGATCAACCCGCCGTGCTGGCCCACGACCGCCGACACGGTGCGGCGGTAATCGGCGTCGGCGGCGACGCGAACCCGCAGCAGCCCGTGGTCCGGTCCACGGCCGTTGCTGCCGAGCTCGACCGCGCGGACGAACGGCTGCTCGCGGAGCGACTCCACCAGATCTGACCGGAGCTGCTCGACGTCGATCTCGATCAGAGCGTCGGGCTCGAGTCTCGCGGCCAGCTGCGCAACGTCGTCCTCGGCGACGAGGCGCCCTGCAGCGAGGATGCCGACCCGGTGGGCGATGCGCTCAACCTCACTGAGGATATGAGAGGACAACAGAATGGTCGCACCGCGGGCGTTCTCCGCGACCAAGAGCTCACGCACCTGGCGGATGCCGCGCGGGTCGAGGCCTGAGGCCGGCTCGTCCAGGATGAGCAGATCGGGCGCGTGGAGCAGCGCCAGGGCGAGCCGAAGCTTCTGCTGCATCCCGTGCGAGAAGTCACGCGCACGCAGCCGGCGAAACTCGTCCAATTCCAGCCGCTCGAGCAACTCCCGGGCACGCGGCTCCGGACGCGCCACCCGGTAGAGCCGTCCGAAGAACAGCAGATACTCCCACGCGCTGAGATCGTCGTACAGGTACTGCTGCTCGCCGACGACGCCGATCTGGAGCTTGTCGCGGAAGGGGTCGATCGGCCCGGCGCGGCCGAACACCTCAATCGCCCCGGCGGTCGGCTGCTCGATGCCGAGCAGCATCAGCAGGGTCGTCGTCTTGCCGGCGCCATTCGGGCCGAGGAAGCCGTAGATCTCGCCACGCCGGACCGCCAGGTCGACGCCGCGGACGGCTTCGACGGCCCCGTACCGCTTGACGAGCCCACGCGCACGAACCACGAACGGCGGCCCGCCGCTCATGCGCCCGAGAGGACGTCCATCCAGCGGTCGATGAAGCGCTGACCCTCGACTTCGAGCACGACGGTGACGTTCGCGTTTTCGGACGACACCCAGGAACGGAAGTCGCCGACGGTCATCCCACGCGTGTGGGTGCCGGTCAGCTCGACGTCGACCCGAACCTTCGGCGCGGTGCGTACCAACGATGGGTCGACCGCGATGCCGAGCGCGAGGGCATCGTGCATGGTGCACTCGCGCCGACCCGTCCTGGCCGAGTAGCGGTCCACGTAGTAGCCCGTGATCCGGTGGATATGGACGCCGGCGGTCGTCCCGCTGTCGCGCAAGCGATCGAGCAATGCCTGGCTCAGCAGTGTCTTGTCCGTGACGTCGAGTCCGACCGCGGTGACTGGCCAGCCGGCGTCGAAGACGATCTGAGCGGCCTCGGGATCGTGCCAGATGTTCGCCTCGCCCCAGCGAGCGGCGTTCCCCTTGACCAGGAACGCCCCGCCCATCAGGACGACCTGCTGGTACAGCCGCGCTATCTCGGGGTCCATCAATACGGCCGTCGCCACGTTGGTCAACGGCCCGGTTGGGACGAGCGTCAGCTCGCCGGGGTGCTCGTGGGCCAGGCGGATGATCAGCTCGGCGGCCGACTCGGCGACGGGCGTCAGCCTCGGGGGCGGCAGGTTGACGTTTCCCTGCCCGTCGGCGCCGTGGACGCCGTGGCCAAACTCCCAGATGGGCCCGATCAGCGGCTTGGGCGCGCCCACCGCGACCGGGATCGTCGGGCGGTCCATCATCTCGAGCAGGCGGAGGGTGTTCTGAGTGGCAGTCTGGACCGCGACGTTGCCCCAAACGCAGCTCAGCGCGAGGAGCTCGACCTCGGGCGCGAGCAAGGCGTAGAAGATTGCCATGGTGTCGTCGACACCCGTGTCACAGTCCATGACGACGCGGGTCGGCGGACGCTCGGACATCGAGTGCCTACTTCATCCCCGACAGCACGGCGCCTCTGAGGTAGTAGCGCTGCCCGAAAAGGAACAGGATCACCACGGGCAGGGTGGCCGAGACGAGCCCGGCGAAGGTGCGCCCCCAGTAGATCGCGCGGTCGGTCGTCTGGCTGGCGATCATCACCTGGATAACCTGAAGGTCGAGCGAGCTCGTCGCGATCAGCGGCCAGTAGAACAGGTTCCAGATAAACTGGAACTCGATCAGCGCGGCGGTGGCAATCGCTGGCAGCGCGTTGGGGAAGATAATTTTCCAGAGGATCTGCCAGTAATTAGCGCCGTCGACCAGCGCGGCCTCGTCGAGCTCGATCGGGATCGAGCCGAGAAACTGGGTCAGCATGAATACGATGAACGGGCTGGCGTAGAAGGGCAGGATCATCGCCCCATACGTGTTGCGAAGCCCCAGGTTGCTGACGATCAGGTAGAGCGGGACCACGGTGACCTCGAACGGCAGGAGGAACGTCGCGACGACAAAGGCCGTCAGGTATTTCTTGCCCGGAAATGGCAGGCGCGCGAAGAAGTAGGCCGCCATCGTGTTGAACACCATCGACGAGGCCACCACGCTGACGGCGATGATGCCGGAGTTCTTCAAGCCGAGTTGGAACCTCAGGCCGCCCGCCGCGCCCTCCGGCGAGAGTCCGTAGATGTCGAGGAAGTTCTGGAGCGTCCACTCGACCGGCACGATCGTGTGCCAGGTGAACGGGAACATGTAGCCTTGGATCTCGCTCTCGCGGCGGACGGCACCGAAGAACATCCAGACGAACGGCAGCAAGAAGATGAACGCAATGACCGCGTAGACCGAGTAGCGGGCGACCAATTCGGCAAGGCGCCTGGAACTCAGCGCCCGGCGGCCCTTGCCGACCGGGGTGGCGACGGCCCTCCTGGTCACAACCTCGGTGCTTACCACGTCGGCGCTCACAGTCTCAGTACTCCACGTTGCCCTTTAGCACTTTGAACTGGAAGTAGCTGATCGCAACCAGCAGCACCAATACAAAGAAGGACATGGCGCTGGCGTACCCCATATCGTCGTATTGGAATCCGTTCTGATAGATATAGTAGACGATCGCATTCGTTGCGAAGAACGGGCCGCCCTGGGTCATCACGAAGATCGGCACGAACACCTGCATGGCCGAGATCGTTTGGGTGACGACGACGAACAGGGTCACGGGGCTCAGCAGTGGCAGCGTGATATGCAAGAACCGCTGGAACCGGCCGGCGCCGTCGATGGCGGCAGCGTCATAGAACATCTCCGGTATGGCCTGCAGCCCCGCGACGAAGATGATCATGCTGAAACCGACCTCTTTCCAGACCATCATCACGACGATCGATGGCAGGGCGAGAGTCGGGCTACTCAGGAAACCGATATGGCTGAACCCGAAGACCCCGATCATGCTCTGGATCAGGCCGAGATCCTTGTTGTACATCATCGACCAGATCATCGCGCCGACGACGAGCGAGGTGACGACCGGAAAAAAGACGGTCGTCCGCATGAAGCCCATGCCGCGTACCGCGCGCGATACGAACATTGCCAGCAGCAGCGCCAAGACGACCTGGATCGGGACTTTCAACAGGGCGTACTTCAGCGATACGCCGATCGACGACCAGAAGAGGTCGTCCGTAAGCGCACGTTCGTAGTTCCTCAGCCCAGTGAAGTCGCCGAATCCGCCGAGCAGGCTGTAGTCGTACAGGCTGGCCTGACCGGCCAGCAGGATCGGGATGTAGCGAAAGACGGCAAAGTTGACCAGGGCCGGCAAGACGAAAAGGAAGGCAACCAGGTAGCGTCGGCGCTGGAGCGTGAGCACGCCACTGGGGGTCATGACGGCACTGCGCACCGTGGATGTGGCGCTCATTCGAATTCTTCGGGCATGGGTCAATGCTCAGATACGGGCCGACGTTGGCCCACCTGCGTCGGCGAGTTCATCAGCTATCCGGGCAACCATCCTTGAAGGGTTACGACGGCAGGGGCTTCGTCTGCCAGTCCTTGTATTTCGCGGTCAGCGAGTCGGCTCGCTTGGCGACGGTGGTGGCGAGCTGCTGGATGTTGAGGTCCTGGCCGGCCACGAGGTTGCCGACGAACTCGATCATGAGGCTGTTGTACTCGGTGAAACCGACGGTTGTGATCCGCGGCACCCCGGCCGCCTTGAACTGATCGGCGACCAGCTTGCGCGGGTTCTGCTGGTAGTCTGGGAGGGTGTTCAGCAGCTGAACATTGGCAGGGAGCTGGCCGAATCGGTCGTAGAAGATCTTCGACCCGACCGGTCCGGAGAGGAACTTGATGAAGTCGGCGGCTTGCTCTTTGTGCTGACTGTAGGCACCGAGCGCGTAGTGCCAGCTGTCGGTATGGCAGAGCTGGGCGCCGTCCTTGAAATAGGGGATACCAGTCGCCCCGTACTGGAAGGTGGCCTTGAGCCGCTGGTAGGTGCCCATGGCGTTGTCGGGGGAGATATAGAACGCGGCCCGCTGATTCACCCAGGCATCGGGCAGGCCCTCGACCGCGCTGACCTTGTACGTCTGGTACAGATCGTGAAAGAAGGTGTGGCCGCGCACGGCGGCCGGGTCGTCGAAGTAGCCGCTGATCGTCAGGAAATTGTCGGCGATGCCCTTGTAGGCCGGGCTGTCCTTCTTCCCGGCTTCGCGACGAAGGATGCCGGCCTCGTAGTCCTGGCCCGGGTCACTACCCTGGCCCCAGCGGACACCGTACGTCTGCGGCGGGTTGTTGACCTTCTGCCAGGCAGCCAGCGCCTCGTCCGTAGTCCAGCTCCGGGCCAGGTCCTCCGGCGGCTTGATACCGGCCTTGTCGGTCAGGTCCTTGTTGAACCACATGACCGAGCATGACTCCATCTGGGGCGGTGCGAAGAACTTGTCGCGGTAGTAGGAGGTCTTGAGGGAGGTCGGCGTCCAGTTCTGGTCGATCGTCGCCTTATCGAACCAGGTGTCCATCGGGGCGATGACGCCGTTGTAGGCGAAGTTCCAGACGTTCGGGCCGTCAGCCAGAATAATGTCAGTCGGAGCCTTGGCGGCAGTGTCGGCCTGGATCTTCGGGAAGAGCTGAGCGAACGGCAGGAGCTCGAAGTCGACGTCGATCTCCGGGTGCTGCTTCTGGTACTCAGCTAGGACGGCGCTCAGCGCGGACTGTTGGTCGGGGTCCTGGACGCCGATGAAGGTCAGCTTGGTGGCGGCCGTTCCCGGGTTGGCAGCGGCGGCCGGCGTGCCGGACGTGGGCTTCGTGGCCGAGGCACCCGCCTGCGTGGGCTGTGCGGCCGGAGCGGCCGGCTGCGTTGGCGCGGCGGGTGGGGCGCCCGACGAGCAGGCCACCACGCCCAGCAACGCGCTCAGGACACCAGTACCGAGGACCGGCAAATACCATCGGCGCATTACCCCCCCCTCACCGCGACCCCCCGCGGATGGGTACATGCCAACGAACGACGGGCGGCATCATAACAACGCGTGTCTGGGGCGCGCAACCAGAGCCAGTAGGCCGTCTTCGCCGCACAGACGCCACTGAGCGCCGAGCCGCCCCTACCTTGCTGGGCCTGGACTGCGGCCGCGACGACTAACATCCCCTCTCTCAGATATGCGTGTTGCAGAACCGTTGAGGGGAGTGGGGACCAGCGGGTAGAGCGTGGTGTCTACACATTGGAACCCGTGGCCATTGTCACGTCTCTACGGGGCGAGGCCTGAGCTGCGGAAACAGGATCACGTCCCGTATCGACCGCTGCTGCGTCAGCAGCATGACGAGCCGGTCGATGCCCAGGCCCAGGCCGCCGGTCGGCGGCATGCCGTGCTCCAGCGCCGTCAGGAAGTCGAGGTCGAACGGCTGCGCCTCGTCGTCGCCGGCCTGGCGGGCGCGCCGCTGCTCCTCGAAGCGCGCCCGCTGAACGCGCGGGTCATTGAGCTCCGAGAAAGCGTTGGCGATCTCCATGCCGCCGGCGAAGGCTTCGAAGCGCTCCACGTCGTCAGGCCGCTCCGGCCGACCCTTGGCGAGCGTGGAGCCGGGGAAAGCGACCGGGTAGTCCGTCAGGAACGTCGGCTGGACCAGCCTGGGCTCGACGAAAGCGGTCAGCAGCTCGTCCAGCACCTTGCCGCGGCTCCACGACGCCTCGACCGGCAGCCCCACCCCGCGCGCCGCCTCGCGGAGCGCTGGCAGCTCGGAATAGCGGTCGTAGTCCAGGCCGGAGAACTCGGCGATGGCGTCGCGCAGCGGCATCCGGCGCCACGGCGGGGCGAGCTCGACTAGGGCGTCGCCCCAGGGCACCATGGTCGTGCCGAGGACGGCCTGGGCAACCGCGCCGACCAGCTCCTCCGTCAGCGCCATCATGTCCCGGTAGTCGGCGTACGCCTGGTACAGCTCCAGCATGGTGAACTCGGGGTTGTGCTTGAAGGAGACGCCTTCGTTGCGGAACGTACGGCCGATCTCGTAGACGCGCTCGATACCGCCGACGATGCAGCGCTTCAGGTACAGCTCGAGCGCGATGCGCAGGTACAGCGTGGCATCGAGCGCGTGCGACGCGGTCGCGAAGGGCCGCGCCGCGCCACCGCCCGGGATGGGCTGCAAGATGGGTGTTTCCACCTCGACGAAGCCGCGCTCGTCGAGGAAGCGCCGCGTCGCCGCGACGGCGCGGCTGCGCGTCAGGAAGATCTGCCGCGTCTCGGCGCTGGACATCAGGTCCAGGTAGCGCTGGCGGTAGCGCACCTCGGGGTCGGCGATGCCGTGCCACTTCTCGGGCGGATTGCGCAGCGCCTTGGCCAGCAGTGTCAGCTCGACGACGTCCACGCTGATCTCGCCAGTGCGCGTCTTGATGACCTGGCCACACGCGCCGACGAAGTCGCCCGGGTCGAGCGCGTCGAAGACGGCGGACGCCGCCTGGCCCAGGTCACGCGGGTGGACGACGAGCTGGATCCCGCCGGAATCGTCCTGCAGCGGGGCGAAGGCGAGGTTCTTGCCGAAGGTTCTCAGCACCCCCAGCCGGCCCGCGACGCACACCCGCTGGCCCTCGAGCCGGTTGAAATCCTCAGCAATCTGCCGCGCCCGGTGCGAGCGGCCGAAGGTCGTCGGGAAGGCACGCGCGCCGGTCGTCTCGAGACGCTCGAGCTTGTCGAGGCGCGCCCGGGTGATCCGGTCGACGGCGTCGGTCTCGTGGCCCAGCAGGTCTTCCGACGGGCCGGCCAACGCAGCGCCCGCTTAGGCGATCGCCGTGACGCGCAGCGTGAAGCTGCCGTCCGGGGCGACGACCGTGGCCTCTTCGCCTATCCGCTTGCCAATGAGCGCGCGGCCAATGGGCGATTCATTGGAGATCAGCCGTTTACGCGGGTCCGCCTCCTGCGAGCCGACCAGGTGGTAGGTCTCCTCGTCGCCATCACCGTCGACGACCGTGACCCGGCAGCCGAGCCGGACGTACTCGACGCCCTGCGGCTGCTCGATGATCCTGGCGCCGCTGAGCATGCGCTCCAGCTCGCGGATGCGACCCTCGACGAACGCCTGGTCCGTCTTCGCCTCGTCGTACTCGGCGTTGTCGACGGCGTCGCTGAACTCCTTGGCACGGCGGATACGCTCCTCCACCTCACGCCGTCGGACGGTCGTCAGCGTGCGCAGCTCCTCGGCGAACCGCTCCTTGCCCTCGGGAGTGAGGTAAACAACCCGCTCGTGCATCCCTGCCCGCCTCTCGGAGACCGGGGAGTATAAATCCCGGCCACCTCGCCGGAAAACCCCGCTCAGCTGCTGGACCCCTCGACCGAGCGGGCCAGGGCAGGACCGGCCAGGTAGGTCTGGGCCGTTAGCGTGCGGGAGCCGGGCGCGTCGTCGAGCGCCCCTACCGTGACCGTGACCGTGGCCCGGCGGTAGCGGTTCTGGTCCACTTCCTCGTAGAGGTCGATCGCCGCCAGGTCGTCCTCCGAGAGCTCCACCAGGAGCAGGCCGTCGACCCGGGCAGCCTCGGCCGGCACCAGGAACGGGAAGGCGTAGTCAGCCGACCGCAGCCGCTGGAATCCGTCAAGGCGGGCCGGCACGCGGGCTCCGCGGTAGCGCCGTCCGAGAACCTCGTCGAGACGAGCCGGATCTTTCAGGCTGCCGTAGACGAACAGCTCCATCGACTCCCTGTTGTACCTCTCGTTCCCGTCGCCATGCCGGTCGCGCCCGTTGTTGGGTCGCGTGGCGCCGTCGCGGCTATGCTTAGGTCGCCGTGGTAGCCGCCCCCTGGAGCGTTGCGTGATGGCGATCCTGGATCCACGTCGGGCCATGCGCTTGGCCGGCACCGCGCTCGCCGCCGTGCTGCTGCTCGGTGGCGGCGGGCTCCTGCCCTTGACCCATACCCATGCCGACGACTCCGCGCAGGCCGACGCGCGCCTTTTCAGCGAGACCGGCTACCGCATCGACCGCGACACCTTCTGGGACTACTTCCAGCAGCGTGGCGGTGCGCCCACCTTTGGCTTTCCGGTGAGCCGCGACTTTCTGTTCCTAGGCTGCCAGGTGCAGTTCTTCCAGCGCACGATCTTGCAGCAGTGCCAGGACCAGGGGGTTGGCACGCTCAACCTGCTGGACGAGGGGCTGCTGCCCTACACGCGGGTCAACGGCAGCACGTTCCCGGCGGCCGACGCGGCTATGCGCCAGGCGACGCCGGCGGTCGCCAGCGCGACCTACTCGTCGGACATCCTGGACTTCGTAGCGGCGAATGCGCCCGACACCTTCGACGGCGAGCCTGTCGGCTTCGGCAAGTCCTTCCTCGACACGGTCGGCGCCGACGCGACGAACACCGACGACAGTGGCGCGCGCGCCCTGCTAGCGCTGGAGGTGTGGGGAGCGCCGACGAGTAAGCCGGCCCACGACCCGAACAACCACGACTTCATCTATCAGCGGTACCAGCGTGGCATCATGCACTACGAGAAGAGCTGTAGCTGCACGCGCGGGCTGCTGCTGGCCGACTATCTCAAAGCCGTCATCACGGGCAAGCTGCTACCCGAGGATCTGGCCGCTCAGGCGAGCGGATCTCCGCTGCTGCGCTCCGCCGGCGGCGGAACGCCGCCGATTGCCACCGTGTACGGCGACGCCTTCACGCCGCCTGGCGCCGGCGCCGCGGCGCCCATACCCATACCCACAGTCACGCCGTCGCCGACTCCCGCAGCCAGCGCTGTGCCGACCGCCGTGGCCGGCGCGCTCCCGCCGATCAGGGTGCCAAGCCCCGACTACGGGCTGAGCATGTTCCTCTGGGGCCAGCCGGCGACGACGCGGCGCGATCTTGGCGCGGCGACGGGCGCCGGGTTCCACTGGCAGAAGACGCTCTTTCAGTGGCGCCAGATCGAGGGCGCGGGCAAGGGTCGGTTCGATTGGTCGGAGGCCGACCGGGTGGTGGCGGCGAGCTCGGCCGCGGGTGTCAAAGTGATCGCCCGTCTGGACCTCCAGCCCGATTGGGCGCGGGCCGTCGCGGCGACCAATGGTCCCCCGGACAACTACGCGGACTACGCCGACTTCGTGCGCGCCTTCGTGTCGCGCTACAAGCCCGGGTCAGCCATCGGCACCGTTGACGCGATCGAGGTCTGGAACGAGGTGAACCTGACGCGGGAGTGGGGCAACGGGCCGATCTCGGCGCAGCAGGCGGGCGACTACGTCCGGCTGCTCTCTGGCGCCTACCAGGCGGCCCACGCCGCCAACCCGGGCATCATCGTGGTGACCGCCGGCCTGTCGCCGACGGGCACCCACACCAGCGATGCCTGGGACGACGCCGAGTACCTCCAGTGGCTGTACGCGGCCGGGCTGCGGGGCGGCGTCAACTACGACGCCCTCGGCGCCCACGGCAACACCCAGGCGCCCGAGGTCGACGCCGCGGTGAACTCGCTGCCCGCTTTCCCGCACCCGAGCTTCTACTTCCGCCGCATCGAGCAGCTGCGGGACATCATGGTGAAGAACGGCGACGCGGATCGCCAGGTCTGGCTCCTGGAGTTTGGCTGGACCGCTGACCAGGTGCATCCGGCGTACTCCTGGTTTGCCGTGACCGAAGAGAAGAAGGCGGCCAACGTCGTCAACGCCTTCCAGTACGCCCGCCAGAACTGGACGCCCTGGATTGGCGTCATGACGCTGTGGACGCTGTCCGACCCGACCTGGACGGCGGACCGCGAGGAGTACTGGTGGGCGGTCGTCAACCCGGACGGCACACCGCGGCCGGCGTGGACGGCGCTCAAGGCCGCCCGCGCCGCCGGCCAGCTGTAGCGGCGCGGCGGCTAACGGAACGCCGGCAGCACCTCGTCGACGAACAGGCGCATGTCGTCGGTCTCCGGAAACATCGGGAAGACGAGCTGGAAGAGGTCGAAGCCGAGGGCGATCAGCTCGTGGAGATGGTCGATCAGCGCCGCCGGCTCGCCGGCGAAAGGAGGTTCGGCGCGCTGCAGCGCGGCGCCCGCGCGAGCCTCCGCCGCGCTCCTGGTGGGCGCCAGGTACAGCGTCCGCGTCACCGTCTTGCGCACGCTGGCGAAGTCGCGGCCGACGTCCGCGCAGTGCTGCTGCAGGACGTCGAGCTTGTGCCGAAGGGTCGGGATGGGGCGCATCACGGTGTTCCACCAGTCGGCGTGCTCGGCCACCGCGCGCAGCGTGTACCGCTCGCCATCGCCGCCGATCATGACGATGGGCAGCGGGCTCGGCCGCGGCTCGCAGTACGCCTCGCGCACCTGGTAGTACTCGCCGTCGTAGCTGGCCGGCGCGTCGGTCCACATCGCCCGCATGACCTTCAGACCCTCCACCATCTGGGCGATGCGCACCCTGGCTGTGGGGAAGTCGTAGCCGTAGGCGCGGTACTCCGGCTCGTGCCAGCCGGCGCCGTAGCCGAGGATGAGGCGGCCGTGGCTGAACTCCTGGAGGCTCGCCGCCATCTTGGCCAACAGCGGCGGGTGGCGGTAGGAGTTGGCCAGGACGATGGTGCCGAGCTGGGGACCGGGGTACCTGGCGGCGATCCACGTGAGCTGGGTCCAGACGTCCATGCGGAACGGCTCAACTGTCATGAGGTGGTCCGAGACCCACAGTGAGACGAAGTGCTGGCTGGCGACGTCGAGCACGCCCTGGAGGTCGCGGACGAACGTCCTGGTGTCGAAGCGCTCGATGCCCCGCGTGCCGCTGGGCGGGTTGTAGCCGAAGTGGACAGGCTTGTCGGGCATAGCCGCTCTCCTCGTGGGCGACGATAGCGTACCCGGCGGCGGCGCGACGATGGGGAGCAAAGCGGAGGTGGAGGCTATACTGCCGCCCGGCGCCGAGCGCCACCCGGGAGGCCCAGCCCTGTTCCACCGCCGTTTACAGCCGGCGTTGAGCGTCCTGCTTCTCGCCGCCGTCGCCTGTGCCGGCGGCGCGCCGCCCGCAACCCCGTCTACCCAGGGGCCAACCCCGCCACCGGCCGTCTCGCCCACGCAGCAGCCGGCGCTGTCGCCAGCCGCCAGCCCAGGCGCGCCCGCCTCGCCCCGACCAGCCGCATCCCCGTCGCCCGCCAGCGCCGCGGCGGTGCCGGTCGCCGATCCCGCGGTCCACGTCTTCCTGTGGGGCGAGCCAGATGCGACCGACCCCGTCCTGTCGCTGGCCAGGGATGGCGGGTTCCACTGGGTCAAGCAGCGCTTCGAGTGGCGCAACATCGAGGGCAAGGGCAAGGGGCAGTTCGAGTGGAACGAGCCGGATCGGATCGTCGACGCGGCCGAGGCCAGGGGCCTGAAGATCATCGCGCGCATCGACAACCAGCCCCAGTGGGCGTCAAGCAAGGTGACCTGGCCGGCGACGTCGCCGCCGGACCGCATGGAGGATTGGGTCGACTACGTGTCGGCGCTGGCGGCGCGCTACAAGGGCCGCATCCAGGCGTACGAGATCTGGAACGAGCCCAACCTCGACCGCGAGTGGGGTGGCCAGCCACCCGACCCGAAGGCCTACACCACGATGCTGCAGGCCAGCTACCGGGCGATCAAGGCCGCCGATCCGGGGGCGCTCGTCGTGAGCGCCGGCCTGTCGCCGACGACGACCCAGAGCGCCCAGGCGATGCGCGACGTGGACTTCTACCAGGGCATGTACGCGGCTGGCGCCAGGGGCAGCTACGACGTCCTGGGCGTGCACGCCGCCGGCTTCAAGGCGGCGCCGTGCGCCGACCCGGCCGAGGTCGCGGGCGACCCGGCGCTGAGCAACCCGGGCGACTCGAGCCCGCCGGAGGCGAAGCGCGTCTACGCCTTCCGCCACGTGGAGGACGTTCGCCAGATCATGGTGAGCAACGGCGACGGCGACAAGCAGATCGGCGTGCTCGAGATGGGCTGGACGACCGACCAGCGACCGAACTCCCCGTACGCGTGGCACGCGGTCTCCGCCGAGCAGCAGGCGACCAACCTGGTGGACGCGTTCAAGTGCGCCCGGGAAAACTGGTCCCCGTGGGTCGGCTTCATGACGGTCATCTACATTGCCGACGCGCACTGGACGCGCCAGGACGAGCAGTACTGGTGGAGCATCACCAACCCGGACGGTACGCCGCGCCCGGCGTACACTGCGCTCAAAGACTTCTTCCATTCATGAGCTCATGAGCACGAGCGGCGACGGCACAGGGCTTGTCCGCGACCAGCTGCGGCGGCTGGTGCAGGACGCGGTGGCCCGTGCCCAGGCCGCCGGCCACCTGCCGCGGGTGGCGCTGCCGGAGGTCACGATCGAGCGCCCGGCCAAGAGTGAGCTGGGCGACTTTGCGACCAGCTTCCCGCTGCGCGCCAAGCGGGCTGTCGGCCCTCAGGGCCCAACGCCGCTGGCGATCGCCGGCGCCATCTCGGCGGCGATCGCCCAGGACCCGCCGGCCTACCTCGCCGCCGTGGACGTCGCGCCGCCCGGATTCCTCAACTTCACCCTGGCCGACAGCTGGGTACGCGAGCAGGTGGACGTGGTGCTGGCGGCGGGCGCCCAGTTCGGCTCGGTCGACCTCGGCCACGGCGGCCGCGTCCAGGTGGAGTTCGTGAGCGCCAACCCAACCGGGCCGCTGCACGTTGGTACTGGGCGGAACGCCGCGCTGGGGGACAGCCTGGCCCGGGTGCTCGCCAAGGCGGGCTGGGACGTGCAGCGCGAGTACTACTTCAACGACGCCGGCGCCCAGATGGCGCACCTCTACCACAGCGTCTGGGTGCGCTACCAGCAGACGCTCGGGCGCGACCGGGCCCTCAGCGAGACCGACTACCACGGGGGGTACGTGCTGGAGCTCGCCGAGGAGATCGCTCGCCAGCACGGCGACGCCTTCGCCGACCTGCCCGAGGAGCGCGCCGAGGAGGTCGGCAGGCTGGCGGCGGAAACGATCATGGACTGGATCAGGACGGAGCTCGGACGTCTCCGCGTGCACTTCGACACCTGGTTCTCCGAAGCGACGCTCATCCGCGAGGGGGAGTTCGACGTGGTGATGGACCTGCTGCGCTCGCGGGACCTGGTGTACGAGCGGGATGGCGCGCAGTGGCTCCGCTCCAGCGGCCTCGGCGATGAGCGGGATCGCGTGCTGATCCGGTCGGACGGCCGGCCAACCTACGTGGCCACCGACATCGCCTACCATTATGACAAGTTCTTCGTGCGCCGCTTCGACCGCGTGGTCGACGTCTGGGGTGCCGACCACCAGGGTCAGGTGCCGTCGATGAAGGCGATCGTGTCCGCCCTCGGTGCCGAGCCGGAGCGGTTCGACATCCTGATCCACCAGATGGTCAACGTCCTGCGGCATGGCCAGCCCGTGCGTATGGGCAAGCGGGCTGGCAACGTCGTGACCGTCCGGGAAGTGCTGGACGAGGTTGGCGCCGACGCGATGCGCTGGTTCCTCATCAGCCGCAGCGCGGACGCCATGATGGACTTCGACCTCGACCTGGCGAAACGGCAGTCCGCCGACAACCCGGTCTACTACGTCCAGTACGCGCACGCGCGGCTAGCCCGCGTCCTCGGCGAGGCGGCGGCGCGGGGCGTCGACTGGCGGTCCGGGAGCGTCTCACTGCTGGCCCACCCGGCTGAGCTGGCCCTTGTCCGACGCATCCTACAGCTGCCGGAGGTGGTGGAGATCGCGGCCCGCCAGATGGCGCCCCACCACCTGCCGCACTACGCGTACGAGCTCGCCCGGGCCACGCAGACGTGGTACGAGGCGGGCAACGACGACCCGGCCATGCGGGTTCTGGCGGCCGACATGCCGACCCAGGCAGCACGCCTGAAGCTGGCCGAGGCGGCGCGCCAGACCCTGGCGAACGCGCTGGACCTGATCGGGGTGGCGGCGCCCGACGCAATGTGACGGCCAGCGGCCGCCCCGATGGCGGGGCGTGTGTCCGCGCGCCTGTTACAATCCGCCTGGAAGGGTCGCCTAGAGGCTTAGGGCGGTCGTCTCGAAAACGACTAGGGTGTGATAGCCCTCGTGGGTTCGAATCCCACCCCTTCCGCTCCGCACGGAGAGGTCGCCTAGTCCGGCTTATGGCGCTCGCCTGGAAAGCGGGTAAGGTGTTACAGCCTTCGTGGGTTCGAATCCCACCCTCTCCGCCCCCACCGTCTCCTGGATCTCTACGGACAGCATTTCACATGCAAAATGGGCTCGCACAAAGGTGATTCTGCGGCGCTGCCGGGCGAGTGTCGCAGTTCGTGTAGCAATTGGTTCCCCCGTCCGCGAGTCATTGCCCTGGCAGTCGGGGCTGTCCTGGAGCAGGCTGACGGATCGTCAAGCCCGTGATTCGCGAGTACTCGGGGTTCAGGAGCTTATCGTCGTAGGTCTGGACCTCGGCGGCGCCAACGTGTTTGGCAGTTGCAAGGTGAATGGCGTCAGCAGCTTTCAGCGCGAGCCCCGAAACCATTGCCGCGCGGATCAGGGTCCTGGCCGTGTCGACGATCAGCTCATGAACTTCGACAAGAGTGACTACGGATGTATCTGCCCAAAGCCCGGCGATCCGTTCTTCCTCTTCGGCATTGAGCTCCCGGGCCGCGCTCTTGAACTGAAAACGCCACCTCGATCTTTGAAATCACCGAGGTGACGATGAGCAACTTCCCCTTGCTCCGATGGGTCTCCTCCAGAATGGCCTCGAGGTGCGGCAGTCGCTGTTCATCTCCGTTCACGTACGAGGTAAAGCAAGCCGCGTCCCAGTAAGTGAGGCGCGCGGCTCGTCAGGCATCTCTCAGCCGTCTGATTGCTGCCTCGGCGCTAAGTGAGCCGGAACGCGCCGGCACAGCGCCCGCGGCCCCCCGGAAGCTACCAGGTTCAACTTCTGGTCTTGTCATCACGCGTGCTGCACGGCGGACGGATAGCGGCCGCCCCGTTCGGGCGTCTCGAGTGACCCAACCCTCGACCGTCGCGATCTTGCCCCAAACCCCGCGCATTAGCTCCTCATGGTCCGGGTCGAGATAGCAGGACACCGCCCGATCGTTGAGTAGATCGAAAACCGTGAACTTCAGCGTGCCTCTGTTCGAAAGCGTTTGAACTCGGCCGGTGACAGCACCGTGTGCCCTGAGAAGTCGATGTTCAGGTACTGGTTCGCTCCGGCTGTACAGAGTCGCCTCGCCCCCCGCAGTCTCAAAGCGAACAGCGGAGACTTTCCCGTTCAACACGGCGGCGATCTTGTCAGCGGCACGTTTCACCTTCGGTGAGTAAGGGATCGGCGTGCCATGCTCCTCGGCTTCGCCGACCTCTAGGAACGCGTGAACCACCTTGTCGACGGCCGACTGAATGTCCGAGAGTCCTTGCGCTGTGGCGAGTGCGCTACCCGCTTCCAACGATTCAATTCTCCAGTCGATACGGGCGCCGTCACCCAGCTCTTCCGAAAGTGACGCCACAAGGCTGCTGAACCCGTCCATGGCCTGGGCGAACGCCTTCAACGGCACTTCACCTTCGAGCGCAAGTGTGACCGTGGTGTCTGCCATGGGTTGCAATCGCTTCTCGCTACTCTCGTTCCAGAAAGGCTTCGGCGGTCTGGTCCAATCGAGATGTTTTAGCAGCACCCGTAGCAGTGTGTGCTGGCGCCAGCGCCGATCGAGCAGATGCGACTACGGGGTCGAGGCGGTCCGCGGCCTCTCGGAGGACTTCTGGCAGTGAGGCCGTGTACAGGTTCATGGTTATCTCTGCCGCCGCTCGCCTGAGGCAGTCACACGACGTTGCTCGAGGGCTGAGCTGTAGCAACGGCCTCGCGTCTCCCAAGTTCCCGGACGACCGCGCTAGCAATGAACTGATTGAGGCTAATCGCCTCCTGCTGGGCAGCCAGGGCCGCCTGACGATGGATGCTCTTTGCTAGGCGCAGTCGCAGATTCCCGCTGTACCCATCTTCATGGGTACGCGGCCGCGGAACCGTTCGCCCGGACAGAAGCGCGGCCACGAAGTACGCTCGCTTGGCATCGTCGACCGCAGACCACAGTTCGCTGCGATCCTCGTGTCCAGCGGCAAGACCGGGAAGTTCGGGAAACTCGGCGGCCCAATAGCCGTCGTCCCAGTACACCTCCATGCGGTAGGGGAGCCGCATGTACTCCTGGACAGCAGTGTCGATGTGTTCTTGTACTTGCACGTCAGTTACCCCCTCTCGTCATCTTCTCTTGGACCTCATCTACCCCTGACACCAATTCCTTCACCAACTACCGGTTCATGGTACCCCATACGGTACCACACATGCATGGGAGCGCTAGTCTAACCAGCAGATGGATGCCTCCGCGCGCCGCGCTCGGCGACGTCACGATCACATGTGGCGGCGCGTCGCTCGTCGTTGTTGCCAGAGTATGAGCGCGAGCAGCACAAGGATGATGCCCAGCGCCGCGCCGAGCCACGGGAGCCGCGGGTCGGGGCTGGTTCTGGGCGGCGGGGCGACGTCTTCCAGGTCTAGACGGCCAAGCGCGTCTGCGCCCAGCACCACCAGGCTGGCTCCGTCGGCGCCCACTGCTACCTGGACCGGGTTGTCGACCGGGAGCGGGATGGCGCCCCCTCCCAGTTCGGCCAGGACCGCTCCGTCGGCCGCGTAGACGAGAATACGGCCGTGCGCCATGTCCGGGGCGTACACCCGGCCGCGTCGATCCACAGCGACACCGAACGGCTGGAAGGGGACTGGCCAGCTGTTTGTGGCGGTCCATGTCCCGGGCGCACTGTCGTCGCGCGCCCAGCGCCCAATACGGGCGTTCTCCCAGTCCGCCACGAACAGCGCCCCATCGGGGGCGAACGCGAGCGCCATCGGCTGCTTGAGCCCACCCTCGCCAGCGCTCGACCCAAACGACCCGAGCAGCTGCTCGTCCGCGCCGATGATCAGCACCCGACTTCGCCCGGTGTCGGCGAGGTACAGAGCGGCGCCGTCGTCGGCCAGCCCGTTCGGTCCGTACGGCTTGTACGTGTCCAGCCGGACTGAACGGCGGGGGCGGCCGGCCGCGTCGAGCTCGAGAATGCGCAGCGAGCCGCGGTCGACCAGGAACCACTGGCCGGGGCGGACCGCTACCCCGCTGATATCCTGGAGCTCGACGTCGCCGGAGAGTCGCGGTCCCCAGGCGCTCAGGAGCCGCCCGTCCGGCGCGAACCGCAGCAGCGCTCGCCGCACCCGGTCGACGACGTCAATCTCGCCCGCCGGCTCGACGGCCAGGAAGGGCGACTGCCCGGGAGTCATGACCGACTCGAACCGGGCCAGCGTCGTGGAGCCGCGGAGGGCCACGCTGGCAAGGTCGGCATGCGAGGTGTCAGCGACCGGCAGCTGCGCTCCAGCCACGTCGAGCGCTATCGCCAGGAGGAGAAGGCTCACAATCACCAGGGCGAAGCGGCGCCGTCTCGCGCGAGCCGGGCTCGCGGCGGTCGGGCCCGACGCTGGGGACAGAGGAGCCCCAAGCGCAGACATGCGGCAACCATACAAAGGCCGCACCCCCGGCTCCCAAGCGTAAGCCCCGCTCCTGCGCGGGCCGCCACGCTGCGACATCTGGGGGTGTGCCCGACATTTGGCCGGGCTGGGCGACGGACGGGGTGATCATTGAACGCAGTGGCGGCTGCCCGCCTTCTTCGGGACGACTTCCGGGCACACCCCATCTGGCCCGTACTGGTGCCGTAGGGTGGCAGGCGGTAAGATTGGGGTAGGCCGTGCTAGACGGCGGAGTAGCGGTCCGTTGTAACCCGAAACCCGCTCTAGCGGGGTTGAAGTCCCGGTCGAGGTCATGCGTTGTCGGTCCGACAGCGAGTGGCGCGGCGTTGAAGGCCTGGTCCTGCGCGGCGGCGACCTTCGAACCCTGTCAGATCCGGAAGGAAGCAGCAGTAAGGAGTGTTCGACGGGTGCCGCAGGGGAGCCGGGCCCGAGCAAGCGGTCTCGCGGCTGTGACGACGCGCGGATCGAAGACGGGTGCACGGCCTATCCCATCGGCGACCACGGGTCCGGGCCCGCGGGCTGAGTCGTCTCGGCCCACTGACCCGGACCCGCTCGTCGGCCACCCCGCGGCGCGGCTCCGCCAGCTCGGCCTGCGGCCGCGGCGCGGTCTGTCGCAGTCGTTCCTGGTGGACGCCGGCGTGGCGCGGGCCATCGTGGACGCCGCCGAGCTCGACCCCGGGCGCGACCACGTCCTGGAGGTGGGGCCCGGCCTCGGCATCCTGACCGGGCTCCTGGTCCGCCAGGCCCAGCGGGTCGTGGCGGTCGAGCTGGACGCGAATCTGGCTCAGCACGTGCGCGCGGAGTGCCCGGCCAGGAACCTCACGGTCCATACCGGCGACATCCTCACGCTGGATCCGGCCGCTTTCTTCGACGCCCCGTACGTGGTCGTGGCCAATCTGCCGTACCACATCACCTCCCCCGTGCTGCGGCTGCTGCTGGCGGCCGGGCCGCCGTACGTGCGCCGCCTCGTGGTCATGGTGCAGCGGGAGGTGGCCGAGCGTATCGCGGCCCGACCCGGCAAGCTCAGCGCGCTGGCGGTGGGCATCCAGGCGCAGGCCGTCGTGCGCCCGGTGCGCGTCGTGGCCGCGGGCGCCTTCTACCCGCGGCCGCGCGTGGACTCCACGGTGCTGGCGCTTCAACCCCTGCCCGACGCTGAACGAGCCGTCCCCCGGCAGGACGTGGTGGCGTTCACCGCCTTCGTGCACGCTGGCTTCGCCCAACCCCGCAAGCACCTGGTCAACTCGTTGGCCCAGGGCCTCGCCACCGACAAGCTGGCCGCGCTGGCGCTGCTCGACGCGCACGGCGTCGATCCCACCCGGCGCCCGCAGGATCTCACTATCACCGAGTGGGCGGCGCTCTTCCGGACGTTCGCGACGGGCACCGGTTGAGTGTTGAGTGTTGAGTGGCCCCGCTGACGTACGACTGCCCAGCCAAGATCAACCTCGTCCTCGAAGTGCTGCGCCGCCGCGGCGACGGCTACCACGACCTCGCCAGCGTCGTGCTGCCGATCACTCTGGCGGACTCGATGGAGGTGTGGGCGAGCGACGACATCGACTGCGTCGTGCACGGGATGGCTCTGGCCACGGAGGCCAACCTGGTGATCCGCGCGGCGCGCCTCCTGGCCGAGGCGGTCGGCGCCACGGCGGGAGCGCGGTGCATCCTCACCAAGCGGATCCCCGCGGCCGCGGGGCTGGGCGGTGGCTCGAGTGATGCCGCCGGCGCCCTTGGTGCGCTGAACCGGCTGTGGGGATCGGGCCTGTCGCGGAGCCGCTTGATGGAGCTCGGCGCGCAGCTCGGGTCTGACGTGCCGTTCTTCGTCCACGGCGGACCGGCGCTGGTTCGGGGGCGGGGCGAGATCGTCGAGGGGTTGGCACGGAGCCCGGCGCTGTGGCTGGTCCTGGTCATCCCGGCCCATGGGCTGGCCGACAAGACGCGGGCGCTCTTCGCGGCGCTCGAGCCAGGCGATTGCTCCGACGGCCGGCGAACGGACACGGCGGCGCGCCTGCTCGCAAGAACGGGTCGCGTGGACGGCCTGGACCTGGTGAACGCCTTCGAGCGAGCAGCGCGGAGCGTCTTTCCCGGTCTTGGCGAGACGTGGCAGGCGGTAGAGGAGCGTGTTGGTCGCCCGTTCCACCTCTCGGGGGCCGGGCCGGCCCTGTTCGCCTTTGCCGCGGACGAGGCCGAGGCACGAGCGCTCGCTGCCCGGCTCGCCGGCTTGGACGCGGCGGTGTACGCGGCCCAGACCCTTGCTGTCGGCCCCGACTACGCGGCGGCTGGTCGCATGCGCTACGCTTAGCGCTGGGCTCCCTCGCCGGTGCCCGGTCGTCCAATGGTAGGACACCACACTTTGGATGTGGCTATCCAGGTTCGAATCCTGGCCGGGCAGCTCTGACGGTCGGCCCACCTCGCGCGCTGCCACGTGACGCCCTCCCTCACAAGCCAGTCGACATCGGCGGACCCACCGAGTACCGGCGGGGCCGGCGCTGCCGAGCGCCGCCCCGAGCCGGAGCCGTCCCTCACCGCCGTGATCCTGGCGGCGGGGCAGGGCACGCGCATGCGGTCGCGCCACCACAAGGTGCTGCACCCGCTCGCCGGACGACCGCTCATCAGCCGTGTTCTGGCGCTCGTGCGCGGGGCCGGCGCTCGGCCGGTGGTCGTGGTGCTCGGTCACCTGGCCGACCAGGTGCGGGCCGTCCTGCCGCCCGACGTGAGCACCGTCGCCCAGGAGCCCCAACGCGGGACGGGCCACGCCGTGCAGGTCGCCGCCGGCCGGCTGCGCGCAGCCGGCGCGCAGCGGTTGCTGGTCCACCTGGGTGACACGGCGCTCGTCCGCCCGGAGAGCCTGGCGGCGCTGGTCGCGGCGCCCATCGGCCCGCAGGCGCCCGTAGCGCTGCTCACGGCCCGCCTTGCCGACCCGCGCGGGTACGGGCGGGTCATCCGTGGGCCGGACGGGACAGTCCTGGCGATGGTCGAAGAGATCGAGGCGACGCCCGAGCAGCGGTCGGTGGACGAGGTGTGGAGTGGCTCGATGCTCCTGTGGAGCGAGTGGTTGTGGGACAGGCTGTTCCATCTGCCCGAGCACTCCGGCGGCGAGTACTACCTCACCGACCTGGTCAACCTGGCGCGTGAGGAGGGTCGGGCGGTGAAGGCGGTGCTGGCGGCCGACGAGGACGAGGTTCGGGGTGTGAACGATCGGGCGCAGCTCGCGGTGGCCAATGCCATCGTCAGGCAGCGCACGATCGCGGCCCACCAGGCGGCGGGCGTGACCGTCGTCGACCCCGCCACGACGTACATCGAGCCGGAGGTCCAGATTGCTGCCGACGTCACGGTGCAGCCCGGCTGCCACCTTCAGGGGGCGAGCCGCATCGACGCGGATGCGGAGATTGGCCCGAATACGATGCTGGCCGACGCGCACGTCGGCGAACGATCGCGGGTGTGGTGGTCCGTCCTGGAGGGGGCCCGCGTCGGCCGGGACGTGAAGGTGGGACCGTTCAGCCACCTACGTCCGGGCGCCGTCGTCGAGGACGGCGCGGTCGTGGGCAACTACGCCGAGGTGAAGGCGAGCCGCATTGGGCCCGGCACGCAGGTGCACCACTTCAGCTACCTGGGCGACGCCGATGTCGGGGCGAGCGTCAACGTCGGGGCGGGCACGATCACCTGCAACTACAATGCCGAGACCGGCGCCAAGAGCCGTACAGTCGTCGAGGACGGCGCGGCGCTTGGCAGCGACACCATGCTGATCGCGCCGGTCACGGTGGGCGCCAACGGCATGACCGGCGCGGGCGCCATCGTGACGCGCGACATCGGCCCGGACGAGGTGTGGGTGGGGGCCCCAGCGCGGCGGGTGCGCAAGCGGACCGGCCCGCGGCGGCGGGCGACGCCGCCGGCGACGGCCAAGGGGCCAGAGTGACCGACAGCCGAGGCCTGCTGTTCGCGGTGGCGGTGCTCGCGCTGTTCCTGGCGTCGACGGCCCAGGCCGCGCTGGTCTACATCGACCGCGCTCGGCTACGCCACATGCTTGAGCAGACAACCTCCCGGGCGCGGGCGCTGCAGCGGGTCCTGGACGAGCCCACCGCCACGCTGGCCACCATCCTTTTCGTGTACACGGTGGCTCTGGGAGCGGCGGCCGCGGCCGGCTTCTGGATTGCGCAGGACTGGTGGCGAGAGTCGCCGGCGTGGGCCATCGTCGAAGTCGTCGTCGGCCTGCTGATCCTCCTGGTCGTGCAGTTCCTCGGGCGCATCGTGGCGGTGGCGCGGCCCGAGGGAGTCGCCCTCCTGTTCGGCCGGCCTATCGGCGTCTTGACACGCTGCCTGTTCTTCGTCCTCGTTCCCCTTCGCGCCCTGGAGGCCCTGCTGACGCGTCGGCTCGGGCTGCGGCGCGCCATCACCCCGGCGGATGCCGAGGAGCGGCTACGCCATCTGGTGGAGGGCAACGCCGACCTGGCGGAAGACGAGCGGGACATGATCACCAGCGTGATCGAGCTTGGGGACCAGCCTGTTAGCGAGGCGATGGTGCCGCGCATCGACATTGTCGCTGTCCCGGCTAACGCCACGGTGCGCGAGGTGCTGGATCGCATCGTCGCCACCGGCCACTCGCGGATCCCGATCTACCAGGACACGGTCGACAACGTCACCGGCGTGCTGTACGCCAAGGATCTGCTGCGCCATCTGCGCGACGGCAGCCAGGCGGAACCGGCCGCCGGCCTGGCACGCGAGGCGACCTACGTTCCGGAGACGAAGAAGGTCGACGAGCTCCTCCACGAGATGCAGCAGCGCCACGTGCACCTCGCCATCGTGGTGGACGAGTACGGCGGCACCGCGGGGCTGATCACCATCGAGGACCTCATCGAAGAGATCGTGGGCGAGATCCAGGACGAGTACGACATCGAGGAAGCGCCCATCGAGCAGGTGAGCGACACCGAGGCGATCTTCGACGCGCGGGTCAGCATTCGCGACGTCAACGACACGCTCGACCTGGAGCTCGAGGATGACGACTTCGACACCGTGGGCGGTCTGGTGTACCACGAGCTGGGCAAAGTGCCGAATGTGGGCGACGAGATCCGGGTCGACGGCTGCCTCGTCTCGGTCCTGTCGACGAACGGCCGCCGCGTCAAGAAGGTCCGCGTGACGAAGGCGCCCGCCGGGGTGGCGGCGGCGGGCTGACGCCGCGCGGATGGAGGAATGAGCGGATGACGAAGCTCCAGTGGGCGTACGTGGTTATCGGCATCGTGGTGGCGCTCAGCATGGTTCTCGCTGTCGTGCCCATCGGGCGATGACCGCCGCTGACAGTCGGCCAGCGCGGGTGGCGCGCTACCGCGGCGTGAGACGCCGGCTGCTGCCGCGCACCTCCAGGCGGGCGTTCGCTGCTCTCGTGGCCGAGGCGGTGCGCGGGCTGCCGCCATTTGTCCAGTCCCGTCTGGAGAACGTGGCCGTGGTGGTGGAGGAGTGGCCCGAACCTGAGCAGGGCTCAGACCTGCTCGGCCTGTATGAGGGGGTGAACCACCTGGAGCGGACCGACGGGTACCACCTGGCCGTCCCGGACCGCATCACCCTGTTCCGCCAACCGATCATCGCCGAGGTCGGCAAGGGCGGGCACAACGCCATCGTGCGGGAGGTGCGCGCGACAGTCGTGCATGAGGTGGCGCACCACCTGGGCATGGAGGATGAGGAGCTGCGGCGTCTGGAAGCGCCATGACCGACACCCCTCTGCGGGTGGACGTCCTGACGATCTTCCCGGACATGTTCCCCGGCCCGCTGGCGGCGAGCATCACGGGCCGCGCGCTGGCCCAAGGGATCGTCCAGCTGCGCGCCGTCGACGTTCGGGCGTTTGCCACCGACCGCCACCGCACCGTCGACGACTACCCGTACGGCGGTGGGCCAGGCATGGTCATGCGGCCGGGACCGCTGGTTGCCGCGATCGAGTCGGTCCGCGAGCCCGCGTCGCGGCTCATACTTCTCTCGCCTGGTGGACGAGTGTTCACCCAGGAGTACGCCCATGAGCTGGCCGGCGGGGCACACCTGGTGCTAGTGTGCGGGCGCTACGAGGGGGTCGACGCCCGGGTCCAGCTGGTCACGGGCGCTGCGGAGCTGTCCATCGGCGACTACGTCATAACGGGGGGCGAGCTGGCCGCCATGGTGGTGATCGACGCCGTGACCCGGCTGCTGCCGGGTGTGCTGAGCAGCGCCGAATCGTGGGCCGACGAGTCGCACGCGCGGGGCCTGCTGGAGCACCCGCAGTACACGCGGCCGGCGGAGTTCCGCGGCCTCGCGGTGCCCGACGTGCTGCTCTCCGGCCACCACGCCCAGGTGGCAGCGTGGCGCCACGAGCAGTCAGTGGCGCGTACGCGCCAGTGGCGACCCGAGCTGCTGGACCGCGGCGAGTGACGCCGCCCGGCGGCGGAAGGGGTGGGATTCGAACCCACGGAGGCCTTGCAGCCTCAGCAATTTTCAAGATTGCCGCAATCGGCCGAGCTCTGCCACCCTTCCAGCGACAGGCGCATTCTACCGCGAGCCGTCAGCTATCAGCTATCAGCTATCAGCTATGTAACTCGTCTGAAAATGCGTCGAGCCGGCCGTCAGGCGGCCGGTGCTGGCAGAGCGGGCCCGAGTGGGTCAAGGCTGACGCGATACCCCAGACGGCCCAGGCGACGGACCAGCCGCTGTTGGAGC
>JAABUQ010000471.1_pt1 | contig 92695 bp, 91 predicted proteins | sample 5560001 | NCBI WGS metagenome assembly JAABUQ01 (sample SAMN10711888, study PRJNA513371) | rock metagenome | isolation source: Antarctica rocks | place: Antarctica: Victoria Land, Finger Mt nord | collected 2015-12-18
AGACTTGTTCGAGTTCATTGTCGAACACATGCCTGACTTACCCCTACCTAGAAGTGCTAAACCATCTCCGCACTCTCAAAGGCCTCACTTGCATACTGTCCCGGCTTAAATTGGTAGCCCTATTATGAAGTTTGAGATAACTGCTTACCAGCTTTTTTTGTGATTGCGCTTGAGAACACTCAGACAGATTTTGCTACTGCGATATAAAATTAGACTGTTACTCTATGAGCACACGCAATGAAAGATTTCAGCGGTCAGCTTTAAACATGCCTCCACAAGGATTCGTGCTCAGACCTTCCGCTGTTCATTTTTTGGTTCACTAGGAGCGAGATTCTGAACTAGCCTGAAAGGTGCCAGATGTGTAAACCTGTTTACTTTCGGAAACCACCAGTTATGATATTGATTTCTGGCTACCAGATTTGCACCCAAATCTATGGAAGCGCTAATTCATTAGTCTACCGGGGAACCCGGAATCATGATAACAAAGCCGTTATCCTCAAAGTTCTGAGACAAGACTATCCCACGCCGGAAAAGATTACTAGATACAAGCAGGAATATAAAATTACCCAAAATTTGAATCTTGATGGCGTAATTACGGCTTATAGCTTAGAGAAGTATCAGAGAACTCTGGCAATAGTTTTTGATGATTTTGGGGGTTCTTCACTCAATCTATTAATGTCATCCAATAAAATTAGACTGTCAGACTTTTTGACTATCAGCATAAAAATTACGGAAAGTTTAAGTCAGATTCACACTGCTAATATCATCCATAAAGACATCAATCCATCCAATATTGTTTTGAACCCAGGAAATGGACAGCTAAAAATAATTGATTTTGGTATTTCTACAGTACTGACACGCGAAACTCCTACGATTAAAAATCCGAATGTCTTAGAAGGGACTTTAGCCTATATATCGCCAGAACAAACTGGCAGAATGAATCGAAATCTGGATTATCGTACTGATTTTTACTCGCTCGGCATCACCCTTTATGAACTGCTGACTCAGCAACTACCTTTTAATGCCACTGATGCAATGGAGCTAGTGCATTTTCATATCGCTAAGCGACCGGTGCCACCTGATGAAGTAAATCCACAAATTCCTAAAGCTGTTTCAAACATTGTGATGAAATTGTTAGCCAAAACGGTTGAAGAGCGGTACCAAAGTGCCTGGGGAATTAAAGCAGATTTGTTGGAGTGTCTAACTCAATTACAGACGAACGGCAAAATTTTAGAATTCCCCCTTAGTCGTCAGGATATTCCAGATAAATTTCAAGTTCCGCAAAGACTCTATGGCAGAAAACAACAAATTGAAACCTTAATGTCAGTTTTTAAGCGAGTCAGTCAAGGCACAACTGAGATGATGTTAGTAACTGGTTATTCCGGCATTGGTAAGTCAGCTTTGGTGCAGGTTCTTTATAAACCTATTGCCAGCCAGCGAGGATATTTCATCTCTGGTAAATTTGACCAGTTTCAAGGCAATATTCCCTATTCTGCCGTAGTTAACGCCTTCTCAGATTTGACGCGGCAATTACTAACAGAAACAGAAGCACAGCTTAAACTATGGCGAGAGAAACTATTAGCAGCTTTAGGTGCTAATAGTCAGGTAATTATTGATGTTATTCCCCAAGTGGAACTAATTGTGGGAAAGCAACTTGAGGTGCCCAAACTACCTCCACCAGAAGCACAAAATCGCTTTAGACTAGTGTTTCAAAACTTAATTCGGGTTTTTAGCAAGCCAGAACATCCACTAGTACTTTTTCTAGATGACTTACAGTGGGCTGATGCTGCCTCTCTGCAACTGATGGAACTTCTAATTACTGATTCTAATAGTCAATATCTATTTCTAATTGGAGCGTACCGAGATAACGAAGTTAATGATGCTCATCCATTGTTATGGAGCTTGGATCAAATTCGCAAAGCTGGGACAATTGTTAATTATATCTCACTCTCACCTTTACATTTGCCTGACGTTAACCAGTTAATTTTAGAAACACTCAAGGATTCCCCAGAAAGGGTAAAGCCATTATCAGAATTAATACTGGCTAAAACTAATGGTAATCCCTTCTTTATAAATGAGTTTTTAAAGTCACTTTATAACGAGAAACTATTGGAGTTCGACTTTAATCAAGGCAGGTGGCGATGGAATTTAAAGCAAATTCAAGCAAGAAGTATAACTGATAATGTCATTGAACTCATGACAGGTAAGATTCAGAAGCTGAGTGAACTAACGCAACAGGTGCTGCAGCGCTCGGCCTGTATCGGCAATCAGTTCGATCTCCAGACGCTGGCAGTTGTATCAGAAAAATCTCTGAAAAAAACACACAACGAGCTACGGGAAGCGATCGCAGAAGGTTTGGTCTTGCCCCTTGGCGATACATACAAGTCGATTGAGCTAGATGAGCCACAGCCAGCGGATGGGTTAAAGGTTGAATACAAATTTGCCCATGACCGGATTCAACAAGCAGCTTATTCCCTAATTTCGGCAGAGGAAAGGCAAGCTGTACACCGACAAATGGGGCAGTTGTTGCTGCAAAATACCGAACTCGAAAAGCAAGCCGGAAAAATTTTTGACATCGTTAATCAGCTGAACTTAGGTATTAAATTAATTAATAACCAGTTCCAGAGGGATGAACTAGCCCAATTAAATTTAATTGCTGGTAAGAAAGCGAAGGCGACAGCAGCGTATAAACCTGCCCTCAATTACTTTATGGCTGGCGTAGGTTTGTTGTCGAAAAACAGCTGGCAGGAACAGTATGAGCTGACGCTAGCTCTGTATGTGGAAGCGGCTGAGGCAGCGTGTCTGTGCACCTACTTCGACGAGATGGACAGATTAGCCTCAGTGGTGCTGCGACGAGCCAAAACACTATTGGACAAAGTGAAAGTATACGAGGTTAAAATTCAAGCCTGTAAAGCGCAGAACCAGATGCTCCAAGCAGTCAAGACGGCGCTAGCCGTTCTGAAGCTTTTGAGAGTGAGGTTTCCTGAAAAGCCCAACAAACTGAATATTTTGCTTGGTTTGTTGAGGACAAAGTTAGCTTTGGCAGGCAAACGAATCGAGGACTTAATCGACCTGCCGGAAATGACTGATCGGTACAAATTGGCAGCTATGAGTATCCTGGTGAGGATAAATGTTGCTGCCTATACCGCTGTTCCTGAACTGTACCCGCTGATTTTGTTTAAACAGGTCAATTTATCGGTCAAGCATGGCAATGCTTCTGAGTCTGCCGGTGCCTATGCCAGTTACGGAGTAGTTCTGTGCGGAGTAGTGGGAGACATTAACTCTGGCTATCAATTTGGTCAACTGGCTTTGAGGTTAGTCGACCGGTTCAATGCCAAACACACAAAAGCTGGAATAATCGAGGCTGTTAGCTTTCATTTAAGGCATTGGAAGGAGCATGTTAAGGAGACGTTAGAACCTTTACTGGAAGGTTATCACAGCGGACTTGAAACCGGAGATATAGAAGGCGCTGCCATTTGTGCAGTCGTTCACTCTTGCCATTCATTTTTTATCGGCAAGGAACTGGTAGCTATTGAACAAGAGATGGCAACCTATAGTAAGGCTATGGCCCAACTAGGGCAAGAAACACACCTCAATTATAACGAAATGATCCGGCAGTGGGTCTTGAACTTGATAGGGCAGTCTGAAAATCCGTGCCGGTTGAGCGGTGAAAGCTACAACGAGCAAAGTATGCTGCCGCTTCATCAGCAAGCGAATGATAGGACCGCAATTTACGTTTTATATCTCAGCAAACTTTTACTTTGTTATCTGTTTTCTGAGTACTCTCAAGCTGTTGAAAATGCCGCTATTGCCGAAAAATATCTAGATGGTGCAACAGCAACAGCAATTGTTCCTTTATTTCATTTTTACGATTCTCTGGCTTGGCTATCAGTGTTCCCTGATGCACAGAAGTCTGAGCAAAAGCGCATCCTTGGCAAAGTAAGCGCTAACCAGGTAAAAATGAAGAAATGGGCGCATCACGCTCCAATGAATTATTTGCATAAGTTTTATTTGGTGGAGGCAGAGCGGCATCGGATTGTTGGTCAAGATGCGAAAGCAATGGACTTTTATGACCAAGCCATCGAGTTAGGGAAAAAACATGAATATTTACAGGAAGAAGCCCTAGCAAATGAATTAACCGCCAAGTTCTATCTGTCCAAAAGCAAATTTAATATTGCCCAAGTTTATATGTTGAATGCCCGTTACTGCTATTTAAAGTGGGGTGCCACCCGCAAGGTAAAGGATTTAGATAGGCAGTATCCCCAGTTGCTTTACAAAATGTCTGAGGCAACCAGAACAGACATTGATACAAAAGATTCTGTCTTTAGTAGAAATGGTGAAGAATTGGACTTAACAACCATAGTGAAGGCCTCGCAAGCCATTTCCAGTGAAATTTTGTTAGATAAGTTACTGACAAAGTTACTGAAAATTGTTATGGAGAACGCCGGAGCACAAAAAGGCTACTTAATTCTGTCAAAAAACAAAAAACTTTTTATAGAAGTGGCTGGTTTATTGGAGCCAGAGCAGGAGATATCACGACAATCTATCCCGGTTGTCAGTAGCCAAGAGCTACCAACTACATTAATTAACTATACAGAAAGAACAAAGGAAGAAGTTGTTCTCAACGAAGCAACGGCTGAGGTTAGATTTATACATGACCCTTATATTAATACCCAAAAACCGAAGTCAGTTCTCTGTATGCCAATTCTGAATCAAGGCAAACTTATTAGTATCATTTATCTGGAAAATAATTTGACGACTGGTGCTTTTACCTCAGAGCGGTTGGAAATTTTGAGACTTTTGTGTTCCCAAGCTGCTGTTTCCTTAGAAAATGCACAGCTGTATGAGCAATTAGACAACCATTCACGTACTCTGAAACAAAAAGTGGCAGAGCGAACTTTGGAGTTGCAAGGAAAAAACGAGCAGCTGCAACAAGAAATCCGCGATCGCCAGTGGGCAGAAGCCGCTCTCCAAACAGCAAACCAACAGCTGCAGTGCCTTGCCTCCTTAGATGGCTTGACCCAGATTGCTAATCGCCGCCGATTTGACGAATATCTATATCAGGAGTGGCAGCGGGGGACACGGGAGACGACGCCACTGTCCTTAATTCTGTGTGATATTGATTATTTCAAACTTTATAACGACACATATGGTCATCAGGCAGGAGATGCTTGTTTACAGCAGGTGGCTGGGGCAATTAGCAGTGTAGTTAAGCGTCCAGCGGATTTAGTAGCTCGTTATGGCGGAGAAGAATTTGTCGTGATTCTGCCTAACACAAACGCTTCAGGAGCTGTCTACGCAGCTGAAGCTATACACAAGCTGGTACAAGAGCTCAAGGTTTCCCATGCTCAATCCTCTGTAAGTGAATATGTCACTCTTAGCGTGGGAGTATCTAGCACGGTTCCCACTCAGGAATTTTTGCCGAAAGCACTGATTGCTGTAGCAGACGAAGCGCTTTATGAAGCTAAGGCACAGGGAAGAAATCGCGTTATAGTGAAGGCTTTTACCCCGTCATCCTGACTTATACCTCGCAAGAAATCAGTGGAAACTCTCTCCCCTAATCCTTGAACTAGCTCACCTCATCGGCCTATATTTACCACACTCGTCACTTGCTACGCCAACGTCGAGCTAAGAAGCCAGTTACGCCACGGTCCAGTCAGCCAAAGGTTGATGGCATAGATATTGAGCTAAACCGACTTCATGCTCAGCTCGGCCTGCACAAAATGAAAACGCCAAAGCAGTCTAATCCCACGATTTCTAATCATCGGGTGAAATGAGCAGTGCATTGTACTGGTCTAACACTTAGGCTGGTTAACTGGCATTGTGTGATCGCATCCCGACTCAGGAAAACACTATCCGAGTATGTAGTTGGAATATCCAAGCTGATAAGGATTTGCAGACAAACTTGCTGGGGGATAGGTCAGCCAGTACCAAACATTCGTATCAACAAAAAAAATATCCCCTTGCTGGGGGGAATCAACTTTGATGTCAACAACATCTGCTCGTACTGTGTAGTTAACCGCCATTACTAACAGAGAGACTGTTCTTGAAGCATTTCATCGACAGCCTTACGATAAGTTGCATCAGAATAGTAGTGCAAGGCGTCTTCCATTACGCGAGAGCAAGCCTGTTGACCAACAGGATTCAAATTAGATATGGTTAAGAGGCGATCAATGTCTTCAGCTTTGATGTCGTATAACAGCTGACCGAGCGCAAAATTGAAAAACACTGACAAAAACCTTCTTACCCCAGCGAAGTCTAGCTCCACTGGCTGCCCTGCTTGAAGTCTGGGGTGAATTAATCGATATATTTATTGCCCAGCTTGCTGGGTCATGCAGTTCTCGCCAATCAACTCGTAGATTCTGTATCTTATGGCTCTACTCTCCGTGCTAGAACCTTTGTGCTAGAAGTATACATTATTACTTGTAAAGTTGTGATTAAGTTGCGTCGCATTGAAGTGTGATGGTCATCAAGGTTCCTTTGAAGAAGGTGGCAGCGCTTTGGTAAGTTTCCTGTATTGGTCGATTAGAGCATATCCGTCATGGCTGTAGATCTCTATTTTACCCCGTTTACTCTTCACAAATTTTTTTAATGAGTCAAGACCAGTACCTCCAGGTGCTACACTCCGTCGGGTTGTTGTGCCAGATTGAAACGCCCAACTTAAAGCATCTTTAGCTGAAAGACTATCCTTTTGAAGGAATTGGCGCACGTTTACGGGAATACCAACACCAAAGTCAATCGCGGTTAACTTGAGTGCATTCAGCATAGGGTAACGCTGTCCCCAAGTAAATAAACCAATATCGGAGGTTCAGATGTTTACCACCACTGGATCTCAGACAGGCATCATCAACGAGCTTTTGACTTACTAATGCAGCGAATAGATAGGCCGAAAGCTCCTTAAGGCTTGCGCTTTTCTGGTAACTGACTGAGGCGTTGCTGACATCGCTCAATATCATAAATAGTACCGAGCCAGTTTTGCGCTAGGCTTACGGCGATCTTCAACCTCGTAACCAACTCGTAGTAGGCCAGAGGCGATCGCATCATAAAGCTGCTCTTGATTGTCACAGCCCACCTCCTTCCAGGCTTTTGACGTAGGGTAAAACTTTCGCCTGGGTTTTGATTGAGATTGCACCCCTAACATTTCTGCCAAGATTTCTCTAACAGCCGCTCGAATTTCGCTTTCAGGTATCATCCTCTAAGCCCAAGTGGTACTACACCGTCAAGCTTGATTTAGACGGGTGCATGGAGGATTGCTTAGCTCATCATTTGGTACTAGAGGCTAACATTCTCCAGATGCCAAGCCTACGTGAAGAACCTGCGGAGTTTTAATTGACAGACACAGCCCCAGTTAACAGCTGGGGCATTCACAATGGAGGATAGACGATTTGCCTACAGTAGAACAAGCCTTCGCCGCCATCCGGTGTTGCCAGTGGTTATCTAACTACTACCTGGACATCCACCTGTTTCGATACGATGTCAAACTAAAAGATATTTACATTTTGGCCGGCGAAACAATTGGTATCACCATCTATCCAAATGGTCTTTGGGAGTTTGATAATGACTGACTTTTCACAAATGGATCGAAAAAAGTTGAGAACCTATGTGCTGTCTCATCGTGAGGATGAGGAAGCTTTGCGCGTTTATATGGAACGACTGCATAATGACCCAGATGTTAGCAGGTATACGGGAGCGTATGACGAAGAGGGCTTAGCTAGGTTAGAGCAACTCATCAAAGAACAAGCCCAGGGACAACCACACTAGCTGAAGTAGCCCCGACCTTGATAGTCTGGGGCTTTTCTTTTTATCAAACTACGCGCATAGAACATAGGTACTATAAATCATCCCCAACGCTTGCACTGCCAGTGGAGTAGTCTGCTGCTCCTAGTAGCCGACTAATCTACTCAACCAAGGTTTCCAGTGTTCCCCTAGCGAGAAATGGAACACCTGAGCCTCACGATTGGGCAAGGCCACCACAATCACCCCGGTCTTAATCCGAGTATCATGCATCCGGTTAACGCACCCGCAGTAGGCCGCCAGCTGGAGAGGATATCGGTTGAGGTACTCTGGTTTCTTAGGTCTGGTGGCAGTTTTCCAGTCTAGGATACAAGGTACTCCATCAAAACTACAAAGCATATCAATCGTTCCAGCGTAACAGCCCACTTCATGCCAAACCGCACTTTCGATCAACTGAATATCGGTAACGCGGGGTAGAATCTCCTGGACACTTTGCCAGAAGGGTTGCGCGATCGCGCAACCCTATCATCTTGAGAGTCTGTCCGATAGTTGCCAGTTTTAAAGTGATTCTCCACCATGCCGTGAAACAACTTACCCCGGTCTTTGGCTTTATCGGAATATTCTATATTTCCAGGTTGTGATCGCCACTTGAGCCAAAACTGTCGCTGCTCAAAAGAGTCTGTGGTATTTAGAATCGTGCCGACACCGGGGTAATGATGCCCATTTACTTGATAAAAACGCCCCGTATCAGTGTAGACGTGTAAGCCTATAGGGTCATGGTGAATCAGCACATCTCGGTACCCAAGCTTTGTTGAATCCATCTGCCTTGATCTGGCAAGGCAGACCCGCATGATTATTGAGTCTAGCTACTTCCTCTCGTTCCATACCCAGTCTGCACCCACCGGACTTGTGAAACTGGTTGTAATTCAATTGATAAGGGCATTGCTTAACGCCTCCTCTGGAGTGATTCCCAACTTCTTACAAGCATCTAGCGCCCGGTTAGTCAACATTCCTTGCTTCCTTCCCTTGAGATCCCCACGGTTGATACCAATCTTTCCAAGTCATCCCAGGTGGTGGTTCCTTCGGTCTGGTGCCATAGATGTCAGTAAGAGCGCATCTGCTAGCAGTAGCCGCACCATCAACTCTACCTAGCATTTTCGCCCACAGCTCCGGCCCAACAGGTTTTATATGTCCACAACTTTTGTAGAGGCTCCTCACCATAGGGTGGAGTACATCTCTGAAGTGAGGGTGGAACACCTGCGATCGCCAGCACATCGTAGGTACGGTTGTAGTCATCAAATTGACGTGTAGCTAGCCAAATGTCCTCGGTTGATAGATCGTAAATCGGACTAGTGGGATAAAAATAACCTTTAATAGGTGTCTGGCAAATCCAATTATCAGCTTGTCTTTTGGTTACCGACTGCAACCGGCGAATACTTTCCTAAGCGCGAATACCTCTGATTTCTGCCACTGTTCCTAGCTCAGGACCGTATAGCAGCGGCGTAACGTCAGCTTGGCTCATACCTAGCTTGAAACCAGGAACATCATTAATAGTGATAGCCCACTCTGGTAAGTCGCGTACCCACTTATCCTTATCTGCTTAGAGCCACGGATACCAATAGGGTTGTGTCCTGGAGCAGGCGTTCCTATGCTTCACTGGGAGGCATACCCACTTTAGGCGGATATCATCACGCGATCACACCCGTTCCACATATTCAACAGTCTCCGGCGTAATCGCTTCTTCATCAACGAAGCAGGTATCTAGTGGTAATCGGCCTCTCTCGGTGGCCACCTGCAAGGCCAGGTTAAGGGCAACTGTGCTGTCTTTTTCCCCCCGACCAGCTACACATAACAAAGTCGTAGCGGTCATAGAGTAGATGTATTCGTTCTAAAGAAGCTTCGTAAACCGTCTTGTCAATACGGTGCTTACCTAACCCTGAAGGCATTTTTTCTCCTATGTGTACTTGTACGTAGTAAGTGCTTCCAGGGAAGAAATTCAACGTACTATTATCCCATCCATATAACAGGGTAGGAAATTCATTATCTCGTAAATCTGCTAATAAGCCGTGATTTAACGAGTAGGAAATAAAGGATTTAGTTATTTTAGATACTCCTGAGCAATCGCGTCCAGTGCTTCTGCTGTCGTCTCTAAACTATGTTTACTCCTGGCTTGATTAATAGCTCGAAATAACCGCTCACGTTGCTGCTGGGTCAACAAAACGTGGAATGGGAGTATATCAGACTTAGGCTTGTTGTCTCGGTTTTTATTTTTTGGTCCGCTTGGTTCCTCGTCAGTTTCGTTACCAGATGCGATCGCCTCGAATGCTGTTAAATCCAAGCTGACTTGTAGTCGCTCTAATTCTTTCTCATTCCACAATCCATCTAAGTTCAATTGATCAATGTCCTGGAGGATCTGCTCTACGTCCCAATCTAAGTCTAGTTCTGAAATTCTATTATCTGCCAAGGCTAACTCACGCGCTCTAGGATCAGATTTGAGGTCTAAGTCGTCCCTGATAACCGCAACCAGCTTATCTCCCTGAGTATGAACTAATTCAATCTCTAGTCCCAATTTCTGGGCTGATTCAAGCGTCTTATTCCCACCTATTACAGTTCCGTTTCTATCACATACGATTGAGCGACCCGCACCTAGCTTAGATAGAGACTCTGCTAGCAGATGCAGTCCTCTATCAGTACCACGGTTAGCATTGTTTTCATCAAGTCGTAAATCCGTGATTGAATTAACTTTTTTCACTAGTGCGTCCAGGTTAGCAACAGATGTAAAAGCGTTGTTGCTCATCCTCTCTAGCATACCCCTATAATGAACTGTCCAAATCTGTTTATTGGATTAGATCTTTCTTTCTTTCTTTTTTATCTTTAAAGAGTTTAACATTGACCCATAGCACCCCATGAAACTGAAGAGAGATGTTGGCTTTAAAACTAGAAAAATGCGCGTTCACGAAATCTTCATACCCCTTCACTATTTTTAAACAATTATTTAGACTTGCAGCAGCCAATATAAAGAAGTAGATTTACACTGATGCGGTTTAATGACTGCAATCTAGACCGATTTTAGTAAAAAAAACGGGAACAAGTTTGAAATGGAAGATAGCTATATTTTGGAGAATTGCAGCGAACAAGATGTTTTCATCTTTGGTTCTACTACATTAAAAGCGGACAAGCTGAAGAAGGAAATAAGTCAACTTTTCTTCAAGTACAAATTAGGAGAGCAACTTACTAACTCATTAAGTTCCAATCTACACTTAGACGTAAGAAATGTAGTAGAGAGATCGGGAAGGTATGTAAGGTGTTTTTATGATAAATGGTTTGATGATGGTGTAGATTGTGAAATTTTAAAACTTGGGGCGGCAGGCTGGCAAAAAGGAAAAATTAAAATCAAGCTCAATGTCAGCCTAGAGTTTTGTCCTGATGAGCTTGAAGTTGAAAAAAACCAGACAAGCAATGAACAGGGAATCAGTGAACTAAAATCGCCACTGGATGATATTCGCTTGATGATTAAAAATGTCTAAAGGTTGACAAAAAGATGTCTGACCAAGAGAGTGATCGCGAGTCCCTTGTCTTTAGGATTGAACAACTGGAACAAAATCAACAGGTTCTAGTTAGATACATGGCAGAAATGAAACGTCAATTAACCGGCCTGAGCGACCAATTCAACAACCGGCTTGAACCACAGCAGTTAAACAGCTTACAGAATGCCTCAAGCCAGCTACATCAGCAATTTGAGCAAGGTTCAGCTCCACCAGAAGCACCCATGGAAATGGTTAACTTACTCCCAGAGGCTACAGCTTCAGTAGACGAACTGCCGCCACAGCCCATGCAGGAGCAATCCTATGAGTCTCAGCTAGTGTTTGACCGCTCCGGCAGTCGAGCCGTGCTGATGGAAGCATTGGAGAAAGCCCAGAAGCGCCTGATTATTGTCTGCCCGTGGCTCAGCCGAAACAGCATTGATGCTGATGTAATGCAAAAGTTTAGGGATTGTTTGAGCCGCAATTGTCGTATTGATATCGGCTGGGGTTTTCTGAGTGGGCGGGGTAAAACGCTATCAGAGACTTAAGACAACTGGAGCAGGATTATCCTAAACAATTCAAGCTCAAGCTACTAGGCACTCATGAAAAGTTTCTGATATGCGACTCCTCCTTTGCTATGTTGGGTAGTCACAACATGTTGTCCTCTAATGCCCAAGGAGTTACACGGGAAGTAGGTATTCAAACGACAGTCCCCAGCATTATCCAGGGTTTGATTGACCGCTTTGATGGTGCCGACGTCCAAGACACACAAGTTATAGATGATAGCCCGATAGCGGGTTCTGTAAGTCTCGATGATGATGAAGCGCTAGAGGCGCAGTACATAGGCGAGGAGTCCGATGCTATTTTGATGAATCCTGATGATGAGGAAACTGACGAAGATACTGATGAGTTAGCGGAAGATGAGCAGGCAACACCTGTAGATGCTAAAGAATTTTGGCGTCGGTATGACGAGAAAAAACGGGACTTTACGAAAATTAATCTATCTGGAGCTAATTTGAGTGGAAAATCCTTTGAACCTGATGTTTACCAGAGCGAAGCTATCAATCTAAATGGAGCTAACTTGAGTGGGACAAATTTAAGTAAGACTAAATTGCAGTCTGCAAATTTCCTTCAGGCGAATCTGAGCAAAGCTAATTTGAGCGAGGCAATCCTATATGGGGCAAACTTCATTGCGGCAAACCTAAGTGGAGCCAACTTGATGCAGGCAAATTTAGGCAACGCTAAGCTAGCAGCGGCAAACCTAAGTGGAGCAATCCTAACGGCAGCAAATCTAAGTAAATCACAATTGAGAAACGTACAACTTAGTAAAACGAATCTAAGTGGCGCTAACCTAAGTAAAGCGCAATTAGGAAACGCACAATTTGATAGAACGACTCTAAGTGGTGCTGACCTGACTGGGGTAAATTTGGTTGGGGTAAACTTTAAGGAAACCGACTTGAGTGGGGCAACCTTGAGCGGGGCTAAACTCTGTGGGGCTAACCTCAGTTGCCGAAACTTGAGTAGAGCCAACCTAACTAAAGCAGATCTCCGTGGGGCTAACCTGGAGTGTGCAAACTTAGAGAAGGCTAACTTGAAAGGAGCCAATTTGAGTGGTGCAAGTCTCAACAGCGCAAAGCTAAGTGGCGCGATAATGCCTGATGGTACTGTCCACGAATAGACGTGGCAAATGTTCTGAACCATCTGGGAGTTCAAAAGAGCAATCGCCTTGATAGATAAGCACTGGCTCGGGGAGCGGGTGGGGAGCGCTACACACTATTGAGGATTACGCGGGCAAGCTGATACAAGAGACGTATCCTACTGTTTATGCGATCGCTACCCACGTCCTAAAAACTGAAAACATTTTGGCTGGAAGTAGCAAGCTAGTATTAGACGAGATAGTTAGACTTCTAGAGGTTTGGACGGAATGATATACATCAATTCTTCTCTGTCCGATTTAACCGCTGTTGAAGGGGCTAATTTAAGCCAATTATGGAAGCTTATTCCTAGTTGCGTGAGCGCTTGTAATTCTGCCTGATATGCTTCAAAACGGCGATAGGTTTCAATCATTTCTTCAATTTTTTCCACAACATCGACAATTTCTTCTTCCAATTTATTTTTTGTGAAAGATTTTTGGACATATTCTTTGACAAAGGCTTCTGCTGTAGCATTGTCCAGAGCTGACTTTATGGCTATCCCAGTTCCTAGTCCCACAGCGGCACCTGATATTCCTAAAGCTCCTAATCCTAAAGCTCCTAATCCTAAAGCTCCTAATCCTCCTGCTACTGCATTTTCTATTCCTAAAAATCCTAGTTTTAACAGTTTATCTTCTACGTTTCCTGCTACTTCTGGGTGTGTAAATCTGAGCAGGTTTTTCCGTTGTGCTTCTACCAAAATACTTTTCTCGTCCAAACCATTATCTAAAGTAGGATCGAGCCATTGGCAAATCTGAACTAATCTAGATAAACTTACTGGGCTACTTAGGTGAGTACCACCCCTCATATAGCTACTACTACCTGTCCAACTGGAAGAATAGTATGCTAAGGGAGTAGATGTTAGTAAGTTTTTAACGTACTGCTCGACACGAGGACGGAGGATTACTGCACCTTCTTGGAGACAAAAACGTGCAGTTTCAATTTCTTCCAATTCCAAGTAGCAACGCGCTCTAGCTATATACGTCAAGAATAACGACAAGAGATATTCATCAGCGGCTCGGATATCTTCTTCAAGTGCTGTATCAACATAAGTAGTATAAGTATGTTGAGCTTCTAAAAATCGGTTAATGGCTAAGTTAGCCATGTTCAAGCAGTTTTCGGGTTTTGTCATTGTAAAGGCATCACGTGCCAAATCGAGGGCAGCACGAAAATTAGCATACGCAGAAAGGTCAAATTTACGGTGAAGCAGATTCACACTTTGCTGTGTTTGTTGCAGACGTTGGTCAATTTCGCCCAGACGTTTTATTACCAGAGCAAATCCTACTACTGATATACCTAGATTAAGAATGCTGGCAACTGAGCCAAATTGAGAAAGTATCGTTGTTGCTTGGCTGAGATTAGGTGCTACTTCACGTAACATAGTAACTATTTGCTTTGTCTTAGTATTACGAATAACACCGCCCACCCGCTCGTATGCTTGACTTTTTAGCCCCTCACTAATCCATTCGGGAACCACAAATGTTGCTTCGACTGTGTTCATAAGCTTTTGGTGGTTGCTAAAACCTTTCTCAATAGAGTCTTTTCTAAAGATGCCCTGGGAAAGACAAAAAGCAACTAAAGCATTTGGACCTTTGGCAAATCTTCAATCAACCCACGAAATGATGAAGATTATGGAAACGAAAATCTTACAGGCGATCACTCTAGCAGCGGGTGGGTTGCCGCGATGGGGTCTAGTCGCCTTGGTTATAGATAAGCACTGGCTCGGGAAACTGGCAGCGATCGCCTAGCCTCAGAGATTCTAGACGTCGTCTAAATCTCTGCCTGAATCCAAATTTCCTTGAAATGCAGCCCTTGCCTTTTTATGTAGTTCATCTACTGCTGTCGTCAATTTTTCGACTATTTCCTCTTTGAGCCAATTTGAATCGATTAAGTTTTTGACTGCCTCAAGCTCAGTTATCGGTTGGCCTAGCACCCTATCTATGACCCATTGGGGTGTTTCGCGCTTGACCAGTTTGGTGGATTGTTTGATGAGTTTAATGTTGCCAGCAGCGTCTTTAATCACTTCTGTGCTTTTCTAAGTTTCGCTTGAGCCATTGAACAAATAGTCAGATAGACATTTCCGAGCTTGCTTTTTTATCTCCTCTGGACAACTGCGTCGATAGTCTTCTTTGGTTTGCGCGACTGCCTCTCGAAACTCTTGATGCTCTTGCTGCTAGCGGGAAAACGTCGGTTCACTAACGCCTCCTGCTTCCCAACCATCGCGATCGCCACCTCTCTGTCGAAGAGCCTGAAGGATAAGCTGAACTCGCTCTGGAGTGTACCTGGATTTCGCCATTCCTAAAATTTACTATGTCTGGGTATGAGTCCAATCCGCTGGGGCATATCTGGAACATCAATGATTATAAATGTATTCTCCTGCTACTCCAGATAAGGCGACTAGGCTTGTTTGAATGGGACCTTTGACATTTAACCGGCAGTGTCGCCACCTTTGACTCCCTCCAGGCGTCGGTTTGCTATCCCTACCCTTTTGGTCGTCGTGATATCGGAAGTAAAACCACGTAGTTTTGCCAATTTTTACTTTTTCAACTCCTCACACTATTTTCAGTACTTTCTACAGCAGACAAAACTCAGCGGATAACTTAGTTTTGGTTTAACCCCCCAAAGCCGGTGGAGACGCTAACGAAAACTTGGTGCTGATGTTATGGATTTTTCAGCTCTGCTTGGAACCCTTGATTCACTAATTGACTCTATCATCACTAACGATCCTGAAAAAGTTAGCAACCAGGTAAATAGTATTCGAGAAAAAAAATCTCAGCTAACTACTAAACAAATTGCTGAAAAAATAGTGGGTGAGCAGTCTTTTTATAATGGCCTTTTTGGTGCTGGTACGGGTGCCTTTGGATTAATGGCTTTACCTGCTACCATTCCCACTGCTCTAGTAAAAGCTTGGAAAATTCAAGCATTCACTATTCGCTGTATTGCCTATTGCTATGGATATACTGATGAAACAACTGATCTAAAAACAGACATCTATTTACTTTTATCTAGTGATTCAATGGCAACTCTGAAAGAAATAGTGTACCAACAAGCTGTGTCAGCAAAAATGCAGGCGGCATTAGCAGCAGAAACAATGAAACAATCAGTCACCAGAGAAGCATTAAAGGCAGCACCAAAATATGTAGCACAAGCGATAGTGAAGGTGGCAGGAAAAGAAGCAGCTAATTATGCAATGAAAGGAATACCCAAGCACATAGCGAAAGCACTATGGAGTATAGGGGGTAGGAAGGTAGTTGAAGGAGCTATTCAAAAATCACTCACAAAAGCAATCCCGGTTATTGGAGCAGTTACAGGCTTTGCTTTTGACTGGACTAGCACTAAAGCGGTAGAAAAGCTAGCAATTGAATATTACGAAAAGTCAGGACCAGATGTATTGAAATCGGCTTTTCAATGCCTAAATACATAAGCATTTAGGCTAGATTACTCTAGGAAATAATATAGGCGCAAGATTGAAATTGAATTATAATTTCACAAAAAAATAGAAGCTAAACCACTAGCTAAACCCAAAGATTATAACAAACATACGGGTGAGAAGAGTTGTTAGATTTCCAAAAAAAATTGTGTTGTAGAAATTTATAGGAGATAAAGCGATGATTCAAGCAGATAGAGAGTATGAGTTGAAAGTGCTAAAGATGACAATCAATACATACTTAGATAAAACCGTATCGGTTACGGAGACAGGTCTTAAGTCGCTTGAAGCCAATCAAGACCAGGTTGTGTGGGACTTAGCTACGAGATTTTATACTCAGAGCGGGCATAAAGTTGAATTCTCTATAGTACGAAATTTGGTTAATTTTTGGATTGGAGCCATGAAAGCTCAGCTAGAAGCGGAAGCGGCTCGCCGAGTTGCTGAGGAAAAAGCTGCTCAGCTAGAAGCGGCTCGCCGAGTTGCTGAGAAAGAGGCTCGCTTACGCACTCAGATGTCCCACATATTCGAAGAGTTTGCAGGAGATGAGAACAAAGTCCGGGTTTTTGCTAGGGTTCGGCAAATACTCAGCGAAAATTTATCTGCGTATAAAGATAACATAAATTTAAACAGTCACCTATCAAATGACTTAGGGGCGGATGAGCTCGATTTGGTTGAGATTGCAATGGAACTAGAGGAAGAATTTGATATCGAGATGCCCAATGGCGTGGATGACGTTCAGATCATTAAAAACCTTGTGGAATACATTTGCAATAAAATAGCAGCGCCAGCCTAAGCTTCAAGCATTTCAGCATCCCACAGCTATTCTAATTAATTATTCTTTTTGCTGACTAGTAAGACCCGCTTGTTCACTCAGGCGGTTTTTTCTATGTGACACTGCGATCACACCTTAGCTAGTTGTGGGGTTGATCAATTCTTTGATGGCTCAGAGACGTCGAGGCAATCGCACTTTACTCGTTGCTACGCTGCTAAGCTCTATCCCTTAGCATAATCCTGTGTGTACTACAGACTCCCAATTGCAGATGGATTTGACCACACCTCACGTTGCTCAAGCCCCCCCAATTTAAGCCCGACGTTGGAGAAATCTAGATCAAATCTAGATCAACGTTATTAGGTGAAGCTTGGAATGAGGGCGAACGAGGGGACTTGAACCCCCGAGTGGTGGAACCACAATCCACTGCCTTAACCACTTGGCTACGCTCGCCATTGCATTATTTACTATAACATTTTGCTGGTTATTTTATCCAGAGTTGCCGGAAAAGGGACAGACTCAGTTAATCTGGAATCCGTGCTTGAGAGCGGTTAAATGCGTTGCGGATGAAAAGCTTAAGAATTATTACCTATGTTGGAGCAACAGTGCTAGTAGGGCTGGGAGTAGCAATGGCGACAACCAATCCGAGTCGGCATACTTATGAAAAGTATGCAGTAGAACGGCTGACAGCATACCTAAAAAACGATGTTTGTGCAAAAACGCACAAAGCTTTTGGAATTTTTCTACAACCTCAGTGTATCGAGCTGGTTAATTCAGGTCGGCCTCAAATACAGCAAATTGTTTCTAAGAGTACGCAACAGCAGAACTTTATCTTTTTTAGTATTTATCGTACAGATTTGGCAGTAACGTCGTTTATTCCCTTTTACCATTTTGAAACGGTAGGAGCGTTTCAACATTTTTATACTTATAAAGCAAAAAAGCGATAGAGCGCGGTGACTGAGCTCTTACTGAGGCGATCGGGGAGTAGGGAGTAAGGAAAGACTAACGACTTTGGGTAGAGATACCTGGCTGACAACTCTTTCTTAAGATGCAGGTTCAGAATATTTGTTAGGTCTAATATTGTTAAAAGGTTCAAAGATTTTTCAATAGTGACAGCTGCTTGGTGTAATCAAGTTTACAAGCAACTATTCAACTGGCGTTTGAAAAATCTACTTAACAAAATAGGGGCTTCTAAATGTTTTTCCACAAGAAAGAACCAATCCACGTCGTAAATGTTGACGAACCTAATCCACGCTTTGCTCAACTGCTGCTAGAGCAGTTTGGTGGAGCAACTGGAGAGCTGTCTGCCGCTTTGCAATACTGGGTGCAGTCGTTCCATGTTGAAAATGCGGGCATTCGAGATATGCTTCAAGACATTGCAATTGAAGAGTTCGGTCACTTGGAAATGGTGGGCAAAATGATTGAAGCCCATACCAAAAATGTTGACCAAACAGATGCATACAAGAGTACTCTGTTTGCTTTACGTGGTATGGGTCCTCATTTCTTAGACAGTCAGGGCAATGCTTGGACTGCTAGCTATTTAAATGAGGGTGGCGACGTGGTGCGCGACTTGCGGGCTGACATTGCTGCCGAAGCTGGAGCACGCCAGACTTATGAAGAGTTGATTAAGCTCTGCCCTGATGCAGGCAGTAAAAAAACGCTGGTACATCTGTTAACCCGAGAGGTTTCTCATACACAGATGTTCATGAAAGCATTGGAATCCCTTGGTAAGCTAACTGATCCCTTCTTTGGCAACATCCAGCCAGACAATACTGTGGATCTCTACTACAATTTGTCTACAGATGGTCAAGTTGATGACCGTGGTCCATGGAATTCTGAACCAGCTTTCAAATACATTGCGGACCCACTTGCTAAAAGCTAATCGTAATCGATTGATTTGAAACGCGTATAGAATAGCATGAGTCAGCAGGTGTGATCCCTGCTGACTCATACTTGTTTAATAAAGCAATTAATGCTGATACTTGCAAATGCTATCTGCCTATTTACTGGTATACCACGGAAGTCGTGACCCGCGTCCTCAAGCAGGTGTAGAGAGGCTAGCTCAGTTGGTTTCTCAGTCTAAGGTGCAAGTTGAAGGCATGCCTTTGGTTGGCACTGCGTCTTTGGAACTGAGCCCTGTGCCTTTACAAGACCAGATCAAGGCATTTGGCGATCGCGCCCTGGCATCTGGGTACAACAACATGCAGGTAGTGCCGCTGTTTCTGCTACCTGGAGTACATGTAATGGAAGATATTCCAGTTGCGGTGGCGATCGCACAGCAATCTTTAGGTCAAGAAATGAAAATTGACCTACAGCCTTATTTAGGTACTCATGCTGGTCTTAAAGACTTGCTGGCAAACCAGTTGGCAGCTACAAAGGCAGAAGCCTGGATTATATTAGCTCATGGGAGTCGTCGCGCTGGTTCTAAGCAGCCGGTTGAAGCAATGGCAAAACAATTAGAGGTGGTGGAAGCCTATTGGGCTGTGCCACCTCGCTTAGAATCGCGGGTGAAAGATTTAGTCAGTGCGGGGCATCAGCAAATTGGGATTCTGCCCTACTTTCTATTTGCTGGCGGGATCACGGATGCGATCGCTCAATCTGTCGAGCAGCTCAAAGTGCAGTTTCCCAATGCCTTGTTCCATCTGGCTAACCCTTTAGGAGCGAGTGCTGAGCTAGCGGAGTTGATTGTGGATTTGGTGGAAAAATGAATTCCCGAGATGCAGAGCCAGAGGACAAGAAGTGTTTGGGTAAGGTCTACTTGGTGGGTGCTGGACCGGGAGATCCGGGATTGATTACGCTCAAGGGGAAGGGGCTGTTAGAGTGTGCAGATGTGGTAATCTACGATGCTCTGGTTAGTCCCCAAATTTTGGGAATGATTAACCCGCAGGCAGAAAAAATCCATGCTGGGAAGCGGCGGGGGCGTCATTCCCTAGTACAGGACGATATTACTCTCCTGTTGATTGAAAAGGCTCAGACTAAGGCTGTGATAGTGCGACTCAAGGGGGGCGATCCGTTCGTATTTGGTCGCGGCGGCGAGGAGATGGAAGATTTGCTACTGGCTGGGGTGTCAGTGGAAGTAGTTCCGGGAGTGACTTCTGGAATTGCGGCTCCGGCTTACGCGGGGATTCCTTTAACTCATCGAGACTACAGTTCATCGGTTACGTTTGTCACTGGTCATGAGGCAGCTGGAAAGTATCGCCCAATGGTGAAATGGCAGGCGATCGCCCACGGCTCAGAAACTATCGTTATCTACATGGGGATTCACAATCTGCCCTACATTGTGGAACAGCTGCACTTAGCTGGGTTGAGCTTAGATACTCCCATTGCTTTGGTGCGTTGGGGGACGCGACCGGAGCAGGAAGAACTAATTGGTAAGTTGGGGACAATTGCGGCGCAAGTTGAAGCAGTTGGGTTTGGAGCACCTGCGATCGCGGTGATTGGTGCGGTAGTAAATCTGCACAGTATTCTTTCAAGTAGTCGGCCTTTTAAAGAGATTGAAAACCGCAATGACTCAGCAACCACGGATTTCTGATCCAGAAACGAGAAAGCAGTCTGTTGTAAAATAAGCTAGGTAAAAAAAGATGGCATGGCAAAGTTACCAGAGGAAATCACAACAACTGTTTTAAACTTACAACGACGATTGCTAGAACTGACTAACGAGGCAACAGCAACAGACACTACTATTTTTGAACAGTTTGGCGAGACAGAGGCAACGATTTCTACATTGGAGCAACTCCAAAACGCTAGACAACGGCTTACAGATCCTTATTCTCGCCTCTGTACACTGTTGCTAAGGATTGCCGAATCACAGCCGACTGCTGCTGTTGCTATACTAAACTTACTAGCCCAAACTATCGAACAAGGCCAAGCTGCTGTGGATGCTTCACAAGCGAGTATCCGAGAAGCCAAAAGGGATTTTGATATATCATGACTGAGCAACCAAAGCTTCCTGACCCAGAAAAGGTTAAGCGCACCGTCGCTATGTTGCGCGAAAGCAACCAACAGCTTGAAGCATTCAGTTTAGCAATTGATGAACTGATCGCTCAGGTAGAAGCTGATATTCGTCGCCAACCACAAAATGCTTACCTATTGAGCAAGTTCAAGCGTTCAGCTGAATCTGTAAATCAAGAATAAGTTAGCATGAGCAAGCTGATGGATTTTTGCGTGTTATTGAAGCCAAATCTGTTAGGTAGCGTCAAGCGTTGCCTATAGTTTTGCGGCTAGCCACCAATGCTTAGTCAAATCCAACACAAAACTAGACAGGTCAATTAACCAACCCAGTCACACACCTTTGTCAGTGCATTCCCCTTATTTATTTTCTGAACTTCACGCAAGCTGTCGTTGGCAGATCGCAATTCCATCCCAAAAGCATTTTAAACCGTTTTATAATTCAATATTTTTCCAATAATCTCTTGGCATTTTGTTACATTTCTAAAGGTGTTTGCCGGATAGGAATTTGGATAAAGGTCGCTGGTTTCACTCATAATGCTTTCTAGAAAATTTAAAGTTATCTCTTCAATTTCATTTATTTGTGATGATGTTAAATCAGATGAACTACTGAAAAAATTATCCGATAAAGCTTTATAAACGAGGTGTAGAATGAGTCGATTACTATGAACCGCAAATAATCTTTCTCTTCCATCTCGTTTTTTTTGTTCTTCCGATAATTTATTATCTACTATTCTTAGGATTTGAACTAATTTTCAAAGATCAGAACCATTTACCGATGTATTAAATAGAGTTTTGTATGGGGGTTTTTCTATATTCTCCCACAAAGCACTAATTTTATCTTTGACTCGGGTAGCAAAAGAAATCTCATTATGTTTACAAGCTCGACTAATTGTAGCTTCGTTTAAATCAAACCCTTTTTGTTCCGGTGGAATTGATTCTCCAGATTTATAAGCGTAAGTGATTCCTTCTAACTGAAGTTCATTTTTTATTCTTTCTTGCTCCGGATCGAGAGCTACAAATTCTCGACGATCAATTCGGTTCTGAGTGTTGTTGAATCTAGTAATTTCTGTAGCAAATTCTTCTGAACAATTCTCCAAGGATATAAAACGAATAAGAACCTTTGCTTTTTCAACTTGCTCAGGAGAGTTTTGATATGCTCTCGCTATTGAACCAACAGTTTGGGCACCGTTGACTATTTTTACATCTTTACACTCAAATATACCCGTGTCTCTTCCACTACCCCCAAGTGGCTTTTTCCCAATACTAGAACATAAAGCTGTTATTCCATTATTGTAATACCAAAATTTTTCTGGCTCATTTTTAACTGTGTTCATTATACCTTCATTGACTTCACTGTCTCTAACGAAGAGCCTTATATTTGAAGAGAATAATTTAGGGTAATGCTTAGTCCACCAATCAGTACCTCGCTAGCAGAAACTTGCCCATAATACGATTGGTAAGGCTCTTTTGTTTGTCCCCATTCAAAAAGGCAAACCTCTAAATTTATAGGAGAGCCTGCTGCTCCTTGAGATATTATATTATATATATTTGACTGGTTAAAAATTCTCATGTTTACAATATCTATTGGATCGTTCATCTCGCTTAGTAAATCATCAATTTCTCTTTTGGGCTCATCCGCTAACGAAGTTTGACCTGAATAGACAAGAATCACTTCAAACCTTGTTCCAGCGTCATTCAGCAATTCTTGTATATCTTGAATTTTATTACTTAATTTTGAGTTAAACCTTTCGTATCTAGCGCTAATTAAGTCCCTGAAACCTTTAGTGAACTTCATAACCTCATCTGTTTTTATACCTCCTCTACTATTCTGTTTCCATTTTGACTGTAATACATACATTACCTTTTCTCTTCTATCAAAATAAATGGAGTCTATTCCATTGTCTTGTCCACCATCAACTATTGATTTTGATGCTTCTTGAGGGGAGATATTAGCTGTGACCATCAATGCAAATGCGGCTAGACTTCTTGTTAGGAAAATTAATTCTCTGTCTGTTGCAGATTTATTTTGATAGTCTGATAAATCAATCAAACCATTAAATGTTTTTTGAAGGTGGGACTTGATTTGACGTAGGTGTATTTCACTCATGACGGCTGAGAGTTAATTTAACTAAACTCTGATTCTATCGAATTAAATGTTTACACGCTTGTCTTTAGCATCAAAAAAAGTCAATAAAAATTTCAATATCAAGCTACTCAGTTTCAAGATAAATTGCTTGCTAACTCTGGTTAGTCTCTGTCAGCAAGCGTGCTGGTAAGATGCTGAAGTTAGTTGCTGTTGATTTGCAATCGTCGCCAAAAATGCGGAAGACCCCAAAATTAAATCGGTTCTCCTGGGTATTCGGTGATAAACAATTCTTATGTAGACGAAGAATGAAGAATTAAGGCTCTCAGGCTTTGGGAACCTCTGTTTTGTATTTTGAGCTACTTTTTCACCATAAAGCCAGGAAAGCAAATAAATCGATAAGTACCACGGATGGCGTCACGCTCCAAGACTTTTTGACTGCCCTGGCTGAATTGGACTCACCCCTGCCATAAGAACTGCAACGAGAAATTAACCAAGTGGGTCCCATTTTCAGAAGTCATATAGATGTGTCATCCTCTGCGGCTACCGCGAGTTTTCGCTCTAGGCACAGCCCAACGGGCAATCGCGGTCGCCTACGGAGGAGCCAGTTTCACGCTCGCGCTCTTCCCCCGGCGTAGAAAACTGGCGTCGAGCCAGTTTCACGCTCCCACTCTTCCCCCGGTGAGTCAGCGCGGTCATGGGGGAAACCCTCCTTCTTTCCCTGGACTCACCGTCTCACCACACCGGTAACTCGCTCTCTGCGGTTCGTCTCCAATTAGCTAAAAATCAAAACAACCACCCTTGAATGATTTTGCCTTCCCTGACACAGCTTGTAAAGCTGCCTGTTCAGCAGCAGCAGCTAAGGCGGCGGCTACACGAGCGGCATAAGGCCGCGACAGTGACCAAATTAGCGGTGACAACCAGCCGCGTAACGTTACTGAGTAAGACACGCAGGTGCCACAGACTGTTGACTCCACTCGATAAGTTAACCGTTCTTCCACACCTGGAATCGCTAGCACTCTTACACTCAGTAACTCACCAGGACTCACACGCTCTACAAAGATGCGGATGGGAATTGGTCCCAATCGAGTCACTGCCTGGTAAATCAGTCCAGGTTGCGGCACTAATCCACAGGGCACGTTGGTACTTGTCAGCAGCGGATGCCAGGAGACGTCAGCCAAGTCAACTACCTTTTGCCATAGCTCTTCGACAGAAGCGGAACTAATCTCTCGATACGTCAGCGCTAGAGAACAGCGAAACCAGCGACCTTTACGGTGGATGAATTTGGACAAGCAGCCTCGCATCTTCCTAATCCTCCTCCTGGCTATAGCTTGGCAGGAAAACTTGCTTATTCGGCAGCTGTGGGTATCTACTATGAGATCCCAGTGCAGAGTCTTTTTAAGACTAATCCGCTAGAGTATAGTATTTTACCCTGATGTTCAACTGCTAACAGTCAGGAATGTTAACTCTGAAGTTATAGTGATTTTCATCGGAGTGAGATATGTCCGACGTGCTCGAATGTGGTATTGTATCGACGATGGGGCGGGTTTTCTCTACAAAACCCTATCAGGGATTGAAACAGGGATTATGGTACCTGACCCCTTTATTCGCTTTTTAAGAAAATTAAGTTGAGATTTATGACGCCTGCTTCGACTCCCCAAGCAACTCCATCTAAATTTCTACCCCCCATTGATGCTAAGGCTAGGGTTACCCAGTGGCTGCAACAGCTGCAAGACAAAATCTGTCAAGCCTTAGAACAGCTGGATGGTGGAAGCAAGTTTCAGGAAGATACGTGGGAACGCGTTGAAGGGGGTGGAGGAAGATCGCGCATCTTACAAGATGGCAGTGTGTTTGAACAAGGCGGGGTTGGCTTCTCCGAGGTCTGGGGTGACCAACTGCCACCCTCGATTCTGGCACAACGCCCAGAGGCAGCTGGACATCGCTGGTTTGCCACGGGCACCTCGCTAGTGTTGCATCCCCGCAATCCTTACATACCGACTGTCCACCTGAATTATCGCTACTTTGAAGCAGGGCCAGTCTGGTGGTTTGGCGGCGGCTCTGATTTGACGCCCTATTATCCCAATGCTGCGGATGTAGTTCATTTCCACTCCACGTTGAAGCAGGCTTGTGATCCTCACCATCCAGCCTATTACCCTGTGTTTAAGCGCTGGTGTGATGAATATTTTTACCTGAAGCATCGCCAGGAAAACCGTGGAGTGGGTGGTATATTTTTTGACTACCAGGATGGTCAGGGTCAGCTGTATCGAGGACCGCAGGCGGATGGTGCTGCGGCTATCTATAGTGAACAGGTTGGAATACCACCACGCAGTTGGGAAGAAATATTCACCTTTGCAAGTAGCTGTGGAGCGGCGTTTTTACCTGCTTATGTGCCCATTGTAGAGCGGCGGCGGTCGATGGAGTATGGCGATCGCGAACGCCACTTCCAGCTGTATCGCCGAGGTCGGTACGTGGAATTCAACCTAGTTTATGACCGTGGGACTATCTTTGGCCTCCAAACAAACGGGCGCACTGAGTCAATTCTGATGTCGCTACCACCTTTAGTACGCTGGGAATACGGATACAAACCGGAACCCAATACGCCGGAAGCTGAGTTGTATGAGACTTTCTTAAAGCCTCAAGACTGGACCAGCTGGTCACCTTAGCCTATTTTAGGGGTCTGAACTAGGAATAGGGGTGTTAGTTTTGCCTATAGCTTGTGAATAATAAGGTCAACATTCCTAAAGCCAAGGGGAGACCAAATGATTCCTATAGAGCAAAAAAAACACACAACGCCGGACGGTAATACTGTCATTGTCTTAACACCGGTAGGCCGACTAGATATCACTACAGCTTGGCAGTTTCGCCTGAAGCTGCAGGAGTGTATTTCTAAACTCAGCCCTCATGTGGTGGTAAATCTCGCTCAGGTAAATTTTATCGATAGCTCTGGCCTCACATCTTTGGTGGCTGGAATGCGAGACGCGGATAAAGTCAAAGGGAGTTTCGGCATCTGTAATGTTCATTCTGAAGCAAAATTGGTGTTTGAAGTGACCATGATGGATTCGGTCTTTGAAATCTTTGAAACTGAGGAAGAGGCTGTGGGAGGAGTAGCCAGCAGGATTGCCAGGTAAATCATTGGGATCACGGCAGACTGTCGCCTTGGCAAAGTCGCTTTTAAGCGAGACAATGGTTTTACGTCTCCTTGTTAGATCTGACTGTGAACAACGTCCGCACTGTCTCCGATACGAAGCGAGCTTTCTACACCCTTCACACCCGTCCCGTTAACACCATCTATCGCCGGGTAGTAGAAGAATTGATGGTAGAAATGCACTTGCTGTCGGTTAATGTCGATTTTAGCTACAACCCCATTTATGCCCTAGGTGTCGTCACTGCCTTTGAGCGGTTCATGCAAGGCTACCAGCCGGAACGGGACAAGGAATTAATTTTTAACGCCTTGTGTCGGGCTGTGGAAGATGAACCGCAAGGATACCAACAGGAGGCCGAACGAATAGGTGCACTTGCCAAAAGCTTATCCGCAAAGGATTTGATCGCTTGGTTAAGCGGTGCAACTCACTTAGATGGAACTAGTGAACTGCAAGCGCAGATCCAATCGATTGCAAACAACCCTAGCTTTAAGTACAGCCGCCTGTTTGCCATTGGTGTATTCACCCTATTGGAACTAGCAGATTCTGAGCTAGTTAAAGACGAAAAGCAGCGGACAGAGGCACTTAAACAAATCTCTACCACACTGCGTATATCTGAGGACAAACTCCAGAAAGACCTGGACCTGTACCGTAGTAACCTAGAAAAAATGGCGCAAGCGCTGATTGTTATGGCAGATATGCTTTCAGCTGAGCGTAAGAAACGCCAACAGCGTTTACAAGAGCAGGGGGCAGCGGTTGTTCCCCCAAGTGCCAACGAAGCGTCTCAAGCTCCTGGTATGCCGCAGGACAAAGCCTCATCAGGCTCTTAAGAGTTCTTTTAGAGGTGGTAGCGCGCGCTCGGAGTATCAAATCCAGTGGTGCCACCATTGCCCCACAAGGACACAGGTATTGCGAGATTTGTGCTGTCATCTGTGTCTCAATTGGATTGTTAAAGAACAAGCTTTACGGCAAATTGATTACAGAAAAGTTATGAAGGAGGAGTTTTGTAATCTAGCATACAAAAGTGCTAGAATAACTATTAGTACGTCAGCCTATAGTACGTTAGCGTACGTAAAAAGTTGAATTACAACAACAGAGGCACTAGCTGGGTATGCAAGGAAGAACTACCGTGCAGCTTCTCGTTTGGTGGCTCTGTCGGCGTCTTTAGATAGGCTTAGGGCTTAATGACAGTTTTACAAAGCTTACAAAGCGCTTAGTTAGGAGAATAAAGCTAATGCTTAACTCTGATCGTAATGACGAGCTGAAGCGCAAATTAGAAGCAAACATTCAAAGAGTTGCTCAGTTCCCAAATCCAGAATTTAGGGAAAAATCCTTTTTGTTAAGAGAGTTTATAAACCTGTTTCATAATGCGGAGATTCAAGCCATGTTGCAAGAATCTGAGATGCAAATAATGGGGCAAGGTGCTTCCAAGTGGATCAGTGTAATCAGCTGCTACATCCATTTGGGAAAATGCGTTGAAAACTACATCTTGGCTAATTCTGTGCAGTGGGCAGACTTCCGGGATGCCACAGGGGTCATTGAGGTTGAAATGTTTACCCGCCCATTCACTGACCCATTGAAGTGCATTACTCGCGTAAATCTAAAGGGTTTAGGGCTTGAAAAGTTAAGCTAATATCAAGTCCGTTTAAATGCTCCTATTACTTGTGAAGATGGGGAGTAGGGAGTAGGGAGTATTCCCTACTCCCCCTTTAACTAACGTCTGCCGCTGCTCCCGCTGCTCCGAACAGGTACTAGCTCCAGGTAGTCGATGTCAAAGGCAGAGATAGGTTGAGCATAATTGCGCTTCGGCATGACTGCTGCCGCCATGTCACTGTACTTGCGGGGGTCACCTTCGCGCAGTTGCCGCTCCTGATACTTGCGGCTGTATGCCCTCTCTAGCGCGAACTTCCAATCTGTCGTTACTGTGCCCACTTGTTCGCGGAAGTCTTCGCCGTAGCGAGGTGTTACCAGGTTAAAGGGGCGGCCTTCCATCCGCTTACGCTGATAGGGTAAAGTGTAATCTCCAAAGGCATCGGTATACTCTTCGCTGTCCACCAGGGCATCAACAAAACCGTGGAATCCTAGCGTTGCAACCTTAATTGACCAAGCAATCTTTTCATCCTGGTTATAAGGCATGCGGCCTAACAAGCGCTTCAGGCAAATTTCTACCAATCGGTAGTTATCATTCACTTCGACAACCAAGCGGTAGAACCGTTCTGACTTTGCTAATTCCCGGACGAAGTCACGAATCGTAATTGATCCATTGGCTAGCCGAGTTTCTAGCGTAATCTGGCGGTTGAATTTCAGCGTCTCATGCTCACTAAATATTTGGCGATAGGCTGCCCAAACCAGCGCCTTCATCTCGGCTGGAGAATTTATATCCTCAAGTCGATAAATATAGGGGGTATCTTCGTTCTGATCAGTCTTGCCAAAGCTACGAACCCGTTGGTTTTGTGTTGTCTGTTTGTATTCAAGTAACGGCAATGCCATTCCAGGAGCTCCTTCAAAAATTTACGGAATGTGTTTAAGACTCAGTGATGAGTGGAATTTGGGATTTTGGATTTCAGATTGAATCTAAAATCTATTACCGGAGTGGAAAACTAGCAGAGGGGTTGACAGAAACGAGTACCCCTTGTCCCTTATTATCCTGTGACATGTCGGGAATTTTGATGTTAGCTGTATTGACTGGCTTAGGTATCACCGGCGTTGGGTTGATGGAACGCGCCATATCCAGGAAGTTGCTCACATCGCCCCACTTGTAGCGCTCGGTTTCGAGCTTATCGCGCCAGTAGTCACCGTAGCGAGGTGTCACAAGGTTAAAGGGCCGATCTTTGTAGCGACGGCGCTGATAAGGCACCGTAGTATCGCCAAAATTACTTTGGTACTCCTCAGTGTCTATCAGGGCATCCACAAAACTGCCCCAACCCAGTGTCGCTACTTTAATCGACCAAGCAATTTCTTCATCTTTATTGTAGGGAGCACGACCCAGAAACCGCTTAAGACAGATTTCAACCAGCCTATAGTTAGAGTTGGGTTCAACCACCAAGCGACGGAACGCTTCGGACTTCGCCAAACCCCGGATGAAATCACGCACGGTAATGGCTCGGTTCTTCAGTTGGGATTCGAGTTGAATCTGGCGGTTGAATTCCAGGGTTTCGTGTTCACTCAAAATTTGGCGGTAGGCAGCCCAGATTAATTCTTGAATTTCGCCATCTGAGGCACAGTCTTCCAAGCGGTAAATCCAGGGTGTATCTTCGTTGGGAACTTCGTAGCCCGGTACACGCTGATTTTGGGAACGGGGCTGATATTCGAGTAGAGGAATTGACATCGGTAAGAGTCTCAGGTTTTGGGGGTTGAGGGAATGTAGCGGTAGGGCAGAGCCACTTCTTTTGGTTTAACCGTGCGTTGTAGAGAAGTGTCCCCGCGGCTCATATCCGGGAGCTGCATGTTTGTGATTTGAGACCGTGCCCGGTCTCGTGCGCGCTGGTAGTTAACCTCGTTGGGCAGGATACTGTCAGCCATTGCCAGAAAAGTGTTAGGAATTCCCTGACGAATTGCTTCTTTCAGATCTCCTGCTCTTCGGACTTGATAGAAGGAACGTCCTCCTATGGATTGTAATGACTGGCGATCGCGCCAGTCATTGCCATAGCGCGGGTTAACCAAGTTAAAGGGCCGCTCTTTGTAGCGACGGCGCTGGTAAGGCACGATGTCATCGCCAAAGTTCTGACGGTACTCCTCACCGTCAACTAGGGTATCAATGAAGCCATGTAAACCGCGTGTGGCAATCACAATTGACCAGGAAATCTGCTCGTCTTTGCCATAGGTGGCACGTCCCAAGAAGCGTTTAAAGGTAATGTCAACTAAGCGATAGTTGGAGTTGGTTTCTCCCACTAATTCTCGGTAGACATCGGACTTGCCTAAGCCTCGGATAAAATCTCGCAGGGTAATGGCACGATTTCGCAGTTGGGATTCGAGGAAGGGTTGCCGATAGCTTTCTAAAATCAAATGTTCGCTGAAGATTTGCCGGTAGGCAGCCCAAATCAGAGCTTGGATTGCAGTCTCCGAGGTGGCATCCGTCAAACGGTAAAGTCTGGCATCATCTTCGTCGGGTACTTCGTATCCTTCGACGCGCTGGTTTTGAGAGGTCGGTGTAACTTCAAGTAATGGCAGTGACATCTTATTTTGACCTGTTTTTATTATCTGAATCGGAACAAAACCCGTAGGGGCAATCCCTTGTATCCAGCAACTCCCCCTAGTTGCGCTTACATATCGATAGCCGTGGCTGGAGCAGTAGCTTGTAGTTGCGTTGCCATTTGAACACGGGCGCGAACTGCTAAATCTGCATCGTCGGTCATCTGCTCGAAGTGCTCCTGGATTGGCTGGAACAAATTAGGCGTTGTGGCAAGGGCTTGTAAGCCGACGACGACGGCGTAACGAATTGACCAGTCTGGGTCTTGAGAGACTGATAGCAGCGTCTGGAGGGCTCTTGCTTGGGCTGATTGGCGCTCTTCGGCACTCACCTGGCTCCAGCACAAGGTTCCCAATCCCTTCGCAGCGGCGCGACGGACGCTGGGCGCGAAGTCTGTGGCTACTGCTGTAAGTAAGACATCTAGGGCGCGAGGGTCTGCGATCGCAGCTAATGCCCGAATTGAATAAGCCCTTGCCCCATAGTTGTATTCATCTAGCTGTTCGATCAAGGGCTGCACTGCTGATCTACCCAGCTGAGTCAATCCTGCAACTGCCGCCACTGCTGCAACTGGGTTGTTGTAGCCCAACACAGCTATCAAGGTAGGAATCCCCTCCTCCACCTCAGCTGCTACCAAAGCCCGCACTGCCGCTACCAGTTGAGCCGGAGAGTCCGCTTCTTCAACGGCACGAATCAGTTCTTTGGTTTGGGTATCAGTCATGCCTTTTGCCTATAACAGGGAATCCATCAGGTTCATTATCTGTAGGGTGTCTTCATTGAGTGTTCGCACGTCTAATTGGTTAAGTTCATGCTCTAGCAGCCCTTTCATGGCAATGAGCTTAAAGCTGTTTTCAACAGAGCAACGGGCGATCGCATTAGCTGCTGGGACATAGCCAATCGCTCCCAGATCTGCTAGTGCCACCCGGCGCAATTTTAAGTCACTTCCCGCCAAAGCTTGAATCAATTGTTGACCATAGGCGTCATCTTGAGTCAGCTGGTACATCGCCCTTAGGGCGGCATACTGCACCCGTGCTACTGGATGCGCTAGGAATGGTTGAATCAGGGGAACTGCGCTATGAGCCTGGAGAGAACCCAAAGCTTCTAACACGGCCTCATAGGGCTGGGCTAAGTGGGGCCGTCCCGGTACTTGCAAAGCAGCTGCCACACCACCTGCGAGCAGCTGCATCAGTGGCGCTACCGCCACTTGGTCGCCAAGCATTTCCAAGGCTTGGGCAGCTGCCTCTCGGACGTAGAAGTCGGAGCAATCTAAACAGTCGATTAGTCCGGGCACGGCTCGTCGATCACCTAGTTTGCCCAGTGCTCTAGCGGCATTGCGGCGCAAAGGGTATCCTCCTAGTTCTGTCCGATCAGCTTCATCCGCTAACGCCGCAATTAAGGCATCTACTGCTGCTGGATCGCGGACGCGGAACTTGCCCAACCACCAAGCGGCATAGTAGCGGAGACTTAAGTCAGGCGAGTACATGTTGGCGATCGCCTGTCCCGCAGTGAGCGGCTGTGCTACTGTTTCAAGCTGTTCTTCTGAACTGGACTCGAGCATCGCTCTGGCTTAGCTTCCGGATTGAGCTTCTTCAGCGGTTAAGGATTGAATGTTAACGATTCTGCCGCCCATACGGCTAATTCGCTGCATTTCATCGCTCATGCGATTATATGGCACAGTAATAAACACGCTGCCGCTGCGGCGAATTGGATAGTTATTCTGGTCATTCTCTTCGTTTTGCCGTAAGCCCACGACTTCGTAACGAAAGACGCGGCTAGCAGTTGAGGAGATGCCACCAGTACCGACTGTCGTTTGACCAAACATTGTTATATCTCCTGTAGTTGAAGCGGTTAGCTATTAGCTATTTAACGCCACCTGCAATTTATCACTGATACTACCTGTAGAATCCGGCTTGCCAGATTCAGGATACTGCTCAGGAATAGATTCCAGCATCGGTAGGAGTGCAAAAGGCATTCGATCAGAGGATTCTCAATTAACTTGCTGAATGCCTAGCTGCTGAGGCTGGGCTCTTGGTGCCCTCAGATTCACTCTTTTTGTCTGCTCCTGCAGCTGAGCTTTTAGCTTCGTCGCTTGTTATGTCAGCTCCTGCAGCTTTGTTTTTGCCCTCAGCTTGAAGATTTTGGTTAGCTGTTGCAGCTTCGCTTTTGGCTTTGCTGTCACCTTCAAGCGTCAGAGGCTGAATGCTGACGATTTTGCCCCCCATACGGTTGACCCGCTGCATTTCTTCACTCATGCGGTTGTAGGGCACTGTGATAAAAAAACTGCCACTATTACGAATGGGATAGCTGAGTTGGTCAGCTTCGTAAGTCTGACGCATGCCTTCAACTTCGAAGCGAAACATCCGATTTTCTGCACCGCTGAGTCTGCTACTGCCAAGTGCGATTTGACCAAACATAGTTAAGAAGCTCCTGTCCTGTGATTTAAGTCCAAATAGAGTTGAGGGGGTGATCCCCCTCTTCTACATCAGGCTGGTGTAACGCTAACGATTCTGCCACCCTGCTTCACAATTTGCTGAAGTTTTTGGGATAGCTGCTCGTAGGGCACCAAGAAGGCTGTGCTACTGCGACGAACCTTAGGATAGCCTGGTTGGAGAATTCCAGTCACCTCAAGGCGATAGATCCGCCCGCTTTCTCCGTAAGAACCCCCAAGAGCTTTTCTCGGGGCTGCATCTTCTGGGATGGCAGCGGCGTGTTTCCAGCTCGAGCCACCACCAGAAGGTTTGACAATTGTGGAAGCTTGATTTTGACCGAGTTCACGCGTGAGGCGGGGGGATTTCCCACCGATTTGACCGCGATCGCTGCTGGCATAACCCCGGTAGAGGCGGAACATGCGACTAAAGCCAACTGTTCTCACACCTGGTTCCACCGAAAATCCGGTGAAATATGGTACTGTGCTGTTGCCGAATTTGTTTTCATATTCAATGCTGTCGATGTAAGAGTCGATTTCAGCATCGTAGCCCTTAAGTTCACAAAGGCTAGTGTGGAAAGCGAGTTCAGCCTCGTCATAGGGAGGCCGACCCAACAAGTGCTTGAAATTGAGTTCGGCAAAGCGCTGATTTGAATTTGGGTAGAAAAACTTTGTTTTGTATAGCTCCGATTTGGCTACGGCACGGACAAACTCCCGTACAGTGATGCTTCCTTGCCGGAGTAGAGACTCCGCAGATGTGAGACGTTCAGATTTCATCACGTAATCATTACCCAACACCTGACGGTAAACGGCTCGGAATACCGCTTGAAGTTCAGCTTCTGTCCAGTCAGGCCGCAGTTCAACTCTTGATGAGGCATCGAACGCAGAAAGGCCGAGTGGTCCCGCTGCTGCTAAATTTGACGCTACTAAACCGCTCATGCAAGATTCCCCAATGCAACAAATTTTAAGATTTTTTACTCAAAATGAGAAAAACAATGCCCGGAAAAATTAGCAACTGCTAGCAAGCACGCCAACACTCGCTTATTCTTCCGGGCACCGCACTGAGAACTAGCTCAGGGCGTTAATCACGTACCTGAAGACTAGCTCAGGGCGTTAATCGCGTAGTCGATGTAGGTATTAGCTTGGTTTGCTGCTTGACCGCTGAGACCATGACTAGACTTGATGTTCTTCAGGGCTTCAACATACCAGCTGTTAGACAGCTCGAAACTACGATTGATTTCATCCAACCCGGCAATCAGATACTCATCCATCGGACCAGTGCCACCTGCGATCAGGCAGTAAGTCACCATGCGCAGGTAGTGACCAATGTCACGGGCGCACTTTGATTTACCACGAGAGTCAGCAGCGTACTGAGGGCCCTGCATTTGTGTGGTGTAGGGGAACTTTTGGTAAACCGCTTGGGCTGCGCCATCGATCAGCTTTTGCGAATTTTGGGTCAGCGACCGAGCCGCTTCCAAACCTGCATTAGCCTGCTCAAACCGGCCATTAGCGGCTTGCAACTCGGTGTTACCAAGGAAGCGGCCTTGGGTATCTGCTGCTGCAATCGCTTCAGTAATGGGGGTCTTCATTGTCTAAGTCTCCGTAAAATTTGTCGTTTTGCAACGTTGTTTCTAACAAGGGAATGGCTTAAATCAATTAAGCGACAGAAGATGCTGCGCGGTCAAAGTAGCTCGCAACTTCCGACATCAGGGCACTGCAGTCACCTTTGACGATCCCGGAAGCATTAGGATCATTAGCGATCGAGATCGCGATATCCTTCATTTTTTGAACGCCAGCAGCGGTAGAACCACCGGGTACGCCTAGCGCTTGGTAGGTTTCGCGCAGACCATTTAAGCAGCGGTCATCTAGAACGCTAGCGTCGCCAGCCATCAAAGCATAGGTAACGTAACGCAGGATGATTTCCATGTCGCGCAGACAAGCAGCCATCCGGCGGTTGGTATAAGCATTACCACCGGGTTGAATCAATTGGGGCTGCTCCTCAAATAGGGCGCGAGCCGCGTCGGTAACGATATTGGAAGCGTTGGTGCTGATCCGGTTAACTGCGTCTATACGCTTGTTACCTTCTTTAACCATATTGACCAGGGCATCGAATTGACCACCGCTCAGGAATTCACCCCGAGAGTCGGCTTGAGAAACCACCTTGGCGAATGCGTCTAACATGGACTCGAGTTCTCCTACTTGCGTAAAGTTGAGTCAGTTTTGATTAAAAGCGGGGATTATGAAGCTGGAATGGATAACAACAGACACAAGCCAAAACACTTTTTCAAGTTACTGTCTAATTTCTCCGAAACCGCGACCGAGTGGTCAAACGATAGGGGTGAGAAATCTGAGAAAGTTTCTTGTTTTATGAGAAATCAGCAAACTTGACCAATTGGTGCTCTTTCTAACTTTTACCTGTTATTCATCCCCTCCAGGTAATTTTATACAATGCACTCGCAGCATTATTTATTACGAATTCTTAAGTTTTGCCTTTATGTACCAAAAGAGGCTGAAAACCTTTGTAGCAAAAGAATTTGCCCTTAAACCAAGCAAATATTCTGTGATAAAACTTTACGTATTTATACTTATCGGCATAGAATAAACTAATTTTATATTTTCTTAAGATTCTCCAAACCATATACAGGGCAATAGATCCAGGTTAAACATTGCAGTCACAGCCTGAATATTTTTGTAAAGAAATATGAAAATTTTTTGTTTAAATATTTCTGCTTGTTGTCGTAACTCGTCGCCGCAATACCTCCAACAGCTTCACAAAGGCTGGAGGAGGGGGAGCAGTCACCAAAATCCACTCCTCGGTCACGGGATGCTGCAATCTGAGTTTCCAGGCATGAAGCGCCTGACCAGGCAAGTTTACCCCGATACTACTACCGGAACTGTAAACTGGGTCGCCAACTATAGGATGACCGAGAGTAGCGCTGTGGACACGAATTTGATGGGTACGACCGGTTTCCAGTTGGAAGTACATCAGGGTGTAGTTGCCCATTCGTTCTTGCACCCGCCAATGTGTAACGGCAGGGCGTCCTCTCTCGACTGGTACCACTGCCATTTTCTTCCGGTCTATAAGATGACGCCCAATCGGTAGGTCGATAGTGCCGCTTTCAGTTGAGGGAACACCGTAGACGATGCCCAGGTATTCCCGGCGGGCAGTTTTGGCTTTGAGCTGGGCTTGAAGGTGTTGCTGGGCTTGGTCTGTTTTAGCAATAGCGATCGCGCCAGTCGTGTCTTTATCCAGCCGATGAACAATTCCAGGGCGCTGCACTCCTCCAATACCTGGTAGATTGGGGCAGTGTGCTAATAAAGCGTTGACGAGTGTGCCTTTTGAATGACCAGGGGCCGGATGGACGACTAATCCAGATGGCTTGTTGAGAATCAGCAGGGTTTCGTCTTCATAAAGGATATCTAGGGGGATATGTTCAGGCTGTAGGTCTATGGGCACAGCATCTGGGATCTCTAAGGATATGCGATCGCCTAATTGAACTTTTGCCTTTTTCGAGGTGCAGATTTTGCCGTTGATTTGGACTAGCCCTTGTTCTATCAGCTGTTGGATTCGAGAGCGGGATAGATCTGGCTGCTGTTGAGTTAGCCAGCGGTCTAGACGATCGCCCTCTTTGCAAACGCAGATGGACGCAGATGGACGCAGATGGGAGATGCTCAATAAACTTGGGGAAATAGTTATATATTCCCCACTATAGCGAGCGATACTCAAAATCATTCCACTAATGACTGACGTCAACGTTTAAGATGCATTTAGATAGCAATCAACTGCTTGATAGTGCATCAGCAACATAGTGTGAAGAACGTTATGTCCGACATACTCAATTCCAGTTCCGTTTTAGAAGTGTTGCGTCCGGTGCAAGACCCAGAACTCCGTAAGAGTCTAGTGGAACTGAACATGATTCGCAACGTCAAGATTGACGCTGGTAATGTCAGTTTTACCTTGGTGCTGACAACGCCGGCTTGTCCGTTACGCGAATTCATTGTTGAGGATTGCCAACGGGCTGTTAAAAAGTTACCTGGTGTTACAGATGTGGCTGTAGACGTAACAGCTGAAACGCCCCAGCAAAAAGGCGTGCCTGATCGTGCTGGAATTGCCGGGGTCAAAAATATTGTGGCTATTTCCAGCGGTAAAGGCGGCGTTGGCAAAAGTACTGTTGCTGTAAACGTTGCGGTTGCCCTGGCTCAAACCGGGGCAAAAGTCGGTTTGTTGGATGCTGATATTTATGGACCCAATGCACCGACTATGCTGGGGCTTTCTGAGGCTCAACTCATGGTGCGGGAAGGTGGACAGGGTGAAGTGCTGGAACCGGCTTTTAATCACGGCGTTAAGCTGGTTTCGATGGGCTTTTTGATCGACCGCGATCAGCCGGTAGTCTGGCGGGGACCTATGCTGAATGGGGTAATTCGCCAGTTTCTCTATCAAGTGCAGTGGGGAGAATTGGACTATCTGATTGTGGATCTGCCTCCAGGGACGGGCGATGCTCAGTTAACTTTGACTCAAGCAGTGCCGATGGCGGGTGCGGTGATTGTAACTACGCCGCAGACAGTAGCGCTGTTGGATTCTCGTAAAGGCTTAAAGATGTTCCAGCAGCTGAAGGTGCCAGTGTTGGGAATAGTGGAAAATATGAGCTATTTCATCCCCCCAGACATGCCAGATAAGCAATATGACATTTTTGGCTCTGGTGGCGGAGAAAAGACAGCGGCTGAACTAGGTGTACCGTTGCTGGGGTGTGTGCCGCTAGAGATATCGCTGCGTCAAGGGGGCGATCGCGGTATCCCGATTGTCGTTGCTGATCCAGAGGCAGCCTCAGCCAAAGCGCTAAAAGCGATTGCGCTTACGATTGCTGGTAAAGTCTCCGTCGCTGCCCTAACGTAAAATGCAAGGAGTCAGGAGTCAGGAGTCAGGAGTCAGGAGAAATCCACCTGAGCTTAAGATGGGGTTTAAATATAAAGCTGGACTTCTTATTACTTTTCCGCCATAAAGGTCGGGGCTTTGGACCATGAGTCAGGAGCCACTCCAAAAGAAGTCATTCTGACTCCTGACTCCTGACTCCTTTTTTGTAAACTTAGAGGAAAAAAATCATGATTCTGCCCGGATCAGCTGTTCAAGTGAAGAATTCAAGCTCAATTTACTACCGCTATGAAGGACTAGTCCAGCGAGTCACTGATGGCAAGGCAGCTGTGCTGTTTGAAGGTGGTAATTGGGATAAGCTAGTCACGTTCCGCCTTGCAGAATTGGAACTTGTAGAGACGACTGCTGGTCGCAAAAAGGCTAAATAGTCAGCATATTTTAGATGCGTCTTCCTTTACTACAGTTTGCAACCGGCGATCGCCACCCCAATCACATTGCCGAGGTGATTGAAACCGCCACAACTGAATTTTTGGCTCAGTGTTTGGACCCGGAAGACCTGAGCTTTCCTGTTATGCCTCCATTTGGTAGCTGGGTTAAGTCCGTAGATGAAGAGTCGGGCAATCAAGTTTACGCTGTGGTCTATCATGCTACCACTCTCCCCATCGACTCTATCCATCGGGCACGGGCTTTGGGGTTGTCATTGCAGGACTTGCGAGAGCAACAACCCCAGATATTTGCCATGCTCAAAACTGAGTTTCGCGCTGCGATCGTGGGATTTCAGCAGGAGTTGGGGGCTAGACTTTCTAACGAAATGGTATACCAGTATCTCCCACCCCGACCGCCACAAATTCATCAGGCGGTCTACCGCTGCGAACCGGAAACCATTATTTACTTTAGTGAGCAGCTAGATTTTTTGAGGACACTGCTGCAAGTCAATGGTGCACCTGTAGAGGCACTGACGGCAGCGGCAATTCGAGAAATTTACCAGCTAAGGAAAGCTGATCGGGAGTGGTTGGTTAGGGCAGGACGGGCTCTGAGTGTTCTACTTAAAGACGATTACGACCGATTGAAGTTTATTTTGAGTCAGATCCACCCTTAAGGGGCCCAAGGGCAGAGATTATTTAAAGATTTAGATGAACTCTGAGGTATGATTCTACATTCTTGGCACGATGTTTGTTATTTTCCTACTTACATTTAGGGAATAATACAGGTAAGAATATAGGAGATTCAATCCAGAGGAGAATTGACAATTGTCTTCTGTATGCCTTCAAGCGCGACCTCTTTTGTGTTGCTGCTTTATAGCTGCCTCAAGTCCGGGAAATTTAAACACAAACGCCTTTACTGCTTGAAATAGCTGTAACTAACTAGCAAACTATGAGAATTTTGGTCACGGGTGGTGCTGGTTTTGTTGGTTCCCATCTCATTGATCGGTTGATGAGAGATGGACATGAAGTTATTTGCTTGGACAACTTTTACACTGGTCACAAGCGCAACATCTTGAAATGGTTAAATCATCCTTACTTCGAAATGGTGCGCCATGACATTACCGAACCGATTCGGTTGGAAGTAGATCAAATTTATCATCTAGCTTGTCCCGCTTCGCCAGTGCATTACCAGTACAACCCAGTCAAAACTGTAAAAACCAGCGTCATGGGAACGATGAATATGCTGGGACTGGCAAAGCGAGTAAAGGCGCGCTTTCTGCTAGCCTCGACGTCTGAGATTTATGGAGATCCAGAGGTTCATCCTCAGACGGAAGATTACCGGGGTAGCGTCAATCCGATTGGAATTCGGTCATGCTACGACGAGGGGAAGCGGATCGCTGAAACTTTGTCGTTCGACTATCACCGACAAAATGATGTAGACATTCGGGTTGCCCGGATCTTCAACACCTATGGTCCCCGGATGTTGGAAAATGATGGTCGGGTAGTCAGCAACTTGGTAGTTCAAGCTTTACGGGATATTCCTTTAACTGTGTACGGCGACGGTTCGCAAACCCGCAGTTTCTGCTATGTGTCTGACCTAGTGGAAGGACTGATGCGGCTGATGAATGGCGAACACATTGGCCCAGTTAATTTAGGAAATCCGGATGAATACACTATTTTAGAGCTGGCTCAGTCTGTACAAAAGCTGGTGAATCCCAAGGCGGAGATTAAGTTTGCTCCACTGCCTCAAGACGACCCGCGCCGCCGCCGCCCGGATATCACACGGGCAAAAACTTGGCTAAACTGGGAGCCTACAGTTCCCCTACAAGAGGGGTTAAAACTGACGGTGGCAGATTTCCGCGAACGCATTAGTAGCGGTCAACCATCAGCGTTCAGCGGCAGCACGAATTAACACTCCCCCGCTCCCCATTACCCCTACGAGGAATCAGACAATATGCGTGTTTGCGTAATTGGTACCGGATACGTTGGCTTGGTAACAGGCGCTTGCTTAGCTCATATCGGGCATCATGTGATCTGCGTGGACAACAATGAAGAAAAAGTGAAGTTAATGAAGGCTGGGCAATCGCCGATTTTCGAGCCGGGGCTCTCGGAAATTATGCAGTCTTCTAGTCAGACAGGGCGACTGGAGTTCACGACAGATATGGGTGCCGGAGTCTCTCACGGGGAAATTCTATTTATTGCCGTGGGAACACCACCAATGCCTTCTGGTGAGAGTGATACACGCTATGTGGAAGCCGTCGCTCATGGAATTGGTGAGCATCTGAACGATGGCTATAAAGTCATCGTGAACAAATCGACTGTACCAATTGGTTCAGGTGACTGGGTGCGGATGATTGTGCTAGATGGAACTGCAGAACGCCAAAAATCTTTGGTAACAGCGGGTGGTGTGACCAGCAGTAAGATTGCTGAAGTTGAAGCTAAGTTTGATGTGGTTAGCAATCCAGAGTTTCTGCGGGAAGGCTCAGCAGTTTACGACACCTTTAACCCTGATCGGATTGTGCTGGGAAGCAATAATCCTAAAGCGATCGCGCTGATGCAGGAACTCTACGCCCCAATTGTGGAGCGCCAGTTTGCTGCTGACCCATCTTTACCATCGGTGCCGGTGGTCGTTACTGACATCAACTCGGCCGAGATGATCAAGTATGCCGCTAATGCATTTTTGGCCACGAAGATCAGCTTCATTAATGAAGTTGCCAATATTTGCGATCGCGTCGGTGCTGACATCACTCAAGTTGCTAAAGGCATTGGTCTAGACTCCCGCATTGGTAATAAGTTTTTGCAAGCTGGTATTGGTTGGGGCGGCTCTTGCTTCCCGAAGGATGTCTCCGCGCTGATTCACACCGCTGATGACTATGGTTATGAGGCTCATCTGCTCAAAGCTGCCGTGAATGTGAATCAACGCCAGCGTTTAATTGCCGTTGAAAAACTCCAACAGGTACTCAAAATCCTCAAAGGTAAAACAGTCGGACTGCTTGGCCTCACCTTCAAGCCTGACACAGACGATATGCGCGATGCTCCAGCACTCAACCTAATCGAGCATTTAAACCGGCTGGGAACTAAAGTCAAAGCCTATGACCCGATTGTTTCCCAAACTGGCATGCGTCATGGCCTAACAGGAGTGCTAGTGGAAACTGATCCAGAAAGACTCGCAGACGGCTGCGATGCCTTGGTCCTAGTGACGGATTGGCAGCAGTTCCGCCATCTGAACTACGGTAAAATGGCTCAACTGATGAATAACCCTGTGATGATCGACGGTCGGAACTTCCTTGACAGAGAAGAATTGCAGAATGCAGGGTTCTACTATGTAGGAATTGGGCACTGAGGAAGGAGAGGGGCAGGGGAGGCAGGGGAGCAGGGGGAGAAAGAGTTGATGCTTCCAGTGCTAAAGGGTCTAATACCCCTGGACTTGATCGGCTCAAATCAGAAAAGATTGCATTGGGACTACTTGCTTGCAGGTCAAAAAAATTTTAATCTCAAGCAATTAGATTAACCCACAATGGGGTGGCCTCCCCTGCCCCCCCTGCCTCCCCTGCCTCCCCTGCCTCCCCCTCTCTCTTACGGGTTACCCGGAATCCGCTCAATCTGGGCATAACCGCTGAAAACCAGGTTTTTTCCTTGAGTTTCTAAACGGTTGATCCGCATAGTGACGCCGTCTAGGTCAAAGCGATCTAGATCGACCATGTTATCCAAAATTTGACTCAGTGCATTCGTCAGGGTTTGGGAGATTTCTCGTTGTGCTTCCGGCACTAAGTCTGCTTCAAACTTTGGGTCTTTGAAGGAAATGCGCCGCCGCCGCTCCACGGTTATAGTGGCTGTGAGGCCAATTGGCACGAAGTTGCCGTTGCTTAAGTCTGCTTTAGCCAGAATCTGCACTTTGTTGTTAGGCAATAGTTCTACCTTGACTTGCTCAAAAGAAACCGGCTCACCACCAGATAGGTCTGTTAAAGCAGGCAAAGAGAGGTTCCGGAGACGCTTTTGCACCAGTTCCGAGTTAAACGCACGGTTGATACCTACTTCTGATAGAGTAACTTCGGCAACTGCTTGAGTAGGTTGCTTGAGGCTAAGCTTGCCGCCCAAAACGCCGCTAAAGTCAATGGCTACGGCGTCGGTCTCGAAGGACATTTCTTCTACCCAGAAGTCTTTGCGGATAACTAAGCCGCGACCGCTCATTTTGAAGTTGTCAATGCTGCCCTGCAAGAGTTTACTAGAAGGATAGCAGCGGACAGAAACTTCCACTGACTCACTTTGAGTGAACATGTGGCGAATTGTTTTGCTGGCAACGGTGTTGAGTAAGCGCTCTCCCCAATCGGTGCCAGTGGAATTGTTTAAACCGGTAAGGCCGCCAAACATAGAGCTTTGCGTCCATAGAACTTCTTAATACTTTATACTTTTTAACAAACTGTGACAAACCTGGCAAGCGATCCCAAATTAACTCTCCTCTACGCTCTCTGCGGTTTGTAAAAAAAGGACGCCATGAGGCGTCCCCCCAAATCTCCTAAATAATTTGGCTCTAAACCTTTGCTGCAATCTTCGCTTCCTTGGCTGTCAACCGCTCATAAGTCTCCCGCATTTTGAGACCTGTAAGTACCTGGAACAGCCCAGTACCGTTATTGGAGCCAGGGTAGTCCCGATGCTGGAGCAACAGATGAGTCATCTCACCCTGGTACTTGCTAGAGGTGTTGCTGAGGTGTTTTTCGATGTAATTTACCTCATCCAGCTTATCAAACTGACCATCTACTTCCAGGACGGAGAAGTAGCGACCGTATTCGACATAATCTGACTTATAGTACAACTGCATACCAGGGTAGGAACAGGTTAGCTTACGCCCACAAGGCCTCCACTCAATGGTTGACCCTTCATCAAATAGGTAGACTGGGCTCAAGCCTTCCAAATTTTCCTGCTGGAGCATACGTACCCGCAGAACCTTACGTTCCTTATCGTCCTTAATTAAATTCGTGGGCAACACCTGAATTACGATATCCGCAAATTCCTTCTGTGGCTCAATGTAAGCATCAAAATCGGGGCGTCTAGCATTGATCGCAGCCAGGATATCTTCGTAGCGGTGCCCCCGCTCTGCCATGTCTCGCTGGATCTTCCAGGCAATCTTGACTTCATCGCTGATGTCGAGGTAGACGCTAAAGTCTAAGAGCGATCGCACTCGCTCATCGTATAACGGATGCAGCCCTTCAACTACAATGACGTGATTTGGCTCAACCCGCTCTGGCGGATCAATCAAGCCCGTTTCGTGGTTATAGATCGGTTTATTGATCGTCTGACCACTCTTCAGCGCTTTGATTTGCTCATACATCAAGTCAAAATTGTTGGCTCTGGGGTCAAGTGCAGTTATTCCTGTCTCTTTGCGCTGTTTGCGATCCAAACTATGATAATCATCCAAGCAGATGACTGTCAGGAATTCTTCTCCAAACAGGTCGGTTAACCGACGCAGAAAGGTGGACTTACCACATCCGGAATCTCCGGCGACGCCAATTAAAACCACGCGGTCCGGCTTACTGATCATAGGTTTCCTCAAACGACAAGGTGGGTAAATTTTTAAGTTTTTTGTTTGGCTTATCTGTAGCCCGGAGGTTACTCTGTTGGTCTGTCTATGGTTTCTTAACCCCAGTTGAAGGCAAGACCCAGTACAGCTACTCAGCAGTCCACCTACCCTCCCTCAGGGAAGACTTAAGCTTTTGCTGGTAAGTATTTAATCCTACTATTATGAGTAATTCTACCAGAATGGCATCTCCTACTACAAGGCTGAAGGTAAGCGCTATCAATTACTTCAGTATTTATGCTAAGGTTTAATTGCGCGTTTTTGTTAAAAAAAATTAAAATTGGTTCTCTTGTAACATTCTGCAGGTTGTTTAGCCTGTAGGTTGATGAGGAGAGTTAGATGTTAATAACAACCTGTCTTTGACGGATCAGCGTAGCAAAGCACTGATGTACGAATACTACTTGCTCCAGCTCTAGTTTCTAGATCCAAAAATCCGGTAAAACTAGAGCTGGGCTGCGGTGGAAAAGCACGTCGCCGCAACAAGTCAAGTTCGGTTCGGAGAAATTGAAGCCATGTACAATCTAAGCGCCACTGATAGTGCCGCTAATACAGAATCTGGTAGTCGCGTCTTTGTTTACGAAGTGGTGGGTCTGCGTCAGAGTGAAGAAACTGACAACATGAGCTACCCTATCTGTCAAAGCGGCAGTCTGTTTATAAGAGTGCCTTACAACCGCATGAATCAAGAAATGCGGCGTATAAGTCGCATGGGCGGCAGAATTGTTAGCATTCAGCCTCTAAACGATGACAACAAAGTAGATGGCACCATACCTCTGACTGCTAAGAGTAAAGTGAATGGCACCCCATCAGAAAACGGACAAGAGCCTACGAAGTTAGAAGAAAAGAGCAAGCCCATGACTCAAGCGAAGCCCAAAACTGATAAGCCTAAGTCTGATATCCCCGTCAACATTTACCGTCCCAATGCTCCCTTTGTCGGACGGTGCATGTCTACTGAAGAGTTGGTGCGCGAGGGCGGAATCGGCACTTGCCGTCACGTAACCTTCGATATTTCTGGCAGTGAATTGCGGTATTTAGAAGGTCAAAGTATCGGCATTGTTCCGCCGGGTATAGACAAGAATGGTAAACCTCAAAAACTCAGACTGTACTCCATCGCCTCCACCCGCCACGGAGACAATCTCGACGACAAAACTGTATCGCTCTGTGTCCGACAACTAGAGTACAAGCATCCAGAGACAGGTGAAATGGTTTATGGCGTCTGCTCTAGCCACATCTGCCACCTTCAGCCTGGGGATGAAGTGAAAATTACCGGACCAACTGGTAAGGAGATGTTGTTACCAGAAGATCCGAATACAAACATTATCATGATGGCGACAGGGACCGGGATTGCGCCGTTCCGAGCTTACCTATGGCGCCTGTTCAAGGAAACCCACGAAGACTATAAGTTCAAGGGCTTCGCTTGGCTGATCTTTGGGGTGGCAACGAGCGCTAACATTCTGTATAAGGAAGAACTAGAACAACTGCAGCAGCAGTACCCTGACAACTTCCGCGTGAGCTACGCCATCAGCCGCGAACAGAAAAACAAAGAAGGCGGCAGAATGTACATCCAGCACCGTTGCCAGGAAGCGTCTGAAGATCTCTGGAATTTGATTCAGAAAGAAAACACCCACACCTATATCTGTGGATTGAAAGGCATGGAGGGCGGTATTGATGAGGCCCTTTCTGCGGCAGCAGCTAGCAACGGCGTGACCTGGAGCGACTACCAGAAGGAAATTAGAAAGGCTGGTCGCTGGCACGTAGAAACCTACTAAGTGTGCGGGGTAAAGAAGCTAGTCAACGAAGAAGAGGGGGAGTCCCCCTCTTTCCCTCTGTTTTCGTGAAGTTGGTGTAAGGCTTGTGGCTTTTAAGGTTGGTTTGCTGGGATTAGGAACGGTGGGTACGGGTACAGTGCATCTGTTGCAGGATCGAGCTGGGCGTCACCCACTGTTGCAGGAATTAGAAATTTACTTAGTAGGTGTACGATCGCTCGATAAAATCCGTGCGGTTTCGCTAGGTGCTGGGGTGTTGACAACGGATTTAGAGGCTGTTGTCACTAACCCAGATGTCGATATTGTGGTTGAGGTTTTGGGTGGACTGGAACCAGCGCGATCGCTCATCCTGAAGGCCATCAAAAACGGCAAGCACGTCGTCACAGCTAATAAAGCCGTAATTGCTCGGTATGGCGATGAAATCTTCACTGCCGCAAACTCTTATGGGGTGTATGTCCTGTTAGAAGCTGCTGTAGGCGGTGGCATTCCAGTTATTCAACCCTTGAAGCAATCTTTAAGTGTCAACCGCATCCAGGCTATTACTTGCATCATTAACGGCACAACCAACTACATCCTCACAGCAATGCAGTCCGAAGGCAGAGACTTTGCCGACGTTTTAGCAGATGCTCAGCGCTTAGGTTATGCCGAGGCGGAGCCAACCGCTGATGTAGATGGGTTAGACGCTGCTGATAAGATTGCCATTCTAGCCTCTTTGGCTTTTGGAGGTCGCATTAAACTGCAAGACATTTACTGTGAGGGGATCAGCGGCGTTAGTGGGGCAGATATTACCTATGCCCAAAATCTTGGCTTTGTGATTAAACTGTTAGCAATTGCGAAACGGGAGTCCACGGACCTAACAGACTACTTACAGGTGAGAGTTCATCCTACCTTAGTCCCCAAAGCGCATCCCCTAGCTAGCGTCAACGGCGTTTACAATGCAATATTGATTGAAGGTGAACCGATTGGGCAAGTTATGTTCTTTGGCGCTGGCGCTGGTGCTGGTCCCACGGCCAGTGCAGTAGTATCAGATATTTTGAACATCGTTGCCGTCCAAACATCAGGTGCGGCTACAGCTCATCCGCTTTTGAATTGTTCCCATCAGAACTACTGTAGGATCGCCCCGATCTCAGAAGTTGTGACTCGATTCTATGCTCGTTTCCTCACACGCGACCATCCCGGCGTAATTGGAAAATTAGGCACCTGCTTCGGTAACCACAGCGTTAGTTTAGAATCAGTTGTACAAATCGGTGTACAAGGTCAACTAGCTGAGATTGTTGTCGTTACCCATGATGTTCGAGAAGGCGACTTTCGCGCCTCCCTAAAAGAAATTCGCACTCTAGAAGCGGTAGATAGGATTTCAAGCGTGCTGAGAGTTCTTTAACTCCCCTCCTTAACCAAGCGTCTTCGGCGAGGGGAGTAAGCTGCATATATTCTCCCTACTCCCCACTCCCCTTCTTAAGATTCTGGGAGTTGTTGGCTCCCGACAACTTGTTGTTTGAGTCCTTCAATCTCCTCAGCCAATTCTTGTCGTTTTGATGCTTTGAGCAGGTATCGGTTAACAAACCAAACAGAGTAACCAATACCAATTAGCTCAAAGGTGGGAGAAAGCAGGGGGATATCGTTGAGGGAATCTATGACAGCCAGGACTACCTTAACCGAGATAATTGCTGCCAGAATTAAACCAAGGGTGATCAGGGGCTGCTTGTATGTATTAAAAAACTGGCCTAGATAATCTGGCAGTTGCGCCAAAAAGGCAGAGATCTGCTCGCCAATCCGTCGCCATTGCTCATTAGACTCAGTTGCAGGCGGTAGCTTGGCTAAGGGTGAAGGTTCTGCTGCCGTTATAGCTTCTGGAGATGTGGTACCGACATATTCCGATTGTTGAGTTTGGGATTCCATAGTTTCCACTTTAGTTATTTGAGGATGACAACCTTGAGACTGTTGTCTGGGCGATACCCTGACATTTCAGCACTGCCAACAAGCAAGAAAGAACAAGTATGGCTATGTTTACAACCATACTTGACCCTAAAACTCTAATTCATCAACTTCAAGATAGAGAAAGAACAAATTTCTCTCTTGAGCGCAAAGATTTAAAACAAGATAGCCGCTTCTACCGAATTCCAGGGCTTTTCTCACGGGGATTAGCCACCCGCAGCAAAAGTAGCCATGATCAAAACTGAAAGTAAAATACCAGGGGTGAGTAGCAGCACTAGCGTCAAAAAGTCATGTGGGGTCATTACTCTTACCCTTCTAAAGTCTTAGTTCTCACTTTATTGTGACTGAAGAATAGCTCATCCAGGCGACCGATTGACAGAAAATCATCACGCAGATGGGGAACTCAAGCCTTTTAGAGGCTGTATCGTTTCCGCTTTTGTTAGTCCCTTGCCCTGAATTAGGAAACCAAACCCGCCCAACCCCAATGGATCTATTAACTGGTGTAGTGCCTCACGACGCCGCAGTAGGGGAGCCGGACCTTGTGCATTTGTAAGCGCTTGACCACTAGTGGAGACGGCTATGCGATCGCCTAGTCCCAACGCCATCAAAAACAACCCCTGCTGTGTAAAACCAATTGTTTGCAACCCGCACACCTCACCCCATAGCTCCAATGCCGTAAAGTTTACATGAGCCGTTATGTCTTGCTGCCCAATATGTACATACGGGTTATCATGGTGCCGATGGCGGTAGTAGCACTTTAACGTCCCCTGCGGCCTAGCTGGGCTATAGTAACGACTAGCCGGGTAGCCGTAATCAATTGTTAACAGGTACCCACGCTGTAGCCGGTTTGCTATCATGCTCAGCCAGTTTAGGGCTTCTAGGTTTACCTCGCTGCGGTAGCCACCTGGGTAGGCACTAGATGGCAATTCAATTCTTACTAAGTCAAAATACTCGGCAAGCATTGGCGTGGAAGGTTCGCCTGTAACTTCGACAAAATGCCTGCCATCTTTCGTTGTGACATATATTTCTTGCAGTCTTCCTCCTTCTATAACGAACTGATGCACCGGCAACGCATCCACCAACTCGTTGGAAAAACAGCAGCCGGTAATTCCAGGGGGGATTTCATCAAGGGTGGTCCATCTTACAGGCAATTTGTGCAACCGCTGTTGCTGTTCGTTCCTCAAGACAACTGACCGCTCAACGATGATATAGTCTAGCGCCTTAAAAAAATCTGGATAGTGACGGTATAAATACCCTAGGGTGTCTGCAGCTAGAAGTCCTTGCCCAGCTCCCAGTTCCAACAGTGTAAAGGGTACCGGTCGCTCCAAAATTTCCCACATCTGGACAAATTGCTCGCCCAGCAGCTCACCGAAGTCAGCTTCTAGATGGGGGGAGGTAAAAAAGTCTCCCTGCGGTCCAATGTTTACGGCATTAGTAGTGTAATAACCGTATTCTGGGTGATACAGTACCAAATCCATGTACTCGGCAAAGGTGATACGCGTACGCGAACTCTCAGCAATGCGACGGGCAATCGCATCACACAGTGCCGGATTGGAATCATCGATTAATTTTGTACTCATATTTGGGCACAAGGCACTGCCCCTACTCCCCTCTCCCCTGCTCTGGGCGGGCACAAGGCACCGCCCCTACGTATACCCTATCGGTCAACCGAACCCATGATAATGTCGATACTGCCCAGGATCGTCACGATATCGGCAACCTTCATGCCCCTGATCAGCTGAGGTAAAATCTGAAGGTTATTGAAGTCGGCTGGACGAATCTTCCAGCGCCAGGGAAAGACATTATCATCGCCGATTAGATAAATTCCCAGTTCGCCTTTACCGCTTTCAACACGAGCATAATGTTCGCCCTTGGGAATCTTGAAGGTGGGGGCAACTTTCTTACTAATGTACTGGTAGTCAAAACCGCTCCACTCAGATTTGGGACCTGCTGCCATGCGCTTGGCTTCCAGATTTTCATAAGGACCACCGGGAAGTCCCTTGAGCGCTTGACGAAGAATTTTGACCGACTCGCGCATTTCACGAATTCGCACCGCGTAGCGAGCGAAGCAATCACCGGCGGTTTCCCATTGCACTTCCCAGTTGAAGTCGTCGTAGCACTCGTAGTGGTCAACCTTCCTTAGATCCCACTTCACCCCGGAGGCACGTAGCATTGGGCCAGAAAGCCCCCAATTGATGGCATCTTCGCGGCTGATAGTGCCAACACCATCAACCCGTCGCCGGAAAATCGGATTGTCGGTAATCAAGCGCTCGTACTCGTCAACTTTAGGTAAGAAGTAATTACAAAAGTCTTCACACTTATCTACCCAACCGTAGGGCAGATCTACCGCAACTCCCCCAATTCGGAAGTAGTTGTTATTGACCATCCGATAACCTGTAGCAGCTTCCCACAGGTCATAGATCATCTCCCGTTCCCGGAAGATGTAGAAGAAGGGAGTTTGAGCCCCGACGTCAGCCATAAATGGTCCCAACCACAGTAGGTGATTGGCGATTCGGTTTAGCTCCAGCATAATGACGCGGATGTAGCTGGCACGTTTGGGTACTGGGATATCGGCCAGTTGTTCTGGTGCGTTGACTGTGACAGCTTCATTGAACATCCCTGCGGCATAGTCCCACCGGCTAACATAGGGGACGTACATGATGTTAGTGCGGTTTTCAGCAATCTTTTCCATGCCGCGGTGCAGGTAGCCGATCACTGGTTCGCAATCTATCACATCCTCGCCGTCCAGGGTGACAATTAGTCGCAGTACCCCGTGCATAGAGGGGTGGTGCGGACCCATGTTGAGCACCATGGGTTCGGTTCTGGTTTCAATTCTTGCCATAGAACAGCAATCTTAAGTTTTGTGGCGTTACTTCAATTATCACAAATAGAACTAACTTTATGAAAATTGAAATTGATCAAACAGATAACTTAATGCCGAATCAGATCGAGGAGCCTGCGTTCTTACATGTGCCAGTTTTGAGCCGGGAGTTAATTGAGGGGTTAGCAGTACTTCCTGGGCATTATTTGGATGCAACGGTGGGCGGAGGCGGGCATAGTCGCCTAATTTTGGCAGCGGCAGCGGATGTGCGCTTAACAGCTATTGACCGGGATGAGCAAGCAATTTCAGCGGCTATCAGCCAGCTAGCAACCTATGGCGATCGCGTCCATTTCATTAAAAGTAATTTTGCCTGTTACAAGCCTAAAGCATTATTCAATGGTATAGTCGCCGACTTAGGCGTCAGCTCTGCTCACCTAGACATTGCTGAGCGAGGCTTTAGTTTTCGCCACACGGCTAACTTGGACATGCGGATGGATCAGCAGCAGTCTTTGACAGCAGCTGAGGTAATTAATCATTGGGATGAAACTCAACTGGCGGAGATTTTCTTTAAGTACGGGGAAGAACGACTATCGCGGCGAATAGCCAGACGGATTGTGGAACGGCGTCCGTTCCAGACGACAACAGAGTTAGCAGAGGCGATCGCTCAGTGTGTACCTCGGCAATACCGTTATGGTAGGATACACCCCGCGACGCGTGTCTTTCAAGCGCTGCGAATCGTGGTTAACGAGGAGTTAACCTCGCTTGAAACTTTTCTGAATTGCTCACCTACCTGGCTAGTACCGGGTGGCAGGATTGGAATTATTAGTTTTCACAGCTTGGAAGATCGATTGGTGAAGCACGCACTACGCTCCTCACCAATATTACGGGTGTTGACCAAAAAGCCTATCACAGCACAAGCAGATGAATTAAAGCAAAATCCCCGTTCTCGCTCCGCTAAGCTCAGAATTGCCGAGAGGGTTGATTAACTAACCATTTGCTTCGTCCTGCTCCTCTATCAACAAAATAACTCCCAGAATATTTTTATCTATGGTAACTAGTGGTGTACAGCTGACTTTGCACAGGATTTTTTTGCCACAGCAGTTTGTAGCTGGTAAAGTCTGTTCGTAGTATTTAGAATCCCCTGCTAGGCAGGTGCGGATGGGCTGGATGAGTTGCTCTAGCGATAGGCCGATATCTAGGTTGAGAATGTGCTGTCTTTCGACTTCTGTAGAGCGCAGACCCCACAAGTCTTCAGCTTTGTGGTTCCAGACCTGGATCTGCAGGTCTCGGTTCACGACCACTACGCCACCACGCAGGCTGGTAAGGATGCACTCTAAGAAGGCGTTGACTTCATTAAGTTCGTCACTACGACGACGCAGTTCTTCGTTGATAGTCTGCAACTCTTCGTTGGTAGACTGCAGCTCCTCGTTCATAGTTTCCAACTCTTCGTTGGTAGATTGCAGTTCCTCGTTAGTGGTTTCTAGCTCTTCAACGGTGGACTGCAGTTCCTCGTTAGTTGTTTCTAACTCTTCGTTAGTAGACTGGAGTTCCTCGTAGGCCATTTCTAACTCTTGGTTAGAGTGCTCCAACTCCTGCTGCAGCTGTTTATAGCGGCTGACGTCATTGAAGGTAATACTTATACCCAGCAGGTTGCCCTGAAAGTCCCCTAGCGGCATGACCTGCACTTCTAAATAGCAGATTTCACCAGCAGTTGTTGTCCACTCAATGTCTTTGAGCACAACTAATCGGCGGTCAGTGTAGACATGCTCAATGCAAGAAAGCAGTTCCACTGGTCGGTAGGAAAGTTCCAAATCTCGCAAAGGGCGACCGGTGTCTCTAGGAGTGAGGTCGAACATCATGCGAACTCGTTCATTAGCTAACGCGACTGCGCCATTGAGATCCACGACTACCTGAGCTACTAGACTGGCGTCGAAGGCAGCCTCACGAATATGGACATTACTAGTCATTTGGTTCTTCCCTCACCCAAGAATGCGGGGCAACTCAATGCAAAAGGTGGAACCTTCACCTAGCTCACTTTCAACTGTAATTGTTCCCTTCATCATCTGTACTAACGACTTGGTAATTGCTAGTCCTAAGCCAGTCCCCGGATATTTGCGCGTTGTGGTCTGATCGACTTGCCGGAATTCCTCAAAGATATGGTTGATCTCAGACTTGGCGATGCCAATACCGGTATCTTTGACACTGATTGCTAGCTGCATTGCGGAGATTTCGCTCACCTTCACGTCCACACTGCCTGATTCTGTAAACTTAATCGCGTTAGAGAGCAAGTTAACTAAAACCTGGCGCAGGCGGGTGCTGTCGTTAACTACCTTCGGGTTATTAAGTTTGGCATCAACTTTCAATGCCAGCTGCTTCTGGTCGGCGAGAGGCCGGAGTTCAGCGAACGTTGTCGATACTAGCCTGGTTAGATCAAATTCTTCTAATTGAAGGGACAGGCGACCGGCTTCAATTTTGGAAAGATCAAGGATATCGTTAATCAGCGCCAGCAGGTTTTTGCCATTATTGAGAATGCGTTCTACCATGTCAACTTGAGCAGCAGACAGTTGTGAGGTGCGTTGACGCAATAACACCTGGGCAAAGCCGATGACTGCATTCATGGGAGTGCGGAGTTCATGAGACATGGTGGCGAGGAACTGCGACTTCAGGCGCGCAGCTTCTAATAATTGCAGGTTCTGTCGCTCGATCTGTTGCCTTGTCAATTCCAAGTCACGGTTTTGTCTTGCCAAAATTTCGTTTTGGACAGCTAAGCGTTCCTCTCGCTCTTCCAGGGCGTTGATCATTTGAGCATTATTAATCGCAATCGCCGCCTGTTCACCCACCGCTGCCAGTAGATTGCGGTCTTCTACATCAAAGGCATCGGGATGTTCCCAATTACCAATTGCCAGCACCCCCAGTCGTCCTGCCTGCGCCGACTCGATTACCACAGCATAAATTGAGGCTGGCAATTCAGGCGTGTGGGAGAGTTCTTGCTTCTGAATCAACTGGGATTCACCTGTCAAAAACACCTGATCTAGCAATCCTTCCCCGCGATTAAAGAGTTCTCGGTACAGCAGTTTTTCCGTCCCAATTCCGGCTGTGGCAGTTAATTCCAATTGGTTGCTTTCGGGGTCTTGGAGTACAATCAGACAAAACTGAGCACCCCCAATGGCGTCAAAAACCGCTCCTACCATCACTTGTAACAAATTGGGCAAGTTAGTCAAGCGCTGGTTCAAGAGATTGGTTATCCGCTGAAGCACCCGCAGTTGTTGCTGCTGTTCGCCCAAAATAATGATGGCCTGTCGGAGATTTTCTCCGATGTTATTCGCCTCACGGTAGAGTCGCGCGTTATCAACCGCCAACGCCGCACGGCGACCCAGATCTTCTGCCAAGATTAAATCGGCTTGAGTATAGGAGCGACCGGACTCGGCTGATACAAAGCTGATCGCGCCCAGCGTCCGCCCACGAGCCTTCATCGGTACACGGATAATTGACTTGAAGCCCACCTGACGCAGCAACCGCAGATGCTCAGGGTCACTAGCGATTGTCACTAGGAGCGAGTCGGGTATTTCGGGGTACAGCTCCGATTGACCTCTGCGTATTACCTGAGGTGTGCCAAATTTCGCATTTGCATCGAGTGGATAGCGGCTTAGCAACCTCCGTGCCCACTCTAACTTCAAGGGGTTCGCGTGGACCAAGGCTACCTGGCGCAAAGCTCCGTCTTCCTCAACGACATGAATGGTACACCAGTCAGCCAACTGGGGCACCACTAGGTGAGCTAGGTTTTTTAGGGTAGGTTGGTAGTCCAGGGAAGTTGCAAGTAGGGCGCTAGCCTCAGCTAGGAATCGCTCTTGTTCCTCGACCCGCTTGCGCTGTGTGATATCTAGAAATGCGCCAACGCTGCCTCTGGATTTACCTTGTTCGTCAAACAGTGGTGCGGCAGATCCGAGTAGCTTCAGTGTTTGCCCACCGTTATGAACTACCACGTCAAGTTCCGCATCCAATACTTCAACGCCTTCAGCAGAGGCGTGCTGCATAGGTAGCTCAACTGCCTTCAGCTCTTTGCCTTGACTGTAAACTTTATATGATGGTTGTTCTGGCTCGCTTACGCTCTTGGAGGCATTGGCACCTAATGGTAATTCCAACAGCTTTGCTAGCGAGGGGTTTACCCGAATATGGCGGCATTCAGCATCTCGAGCGATCGCAATCCCCATCGGAATGACATCCAGCAAAGTTTCCAGCTCACTGACGCGCCTTTCTAAGTCTCGGTTCAGTTTGACGATCTCTGCCTCCGACCGTTTGCGCTCACTCAAGTCAATCACAAAGCAGATAGCTGTTTCTTCAAGCTGAGCCACCATGGCAGCTCCCACCAGAATCGGGACGCGGCTGCCATCTTTACGAATGAATTCCTTCTCAAAGGGAGTGCAAACACCTCTCGCCCTGAGTTCCTCCACTGCTTTGTGAGCCACGGAGGTATATTCTGGCGCGGTCATTTCTCTCCAATTCACTCTTCCCGTAAGCAGGTCTTGTGGCGTGTGACCAACCATTTCCAGAAAGGCATCGTTGGCTTCTAGGATGTTGCCGCTCAGATTTACCAAAATGATGCCGATGATATTGGAATCAGCTAAGCGCCTAAACCGGGATTCGCTTGCCCTTAGCGCCTCCTCTAGCTGTTTGCGCTCAGTAATGTCGCTGAGGACGCCTGACATCCGCAAGGGACATCCGTTGCGATCGCGCAAGACTTTACCTCTGGCAATGCAGTAGCGGTATTCCCCCGAGGCATGGCGAATCCGAAATTCTGTTTCACATTTTTCCCCGTGTATCAGGTGGGCTACAATCACTGCTCGGATTCTCGGCAGATCTTCCGGGTGCATAAGTTCGGTAAAGGCAGCAGGGGTGAGGTTAAATTCGGAGCGTAATACTCCAATAATTTCCAGTAGTCGGTCGTTACAATAAACCTCATCTGTAGTGCAATACCAGTCCCAAATTCCGTCATTGGAGCCTTCCAAAACCAAACGATAGCGCTCTTCGCTTTCCCTCAGCTTCTCGTTTGCCAGCGCTGCCTGCATTTCAGCCTGGTTGACGCGGATGGCATAACGCAGAACTTGGTATAAGCTCTCTGGTGATACCTTGGCCTTGGAGAGATAATCGCAAGCTCCCGCTTTCATCACCTGAACAGCAATTTGCTCGTCTCCCTGCCCGGTCAGTACCACTAGGGGAACCGCGAACCCTAAAGAGCGCACTTGCTGAACCAAGCTGAGACCGTTACCATCTGGTAGACGATAGTCAAGGAAGACACAGTCAAACTGCTGCTGTTGCAGAGCTGTAATTGCCTCAGCACAGTCATTGGCTTGTGACAGTTCCATCTGAACGCCAGCAGCTTTCAGCGCCCGCTGTACCGCCATCCGGTCTACTTCATCGTCATCAACCACTAGTATCTTGACAATTTCTTCCATGACTGTAAGCTATCGACTTAGAACCCAGAATCCAAGAGGAAGTTATCTACATTCTGACTTTTGCCACCTGACTTCTGACTCCTGACTTCTGACTCCTGACTCCTGACTATGGCATCTCACTTAGTGTCCAGTACTTGTTAAGCGTTCCTACTGCTTCCACAAAATTGGAGAACGTAACAGGTTTGAGGATATATCCAGCTACATTCAGGTTGTAAGCCTCCACCTTGTCTCTATCCTCATTTGATGTAGTTAGGACAATAACCGGAATTGGTTTTAGTGCCGGATCGGCTCGTAATTCTCTCAGGAACTCGATTCCATTCATTTTAGGCATATTCAGGTCTAGCAAGATCATCCGTCGCTCTCGCGGGAGTGACGGCGGATTACCATCACCACGTAGCATAATTAGTGCCTCTAAACCGTTGGTTGCAAAATAAAGTGGATTAGTAATGTTATTTTTTTTGAAAGCACGTTGCACATTCATCACATCCACTTCGTCATCCTCGACCAGTAGGATGTTTGTCATTTTTCCTTCTATCATTAGGTTTTTATGTATTCATCATGATTGATGTGCTCGTTCTATTACCTCACTCCCAAAGATGATGTGTTCGAGTTATCACCTCAGTCATTTGGTAGGTTCCTTGAGCCAGGTAAAACGAAATGTTGCTCCCTGACCTGCTTGAGATTCTAAAGTAATAGTTCCTTTATGACCTTCGACAATTTTCTTGACGATCGCCAAACCAATGCCAGTATTTTCGCTTTTGTCGCGGGCTTGCAGAGTTTGGAAGATGTTAAACACTTTTTCATGGTACTGGGGAGCAATTCCAGCACCGTCATCGGCTACAGCGAACTCGTAGAACGCCCCTTGCTCCTGCACTGAAATTCGCACCTTTCCATCCGTCCGCGGATGGTGCTTAATTGCATTACTCAACAGATTAGTAAATACCTGCTCAAGGGGTAACCGCTCGGTCACCAGTATTGGCATATCAGCTGCCACTTCAATCGTAAATGTCCCAGGGGGCGCGAGGGAGTCGATCACCTCAGTTAGCAGGGTGGCGACGGAAAGTTTTGCTGTTGCTGTCTCTAGGCGTCCGACGCGGGAATATTGCAACAAACCGTCAATCAGCGCCTCCATCCGGTGGACGCGCCCACGCAGCAAGTTCATTTGATGCCGGTTTTCGTCATTCAAGGTATCGCCAATGTCTTCTTCAATCCACTCAGAGAGATTGGCGATCGCTCGCAAAGGCGCTTTCAAATCATGCGAAGCCACATAAGCAAACTGGTCGAGTTCTTGATTGCGCTTTTCTAAAGCGACATTGGTTTGCGCTAGAACTGTCGTGAGATAAGTCAATTCATCTGCACGGGCTTTTAGCGCTTCCTCGCTTTCTTTAAGTGCCTCCTCCACCCGCTTTTGATCGTCAATATCTGTACATGTACCGACCCAAAGGACGATTTTACCCTCAGCGTCTCGCGTTGGTAATGCTCGGCCCAAGTGCCAGCGATAGGTGCCGTCTGCTCGCTTGAAACGGTACTCAATTTCGTAGGGTTCGCCGGTTCTGATGGCGCTTCCCCACGCGTCTAGACACTTTGGCAAATCGTCTGGATGCAGCACCGGTTGCCACCCCCAGCCCTTAGTCTCTTCAAGTGTCATTCCCGTATAGTCGAACCACCGCTGGTTGAAGTAATACAAAGCACCGTCGGGCTGAGCTGTCCAGACAATTAGCGGCATCGCCTCAGCCAATTCGCGATAGCGCTGGGAAGCCTCCGCCTGAACCTGTGCGGCTTGCTCACGAGTCAGTAGTTCATTCTTAGATGGGTCAACTGGGAAGGGCAATTTGGGTGAGGCGTGATCCATGCTAGGTTAGCATTTAGGGGCAGACATCAAAAATTTTAAGATTAAATCGAGCTGGATAGTAGATATCTCTACCGCTCTTGATGGGTATTCTTAAATTGACGACCCTAGCGATTTACTAAATTCGATTTTAAAGTTAAAGACTGTAAGCAGCGGACATTGACAATGAGTAAGATTCGCGTTTCTTTGATCGAGGACCATGATCTCACCCGTGTGGGTATCCGGACGGCACTGCAACAGCGGCAAGAAATTGAAGTCGTGGGTGAAGCTGCCAATGCTAGTGATGGCCTGAAGCTAATAGAGACAGTTCACCCAGATATTGCAATTGTTGATATTGGTCTACCAGATCAGGATGGAATTGATTTAACGCGACAGATCAAGGCTGTCCATGAAAATGGCGAATGGCCACAGACGAAGGTGTTAATTTTGACGCTGCGAGACAATAAAGAGGCAGTGCTGGCGGCTTTTGCCGCAGGGGCAGACTCTTATTGCATGAAGGATATCAGTTTCGATAATTTGCTGGAAGCGCTGCGCGTTACCTATGGTGGCAACGCTTGGATTGACCCAGCGATCGCGCGTATTGTGCTACAACAAGCACAACAAACTCCCTCAAGTGCTGATACAGCAGTAGAGTCAAAAACTGTTGCCATTAATGCAGCTGATGCGGAGTACGACCAGATGATCGCTGCATACCCTTTAACGGAAAGAGAATTAGAAGTTTTACAGCTGATTGTTGAAGGCTGCAGCAATGCGGTAATTGCCGAAAAGCTCTATATCACTGTGGGAACAGTCAAGACTCATGTCCGGAATATTTTGAACAAGCTCTGTGCTGATGATCGCACCCAAGCCGCCGTTCGTGCCTTGCGTTCTGGGTTAGTGGGCTAAGAAGGGGAGAGGGGGGGAAGGGGAGATGGGGAGATGGGGAGATGGGGAGACATAAGACTGCTTTTTGGCAGCGGAGTTTAAGGACTCTTTCTTCCCCTCAGCCACAGTCCGCAACTCTGTAGAGGAAACCCCTAGCCCCCTCTCCCCCTCTCAGTCTCCAACCCCAGAGAGGACAACGGACACTTCCCTCAACGGGGACGCCAGTCGCCTACGGAGGGAAACCCTCGCTCATAGCGCTGGCTCGGAAACCCCCGCCCAGAAGTGTCCTCCCCTAGCCCCCTCTCCCTCTCTTCTTCATAAAATCATCTTGGAAGATCTAATCAAAATGAGTCAGGCAGAGGGGAACAAACTCAAATTAATGGTGGTGGATGACGAGCCTGAAAACTTGGAATTACTATACCGAACGTTTCGGCGTGATTTTCAAGTATTTAAGGCAAATCAAGCCAACAGTGCCCTCAAAATCTTGGACAAAGAAGGCGAAATGGCGGTGATTATCTCCGACCAGCGGATGCCAGAAATGAATGGGGCTGAATTCCTTAGCCTCACGGTTGAGCGCTTTCCCGATACAATTCGCATTCTCCTGACGGGCTACACGGATGTGGAAGATCTGGTGGATGCAATTAACTCTGGTCAGGTGTTCAAGTACATCACCAAGCCCTGGACTCCTGACAACTTGAAGGCGGTAATTCAGCAGGCGGCTGAAACCTATCACGTCCTTAAGCAACGCACCAACGAACTGCGTCGCGCCTTGCGGCGAGAATCGTTGTTCAACGCAGTCACAACAGCAATTCGGGAGTCGCTTGACTATCGCAGCATGCTACAAACGATTGTTGAGACCATTGGTCGGAACTTTGAAGCCAGCAGTTGCTTACTTAGGCCGGTAGAGGGCGATCGCCTAATGTCAGAGGCTTTCTCTTATCAAGCCTTTAATTCCCAAACCTATAGTAATCTCAATACCGACCAACTGATTCAAGCCGTCCTTGAGACTCGCCAACCTCGCTTTGCCCAAGGTGCAGAAGAGGGGTATGCCTACGAGCAGCTAGTTGTGCCTCTAACCTACCAGCAACAGCTGCTTGCCGTTCTTGCCCTCTGCAAGACTGGCAAGACCTCCTGGCCTCCTGAAGATATTAGGCTGATTCCAGGAGTAGCAGAACACGCGGCCTTGGCACTCTCCCAAGCCAAACTTTACCAGAGGCTCCAAGAACAAGCTGAGCAGACCCGGAGCGAACTGGAAGTGGCCCGTCAGATTCAACATAATCTCTTACGCCAAAGCTGGCCTGATATTGAGGGAGTGCGGATACAAGCCTGCTGCTATCCAGCCAGAGAAGTCGGAGGAGATTTTTTTGAAGTATTTGCTGCTCCCTGTGGGGACATTTGGCTGGCAGTAGGTGACGTCTCCGGCAAGGGCGTTCCTGCTGCTCTATTTATGGCAAGTGCGATTTCCGTCTTGCGGCGAGAACTTTCTCAAGAAACTCGAGAGTTGCCGCACGTAGTCATGCAAAATCTGAATACTAGCCTGTCAGTTGACTTGATCAACAACAACTGCTTTATTACTCTGATCTTAGCTTGTTATAATCCTACAACTCACCAGCTAGCCTACGCCAATGCCGGTCATATATATCCCCTCGTTTGGGCGAGTGAAGTAGCAACGCGGACATTGACGCAACCGGAAAAATCTTTGGCAGTCGCGCCAGAGTATCTGAAGGTACGCGGCATTCCCTTGGGGATATTACCCGTTTGGCAAGCACCATGTGGCACGATAACTCTGAATTCAGGTGACATCCTGCTGCTGGTAAGTGATGGACTTACAGAGGCAACCGTCTCTCAGCAGACGGCAGCGATCAAAGGAGTTGCTGGCAGTGGTCAAACCAGCCGTTCTATGTTGAGACAAACAGGTTTATGGCAACTTTTACTGGAAGAGCCACAACCACTCAACCTAGATAATTTACTCGCTCGCATTCAGGCACACAATCAAGTTCAGGAAGACGATCAAACTATACTCTCGCTAGAGGTCCTGTAGGTGATGAGAACTGAGCTTCATGTACCAAGTGACCTGAAGTTTTTGAACGTTGTGGAAACCTGGCTGCTAGGCTGCTTGCAAGCCGAACTGGGAGACACAGTTGATTGGCCACGACAATCTAGTCGGTTGCGACTCGCTTTAGTGGAAGCCTACTCGAACGTCGTGCGTCACGCCCATAAGGATCAGCCTAATCTGCCGGTTCTGATTCGCCTGGAACTGAAAGAGCGGGATATGGCGGTAGAGTTCTGGGACCATGGGGAGGGGTTTGATTTGTCTACCTATTTACCACCGAACCCGGAAGATAAACAAGAAGGTGGATATGGTTGGTTGATTCTAAATCGCCTGATGGATCGGGTAGATTATCGTTTACAGGTAAATGGTCGTAACTGTCTTAAGTTAGAAGCGAATCTGCCTGAGTTAACTCCGAAATAGCGAGCGGGGAATGTTCCCCACTCCCTCTTCAACAATGCTTACACTAGAAACCAGTAAGTTGTAATCAGCAGAGTAACGAGATGCAAGACATAAAATTGGCATGTACTTTAGATGGTGCTGAGTACAAGGAGTACGAGGTAATGGCTAATGAGCAACCGTTAGGACTTATTTCTTGGAAAAGTGAACGTGACCCATCATCAGGTTGTTGGTATACAACCGCCAGTGATGGTAACACTCGATACTTTCAAACTCAAGAAGAAGTTATCAAGTTTTTGACAGATAACCCCTTAAAGTCCGCTAATCAACTTTCAGCCAAGCTGAAGGCTGAAGCACACAAACTCATGGATATTGCTGAGGAAATCGAAACTGAAAGTGCTGGTGTTGAAGCTCAATCTCAATAGCCATCCTGGTGCTAAGAATGGTAGCTAGTTTTAATTAAAAAAATAGTTAAATCCTATCGCTGCATGCTGAGTAGCTCTTGGGGAGAAGCTAACAGTTTGATGGTAACAGCAATAATTTCGTGCTTTTGGCTCAGTACAAACAGCCAGGAAGCGTTGACGCCACACCAGGAAGTTTGGACTTTCCCTGTTATCTGAACATGAATTTGTCCATCATCTAGTGTCTGGGAGATTCCCTGATGAGGTTCCAGTTTCATGCTTTGGGCTTCTTGTTGGAGATAGACGAAGATCTTCTCTTGCCCTACAACGGCAGCTTCGAATGGGGGATACATCGCACCATCCGCTGCAAACAAAGCTGCTGTAGCCTCAAAATCGCCTTCATTCAGAGTTTCAAAATAACCCAGTATCGTTGGTTCTGTAATATCCTCAATTACGATGCTCATAGCAATCCCTCTTATCTCACTAACTCCACCTTCAAGGTCTAACATTAGGATAGCTTCGTAATCAAAGGTTGTATGGCGATTAGCAGCAGTCAAGTGAAGCAAAAAGCCCTTGAGTTGGGATTCCATAAGGTTGGAATATCGGCTGTGGACGGGGCATCTGAGTCAGAGTTGCGGCGCTTGCAGGTATGGCTGGCGTTGGGTTATCAAGCTGATATGGCTTGGATGAATAACCCCAAGCGTCAGGATATTTTTTCGGTAATGCCAGAGGTGCGCTCACTTATCTGCGTCGCTCTCAACTACTACACACCTCACCAGCGTCCGAATGGTCGTGAATATGCCAAAATCTCCCGTTATGGCTGGGGACGGGACTACCACAAGGTTTTGCATAAAAAGCTGAAAGCGCTGACGAACTGGCTGCTTGAAAACGGCGTTGGCGTTCAAGCGCGTTATTATGCAGACACTGGCCCAGTTCAGGATAAAGTCTGGGCGCAACGATCTGGGATTGGTTGGATTGCTAAAAATGGCAATTTAATTACGCGTGAGTATGGTTCTTGGGTGTTTTTGGGCGAAGTTCTGACAAACATAGATTTGAGATCAGACGCCCCTCATACTGAGCACTGTGGCAGCTGTACCCGCTGTATTGAGGCGTGTCCTACGGGTGCAATTACCCAACCTTTTGTTGTAGATGCCAATCGTTGTATTGCTTATCACACAATTGAGAACCGGGATGAGAAATTGCCAGATGTGATTGCACCCCATTTACAAGGTTGGGTTGCCGGTTGTGATATCTGCCAGGACGTCTGCCCTTGGAATCAGCGCTTTGCCAAAGAAACCGATGTGGTAGAGTTTCAACCATATGCTTGGAATGTTGCTCCTACGCTTACAGAAGTAGCTGAGATCTCCAACCAAGAATGGGAGTATCGGTTTCCGGCTTCAGCGTTGCGGCGAATTAAACCAGAGATGCTGCGGCGGAATGCCCGTGCTAACCTTGAGTCGTCCCAGACATCGGCTGGGGTTTGATGCTAAACAATGACCGTAAAAGTGATTATTTTTGATTTTGATGGCACGATTGCTGATACGCTCGATTCTGTCGTCAGTATTACTAATCGTTTAGCTGGAGAGTTTGGGTACAAGCCTACTAGTCAAGAGGATCTGATCATACTCAGAAATTTAAACTCTAGGCAAATCATCAAGAAGTCAGGCGTTCCCATTTTCAAGATCCCCTTTTTAATTAGAAAAGTTTTAGCAGAGTTAAATAATGAAATTCAAGTACTAAGCGCATTTCCAGGAATTAAAGAAACTCTCATAGAACTAAGAAAACAAGGTAAAAGTTTGGGGATTGTGACTTCTAATTCAAAAGAAAACGTCACGGCATTTTTAAATAAAAATGGTTTACAGGAATTATTTGATTTTATTTACTCAGGGACAACAATTTTTGGTAAGAGCAAAGTAATGAATCGTGTATTGAAGTCAGAAAATCTCAACCCTGAAGAGGTCCTCTATGTCGGAGATGAGACCAGAGATATTGAGTCGGCAAAAAAAACTGACATAAAGGTAATCGCAGTCAGCTGGGGGTTCAATTCAAAAGAAGTGTTAGCAGAGCAAAGCCCAGATTATTTGATTCACCAACCCGATGAAATAATTGAAGTCATAAGAAGCTTGCAGCAGGCAGGGAAACCGAACTAATATTATCTACGATGGAATAACTCATCGTTGTGACGGCAGGGGAAGCAGAGGAAGCAGGGGGAGCAGGGGGAGCAGGGGGAGCAGGGGGAGAATAGAGTACTTAGACAAAAAATAAGGCCCAACCTGAGACAGGCTGAGCGATCGCAACATTTTTCCTGTTTAAGCAAACAAGCTTATTAACCGGGTTGGCCTTTTTCCAAAGCTTTTTGAATTAAATCATCACTGACGGCAGTAACACCTTCAGTTGTAGAATCGGCATCCTTAGCCATGTTGAGGTAATCACTAGGATCACCTGTTGACTTTGTTTCCGCTTTTGTCTCTTCCGGCTCAGGCACTTTAAATTGAGGCGCAGTCGCCTCTTGTGCTTCTTCAGCACCAACTCCAGTGCGGTCAACATCACTGACGCTGAATTGCTTTGAGGCTTCGTAGTCCGCCTCGGCATCGACGGCGGGCGTTTCCTCGTGACCGCTAGCCATCTCTTCCGCTGCTAGCTGCGCGTCCTGAGTTGTAGCTTGGGTTGGGTCAGGCTTCACTTCTTCAGGCATAGATAACTCCGATTTAAATATCTCTATTCGTGCCGAGATCTTACCAAAGTGATCCCCACTTACATAACCCCCTTGAGATATATCTATGAACTACTCCACCCTGTAAGAGGGTGGGGTTTCTGAAGACCCACCACGCTCCCGGTGCTTTTGACGCTTCATTTAGCTAAGTTGCTCTCAAGCTTAAAGGCTATCAAGTAGAGCTTTTCTATCGACGTCTAAGGACGCTCAGATCCATTCGCCCCAGAAACAGAATGTATCGATTTACTTCTAGCTTTGACAAACAACCAGGCCATTACGGCTATATCTGTGTTGCCTGCTGAGGAACAGAAGTCCACCTACTAAAAGCGAGAATCCGTGGGTAAGGCATTTGCTTCCTAGAGAGACCCCTATGTAGCCATCACCACACCAATATCTTATCAAGTTGCAGCTAATATTTGCGGTTTTGAGTCAGTAGTTTAGTCAGTATATAGGTCATGCCAACAAACATTTATCACCTAGTAGTCTCGCTCCGCTATCCATGAGCCAAAATGCGGTGTGGTGAGACGGTGAGCCCAGGGAAAGAAGGAGGGGAGCCACCCCCGTGCGCGGGTTCCCCCCGTTGAGGAGCCACCCCCGTGCGGGGGTTCCCCCCGTTGAGGGGAGTGGCGTGGGAGTGGCGTGGGAGTGGCGTTTTCCCTCCGTAGGGAACTGGCGAACCCGCAGGGCGTAGAAAACTGGCGTTGGAAAACGCCACTTGCGCGGTTGCCGGGGAACCCCAACGGGCAATCGCGGTCGCCTACGGAGGGAAACCCTCCTGCAGCGCCCTTCGGGTTCGCCAGTTCCCTACGGAGGGAAACCCTCCTTCAGGACTGGACTCACCGTCTCACCGTCCAACCCAGTGGCTCCCCTCCTTCAGCGCTGGCTCCCGCACGCAACTGGCTCCTCTTGAATTGAGCAAACTCTCTCTCTTGGAGGGCGACTCGGAACCGTAAACTCTGATAGGTCTAAATTCGACCTGTTAATTTGCTTTTGAGATGAATTATGACTTCAAGCTACGATAAGAACCGGTCTCAAGCGCTTAGTGATGAAACTCAAAAAGTGGTGCAAGCGTTTAACACCTTGGACACAGATCCAAAACTGGCTCTGCTTTATTTCGTTTATGAGAAAATGGGTGACTCTATCACCCCGGCGGCACCAGCCGCAGCTGATCCAGAACTAGCTCCCAGATTGATGGGAGACTATTATGAATTGTCAGCCGATCAGCAACTCGCGATCATGCGGGAAATTGTCAATTGCGAAAACACGGATTATTCTCGTGACTATGGAGCTTTGAAAGAAAACAACCAGCTAATGGTTTGGTATGCCTGGGCACAGGGGATGGGCGATAAGATAGTTGGTATGCCCGAGGGCTATGAAGCAACCAAAGCAATCAACGACGTGCTTTCCCAAGTTGAAGGGCTTGAATTTGAGGAACAGATTTCGATATTACGGACAATCGCTACTAATATGGGCCACACCGATGTGAAACCAATTGAGACCCAAGCTGAAACAGGCAAAACGTCAAGCCTTTAGGAAGAGAGGGGGAGAGGGGGCTCGGGGTCCCCTTTGGGGTTGGGGGCGGAGGGGGAGATGGGGAGATGGGGTGAATGTATATCCCACTTCTCCTTAGGTTTCAAGGGGCGATTCTCCCTTTGTCCCCTCTTTCTGCCTCTTATACCTAGAAGTAACTAAAGCAATCAATGGCGTATCCCAAGAGGCGACAAACCAGTCCTGCACAGAGGCTATGCCGTTTGCAACCTAGCTTCTAAATCCCCCTCTCCCAAGCGCAGCGGTTCTCCCCCTCCGCCCCCAACCCCAAAGGGGACCCCGAGCCCCCTCTCCCCCTCCTCTTGATCAAGAGACTGCCACCTGACCAATATCTTCGGGCAAAAGATGGGAGTGTAAAACCTGACCATCACGAAACAAAACAATGCGTTGGGTCTGACGCGCCACATCTGGCTCATGGGTGACCATGACGATGGTGATGTTGCTAGCGTTTAGCTCCCTAAATATATCCATTACTTCTTGCGTTGTCCGTGAATCTAAGGCACCGGTGGGTTCATCAGCTAATAGTAAGACTGGTCGATTGACAATAGCCCGCGCGATCGCCACTCGTTGTTGTTGTCCTCCGGAAAGTTGGTTTGGTTTATTATTAAGCCTGTTCTCCAGACCTACTCTCGTTAGTGCAACGACCGCACGCTCATGGCGTTCGGCGGTCTTAATACCGGCATAAACCATCGGCAGCATGACATTCTCTAGGGCACTCAGTTGAGGCAAGAGGTGGAATTGTTGGAATACAAACCCAATCTTGAGATTACGAATATGAGCTAATTCAGTATCACCCAGCTGAGCTACATCCACCTTATCAAGGTAATAGTGTCCCTTTGTGGGTCGGTCGAGACAGCCGATAATATTCATAGCTGTGGATTTACCCGATCCAGACGCCCCCATAATGGCGCAATACTCACCTTGCTCCACAATCAGGTTGACGTCAGCAAGCGCTCGGACTTCTGTTTCGCCAGAGCCGTATACTTTGGAAATGTCTTCAAGGCGAACAATGATTGGTTGGGGCACACGACTGGGGAGTGGGGAGTAGGGGGGAGTGGGAAGTAGGGAGGAGCCAGGCTGCTCGTTTGTTCTGTGCCGTCCGACGCCAGTTCTGCGGCTGGCACAGCCATCCGCAGCTTGGCTCCAGAACTGGCGTTGGGGAGTAGGGAGTGGTTTTTCCATGCTAAGCACTTCTGAGCGCAACGATTGGGTCGAGTTGGGCGGCGCGACGGGCTGGGACAACACCAAAAAATAGACCGATGCCACCAGAAACACCGACGGCAATCGCGATCACCATCGGGGAAACCGCAGCCTGTAACGGCGTCACTGCGCCAATTAGCAAGATGCCACCGACACCTAAGGCTGTACCGAGTAAGCCCCCAGATGCTGAGAGAATCACTGCCTCGATCAGGAACTGAATCAGGATATCTTGCTGGGTGGCTCCAAGTGCTTTACGAAGTCCAATTTCTTGAGTACGCTCGGTTACAGCGACGAGCATGATGTTCATAATGCCAATGCCGCCTACCAGGAGGGAAATGCCAGAGATTGCAGCCAGTAATAGGGTCAGACCGACCGTTATTGTTCCTACAACTTGGAGAATACTCTTCTGACTATCAACGGTAAAGTCATCCTCACCAGTAATTTTGTGCCGCAATCGCAGCAGGTTTGTAATCTGAAACTGTGCAGCATCGACGCTCACTTCGTTTTTAGCAGAGACAGCGATGAATGACAACTCAATGCCATAGACAGATGTCTTACCGACGAGGCGATTTGCCATCGTGGTGATTGGGATAAAAGCGGAATCATCTAGATTACTACCTAGCGAGGAGCCTTTGGGTGCCATCACCCCAATCACCTGAAAACTTAAATTTTTGACTCGCACTTGCTGACCGACAGGGTCACTGTTGCCGAACAGCCTTGGAGCTAAGTCTGAACCAAGGATAACGACCAAGGCATCCCGCTTCAAGTCTAGGTCTGTCAAAAAACGCCCTTTAGCGACATCAAAGCTTCGAACTGAGAGGTACGCTGGTGTTGAACCTACCACAGAGGTATACGTGTTTTGACCGCGGTAAGTGACTATTTGTCTATTGCTGATTTGGGGAGCAACTTCCTTCACCGTTGGCACCTGAGTGGCGATCGCTTCAGCATCTGACAAAACTAGCGTTTTTGGCTGATCGAACGTGGTACGCCGAGTGCTGCGATTGCCGGGAACTACAAATAGCACATTAGGACCCAAAGACCCAAACTGTTGATCAGCCAACTTCTGTACACCTTGCCCCACTCCGACCATGGTGATTACAGAGGCATTGCCAATTATAATTCCGAGCATCGTCAGGGTGCTACGCAATCGATTGGCTGTCAGCGTTTTAACAGCCATTTTGACGCTTTCAAAAATCTCCATGCTACTTACACTATTTACTAACTCTCTCTGAAGAAAGAAGGGAATATCCTTTCATTTCAGCCAAGGCTATGGCTAATTTATCCGCGTTCATCAGCGTCTATCCGAGGAGTGCAGTTTTCCCCTGTCATTTCGGCCTTGGCTGCGATTGATTTTGATTATTAGCTTGGTCCTTGGGCAGGTTTACGAACACCCGTTCATCCTCTCGGACGCCCTTAAGAACTTGGATTTGATTACCAATGGTGGGACCGATGGTGACTGGGCTAAATGTAGCTTTTGTATTGTCGGCATTGGGCATTAAAACGCCAGTTTTGCCGTTTTGGGTCACAATTGCCACAGTGGGGACAACCAAGGCATTTTGGATCTGGTTGCCTAAAAAAGTAAGATCTACGTTCATGCCTGAGCGTAGCTTGTCTTTACCTGTCAGGAGAGCTACCCGCACTTGAAACGAGGTGACATTGTTGTCGACCACTGCTTCTGGTGCAATCAATGAGACGCGCCCTTTAAAGACTTGGTCGGGATAGGCATCGGCTACAATCTCAACTGACTGTCCCAGCTTAATTTGTCCAATATCTACCTCTGGCACTTTCGCCAAGATCTCCAAACCATTGGAGAGCGCCACAATTGAACTCGATGTTGCAGACGCCGTACTGGAAGCAGAGGTTGTGGGAGTTACAAATGCCCCAACCGTTGCATATTTCTGTGTCACGACCCCAGACAGCGGAGCGCGGATAATTGTATCTTCCATCTGTACTTGAACGACCTTCAACTGCCCTTGTGCTGTGGTAACTGCTGCCGCACGCTGGGCAATTTCCTGTGGACGACTGCCACTCTTTACTGCTGATAGATTTTGTTGTACTTGTTGGAGGCTGGCTCTGGCACTATGATCGTCTGACAACACTTCATCCAGCTTGTCTTGTGAAATGGCTCCCTGCTGGTATAAGTTCAAGTTACTTTTTACCCGCTGACCCGTCAGGCTTACCTTTGATGACGCTGCATCCACCTGGGCTTTGGCTTGTCCGATGTCTTGTAAACGATTTCCCGCACGGGCTAAAGCTAACTGAGCTTCTGCTTGCTCCAGATTGCCACGAGCCTGAAGGAGTTGTGCCTGAATATCCGTATCATCCATCCGAGCTATAATTTGCCTCTGCTCCACCCTGTCTCCTTGGTCAACGTACAGGGCCGTTAGTCGCCCGGCTTGTTTGGGGCTAAGGTTAACAGTTTGAACCGGTTGAACAGTGCCACTGGCGGTAATTCTTAGAGTGAGGTTTTTCGATTGGACGGGTACGGTCAAATCAGCGATGTTTAACTTACCCGTCGCTTGATTTAATATGAAGTAAGTTGTAGAGCCGACAAGCACAACGCCTGCTGCGATTAGCCCGATTACCAAACGAGCTGGATTCTTAGCTTTACTTATCAAAGGAACTTGCATAAATTGAATTTTGAGTTTATGGAGTAAATAGAATTCGCTTTAGGTAATTTCCGCAGCGGGGCAAAACCTGCTTAAGCAGGAATTTGCCTAAGAGTGAATTTTAAGTTTTGAGTTTTCAAATTCGACCGGCACAGAGTCCCGCATTTATCTACAATTTAGAGCTGGGAGTAATGCCCAGCCAGTCTAAATTCGCTTAATCTTCCTTAATCTTAGCGATTGGTGCTCCCTCGCCGGCTTCACCTAAAGGAGTGATAGTTCCCATCCGACTTGGCGATTACCGATCCCCCGCTGGTTTCACTGTCATTCCAGGAGATTTTGCTCCCGATTTCCTTGCAGATGGTTTAAGCTAACTGAAGATTCTTTGATTGAAGGCTTACAGGCGGTATTGTGCCTAATCGCATTCCTTTGGTTTCTCTGTTGGTTTTCTGTGGTCTGTGGAGTGTGTCTCCGCCTGCTGTGGGACAAGCACTCTTACCCCACACACTGCAACTAAATTCAGCTGAGTTGGAGCAGCAAGGGTTAAGTTTGGCACAGGAAGCAGCTCAGCTGGCACAGTTTCAACAGTATGAACTAGCTTTGCCAAGAGCGCGGCTGGCAACTGAGCTGGCTCCCAAAAGTTACCAGTCGTGGTTCCTTTTGGGGGGGTTGTATCTAGAAACGAACAAGTTTGACCGAGCGGTTTCAGCTTTGCAACGGGCACGCTCCCTAGATCCCAGAAACGCCTCGATTTTGTTCGCGTTGGGCTCAGCAAACTTTCAGCAGCAAAAGTACGATGTGGCGGTTGAGAGTTTGCAAGCCGGCTTGAAGTTAAAACCTAATGATCCAGAGGGGCTGTTTGATTTAGGTAATGCCTACTACAAGCTGGGTCGGTTGCCAGACGCGATCACTCAGTACAATAAAGCGATCACCCAAAACCAAAAATTCTGGCCTGCAATTAACAATATCGGCCTACTTAAATACGAACAGGGTGATATCGAAGCAGCCTTGAAGCAGTGGCAGGCCGCAAGCGCAGTCGAGAAGCAGGCAGCGGAACCCCAATTGGCAATGGCTGTGGCGCTCTATACCAAAGGCGATCGCGAACGGGGTCTAGCGTTGGGAGAAGCGGCTTTACGGTTGGACCCTCGTTACGGTGACCTGAATTACCTTAAACAAAATCTCTGGGGTGATCGCCTGCTTACCGATACAAAAAAGCTCTTGGAAACACCACGCATTCAAGCCAGCCGACAAGTGAGTCAAGACCAACCCGCACAACGGCAATTGGCTCCGACGCACTGACCGAATTAGGGGGCAGGGGGAGCCAGGCTGCGGAGTTTCTCTGTGCCGTCCGCAGAACTGGCGTTCAGGGAGAGAGTAGAGAAGAGGCGGCGATCGCGTCCGTTTCTTTCCCTGACCCCTTAAAAAGAGGAGCCTGGTTGCTTGAGGAACTCCGCTTCCTTGGGAGTTGACACTCGACCGAGGATCTTGTTGCGATGTGGAAAACGCCCGAAACGCTCGATAACCGAACAGTGGCGGTTGGCGTAGTCGATGGTGGCAGCACTTTCTGGGTCATTATTCAGAGTCGCAAACAGTGCGACTGACTGACGCTGATCGGCGAGATTTTCACTATGTTCAAAGGGTAAGTAGACAAACCAACGCTGTACCGTCATCAGTTCTTGGTCAAAACCTTTAGCGATGGCATGCTGCGCGGCAGCAATCGCTTGGGGATCAGTCGCGAAGGCTTGGGCAGTACCGCGAAACATATTGCGGGGGAACTGATCAAATAAGAGAATCAGTGCTAAACAGCTACGGGGTGAGGAATACCAGTGCTCCAATGCTTTAGCAGCAGCCTGTTGATAGTCGCTTAGAAAATGGTCTCGCAACTCCTGGTCAAACTTCGGTTTTTTGGTAAACCAGAAGGAACGCGGTTTGCCATACTTTGGTTCATCAGGCCAACCAAACCAGAAGGTCAAAATCTCTTCCACTCTTGACATCGGTTGGCCGTTGCTTCTAGCTGAAATTACTATATCCTCCTAATTAGTACACATATACTATACTAGAGTGCAGTCTAAAGAGAAGTCGGTTAGCGATCGTCTGGCAGGATTGCTAGTCTTTTGGCAGCATTGCCAAAATCTGCTCGACAAACTGTTGATGGTCAACAACAGGTTTTGAGATGTAGCCATCGGCACCGCTTTGCTTAAGAAAGTTCTCGCGATCACCCTCCATTGCATGGGCGGTAACCAAGATAATTGGCAGTTTTGCCGTTTGAGGGTCAGCTTTCAATATTTGTGTAATCTTAATGCCGTCAACTGCTTTACCCTGATAAATACTGCGAGACAGGGAAACATCCATTAAAATCATGTCGGCTTGCCCAGATTGGGCAATTTGCATCACCTCTTCTACGTTTTCCGTATGCTTCACCTCTAAGCCGCCCCGCTTGGTCAAAATCTTGGAAAAAACGCGAGCATTAATTAGATCGTCTTCCACAATCAAAACAGTTTTCATGAGAATTTCCGTTGGATACCCCATTTAATTAAACTGGCTGAGGCACAAAAAGGCATCAGACTGAATGTGCTCCACTAAGCTTTAAGAATAGATACTATTGCTGATCATCCTAAGCTAACGCTTTATAGATTGGGAAAAGCAAATCATCCCTTATGCTGTGCATTATCGCTCTCAAATTGCAGGAACTTTTTTGTTTTTAAGAATCAGGAAACAAAACTCATGGCGAAACAGTTAAACCTTCTCTCAACGGGACAGGTCATTACCACGGCTCTGCATACAGAAATGCAGCGGTCTTATCTTGAATATGCCATGAGTGTGATAGTCGGTCGGGCCTTACCCGATGTACGCGATGGATTAAAGCCTGTTCACCGACGCATTTTATATGCCATGCACGAGCTAGGGCTGACCCCCGACCGGCCTTACCGTAAGTGTGCTCGTGTAGTGGGAGACGTACTAGGAAAATACCACCCCCACGGCGACCAATCAGTTTATGACGCTTTGGTACGACTGGTGCAGGTCTTTTCCAGTCGCTATCCCTTACTCGCCGGTCATGGCAACTTTGGTTCAGTGGATAATGACCCACCGGCGGCAATGCGTTACACTGAGACGCGCCTGGCTCCAATTAGCCACGAGGCGATGCTGGCAGAAATTGGTGAGGAAACGGTTGAATTTACAGGCAACTTCGATAACTCTCAGGAGGAGCCAACCGTACTGCCAGCCCAGCTGCCGTTGCTGTTGCTCAATGGCTGCGGCGGGATTGCTGTGGGCATGGCGACAAATATTCCACCACACAATTTGGGAGAGGTAGTTGATGGTTTGATTGCATTGATTGATCAGCCCGATTTGCCGGATGAAAAGTTATTCGAGCTAATTCCGGGACCGGACTTTCCCACTGGAGGCGAAATTGTTGGGGACGCTGGGATTCGAGAAGCCTACACCACAAGTCGAGGCAGTATCCTGCTGCGCGGAGTCGCCCAGATAGAAGAAATTTCCAGCGGACGCGGGAGCAAGCGGCGAACAGCAATTGTGGTGACGGAATTGCCTTATCAGGTGAATAAAGCTGGCTGGATTGAGAAAATGGCGGAGTTGGTAAATCAGGGTCGCCTTCAAGGGATTTCTGATATCCGAGATGAGAGCGATCGCGATGGGATGCGTGTGGTAATTGAACTCAAACGAGATACTAACCCGGCAGATATTCTTCAGCAGTTGCATCATCAGACCGCGCTTTCTACGAATTTTGGGGCAATTCTACTAGCCTTGGTAGATGGGCAACCGCGCCAGCTGACGTTGCGGCAGCTGTTGCAAGAGTTCTTGAATTTCCGCGAACAGACCCTCAATCGGCGTTATACCCACCAGTTGGAGCAGGCTGAGAGTCGGCTGCATGTAGTTGAAGGGCTGCTGAGCGCTCTATCTAGACTGGATGAGGTGATTTCGATTCTAAGGCAGGCAAGCGATGGAAGTACAGCAAAAGTTACCCTCCAGAACCGATTTGATTTGAGTGAGGTGCAAGCGGATGCCATTCTGGCGATGCCTCTGCGACGACTGACAAATTTGGAACGGCAGAATTTACAGACAGAGTTTGATCAACTAAGTGAACAGATTCAGTTATTGCAGCGGTTATTGAGTGATCGCCGTGAGCTACTGAAAGCTTTGAAAAAGGATTTGCGCTCACTCAAACGCAAGTACGGCGATGTGCGTCGCACTAAGCTAGCTAACAAGGTGGAGTCTTCAGCAGTCACCTCGCTAGAGGCTAAGCCTAAAGAGATTGAAGAAAGGGGGAACCACAGACAAGTTTCCGGTGTGGCTGTGCTCGGAAAACTTGCGGTGGACGCAGACGCAGAGGAAAGAGTAGTTGTGGAATTTACTCAACGGGGGTATGTGCGACGGCGCTCGTTAACGAGGACAAAATCGGCATCTGGGAAAGTGAGTGATGACTTTGTCGTCAATACCCAGATAGCTAACACAGAAAAGGATTTAGTGGTATTGACTGGCAGTGGCAAGGTGTACCCAGTCAAAGTTGGTGAGATTCCTCCAACACAAAACGCGTCATCGCGGGGGACGCCGCTGGTAAGTTTGCTGCCCAGCGGCGCTCAAGGTGCAAAAGAGACTTTTGTAACGCCATTTGTCTTGCCGGAAAACCTAGAAACCTCCCAACTAGTGCTGTTGACCCAGTTGGGGCAGATTAAGCGTCTGTCGCTTTTAGAGTTTGTTAACCTGACTGCTCGTGGACTCACGGTGGTGAAGTTCAAGGATAATGACCAGTTGCTGTCTGCCCATGTTACATTACTTGGTCAAGATGTGGTTTTGGCGACTGCCGGTGGGCGACTTTTACGTTTTAAGGTGAATGATGAACAGCTGCCAATTATGGGACGTACAGCTATTGGTCTGCAAGCTTTACGGCTCCGAAAGCAGGAACAGTTGGTTGGTTGTGTGACTGTGGGCAAGTTAGATGACAACTTGTTGCTGATTTCTCAGTTGGGATATGCTAAACGGATGCCTTTAAGTGCATTGCGATTGGGCAATAGAGGTGATATCGGTACTCAATCGCTGCGCTTTACTACTAAGTCAGAGAGCTTAGCTGGCATGGTACTGGCTCCACCGGCGGCTGAGGTAGCCTTGCTGACAAACACTCAGCGGGTAGTACGTTTACCCGTAGATTCAGTGACTTTGTTGGGCAAAGATGGCACGGGTGATCGCATCTCTTCACTCAATCCTGGCGAAAAAATCATCACCGTTATCCCAATTCGCAATTGACCGATCTTACCTCTCATCCCTCTTAAAATCGTGGCGCAGGTTGTTTTAGAAAACATCTATAAAAGCTTTCCTGATCGTCAGGGAGAGCGAGCTGTTGTCCCAGTAGCAACGCCGCCCCTGCTCACGGCGGATGAACTGCAGCTGGCCGATAGTGACCCAACTACAAACCGTCTAGGCACCAATGTCCTGCGACGCATCAATTTGACAGTGGTAGATGGTGAGTTTATGGTGCTGGTAGGACCTTCTGGTTGCGGCAAGAGCACGCTGTTGCGGTTAATTGCTGGGCTGGAAGAAATGACTGGGGGCAATATCTGGGTGGGCAAGCGTTTGGTAAATGATCTGCCCCCCAAGGAACGAGATATCGCTATGGTGTTTCAAAACTACGCCCTCTATCCCCACATGACAGTCTATGACAACCTTGCCTTTGGACTGCGACGCACCAAATTGGGGAATGGGGAACTCGGGGCCCCCACGCAGTGGAGCCAGCGCCGTGCGGGGGTTCCCCCCGTTGAGGCGACTGGCGTGGGATTAGGGGCATGGGGAATGGGGAGTAGGGAAAATTCTGCATTCCCCACTCCCTACTCCCTACTCCCTATTTCTAAATGGGCAGAAAATCTATTAGTGGGGATGACGCGATCGCTTCCCAAAGGACTGCGTTATGTCAATGAGCGCGAACGATCGGTTGACCAACAGGTGTGTCATGTCGCAGCGCTGTTGCAAATTGAAGCCTTATTGAACCGTTTACCAAAACAGCTATCTGGGGGGCAAAAGCAGCGGGTCGCACTGGGACGTGCGATCGCTCGCAATCCCCAGGTCTTTCTAATGGACGAACCGCTTTCTAACCTAGATGCCAAACTACGTGCCGAAACCCGGGCCCAAATCGTCAAACTTCAACGCCAATTGGGCACAACAACTATCTATGTCACCCATGACCAGACTGAAGCGATGACAATGGGTGATCGCATTGCTGTTATGTGTGCAGGTTCGATCCAGCAGGTCGCTCACCCATTAGAACTGTACAATCGTCCAGCCACTCGCTTCGTGGCGGAATTTATTGGCTCCCCGCCGATGAATTTCCTTCCGGTGCAGTTTCATGCCCCCCTCCTGATTATCCATCCCCAGTTCCGCCTCAAGCTTCCAGAGGTCTGGGCAACCGTCCTGCAAAAATACGACGGGCAGTCATTAATCTTGGGAATTCGACCAGAACACTTAAGCTTGAGTGTTGCCGCCTCCAAAAATCTGTTGGTTCAAGTAGACCTTGTAGAAGCTTTAGGCAACGAAACTTATCTCTCCGTTAATCCATCTGAGTCAGACCTCACCGCAACTGCTTCTCTACAAGTGCGAATTGCACCCGATCAAGTTGCGCGCATCGGTGAGCAACTATGGCTATCGCTGGCACTGGACAAAATTCATTTTTTCGATCCTGATACTGGCCTAGCGATCTGGCACCATTGACATGCTCCCCTGGTTAAAACACAGGGGATTCTAAAAAGATGTTCCAAAGCAGCTCTGTTGCCATGCTTTTCCACCTTTATTCCTGTCTCATAGGCTCTTAACTAGGTCATAACTCATGTTACAAACCCCCGCCAGAACGCCTCCACAGGCAACTTGTTTTACATCTACCGAGTGTCCCTCGGCGGATGGAACTGATTTTTTTTTGTTTTCGCCCGTTTTATCCTGCAAGTGTCTTTCTCGGTTTGCTTGCCAGCCTAGGGAGGGCTTTCCGTTCATATTTAGTGCGCTTTACCGCTAGCAAAATAGTACAACCACTGTGGGAGAAATGTCAAATAAGTAACAGCCAACACGACGGGGTAAACCTCGTCACTTGTTTTCACCCCCCGGTTGAAACGCGGGGGCTCTCAACATTGACTTGGTAGGAGAGGGCATCTCTTACCTAGGATAGAGCTGTTCTCAAAGCTGTATGAGTTACATTTATTTACATAAGCAGGTTACATAAATTAACAGAGCTAACCCCGATTGGAGCTAAAACCATGCAGAACACAACAAAGACGACTCCCCCCGTTTTGGACGATCGCAATGCTTGGCGCTTTGGCTTTACACCCCAGGCGGAAATTTGGAACGGTCGCTTAGCGATGATTGGCTTTTCCGCTGCTGCTCTAATTGAATTGTTTTCTGGTCAAGGCTTTCTTCACTACTGGGGCATCCTGTAGTTCAAAAGCATAGCTATCTAAACAAATAGTTACAACACTAAAACCTGGAGTATTAACAATATGCAGAACACAACCAAAGTTACAACCCCGGTTATGGACGACCGCAACGCTTGGCGCTGGGGCTTTACACCTCAGGCAGAAATTTGGAATGGTCGCTTAGCGATGATTGGCTTTTTAGCCGCTGCTTTAATTGAACTATTTTCTGGTCAAGGCTTTCTCCATTACTGGGGCATCTTGTAAAGTCAACCACAACCTTTAGAAGTTAGTAACCTGGGAGTTCTAAATTGAGCTCCCAGGTACTTCGTTGTTTGAAGAACTGCCGTGATATTGTTAAATATCGGCTTTTTAGCTAAACGTTGATTTCTGTTTAGCGGATGTACTCTTTCAGAACGCTATTTCGATTCGGATGTCGTAACTTGCGCAGTGCCTTAGCCTCGATCTGCCGAATCCGCTCACGGGTCACATTAAAAATCTGACCAATTTCCTCCAGTGTCTTCATGCGACCATCATCAAGCCCATAGCGTAGCCTTAAAACATCTCGTTCGCGGGGACTGAGGCTGTCTAAAACTTTTTCCAGGTCTTCACGCAGGAGATTTTTGGAAACCTGATCCTCTGGCGTCTCGCCATCAGATTCAATAAAGTCGCCCAGTCGAGAGTCTTCTTCTTTCCCGATAGGCGTTTCTAGTGAAATAGGCAGTTGGGCTGATTTGGCAATAAACCGCAGTTTCTCGATCGTCATCTCCATGCGCGTAGCGATTTCTTCTTCTGTAGGCTTGCGGCCCATTTCTTGAGAAAGCAGCTTGGTGGTCTTCTTGATCCGAGAGATGGTTTCGTAGAGGTGAACCGGCAGTCGGATGGTGCGAGACTGATCGGCGATCGCACGGGTAATCGCCTGACGAATCCACCACGTCGCATAGGTGGAGAACTTATACCCCTTCTCGTGGTCAAACTTTTCAGCGGCGCGGATCAAACCTAGACTTCCTTCCTGAATCAAGTCTTGGAATGATAGTCCGCGATTCATATATTTTTTAGCAATTGAAACTACTAGCCGTAGGTTAGACTGCACCATTTTGTCTTTCGCTCGTCGACCGATATGGAGGCGATGGCGAAATGCTGACAATGGCAATTTGACTTCGTCTGCCCACTCGCTGTCATAAGGTTCCCGCTCCAGTCTTTGCCACAGTTGCTCGCGGATTCGTTCCAATTGCAGTAACTCGGCAATTTTGCGGGCTAGTTCAATTTCTTCATCCGCCCGTAAGAGCCGAATTCGACCAATTTCTTGGAGGTAGAGGCGAATCGAGTCCTCTGTGTAGTGCTTCTTTTTGGTTTGCGGGCGACGACGAGATTTTGCTACCTTGCCAGATTTAGTGTCGTCCTCATCAGGCTGAGCCTCTAAAAATTCATCGGGTTCCCCAGAATCTAGGATGGGCAGATCCGCTTCTTCTTCAATTAAGAGTTCCAACTCGATCTCAGGCTGATGGATCGTTTCTAGTTCTGGCTGATGAATGGTTTCGAGTACGTTGTTAGCCTGGTTCATGCCGCTTTCCTCATGCTCCTTAAATTCAATAATCAATGACTCAAGATTTGTTTAATGCTCTTTAAAATCAGCTCTTGACTAACTGCAAAGAGCTTTCATGGCTAAGACAAGCCGCTGGGGAAGCTTTGTTTTTAAGGGAATAAGCATCTGCGTTGCAACACTCTTGTTGACTGATTGGTTTAGAAGGGACTCTATCTGCGGAAGAAATCTAGCGTTAGATAGAAGCGCGATGGCAGCTATCCATCTTTAGGGCCATTAAAGACCCCTCCGATTGTAGCCTTTTTCACAAAAGTTGCACGTGTTTAGTGATCTGACCATGAATTACGAAGTTAAGCCAAAGTCTATTTTTCCAGATAAACAGTAAATCTGGAGTCAAGTCGCTTTACAACAATTTGCAACTATTGCTATCCAATTCCAGGTCTTTTGTTGTAGAAGATTAAACTAGCCAGTTTTTGCCCTTGAGCGTGTTTGATCGGGGGAGAGACCATGGTGCACCAGTTTTTACCCTTTCTCTTTAATGGTGCTGACTGGCCATTTGCCAGTACTCAAGCAAAGCCGGTTTGCTCGCTTGCAAATGAGCAAGTGTGTTCGGCGAGGTGCCTTGACTCAACTGCGGGTTGGGCAGAACCACCCTGCTTGCGCCTTGGCCCAATGAGTTTTCCGTAAGCTTAAGCTAACTACCAACTCGATTCTGCACTTGATGTAGGGTAACTTAAAATCAATCACTTCGATCTTACTGGCACATTAAATAAAGTAATGCTTAAAACTCTACTCAAGTAAATTTGACAAACTGCTGAACTTCTCCTAGCCATTGTAGTGAATTTAGCGGGTGGCTGATAGTTGGGATAGCCATAAATTAACCGAATTATGGAAAAAGTGCATAGGGTAAATGCAGAGTTCGAGGCGCAATCTCCCTCTCACCCCCTCCGCCCCCTCTCCAGCCATAGGGTATCAACAGTTACAAATTGATAGCCTTGACTCAGCAGTTGGGGAACGAGTTCTCGCGTTGCTGCAGCAACGTCTTGTCCACCTTGAGCACCATCGTGTAAAACAATCAGTGAGCCGTTCTGGACTTGGTGCAGCACTCTCTCCACCACAACATCGACTCCAGGTCGAACCCAGTCTTCTGGTACAACGCTCCACATCACAGGTCGATAATGCCACTGGTTAAATAAATTCAAGGTCTGGGGTGTAAACAAACCGTTGGGAGGTCGGACGTCGCGAATAGCAGAAGGATTTAGACCACAGGCTCGAGCGATCGCGGCTTGGGTTTCTTGTAAGCTTTGCTTGAGGACATCTGGGGTGAGTAAGGGAAAAGAACGATGATCGTATCCATGTAATCCAATCCAGTGTCCTCGTTCGTAAATTGCTTTAGCAATCGCGCTTGAGCGGTTCACGCAAGCACCTAACCAGAAAAAACTAGCTGGGATGGAGTAGTGGTCTAAAACTTCGAGCAGTTGGGGTGTGTAGTAGGGATGGGGACCATCATCAAACGTCAGAGCGATCGCTTTTGAATTTGGATTACCAGCCCAAAGACAGTTGGGAAAGGTAGGTTGAAGAATTCGGTGTAGAACGGGATAGAGTGGGGCCAGATGCATCACATCGCTTTTTAGAATCTCTCATTTACACCCTACAAGATGAGGTATGTTTATGTTTCAGCCACCTGGGTTTGAGCAGCGTTCTGTAATCACCTCCCTCGGCAGAATGGCGTACTACATTAACTCTGGGGCACCTTGGCGCATTGAAGAGACACAAAGACAAAAGTTTGAAACATTAGTGTTCTTGCATGGCTTTGGCGGTGGCTCGTCTGCCTACGAGTGGTCTAAGGTCTATCCAGCTTTGGCGGCGGAATATCGGATTGTGGCACCGGACTTGATCGGTTGGGGACGCTCGGAGCATCCAGCACGGAATTACAAGATTCAGGATTACCTGACAACGATCAAAGAGTTCCTTGAGCAGATCTCTAGCGATCCGGTGACGGTAATTGCTTCTTCCCTCACGGCTGCTTTTACAATTCGATTGGCGATCGCACATCCCCATTTATTTAAGTCTCTCATTCTCACCACGCCTGCTGGGTTATCGGACTTTGGGGAAAACTATAGTCGTAGCTTCTTTGCCCAATTGGTTAAAACCCCGATTCTTGATCGATTGCTTTACAGCACCGGCGTTGCCACTAGCAATGGAATTCGCAGCTTTCTAGAGGAACGTCAATTTGCCCGGAGCAGCAGGGTGTACCAGGAGATTGTAGATGCTTACCTGGAATCTGCCCAGCAGCCAAATGCTGAATATGCGGCGCTTTCTTTTGTGCGCGGCGACTTGTGCTTTGATTTGTCGCTCTACATTACCCAACTCTCCATACCAACAGCCATCATCTGGGGTCAAAAGTCTGAATTCACTGGCCCAGAAATTGGTCGCCGGTTTGCCGATATGAATCCCCATGCGATCCGGGTCTTTCAACCTCTAGAAGATGCCGGATTGACTCCCCAATTGGAACTACCGGCAGTAACGATTGGCCTAATCCGGCAATTTTTGCCTTTACTAAATGAAAGATAGCAAGCTTATCCTTTGATTCTTATACCGATAACGCTGGCTTTGAAGTCGTAATTGAAGCCTTCCAGCTCAATTTGATCCCCAATTTTAAGTTTGCTATTGCCTACAACGGGGCCAGTCTCAGTGATTTGAGCTTTACCGTCCAAGGTCAAGAGCATATCCATAGCAAATTGGTCTGATCTTGAATCGGGTAACTCTTTGACTGAGCCATCCGGTTGTGGTACAAGGGTCGTTCTAGGCAGCTGTTTGACAGATTTAATCCCAATCTCACCGTGGGGTTGATTGCGGATAATAATATTGCTTTTTCCGCCTGCCTTTAGCCCTTGCTGAAATAACTCTTGAGGGTTGCCCACATTCAGACCCCGGACAAGCACATCCACTTCGACAGGTTTGGTGGGAGCGCCGACTTGGGCAATAGAGCCGGATGTGCCGGGAAAGAAAAAGATGCCCACTACAACCAGCAGAATTACTAAAGCCGCACCCACATCAAGGATGCTTAGCTTGCCGAATAAGCGACCTCTAGAATCTAGAATCTTCATAAGCAGTGGAATTAGCTAACAGCGGAGCGATTGCGATTATATAGCACCCTCCACCTCCTACAGATCCAAACTTGTCCCTAACGACGAGCTAGAACCCGCGCTGGGTCGATCCGCGTCACGGCTTCTTTAAGGGGCACGATGCGAACCGAGTGCTGAAAAACGTTGACTTGATAGACAAGGCGATTCGTGATGTCGAGTCCGGTCAACCAGCCACTTTTCGGGTGATAAGCGCCGGTATCGATGTCAAGCCACCCCTGTCCTTGAGCTAGTTTACCAGGGGCAACGCCCGGTAGAGTAAAGGTGATAGTGTGACCAATGATGATCAGCTTGTCGGGGAAGTAGGGCTGAGGAATACTGTGGAATTCCTCGCGCACCCAGCAAAGCTGATCTGTAGTTTGTTTTTCTAATGGAATTCTCGGGTCAACACCAGCATGAGCCAACCATATATCACCTAAATCTAGGTGCGTGGGTAAGCTGAGCATCCAGTCCAAGTGTGATCGGGGAATGGAGGCTTCTTTGTAACTAGTAACAGTCGCATACCCCCCACTGTAAAGCCAAGCTTGCTCTACTAGAGCAGGGTCGCTTCCACCAGTAAGGACGTCTATCAACATTTGCTCATGATTACCCCGCAAACAGTGATAGGAATTTTGCTTGACAAAATTTACTACCTGCGCGCTTTGGGGCCCTCGATCAATTAAGTCTCCCAAAAAATAAATCTGATCGTCCGAGCCAGGGGCAATCGCCTCCAATAAAGTCATCAGACCGTCATAGTGACCATGCACGTCGCCGATAAAAATACGACGGTGACTCGTTTCGCGCATCCGACCCTCTAGTTAAACATGCTATTTAATGCTTCAGATCCAACCTGTCTAGCCTGCTCTTCGGAACTAAAAGTGAAAAACGGCTTAGACATACTAATCTAATAATAAGGCTAGTCGATTTTAGACTGGCTGACGACCGAGTTATGACTGAAGAAGGGGTCAGGAATCACCAAACCAGAGGAATAGAGAAATAACTTGGCTCTACAGGTGGTTTCAACCGCTTGTCTTTAGATTTTGAAACTATGAAAGATTATTACCGCGATTTTTTGATTCGTGATTGGAACGAGGGCGACCGCACCTCAGGTGGCCTAGTAATTCGTTCCGTTCTGACCCAGTACGGCTTGCCTTGGGAGTCAATGGGGGCAGACAGGGATGTGTTCTAGAAGTCGAAGACTTTTACCTGGCACATGGGGGAGAGTTTTGGCTCGTTGAACAGAGCCAACTGGTGGGAACTGGAGCGTATTACCTAGTACGCCGTGGGGAAAAAGCGGTAGAAATCCGCAAAATGTATCTCTTGCCAACTGTCAGAGGACTGGGGGTAGGTAAATATTTATTACAACAGTTGGAAGCAATCGCGGCTAGGGGTTTCCAGCAAATCTGGATAGAAACCGCCAGTGTTCTAGTTGAAGCAGTCAAATTGTATGAAAACAGTGGGTATCAACCAACATCAGGTGTGGAAACGGCTCGCTGCGATCGCGCTCTATGTAAAGTTTTGTAAAAAAAGTAGTAACTATGGCATTATTCTTGGCCTTGAGGCTGAGAAGTAAATAGAGGTTCACAAACTCCTTCGAGGTATTCAGACTAAGTAGTGAAAAAACCACCTAATTTTCACTACTTACTGTAGATGCCGCAGGAAGAAAATGGGAGTGCAAGCATATTTATCTCCTGTAGACGTAATTAAATAAGGCACAGCTGCTGAAAAGCGCGAAAATTGGGGGGAGGCATGCAAACTTTAAAGCAGGAATTTGAGGAGCGCGCATTTCTCATGGCAAAGTTGGCGGAAGACTTGACGCAAGATTGGCGCTCGCGGCTGGCTTTCGACTGCCCGGAGCAAAGTGCTGAGACTAGGGAGAGTATTATTCTCTGGCTACTAGGAAACGACTTAAAGCGGTTTGAGATGCTTAACCCTACTCAGATGGAAATTGCCCAACAAGCAATGGAATACCGCTACCGCATTTTACGGCAGCGATACCTGGGGGTAGTACCAGAGCGGGCTTATCGCCAATTGACTACTCGGCTGGGCAGTTTAGTGTTGCTCCGGAATAAAATTCGCACATGGGTTGCCCAGAGCCGCGATCGGCAACGGGCTGTGGTGGAGGTCTTGCAAGAAGTTATCCAAGAATTATTGCAAAACGATCGCTATATGCAGCAGCAAATGGCTTGGGCTGCTAAATGTACTGATAATTTGAAACTACGAAATGCCTTGCTGTTTGCCAGTACGGAAGAATATTGTCTACGACCGATTCGTAATCAACCGCTACTGGTCTATAGATTTGTTAACTACCTGCGTCGAACGCAGCGGGGAGGTATGACGCAGGTGCCTACTCATACCCTGTTACGGTTGGTTTCTGAGGACATCCTCACTGAGGATGGTCAAAACCCGATCAGCCTGCTAGATGCCCAGGCAGTTGCTCAGTATCAAGATACGCAAGCTCTGGTTGAGCAACAATTAATGCGGACGGCTGTGAAGCAGGAATTTGAGCGCTATCTAGCAGAAAATTTGGGAGCAGTTGCCGTGCGGTGGCTCCAACTTTATCTCCAAGGTCGGTCTCAAGAAGCAATTGCCCATAGTTTAAATTTACCGATTAAAGAGGTCTACCGACTACGCGAAAAAATTAGCTACCATGCTGTACGCGTCTTTGCCCTCAAGCGCGAGCCCGAACTTGTTGGCAACTGGCTAGAGACTTCTTTGCAGGAACACAGCTTAGGTCTGACACCCCAGCAGTGGCAGCAATTTTACTCAAGATTAACCTGGCGACAGCAGCAGCTTTACGAGCTGTTGAAAGCTGGCAAAAATCTAGAGGCAATAGCCCTTGACTTGAAGCTCAAAACCCATCAGGTTATGGGCGAGTGGAGTAAAGTCTATCTAGCAGCCCAAGTCCTGCGCAGCGATTTTTAAAGTGTGTGCTACCCTATTTGTCTATTAATCTGTCTGTGCATAACACACTCTACTGATTTGTATGGCAATCCCCAAGGAAGTAAATGGACCTCAATAAATTAATGCATATCAACAAGAGTTTTTGCTTGCAGAACATCCGATATTTATCGAAGCTGAAAGCGGATCTTATTCAAATCGGTTAGCACCCAAGGAAGCTAAGGAATTAGCTAAAAAAGTTTCGATAATATATAACTTAACTGCACAAGAGCTTAGCTAAATTAGTTGTTAGATTCCCTCTAAGAACTATAAAAATGACTGAAGCAACAGCTGTCCGCCCCAGCAGTGTCCCCAGCATCGCACCAACGATTCACTACCAGGTAGCAATGCCCCGGCCAGAATCACACCTGTTTGAGGTGACGTTAAATCTGACAGGCTACTCGTTGCCAGTTCTCGATTTGAAACTGCCCGTGTGGACACCAGGCTCCTACTTAGTGCGAGAATATGCCAAGCACCTCCGGGATTTCTCTGCCCATTCAGGAGAAGATTCTTTGCTATGGAATAAGCTAGGCAAAAATCACTGGCAAATTGCGACTCCTGGAGTATCTAAAATTACGGTACGTTATAGGGTATTTGCCAATGAGCTGTCGGTGCGGACGAACCACCTAGATGCGACGCATGGCTATTTCAACAGTGCAGCTCTGTTTTTTAGAATATCTGGAGTGGAACAACCGATCCGTGTCACTATAGTGCCGCCGCGACCAGAGTGGCGCGTTACTACTCCCTTACCAACGGTTCTGGAGCCACCTGACACATTCCAAGCTTCAGATTTCGACACCTTAGTAGATAGTCCTTTTGAGATTGGTTGCCATGAGTTGCATCACTTTGAGGTATTAGGCAAATCTCATGAGTTCGCTATTTGGGGACAAGGAAATGCTGACCCGGCACAAATGATTCCGGATATTCAGAAAATTATCCGGGTGGAAGCCCAAATGTTTGGGGGTTTGCCCTATGACCGATATGTGTTTCTGCTGCATCTGTCTCCCCAAGGTAATGGTGGATTGGAGCATAAGTATAGTTGCTCATTGAACTATCCCCGTTTCGGGTTTCGCGCTACGGATAAGTATGATCGCTTCATGCAACTGGTAGCACACGAGTTTTTTCACCTGTGGAATGTTAAGCGGATTCGACCTAAAGCTTTGGAGGTGTTTGACTACGACCAGGAAAATTACACGCCGTCGCTGTGGTTCAGTGAGGGTACGACGAGTTACTACGATTTGGTAATTCCCTTTCGGGCAGGGATTTATGATGTCAAGTCTTTTTTGAATGGTTTAGGCAAGGAAATTACGCGATTGCAGACAACACCGGGACGGCAGGTGCAACCACTGAGTGAATCGAGCTTTGATGCCTGGATTAAGCTTTACCGCCCTGACGCCAATAGCGGCAATTCCCAAATTTCCTATTACCTGAAAGGGGAATTGGTTTCGTTGTTGCTGGATTTGCTAATTAGACGACAGGGCAACGGGCGATCGCTTGATAATGTAATGCTCAAAATGTGGCAGCAGTTTGGGCAAGCAGAAATTGGTTTTACCCCACAACAGTTGCAGGAAGTGATTTCGTCGGTCGCTGGGATGGATTTGGATGATTTCTTTAAACGGTACGTTGATGGCACTGAGGAACTGCCCTTCAATGAGTACCTAGAACCTTTTGGCTTGCAGTTGGTTGGACACGAGGAAGAGGAACCTGTGCCTCAGCTAGGTGTGAAGGTTCAGACGGAGAATGGACACGAGTTGATTAAGTTTGTTGAGGCGTGTACACCTGCCGAGGCTAGCGGCATTGATGCTGGAGACGAGTTACTAGCGATTAACAGTATTCGGGTAACGGCTCAGCAACTGAGCGAGCGCCTCAAAGATTACCAGCCAGGTGACACTATTCAAGTCACGGTTTTTCACCAAGACGAACTCTGTACCTATCCTCTGACCTTGGAGGCTCCACAACCTAGCCGCTACAAAGTAATTCCCGTGGAGCATCCTTCGCCTACGCAGCAACAGAACTTTGCTAGGTGGTTAGGAGTGGCCTTATCGACTCTGTAGAAATTTGTAGACGTAGGGTGGGCACGGCTACCTACTTTTGTTTTATTAAAACCCCTGGTTCTCGCTGGATAGGAAGCACCTCTAAAACATCGGTTTGGGCACAATATTTGAGGTCTTCTTGACAATTAAGCCGCAGGAGTCTTTTACCGTGACTAGCTTTGTGTAGCAATTCTAATAACTTGTCTTGCCACTGCGAGTAAAGCGCGATCGCCCCAATGACTTCATCGTTGCCAGCTAGTTCCTCTAGGGGTAAGTTGGTTTGCTGCAAAAGGCTATGGGCGATCGCACCGGCACAAGCGGTATCTTCTAGGGAAAAACTGCCTTCCCAACCCGACCCGACAATCCACACTGTTTCTGGCTGCTGGGCAAGGAGATAATTAACTACAGAAGCGCGGTTGACAAAGGCAGCTGTTAGTACAACCGGGGCGTCCTGCACCTGTTGTAAAGCCCGGGTACCATTGGTAGTACTAATAAACAAACGGCGTCCCTGTACCCGTTCTGGTGTGCAGTCGAGGGGAGAGTTCCCCATATCGAAGCCAGGCACTTTCGCCCCGCCCCGTTCTCCAGCCCGCAGTCGTTGCTCTGCTGGCCACTGGTTGCTGACCTGCGTTAGCTTTTCCAAATCACTGAAAACCTGGACGGCTTCGCCTCCAGATGCCAAGACTGTCGCCATTGTGGTGGTGGCTCGCAGGACGTCTACTGCGATCGCACAGTCTGGCACCTGATCTGTTGGAGTCAGTTCGGGGGTGTGATAAATAAATAACTTCACGGGCTAGCTATACCTGCATTTTCAAGGTCGGAATAATATTTTATGGGTTTTCGTCACCTGTTGAATTCGGACATAATATCAGTCAATAATTGCTCAAGCAAAAGCGCGTGTAGAACGAATGAGTTTGGTAGAGGAAGATGCGGCATGAAAGGGGGAAGTAAGTACAAGCCGCTTTTTGAATATCTGCGACGTAGCAACCAACATGAGGTAACGCTTACATTTGTTGAAATTGAGGTGCTAATTGGTGAAACCCTGCCTGACTCAGGACGGTTAAAGCGTGCGTGGTGGAGCAATCGCAGCAAAGGCGCACTGCAAGCCTCCGCCTGGATGGAAGCTGGGTATCTTGTTGAAAAGCTTGATCTAGATGGGGAGCGTGTAACGTTTCGTAAACCTTCTACCGGCTACAAAGTGCAGCGCGTCGGCGACACCGTGCAGTGGGATAGTGACTTAATTAAGGCACTGCGTCTTCACATGAGCCTGACGCAGGGGCAGCTAGCCCAAGAGCTAGGCGTACGACAGCAAACAGTCAGTGAGTGGGAAAATGGCGTTTATGTGCCAACTCGTGCCACGTCAAAATATCTAACTTTGGTTGCAGAGCAGGCAGGATTCAAATATGGAGAAGGAGGCTGAAGGTTCAGCTCGTTTCCAAAACTAGTTATTGACAACTCTATCTGTTACCGTGTAGAATGTCAAAATTACTACCAGTGGTAGTCGTACCCATCTGACATCAAGGGCAAAGTCACCGAATTACCATTGGCGAAAATAGCTTAACCGATGGCATAAATTTAATCACGCGTGCAAGCGATTCCAAAAGCAAATGTCCACAACTAAATCACCCAAAACCTCAGAAGAGTTTATAGAACAGCCAATTGATTTATTTGGATCAAAACCGCAAGGTTTTATTATTGAAACTGATGCGGCTAACGTAGACCTTAGAAATCCGCTTCTTTACTACTCTCACCCGCATGGACAGATATTGCTTGGAGATGCTGCTTTTTGGTTACGCACTTTGGCATCTGAGTCAGTAGATCTTGTTTTTGCAGATCCTCCCTATAGCATTAAGAAAGCTGAGTGGGACACTTTCGAGTCCCAACAAGCATATGTAGAATGGTCGCTTGAATGGATTGAGCAGGCAGCACGAGTTCTCAAACCAACTGGCACTCTCTACATCTGTGGATTCTCAGAAATATTAGCTGACATAAAACTACCTGCGTCACGTTTCTTTAAAGGTTGCCGTTGGATTGTCTGGCACTACAAAAACAAAGCTAATCTTGGCAATGACTGGGGGCGCTCACATGAAAGTATTCTTCATTTCAGAAAAAGTAAAAAGTTTACTTTTAATGTAGACGATGTACGAGTGCTTTACGGAAAGCATACTAAAAAATATCCTGAACATCCACAAGCCGAAACTAGCCAGTATGGGAAGGGCAAGGCTAGAAATCATCTTTGGCAACCTCATCCAAAAGGAGCTAAACCAAGAGATGTCATTGAAATACCAACTACATGCAACGGGATGAAAGAGAAAACTCCACATCCCACACAGAAACCCGAGGAGCTACTGAGACAATTTGTTCTAGCATCATCAAATCCTGGTGATCTTGTAATCGATCCATTTCTTGGCTCGGGAACAACAGCGGTTGTCGCTGAGCAGTTGAAACGCTTGTGGAAAGGTTGTGATATATCGCTAGATTACTGTAAATGGGCTGTTAACAGAATTGAAGCAGTACCAAGTTGGTCACAAGAAACATGGATCAAGTACGACGTGGAAAATGCAGAACGGAGGAAGTCAATACGATGAGTGACACTACTCTTGCTGATCTCCGAGCCAGCATCTTAGATACGACAGCCTTTAAAACACTTACTGATTACATAAAAATTGGTTATGTTTTTCTCAACTATATAGAACAAACCGCACCGACACGCATTATATCCCCTACTAATAGGCACTACATCTTTTTTCAATATGGCAGCGATGAGGCATATAAAATAACTCGGCCTCTCAATTCGGACTTATTCTTTGAATCTTCAGAGACTTTCCAGCAAGCCTGCGGCAGATTTTTTGACTTTTTAGGAGACTTAAAACGTTATCAGCAAAACATTGCTAGTCAATCAAGCCGAGCAACTTATATGGATTCTAATGAGCTCAACAGGGTGGTGTACACCGTTCAGCAGGCTATTGGTAGCATATTCGATTCTTTTGAAAACCCGAATCAAGCAAGAAAGCGAGTTGGCCAGCTTTTTGAGAATCTAGTTAGACTTATCATTGAAGAAATAGGATTGATTTGTGAGCCGCGGCAGATAAAAATACCGATACCGGGCTTTCCTGGCTACAACATGCCTTATGAACTGGATGTTGTATTCTCTCGCAACAAAGCAATTCTGAGTTCTGATAACCCTGAATTAGTTGCTTCTGAAACTACATACATCCATCATGACGAAGTAGTTGGATCAATTAAAACGACTAGTAAAGATAGAATTGACAAGATATTTTTAGACAAGTACCTCTTAACAAAACTACTTGGGCGCGACATAGCTGTAATTGCAGTTTTTTTTGCATGATGTTCAGCGAAGTCAAATTAAAGCTAATGCACGGTTAAATAGAGGCAGCAGTATCTTTGGGATTAACTCAACCTTCAAGACAAATCACTTCTTAGGTTATACAGTTGCTTTAAATAAGTTAGACGGTGTGTATTATGTTGACCCAAGACCTGAAATGACTGCCAACGAACGGCTTCGTGAACAAATTAGAGATTTCCAGAGCTTCTTAACGCATGATCTTTGGACGCTTTCAAGTTGACTTTAATGTAAAAATGCATACAAAGCGCTTCAGTTACAGTACCCATTCGACGAGTGAATCACATAACAAATAATTTTGGCTAACGATAGGACTTTGCTCGTGCTAGAGGCGCATCCATAGGTCAGTAGCGTGTTGTTAGCCAAATTCACTTAATTATGTAGAATCAACAGCAGACGGAGAGGGGGGGATTCGAACTCCCGGAACCTTTCGGTTCACTCGATTTCAAGTCGAGCGCAATCGACCACTCTGCCACCTCTCCAATTAAGCTGTCAACTAATAAAAAAGCTGACAAGCTTTAATATATCTCATTTTCTATGCTGACTGCACTACCTGAGTGGGTTGCTGGTAAAGAAGTTGCTCAGATGCCACCGTGAAGTTTTTGCCAAGCCAGACTAGGGATATTTGAGACACTATACCGGCTTGCAGGGACACGAGTGAGAAATTGCGGCGGCGATCGCTGCCGTTTTGAATAATCCGAGGTACACTTGCCGCGTTCAAGTAAACCGTTCCCTCTGGATCTGCAAGAACTGGCGTCCGTAGCTGCTGCTTTGTGTGCCGTAGATTGTGGTGCATATGACCAAAAGTAACCAGAGGAATCGTTTTACCAGAGGCACGAGCCTGCGCGATCGCTGCCTGCAAATCTGGATCGCCAAAGTCGCCGCCTACAGGTTGCCAGTCTTTACCGCAGGGGTCTTCCGGGCGATCTCCTAACCCGACTGGGCCATTATGACCGATAAAAATTACTGTCTCGTAGGCTGTGCTGTTTACTGCCGCCACTATTCGGGCTGTAGATTCCTCAAAATTCGTTACACCGAATCGCTGTTGATAGAAATCAGCATTTCTCCAAACTGCTCCACCCCAGCTGAATGGACGACCACCAACAACGGTTAAATTTAGCGCCGGGAAGTCCAGCTTGCTATAGCCCACATGCGTTTCCCCTAGCAAATCTAGCTGTTGCTGCACCCAGTCTTCTTTTTTATGATCGTAAGGACTCTTCTTACGGCCCCAATCTGTGGCAGTGTACCAAGCATCGTGATTTCCCAAAACTGCTGCCTTGGGGATGTCGAGGGCGGCGATCATGCGGACAACCTCTACCGATTCATTGCCAAAATCCCCTACAAATAAAGCCAAATCAACACCCATTTGCTGGAGTGCGATGCCGTCGTCCGCTTCCCATTGGTCATGAATATCCCCAACAACAGCGATTCTAATTGGTTGAGTGTGATTTTTCTGACTGGTCATGCCCTCTTCCTTGCCGGTCTTTCTCCAGCATAGGGAAGCATAACCTATTTTGACAAAGTGCTCTTAGTGCCGGGAGTGACAAACCTGTTGTTTTTGGTGAAAAACACTATAATTACTTAATATTACTTCTAACTCTGGACAAATTTTAACTGTGTTTACGACTGCACTGACTCAACGAGACTTAACGCGAACCGCTGAACCGCCACCAGACCTATTTGAAGCTATTCAAGCCCTCAAACAGGAAATGAACGCCGTTATCTTGGCTCATTACTATCAAGATCCAGATATTCAGGATATCGCTGACTACATTGGTGACTCACTAGGACTGTCCCGGCAGGCAGCTAACACGGATGCTGACGTCATTGTCTTTGCCGGTGTCCATTTTATGGCGGAGACAGCTAAAATCCTCAATCCCGATAAGCTGGTACTTTTACCGGATTTGGCAGCAGGTTGTTCTCTAGCAGACACTTGCCAACCCGAGGCGTTTGCAGCCTTTAAGGCTGCTCACCCTGGTCATCTGGTGATTTCCTACATCAACTGCACTGCCGAAATCAAGGCAATGAGCGATATCATCTGCACTAGTGCCAACGCTGTTGAGATTGTGCGCCAGATTCCGAAAGACCAGCCGATTATTTTTGCCCCGGATCGGAATTTGGGACGGTACGTGATGGGGCAGACTGAACGAGACTTGGTGCTGTGGCAGGGCAGCTGTATTGTACATGAAACCTTTTCGGAGAAGAAGATTGTCCAGTTGAAGATTGAGCACCCAGAGGCAGAGGTGATCGCCCACCCGGAATGCGAACCAGCTGTACTGCGGCATGCCAGCTACATCGGCTCCACCACTGCCCTACTAAATTACTGTAAGCAAAGTTGCGCCAACACTTTCATCGTTGCTACGGAACCGGGCGTCATTCACCAAATGCAAAAGCAATCTCTCAACAAACGCTTTATCCCAGCCCCCCCAATGAACAGTTGCGCTTGCAATGAGTGCCCCTACATGCGTTTAAACACGCTGGAAAAGCTTTACTGGGCGATGAAGAATCGTGCTCCAGAGGTCACAATGTCAGAAGGAATTCGCTTAGCTGCTCTACAGCCGATTCAGAGAATGCTACAAATGAGTGCTTAGAAAGGAGTCAGGAGTCAGGAGTCAGAATGAAAAGATGAAACCACTACTTACGTTGGGTTAAATGGTTGCTTTTACCTTCTGAATTTTGGATTGTGGCTTGTACATCAATATATATCAAAAGCCTCTCGTGTGATCTACACACAAGAGGCTTGGGGATGAAATATTGTCCTGGCACCGAGCTATTTTCCCGTAGGGCTACCCCTAAAGTATCGTCGCCGCAGCCGCGTTTCACATCTGAGTTCGGGATGGAGTCAGTGTGGGTCCGCAGCGCCAAAAGCACCAGGAAGGCTAGAG
>JAABUQ010000472.1_pt1 | contig 92604 bp, 81 predicted proteins | sample 5560001 | NCBI WGS metagenome assembly JAABUQ01 (sample SAMN10711888, study PRJNA513371) | rock metagenome | isolation source: Antarctica rocks | place: Antarctica: Victoria Land, Finger Mt nord | collected 2015-12-18
GCCGAGTCAGCCCAGTCCGCCCGGTCCGCCCTCTCCGGCCTCTCCGGCCCGGCCGGACTGGCAACGCCCGGACCGGACGCGCCGTGACGGACGTCGGCCGGGTGTTCGTGGTGGCCGGCGGCCTGTCGAGCGAGCGTGACGTGTCACTGCGTTCCGGGCGCCGGGTCGCCGAGCACCTCCGGTCCGCCGGGGTCGACGTGCTCGAGGTCGATGCCGGTCCCGATCTCATCGGCCTGCTCCGTGACGACCCGCCGGCAGCGGTGTTCCCGGTGGTGCACGGGCGCAGCGGTGAGGACGGGGCACTGCGTGAGGTCCTCGAACTGCTGGCCATCCCCTACGTCGGGTCCTCGCCCGCAGCGTGCCGCCTGGCGTGGGACAAGCCGGTGGCCAAGGCCGTCCTCGCGGCGGCGGGGGTCCGCAGTCCCCGCGGTGTGGTCGTCCCGCACGCCACCTTCTCCGAGCTCGGCGGCCCGGTGCTGCTCGACGCGGTGGTCGCCGGGATGGGCCTGCCCCTGATGGTGAAACCGGCCCGGGCCGGGTCCGCCCAGGGCTGCCGGTACGTGGACCAGGCCGCCGATCTGCCGGAGGCGATGGTCGAGTGCTTCGGGTACGGCAGTTCCGCACTGTTCGAGCAGGTGGTGGTCGGGACCGAGGTCGCGGTGTCCGTCGTGGACACCGGCGACGGCCCTCGTGCGCTCCCGCCGGTCGAGATCGTCCCGGTCGGTGGTCGTTACGACTACGAGGCGCGGTACAACGCGGGCAGCACGGAGTTCTTCGTCCCGGCCCGCCTGGACACCGACGTACGGGAGCAGTGCGTCGAGGCCGCGCTCGCCGCTCACGCCGGTCTGGGACTGCGCGACCTGTCGCGGTCGGACCTGGTCGTCGACGCCGCCGGCCGTCCCTGGTTCCTCGAGATCGCGACCGCCCCGGGGATGACCGAGACCTCACTGTTCCCGCAGGCGGTCGCCGGCGCCGGACTCGACCACGGCGTGGTGTACCGGGACCTGGTCGCTGCGGCCACTGCGAGGTCGACGCACTGATTCCCGGCCCGTTCCGGTCGTCCTGACGGCGCTCCCGTCGCCGGGACCCGTTCCACGTGGAACGGTCGGTGGCCCGGAGGGTCAGCGAGCGCCGACGACGACGTCGCGGATTCGGTACAGGTCCTCCGTGGTGGCGAACTCGATGACGATGCGGCCGCGCGACCGGGACGTCTCGACCGTGACCCGGGTCTCCAGGACGTCCCCCAGCAGCTCGGCGGTCTCCCCGTGTTCCGGTGAGATGCCGGCACCGCCCCGCGGAGCGCGTCGGCCCGGAGCGGCGTCCGCAGTGCCGGAGCCCGCGATCTCCTCCGTCGCGCGGACGGACAGGCCCTCGGCGACGATCCGTGCGGCCAGTGTCTCCTGCGCCGCCGGGTCGTCCAGGGAGACCAGGGCTCGGGCGTGCCCGGCGGAGAGCACCCCGGCGGCCACCCGGCGTTGGACGGCGGGCGCGAGCCGCAGCAGGCGCAGGGTGTTCGAGATCTGCGGGCGTGATCGACCGATCCGCCGGGACAGCTCCTCCTGGGAGCATCCCGCGTCGTCGAGCAGCTGCTGGTAGGCGGCGGCCTCCTCCAGCGGGTTGAGGTCGGCCCGGTGCAGGTTCTCCAGCAGCGCGTCCCGCAACATGGCCGCGTCGTCGGTGTCCCGGACGATCGCGGGGATGACGCCCAGCCCGGCCTGCCGGCTCGCCCGCCACCGGCGCTCGCCCATCACCAGCTCGTGGACGGCCGGGTCCGGCGTAGCGCGGACCACGACCGGCTGCAACAACCCGACCTCCCGGATGGAGGCGACCAACTCGGCGAGGGCGTCCGCATCGAACTCGGTGCGTGGCTGGCGCGGGTTGGCGACGATCGCGTCGATCGGGAGGTCCCGCAGGGCGCCGCTCCTCGACGTCTCTGTTCCACGTGGAACGGCTGCTCCCGCGCCCCGATCGCCGACCCCGTCGGTCGGGGCGCGTCCCCGGTCGTCGGGCCGCCCGCGCATCAGCCACCGGTCGACGGCATCGGACTGCTGGCGCCCGGCGCCCGGCTCCGTCGCGGGGTTCCGGGGCGGACCGCTCCCGCTGTCGCTGTCCGTGTGCACCGGTCCCATCGGGATGAGCGCGCCGAGTCCGCGCCCGAGTCCGCGTGGCATCAGGTCCGTCTCTCCTCTACTGACTGGTACCGGTCCGTCGGTGACGTACCTCCGGTGACGGCAACCCAGCTTCCGGTGCGGCCGCTGATCAGCCCCGCAGGCTCGCCGACATCTCGCGCGCCGCTTCGACGTACGCCATCGATCCTGGGCTGCCGGGGTCGTAGGTCAGGACCGTCTGGCCGTAGCTCGGTGCCTCCGACACGCGCACGGACCGGGGGACGGCGGTGGGCAACACGCGGTCGGTGAAGTGGGACCGGACCTCGTCGGCCACCTGGGCGGCGAGCCTGGTCCGCGCGTCGTACATGGTCAGCAGGATCGTGGAGATCCGGAGTCCGGCGTTGAGGTGCGTGGTGACCATGTCGATGGTCTTCACCAACTGACCCAAGCCCTCCAGCGCGTAGTACTCGCACTGGATGGGGATGAGGACCTCGTCCGCCGCGACGAGGGCGTTCAGGGTCAACAGCCCGAGCGAGGGCGGACAGTCGATGAGGACGTAGTCCGGCCGCGTCGTGTCGTCCTGGGCAGCCAGGTGGGCGGTCACCGCCCGACGGAGCCGGGCCTCGCGGGCGACCATCGGTACCAACTCGATCTCCGCCCCGGCCAGGTCGATGGTGGCCGGGGCGACCTCGAGACCGGCCACGCCCGGGCTGTCGCGGAGCACCGAACCGAGCTGGTCCCCGTCGATGACGACGTCGTAGACGGAGGGCGACCCCGCCGGGTGGTCCACACCCAGGGCAGTGGACGCGTTGCCCTGCGGGTCCAGGTCGATCACCAGGACGCGTTGGCCGTGCAGCGCGAGCGCGGCCCCCAGGTTCACCGTCGACGTCGTCTTGCCGACACCACCCTTCTGGTTGGCCACCACGATGACGCGGGGCCGAGGCGGACGGGGAAAGGCGTCCGCCGGGTCCGGGGACCTGAGCCTGACCGCGACGCGGGCCGCCCGGGCGATCGGGGTGTCCTCCCCGGTCGGCGTCGACGGGCTGCGCGTCGGTTCGGCGACCGACGGTGCGGTAGCCGGCCGGGCCTCCGTCAATTCACCCGTTCCACGTGGAACGGGTGGCGGGGCCGACACACCGGCCTCCGTCGCGCGAGTCGCGGTCGGCCGCACGTCCACGCCGGGCCACCCCAGGCCGGGCGCGCTCGCCCCGGGTTCGCGGTCATCGGGCATCGGCCACCCCAGTCCGACCCTGACGCCCGTCACGGGATCCGCCTGGCGAGGCCACCTCGAGGGCGTCGGGGAACCGCGTCGAGCGGGAGGTCCACCCGGACCACCCGGGCCGTCGGGTCGTCGACGCCGCCGAGCTGGACCACCCGCGCCCGCGCACGCAGACCACCCAGCACCTGCTCGGCGGACGCGACCTCGACGGCCGCCGACGCTCCCTTCACCGCCAGTACCACGCCACCGGGGGCCGCCAGCGGTCCCAGCCACGTGAGCAGCCTGTCCAGTGCCGCGACCGCGCGGCCGGTGACGACGTCGAAGGGCCCCAGGGGGACCAGGTCGCCATCCGCGGTCAGCACCCCGGCCGCCCGTCCGTCGACCCGTCCGCGCACGACCGTCACCGTCCCGATGCCCAGCTGGGACACGACGTCCCGCAGGAACGCGACCCGCCGCGCCAGGGGCTCGACGAGCGTGACCCGCAGATCGGGGCGGACGATCGCCAGTGGGATCCCCGGCAACCCGGCTCCGGACCCGACATCGCACACCGACGCGGCACGTGGGACCAGGGCCGCCAGCACCGCGCCGTTGACCAGGTGCCGATCCCACAGGCGCGGAACCTCGCGGGGCCCGATCAGCCCATGAGCGACCCCGGGCCCGCTCAGGAGCTCTGCGTACCGGACGGCCACCCCGAGGCGGTCACCGAAGACGGCCCGAGCGGTTCCACCGGGCTCCGGAGGTTCGAGGTGGTCCATGGCGTCGGTCGCGGTGGCAGACCCGGTCGGTCCCGGACGACCGGCCCGGCCGGGGTGACTGTCCACCACGGGCACCGGTCTCAGGACGCGCTGACGACGACGCGCCGCCCCGGGTCCTCGCCCTCGGATCCCGAGGTGAACCCGAGGCCCGCGACCACGTCATGGGCGATCTTGCGTTCGAACGCACTCATCGGGGGGAGCGGGGCCCGCTCCGCACCCCTGCGGACCAGCTCGACGGCCCCGGCCGCCAGAACCGTGATCTCGGCCTTGCGCCGGTCGCGGTAACCGTCGACGTCGAGGACCAGGCGGGTACGTTCCCCGGTCTCCCGGGTGACCGCCAGTCGCGTCAGGTCCTGCAGCGCCGTCACCACCGCTCCGTCGACGCCGACCAGGTGACCGAGGTCGCCCCCGACGAGCGACACCACGGCACGTTCCCCGTCGACGTCGATGTCGATGTCCCCGTCGAGGTCAGCGATGTCCAACAGCTCCTCGAGGAAGTCCGCGGCCACGTCACCCTCCCGCTCCAGCCCGGAGCTCCGGTCGTCCGGCGCGCCGATGGTCGCGGTGACACCGCGCCGACCGGACGACGGGGCAACCGCTGCGGGGTCCACGGGTTCGGCTGGGGCGCGGGTGTCGACGGACGTCACCCCGTCGCGATCGTCGGTCGCCCCGGTGCTGGATCCCGACTCGGTCACGTGCACGCCCACTCCCCGTCACCTGTCCTGGTCACCGTCACCTGTCCTGGTCCCAGGTCCTCGTCGCCGGTCCGATGCCGTCCCCCCGGGTTCGTCCGTCCAGTGGACCCAGCGCACCGTACGGCGACCCCGACGGCGGGCCGTCCCACGTTCAGCGGCCGGGACGCCGTTGCGGTGAGCCGGGGCGGGTGGCCGGGCGACTGGCCGGCCGCGCCCCCGGTCGGGCGGTGGGTCGGGCACCCGTCGCCCGCTCACCACGGGTGGTGCGTTGCGGCTGTTGCCGGAGACCGGGGCGCGGACCACCCGCGGCCCCGTCGGCCGGCCCGCCATCGGGCGTGACGGCACCTGCCGGTGCCGGGGTGACGAGGACGGGATCGACGATTCCGGCCGCCTTCCTCTTCGCCTGCAGCTCGTCCCACGCAGCGGACCCCGGTGTCGGGTTGCGCTTGATCACGTAGTACTGCTGGCCGGCGGTCCACAGGTTGGTGGTGAGCCAGTAGAGGAGCACCCCGATCGGGAAGTTGATGCCGGTGACCGCGAAGATCAACGGGAACGCGTACAGCATCAGCTTCTGCTGCTGCGCGAACTGGCCGGTCAACGCCTCGGGCGGCAGGTTCTTGCGGGTCAGCTGACGCTGCGTGACGAAGGTGGTGACCGACATCGCCGCGATGAGGACGACGGTGACGATCTGGACGGTGACCGTGTCGGCGCCGACGAACTTGCTGGAGATCCCGGCGCCCAGGAACCTGGCGTCGTGCAGGTTCTGGGCCATAGCGGGCGACAGGAAGCCGCGGCCGAGCGGGTTTCGCTGCGCGGCTCCCTCCAGGACCCGGAACAGGGCGAAGAAGACCGGGGACTGCAGCAGCACCGGCAGGCACGAGGAGAACGGGTTGGTCTTCTCCTCCTTGTAGAGCTTCATCAGCTCCTGGGACTGCTTCTCCCGGTCATCCTTGTACTTCTTGGTGATCTCCCGGACCTTGGGCTGGATCACCGCCATCTTCCGGCTGGCGTGGATCTGCTTGACGAACAGCGGGATGAGGATGACCCGGATCACGACCGTCAGCCCGATGATCGACAACGCCCACGTCAGGCCGCTGTCGGTGGGGAGTCCGATGGAGGTGAAGACCCAGTGCCACCCCAGCAGGATCGCGGAGACCGCGTAGTAGAGCGGGCTGAGGATCGTGTCGATCACGGGTGAGCCTCTCGGGAGGGCGCGACGGTGGACAGCTCATCGTCCTGGTGGCGGACGGCTCCTGAACTGACGGGCTCCGACTCGCGGCCACCATCGTCCCTCACGACGGGCTCGTCGCGACGCCTCCACCGGAACCGGGTACCGACAGCTCGGTGGGCATGCCGTTCCCCATCGCGTTGGGCGGCGCGCTCGGCGTCGTTCCCCGGGTCCGTCCCGGGCACCGGGTCGTAACCACCGAAGGACCAGGGGTTGCACCGGGCCACCCGACGCAGGGCCATCCACGTCCCGCGGACGGCACCGAAGCGCGCCACCGCCGACAGGGCGTACGCCGAACACGACGGGTGGTAGCGGCAAACCGGCCCGTAGAGGGGACTGACGACGGCCCGGTACACCCGGAGCACGGCGACGAGCACCCACCTCACCGAGACACCCGCCGGTCCCGGGCCGATTGGTCCAGTCGCCGCAGCGCAGCGTCGAGATCGCCGGCCAGGTCCGCCCGGGCTGCCGAGGCTCCGGCGCGCAGGACCACCAGCGAACCGGCCGGGAAGCCGCCGATCCGGTCCGCGATCAGATGACGCAGCTGTCGGGACACTCGATGTCGGGTGACCGCGTTCCCGACCACCTTCCCCACCACGAGGCCGACCCGGGCCGACCGATCGGGAGCGGAGGGATCGGAGTCGACGAGCAGGTGAACGGTCAACGCGCCACCTCCGGCTCGACGACCACGGCGAACGACAGCGCGGTGATCGGTGGCCGAGGTGACGCGCAGCGGTCTGGGCAGCACAGGAACGGACCCGCCGGTGCTGAAGGGCTCGTCAGACCGTGAGTTCCTCGTCAGACCGTGAGTTCCTTGCGGCCCTTGGCGCGACGGGCCGCGATGATCCCGCGGCCGGCACGGGTACGCATCCGGAGCCGGAAGCCGTGCTTCTTGGCGCGTCGGCGGTTGTTGGGCTGGAAGGTGCGCTTGGTCACGATGTCTCCTCGGGTGCGCTGCCGGACAGGCCGGTCACCGGCGGTCCCGGTCGTCGTGGGCGGACCCACAGCTGGTGGACAGGCTGGTCCGGCGTTGCTCGGGAGCACACCGGACCGGCCAACGGTAGGTCCGGGCGGGTGGTCGGTCAACCGCCGACACCGACCTGGGCTCGTCGAGCCCTGCCGCGGCCGCGCCGTCCCGGGATCAGGTCACGGTAAGGTCTCCCGGCACGTGGCCGGCGGCTTGCCGGCTCGGCCCTTCGCCACCCACCGGTCGAGCACGCGGGTCCTGGGCCGGACCCCTTCGAGGACCGACCCGTGTCTACTGTGTCCACAGGCTGTGGACACCGTGTGGACGACGTCCGTCGACCCCGGGTCACGGACGTCGCGGGCCCGCATGTCGTGCACGCTTCGAAGGGATTCGATGACTCTCCGTCCGTAATCCGCGGTGGTGACCACGGACGGCAGCGAGAGGAACGGCGTGAGCGACAGCGTGGCGGAGGAGTTCTCCCTGCAGAAGACCTGGGCCAGGGCCCTGGCGGTCCTCGCCGACCGCCTACCGGTCCACCAGCGGGTCTGGTTGGACTCCTGCCGACCACTCGTCGTGGTCGGTGACCGGGTGATGGTGGAGGCGCCGGACGATTTCACCCGCCGCCGCATCGACAGTGGACTGCGGCCCCTCCTGGCCTCGGCGCTGTCGGCGGAACTCGATCGCACGATCGAGCTCCACATCGAGGTCGAGCCCGAACCACTGGAGGCGGGCGCACGCGGCGGTTCTGCGCAGCACATCTCCACCGACGACCGGTCGGTGGCCGAGCCGACGGTCGGGGGACTCTCCGCCGAGTCCGCTCCGCACCGTGAGTCGTTCCCGGGCCCGCTGGAGTCCGGCAGGTCCGCGGCCCGCCCCGTCGGTGCGCGGCCGACCCTGCGGGGAGGTCGGCCGAGACCCGACAGTGAGACCGACCCCATCGGCGACCTCCTCGCGGATCAGGACGACCGCGACGCCGGGCGCGCGAGCAGCGACAGGCCGGCGAACGGCGACAGGGCGGCGGACCGGGACGGCGACAGCGTCGGCTCGGACAGCGTCGGGTCACACCGCCAGCGGTCTCCTCGCCGGGCGCGCGAGCCCGTCGGTCTCAACCCCAAGTACGGCTTCGACACCTTCGTCACAGGTTCCTCGAACCGCTTCGCCCACGCTGCTGCCGTCGCCGTCTCCGAGGCGCCCGGCAAGGCGTACAACCCCCTGCTCGTCTACGGCGAGTCGGGCCTGGGCAAGACCCACCTGCTGCACGCGATCGGCCACTACGCCGCGAGCCTGTTCAACGACATCAGCGTTCTGTACGTCAGCTCGGAAGAGTTCACCAACGACTTCATCAACTCCATCCGCGACGACCGGGCGAGTGAGTTCCAACGCAGGTACCGCGACGTCGACGTGCTGCTCGTCGACGACATCCAGTTCCTGGAGAGCAAGGAGCGCACGCAGGAGGAGTTCTTCCACACGTTCAACACCCTGCACAATGCCGACAAGCAGATCGTCATCACCTCCGACCGCCCGCCGAAGGAGCTCTCGACCCTGACCGACCGGCTGCGCAACCGGTTCCAGTGGGGCCTGATCACCGATGTCCAACCGCCCGACCTGGAGACCCGGATCGCCATCCTGCGCAAGAAGGCGGTCCAGGAGCGGCTGTCGGCTCCGCCGGAGGTCCTGGAACTGATCGCCACGAAGGTGCAGCGGAACATCCGCGAGCTGGAAGGGGCGCTCATCCGGGTGACGGCATACGCCAACCTCACCCGGGAGCCCGTCGACCAGGAGATCGCCGAGCTCGTCCTGCGCGACCTCATGCCGGACAATGCCGACCCGGAGATCGCCGCCAGCTCGATCATGGACACGACGGCCGCGTACTTCGACATCACGGTGGACGAACTGTGCGGGCCAAGTCGCAACCGGAGCCTGGTCAACGCGCGCCAGATCGCCATGTACCTCTGCCGCGAGCTCACCGAGTTGTCGCTCCCGAAGATCGGTCAGCTGTTCGGCGGGCGCGACCACACGACGGTGATGCACGCCGAACGAAAGATCCGGGAAGGCCTCAAGGAGCGCAGGACGCTGTTCAACCAGGTCACCGAGCTGACGAACAAGATCCGCCAACAGCGCCGCTGAGCCCGACGCCACCTGCGGGAAGCGTTCGTACACAGTGTGGACAACCTGTGGACAACGTGGTCCGACAGCCAGTCGAGTGGTGGACGAGGGGCCTCCGAGCCGTGGACTCGCGGGTGGTCCGGTCATGTCCCCCACCGCCGCCCCTGCGACGACGGCCCCGATCCACAGGGACGACACCGATGTCGTCCGACGTGCCGTCCACCCACTGACCTGCTGACCAACGGTTCGACGCGGCCGCGGTCCACATGTCCACCGTGCCTAGTACTGCTACGGGAGTCATCTCTCTGTCATTCGAGAGTCCCCGGGTGGCGCTCCGCTGTGGACGAACGCGCCGGGCGGGACAGGAGTCGGTCGCCGGACTCGACGCACGTGGTGGTCCCGACGCCCGGGCGTGACAGGATCACGGCTCCCGTGCCCACCGCGAGACCTGCCGGATCGCTCCGGCCACACATCTGACGCGCACCGAACGCGTCTCGTCCGACCCGCGCACACCTGGCCCGCACACCTGGCCCAGCCACACCACCGACCGGGGAGTCCACCGCCGTGAAGCTGCGCATCGACCGTGACGCGTTCGCCGACGCGGTCGCCTGGGCCGCACGCAGTCTGCCGAGCCGGCCGGCTGTCCCGGTGCTCGCCGGACTCCTGCTGGACGCGGCGACAGCCGGGAGTCCGCCGGCCTCCGACCCCGGTGCGGACGTGCCCTCGACGGACACGCTCACGCTGTCGGGCTTCGACTACGAGACGGCCACCCGGGTCGGGCTGACAGCCGACGTCGGGGAACCCGGCCGGGTGCTCGTGCCGGGCAAGCTGCTCGCCGACATCTCCAAGAGCCTTCCCGCAGCCCCGGTGGACCTGACCACGGAGGACAACCGACTCCTCGTGCGGTGTGGGCCCGCCCGGTTCGCGCTCACGCTCCTGCCCCAGGACGACTACCCCGAGCTGCCGCCCGCACCGCCCGTGTCCGGCACCGTGCCGGCGGCAAGGTTCGCCGAGGCCGTGGCCCAGGTCGCGATCGCCGCCGGACGCGACGACATGCTCCCGGTGTTGACCGGCATCCAGGTCGAGATCACCGGGGACCGACTCCGGCTGCTGGCCACCGACCGGTACCGCCTCGCGGTGCGGGACCTCACCTGGTCCCCCACGGACCCGGACGCGACCGGATCCGCGCTGGTCCCCGCCCGCGTCCTGTCGGATGCGGCCAAGGCGATGGCGGCGGGCGGGGAGGTGTCGCTCTCGTTGCCGCTGTCCAGGCCGACCGGTGCGGCGACCGGTGCGGGCGCTCCGTCGGGTGGCCTGATCGGGTTGTCCGGCGGGACGGCGACCGCGCCCCGGTCCACCACGACGCGGCTGCTGGACGGGGAGTACCCGAAGGTGATGAGCCTGTTCCCGGCGGAGGCCCCGATCACCAGCCGCGTCCTGACCGCCCGGCTGCTCGAGTCGGCCCGTCGAGTGTCGCTGGTAGCGGATCGCAACGCTCCGATCCGGCTGGGTTTCGACGGTCCGGAGCTGACCCTCGACGCCGGGAGCGGAGAGGACGCGCAGGCCACCGAGGTCGTGGAGGCGGTGACCGACGGCGAGGCCATCTCGGTGGGATTCTTCCCCGGGTACCTGGTGGACGGGCTGCAGCACCTGGGCGCGACCACCGCCCAGTTCAGCTTCACCCACCCCACCAAGGCGGTCGTCATCACCGGTGCGTCCGGACCCGACGAGGCCTCGGACCCGGACTACCGGTACCTCGTGATGCCGCGACGCCTGCCCGGCTGAGCGACTGACCATCCCCGGCAGGCCGGTCGGACTGGTGAGCTGTCGGAGCGCCGTGGGAGGCTTCGGCCATGCGCATCGGACTGATCGGGCTCGGCAAGATGGGCGGCAACATGCGGACGAGGATCCGCAACGCCGGGATCGACGTGGTCGGGTACGACCGGGACCCCGCTCTCAGTGACGCGTCCGACCTCGCCGATCTGGTGTCCCAGCTGCCAGCTCCCCGGATCGTCTGGTCGATGCTCCCTGCCGGCGCCGTGACCCAGGCGACCGTGGACAGGTTGGCAGACCTACTGGAGCGCGGGGACCTGATCATCGAGGGTGGCAACTCCCGCTGGACCGACGACATCCTCCATGCGGAGCAGCTCGCCCCCAAGGGCATCGGGTACGTCGACGCCGGTGTCTCGGGCGGGGTGTGGGGCCTGGCGAACGGGTACGCGCTGATGGTGGGCGGCAGTGACGAGGACATCGCCACGGCCCAGCCCCTGTTCGACGCACTGAAGCCCCCGGGTGAATCCGGGTTCGCCCACGCGGGCAGTGTCGGTGCCGGCCACTACGCGAAGATGGTCCACAACGGCATCGAGTACGGGATGATGCAGGCCTACGCCGAGGGGTACGAACTCCTCGAGGCGACCGGTGTGGTGACCGACGTCCCCGCCGTGTTCACCAGCTGGCGCGAGGGCACCGTCATCCGGTCGTGGCTGCTGGACCTGATGGTCCAGGCCCTCGAGGCCGACCCGAAGCTCTCGAGGATCCGTGGCTACGCGGAGGACTCCGGTGAGGGCCGGTGGACGCTGGAAGCCGGCATCGAGCACGCGGTACCCCTGCCCGTCCTCGCGGCGGCCCTGTTCGCGCGGTTCTCGTCCCGCCAGGACGACAGCCCCACCATGAAGGCCGTGGCGGCGCTGCGGAACCAGTTCGGTGGTCATGCGGTGCGCGCCGAGGACCTCGCTGCCGCGCAGCGCTCCCCGGAGATCCAGACCGAGGACCGCTGACCGGCACGGCCCGCGCTCGGTCCCGGTCGGTCACCCAGGGGGCACTGTGCACGTCGCTGCACTGGAGCTGACCGACTTCCGGTCCTACGCCGTCGCCACGCTGGACCTCGGGCCCGGCACGACGGTCTTCCTCGGCCCCAACGGTCAGGGCAAGACCAACCTCGTCGAGGCCATCGGGTACGTGGCGACCCTCGGCAGTCACCGGGTGGCCACCGACGCACCACTGGTCCGGGCCGGGACGGATCGGGCGATCATCCGTGCCGTGGTGGTGCGCGATGGTCGTCAGGCCCTGGTCGAGCTGGAGATCGTGGCCGGGCGGGCGAACCGGGCCCGGTTGAACCGCACCCCGGTGCGCAGGGCCGCCGACGTGCTCGGGACCCTGCGCACCGTGCTGTTCGCCCCCGAGGACCTCGCGCTGGTCAAGGGTGACCCGTCGGGACGGCGGGATCTGCTGGACGGGTTCCTGGTCGCACTGGCTCCCCGATGGGCCGGTGTCTGTTCGGACGTGGACCGGATCGTCCGGCAGCGGACGGCCCTGCTCCGCTCGGCGGCGGGGTTGGCCCGCGGTGGCCGGCGTGCCGACCTGCGGACCCTCGAGGCGTGGGACGAGCAGCTCGTGCACGCCGGGGCCGAACTGACCACCGGACGACTCGGCGCCCTGCAGCAGCTTCGGCCGGAGGTCGAGCGGGCCTACGAGGTCCTGTCCGGCGGCGGGCGGGCCACCGTCGGGTACCGATCCGCCGTGGTCGACGCGCTCGGCGACCGGGTTCCCCAGGACAGCGCGGTGGGGCTGCCGGTGCCTGACGCGTCAGCGGTCCAGACGGCGCTCCGGACCGAGCTGGAGCGACGGCGGGCAGAGGAGGTCGACCGGGGTCAGTGCCTGGTGGGTCCGCACCGCGACGACCTGGTGCTCGGTGTCGGCGCCCTGCCCGCGAAGGGGTACGCCAGCCACGGGGAGTCCTGGTCGCTGGCCCTGTCGCTGCGGTTGGCGAGCTTCGCCGTGCTGCGCACCCTGGACGACACCGGTGATCCGGTCCTGGTGCTGGACGACGTCTTCGCGGAGCTCGACGAACGCCGCCGGGCCAGGCTCGCCGGGTTGGTCGCCGATGCCGAGCAGGTCCTGGTGACGGCAGCGGTCCCCGACGACGTCCCCGCGACGCTGCTCGAGGCCGCCGTCCCGGTTGGTTCGTCGGCCCCGGCGGTCACGATGTTCACGGTCCGGACCGGGGAGGTCACCCGTGCCGCCTGATCCGAAGGCCGACGCTGCGAGCCACCGGGAAGCGAGCCACCGGGAAGCGGGCATGCCGGAACCGGTCCCGGGAGATCGCGTGACCGCCGAGGCCGAGCCCGAGGCCGAGCCGGTGGACGAGACGGGGCTCGAGCTGGCGCGGCAGGTGGCGGGGCGCGTCGCCGCGATCGGCCGGGTGACCGGCCGGCGGCGACGTCCGGCGCCGGGATCGGACGAGGACAAGCGGCGCCGGACCACCCGGCGTGCATCGGCGCCCGACCGGGTCGGCGGGCTGGTGAGTTCGGCCCCGTTCACCGGACCCGGGGCCGACGACAACGACCCGGCACGGCTCGGGTCCGCCGTTCGTGACCTGCTGGCCGGACGGGGGTGGACCGAGCGCACCGATGCGTCAGCCGTGCTCGCCCGGTGGCCGGACCTCGTCGGTGCGGACACCGCCGCCCATTGCCGGCCCGTGGACCTGGACGAGGGCCGGCTCCGCGTCCGTGCGGACTCCTCCGCATGGGCCACCCAGCTCCGGTTGCTCGCCCCGCGGCTGGTGACGGCGGTCAACGACCGGGTGGGTTCTGTCGTGGTGACCGACCTGGTCGTCGAGGGGCCGGTGGCACCGTCGTGGCGGCACGGCCGCCTCTGGGTCCAGGGAGGCCGCGGTCCGCGGGACACCTACGGATGAGCAGCGGGCCGACACCGGCCCGCTGCGTGGCACGGCCGGCGCGGAGTGCAGCCGGGGCGGCCGACGGTGTGGCCGGTTGTCCGCTGTCCCTGTGGACAGCGGACATGGGGGGACATGCCTGTGGGGGGTGCGTGGCTCAGCGGCGCCCCCAGAGCGTCGACGGCCCGATCGAGGACCTCCCGGGGGCTGCCGGCGCCGGGCCTGGGACCTCTCCCGACGTAGGATGAACGGGTCAGCCACCGTGTCCGCGTCGCCCTGCATGGCCACCCCCCAGCCCTCCACCAGCACTGGACCAGCCCTCCACCAGCAATGCACAAGCACTGCACCAGCACCGACCTGTACCGCATGGCCGTGGAAACCCGGGGTGTGCGGGCGGGCGACATCATCGGGAAGTCACGTGTGATCGGCTCTCGTCCCGTCCGCGCTCGGGTCAGCCACCGGGAGGGGGGGACGGCGTTCCGGGACACCCGTCAGCGAGGACCGCTTTGACCACCGACCTCGAACCGTCGACCGCCCCCCCCGCCGAGTCCGAGCACACCCCGGACCGCACGTCCGTCCCCGGCCCGGTGCCGGACCCCGTCTACGACGCCAGCTCCATCTCGGTGCTCGAGGGACTGGAGGCCGTCCGCAAGCGACCGGGTATGTACATCGGGTCCACCGGTGAGCGCGGTCTGCACCACCTCGTCTACGAGGTGGTCGACAACTCCGTCGACGAGGCCCTCCAGGGGCACTGTGACGAGATCGGTGTCCAGGTGCTGGGGGACGGCGGGGTCCGGGTCACCGATGACGGGCGCGGCATCCCCGTGGGCATCGTGGAGTCCGAGGGGCTGCCTGCCGTGACGGTGGTCCTGACCGTTCTGCACGCGGGCGGCAAGTTCGGTGGGAGCGGCTACAAGGTCTCCGGTGGTCTGCACGGCGTCGGGGTGTCGGTCGTCAACGCGCTCTCGGACCGGTTGCACGTCGAGGTCTGTCGCGAGGGACACAGCTGGACCCAGGACTTCGACACCGGCGTGCCTACCGGGCCGCTGGTCCAGGGCGAGCCGACGGACCGGCACGGCACCTCCATCACCTTCTGGCCCAACACGTCGATCTTCGAGACGACCACGTTCTCCTTCGAGACGTTGTCCAGCCGTTTCCGCGAGATGGCGTTCCTGAACAAGGGCCTGCGGATCACCCTGCGCGACGAACGGGACCACGACCGGACCGGGGACGCCGGGGACGCCGACGTCGCCGCGGGGTCCGACGCGACCGACGCGACCACCGACCGGGCGACGGAATTCGGGTTCGGCACCGACGGTGCGGAGTCGGCCGCTGTTCCCGTCGAAGCCGGCGACCCGGACCTGGACGGGTCGGGCGCTTCGCCCCAGGGCTCGCGCGAGGTGAGCTACCGATTCGAGGGCGGCCTCATCGACTACGTCAACCACCTCAACAGGCGACGCGAGCCGATTCACGCCTCGGTCATCTCCCTGGAGAACGACAAGCCGTCCGCCGGGCTCAGCCTGGAGATCGCCATGCAGTGGAACGCGGGGTTCACCGAGTCGGTGCACACCTTCGCCAACACGATCAACACGATCGAGGGCGGGACGCACGAGGAGGGGTTCCGCGCGGCGCTCACCACCACGGTCAACCGCTTCGCCGAGGACCAGGGGATGATCAAGAAGTTGGCGGATCGTCTCGCCGGCGAGGACATCCGCGAGGGCCTGACCGCGATCGTCTCCATCAAACTCGCCGAACCGCAGTTCGAGGGCCAGACCAAGACGAAGCTGGGCAACACCGAGGCCAAGGGGTACGTCCAGACCACGCTGAACGACCGGCTCGGCCAGTGGCTCGGGGAGCACCCCGTCGAGGGGAAGCTGATCGTCCGCAAGTCGATCGTCGCCTCCCAGGCGCGGATGGCCGCCCGGAACGCCCGCGACATCGCCCGCAAGCGCAAGGGTCTGCTCGGCGGCGGCGGCCTGCCCGGCAAGCTCGCCGACTGTCAGTCCCGCAACCCCGACGAGTGCGAGGTCTTCATCGTCGAGGGCGACTCGGCAGGCGGTCCGGCCAAGTCGGGGCGGAACTCCAAGATCCAGGCGATCCTGCCGATCCGCGGGAAGATCCTCAACGTCGAGAAGGCGCGCATCGACCGGGTGCTGGCCAACGCGGAGGTCCAGGCGATCATCTCCGCGCTGGGCACCGGCGTGCACGACGACTTCGACCTGGACCGGTTGAGGTACCACAAGATCGTCTTGATGGCCGACGCGGACGTCGACGGCCAGCACATCCGCACCCTCCTGCTGACACTGCTGTTCCGGTTCATGCGGCCGTTGGTCGACCACGGTTTCGTCTACCTCGCTCAGCCCCCGCTGTACCGGCTCAAGTGGACGCAGGGCGCGCACGACTACGTGTTCAGCGACCTCGAGCGGGACGTGGTGCTGCGCGACGGCCTCGCCAACGGGCGCAAGCTGCCCAAGGAGGGCGGGACCCAGCGCTACAAGGGACTCGGGGAGATGAACGACGTCGAGCTCTGGGAGACGACGATGAACCCGGACACGCGCACCCTGCTCCAGGTGACGCTGGAGGATGCGGCACGGGCCGACGAGATGTTCTCCGTGCTGATGGGTGAGGACGTCGAGCAGCGGCGCTCCTTCATCCAGCGCAACGCCAGGGACGTGCGGTTCCTCGACATCTGAGACCGTTGGGGTGAAGGGAGCACTGCTCACCCACAGAGACCTGCTCCGGTTCGGGAGCAATGATCCGTCACAACGCGAACACGGGAGGACGACCGGTGGTCGAGGACAGTCCGGCGGGAGACGGGGGCGCCAGCGCCGACGAGACGGTGACGGTCGGAGCTGCAACGGGTGCCGGTGGCAGCGGCGGGCAGCCACCGCCGTCCCGCCCGGTCGCCGGCGCGGACGCATCCCCGCCGGGGGGCCGCGTCGAGCAGGTCGACCTGCAGGCGGAGATGCAGCGGTCCTACCTCGACTACTCGATGTCGGTCATCGTCGGCCGAGCCCTGCCCGACGTCCGGGACGGCTTCAAGCCGGTGCACCGCAAGATCCTGTACGGGATGTACGACGGCGGATACCGGCCGGACCGGGCGTTCAGCAAGTCCTCGCGCATCGTCGGGGAGATCATGGGGCAGTACCACCCCCACGGTGACTCGTCGATCTACGACACGCTGGTCCGGCTCGCCCAGAAGTGGGCCATGCGTTACCCGTTGGTGTCCCCGCAGGGCAACTTCGGGAGTCCGGGCAACGATCCCGCCGGTGCCATGCGCTACACCGAGGCACGGCTGGCGCCGTTGGCCATGGAGATGGTCCGGGACATCGACAAGGACACCGTCGACTTCGGTCCGAACTATGACGGGCGGACCACCGAGCCGGCGATCCTGCCCGCCCGTTATCCGAACCTGCTGGTGAACGGCAGCGCCGGGATCGCCGTCGGGATGGCCACGTCGATCCCGCCGCACAACCTGCGGGAAGTGGCCGCGGGCTGCCAGTGGGCCCTCGCCCACCCGGACGCCGACCGCGAGGAGCTGCTCGCGGCCCTGGTGGAGCGCATCCCCGGGCCGGACTTCCCCACCCGGGGACTGATCGTCGGGCGTTCCGGGATCGACGACGCGTACCGGACCGGTCGGGGTCTGATCACGATGCGCGGGATCGTCGAGGTCGAGGAGGTCGGCGGGCGCACCAGTCTGGTCATCACCGAGCTCCCGTACCAGGTGAACCCGGACAACCTGATCGTCAAGATCGCGGACCTGGTGAACTCGGGGCGGATGGGCGGCATCGCCGACGTCGTGGACGACTCGTCGCTGCGGACCGGCCAGCGGATCGTGGTGGTCCTGCGCCGCGACGCCATCCCGAAGGTGGTGCTGAACAACCTCTACAAGCACACGCAGCTTCAGGACACGTTCGGCGCCAACATGGTCGCCCTGGTCGACGGTGTGCCGCGGACGTTGCCGCTGGACGGGTTCGTCCGGCACTGGGTCGCCCACCAGGTCGAGGTCATCCAGCGCCGAACGCGGTACCTGCTGGACGAGGCCGAGCGCCGAGCCCACGTCTTGCGCGGGTACGCGAAGGCGCTGGACGCCCTGGACGAGGTGATCGCGCTGATTCGTGCGTCCACCTCCGCGGAGACGGCCCGGACCGGGCTCATGGACCTGCTCGACATCGACGAGGTGCAGGCGCTGGCGATCCTGGAGCTGCAGCTGCGCCGGCTCGCGGCCCTGGAACAGCAGACCCTGCGGGACACGCTCAGCCGGATCGTGGTGGAGATCGAGGACTTCCGGGCGATCCTCGGCGACGCGGTCCGGCAGCGGTCGATCATCTCCGAGGAGCTGGCGGAGATCGTCGAACGGTTCGGGGACGAGCGCCGGACCGAGCTCGTCCGCGCCGAGGGTGACATGTCCATGGAGGACCTGATCGCCGAGGAGCAGGTGGTCGTCTCGATCACCCGTGGGGGGTACGTCAAGCGCACCCGGGTGGAGCTGTACCGCAGCCAGCGCCGCGGCGGTCGGGGGGTGCGGGGGGCGACACTGCGCGGGGACGACGTGGTCGACCACTTCTTCGTCACCTCCACCCACCACTGGTTGCTGTTCTTCACCGACGCCGGGCGGGTCTACCGGGCCAAGGCCTACGAGCTGCCGGAGGCCAACCGGGATGGACGGGGCCAGCACGTGGCGAACGTGCTCGCGTTCCAGCCCGACGAGAAGATCGCCCAGGTGCTGGACATCGCCGATTACACAGCGTCGCCCTACCTGGTGCTCGCGACCCGGCAGGGGTACGTGAAGAAGACGCGCCTGAACGACTTCGACTCCAGCCGGACCGGCGGGGTGATCGGGATCATCCTGCGCGATCCCGAGGACGAGGTGATCGGTGCGGAGCTCGCGTCCGCCGAGGACGACCTGCTGCTGGTCAGTCGGCGTGCGCAGTCGGTGCGCTTCCGGGCCGACGACGACCAGCTCCGGCCGATGGGTCGGGCGACGTCGGGCGTGACCGGGATGAAGTTCCGTGACGGCGACGAGCTGCTGTCGATGTCGGTGGTCCGGGCGGACGGGCCCGACTCGGACGAGGCCGTTCCCGAGTTCGTGTTCGCCGTCACCGAGAACGGCTATGCCAAGCGGACCCCGGTCGAGCAGTACCGGGTCCAGGGACGCGGTGGACTCGGGATCCGCGCGATGCGGACGGCCGATGAGCGTGGGGCCCTGGTCGGAGCGCTTGTGGTCACCGACACCGACGAGGTGCTCGCCGTCCGGGCCGGTGGCGGGGTGACCCGCAGCGCCGTCTCGGAGGTCGCGGTCCGCAGCCGCGACACGATGGGGGTGCGTTTCGTCGTATCGGGCAGCGGCGCCGACGCGGTGGTGGCGATCGCTCGCAGTGTCGAGCTGCCTCCCGAAGCCGTCGCGGTCGTGGTCGGAGAGGACGACGACAGCTCGGTGGAGGCGAGCGACCTCGCGTCCCACCCCGATCCCGGAGACCTGCGCGCCGACGAGGCGGCGGGCGGTCCGAGCGTCGAGGACCTGGACCTGGAGGACCCGGACCCGGACGCGGCACTCGGGGTCGGACCGGACGGCGCAGCGGGCGAGGATGGTGACGAGCCGGACGCCTCCGGTGCTGACGGGCCGGTCGGCCCGCCGGAGGGGAGCACGCAGTCATGACCATCGAAAATCCGGGACAGGCGGGGGCCCGAGGCCCGGCGTCGCGTACCGGAGACCCCCGTCAGGAGGCGGACCGCGGGGCGTCTCAACGCTCCGCCGGCCCTGGCGGATCGAGTCCGGCGGGCACGCGTCCGCTCGGGCCGCGCCCAGCCGCGCCGGGCATCACCCAACGCGAGATCGGCACCCAGGTCACCACCCCCGCCGGCGACCGGGCCCAGCGCCGGGAGCAGGCTCGTCGGGCGCGGGACGAGGTGGCGGCCCGGACCAGGCCCGCCCGGCCGCGGACGCGCCGGGCGCACCTGCGCGCTTCCCGGTTGGACCCGTGGTCGGTGATGAAGGTGGCGTTCATGCTCTCGATCGCCGTGGCGATCGTCGGTGTGATCGCCGTCGTGGTGCTCTGGTCGGCCCTGTCGGCAGCGGACGTGTTCAACACGGTCAACAGCACCGTGCGGGACCAGGCGACCTTCGGGACCCAGGCTCGGCAGTTCGACGTCCTGCAGTACGTGGGACTGAACCGGGTGCTCGGCGTCTCGCTGCTGCTGGCCGTGGTGAACGTGATCCTCGGCACGGCCCTGGCGACCCTGTTCAGTTTCGTCTACAACCTCACCGCCGGGCTGCTCGGCGGCATCGAGGTGACCCTGGCGGAGACCGAGTGACCCGGCCGGCGTGGACCGGGGTGACCCGGGCGTCCGGTAGCCTCATCGGCTGCGAGGCCGGGTCGTCCACGGACGGTCGTCGTTCCTTCGCGGGCCTGTAGCTCAGGTGGTTAGAGCGCTTCCCTGATAAGGAAGAGGTCAGAGGTTCAAGTCCTCTCAGGCCCACTCGCGTCGACCGTTCAGCCTTCGCTCGCCACACGACGGTCCGGGCGTTCCCGGCCGCCGGACCGACCCGTGTTCCGGAGGTCCTATCGATGAGAACGCTGGTGTTCGGTGCCGCCGCGGCGACGGGTGCCCTGCTGCTCCTGCGGCGTCGACGTGCCGCTCGGGCCGAACAGGCCCTGTGGGACCAGGCCGCGGCACCACCGGTGGCACGCGACCTGCGGTGATCGGGCGGCGGCAGGACGGACGGGGCAGGACGGGCAGCTGCAGGACGGGCGGCTGCAGGACGGGCGGGGTGGAGCCGAGGGGATTCGAACCCCTGACATCTGCCTTGCAAAGGCAGCGCTCTACCACCTGAGCTACGGCCCCGCGGCGGGCAGCCTACCGGCCGGCCCGACCGGGACGAGGGCCACCGAGTGGGCTGGGTCGACCGGTGTCCACCTTGTCGACGGTGTCCACCTTGTCGACAGGGTCGACTGTGTCGACGACCCTCGTCCGTGGTGGGGGGCTCAGTCGGTCTCGGCCACCGGTCGTGCCGGAGTCGGTCCACCGGGCCGGCCCGCCGGCCCGTTCGGTGTCGACAGCTCCGGGCCGGTGCCCGGCAGGCCGCCCGAGGGGCTGTCGACGCTGGTGACCGGAGCCACCGGCGGGACGGGCTCCACCAACGGGACGGGGTCGGTGAGCGGCCCCGCCGCGGTCGCGTCCTCCGCAGCGGTGTAGGTGGTCGCGGGGCTCGTCGGCGCCACCGGCTCCACCGTCGTCCAGGGGTCCGCCGGAGGCTGGCGCAACAGGCGCCACAGGCCGTAGGCGCCGGCACTCAGCAGGCCGGTCACCGCCAGGGTCCGAGGCCACCTGCGGGTGGGGACGGGGACGGGTGCCACGTCGGCGCCGCGCAGGGCGGCGACGGCCGCACCACCCCGACGCGCGGCCTCGTGGACGACGGGCTGCGCACGGGACGCGAGGTCCGAGCGGACCCCCTGGGCGGCGGCCGCGGCCCCCACCAGGGCAGGGGTCGCCTTGCGGCGTGCGTCGGCCACAGCGGGACCGACGCGGTCGGCGGCTCCGTGCAGTGCCGGTGCGACGCGACCGGCGGCGTCGCTCAGGACCGGCGCGACGCGGCCGCGAGCGTCGGAGAGGTACGGGCCGACCAGCACCGCTGCGTCGGCCAGCACCGGACCGACCGCCGCGGCCACGGACCCGTAGGCGCCACCGACCGCTGGCGCGAGACGGGCGGAGAGGTCCGCCGCGATCGGCCGTCCGCGGTCGACGAACGCACCTGCGGCTGTTTGAGCGCGGGCCAGGATCGGGTCGCTGTTCGTGCGGGTCGTCGTGTCGCGTGCCATGTGCCCACCTTCCGTCGATGCCGTGATCGTCGATCCTCTCGCACGTACGGGCGTGGGCGCACCGTCCGGGCGCGAACTGCTCCGGACCGGACGCAGTGGACCCGTCGTGGGACACTCGCAGGGTCCGCCACCACCGCGACACGCGGCCGCACTCCGGCCACCCGACCCCCTGGAGAGACGTGCCCGAGCAGCTCACCGCCACGCTGGCGACCAACCGCGGCGACATCGTCGTCACGCTGTTCCCGGACCAGTCCCCCGCGACGGTGCGCAACTTCGTCGAGCTCGCCGAGGGGACGAAGGAGTACATCGACGCCAGGACCCGGGCGAAGGCGACGGGCCCGTTCTACGACGGCACCGTCTTCCACCGGGTCATCAACGGTTTCATGATCCAGGGCGGGGACCCGCTCGGGACCGGCACCGGCGGCCCCGGCTACACCTTCGCCGACGAGTTCAGCCCCGGACTCGGGTTCGACCGTCCCTACCTGCTGGCGATGGCCAACGCGGGCCCGGGCACCAACGGCTCGCAGTTCTTCATCACCGTCGGTCCGACGCCGCACCTGAACCGCAAGCACACGATCTTCGGTGAGGTCGCCGATGCCGCGAGCCGCGCGGTCGTCGATGCGATCGCGACCACGAAGGTCGCCCGCGGTGACCGACCTGTCGACGACGTCGTCATCGATCACGTCACGGTCGAGCGCGTCACCACCTGACGCACCCACCCGTCGGCCCCGCTCCGGTGCCGACCAGGAACGGGCCGCACGACGGCCCGCGAAGGACGCCCCGATGTCCCAGTACGGCGCGGCACCGCTCGACCCGTCCGCCTCCGGTGGTCCCACGTCCACCCCCGCCGCCGAGGGCGACAGCGCCCCGGTCTGCTACCGCCACCCCGACCGCGAGACCTACATCCGCTGTCAGCGCTGCGGCCGGTCGATCTGCCCGGAGGACATGCAGCCTGCCAGCGTCGGTTTCCAGTGCCCCGAGTGCATCCGGGAGGGCAACGCCTCGATCCGCCAGCCACGGACGGTGCTCGGGGGCGGGATCCACTCCCGCGAGGGCCTCGTCACCAAGCTCCTGATCGGGTTGTGCGTCCTCGCCTTCGGTGCCCAGCAGCTCATCGGTGACGTCGGGTACCGGTTCGAGCTGTTCGGCGGGTTCCGCGGGGAAGCCGGATCGGGTCGCGGCGCGGGCGTCGCGGGAGGTGAGGTGTGGCGGCTGCTCACCGGCGGTTTCCTGCACGCCGGCGTGCTGCACCTGGGTGTCAACATGTTCAGCCTCTGGGTGCTGGGTCGTCCGCTGGAGGCGGCGTTGGGTCGCCTGCGCTTTGTCGGCCTCTACCTGGCCGGTCTGCTCGGGTCCAGCGCCGTCGCCTACCTGCTGACGCCACCGGACCTCCCGGTCGTGGGCGCATCCGGTGCCATCTTCGCGCTGCTCGGTGCGCTGTTCGTGCTCGGGCGACGGCTGGGTCTGGACACCCGGAGCCTCACCGGCCTGCTCGTGATCAACCTGGTGATCTCGTTCGCGGTGCCCGGGATCAGCTGGCAGGCGCACATCGGCGGTCTGGTGACCGGAGCCGTTGTCGCCGCGGGGCTGGCGGTGGCGGTGCGGCGCCGCAGGCCGGTGGTCGGCGTCGTCGGGTACGCGGTGGTGGCCGTGGCGGTCGTCGTCGTCGTGGCGGTACGGACCGCCGCTCTGACGGGCTGAACCCGTCACCGAAAGTGACCGTTGCCTGTCCACATCGGTGGAAACCCTGGGGAGAACCACAGGTCTGTAAGTCGGGCGCGGACTCGCCCGGTACCTGTTCGACGCTGCGTCACCCGTCACGGCAGGTCGCCGACAGTGGAGCGTGGATACGCTGCCCCCGTGTCCGAGTCCCCGGAGAAGGCCGAGGTGGATCCCGCCGCGCGACGCCGTCGGCAGCGGGACGTCGCGGCCGCCCGTCCGCCGGGTCAGAGCTCCCCGTGGGTGCCCGCCCTGATGGTCACCTGTTTCGTGCTCGGGTTGGTCTGGCTGGTCGTCTACTACCTGGCCGGAACCCAGGTCCCGGGGATGTCGACGCTGGGCACCTGGAACCTGCTGGTGGGCATCGGCGTGATCGCCATCGGCTTCGTGGTGTCGACCCAGTGGCGGTGAGGTCCGCGCGCCCCGTCTCCGCACACCCCGCGGCGGAGTCCGCCGGCCCCCGGGTCCTCGTCGTCGACAACTACGACAGCTTCGTCTACAACCTCGTCCACTACCTCGCCCAGCTCGGGGCCCGTGTCGAGGTCCGACGCAACGACGACATCGACGTGGACACCGCCACCGGGTACGACGGGGTCCTCGTCTCGCCGGGACCGGGCACGCCGGAGCAGGCGGGGGTCAGCGTCGAGCTGGTCCGGCGATCCGCGCGTACCGGCACGCCGTTGTTCGGGGTCTGCCTGGGCCTCCAGGCCATCGGGGTCGCCTTCGGCGCGACCGTCGGACGGGCCCCCCACCTGCTGCACGGCAGGACCAGCCCCATCCACCACGACGGCACCGGGGTGCTGACCGGCCTGCCGGATCCGTTCACGGCCACGCGCTACCACTCCCTGTCCATCGACCCCGCGACGCTCCCGGCGGTGCTGGTGGCCACCGCCCACACCGACGACGGCACGGTGATGGCCGTTCGACACCGGACCCTGCCGATCGAGGGCGTGCAGTTCCACCCCGAGTCGGTGCTGACCGAGCACGGCCACGCGGTCCTCGCGCGGTGGCTGGTCGCCTGCGGGGACCCGGCGGCTCCCGCCCGCGCCGCCGGGCTCGCCCCGGTGCTGCCCGCGCCGCGGCAGTCCGGCCGGCGGAGCGTGCCGGTCACGGCCTGACCCCGTCACGGCCACCGCCTCGGCTCCGGGACCAGGCGGGAGAGCTTCGTCGACCCTGCGATGGCGCCCAGTGGACCAGGAGCGGACGTCGGCGTGGACGTCGCCGCGGGAGTCGTCGTCACGGCCGCCGGACTGGGCGACGGTGACGGGCTCCTGGGCGGTGGGCTCCTGGGCGGTGGGCTCGTGGGCGACAGCGTGGGCGTGGACGACGGGCTCGGGGTGGTGGTCACGTACAGCACGACCCGTGATCCGACCGGGGCCGATCCCGACCGGGGCGACTGGTCCACCACCGTGCCCGGGGTCCCGGTGCTCGACGCGCGGTACTCGACGAACACCGTGAACCCGGCGCCCCGCAGCGTCGTCGTCGCGCCGGCGGACTGCTCGCCCGTGGTGTCCGGGACCTGGTTGCGTCCGCTCGCGTAGCGGACAGTCACCGTGGATCCGGCGTCGACCGTGCGGCCGGCGGCGGGATCAGTCTCCAGCACGACCCCCGCCTGCTGGCTGCTGAGAACACCGACGGGCGTGACCAGCAGGCCGGCCGTCTGGAGTTGGGTCGTGGCCGTGGGCAGCTGCTGGCCCGACACGTCGCCGATGGTGACCTGTCCGGGACCGGTGGACACCACGAGGTCCACGCTGTCGCCCGGCGCCGCTGTCGCCCCGGCGCCCGGGGACTGACTGATCACCCGGCCCTTCCCGACACCGGCGTCGGCCCGGTCGGTCCGGACCCCCACCCGCAGCCCGGCGGCGACCACCTGGCGGGTGGCCTCCTCGACGGTCTTCCCGGTGGTGTCGGGCACGCTGACGCCCGCCACCGTGGGGCTGGCCGACGGAGTCGCCGACGGGCTGGCCGACGGGGTCGCCGACGGGGTGACGGACCGGGTCGGGCGGGTGGTGGGGGTGGTGGTCGTCGTGGCCCTGGTCGGCCGTCCGACGGCGCCGGTCGGCACCGGGCCGCTGGGGACCGGCACCTCCCTCGGGCCGGGCACGAGCTTGTAGGCGCCGACCGTCGCCGCCGCGATCAGGAGCGCGACGAGGACGGCGAGCACCGCGACGAGCGGACCACGCCGCTTGGGTGGGTCGCCCGGACCAGCACTGACCGGACCGGCACTGACCCGACCGACGAGCGTTCCGGCTGCGGCCCCTGCAACCGCGCCGGCCCCTGCAACCGCGCCGGCCCCTGCGGCCGCGCCGGCCGCGACCCGCGTCGGGGGCCCGGTGTACCCGGTCTCCTCCACGTCACCGGCCTGGGCCCACCCCCCGCCGGGACCCACGTACCCGGTCGCGTCATCGGCGCCGACGGGGACGGGCCAGCCGGCGGGAACGGGACTACGGGCCGCGTCCCTCCCGGTTCCTGCCCGTCCCGCCGGGGTCGATGCGGCCCACACGGGCCGGCCGGCCAGTGCCCGCTCGATGTCCTCCCGCATGGCCAGCGCCCCCGGGTAGCGGTCACCCGGGCTCTTGGCCAGGGCGCACATCGCAATGGCGCTGGCCGCCGCGGGGATCTCCGGGTCCACGACCGCCGGTGCCTCCGGGACGTCGCGGACGTGGGCCAGGGCAAGCGCGACCGGCGAGGACCCGGTGAACGGGGGCCGCCCGACCAGCAGTTCGTACAGCACGACACCGACGGAGTAGATGTCTCCGCCGGGGCCCACCAGCTCCCCCCGCGCCTGCTCCGGGGACAGGTACTGCGCCGTCCCGATGACGGCCGCCGTCTGGGTGACGGAGGTGGAGGTGTCCTCCACGGCCCGGGCGATGCCGAAGTCCATCACCTTGACCTCCCCGGAGGGCGTCAGCATCACATTGGCCGGTTTGATGTCACGGTGGACGATGCCCATCCGGTGGCTGTAGTCCAGCGCGGACAGGGTTCCCGCGGTGACCTCCAGGGCGCGCTCGGGGAGGATGCGGCGACCCTCACGCAGCACGTCGCGCAGGGTCCGGCCCTCGACGTACTCCATGACGATGTACGGGAGCCCGCGCGCCGGCCCGGTGGAGGCCGCGCCGTCGCCGGTGTCGTAGACGCTGATGATGCACGGGTGGTTGAGCGAGGCCGAGGCCGTCGCCTCCCGCCGGAAGCGCTCCTGGAAGGTCTCGTCCTGGGCGAGCGATGCCCGCAGGAGCTTGATGGCGACGGTCCGGCCGAGTCGGGTGTCGACGCCCCGGTGCACCTCGGCCATGCCGCCGTAGCCGATGACGGGCCCGAGCTCGTACCGGTCACCGACCAGCGTGGGCGCACCCGGTCCTGTCGTGCCCGCGTCCGTCCCGGATGTCATCGTCGTCCCGTCTTCGTCGTCCGCTGTTCGGTCCGCAGCGTTGTGTGGACTGAGGTTCCTGCGAACCGGAGCACGGTGGCGGCCGCGTCCCCCGCTCTCATCGCAGCGCCGCCTGCAGGACGCTCTTCGCGATCGGCGCCGCGACGCGCCCGCCGTACAGGTCGGTGCGCGCCGGTAGCCCCGCGTCCTGGACGGCCACCGCGACCGCGACCGTCGGGTTCTCGGCGGGCGCGAAGGCCACGAACCATGCGACCGTGCCGCCGTTGCCGTCCTGGGCCGTCCCGGTCTTGCCGGCGACGCGGGTACCGGAGATCTGCGCAGCCGTGCCGGTGCCCCCGGTGACGACCCCTTCCATCATCGAGGTCAGCCGCCCTGCGGCGTCCCGCGTCATGACCGTCGTCGGCTGGGTGTTGTCGTGGGTGGACAGGGTGGAGAGGTTGGGGCCCAGCACCCGTTGCACCAGGTAGGGCTCGTGGCGCTGGCCGCCGTTGGCGATCGTCGCGGCGACACTGGCCATCTGCGCGACGGTCGCCCGGTCGTCGAACTGACCGATCGCGGCGTAGGCCGTGTTGGGTTGGTCCGCGCCGTCGCTGAACACGCTGGCCACGCCGTCCAGCTCGGGCAGCAGGCGCGCGCCGAACCCGAAGAGCCCGGCCTGCTTCGCCAGCGCCGCGTTGCCGAGAGTCAGTCCCAGTTGCCCGAACGCCGTGTTGCACGAGATCTTCAGCGCGTTCGCCAGGGTCGTCCGTCCACCGGAGCCGCAGCTCTCACCCGCGTCGTTGCGCAGCACGTTCGAGGTCTGCGGCAGCTTCAGCTCCGTCGGCGCCGGGAGGACCGTGGACGGGTCGTACCCGCCGGCGGCCAGTGCCGCGGCCGCGGTCACGAGTTTGAACGTCGATCCGGGCGGATAGGTCTCGCGGGCCGCGCGGTCCAGCGCCGGTGCGGCCGGATCGGCGTTCAGCGCCGTCCATGCCCGGGTGGTGGCCTGGGTGTCGTGGCTGCTCAGGGTCGAGGGGTCATAGGAGGGGCGGGACGCGAGAGCGAGCACTGCTCCGGTTCGCGGGTCGAGAGCGACGACCGCACCCGTCTTGCCCTGCAACGCCTGCCACGCGGCGTCCTGCACCCGCGACTGGACCGTGAGTTCGACGCTGGCGCCACTGGGCGCGGCCCCCTGCACGAGGTCCACCACCCGCCGGACGAACAGTCGGCTGTCGGTCCCCGCCAGGCTGGGGTTCTGCGAACGTTCGACCCCGGAGGAGCCGTAGAGGATCGAGTAGAAGCCGGTGAGCGGCGCGTACTCGGCTCCCCCGGGGTAACGGCGCAGGTACTTGAGGGAGTCGTCGGTCGCGGTCGAACGGGCCACGGCCCGGCCCTGGACGAGGATCGACCCACGTTCCCTGGAGTACTCGGCCGTCCGGACGCGCGCGTTGTCGGGGCGCTGCCCGAGGGATCTCGCCTGGAAGCCCTGCACCCAGTTGACGTTGAGCAGCAGGGCGAACATCAACAACGCCAGGACGACGGCCACCCGCCGGATGGGCCGGTTCACCGTCGTCCCTGCACCGGGATCGGGGCGGTCGCGTCGGCGGGATCGAGGCTGCGGGGTGCCGGTGCCGGCGGTGCCACGACCGGCAGCGGAGCGGGTCGCCGGGCACCGTCGCTGACGACCACCAACAGTGCCACCACGACCCAGTTCGCCACCAGGGAGGATCCGCCGGCGGACATGAACGGTGTCGTCAGGCCGGTGAGCGGGATCAGGCGGGTGACCCCGCCGAGGACGACGAAGGCCTGCAGCGCCAGGGTGAACGACAGTCCGAGGGCCAGCATCTTGCCGAACGGGTCCCGTGCCGTGAGCGCGATCCGCAGGCCGCGCTCGACGACGACGCCGAACAGCACGAGGACCGCCATCATCCCGGTCAGGCCCAGGGACTCCCCGAGCGTGGTCGCGATGAAGTCGCTGTTCGCCAACGGCACCAGGGTCGGTTGCCCCAGCCCGAGGCCGGTCCCGACCAGTCCGCCGTTGGCCAGCCCGTACAGGGACTGAACGATCTGGTAGCCGCTGTTGGAGGGGTCCGCGAACGGGTCCAGCCAGACCGACACCCGTGCCTGCACGTAGCTGAACCGGGACCATGCGAAGAAGGCGCCGCCGGCGAACAGCAGGACACCGAGCACCACCCACCCGACGCGCTCGGTGGCGACGTAGAGCATCACGACGAACAGCCCGAACAGCAGCAGGGACGCGCCGAGGTCACGCTCGAGGACGAGAACTCCGAGACTCACCAGCCACGCGAACAGGATGGGACCGAGATCCCGCCCGCGGGGCAGGTCGACACCGGCGACGCGGCGCCCGGCGACGGCGAGAGCGTCGCGCTTGACGGCGAGGTAGCCGGCGAAGAAGACGGCCAGCAGGAGCTTGGCGATCTCACCGGGCTGGAAGGACAACCCGCCCACCGAGATCCAGATCCGTGCGCCGTTGATGGTCGCCCCGAGGACCGGAGCCAACGGGAGCAGCAGGAGCAGGATCGCCGCGACGCCTGCCGTGTAGGTCACCCGCTGGAGCACGCGGTGATCGCGCAGGACGACGACCACGGCGATGAACAGGACGATCCCCAGGGCCGTCCAGACCAGCTGGGTGGCCGCCACGCCCATCGGGTTCGGCCGGCCGGCCGCCGCGGCGGTCGCGTCCCGGAACACGTCGACGACGTGGATCAGCACGAGCCCGAGTCCGTTGAGCAGTGTCACGGCGGGCAGCAGGACCGGGTCCGCCCAGCGCACCCTGACCCGCAGCACGACGTGCGCCAGCAGGACGAGCAGGGCGAGGCCGCCGAGTGGGTAGGCGCCCCGCAGATCCACGGGCTGTCCGCGGTTGAGGCCGACGGTCAGGTAGGCCAACAGGGTCACGGCGAGGGAGGACACCAGCAGCACGAGCTCGGCGTTGCGGCGGCGGCGTGGCCGCCAGGGGCTCGGGGCGGCCTGCGTCGCGGCGTCGGCGGAGACCGGGACGGCGGCCGTCACCGGGTCACCGCAAGAGTCCGGGTCGGTGTCGGTGTGGTTGTCGGTGCCGGTGTGGTTGCCAGTGTGGGTGCCGGCGTCGGTCCGGGCGACCCGAGGTCCAGGCCGCCGCCGCACCCGGTGCGGTCCGGGCCCGGGGTCCGGGTCGGGACGGCCGGACGTGGGATCAGGAGCGGGGAGGGCCCGCGGGGCGCGCAGCGCAACGCCAGCCCGGCGAGGTTCGCCACGATCGCCTGGGCCTGCGCGACCGTGTCCGCGGGCAGGGTCTGCCCGACGATCCGGCGTCGGTAGTCCTCGGGGAGGTCGTCCACCGAGATGTCCGGGGACGTGCTGTACAGACGGGACAACGTGAGCCCGGGGACGTGCTGCGGGACTCCCCGGTAGATGGCGACCCGGCCCTGGTCGGCGGTGACGTAGTACTGGGTCTGGGTCCAGGCGTACCCGGCGCGGCCGCCGGCCAGGGCGATCGCGACCACGCCGAACGTGGCCAGCGACCGGGCCACCCAGCGCAGCCGGTGCGGTGCGCGAGGGGCGTACCGGACGTCCTCCGGGTCGCGGCCGGCCGACGGTCCGCTGACGGTCCGACTCCGGTCGGTGCCACCGGCGCCGGTGACCACCGACCCGCGGTGGTCCCGGACGGCTCCTGTCGCGCCGCCCGACTCCAGTCGCCGGACCAGACCGCCGACCTCCGGGTCGGCCGCGGCCCCGAGCAGCAGGGGGGCGGCGGCCGCGAGCCGCCCAGGGGCGTCGCGACCGGCCCCGGGGGTCGGCGCGCTGTCGACCTCGACCGCGTCGACCACGATGCACGTGACGTTGTCGGTCCCACCCCCGGCCAGTGCGCCGCCCACGAGGTCGTCGGCAGCCGCCTGGGCGTCCGGTGCCGAGAGCCGTGCCGTGATCGCGTCGTCGCGCAGCACGTCGGACAGCCCGTCGCTGCAGAGCAGGAACCGGTCGCCGGCGACGAGTTCCAGGCGCGTGAGGTCCGGGTCGATGTGGGTGCGGCCGTCCAGGGCCTGCAGGATCAGCGACCGGTGCGGGTGGGAGCGGGCCTCCTCCCGGGTGATCCGGCCCTCCTCGACGAGGGTCTGCACGAAGGTCTGGTCGGTGGTGACCTGCTGCAGGCGCCCCTCGCGGAGCAGGTAGGCACGGGAGTCCCCGACGTGGACCATGCCCAGCTGGACGCCGTTCCACAGCAGGGCGGTCATCGTCGTGCCCATCCCCTCCAGGGCGGGGTCGGCCGCGACGGCCTCGCGCAGCCGGGTGTTCGCGTTGTCCAGGGCGGTCCCGAGGGCGTCGACGACGTCGTCGGCGGTGTCCTCGTCCAGACGCCGCATGGCACCGAGGGCCAGGGAGCTGGCGACCTCACCGGCGATCATCCCGCCGACCCCGTCGGCGATCAGGGCCAGCCGGGGACCCGCGTAGGCGGAGTCCTCGTTGCCCTCGCGGACCGGCCCGACCTCGGACCGTCCGGCCCAGCGCAGGGCAAGGGTCACGCCCTGACCTCCACGACCGTCTTGCCGACGCGCAGCGGGACCCCGACGGGCAGCGGGGTCGGGACCCGCACGCGGGCGCCGTCGAGGTAGGTGCCGTTGGTGGAACCGAGGTCCTCGACGTACCACCTGCCGTCGAGGGGGAACAGCCGGGCGTGGGTGGTGGACACGTAGTCGTCGCTGAGGTCCAGCGTCGCCTCGACTCCGCGGCCGAACACCACGGGGTCGACGTCCAGGGCCGCGGACATCCCGGCGTCCGGTCCGTCCACCACCACCACGGTCCGCGGGGTCCCGCGGGGCCGCCTCGCGGCCTTCCGGTCGGCCCGCTTCCCTGCGGCGGCCAGTCCGGCCGCCTCGGCCCGGGCGGCGCGGGTCCCGAACAGGTCCGAGCGCACGACACCCACGACGGACAGGACGAACAACCAGAGGACCGCCAGGAGCAGGAACCGCAGCAGTGCGAGCGTCAGCTCCGACACCTCACACCCCGCCTCTCCTCGGTGTCGGGTCCGATGTCCGTGCGGACCCGATGGTTCGCCGGAGCGGCCCCGTCCCCCCTCCTCGCCTGTCCGCGGGGCGACCCGCTCCGCGCCGTCCACGACACCGGCCGCACGCAGCGCGCGCCGGAACGCCCGTGCACACCCGGTCGCGTCCTGGACATCGACCGCGTCGATGGTATCCGCGGGAAGCCGGTCGACCGCTGGCGCCACCACCGCGGGGCGGCCGGGAACTGTCTGCGTGGTAGCTTTGGGCCGCTCCGGGAGGCCTCGATGCCCCCGGACGGGTGGGCGCGAGTGGCGGAACTGGCAGACGCGCACGGTTCAGGTCCGTGTGCCCGCAAGGGCTTGGGGGTTCGACTCCCCCCTCGCGCACCCTCCGAGGAGCCGATCCTCCGCTCGGAGTCGGCTTCACAGCGCGGCGAGTCGGCGCAGCTGCGCATCGACGTAGGGACGGGCTCGTCGCTGACCACCGCGGGCGGTGATCGCCGAGCGCAGCGCCGCAAGGTGGACGGTGAGCAGGCGGACGTCCGGTGCCCACCCGCGGGCGGTGCACTCCACCAGCCAGTCCGCCGGGGTGCGATGACCACGGGCCCCGTTGCACCGCCGGCAGGCCGCGACCTCGTTCTCCGGCCAGCTCGGACCGCCCTTGACGCGGGGCACCAGGTGGTCCGTGGTCGCCGGCACGAGGCGACCGAAACCTCGCCCGCACCACACGCAGCACCCCCCGGCGACAGCGACGGCGGCGGTCAGGCGCGTGGCCCGGTCGTCCACCGGGTCAGGCCCGGGAGAGCCCGTCGATCCGTTCGACGTCGGAGGCCGGCAGCGACCAGTCCAGGACGTCGAGGTTCTCCGCGATCCGGTCCGGGTCCGCGGACTTGGGGATGGCCACGACGCCGTGCTCCAGGTGCCACCGCAGGATCACCTGGGCCGGGGTCCGGCCGTTCGCCGCGGCGACCTCGGCGATGACGGGGTCGCCCAGCACGCCGCCCTTCAGCGGGCTGTACCCCTCCAGGACGACGCCGCGCTCGGCGTGCTCGGCGACCACGGAGGCCTCGGCCAGGAACGGGCTCCACCGGATCTGGTTGACGGAGGGGGTCACGCCGGTCGCCCGCGTCAGCTCGTCGATCTGGGCGGCGCTGTAGTTGCTGACGCCGATCGCGCGGGCGGCCCCGGACTGGTGGGCGTCGACGAAGGCCCGCCAGGTGTCGACCCCCGCGCCACGGGACGGCGGCCAGTGGATCAGCCACAGGTCCAGGTGGTCGGTGCCCAGCCTGGACAGACTCTCCCGCAGGGTCGCCGCCTCGCGCCCGGCGTCGTCCGGGGGCAGCTTCGTGGTGAGGAAGACGTCCTCGCGCGGGACACCCGAGTCGGACATCGCCAGCCCGACCTGCTCCTCGTTGCCGTACATCTTCGCCGTGTCCAGGTGGCGGTAGCCGAGCTGCAGGGCACGCAGGGTCGCGTCGTAGGCCTCGGTCCCCCGGGCCTGCCAGGTGCCCAGACCCAGCAGCGGGATGGAGCCGCCCGAGTTCAGGGTCGCCGAGGGCTGCGCCGCCGGGGGACCCACCGGCCGGTCGGCGTGGAGCGGGGAGTCGGTCATGCAGCCATCAAACGACCCTGAGACCCGGCCGTCGACCCCGGGTCGGGGAGGGGCGACCCGGGTGAGGATGGGTAGGTGGGCGCCGCGGAGGACAGCGGGGCACAGGACCCCGGCGGCGAGGTGTACCGGGACACCGAGCAGACCTGGACGACGCCGGTCGTGGTGTCGGTGCAGTCCCGGGTCGCGATGGGTCACGTGGGCAACAGCGCCGCGGTGTTCCCGCTCCAGCTGGCGGGGCTGGCGGTGGTCGACGTGCCGACGGCGCTGCTGAGCAACCACCCGTTCTACCCCGGGCACCGGGGGCGCCTGCTCGGCGCGGACCTCGTCGGCGACCTGCTGCTCGGGATCGCCGAGCGTGGCGTCGGCCGGGTCGCGTCGGCGGTCGTCTCGGGCTTCCTCGGGACGGCTCCGGTCGCGCCGGTGGTGGCGGCGTTCGTCCGGTCGGCCCGGGACACCAACCCCTCGCTGCGGTACGTGTGCGACCCGGTTCTCGGCGACGTGGGGCCCGGGCTGTACGTCGACCCCGGGCTGGTCGCCCACTACCGGCGCGAGCTGGTGCCGCTGGCCGACGTGGTGACGCCGAACGTCTTCGAGCTGGAGCTGCTGACGGCCCCGGGGGTGGCCGACGTCGCGGACCTCGAACAGCGCGCCGGGGAGCTCCTCGGCGCGAGGACCGCCGCGGTCGTCGTCACCGGAGCAGTGCTCACCGACACTCCGGAGGGTTGCCTGGACACGGTGGTCGTGACCTCCGCGGACGGTCGGCGCGGGACCTGGCGGATCCGCGGTCGCCGTCGGGACAGGCACTTCGACGGCACCGGCGACCTCTTCACGGCGCTGTTCACGACCGCCTGGCTGCGACCCGGCGGGGCGACGGGTGTGGTCCAGGCGGCCGCCGCGGCGGTCGGGGGCACGGGCGCGGTCGTGGACCGGACCGTCGCGGACGGGACCAAGGAACTGCAGGTCGTCGCCGTCGGCAGCGGACTGTTCGATGCCGCACCGGGATCCGTCGAGCGGCTGCACTGAGACAGCAGACGTCGACGGGGACCGCAGACGTTCACAGCCACCGCACAGACGGCGGCGGCAGACTGCGTCTCACGGAGTGCCCCGAAGAGTGTGCAGGAGGTGGCTGATGGCGGACACCGCGACCACTCAGCACGCGCTGAGCCGCCCGGACGGCACGCCCGTCCGGGTGCTGGTCGTCGACGACGAGGACCCGCTGCGCGAACTGCTCTCGATGGCGCTGCGGTACGAGTCCTGGGACGTCCGGACCGCGGCCGACGGTGCGGGTGCCGTCCGGACCGCCCGGGAGTTCCGGCCCGACGCGATCGTGCTGGACATGATGCTGCCGGACTTCGACGGGATGGAGGTGCTGCGCCGCGTGCGTGCCGACTCCCCGGAGACCCCGGTGCTGTTCCTCACCGCCAGGGACGCGGTCGAGGACCGCGTCGCAGGGCTGACCGCCGGCGGGGACGACTACGTCACCAAGCCGTTCAGCCTGGAGGAGGTGGTCGCCCGGGTCCGGTCGCTGATGCGTCGGGCCGGGGCCCAGGCGGCCCGCAGCGGGAACGCCCTCACCGTCGGCGACCTGGTCCTCGAGGAGGACAGCCACGAGGTGACCCGTGCGGGGACGCCGGTGGAGTTGACGGCGACCGAGTTCGAGCTGCTGCGGTTCCTGATGCGGAACCCGCGACGGGTGCTCTCCAAGACCGTGATCCTGGACCGCGTCTGGAACTACGACTTCGGCGGCCAGGCCAACGTCGTCGAGCTCTACATCTCCTACCTGCGCAAGAAGATCGACGCCGGGCGGGCACCGATGATCCACACCCGGCGCGGCGCCGGGTACCTCATCAAGCCCGCCGAGGCATGAGCCGTTCGGCAGGGTTCCTGGTCCACCCGGGCCGCTGGACCCTCCGGGTCCGGCTGGTCACGCTGACGATCCTGCTCCTCGCGGTCATCTCCGTGGCCTTCGCGGTCGTGGGCACCCTGTCGGTGCGGGCCGGGCTCACCGGGCAGGTCGACGAGCAGGTGAAGGCCGGTGCGCTGCGGGCGACCAGGGACGGTGCCCAGCAGGGCGGCGGGAGCCCGGGTGCACGGGGGCCCGATCTCGGTCCCGGCCCGCGCGGCGTCACGGCGGTGGTGTCGCACGGCGTCGTCACCTCCTCGACCGTCTTCGACCCGGACCGCGTGTCGGGGCCGGGCCCGGGCGTCTACCCGACGCTGACCGCCGCTCAGCAGCAGGCGGTCGTCCTCGTCGCCGACTCGGCCGTGTCGGTGTCGGTGTCGGTGTCGGTGTCCGGGTCCGGGTCCGGGTCCGGGTCCGGGTCACAGCAGCGCACCGCCGGGACCGACCCGCCCCTCACGCGACTGGTCCCGAGTGGTCCGCTGTCCCCGGTCACCCGCGAGCTGCCGGGTCTGGGGAGGTACCGGCTCGTCGGGGTGGGCCTGCCCGACGGGACCGTGCGCGTGGCCGGTGCACCCCTGGCCGACGTCGACGACGCCGTCGGCGGCCTGCTGCGCACCGAGCTCGTCGTGGCACTGGCGGGCATGGCCGTCGTGGGCCTGCTCGGCGGGGTCCTCATCCGCCGGTCGCTGGCGCCGCTGACGCGGGTCGCGGCGACGGCCACCCGGGTCTCGGAACTGCCGCTGGCCCGCGGGGAGGTCCTGCTCGCCGAACGGGTACCGGCAGCCGACACCGACCCGGGCACCGAGGTCGGCCAGGTGGGCGCCGCGCTGAACCGGATGCTCGGGCACGTGAGCAGCGCGCTCGTCGCCCGGCAGCAGTCGGAGACCCGGGTCCGGACCTTCGTCGCCGACGCCAGTCACGAACTGCGCACCCCGCTGACCGCGATCCGCGGCTACGCGGAGCTGACCCGGCGCAGCCACGAGCCCGTGCCCCTGGACGTGGCCTACGCCCTCGGCCGCGTCGAGTCCGAAGCGCAGCGGATGACCACCCTGGTCGAGGACCTGCTGCTGCTGGCGCGGCTGGACTCGGGCCGGCCGTTGGACAGCGACCCCGTCGACCTCAGCGCTCTCGTGGTGGACGTGACCAGCGACGCGCACGCCGCCGGGCCGGACCACCCGCTCACCCTGGACCTGCCCGACGGTCCGGTGGTCGTCCCGGGTGACGTCGCCCGCCTGCACCAGGTCCTGGCCAACCTGCTCGCCAACACCCGGACCCACACCGCGCCGGGCACCCCTGTCACCGTGTCGCTGCGCAGGTCGCCGACCGATGCGGTGCTGTCGGTCGTCGACGCCGGTCCAGGCATCGCGCCGGCCCTGCTGCCACACGTGTTCGCGCGGTTCGCCCGCGGGGACAGCTCGCGGGCCAGGACCGCGGGCAGCACCGGTCTCGGCCTCGCGATCGTCCAGGCCGTCGCCACCGCCCACCACGGGACCGTCGAGGTGGCGAGCGTCCCGGGCCGGACGGTGTTCACCGTGACGCTCCCCGCCGACCCCGCGCCCCGCCCACCGGGCGGGTCACCGGCCCGGCCGCCGACCGACCCACCCATCCGTGTGGACAGCGGCTCCTCGGGAAACGGCACGCCGGCGCGAGAGCAGCGCACCCGAGAATCCGGGAGACGGCCGCCGGCCTCGTGGCGCCCGGCACCGCCACGGGGTCACGCTCTGAGACCGGCCGACCCGGCGGCGAGGTCCGTAAGCTCCCGGCCGTGACCGGAGCACCGCTCGACGACGAGACCCTCGCCTTCGCCCACCGCCTCTTCGACCTGGCGCGGGACGGCGTGACCCATGAGCTGAGCGGCCACCTCGATGCCGGCCTGTCCCCGGACCTGACCAACGACAAGGGCGACACGCTGCTGCTGCTCGCGGCCTACCACGACCACCCGGACACCGTCCGGTCGCTGCTGGACCACGGGGCCGATACCGGACGGGCCAACGACCGGGGCCAGACCGCGCTGGCGGCCGCGGTCTTCCGCCGCTCGACGGTCACGGTGGAGCTGCTGCTGACCGCCGGCGCGGACCCGGACGCGGGCGGTCCGTCCGCACGGGAGACAGCGCGGTTCTTCGAGCTGCCCGAGATGGTCGCGTTGCTGGACCGGCTCAGGTGAACTCGGCGGCCAACCGGGTCAGCACCGCGGACGCCTCGGCGTCGGGCAGCGGGACCGGCATCCGCGTCGTCGGCCCGATCAGGCCCCGGGCGGCCAGGACGGCCTTCGTCGGCCCGACACCCGGGGCGAGGCCCGCGACCCGGACGAGCGATGCCTGCGCGGCCAGGCCCTGCTCGGACTCCGTCGTGCCCGCGTCGACGTGCCGGGCGACGGCCGTCGCGACCCCGGGAAAGGCCGAGGCCAGGGCGGTGATCGATCCGCCGGCCCCGGCGACGACCGCCTCGGCGACGTTCGAGTCGTTCCCGACCAGCAGCGTGGTGCCCGGCGCTGCGGCGGCGTACTCGGCCACCCGGAGCGAGGCGGACCCGGAGAGCTTGGCGCCGACGATCCCCGGCACGGCAGCGATCGCCGCGTAGGTCGTCGGGTCGACCTGGAAGCCCGTGCACTCGGGGAAGAAGTAGGCGTACACCTCGGCGCCCGGCACGGCCGCGGCGACCGCCCGGTAGTAGTCCACGAGCCGGGCCGGGTCGGGCAGGAGGTAGTAGGGCGTGATCGCCGCCACCCGGGTCACCCCACCGGCGACCGCGGCCGCCGCCAGTGCCGCGGCCTGGTGGGCGCTCGCGGACCCGACGTGGACCAGCACCCGCTCCGGCCCGGCGACCCCGAGGGCGATCCGGGCCAGGGTCAGGCGCTCGTCGTCCAGCAGGGCCGGGAACTCCCCGGTGGTGCCCGCGATGAGCAGTGCATCGAGACCGGCGCCGTGGTCGGGGGACACCAGCGACTCGAACAGCCGACGGGCGCCGGCGGTGTCCACCCGGCCGTCAGCGGCGAAGGGGGTGGGGACGGCGGCGATGACCTGGACGGGCACGCGGACTCCTGTGCTGGGTTGGGTGTGGGCTGGGCGGCCCCCATCCTGACCCGGACCCCCATCCTGACCCGGACCCCCGTCCGGACCCGGACACCGGCGGACTCCGGGCCCGCGCGGTTAGGCTCGACGTCCGCCCGCCCGGCCCCTGCGTGCGCACCCGGACGCCAGCCGACGGCCGCGGACACCGAGGGAGCGGGCCCGGTCCCGCTGGAGGTTCGGCGCGATGGACGAGCACACCCCCGGTGCCGTGTCCGCGCAGCCAGGTCCGCTGCAGGGCGTGGTCGACCTGCTCGGGACGCTCACCGGCGAGTTCGACCTCGACGAGTACTTCCAGCAGGTGTTCGAACACGCCCGTGCGTCGATGCCGGCCGCGGCTGTCGCCCTGGTGCTCGGCGACTCGGCCGGCCGGCCTGGCGTGGTGTCGATGGACCAGGACAGCGAGGACCTGGAGGAGCTCCAGCTCGACACCAACGAGGGTCCCTGCCTGGACTGCTTCCACACCGGGAAGCCGGTACCGGCCCCGGACCTGGCGAACGCCGAACCACGCTGGCGGGCATGGACCGACGCGGCCATGGCCCGGGGTTACCGGTCCGCCTACTCCACACCGCTGGTGTCCCTGGGCGTCCCGATCGGGGCGTTGAACGTCTTCTCCGATCGGGAGGACGCCCTGGACCCCGGGCACCTGCTGCTGGCGCAGGCACTGGCGGACGTGACGACGATCGCGATCGTCACCCGACGCTCCGGTGAGCTGGTCGACCAGCTCCAGCAGGCGCTGGACAGCCGTGTCGTGCTCGAGCAGGCCAAGGGGATCCTGGCCGGCCACCCCGACCTCGACCTGGACCAGGCCTTCGACCTGCTGCGCAAGCTCGCCCGGACCACCAACAGCAAGCTGACCCTCGTCGCGGCCAAGGTGGTCGACGGCTCGGTCACGGCCGAGGACCTCCTGGCCGCCTTCGGTCGGCCCGCCGCCCGGCGCTGACGGGTGACCTGTTCCCGATCGCCCGAGCGGTCGGGTAACACCGACTTGTTGGGGAGGTAACCCCGGGGAAACACTCCGGTCGCCAGACTTGGTCGATGCGCCGGACGAGGGTCAACGACGGTCATCGCCACCTCGGCGTGCTGCCGGCGTTCCCCTTCTACGGTGGCCCGCCCGTCAGCCCCGACCTCAACGCCCGCGCCACGATCCGGGAGTGGCCGATCTCGACGCCGAGGGCACCGAGCGGGCACTGCTCATCCCGAACTACGGCATCCCGGACCCTGCCGTCAGCTTCGGTTTCAACGCCCTCGTCGTGGAGGCCGCCGCCCACGACGACCGGATCAGCGCCGCGCTGTGGACCTCCCCCCGTCCGGAGGACGCCGAGGCCACCGGAGCCGCGCTGAGTCTCGCCGGTGAGCCGGGGGTGTCAGCGTTGAAGATCAGCTTCCTGCTCGGGGGAGCGCCCGAGGACCCGGCCTGCCGTCCCCAGCTGGACCGCGTCTTCGCGGCGGCCCGCGAGCACGACCTGACCGTCCACGTGCACACCTCGCCGGGTGGCACCTCGGACATCGACCACGTCGGCTACCTGGTGGACACCTACGCCGACGACGTGCGTCTGCACCTGGTCCACCTCGGTGGGGGGATGAGTGGCCACCTCAAGCTCGTCGGCGGCCGCTTCTTCGACTGGATAGCCGCGGGCAAACGGGTCTACACCGACACGAGCTGGACGATCGGGTTCGCGCCACGCTGGTTGGCCGCAGAGATCGAGCGACGCGGCATCGGCCACGACCGGGTCCTGTTCGCCAGCGACGAGCCGTGGGGGGACTTCACCGGCGAGTTGGCGCGGCTGGAGGCGGTCGTCGGTGACGGGGAGCTCGCCGACCTGGTGCTCCGGGACACCTTCGCCCGCCTCCACGACCGCGACCGGGCGCGTCCGCCGCCGCTGGTCCCAGCCGCCTGACCGGGCCCCCTGACCGGGCCCCACGACCCACCCGCCCGGCGCCCCCTCCCCCGCACCCTCGAGAAGGAGATCCCGTGACCACCACGACCACCGCCCCGGCACCCACGGCGCCACCGACCACGGGGACCGACGCGCAGATCCACGCCAACGCGCAGACCTCGATCCAGGAGGTCCCGCACCCCTCGCTGCCGGGCGGAACCAATCTGTACGGCTCGACGAAGATCTTCCCGGACTACATGGCGAACGAGGGCGACTGTTACTTCACCCTCGTCCACGGCATCGCCCACGAGTCGTCGATCAGCTTCGTGGCGATCCTGCAGGCCCTGCGCGCGCTGCGGAAGGGATACGAGTCGGTCCTGTACTTCTACGGACCCGGGTCGATGAACTGCATGGCCACGCGAGGGTTCCCGACCACCGGTGACTCCGCCTTCCCCGGTGAGCAGAACATCAACGGCCAGATAGCCAAGTTCGTCGAGGAGGGCGGGACGGTCTACTGCTGCCGGTTCGGCCTGTCCCTGCACGGACTCCGCGAGGAGGACCTCATCGCCGGCGTCATCCCGTGCCACCCCCTCGACGTGCAGGACGCCGTCATCCACTACTCCCGCAGGGGCGCCATCATCAACAGCACGTACATGGTGTGAACCGGTGACGGCCCAGGTGACCCGGCCGGCGGAGGCGAGCTGTCAGGGTGTGATCGGCGGTCCCCCCGCCGGTCCCACCCGACCCGGGCCGGCGCTGGACGGTCGTCGCCGCGTGGACGTCGCCCTGCGCGGCATCCGGGTGGCGGTACCCGTCAGCCGCCGGGGTGGAGCCGGGCCCAGCGACGACGGGCACATCTCCCTCGACGGCATCCCGGCAGCGGTGCCGGTCGACCCGACCAGTCCCTACTCGATGTCGCAGGGGCGGCTGCTGTTCGACGGCGTCGACACCGGTGTGAGCGTCGACACCGGTCGACGGCCGCGGTTCTACGACCTGCAGACCGCCGATGGCGTCGGTTACGACAAGATCGCGCTGCTGCACGGGGTCGACGTCCTGGCGAGCACGGTCGTACAGACCTGCATGCGCTACGACGAGCAGGACCGCTGCCGGTTCTGCGCGGTCGAGGCCCCGCTGGCGACCGGTGCCCCGATCGCGGTGAAGACCCCGGCCATGCTGGCCGAGGTCACGCGCGCGGCGGTGGAGCTGGACGGGATCCGGCAGGCGGTGCTGACCACCGGGACCTCCGTCGGCCGTGACCGTGGTGCCCGCCATCTCGCTCGATGTGTCCGCGCGATGACCGCTGCGGTGCCCGGACTCCCTGTCCAGGTGCAGATCGAGCCGCCTCCGGACCTGTCGGCCATCGACGAGCTGCATGCGGCGGGGGCGACTGCGATCGGCATCCACGTGGAGTCCCTGGACCAGGCGGTCCGCGAGCGCTGGATGCCGGGCAAGTCCACGGTGCCCCTGTCGGACTACCGGTCCGCCTGGGTCGAGGCGGTCCGGGTGTTCGGTCGCAACCGGGTCTCCACCTACCTGCTGGTCGGGCTCGGCGAGGACCCGGAGGAGATGATCGCCGGCGCCGCGGAACTGGTCGAGATGGGGGTGTACCCGTTCGTCGTGCCGTTCCGCCCGCTCGCCGGCACCCTCGCCACCGAGGTCGACGGCGTCACCGCCCCGCCCGCGTGGCAGCTGGACCGGGTGACCGAAGGCGTCGGAGCACTGCTCCGGGCCGCCGGTGTGCGCGGCGCCGACCAGGGGGCCGGGTGCGCGGCCTGTGGAGCGTGCAGTGCTCTCTCCGCCGTGGGAGCCTGACCGTGGTCGCGACGACGTGGGAACTGCCGGCGCCGAGCCGTCTGGGTGAGGTCGGCGACGTGCCGGTGCTGACCGGTGGCGGCCGCCCGGCCGGCCCGCTGGGCCCGGAGTCGTTCACGGTCACCGAGGCCGACACCCCTCACCTGGTCGACGCGTACCGCCGGGTCCGTCGCGCGGTGTTCGTCGGGGAGCAGGGGCTGTTCGACACCTCCGACTCCGACGACGCCGACGGTGATCCGCGGACCGTCGTGCTCGTCGCGCTGGGCCCGGCCGGGGACGTCCTCGGTGGGGTGCGCCTCGGGCCCGTCGGGCCGGGAGCGGACAGCGGCTGGTGGACCGGCAGCCGCCTCGCCGTCCGCCCGGAGGCCCGGCGGACCGGAGGCGTCGGCGCCGCCCTCGTCCAGGCGGCGTGCGCCCGGGCCGAGACGGCCGGCGCGCTCCGCTTCGAGGCGGCCGTCCAGCCCCGCAACGAGATCCTGTTCACCCGGATCGGCTGGGAGCGGGTACGGGGCACCGTGGTCGCGGGTCGGGAGCACGTCCTGATGCGCTGGCCGCTGCGGCGGGTCGCGGACCTGGTCGCTGCAACCAAGGCGCCCCTGGCCGGTCTGCTCGCCGGTCTGGACCTGGGCGGCCCGGGTTGGGTCGGCGACGACGGGGTCCCGGTCCCCGGCACGGACGTGGTCGCGGCCTGCGACGCCATCCTGCCGTCGCTGGTGGAACGCGACCCGGAGTGGGCCGGCTGGTGCGGCGTCCTCGCCAACCTCAACGACCTCGCGGCGATGGGCGCGACGCCGACCGGGCTGCTGGACGCCGTCGCCGCGCGGGACGCCTTCTTCGCGGCGCGCGTCCTGCGGGGCATCCGGGACGCGGCCCACGCCTGGGGGGTCCCCGTCCTCGGCGGCCACACCCAGCTCGGCGTGCCCGCGGCCCTGTCGCTGACGGCGTTGGGGCGTACCCCGTACCCGGTGCCGGCCGGCGGTGGACGGCCGGGGCACCCGGTCACCGTCACCGCGGACCTGGGCGGTGGCTGGCGTCGGGGCCATCGGGGGACCCAGTGGGACTCCACGAGCGGACGTGGCACCGCGGAGCTGCAGGCGATGGGTTCCTTCGTGCAGCGGTCGCGGCCCGCGTCCGCCAAGGACGTGAGCATGGCCGGCCTCGTCGGTACCGTCGGAATGCTGGCCGAGGCCAGCGGGTGCGCCGCAGTGCTCGACGTCGTGGCCGTCCCCACCCCACGCGGTGCCGCCACCGGGGACTGGCTGACCTGTTTCCCGGGATTCGTCACCGTGAGCACCGCCCCGACGTCGTGGCGACCACTGCACGCCGGCCCGGCCGTGTCCGCGGTGTGCGGGGAGCTGACAGCCGGGCGCGGTGTGTCGCTGCGTTGGCCCGACGGCGAGGTCGTGCCCGTGGTCCGGGACACCGTGACCGGGCTGGGCGTCGCGTGACAGGCCCGGATCACCCGGGCGCAGCCGGGCACCGGCGGGACGAGACGAGCTGGAGGTCCGGATGACGAACACCAAGGTGGCCGCGGTGGCGGAGAGCTTCGGCCGCGACCTGGACGAGGACTTCGCGACGATCGAGGCTGTCGTCGCGCGGGCGCGGTCCCAGGGCGTGTCGTTGATCGCCCTGCCGGAGGCGACGCTCGGGGGCTACCTGAGCTCTCTGGACGGGCCGACCGAGTCGCTGCCGCCCGCCCTGTCCGTGGACGGCCCGGAGATCAACCGGCTGCGCCGCATCGCGGGCGACCTCGTGGTCACGGCGGGATTCTGTGAGGCCGACGGCGACCGCCGGTACAACAGCGCCGTGGCGGTCACCGGCGACGGTGTCCTGGCCGTGCACCGGAAGGTCCACCAGCCGCTGGGAGAGACTGCGTCCTACCAGGCGGGCCGGTCGTTCTCGGCGTTCGACAGCCCGGTCGGGCGCATGGGCATGATGATCTGCTACGACAAGGCATTCCCGGAAGCGGCGCGGACCCTGGCGCTGGACGGCGCGCAGATCGTCGTCTGCATGTCGGCCTGGCCGGCGGGCCGCACCGCCGGTCACCCGGAGCTGAGCAAGGACAGGTGGACCCGCCGGTTCGACCTGTTCGACAGCGCTCGTGCCCTGGAGAACCAGCTGGTGTGGCTGTCGGCGAACCAGTCCGGGACCTTCGGCTCGCTGCGGTTCGTCGCCAGCGCGAAGGTGGTCGGCCCGGGTGGGGACGTCCTCGCCGGCACCGGGGTCAGGGCCGGGATCGCTGTGGCCGAGGTCGACGTCACGGCTGCCCTCGCCACCGCGCGGAGGTCGATGTTCCACCTGCGCGACCGTCGCCCGGAGACCTACCACCCGGCCGTGCCCCAGACGGGTGACCCTGGAACGGCGGACGACACGGCTGCCGGCGTGGTCGGCGCCCGTGCCTGAGGCGACCTGCTCCGTCCGGTGGCCGGACGGCATGCGGCAGGACCGGTACGCGCCTTCCGACCGTCACGGGGTCGGGCAGTGACGACCACCGTCCAGGCGGCCGCCGCCACCCCGGCAGCGGCCGTCGGCCCGGCGGTGCCGACCTCAGAGCACCACCGGGTCGTCGTGGTCGGCGGCGGCCAGGCGGGGATGTCGACGAGTTGGTACCTGGGCCGCGACGGGATCGACCACGTCGTCCTGGAGCGCGAGAGCACTGCTCACGAGTGGTCGGACTCCCGGTGGGACTCGTTCTGTCTGGTGACACCCAACTGGCAGTGTCGACTGCCCGGTTTCCCCTACCAGGGTGTCGACCCCAACGGGTTCATGGTCCGTTCCGAGGTCGTCGACCACCTCGCGGCGTTCCGGGACTCCTTCGCCCCGCCGGTCCGCGAGGGCGTCGGGGTGACCTGTCTGGAGCGGCGCGCTGACGGGCTGTTCGTGGTGACGACCACCGCCGGGGAGATGACGGCCGCGGAGGTCGTCGTCGCGACCGGTGGCTACCACATCCCGATCGTCCCGCGTTGGGCCGAGCGTCTCCCCGAGGCGCTCACCCAGGTGCACAGCTCCCGGTACAGGCGGCCGGACCAGCTGCCCGACGGTGCGGTCCTCGTGGTCGGGTCGGGACAGTCCGGCGCGCAGATCGCGGAGGACCTCCACCTCGCCGGACGGCAGGTCCACCTGTGTGTGGGGTCGGCGCCACGGGTCGCGCGCACCTACCGCGGTCGTGACGTCGTCGCGTGGGTGTCGGACATGGGCCGCTACGACACGGCGGTCGCCGACATGCCGGACGGCGGGCGTCGGCGGTACAAGACCAACGAGTACGTGACAGGGCGCGACGGCGGCCGGGACATCGACCTGCGGGCCTTCGCCCGGGACGGGATGCGGCTGCACGGTCACCTGCTCGGCCTGCGCGCGGGCGTGCTGCAGATCGCCGACGACCTCGAAGCCGCCCTGGACGCCGCGGACCGGTACAGCGAGGGCATCAAGGACTCGATCGACGACTGGATCATCGACCACGACATCGACGCGCCGACCGAGGCCAGGTACAGCCCGGTCTGGCGGCCGGATCCACAGCGGTCCCTGACGGTCGACATCGCGACCGAGGGGATCACCAGTGTGGTCTGGGCGATCGGCTACCGGCCGGACTACAGCTGGGTCCGGGTCCCGGTCTTCGACGGGAGAGGCCACCCCGAGCACGACCGGGGCGTGACCTCCGTCGACGGCCTGTACTTCCTCGGCCTGCCGTGGTTGCACACCTGGGGGTCGGGACGCTTCGCCGGCATCGCCCGGGACGCCGACCACCTGGCGGGGATGGTCGCAGCCCGCGCCGGAGTACGGGCCCCCACCGCCGGCAGGTGAGCATGGGACTTCGGGACGGGCGACCGCTGCGGATCGCCCTGCTGACCTACTCCACGCGCCCGCGCGGGGGAGTGGTGCACACGCTGAGCCTGGCCGAGGCGTTGGCCCGCGCCGGGCACGAGGTCACCGTGTGGTCGCTGGGGCGGGGTGGTGACGGTGGGTTCTTCAGGTGGGTCGACCCGGGCGTCCGGTTGGTCACGGTCCCCTTCCCCGACGTCGACGGGGAGGACGTCGGTACCCGGATCCTGCGCTCGATCAGTGCGCTCGGCGAGGCGTTCGACGCTGTCGGCCGGGGGACCGGCACCGGCGGCAGCGGCTATGACGTGGTGCACGCCGAGGACTGCATCAGCGCCAACGCCGTGCGCGGCGCGTGCATCAGGACAGTGCACCACCTGGACACCTTCACGACCCCGGAGCTCGCCGCCTGCCACGAGCGGGCCATCGTCCAGCCGCTCGCGCACGTCTGCGTCTCCGCCGCGGTGGCCGCGGAGCTGAGCCGGGGCTGGGGGATACGGGCGCGGGTCATCGGCAACGGGGTGGACGCCGCCCGGTTCGCTGCGGCCGCGGGTCCGGGCGGCGCCGGTGCACGGGCGGCGTGGCGGTCCCGGCTGGGGTCCTACGTCCTCGCCGTCGGGGGGATCGAGCCGCGCAAGGGGACGCTGGACCTGGTCGAGGCGATGGCCGCGGTCCGGACCGCGTTGCCCGGGACCGCCCTGGTGGTCGCGGGCGGGGAGACGCTGTTCGACTACCGGGACTACCGCGCCTTGGTCGACCGGCGGGCGGCCGAGCTCGGGGTGGAACCGTTGGTCCTGGGCACGGTCGACCACGACGCGCTGCCCGCCCTCGTCGCGGCGGCCGACGCCTTCGCGTTCCCCTCGACCAGGGAGGGGTTCGGTCTCGCCGCGATGGAGGCACTGGCCGCCGGGGTGCCTGTGGTCACCCGCGACCTGCCCGTGCTGCGCGAGGTGTTCGGGGACTCGGTGCGGTACGCCGGGGACCCGGCGGGGCTGGCGGCCGGGTTGGTCGACGCGGTCACGGCCCCGGCGGCCCCCCGGCGGGCGTCCGGGCGGGCGTTGGCCGGCAGCTGCTCGTGGGACGTGGCGGCGGCGGCGCACGTCGAGCTGTACCGCGACCTGATGGCGGCACCCGGTCCGGCCCGGCGAGGGCCGCGCAGACAGTCGAGGCAGGTGACCGGGAGCACTGCTCCGGCAACGATTCGGTACGTCTCCCACAGCCGCCGGCCCGGGGGTTGCCTCCGAAGGTTGTCCGGAGCAACATATCGACGTCGTGCCGACGGCACGCATCCCCGACGTGGAGGAACACATGCGTAACGGTGCCCGTGGACTCGTGCTCAGTGGCGGACTCGCCGCCTGCCTGGTGATCGCCGGCTGCGGGGGGAGTTCCAGTTCGTCCAGCCCGTCGACGACGTCCTCCCCGGCGGACGTGACGAGCAGCGCCCCGGCCGCGGCGGACTCGGCCACCGCGACGTCGGCGGCTCCCACGTCGGCGGCTCCGACCTCGGCCGCCCCCGGGGCCTCCGGCGGGAAGGTCGGGATCCTCCTGCCCGACACCCAGTCGTCCAACAGGTGGGTCACCTCCGACCCCGTCGCGCTCAAGGCCGACTGCGCCAAGTACAAACTGACCTGTGACATCCAGAACGCGAACAACGACCCGGCGAGGATGGTCACCATCGCCCAGTCGATGATCAACAATGGCGCGAAGCTGCTGCTGGTCACCCCGCTGGACCCCGCCTCCGCAGGCAAGATCGAGAGCGCGGCCAAGGCCAAGAGCGTGATCACGATCGACTACGACCGACTCGCCTCCGGCGGCAGCTCGAGCCTCTACGTGTCGTTCGACAACACGAAGGTCGGGGAGCTGCAGGGGCAGGCCCTGACGCAGTGTGCCCAGGTCAAGGGCAAGAGCGCGGTCTCCTACGTCGACATCAACGGCAGCAAGACCGACAACAACGCCGCGCTGTTCAAGGGCGGCTACGACTCGGTGCTGTCCAAGGCGGCGGGCTGGACGAAGAAGGACGACCAGTGGATCGCCGAGTGGAACAACCAGCAGGCGGGGGTCACGTTCGCCTCGATGCTGCAGAGCAACCCCGGCCTGAACGCGGTCATGGTCGCCAACGACGGCATGGCCGGCTCGGTCATCGCCGGTCTGAAGAAGCAGAAGCTCAACAGCAAGGTCGCCGTCTCCGGTCAGGACGCCACCGTCGCCGGGCTCCAGGCGATCCTCGCGGGTGACCAGTGCTTCACCATCTACAAGCCCTCCACCGGCGAGGCCGACCCGGCCATCAAGGCAGCGGCGGCCCTGCTGGCGGGCAACGCACCCGACACCACCCAGACCATCAAGGACCCGGTGTCGGGCCGGATGGTCCCGGCGATCCTCGCCACCCCGATCGCGATCACCAAGGCGAACATCAACCTCCCCATCGCCTCCGGGTACGCGCCGAAGGCGCAGGTGTGCGCGGGGGCGTTCGCGGCGCTGTGCACGGCCGCCGGCGTCAAGTGAGCGACGGGCTCCCGCCGCGCTGACGGCGGTCCGGCCCGTCCGTCCACGCACCACCGTCCCACCCGCGGGAGCAGTGCTCCCGCGGGTGGGACGGCTACCGCACTCCCCGAAAGAGGACCCCAGATGGCAGACTCCCCCCTCCTCCGGCTCCGGGGGATCAACAAGAGCTTCGGTCCTGTGCACGTCCTGCGGGGGGTGGACTTCGAGGCACATGCCGGGGAGGTCACCGCGCTCGTCGGTGACAACGGTGCCGGCAAGTCGACGCTGATCAAGTGTGTCGGCGGAACGTACGTCGCCGATTCCGGCGACTACGAGTTCGACGGTCAGTCGGCGCAGGTGTCGGCGCCGAAGGACTCGGCGGCACTGGGTATCGAGATCGTCTACCAGGACCTCGCGCTCGCGGACAACCTCGACATCGTCCAGAACATGTTCCTCGGCAGGGAGCGGTTGCGGCACGGGTTGCTCGACGAGGGCTCGATGGAGCTGGCCGCGCAGGAGACCCTGGCGACGTTGCGGGTCCGCACGGTGGCGTCGGTCCGCCAGCGGGTGTCCAGCCTGTCCGGCGGGCAGCGCCAGACGGTGGCGATCGCCAAGTCCGTCCTCTGGAACTCGCGACTGGTCATCCTCGACGAGCCGACCGCGGCCCTCGGGGTGGCGCAGACCGAGCAGGTCCTCGAGCTGGTCCGTCGCCTGGCCGACCAGGGGCTCGCGGTCGTGCTGGTGTCGCACAACATGCTCGACGTGCTCCGGGTCGCGGACCGCATCTCGTGCCTGTACCTCGGCCGGATGGCGGCGACCGTCCTCCGCCGGGACGCGACCCAGACGAAGCTCGTCGAGCTCATCACCACCGGCCGCAGCGGGGACGTCGGTCTGCTCCCCGACGCCGCCGCCGAACCCGCCGCCCGGACCGCCGGTAGCGGGGCGACCGCCGAGGGGGTCATCGCGTGACCGCCTCCGACCTCGCGTCGACGGCACCGATCCGCGGTGGGCTCGGGACCTATGCACGGACCTACCTGCAGCGCGCCCGCAACGGGGACGCCGGCTCCCTGCCCGCGGTGCTCGGGCTGGTGGTGCTCGTCATCGTCTTCTCGGTCGCCCACCACCCCTTCTTCACCCTCGGGAACCTGGCCAACCTGGTCACCCAGTCCGCGCCGATCATGCTGCTGGCGATGGGGCTGGTCTTCGTCCTGCTCCTCGGCGAGATCGACCTGTCCGCCGGCACCGCGTCGGGTGTGTGCGCGGCCGTCACCGCCCTGCTGGTGTTCAGGGGCGTCCCGACCCCGATCGCGGTGCTGGCGGCGATCGCCACCGGACTCGTGATAGGGCTCCTGATCGGTGTCGTCCGGGCGAAGATCCGGGTGCCGTCCTTCGTGATCACCCTGTCGCTGTTCCTCGCCCTTCAGGGCGTCGTGCTCGCGATCGTCATCGCCGCCAAGACCCAGGGCAACATCCCGTTGAACAGCAACGCGCTCAATGCTCTCGAGAACTCCCCCATGCCGAACTGGGCCGGGTGGGTGACCCTGGCCGTGTTCACGGTGGGCTACGCGCTCGTGAAGTTGAGCGATGCCCGGGGCCGGCGCCGCCTCGGCCTGGTCGCCGAGCCGTCCGTCCTGCTGGTCTTCAAGGTTCTCGGCCTGGCCGTGGTCGGCGCGGTTCTCGTGGCGTTGCTGAACACCGACCGGGCCCTGAACTCCGGCGCCACCGGGTTCACGACCGTGAACGGCAAGATCGTCAAGGTCCAGGCGGTGGCGCTGACCGGGGTGCCGTGGATCGTCCCGCCGCTGCTGGTGGTCTTCGTCGTCCTGGCGTTCGTCCTGAAGCGTACGCGCTACGGGCGCCACGTGTACGCGGTGGGGGGCTCCGACGAGGCCGCGCGCCGCGCCGGCATCAACGTCGACGCGATCCGGATCTCGGTGTTCGTCATCGGCTCCGGGATGGCCGCCCTGTCCGGGATAGTGCTGGCGTCCCAGATCGGGGTGAACTCCGCCCAGGGCGGCGGCAACACGCTGCTGCTCGCGGTGGGCGCCGCGGTCATCGGCGGCACCAGCCTGTTCGGTGGGAAGGGGCGCGTCGTCGACGCGGTGATCGGCGCGATCGTCGTGACCGTCATCCAGAACGGGATGTCCGACATCGTCCAGGGCGACAACAGCGCCGCCGTCCAGCTCATCGTGACCGGCCTGGTGCTCGCTCTCGCCGCCACCGTCGACGCGATCTCGCGCCGGCGGGCCGGTGCGGCCGGTCTGGGCTGAGCGGGGCGGGCCCGGCGGGTCGGCGCTGATGGCCGGGATACCGAAGTCCGGACGGCGCCAGGCGGACTCCGCCAAGCGGCAGTCCGACGTGCGGGGTCACAACCTGGCGCTGGTGCTGCGGGAGGTCCACCTGCGCGGGCGGGTCACCCGTGCCGAGCTGACGGACCTGTCGGGGTTGAACCGCTCCACGATCGCCGGGCTCGTCACGGACCTGCAGGGCATGGGCCTCGTCGTAGACCGGCGCCCCGGCGGTGGGACGAAGGCCGGCCGCCCCAGCCACCTGGTCACCGCTCGCGACGACGGCCCGTACACGATCGCGGTCGACATCGACGTCGACCGGGTCGTCGTCGCTCTCGTCGGGGTGGGCGGAACGGTGCTCGGCCGAGCGGAGGCCGAGCTGCCGTGCGCGGTGGGACCTGCGACGGCGGTCCGGATCGTGGACCGCACGCTGAAGCGGCTGGTGGCCGGGGCGCCCCGCGGGTCCCGCCCCTCCGGGGTCGGCGTGTCCGTGCCCGGTACCGTCCGCCGGGAGGACGGCGTGGTGCACGCGGCACCCAACCTGGGCTGGTCCGACGTGCCACTGGCGGCGCTCCTGTCGACGAGACTGGGGCGTCGCCATCCCGGTCTCGGCGTCCGGGTGGGCAACGACGCCGATCTCGGCGCCCGAGCGGAGCACCTGCGTGGTGTGGCGCGGGGGATCGACGACGTCGTCTACCTGTCCGGGAACGTGGGCGTCGGTGGCGGGATCATCGCCGGCGGCACCGCGCTGCCCGGTGCCCGGGGATTCGGGGGCGAGTTCGGGCACATGGTGGTCCAGCTGGACGGGCCGAGGTGCCGGTGCGGGGGGACCGGTTGCTTCGAGGCGCTGGTCGGCAGCGCGGCCCTGTACGCGCTGGCGGGCCCCCGCTACGGCGACGGGCCCGACGGTGCGGGACGGATCGTGGCCGCTGCCCGGGCAGGTGAGCCCGATGCGGCCCGCGCCGTCCAGGAGGTCGCCGGCCGGCTCGGTACCGGACTGGCCAGCGTCGTCAACCTGCTCGACCCGCGGATGATCGTCGTCGGCGGGTTCCTGGGGGAGGTGCTGGACCTGGGCGGGGACGCGGTGGACCGGGCCATGTGCCGCCACCTCACACCTGTCGGCCGCCAGGCTGTGCGGGTCTGCCCGCCCGGTCTCGGTCACGACTCCTCCCTGGTCGGGGCGGCCGAGCTGGGTTTCGACGAGCTCCTCGACTCGGCGCTCGGCCCGCGGTGGCTGGGCCTGTCCGCCTCCGGCTGGTCGCCGCGCCCGAACGCTCACGGGGTGGTGACCGGGATGCCCGTGCGGACGACCGGTGCCAGGCTGACCGGGTGACCAGATTCGGCTACACCCTGATGACCGAGCAGAGCGGCCCGAAGGAGTTGGTGCGGTACGCGGTCGCGGCCGAGCGCAGTGGCTTCGACTTCGTCGTCTCCTCCGACCACTACTCACCGTGGCTGGCCTCGATGGGTCACGCGCCGTACGCGTGGGCGGTCCTCGCCGCCGTAGCGCAGGTGACCAAGCGGGTGGAACTGATGACCTACGTGACCTGCCCGACGTTCCGCTACCACCCGGCTGTCGTCGCGCAGAAGGCCGCCACCCTCGGACTGCTCTCGGACAACCGGTTCACCCTCGGGCTCGGGTCCGGGGAGAACCTCAACGAGCACGTCGCCGGTGAGGGGTGGCCGGTTGCGGCCGTCCGTCAGGAGATGCTCGCCGAGGCCGTCGAGATCATCCGGAAACTGCTCACCGGACAGCAGACGACCTGGGCCGGGGAGTACTTCCGCGTCGACTCGGCGAAGGTGTGGGACGTCCCGGACCAGCCGGTGCCGCTCGCGGCGGCGGTGTCCGGGCCGGCGTCGATCGAGACGTTCTCGCCGTTGGTGGACCACCTGATCGCGACCGAACCGAAGCCGGAGCTGACGTCCGCGTGGGGTGCCGCGCGCCGGGACCGGGGCCTGCCCGCGTCACGGACCATCGGCCAGATCCCGATCAGCTGGGACCCGGACGCCCAGACCGCGCTGGACCGGGCACACGGACTGTTCCGGTGGTTCGGCGCCGGCTGGTTCGTCAACGCCGACCTGCCGACCCCGAAGGCGTTCGAGGCGGCCAGTCAGTTCGTCCGCCCGGACGACGTCGCCCAGTCGATCCCGTGTGGCCCGGACCTGGATGCCGTGGTCGAGGCGGTGCGGCCGTTCTGGGAGGCCGGCTTCACCGACATCGCGCTGGTCCAGGTGGGCGACGAGGCGCAGCAGCAGTTCCTCGACGAGATCTCCGAGCCGCTGCTGGCCAAGCTCCGCGCGGCCGCCCCGAGCTGAACCGGCTCGGCGGACGACCGCCGGTCAGTCGAACTCGGTGGGCAGCCCCGGGTCGGCGACGTGGGCGAGCACCCGTTCCAGCTCGTGGCGGTTGATGCGCCCGTGCGACAGCGGCGGCAGCTCGTCGATCCCGAACCAGCCGATCTCCAGCGTCTCCAGCTCGTCCGGCGCGGCGACCTCACCCGTCGCCTCGCACAGGAAGAACAGCTTGTAGGCGCCGACCGACAGCGGCGGGACGTGGCCGCGGGCGTCGCGGTCCCAGCAGGCCACCAGCTTCGTGGCCCGCGCGCCGTACCCGGTCTCCTCGCGGATCTCCCGCGCGACGGCCTCGGCGGGGCGGTCCCCCGGGTCCGCCCAGCCGCCGGGCAGGGACCAGCGACCGTCGGTGCGCTCGCGCATCAGCAGCAGGCGCCCCGCCTCGTCGACCAGCGCGCCACGGACATCCACCTTGGGGGTCGCGTAGCCGGATTCGCGGTCCAGCTCCAGGCCCAGGACCGCCGCCGGGCGGGCGGTGAGCACCGAGAGGAGCTCGGTGGCCACCGCCTGCACCTTGCGGTAGCGGTCGGTGTCGTAGTCGGTCGGGGCGAACTCCAGTCCGTCCTGCGCGAGGGCGACCAGGGTGACAGCCGCGCGCCGGACCCGCTCCGCGGGAGCGGTCCCCGTGGGATCGTCGGAGTCCGCCGGAACGGTGCTCTCGGGACCGGGTGTGACGGTCAGCGTGCGGCCCTCCGGCGCAGCCAGCCGACCACGGCCGTGATCACGAACAGCACGATCGCGACCCACGCCAGCCACAGCACCGTGTGGACCGCGAACCCGATGACCGCGAGGACGAGCCAGAGCACGAGCAGACCGACGACGAGACCCATGCCCCGATTCTTCCATCCGACCCGACCCGACCCGACCCGACCCGATAGGACCCGACCCGATCGGACAGGCCGCGCACCGCTCACCGCCCGAACAGGCCGATCAGTGACCGGCGGCCAGCTCGCGGATGACGCGTCGCGGCCACAGCGGTCCGCCGTAGACGAAGCCGGTGTAGGCCTGCACCAGCGACGCTCCAGCCTCGAGGGCCCGACGTGCGTCGGCACCGGACCCGATGCCGCCGGCCGCGACGACGGTCAGCCGGTCACCGGCCCGGCGAGCGAGCCGTTCGACGACGGCCAGGGACCGGCTGCGCAGCGGCGGGCCGGACAGCCCCCCCGAGCCGGCCTCGGCGACGGCGGCGGCGCGGGAGCGCAAGCCCGCCCGGGACAGCGTCGTGTTGGTCGCGACGAGGCCGGCCAGGCCCCCCTCGACCGCAGCGTCGGCGACGGCGTCCACGTCGGCGTCCGCCAGGTCCGGGGCGATCTTCACCAGCACCGGCACGCCACCCGCCTCTGCCAGCACGGCCGAGAGCACCGGTCGCAGCCGGTCGACCGCCTGCAGGTCCCGGAGTCCGGGCGTGTTCGGCGAGCTGACGTTGACGACCAGGTAGTCCGCGACGGGGGCCAGCAGCCGCGCCCCGGTCGCGTAGTCGGTGATCGCGTCCACGTCGGAGGTGGTCCTGTTGCGCCCGATGTTCAACCCCACCACGAAATCGGCCGGGAAGCCCGGTTCGTCCCGCGTGCGGCGCAGCCGGTCCGCGACGACGGAGGCCCCGGCGTTGTTGAACCCGAGGCGGTTCACCAGCGCGCGGTCGGCGGGCAGGCGGAACACCCGCGGGGCGGGGTTGCCGGGCTGAACGCGAGGCGTCACCGTCCCGACCTCCACGAAACCGAACCCGAGCGCGGCCAGCCCGAGCACCCCGACGCCGTCCTTGTCGAAGCCGGCCGCGAGGCCCAGGGGGGATCGGAAACGCAGCCCCATCGCATGCACCGTCGCCGACGCGGGCGGACCCGCCTGCAGGGCGCGGCTCAGCACGACCCGGGCGCCGGGAACGGCCCCGGCCGCCCGGATCGCGCCGAAGCCGACCCGGTGGGCGAGCTCCGCGTCGACCCGGGTCGCCAGCGTGGAGAACAGGGCGTCGTAGAGCACGCGCGGCACGGTACGGGCGCGTCGACCGCCCAGTCGGCGGCGATCGCCGCACGGCGAAGCCGAAGCATCGGAACAGACGGTTGGCGGTCGGGTACTCGGCGCGATCCGGCGCCGACCTGCGGCGGGCCGCCAGCCGACCACCCCTCGCGTCCACGCGCCGGGGAGCGCCAGACTCCAGCGATCGAGGACCGTGCCGTCGAGGTCCCGGTCCGACCCGCCGACCTGGGGCGACACCGCACACCTTCTGTCCCGGACCTCATCGTGGCAGCCACCGCCGACGGATGGACGAGGATCGGGCTGTCGGCCACCCCGACAGGCCTTCCCGCCGTCAGCGGTCGGCCCGACCCAGCTCCGGAGGCCCCTGGTGACCACAGCCGCAGTCCGAGCCCGTCCGGCGGGGGGAGCCGCGTGAAGCTCGCGGTGCTCGGCGGCGGCGGTTTCCGCACCCCGACCGTCTACCAGGCCTTGACCGGCACCGGCCCGGGCATCCCCCGGGTCACCGAGGTGGCCCTGCACGACACGGATCCCCAGCGTCTGCAGGTGGTCGCGGCAATCCTGCGCCAGCTGGCCGCCCGGAGCCCGGACACCGCGCCGGCGGTGACGGTGACCGACGACCTCGACGCGGCCCTGACCGGGGCCGGCGCGGTGTTCATCGCGATCCGCGTCGGGGGGGTCACCGGCCGGGTGCACGACGAGCGCGTCGCTCTGGACCTCGGACTCCTCGGGCAGGAGACGACGGGCCCGGGCGGGATCGCGTTCGGGTTGCGCACCGTCCCGGTGGTGCGGGCCATCGCCCGCCGGATCACCGCTCTCGCGCCGGACGCGTTCGTCATCGACTTCACCAACCCCGCCGGGATGGTCACCGAGGCGCTGCAGGCCGTGCTCGGGGACCGGGTCGTCGGGATCTGCGACACCCCGTCGGAGCTCGCGGCACGGGTCGCCCGCGCCGCCGGGGTGGACCCGGCCACCACCGGGATCGACTACGTCGGGCTCAACCATCTCGGCTGGCTGCGAGCACTGCACTCGGGGGGACGGGACGTCCTGCCGGAGCTGCTCGCCGACCGGGAGCGCCTCGCCCCGCTGGAGGAGGCACGGGTGTTCGGGGCCGACTTCCTGCAGGCCACGGGTCAGGTGCCGAACGAGTACCTCTGGTACTGGTACTGCGCGCGGGAAGCACTGCACGCGGTGACCACGGCGTCCCGGACGCGCGGGGAGGTCCTGCGCCAGCAGCAGGACAACTTCTACGCCTCGGTCGCCGCGGACCCCACGGATGCGGCGAGCCGGTGGGCGCGAACGCTCTCCGACCGCAGTGCCGGGTACATGGCCGACGCCCGCACCTCGGCGGGACGCGCCGACGCCGGGCGCCGGGGCCCGGGCGCCGAGCGGACGGCCGGGACCGCGGCCGAGCCCACGACCGACCCCGACGCCGGTGGGTACGCCGGAGTGGCACTGACCGTCCTGGCCGCGGTCACGGGCGGTCCGGCCGCGACGCTCGTCCTCAACGTCGCCAACCGCGGCATCGTCACCGGCTTGCCGGCGGACGCGGTCGTCGAGGTGCCGTCCCTCGTCGATGCCGACGGCGTCCACCCGCTGCCGCTGACGGCGCAGCCGGACCTCCACCAGCTGGGCCTGATGGCCTCGGTCAAGGCCGTCGAACGACTGACGATCCAGGCGGCGACAACGCGCTCTCCCGAGCTGGCCGAACGGGCCTTCGCCCTCCACCCGCTGGTGGACTCGCTGTCGGTGGCACGGGACCTGCTCACCGGTTACCGGTCGCGGATCCCCGAGGTGGACGCGGTCTTCGACCGCTGAGCGGAGCGCGGCACGGACACCGCCCCGGACCGAGCAGGCCTCCGGCCGCGGGGGCCTGCTCGCCGTCCACCGGCCACGCGACGATCGCCCCGACGGTCAGCGTTTGCGGAGACGTCTCGCGAGCGCCTCGACCCTGTCGCGGTTCTCCGGCTTTGCGGCCTGTTCCTTCGCCTTGTCGAGGATCTGCTGCGCCTTCGGGCTGCGGGCGAGCCTGGACAGGCGGTCCATCAGCGATGCCATCGGGGATTCCTCTCGGTGGTGCGGGAAGGGACCCCACCAGTCTGGGGGTCGGGGCCGGGTCACCGCCCGGTCAGATCACGACGTCGGAGCGTCCCGTTCCTTCCGCGGCCCGGAAGTCGGCGGCCAACCGAGTGCCCGCGCCCCGAGCGCGGCGGTCGTCAGGACGTAGGCGTCGCCCGGCACGCCGGGGTCGTAGCCGGTGAGTTCGTGGACCCTGCGCAGCCGGTAGCTGACCGCGCGGACCGACAGGTGCAGAGCACGTGCGGTGGCGGTGGCGTTGGCGCCGGTCCCCGCATGGGCGCGCAGGGTGTCCAGCAGTGGTCCGGCTCCCCCACGGGCGGCGTCCAGCGGGGTGAGCACCGCCTCCATCAGGTCCCGCATCGCAGCGGAGTCCCGTAGCAGGACGCGGTAGACCAGCAGGTCGCGGGACCGCACGACCCGTCCCGGCAGGTCCAGGCGGACGGCGAGGTCCAGGGCGTCGCGGGCCTCGGCGAAGCTCCAGGCCACACCCGTGGCATCCGGGTGGACGGCGCCGACCCCGACCCGGCGGCCGGGATCACCCGGCACGGCGCGGTCCAGCGCGGCGACCAGAGCGTCCAGCACCGCCCCCGCATCGGCGGTGGTCCCCGCCGGCAGGACCGCGACGAGCATTCCCGCGCGCGTCGTCACCAGGGGGTCCGGAGCCGCCGGCCCGGCAGGCCCGCCGCCCGGTCCGCCGTCGAGCGCGCGGGAGATCGCGGCGAGGGCGGCGGGCCCCTCCCGGAACGCTCGCTCGCCCGCGACGACAGCGACCAGCCGGGGGCCGGACAGGTCCATGCCGAGCGAGTCCGCACGCGCCGCCAGCGAGGCGGTGTCGCCGGTACCGGAGAACAGGTCGTCGAGGAACTCCCGCCGCAGCGACTCCTCCCGGCGGACAGCGGCGCGTCGCCCCGCGAGGTAGCCGTCACCGACCGCGGCCACCGCGTCGTCGACCGCGCGGAGCACCGCCTCCCCGACGTCGCGGACCCGGTCGGCGTCACCGTCCGCGTCGGCGACCGGGGGCAGTCGCCGCCAGGCCCGCCAGGCTGCGGAGAGGTAGAGGTCGACCAGGTCCCGCAGTGGGACACCCTGGTCCCCGGCCCGCTCCCCGAGCCGGGCGCACCGGGCGAGCGCGGCGGCGTCCAGCCGCGAGCCGTCAGCCGCGGCGACCGCGAGCTCGGGCAGGAACCCGCCGAGCAGGGAGGGGTCGACCCGGCCTGCCTCCTCGGCCGCGCCGAGCGCGACCGCATCCCACGGTCCGTCCACCCGCCACTCCCTCCGTTGTGTCTGCCGGCACCCGGTCGGCCGCATCTTGCCGGGACCGGGCAGGCATCACCGTGGTTCTCGTCGGCCGGCCACCCGCCTCCCCGACCGGCAGTCGCCCACTGTTGGGTGATGCCCGACTTGCCGTCCGTCGCCGCCACCGTCACAGTCCCCGTGACCGTCGCCGTCGCCCCGCCGCCCGGTCCGCGCCGGTGAACGACGTCTTCAGCCCACCGCTCTGGGCGTGGGCCCTGACGGTGCTGGCGATCCTGGTGCTGGTCGCCGTGGACGTGCGGCACGCCCGCAGCCCGCACGAGGTGTCGTTCAGGGAGGCGATCCGGTGGTCGGTGGTCTATGTCGCCGCCGCCGTCGTCTTCGGTCTCGTCCTGGTGTCCACCGCCGGCGGCGACGTCGGCTCCCAGTACTTCGCCGGGTGGCTGATCGAGAAGTCCCTGTCGGTGGACAACCTGTTCGTGTTCGCGGTGATCCTCGGCTCCTTCGCGGTCCCGGCCAGGCACCAGCAGCGCGTGCTGCTGTTCGGCGTGCTCGGCGCCCTGGTGCTACGGGTCGTGTTCATCGCTCTCGGTGCCGCGGCCATCGAGCGTTTCGCGGTCACGTTCGTCCTGTTCGGCGCGTTCCTGGTCTACACGGCGGTGAAGCTGGCGGCCAGCCACGGGGACGCCCCGGACGTGAGCGCCAACAGCGGGCTGAAGCTGATGCGCCGTTTCGTCCCGATCACCGAGGGCTACGAGGACAGCGGGAGGATGCTCACCCGGCTGGACGGGAAGCGTGCGGCGACACCGCTGCTGGCGGTGACCGTCGTCATCCTGTCCGTCGACATCGTGTTCGCGCTGGACTCGATCCCGGCCGTCTTCGGGATCACCGACAGCCCGTACCTGGTGGTCACCGCCAACGCCTTCGCGCTGCTGGGCCTCCGGGCGCTGTACTTCCTGCTCGTCGGACTGCTGGACCGGCTGGTCTACCTGTCCTACGGGCTGGCGTTGATCCTGGCCTTCATCGGGGTGAAGCTGATCCTCCACTACCTGCACACCGACGTGTCGACGTCGATCCCGGAGTTCTCCACGACGCTGTCGCTGGTGGTCGTGATCGGGGTGTTGGCCGTGACCACGGTCCTGAGCCTGCGCGCGTCGAAGGACCCGACGAAGCGGTCCCATGCTGTCGACGCGGAGCGAGTGCCCCCGGACCCCCGCTGACCCGCGCGCCCTCACTCCGCCGGACCCCGGCGAACCAGTCCGGGACCCTGCGGGTCGAACAGCACGGGCACGATCGAGTCGGCGTCCGGCCACGCGGCCCGGGGGAGATCCCAGGAGGACCCGTCAGCAGTCCCCGGTTCGGACGCCCCGGAGAGTGCCGGTCGGCCCGTCGACGATCACCGCGGGGGGATGGCCGGGAACGTCGTCCGGGTCCGGTCGATCAGCCCGGCCAGGGCGTCGCGCACCTCGGCCAACCGGAGCGGTTTGCGGACCTGCCCGACGAGCGGATGGGCCAGCAGCACCGGGTCCGCCGCGACGGTCGTCACGAAGAGGATCGGTCGACCCGGGTGACGGCGCAGGATCTCGGTGGCGAGCTCCGTGCCGTCCATCAGGGGCATCACGATGTCGGAGACGACGGCCACGATGTCCGGCTGGTCGACGAGGATGGCGAGGGCGGCGGCCCCGTCCTCGGCGAGGAAGACCTCGTACCCGGACCGCGCGAGTGCACGCCCGAGGACGACCCGGATCCCGGGGTCGTCGTCGACGACGAGCACCCGGCTCGCGCCGGGGACCGGGACGTGACCCGCTCCCGGATCCGGATGCATCCGGTCCGCGGCGGCCGCCGACGCCGGACCCTCCTCAGTCACCGTCTGGCCCGTCTGTCCCGTCGGGCCCGTCTGTCCCGTCAGGCCCGTCTGTCCCGTCAGCGAGCGACTCGCCGACGGTGATCCCGAGGTCCACCGCCCGACCCCGGCCGGGGACCGTCTCGCGGTCCTGGGCGGACAGCCAGTGCAGGACGCTGACGGAACCGTCGAGGAGGACCCTGTTCTTCTGCGCGAGCATCGACCGGTTGGCGATGCCTGTCAGCAACTCCGCGTCGGTGACCTGGTCCGTGGTGAGCGGTCCGGGGGCGAGCCGGTAGAGGTCCAGGGCCCCGAGCTGGACCTCGCCCGCCTGCAGGGGAAAGGTGAACAGCGCCCGGACGCCGCGGGTCAGTGCCGCGGTCGCGAACTCTGGCCAGCTCACGGTGTGGTGTCCGGCGAGGTCGGGGACCAGGACGGGCCGGCCGGTGCGGACGGCCTCGGTGCACGGGCCTTCGCCGAGTGAGACCTGCAGGTCCTCCAGCTGCTCGGCGAGCGGGTCGGTGCCGTGGACGATGATCTGGTGTTGGCGCCCGCCGATCAGACACATCCCGGCGCCGGACATGCCCATCACCCGGGCGCTGACCTCGCAGACACGCTCCACCAGGGGGGTGTCCGTCGCACCTTCGGTGAGCAACGCGAGCAGCTCCACCCGGCGGGACGACGCCGCGGTGCTCACCGGATCGGGATCTGGCGGGCCGTCCGGGACGCCGTACGACCGGCCCGGTGACGAGTGGTGAGGTGGGCGCGGGTGGTGCGGTGCAGGCCGGTGACGGGGTCACGAGGTCTCACATCGGCCTCCTCACGGCGGACCCAGGCAGAGCGCTCACGACCCGAAGGGTGTGAGGAACCTATCACTCAGGGTGAGGATCGGGGTGGACCCACTCGAACCGGCCATCCGACGGACGCCGGCTCCCCCGTGGGTCGACCACCGGCTCCACCACGGGTCCAGAGGTCCTCGACTCGGGCACCAGACCCCCGCCCCGCCCGGCGCCTCCGGCGTAGTCGGCCACCTGCTCGAAGGTGAGCGGGTGGCTGAGCAGGAAACCCTGGGCGTGGTCGGCACCGAGCCCCGTCACGACGCCGAGCTCCCGGGTGGTCTCGACGCCCTCCGCGGTCACGGTCGCCCCGAGGGCGTGGCCGAGTTCGATCATCGCGCCGACGATCGAGCGCGTCACGGCGTCGGTGAAGACGTCGGCGGTGAAGCTCTGGTCGATCTTGACGATGTCGAAGGGGAACTGCCGCAGGTAGTTCAGCGAGGAGTAGCCGGTGCCGAAGTCGTCCAGGGACAGGCGCACGCCCAGGCCCTTCAACTCCTCGATGACGGTGAGGGCGCGGGCCGAGTCGGCGAGCAGGACGGTCTCGGTCAGTTCGAGCAGGACGGCGGACGGCTCCACGCCGGTCTCGGCCAGCACCTGACGGACGGTCCTGCTGAACGCGCCGTCCATGACCTGCTGCGCCGAGACGTTCACCGCGACGGCCGGCACGTCGACCCCGGCAACCCGCCAGCGGGCCATGTCGGTGCACGCCCGGCGCAGCACCCACTCGCCCAGCACGCGGATCAGCCCCGTCCGCTCGGCGCTGGGGATCACGGCGGCCGGGGGAACCGCGCCGCGCTGCGGGTGCTGCCACCGCAGCAGGGACTCCACGGCGGCCAGCCGCCCCTGCCGCAGGTCCAGGATCGGCTGGTAGGCCAGCGTCAACTGATCCCGGTCCTGCGCCTGCGCGAGGTCGCGCTCCAGGTCGTCGCGACGGTCGGCCGCCACCCGGGCCAACGGATCCAGGACCCGGTGGTGGCCGCCGCCGTTGGACTTGGCCTGGTACATCGCGAAGTCGGCGTCCCGTAGCAGCACCGACGGGATGTCCTGCCCGGGGCCGGCGAACGCGATCCCGACGCTCACCCCGACGCGCACCTCCCGGTCGGCGACGGTGAACGGCGCGGCGAGCGCAGTCGTCATCCGCTCCGCGACGGTCTCCGCGTCGCCGACGTCGACCAGGTCCTCGCACACGACCACGAACTCGTCCCCGCCGAGGCGGGCGAGGGTGTCCCCGGGCCGGAGGACCCCGGCCAGCCGACCGGCGGCGGCCTGCAGGAGTTCGTCGCCCACGTGGTGGCCGTGCCGGTCGTTGACCGACTTGAAGCCGTCGAGGTCGGCGAACAGCACGGCGGCGGTGTGGTGGGACCGCCGGGCCCGCGCGACCGCCCGACCGAGCAGCTCCTCCAGCAGCACCCGGTTGGGCAGGCCGGTCAGCGGATCGTGCAGGTTCCGGTGGTCGGCGCGGGCGATGGCGGTCGAGGCGGCCACCCTCGCCTGGGCGTTGGACAGGAACGCCGCCGCCACGTCGGCCAGGATCTGGGCTGCGGCCAGGTCGTCCGCGGCGAGGGCCCCGGAGGTGTCGCGGTAGAGGTCGACGGCGCCGAGTCGGTGATCGTCCAGGCGCATCGGGAAGGTGAAGACCGCCGCGAGACCGCGGTCGGCGGCCCGGGCCGAGAACTCCGGGAACCGGGTGTCGGTGCTCAGGTCGGTGACCGACACCGCCTCCCCGGTGCGGTACGCCTCCAGACACGGACCGTCCTCGAGCTCGTTCTGCAAGGTCTCGATGAAGGTGACCGTGTCGTTGCTGGCGGCGATGAAGTGCAGCTCGTCGTGCGCGCCCATCATCATGACCCCGGCCCCGGTGATCGGCAGGATCCCCACCATCTGGGCCACCAGGTGGTCCAGGATGGTCCGGACCGAGAAGTCCGTGCCCAGCGTGCGGGCGAAACCCACCAGGACCTGGTTCAACTGGCGTTCGGTGTCGCTGTTCACCTCCCGTACCGCCCACCGAGGATCGGCGACGACGTGCGCCCGGAGGGGGTCGCCGCAGACGAGTTCACTGATCCGGTCGTCCTTCCCTCGCTCGCGGACCCGCGGGCGCCGGTGCACGTCCTGGGTCGGAGGTGCTCAGGACGACGATAACGGAGCCGATACGGCTGCACACGATCGGTCAGCGTCGAGATGCTGGCCGGCCGGGCGGGGTCCCGACAGGGCGGCCCACACGACGGGCTGGTCGGGACTCCGGACGCTCGTCACCTGTCTAGCGTTCCGGCGTGCACGCACTGTCCGTGGGCCAGGTCGCCGGCCGCCTCGGGGTGACGCCCTCCACGGTGCGCATGTGGGGGCGCCGCTACGGGCTGACCGCCTCGGAACGCACGGCGGGCGGGCACCGCCGCTACACCGAGGCCGATCTCGACCGGCTCGTCCTGATGCACGAGGAGGTCATCGCCGGGGCGACCCCGGCCGCGGCAGCAGCCGGTGCCCTCGGTGAGCCGTCGGTGCGGCCCCGCCGCGCCGGCCGTGGCGGTCCCGGCGGGTCGACCCTCGCGGTCCCCGGGGCCGGCGCGCGGGTGCGCGGGGTCGCGCGGGCGGCCTCCCGCCTGGACGCGGCCGGTGTCACCCGACTCGTTGCGCGTGAGTTGGCGGAACGGGGGACGCTCGCGACCTGGGACCAGATGATCCGGCCGGTGATGGTGGCCTCCGGTGCCCTCTGGGAGCGGACCGGCTCGGGGATCGAGGTCGAACACCTGCTGACCCAGGCCGTGACGACGGCTCTGACCCAGCGGGTCGGGGCACTGCCGGAACTTGCACGAGAGCACCCGGTGGTCCTGGCCGGGGCTCCGTCCGAGGACCACGTGCTCCCCGTCGTCGCGCTGCGCACCGCGCTGGCCGAGGTCGGGGTCCCCGCGCTGTTCCTGGGCCCGCGCTCCCCGCTGTCCGCCGTCGCGACGGTCGCTCGCCGTATCCGGGCGCCCGGCGTCCTGGTGTGGTCGCTGCTGCCGGATGCCGATGCAGCACAGGGGCTTGCGCTCATCGGCGCTGCCCACCGCCGGATCCGGCTGGTGGTCGGCGGCCCCGGGTGGCTGGGCCTGCCCGTCGAGCCCGCCGGCGCCTGTACGACGTTGAGCGAGGCCGTCGAGGTCCTGTCCCGCGCCTGGCACGCCCGGTAGGGCGCTGGCGTGACCACGGCTGGTGGCCGAGATCACAACGTGTACGAGTTGCCACGGTCCGCGGCCCGGCGTAGACCATGAGTGCCCTCCGGAACCGAACCGGAGCCCCGCAACGGCGGCAGCGCTGCTGCTTCACCAGGGAGTCGTCATGATCAGAGCCGCATCCGGCATCCAGATCCCCTCGCTCTCGTCGGGTCAGTACTCGACGATCTACAACCTGTTGTCCCTCGCGATCGCCTCCCTCGGGTTCACCGCCCTGTACCTGGTGCTCTCCCGCGGCAGGGTCGCCCCGCGGTATCGCAACGCCCTGCTGGTCTCGGCAACCGTCTGCGGGATCGCCACCTACCACTACTTCCGGATCTTCAGCAACTTCCGGGAGAGCTACCCCGCCGGGCAGACCGTCAACTCCTCGCACGCGCTGTCCAACATCGAGTTCAACGAGGCCTACCGCTACGTCGACTGGCTGTTGACGGTTCCCCTGCTGCTCGTCGAGACGGTCGCGGTGATGGCCCTCGGGAAGATCGCCCAGCGGTCACTGCTGATCAAGCTCGTGCCGGCATCGGCCCTGATGATCGGCCTCGGCTACCCGGGCGAGATCGCCAGCGGCACCGGCACCCGCGCGTTGTGGGGCGCCCTGTCGACGATCCCGTTCATCTACCTGCTGTACGTGCTGTTCGTGGAACTGTCCCGGTCGCTGGTCCGTCAACCGGTCGAGGTCCAGCACACGATCAAGATGCTGAGGCTGGCCCTGCTGGGCCTGTGGGGTGTCTACCCCATCGCCTACCTGTTCCCGATCTTCGGAGGCAGCTTCTTCGGTGGGTCCGACGGGTTCGTCCTCCGTCAGGCCGGCTACAGCCTGGCGGACATCTTCGCGAAGGCCGCCTACGGTCTCGCGATCTACAAGATCGCCCGTGTCAAGTCGATGCTGGAGGACGTCGCCTACGTGGACGAGACCGTCCAGGACGCGGACGCCGAGGCCACCGGTCCGACCCGGGTCGGCGGCGACCAGCCGGTCCCGCGGCCGGGGCGCGGTTCGGCCAACCCCGTGACGGGCTGACGAACCTGCGGGGGCCGGCCGGCACCCTGTCCGGACGACCGCAGTCCGGACCGGTGTCCGGGGCGGTGCGGGCCGGACACGATGTCCGGGTCGCGGCATCGCCTTCGTACCTCACCGCGGCGATGCGAGAGCTCCGCGGGTTGACGGTCGTCCCGGTGGCTGCCGTCGCGGGGCTGCTGCTGCTGGCGGTCGTCGCACCCACGCAGACGAGGGCCATCGCGGTACCGCTCGCTGTCGTCGGGGCGATCGTCGGCGTCCCGCACGGGGCCGTCGACCACCTCATCCCATGGTGGTGGGCGTCGTCCGCGCCGGCCGGTGAACCGGGGACCGGTCGGGGCGGCCCGCTGACCCTCGGGCTGTTCGCCCTCGCCTACGCGTCGGTGGCGGCTCTGGCGCTGACCGCCCTGCTGGTGGCGCCGACCGCGGCCCTGGTGGCATTCCTCGCTCTGTCGGCACTCCACTTCGGGCGCGGCGAGGTGGCGACGTCCGCCGAGCGGGCGGGGCGCCCGGCCCCCGGTGGCCGCGCCGAGCAGCCCGCCGCGCTGGCTCACGGCCTCGTCGTGGTCGGGCTGCTGGTGTGGGCCCGACCCGACCAGACCGACCCGATGCTCAGGCCACTGTCACCGTGGCTGGCCGACGCGGCGGTGCGTTCCCGGTCCGCCGGCCTGGTGCTCGTCGCGGCTGTCGTCGTGACCGGGCTGGTGGTCCTGCTCCGGGCCGGACGCCGGGTCGAGGCCGCCGAGTTGGGCCTGTTGGCGGTCACCTTCGCGGTGGCGCCGCCCCTGGCGGCGTTCGGCGTCTACTTCGGCGCCTGGCACGCGCTGCGCCACACCGGGCGTCTGCTCGACCTCACCCGCCGGCGGCGGGAGGACACCGGCCACCGGGACCGCGGCTGGGGCCCGTCCGGAGCGCTGCTCGCACGAGCGGCCGCGCTGCCCACCGCCGGGGCGCTGGCGACGATGGCCGCACTGTGGCTGGCCCGGGACCTGGCGAGCCTGCAGGCCGAGGTGGGCGTCCTCCTGGCCCTGACGTTCCCGCACGCGGCCGTCGTGTGGGCGCTGGATCGACACGAGGCACTGGATCGACACGAGGCGGGGGACCGGCATCCCGGAGGGCAGCCGGTCCCCGCGCCCGTCAGGCGATCATGAACCTGCTCACCGGCAGCGCTTCGGCGACCACGCGGACGTCGCCGATCCAGCCGTAGTGGATCTGGTCCACGACGCCACCGTCCTCGTGGCCGCCGAGCAGCCAGGACCTGCCGACCGTGGCGATGCCCTCGGTGACGGTCGCCTGGTTGCGTACGACCGGGCAGCCGTCCACGTACATGACGGTGTGGCGGCCGTCGTTGGTCACGGCGAGGTGCCACCACGTGTCCAGCGGGAGGATGTGGCCCCAGGTGGTCACCGAGGTGTCCAGGTTCGTCGGGTAGACGTACCACTGCGGCTCGACGCTCCCGGACACCCCGAGCACCGCGATCGGCTCGGTCGTGCTGTACCCGCCGGTCTTGCCGACGTCCCCGCTGCTGCCCTGTCGGCTCAGCAGCGCCGACCAGGCGTTGTCCGGTCCCCAATCGGCCGGCAGCTTGAAGAACGCCTCGACGGTGAACCCACGAAGACCCGTCGTCGCGTTCAGCGGTGCACCGACGACGGTCTTGAGGTGGTCCCCGCTCGTCCGGCCACCGCGGAAGAACAGACTGCCGTGGCCGGGCTGATCGGGGTGGTGGTCGGCGGAGAAGGTGAGCGCGTCGGCGGCCCGGCCCGGGCGACCGGCCACGACGAGGTCGTTCCCGTGGCCCGACACGTCGCGGACCCGATCCCGCACGGCGGTCCCCGCCCGGCCGTCGTCGAAACGCCAGTAGGCGGCGGTACCCGGTAGCAGGACGGATCGGGCGGGCCGTGCCGGTCGCGGCTTCGGCGGGTCGAAGGCGGCGAACCGCTTGGTGAAGTCGATCGGCACGGCGAACGCGTCGGTGGCGGTGGTGAGCTCCAGCTCCTCGCGCTCCAGGAGGTTGAGCGATGCGTAGGGCTTGGCCAGCAGCCACGGGTTGATGGTCCGGACGTCGATCGTGGACCGCTCCATGTCGAACTGGTACAGCCTGATCATCGCCGCGCCGCCGTAGTAGCGGTCCTGGTAGTTGGTGATGTGCAGGTGCACGTCGTGGCCGGCGGCGTTGGGCACCGTGGTGCGACCGGGCGGCCAGTAGTGCCCGTTGAGGCTGAGGAAGATCTGATCGTTGTCCTTGATGAGCAGGTCCCACACGTGCTGGCCGAACTGGCTCAGCGTGGCCGGGACGGTGGAGTCGTCCGTGCCGACCAGCTCGTGGATCGTGAGGATGACGGGGGTCCGTGGATGGCGCGCGATGACTGCCGCCGCCCACGCGAGACCGGGATCGGAGGTCCGCCAGTCCAGGGCCAGCAGCAGCCACTCCCGGCCGGCGGCACGGAACAGGTGCGCGGTGTTGTACCCGTCCGGGCTGGCCGAGTACCCGGGGGTCCGGGCGAAACGGGTGGGACCGAACTCGGCCAGGTAGGGGGTCGGGCCGCGCTGGTCGTCGCCGGACACGTCGTGGTTGCCGGCCAGGACGCTCCACGGGAGGCCGCTGCGGTCCAGCGGGACGAACGCGGCGCTCGTGGCGGCCATCTCGTTCGGGCGGCCGTTCTGGGTGACGTCCCCGAGGTGGGCGAAGAACACCGTGTTGTGCTCCGCCCGGGTGTCCAGCACCCACGCCACGGACGCGGCCAGCGGCGCCGGGTGGATGGCCTGGTCGTCGAACAGGTACTGGGTGTCCGGCATGACGACGACCGTGAACCGGGGACTGTCCAGGTCCGCGGTCCCGTGGGCGGTCCTTCCTGCGGTCGGGGTGGCGGCGTCCTCGATCCGGGCGGTCGGGCTCTGCGCCGCGGGAGTGGCGGTCGCAGGGACCGCGGTCGCGGTGCCGACGGCGACAGCGCCGGCGCCGGCGAGGCCGGCCTGGAGGAACCGGCGACGGCTGGCCGGCGATCGGGGCGTGTGGTCCGGCTCGTGCTGCGGCATGGGTGTCCTTCTGGGGGAGGGGGATGCGGAGTGCGATCCCCACCCAGTCACCCCCGACTGTCGGGCAGGTGAACGCCAGCCGTCCTCCCGGGGTCCGGATCCGACCGGTCGGCCCCGCGGTCGGGTGCTCCGCTGTCGCGCACCCGGTCAGACGCCGGGCGCCCACCGGGTCAGGACCGTGTGCAGGGTCAGGCCGGGACCGAACGCGACCATGACGACGAGGTCCCCGGCCGTCATCTCGCGGGTGGCGACCATCCGGTCGGTGACCATGAGCACCGTCGCGGAGGAGCAGTTGCCGTTCTCGGCGAGCACCGCTCTGCTGACGTCCAGGGCATCGGCCGGCAAACCGCACCGCTCCGCGACCACGTCCAGGATCGCGGGGCCGCCGGGGTGCACCGCCCAGCCCGCCACGTCCTGGACGGAGAACCCGTTGCGTCCGAGCAGGCGGTCCAGGACCCCACGGACCGAGCGCGCCAGGACGGACGGGACCCGCGGGGACAGGGCCATCCGGAACCCGGTGTCGGTGACGTCCCAGCTCATGAGCGACGCCGTGTCGACGTCGGTGTGGACTGCGCTGTCGAGGATCTCCAGTCCCGCTGGGAGTCCGGGGTGGTCACCGGGCAGCACGACGGCGGAGGCCGCCGCGTCGGCGAACAACGCGTGGGCCACCAGCTGCTCGACACCACCGGCGGTCGAGACGTCGACGCGCGGCTGGGCGTGCAGGCAGGGCAGTTCCGCGCAGAGCAGGACGGAGGGCAGACCGCGGGACCGGGCGGTGTCGGCGATGGTGACCAGGCCGGGGAGCGCGGCGTAGCAGCCCATGTGACCGATGGCCAGTCGTGCCACGTCGTCGGGCATCCCGAGGTCGCGGGCCAGGACGATGTCCAGCCCCGGCGTGGCGTACCCGGTGCAGCTGGCGACGGCGAACATCCCGACCGAGCCGGGGTCGACACCGGCAGCGCCGAGCGCACCGCTCACCGCGCCCTTGCCGAGTGGCACAGCCTCCTCGACGAACCGGCGCATCCGCTGGCCCGTCGTCCAGGACGTGACGTCCTCCACCCGTGGATCCACGACTCCGTGCCGGGTCACCACACCCGCGCCGCGCCAGATGCGCGCGGCCCGCCGGTCCGGTGTTCCGTCCGCCCGGGCGAAGTGGGCGGCGAAGAAGCCGTCCCACAGCTCCTGCTGGTCCAGGGCACCCGGTACGGCGCTGCCGAACCCGACGATCCGTGCCGGCGCGGCAGTGCTCACCACCGGGCAGGCCCCTCGACCGGGTTGTCCGCGTCACCGCCGAGCGCAGCCGCGCCCAGCCAGTCGGCGCAGACGTCCGAGGTCGCCGGTTGCAGGGACCCGCACCGGGCGTCCCGGTAGAGCCGTTCGAGCGTGGAACCGCGTCGGGTGGCCCCGGTGCCGGCGGCCTCGAGCATCGAGGCCGAGACGTCGTGGGCCGTCGTGCCGGCCAACAGCTTCGCCCGCCACACCCAGCGGTTGGTGTCCTCGCTGCCCGGGTCGGTGTCGATGGCCTGCGCCGCGGTGCGGACCACCGCGTGGGCCGCCGCCACAGCTGCGTCCGCGCGTCCGACGCGGGCCCGGACCGCGGGCAGTCCGGTCAGTCCGCGCTCGCGGAGGTAGGCCACGGCGCCATCGACCGCCGACCGCGCCACCCCGACGTAGACCGCGGCGTAGGAGGCGACCAGCCACTGGGGCATCGCCTGGGCCAGCAGGAGTCCCAGTCCCTCCATGCCGCCCAGCAGGGCGTCGGAGTCGACAGTCACGTCGAAGGTGACGTCCTGGCTACCGGTCGCGCGCATCCCGAGGGCGTCCCAGGTGGCGTCCACCACGATCCCGGGGGCGTCGGCCGGGACCACGAACTGACTGACGGTCCCCGGGTCGCCCGGCGGGTGCCCCGCGACCAGGTAGGCGTCCGCGTGGCCCGCACCGGAGCAGAACGCCTTGGACCCGCGGATCCGCCAGCCGAGCGCGTCCGGGGTGGCCTCGTAGGTGGTGGTCATCGAGGACAACCGGGAGCCGGCTCCCCGCTCGGACATCGCGACCGCGTAGAACGATCCGGCGGCCGCGGCCGTCAGGAATCTGTCCCGCATGGCGAAGTAGGACTCGGGAGCGCCCAGCTGCCGAGCGACGTCGTCGGGGGTGAGGGACAACGCGCCGGTCACCGAGGCGTGCATGTTGTAGACCAGCGCGGTGGCGCCGGACCCGGCCGCCAGCCGGGTCGCGACCTCGGCGTAGTCGGCGAAACCGGCGCCGGACCCGCCGAGCCGCGTCGGGACCATCAGACCCAGCAGGCCCGACGCGCGCAGGTCGGCGAGGTCCTCGACGCAGAAGGTACCGGCGCGGTCGGCGGCGGCGGCGCGTTCCGCGAGACGCGGGGCGAGCCGTTCCGCGACGGCCGGGGCGTCTTCGCGGTGCAGGGCGACGGGGCGCTCCCGGCCGGTGCTGCCCGTCCCGATCGGGGGTCTGCCCGTCCCGATCGGGGGTCCGTCCGGTCCGTACGGTCCGACGGTCTGGGCGCTCGGGGAGGTCCGGGGCGCTGACGTCGGGAGAATCGTCACGGTCATGGTGCGGACTCCTAGGGGACGGGGCCGACGGGACTCCGCACCCGCCGCGTCCGGCGGGGCAGCGTGGTCCGACGCTAGTCCCGCCACCTCACGGCCGGACGGCACCCACGTCCCTGTCCGCCGGGACCGACGCGCCCGCCGTGCCCGCCTTGCGGCCGACGGCGGCGAACAGGACGGCGGTGCTTCGGGTCCGACGGATCGGCACCGTGTCGCGCCGCCGCAGGGTCCAGGCGACCCATCCGGGCAGGGAGGGCCGCAGGCCGTACAGGTGCAGGGGGACACCCGCGAGGGCGGCGGCCCGGACGACGGCGCCCCGGTCGACGAACAGGTGCGGGTCGTGGATGCCGGGCGGCGGGCCCCCGGGCAGTCGCTCGGCGAGGGTGACCGCCACCAGCCGGGCCAGGCGGGTCGCCGCGATCGAGTCGAGCACCAGCGTCCCGCCCGGCCGGAGAACCCGCGCCGCCTCGGTGACCACCACGGCCGGGTCGGGCACGTGCTCCAGGATCTCCCCGGCCAGGACCACGTCCGCCACCGCGTCCGCGACCGGCAGGCGGGTGACGTCCCCCCGGACCACGCTGACCCCGCGCCCGGCCGCGATCCGCAGCGCCGACTCGGTCACGTCGACCCCGACGTGGCGGTAGCCCAGGAGCGCGGCGGCGGGGGCGAGCAGGCCGCCACCGCAGGCGAGGTCGAGCAGGACCGCACCGGGCCGGGTGGCGGGGGGGATCAGCGCGGCCCGGTTCGCCGCCAGCCAGGTGAGCATCGCCAGCGGGCCGTGCGGGTCCTCCCAGGCGGCGGCGAGGTCGTCGTACTGACCCGGGTCGTTGGGCGGTCGCGCGGAGCTGGGCACGACCCGAGGGTGCCGTCCGTCCCGCCGCCGATCGTCCACCGACACGGCCCCGGACATCCTTCCGGGGCCTGGGAGACTCGGCGATCGTGACGGGTGTGGGGGTGCGACGGCGGCTGAGCAGGACCCTCCCCGCGTTGCTGCGCGCCTGCCACCCGGAGCCGACCGCCGGGGTGACGACCGTGGTCGGTCTGCTGGCACTGACGGCGGGGGCCGGGTGGCGGACCGTCCCGGTGGTGCTGGCGGTCGGGACCAACCAGCTCTCGATCGGGTGGGACAACGACTCCCTCGATGCCGAGCGGGATCGCCGAGCCGGGCGCACCGACAAGCCGGCGGCCGCCGGGGCCGTGGGAACACGCCTGGTCCGGCGGGCCGCGGGTCTCGCCGCCGCGGCGTGTGCGCCGCTCTCGCTGTCCCTGGGGTGGCGGCCCGCACTGGCGAACCTGACCTGTGTCGGGGCCGGATGGGCCTACAACCACGGCCTCAAGGCGACGTGGGCGTCACCTGCGCCCTACCTGGTGGGGTTCGGCGCCCTGGCGTCGGTGGTGCCGCTGGTGGTCGGTGCCCGGGTGCCCGGGTGGCTGGTCGCCGCGGGAGCACTGCTCGGCGCGGCGGCGCACTTCGCCAACGTGGTGCCGGACATCGAGGTCGACCTGGCCGACGGCATCCGCGGGCTGCCCCAGCGACTCGGCGCCGGCCGCAGTCGCGCGGCCTTCGCGGGGTTGCTCGTGTCGGCGAGTGCGGTGCTCGCGTTCGGTCCCGGCGGAGGGGTGCTGGGTGTGGCGGTCGTCGTGGTCGCCGCTGGGGTGGTCCTCGCCGGGGTGCTGGCCGCGCGGCGGCCGGGTTCCCGCGCCCTGTTCAGGTCCGCGATCGTCGTCGCCGTCCTGGACGTCGTCCTGCTGGTCCTGTCCGGCGGGTCCGTCGGGTGAGCGTCGCTCCGGTGGGCCCGGGCGCCGACGCCCGCGAGGTCGCCCGCAGGCTGGCGCGGTCCGCCCTGGACCGGGCCGGGCGGCCGGGGGACGTCGACCCGCCACCGGCCGCCCTGCGGGACTCGCTCGTCCGTGCGCTGGCCGCCGAGGGGGTGGGTGACCGCCGGTCCCGGGTGCGCGTGGCGTCCGACGTCACCCTGCTGGCGCGGCTGCTGGGCGACGGCGGGGCGGGGCCGGTGGACGGGCTGGCCCGCCACATCGCGTTCGTCCTGGCCCGGCCGTCCGGCGTGGCCCTGTGGGAGGACCTGCGCCGGCTCACCACCCTGCTGGACGACCTGGGCGCCATGATGCGCGCCCAGCGACGACGGGGCCGGGTCCGCCCCGGCGCCGCCGAGCAGGCCCGTGGGACGGAGCTGGTGATGGGGCGGGCCATGGACTCCTTCGCCGCGACCTGGCGGAGCGCCCGCGCGCCGGGCCCGCCGCCCGAAACCGCCGACCCAGGGCGCACAGACGGCCGGACCTGACCGACCCGGCCGGGTCGGGTCGGCCGTGCGTCAACCCTTGGGCGGGCTGTACAGCTGCAGGTCGTTGCCCTCGCTGTCCTTGAACGGGATGAGCCGGCCCCACTCGTAGCTGGCGATGTCCCCGGTGAAGGTGACCCCCTTGCCCTTCAGCTGCTCGACCTCCGACTCCAGGGCGCCGTCGGGCTGGAAGGACACGACCGCCCCACCGTCCGCGCCGGCGCCGGCCGCCTCGCGGGCGTTCAGCCCGACCTTGAGCCCGTTCGCGTCCACCTCGCTCCAGTCCGGGCTGGTCATCACGACCTCCAGCCCGAGCGTGTCGGAGTAGAAGGCCACCGCGCGGTCCATGTCCTGCACCGGCAACCAGACCGCTGCCACACCGTTCACCATCTGTGTTCCCCCTCCAGTCGGGACCACAGCGGCCCCGGACGTCCACCGTGGGCCCGTCACCGGCACACCGCACCTCCGGACCGGCGGGCGCACACGTCCACCGGGACCGGCGGGCGCACACTTCCACCGGGACCGGCGGGCGCCTACCGTCGTCCCACCCGGGCGACAGCGGTGTCGCCCCTCCCGAGGAGTTCTCGTGACGACCTACGCACGTCCGGGCGCCGACGGCGCCGTCATGTCCTTCCGTCCCCGGTACGACAACTGGATCGGTGGCGAGTGGGTGCCGCCGGTCAGGGGCCGGTACTTCGACAACCCCACACCGGTGACCGGCGAGACGTTCTGCGAGATCGCCCGGTCCGGCGCCGAGGACGTCGAGCTGGCGCTGGACGCCGCGCACGCCGCCGCCCCGGCCTGGGGTAGGACGAGCGTCGCCGAACGGGCGGTGGTCCTCAACAAGATCGCCGACCGGATCGAGCAGCACCTCACGGAGCTGGCGGTCGCCGAGACCTGGGACAACGGCAAGCCGGTCCGGGAGACCCTCAACGCCGACCTCCCGTTGGCGGTGGACCACTTCCGCTACTTCGCCGGGGCGATCCGCGCGCAGGAGGGGACACTCTCCGAGATCGACAACGACACCGTCGCGTACCACTTCCACGAGCCGCTGGGCGTCGTCGGCCAGATCATCCCGTGGAACTTCCCCATCCTGATGGCGACCTGGAAACTCGCGCCCGCCCTCGCCGCCGGCAACGCCGTCGTGCTCAAGCCCGCCGAGCAGACCCCCGCCTCGATCATGTTCCTGATGGACCTCATCGCCGACCTGCTCCCCGCCGGCGTCCTCAACGTGGTCAACGGGTTCGGCGTCGAGGCCGGCAAGCCGCTGGCCAGCAGCAACCGCATCAAGAAGATCGCCTTCACCGGCGAGACCACCACCGGCCGGCTGATCATGCAGTACGCGAGTCAGAACCTCATCCCGGTGTCGCTGGAACTGGGCGGGAAGAGCCCCAACGTGTTCTTCGGTGACGTGATGGACGCGAGCGACGACTTCCTGGACAAGGCCCTCGAGGGTTTCACGATGTTCGCGCTCAACCAGGGCGAGGTGTGCACCTGCCCGAGCCGCGCGCTGCTGGACACCCGGATCCACGACGAGTTCCTCGAGCTCGGGACCATCCGGGCCAAGGCCATCCGGCAGGGAGACCCGCTGGACGACACGACGATGATCGGCGCCCAGGCCAGCAACGACCAGCTCGAGAAGATCCTGTCCTACTTCGAGATCGGGCTCTCCGAGGGCGCCCGGGTGGTCACCGGCGGCGAGCGCGCGAGTCTCGGCGGCGACCTCAACGGCGGGTACTACGTCCAGCCGACGATCTTCTCGGGGACCAACGACATGCGGATCTTCCAGGAGGAGATCTTCGGCCCGGTGCTGTCGGTCACCTCCTTCGACGGCTACGCCGACGCGATCCGGATCGCCAACGACACCCTGTACGGGCTGGGGGCCGGCGTCTGGTCGCGCAACGGGACCACCGCCTACCGCGCCGGTCGGGACATCCAGGCCGGGCGCGTGTGGACGAACACCTACCACCAGTACCCCGCGCACGCCGCCTTCGGCGGCTACAAGCAGTCGGGTATCGGACGGGAGAACCACCTGATGATGCTCGACCACTACCAGCAGACCAAGAACCTGCTCGTCAGCTATGCGCCGAAGGCGATGGGCTTCTTCTGATGGAGCCGGGCCTGCGCCGCCCCGTGGACGGAGCGGCGCTCTCTGCGGAGAGCGCCGCTCCGGCACGGGCCCTGATCACCCAACCCGCAGCGGACCTGCTGCGGCGCCTGCGCGCCGAACACGGGCCGCTGATGCTGCACCAGTCCGGCGGGTGCTGCGACGGCAGCTCCCCGATGCTCTACCCGGCCGGGGACTTCATCGTCGGGGACCGCGACGTCCTGCTCGGGGTCCTGCTGGCACCCGAGGACGGCGCCGCCGAGGGTGTCCCACTGTGGATCGCCGGGCCGCAGTTCGAGCTGTGGCGCCACACCCAGCTGGTACTCGACGTGGTGAAGGGACGCGGCGGCGGGTTCAGCCTCGAGGCACCCGAGGGCGTCCGTCTGCTGACGCGCGGGCGGGTGTTCGACCCGGTCGAGTTCGCCGCCCTGGCGGGCACGACGGTCACCGGGGCCGACGTGGAGGCTGCCGGACTTCCCGACCAGCCGGGTCCCACCGTGGTGGACGCGGCGCATGATCCGCGCGCCGCATCGCTGTGCCCGATCCCGTTCGCGGGGGGCACCCCTGTTCCTGCCTGAGCGATGGGATCGCCCTACGCTCTCAGCGAGCGCAGGGCAGGGGCCCGGTGCAGCTGAGGAGAACTGGTGACGTCGCTTCCGGTCGAGCTGGTCCCGGAGTACTTCCGCGGGCTGCCCACCCACGCCCTGGTCATCCACGCGACGGTGGTCGTGCTGCCGCTGACCGCACTGGCGCTCCTGCTGGCCGCCTTCAGCTCGTCGCTGCGCGCCCGGCTCGGGGTGATCCTGCCCCTGCTCGCGATCGTCTCCCTGGTCCTCGTCCCGATCTCCACCAGCAGCGGCGGCCAGTTCAAGAACACCCTGGAGGCGCGGGGGGCGAAGAACGCGATCCTCAACCGGCACGCCGAACTGGCCGACCAGATCCTCCCGTGGACCATCGGCGTCACGGTCCTGGCGATCGCCATCTACGCGCTCCAGGTGATCGGACGCCGCGTCGCGGCGCCCCGGTCGGTCGGCGCCGCGACCACGGCGCCGGCCCGGCCCCCCACCGACGCCGGGGCGCTCGCGGCCCGCTCGCCGTTGTCGGTCGTGCTCGCGGTGCTGTCGGTGGTCGCGGCCGTCGGCCTGCTCGTGACGGTCGTCGCCGTCGGTCACCTCGGCGCGGAGTCGGTGTGGCAGCAGGGCTCCTGAGTCGGTGTGGCAGCAGGGCTCCCGACCTGACGGGCCGGCTCGGGCCCGCTGAGACCATCGGGCATGCCGCGCTTCAGCCCTGGCGACGTGTTCTCCGACGAGCGGTTCGCCGGGACGCCGCCTTCGAGGTCCGCGCGTTCATCCCGTCCGGCGGCACCGGCGAGGAGCCCGTCACCGGGAGTCTGAACGCGTCGCTGGCGCAGTGGCTGATCGGCCCCGGGCACGCCTCGGAGTCCTACGTGGCCACCCGGGGCACCCGGTTGAGACGGCGGGGCCGGGTGATCACCGCTCTCCGGCGGCCCGATCTGGCGGAGGCGGCCCGGGTGATGCCCTCCCAGAGGGCCGGGGACAGCTCGGACCGGAGCGGAGCCGGAACCCCGTGCGACGAGGCACGGAGGTCCGGCTCCGGTGACGACTAGGACGGTGCCCCATCCAGGGCCGCTGCTGCCCGCTCGCGGTCCGCAACCCGCTTGCTCAGCGCCAACAGACCGCCCGCTCCGAGCAGCGCGGCCCCACCGACGGCGGTCAGGCCGACGTCGGAGGATCCGGGCACCGACCCGAGCCCGGTGTCGACGCCGCCGGTCGGCACGGTGGACACCCGTCCACCCGCCGAGGAGTTGCCGGGCAGGGACAGGTAGCCACTGTTCGGGTTCGCGAGGTACGGGAACGTTGCCGGGTAGGCGCCGTTGGTGGCGGTCGAACCGTCGTTCAGCAGGGCCGCGGCCTTGTCCGGGGTGTAGCTGGGGTCGACCAGGGGGATGAGGGCTCCGGCGACCGCCTTCAGCTCGATGGCGACGACATCGTCGGCGACCCGGCGTCCGTTGGGGAACCCGGCAGGGTCCCCGCCGGCGAGGCCGAGATTGTTCGGCTTTTTCGACGGGGGGATCGCGGTGTTGAGCCGGATGAGGTCAGCCTGCCGGGCGCCGGTGAAGTTGGTGAACCCGGGGATCACCCCTGCCGGGATCCCCGTCAGGATGATCGCGGCCAGGTCGGCCCGGGGCTTGGTGTAGGCGGCCAGGTGCGGGAAGACCCCCGGGTAGAGGCCGGGGAGCAGTCCGTCCAGCTCGGGGTGCAGGACGCGGTCGGCGAACTGGGCGTCCCCGCGGGGTGCCTGACCGTTCCAGTAGTCCTTGCGGGCCATCGGTACCAGCAGCTCGTTGAACAACGGGAACCCCAGCCGGGACACCTGCTCCCAGGGGCCGGTCGACCGGGTCGTCCCGGTGCTCGCGTCGTACATCCGGCTCCTCTGCCGCTCGGCGGTCGCCCACACGCCGATGACCGAGCGCGGATCGTCGACCTTCGTGGGCGAGTACCCGGCGCGGGTCAGGTCCGTCGTCCTGACCTGGAGGGCGATGGTCGACACGTTCAGTCCCTGCAGGCTGTTGACCCCCGGCATGATCCGCTCCTTGATCAGGTGCAGGTCGTTGAACGGGCGCAGCCCGGCCAGGTCGAAGACGCTGCCCAGGTCGACGTGGAACGGGTCGGCCCGGGGTCCGGCGAACACCCTGCCGCCACCGGGCAGGGAGTGGATCGCCTGCGCCGCCAGGGCGGGGTAGTCAGGCGTGCTCCGGATCCCCACGTTGACCGGCGGGGCCAGCAGTCCGGTGGCGATCTGGGTGCGGCCACCGTTGCGCAGCACCTTGGTGACCGTGTACGTCTGCGGGCGGTTCCAGGTCTTGTCGGTGATCTTCGTGATGGGACCGGTGTTGTACAGGAACGAGGTCCTGTCGCGGATCGTCGTGGTGAACCTGAACTCGAAGGCGATGTCCGCTTCGATGTCCGGGGTGTTGCTGACCTTGATCGTGTACTTCACGTCATCGGCGAACTCGTAGAAGTTCGGCCCGCCGTCCGGCTTCTGGAACGGGTTGAAGTTGGCGATCAGGGTCGTCGTGTCCGGCCGGTCCGGGCTGACGAACGCGTACACGTCGGTGTTGTCGGCTGCGGGGTCCTTGGAGATCTCCGGTGCTTCACGGTGTGAGGACATGCGGACGCCTTTCGTGCGGAGGGTGAACGGAACCGGTCAGGTGTACGGCGCCGGTCAGGACCGGGCGACGGCGCGAGCGAGAGCGGCGACGAGAGCCGGGTCTCGGAGCACGACGGCCCGTTCACCGACCATCACCGAGATCTCGCCGGTGGTGACGTCCTGGATGTGGGCGACGATCGGGCCGGCGACAGCCGGCACGCCGGCCGCGGTGCGGCCAGGGAGCGCCCGGGTCGTTGCGGCGGCCGGTTCAGCTGCCTGCGCGACTCCCGGGGCGAACAGACCCGCACCGGCCGCAGCCGCGCCGATGCCTCCAGCGGCCAGGAATCCCCGTCGAGACGTAGTGGTCATGTGATGTCTCCTCGTGCCGCCCGGTGGCGGCCTCGGCGAACGCGCGGGACATGCGGTCCGGGCGCCCGCGAAGGCACCCGGTGATCAGGACTGCCGGTGGTTCCCTCCGCGGGGCGCGCACGGTCAGCGCAACTGAACGTAGTGATCAACTGACCCAACGTCAACCCCTGCGCCCCATCCTTCCCATCCGCCCCACGGCTGACGCGGGCGGACCCGGGCCCGGCGGGGAGACGGCCATGTGAGATGGACCCGGGCGCGGCGGGGAGACGGCCATGTGAGATGGACCCGTGAGCAGCGACACCGGTACCGATCGTTCCGTGCCGACCACCGGTACCGATCGTTCCGTGCCGACCACCCGGCGCGACGAGGTTCGGCGACGGGTCCTGTCCGCCGGGTTCGAGCGGGTCGACGAACTCGCACGGCTGCTGGACGTCAGTGTGATGACGATCCACCGCGATCTCGACGCGCTCCAGGCGGACGGATGGCTGACGAAGATCCGCGGCGGCGCGACCGCGAATCCCTCGGCTCTACGGGACGCGGGGATCGAGGACCGCCTGGAGGCGTTGCCGTCGGAGAAGACGGCGATGGCCGCGGTCGCGGCACGGTTGCTGTCCCACGGACAGACGATCTTCCTCGACGACAGCACGACGGTCCTCAGTCTCGTGCCGCACCTGGTCGACCACGTCCCGATCACCGTTGCCACGAACTTCCTGCCGGTGGTCGCCGCGCTGCACGGGGCACCCGACGTCGAGCTGCACCTGCTGGGCGGCCAGTACAACGCCCGCCAGGACGCCTGCCTCGGGCTGGGGACGATCGAGGCGATCGACCGGATGCAGGCGGACATCTTCTTCATGTCGACCACGGCCCTGACCCGCGGTCGGTGTCTGCACCGGTCGGAGGCGACGGTCGCGGTCCGGCGCGCGTTCATGACCGCCTCGACCCGCCGGGTCCTCCTGGTCGACCACGCGAAGTTCGGCCGGCCGTCACCGCACGTGCTGTGCGGGGTCGAGGAGTTCGACCTCGTCATCACCGACGACGGCATCGACCCCGAGGCCCTGGCCGACCTGCGCGACCGTGCGACGAAGGTCGAGGTCGCGCGGGTCCAGCGGTGAACGGTCGAACCACCGTCACAACATCGTGACCTGCAGGAGCAGGGACATCACAGACTCGGTGAACGCGGCCGGAGCGACTGGCCCGCACGAGCGCACATCCGTCGGAGCAGGCTTGCCAACTTCACACGGCACGTGTTAACTCTCACACCAGGCGGTCTCTCCCGCTCCCCCTTCGACGTGGAAGGTCGTGAACGGCTGTGTCCGGTGCCGAGCCGCACGTGACGGCGACCTGCGGGATCGACGTCGGCACCCAGGGTGTCCGCGCGGTCGTCGTGTCGGGCGCCGGGGAGCTGCTCGGGTCCGGTGCGGCCGCGATCGCCGGGGACCACCGCTCCGGGCCCGAGCACACCCAGCCGGCCGACGCCTGGTGGGACGCCCTGACGGGTGCGGTCCGCGCGGCCGTCGGGGCTGCCGGCTCGAACGTCGAGATCACCGCTCTTGCCCTGGACGCCACGTCCGGCACCGTGGTGGTGGAGTCGCGCGACGGGTCACCCCGCGGTGCGGGCCTGATGTACGACGACAGCCGTGCCGCCGAGCAGGCCGGGCGGGCGCAGGCGGCCGGCGCCGAGCTCTGGGCGGCGCTCGGCTACCGGATCCAGCCGTCCTGGGCACTGCCGAAGGTCCTGTGGCTGACCGACAACGACCTGCTCGGACCGGGCGACCGGGTCGTCCACCAGGCCGACCACCTGCTCAGGCGTCTGACCGGGCACGTCGTGGCCACCGACACCTCCCACGCCCTCAAGACCGGGGTGGACCTGCGCTCCGCCGCGTGGCCGGCGGGTGTGTTCGCCGACCTCGCCATCCCGATGTCACTGCTGCCCGAGGTCGTGTTGCCGGGGACGATCCTCGGCGCGGTGTCCGCCGAAGCGGCCCGGGTCACCGGGCTGGCGGCCGGAACCGTCGTGCGGGCCGGCATGACCGACGGGTGTGCGGCCCAGATCGCCGCTCGCGCGCTCCGGCCCGGGAGCTGGAGCAGCGCTCTCGGCACCACACTCGTCATCAAGGGGTCCACCGGAGACCTCGTCCACGACTCGTCCGGCGCGGTCTACTGTCACCGCAACCCCGACGGTGGCTGGCTGCCCGGCGGTGCGTCCTCGGTCGGTGCCGGCGCTGTCCGGGAGGCCTTCCCCGGTCTCGACGCGGGGGGCCTGGACCGGCTCACGACACAGGCCGCGGCCCTGGTCCCCGGCGAGGACGTCGTGTACCCGTTGACGGGGACCGGGGAACGCTTCCCCTTCGTCGCACCGTCGGCGCACGGTTTCGGGCTCGATACGATCGGCGGGGCGACGGCCGTCGGCGGAGCGGGCGGTGGTCAGGTGGCCGTCGGTGACGCGGCCCGGTTCGGCGCGATCTGCCAGGGGATCGCCTACGTGGAACGGCTCGCCTACGACGTGCTCGGGGTCCTGGGCGCCGACGTGTCCGGCCCGGTGTCCCTCACCGGCGGTGCCGCTCGCAACGCCTGGTGGAACCAGCTGCGCGCGGACGTCCTGGAGCGGACGACGCTGCTCCCCTCCTCAGGGCAGGCGGCGGTCGGGATGGCCGTGCTGGCGGCCGCGCCGACCGGCCACCTGGCCGACACGGCCGAGGCGATGGTCACGGCAACGAGCACCTTCGTCCCGGACCGGAGCCGATCCGAGGCGCTGCTGCCGGGGTACCGCCACCTCGTCGGTGCCCTGGTGGACCGGGACTGGCTCGACCCCGGCCTCGCGACGGCGGTGCTGGAGCGGACCGCGTCCTCCCGGCGGACCGTTCCCTCACACGACGGGGCCGGGCCGTCATGACCGCGTCCGTGGACCCGGTCCTGCGGCGGACCGACGGCCTCGCGACGTCCGCGACCCTGTTCCTGACCCGGCACGCGCAGACCGTCTGGCACGCGGAGAACCGGTACGCGGGTGCGGGTAGCGACATCGACCTCACCGCCGCCGGCGTCGCGCAGGCCGAGCAGCTCGCGACCTGGGCGCGTCGGGTCGCCCCTGACGCGGTCGTCTGTTCACCTGTGCGACGCGCGCTGGAGACGGCCCGGCCGGCGTCGCTGGCAGCCGGGCGGACGCTCGCGGTCGTGCACGACCTGCGCGAGGTCGACTTCGGTGTAGCGGAGGGCCACACGCTGGACGAGCTGCGAGCCCGCGACCCCGAGATGGTCCGCCGGTTCCGCGACGACCCGGTGCAGCACCCGTTCCCCGGCGCGGAGTCCCCGGCCGCGGCGGCGGCCCGGTCCGCCGGCGCTCTGCGCGAGCTCGCGGCGGTCCACGTCGGTCGCAGCGTCCTCGTCGTCGCCCACAACACCCTGCTGCGGCTGGCGATGTGCGTGTTGCTCGACCTCCCGGTCGGGCGGTACCGCCAGCTGTTCCCGCGACTGGACAACGCGGCCGTCAGTGAGCTGCGTGTCCCGGCCGATCCGGCTCGACCGGCATCGCTGCTCTCACTCAACGACCGCCTCGACGCGCCCTGACGCGTGAGGCCCACCGGTGCCGCCGCGGGCGGTACCGCTCCGCACCACCACCACCGCCCCGCAGACCACCCACCCCGCAGATCAGCACCCACCCCGCAGATCAGCACCCACCCCGCACCAGCACCCACCCCGAGGAGTCAAGGATGACCACCAGCCACACCCGTTACCGCGCCACGCTCGGCGCGTCGGCACTCGCCTGTTCGGTGGCACTGCTGGCCGGCGCGTGCTCGACCAACTCTCCGACGCAGGCGGCGCCGACGGCATCCGGGCCGGCGTCCGGGGCAGCATCCGGTACCGCCGCCGCGGGCGGCGGTGGTACCGCCGGCGCCACCACGATCGCGTTCCTCATGCCGGACGAGGCATCCACGCGGTACGAGCAGCACGACCGGCCGGGCTTCGAGGCCAAGCTCAAGGAGCTCAGCCCCGGCTCGAAGGTCCTGTACAACAACGCCAACGCCGACGCGTCCAAGCAGCAGCAGCAGTTCAACTCGGCGCTCACGCAGGGCGCGAAGGTCATCGTGCTGGACCCGGTGGACTCGGCGGCGGCGGCCTCCCTGGTCCAGTCGGCCCACTCACGCGGCGTCAAGGTCATCGCCTACGACCGCCCGATCCCGTCCACCCCCGCCGACTTCTACGTCTCCTACGACAACGAGCGGATCGGTGCTCTCATCAGCAGGTCGCTCGTCGAGGACCTGAAGGCCAAGGGTGTCTCGCCGTCCTCGGGAGGCATCCTCGAGGTCAACGGCTCCCCGACGGATGCGGCGGCCGGCCTGATCAAGAAGGGCATCCACGAGGGACTGGCCGCCGGTGGGTACAAGACGCTCGCGGAGTACGACACCCCGGACTGGACGCCGTCGAAGGCCCAGGACTGGGTGAGCGGCCAGGTCTCCCGCTTCGGCAAGCAGATCGCCGGTGTCGTCGCGGCCAACGACGGGACCGGGGGCGGCGCGATCGCGGCGTTCAAGGCGGCCGGCGTCACGCCCGTCCCGCCGACCACCGGCAACGACGCCACGACCGCGGGTCTGCAGCTCGTCATCTCGGGCGACCAGTTCAACACGATCTCCAAGCCGAGTGAGATCGTGGCGGCCGCAGCGGCCCAGGCGGCCGTCGACCTCGCCGCCGGCCGGACGCCCAAACCCACCTCCACGCTGTTCAACACCCCGAGTCAGCTGTTCACGCCGGCGGTGGTCACGCAGAAGAACCTCAAGGCCGAGATCGTCGACAAGAAGATCAACACAGTGGCCGACCTGTGCAGCGGCGCCTACGCGGCGGGCTGCACCAAGCTCAGCATCAGCTGAGCTCCGGAGCTCCCGCCGGGCCTGTCCGTCCGACCCGGCGGGGGTGCCCGGCCCGCCCGCCGGCCGCGGCTCCCCGACTCCCCGATACCGATTCCCCGATCCCGACTCCCGACTCCCGACTCCCGACTCCCGAAGGACCGTCCATGTCACCTGCGACGTCCGTCGCCCCGCGACCACCCGCCACGGCGGTACCGGGGAGCGTTCTGAGCCTGCGAGGCATCACCAAGACGTTCGGCTCCGTCAACGCGCTGACCTCCATCGACCTGGAGGTGGCGGCCGGTGAGGTCGTCGCCGTCGTCGGTGACAACGGTGCCGGCAAGTCCACGCTGGTGAAGGTGCTGGCAGGGGTGCACCGTGCCGACTCCGGGGAGATCCTCGTCCGTGGCCGTCCCGTCCAGGTCTCGGACCCGAGTGCAGCGATCTCCCTGGGCATCGCGACCGTGTTCCAGGACCTCGCGCTGTGCGAGAACCTCAACGTGGTCGAGAACCTGTTCCTGGGCCGGGAGCTGGGGCCGGCCCGGTTGGACGAGGTCGCGATGGAGGTCCGGGCGTGGGAGCTGCTGCGCCAGCTCTCGGCACGGATCCCGACGGTGCGGATCCCCGTCGCGTCACTCTCCGGCGGGCAGCGACAGACGGTCGCCATCGCCCGGTCACTGCTCGGCGAGCCAGAGCTGATCATCCTCGACGAGCCCACGGCTGCCCTCGGCGTGGCCCAGACCGCGGAGGTGCTCGACCTGATCGAGCGCCTCCGGGAGCGGGGCCTGGCCGTGATCATGGTCAGCCACAACATGGAGGACGTGCGCGCCGTGGCCGACCGCGTCGTCGTGCTGCGACTGGGCCGCAACAACGGCGTCTTCGACGTCGACACCGTGTCCTCGCACGAGATCGTCGTGGCGATCACCGGGGCCACGGACAACGCGGTCACCCGCCGGTCCGCCCGCCGCTCCGGGCAGTCCGATCCCGTTCCCGGGCGGGCGGGCGCCGGATCCGGTGCCCATCGGCCCGACCACCCCCAGGAAGGCGTGACCGGATGACCGACGTCGAACAGGAGACGGCCCGTCCCCTCGCCCTGGACCGACAGGACGAACGGCTGCAGCAGGACGTCGGCCTGCGCGGGACGGTCGCGTCCTCGGTCCGGCGCATCCGGTCCGGGGACCTCGGAGCGCTCCCGGTGGTCGTCGGGCTCGTCGTCATCGCGGTGGTCTTCCAGGCGCTGAACCCCGTGTTCCTCTCCGCCGACAACCTCGTCAACCTGACGCTGGAGTCGTGCTCGGTCGGCGTCATCGCCCTGGGCATCGTGTGTGTGCTGCTGGTCGGGGAGATCGACCTGTCGGTGGGATCGGTCAGCGGCCTGTCGGGGGCGATCCTCGCGGTTCTCGTCGTCAACCGGGGTTGGCCGGTCTGGGCGGGGATCGCGCTCGCGCTGGTCACCGGGCTGACGATCGGGTTCGTCTACGCGCAGCTGTTCAACCGGTTCGGTATGCCGAGTTTCGTCGCGACCCTGGCCGGGCTGCTCGGGTTCCTCGGCCTGCAGTTGAAGGTCCTGGGTGACCAGGGCTCGATCAACATCCCGTTCGGCTCCGGTCTGGTCCGGTTCGCCCAGTTGTCCTTCCTGCCCAGGCCGGTGGCCTACGTGGTCATGGCACTGGTGGCCGCGGCCTTCTTCGCGACCGGGTGGGAGATCGCCCGGTCCCGTCGCCGAGCCGGCCTGTCCGCGAGATCGGTGCGCACGTTGGTGCTGCGTTCCGTGGCCGTGCTGGTGGTGCTGGAGTTCGCCGCCTGGTACCTGAACAAGGCCCGCGGCGTCGGGTGGATGTTCGTCCTGTTCGCCTTCCTCGTCGTCGCGATGAACTACGCGCTGACCCGGACGAAGTGGGGCCGCTCGGTGTTCGCGGTCGGGGGCAACGCGGAGGCGGCACGGCGCACCGGTATCCCGGTGGCGCGGGTCTACATGTCGGTGTTCATGCTGTGCTCGTTGTTCGCCGCGGTCGGTGGGGTCCTCGGTGCGGCCCGGCTCGGGTCCGCCAACCAGGCCAGCGGCACCGCCGACGTCAACCTGAACGCCATCGCGGCAGCGGTCATCGGCGGCACCAGCCTGTTCGGCGGACGCGGGAGCGCCTATTCGGCACTGCTCGGCATCTTCGTCATCTCGGCGATCTCCAGCGGTCTCACGCTGCTCAACCTGTCCTCCTCGATCCGGTTCATGATCACCGGAGCGGTGCTCGCGCTCGCGGTCGCGGTCGACTCCCTGGCCCGCAAGTCCCGCGCCTCGCACGGGCGGGCATGATGAGCGCCGTGGACGGGCCCACACCGCAGGTGCGACTCCCACCGCAGGTGTCGTTCCCGTTGAAGGTCCTGTGCGCCGGTGACCTGTTCATCACGGCAGCGGCCTTCGCCGCCGCGGCCACGTCAGCGTTCGGCGGGGACACGGCCGTCACGCTGCACCAGACCCGCTGGCCGGACGAGCCGTTCGGTGCGGTCGCGGGGGTCCGTGAGGCCGCCGGAGACCCCGGTGAGATCGCGTCCGCGGCCGCGGACGTGTCGGTGCTGCTCACCCACCTCGCGCCGGTCACGCGGGCGGTGTTCGAGTCGGCCCCGGGGCTGCGCGTCGTGGGCAGTGTCCGTGGCGGGCCGGTCAACATCGACCTGGCCGCGGCGACCGACCACGGGGTCCCCGTCGTCTACCTCCCGGGTCGCAACCTGGGCGCGGTGGCGGAGTTCACCGTCGGCGTGATGGTCGCACTCACCCGCAACATCGGCGCGGCGTCCCGCGACCTCGCTGCCGGGCGGTGGGACGCCCGGTGGTTCCGCAATGAGCTGACCGGCCCGGAGCTCCGGGTGGCGACCGTGGGCCTGGTCGGTCTCGGCGCCGTCGGCCTGCGGGTCGCGGAGCTGCTGCGGGCGTTCGGGAGCACTGTTCTCGCCCACGACCCGTTCGCGGACCCGGCCGCGGCGGAGCAGCGCGGTGTCCGTCTCGTCGGGCTGGAGGAGCTGCTGGCCACCAGCGACCTGGTGAGCGTCCACGCCCGTGTCACCGACCAGACCCGCGGCATGTTCGATGCCGCTACCTTCGGGCAGATGAAGCCGGGCGCGAGTTTCGTCAACACCGCACGGGGCGAGCTGGTGCAGCGGGCCGCTCTCCTGGCCGCCCTGGAGTCCGGGCGCCTGCGCGGTGCGGCCCTCGACGTCTTCGACCCCGAGCCGCCGTCGCCGGACGACCCGCTGCTGGCGCGTCCCGACGTCATCACCACCCCCCACCTGGCGGGTGCATCCCGACAGGTCGCCGCCGAGTCGGTCACCAAGGTCGCCGCCGAGGTGGCACGGTTCCTGGCCACCGGTGAGCTGGTCCACTGCGCCAATCCGGCGTGGGTGGCAGCCGCGCCGGCATCGGCGTGAGCGGCCTCCCCGAGAACGGGGCCGGCGAGCGGTCGTTCCTCGGCATCGACATCGGGACCTCCCTGACCAAGGCCGCCCTGTTCGACGGCCATGGCGACCTCGTGGGGGAGGCCGAGGAGCCGACCAGGCTGTCCCACTCGGGGGGTGGACGTGTCGAGCAGGACCTGGAGGACGTCGTGCGAAGTGTCGGGGCCGTCGTCCGCGAGGCGCTGGCCCACCTCGGCGCCGGAGAGGCGCCTCCGGAGCTCGTCGCGATCACCGGGCAGGGCGACGGGTGCTGGCTGGTCGACGGCGACGGGCGCGCGGTCCGGCCCGCCGTCAGCTGGATGGACGGCCGGGCCGGCGCCCTGACGACGAGGTGGGCCCGGGACGGTGTCGTCGAGGCAGTCTACCGCGTCAACGGCAACGCCTTGTTCCCCGGCTCGATGGCCGGCGTGCTGGCGGCCCTGGACAGCCAGGACCCCCGCTCACTGGACGACGCCGTCACGGCACACCACTGCGTCGGCGCGGTGTTCCAGCGCCTGACCGGGATGCGAGCCACCGATCCCTCCGACACCCCGACCGCGTTCGGTGGACCCGGCGGTGACGCGGACCTCGACGGTGACTACGCGGACGAGACGCTGCGCCTGACCGGGCTGACGGGCCGGCGGGACCTGCTCCCCGAGGTCGTCCGCCCCGTCCCCGTCGCCGGCCTGTCCGCGGACGGAGCATCGCTCACCGGTCTGGCGGAGGGCATCCCGGTCAGTGCCGGTCCCTACGACCTCCCGGCATGCGCGATCGGAGCGGGGATCAGCGAGCTGGGCGACGGGGTCCTCACCGTCGGGACCACCCTGGCCTGCCAGGTGCTCGTGGACCGGATCGACACGACGGGGGAGCCGGCCGGCAACCACCTCGCGACCCCGCTGGCCGGCCGCTGGCTGCGGGCGTTGCCGGCGATGGCCGGGACCGCTTCCCTGGACTGGGTCCTGGACCTGGTCGGCCTCTCCCACGCTGCCGTCGGTGCCGCGCTGCGGGCGACCGCTCCCGGAGCCGGCGGGGTGGAGGTGCTCCCCTACTTCGCGCCCTCGGGTGAGCGTGCGCCGTTCGTCGACGCCCGGGCCCGCGGCCAGTTCACCGGGCTGTCGCTGACCACCGGCCGGGACGACCTGGTGCGCGCGGTGTGCGAGGGGATCGCCTTCGCCGCGCGGGACTGCTTCGAGCGCGGGGGACTGAGCGGCCAGCTCTGGGTGTGCGGTGGCGGGACCCGGTCCCCGGAGTGGATGCAGGTGTTCGCCGATGTGCTCGGGCGCCCGCTGCGGCTGGCGCGCGCGGCCGGGATCGGTGCTCGCGGAGCAGTGCTCACGCACCTTCGCACAGCGGGCGAGCAGCCGTCGGCGGCCGACTGGACGGACACCGACCGGGTCGTCGAGCCGCAGTCCGCACTGCGGGGGACCTACGACGAACTGTTCGGGCGGTACCGCTCCCAGCGGAGCGCCGCCCGGCCGCTCTGGCGCGCCGTGCCCTGACGACGTAGCGGGCCCTGACCTACTCGGTGGCATGGTGCCCGAGCTCAGGGGACGCCGGGCCGGACAGGTCCCCCGGGCCGGACGCCCGCCAGTCGCCGGACGATCGCCAGCCCCGCCGGGGTTCCCGGCCAGTGCCGGTCCAGGGCGTCGGGACCGGCACGACGGACGACCGACCGCAGGACGAGCGCCGCGACCACCGCGTCGTCGGCGTACCCGATCACCGGCACGAAGTCCGGGACGAGGTCGACGGGACTGGCCAGGTAGCCGAGCAGCAGGACCAGGCGGACCCGGACGGCCCGGGGGAGGACCGGGTCCGCGGCGAGCCGGCGTACCAGGCGGAGCAGGTCCGGCAGCAGCCGCAGCGCGTCCCGGGTGGTGACCGTGTCCGGGTGGCGACGGGCCCAGCCCCAGAGCAGTCCCAGCAGCACCGCGTACAGCACCACCAGGCCGGCCAACCCCCCGGTCACCCCACGCCACCACGTCACGTCTCGGTGACCCGGCCCGCGCGGACGTCCAGGTGGCGCGTGGTCGACACGGCCGACAGCATCCGGCGATCGTGGGTCACGAGCAGCAGCGTTCCCGGGTAGGAGTCCAGTGCCTGCTCGAGTTGCTCGATGGCGGGCAGGTCCAGGTGGTTCGTCGGTTCGTCCAGCACCAGCAGGTTCACCCCCCGGGCCCGCAGGAGAGCGAGCGCCGCTCTCGTCCGCTCGCCCGGCGACAGCGACGCGGCCGGGCGCAGCACGTGGTCCGCGCGCAGACCGAACTTCGCCAGCAGCGTCCGGACCTCCGTGTCCGGCCAGTCCGGCACCTCGGCGGCGAACGCCACGGACAGCGGTCCGTCGCCGAGGAAACGCCCACGGGCCTGGTCCACCTCGCCCACCACCACGCCGGGACCCAGGGAGCGGCGGCCGCGCTCCAGCGGCACCCGGCCCAGCAGTGCTGCGAGCAGCGTGGTCTTGCCCGACCCGTTCGCGCCGGTCACCGCGACCCGGTCGCCCCGCTGGAGCTCCAGCGTCACCGGGCCGAGCGTGAAGCCCGCGCCGGGTTGGCCCCGGTGCACGACCGCGTCGTCGAGGGTGGCCACCACGGTCCCGGCCCGGGGCGCCGCCGCGATGGTCATCTGCAGCGCCCACTCCTTGCGTGGCTCGTCCACCTCCTCGAGCCGTTCGATCAGCCGGTCGGTCTGGCGGGCCTTCGCCGCCTGGTTCTCCGAGGTCTGCCGCCGAAACGCCTTGACGTGCTTGTCCGGGTCGGTGGCCTTGCGGACGGCGTTGCGCACGCCCTTGTCCATCCACGCCCGCTGGGTGCGCGCCCGTTCCTCCAACGAGCCCTTCCGGTCCGCGTAGCGCTCGTACTCCTCGCGGGCGTGCTCGCGGGCCACCTCCCGCTCGGCCAGGTAGGCCTGGTACCCGCCGCCGTAGACGGCGACCTGCTGCTGGGCGAGATCCAGCTCGACGACGGTGTCCACCGTCCGGGCCAGGAACTCCCTGTCGTGGCTGACGAGCACCGCCGGCGCGCGCAGCCCGGTGACGAAGCGCTCCAGTCGTTCCAGCCCGGCCAGGTCCAGGTCGTTGGTGGGCTCGTCCAGCAGGAACACGTCGAACCGGGCGAGCAGCAGCGACGCGAGCGAGGCCCGGGCCGCCTCGCCCCCGGACAGGCCGGTCATCGCCGCGTCGAGGTCGACCGTCAGGCCAAGGTCGGCCGCGACCGCCGGGACCCGGTCCTCCAGGTCCGCAGCGCCCAGGTCCAGCCAGCGGTCCAACGCCACGGTGTAGGCGTCGTCGGCGCCGACGCCACCGGCGGCCAGCGAGTCCGAGGCGGCGTCCAGCGCACGCTGCGCCGACGCGACGCCGGTCCGGCGCGCCAGGAAGCCCGACACCGACTCACCCGGTACCCGGTCCGGCTCCTGCGGCAGCCACCCCACGGAGGCGTCCGCCGGGGCGAGGGTGACCGACCCCTCCTCGGGGGTGTCCAACCCGGCCAGCAGGCGCAGCAACGTGGACTTGCCCGCCCCGTTCGCCCCGACCAGCCCGACGACGTCACCTGGCCCGACGGTCAGGTCCAGGCTGTCGAACAGCGACCGGGCCCCGTGCCCCGCGGCCAGGTCACGGGCGAGCAGGGTGGCGGCCACGTCCGATGACGCTAGCCCGCTGCGTCCGCAGGCACGGGCACCAGCAGCGCTGGTCTCAGACCGCGCAGCTGCCGTCCGCGCACGCATCGCCCGACGCGCCGGCACCGGCCGCCGGGGCGCCCACCACGGTCAGCGGCGTGCGCTCGGACCACGCGGTCGTCAGGACCTGCAGCAGGACGTCCGCCGGCTGAGCGCCCGCCACCCCGTACCGGCGGTCGACCACGAAGAACGGGACGCCCGTCGCACCCAGATCCGCCGCGGTCCTCTCCTCGATACGGACCTCGTCGGCGAACACGTCGTCGGCGAGCACCTGACGGGCCTCGGCGTCGTCGAGCCCCGCTGCACCGACGACCCGCACCAGGGTGTCGTGGTCCGAGACCGGCTCGCCGTCGGTGAACGCCGCGCGGAACAGGGCTTCCTTCACCTCGTCCTGCACACCGCGCTCCGCGGCCAGGTGCAGCAGCCGGTGGGCGTCGAAGGTGTTGCCCGGCCGTGCGATGTCGAACCGCATGTCCAGCCCCGCCTTGGCTCCCGCGTCCACCATCCGGTCGATCATCCCCTGGCCGCGGTCCAGGTCGAACCCGTACTTGTCCGCCAGGCGCTCGACGTAGGGCCGGTCGCCGGACGGGCCGACCGACGGGTCGAGCTCGAAGGCCCGCCAGGTCACCTGCACGGAGTCCGCGTGCTCGAACCGCGACAGCGCCTGCTCAAGGTGCCGCTTGCCGATCCAGCACCACGGGCAGACGACGTCGGACCACACCTCGACCTGCATCTGGGCTCCCATGCCCGGATCAACACCCCCGCCCGCACGGATCGTCCCCGCGGACGTGCGCCGCTGGACACCACCTGGATCCTGGACGGGATCGAGGGGCAGTTCGCCTCGCGCACCGCCCCGGTCCTGGCCGAACCCACCGTGTTCGACGTCCCGGCGACCACCGTGTCGCGGACCGCGACCGGGTACCTGGCCGGCGAGGTGGTGGGAGCGCTCCTGTTCGGCCGGCTCCCGGACCGGCTCGGGCGTCGGCGCCTGTTCCTGGTGACCGCCGGCATCCACCTGGTCGCGGTCACGTCCGCGGGCTGAGGCGGGTCGCTGGTCGCCGCGCGCGTCGCTACCGTGTCGGGACGCCCGGGGACGTGCGTCGGACCACCGGAACGCAGCGGCGGAGGAACCCATGGCACGCCAGTCGGCCGACACCCAGCCATCGCCGGGAAGCCAGCCATCGCCGGGAAGCCAGCCGTCGCCGGGCAGCCAGCCGCCGCCGGGGATCGACGCCGACAAGCCCACGGAGGTGCCGACGCGCGGCTGGTTGCAGATCCTGAAGCGGGCGTTCAAGGAGAGCGGCGAGGACAACGTCTCGATCATCGCCAAGGGCGTCGCCTACTCGGCCTTCACCGCCCTCGTCCCGGCCCTGACGGCGGTCATCGCCATCTACGGCCTCGTCGTCTCGCCGGCCCGGGCCCGTCAGCAGGTCCTCAACGCGACCGACACCCTCCCGGCCGCGGCCCGCACCACCATCAGCACGCTCGTCGACTCCCTCACGAAGACCGGTTCCGGGACACTGACGGCGGGGCTGGTGGTCTCGATCCTGCTGGCGCTGTACAGCGCGAGTGGTGCTGTCAACTCGCTGATCACCGCGGTGAACATCGCCTACGACGAGACCAACGACCGGCCCTTCCTGAAGAAGAAGCTGATCGCCTACGGGCTGACGGTGGGCGCGATCGCGTTCCTGATCGTGGTGCTCGGCATCGTCGCGGTGCTCCCCACGGTGCTCAAGGTCGTGTCGGGCCGGCTACCCGGAGGTGTCGGTGCGGCGACCCAGATCGGGTCCGTCGTCCTGCTGGTGTTGCTGTTCCTGGTCGCGAGTGCGGTGCTCTACCGGGTCGGACCGGACCGTGCCGCGCCCAAGCTGATGTGGGCCTCGCCGGGGGCGGTGTTCGCCGCAGTCGTCTGGGTGGTCGCGAGCGTCGGGCTCGGGCTGTACGTCCGCTACGGCCACTTCGGCAACAGCTTCGGCCCGTTCGCCGGCGTCGTCATCCTGCTGTTCTGGCTCTACCTCACCGCCTACATCGTCCT